>OKWA01000001.1_pt1 | contig 406978 bp, 312 predicted proteins | sample 1606861 | NCBI WGS metagenome assembly OKWA01 (sample SAMN03281007, study PRJEB24777) | human gut metagenome | isolation source: fecal sample PR166 from 1 month old female Malay infant, vaginally... | reverse complement strand
CTGGTGCGCATGGTGCTGCTGTCCGTCTGCCTCGCGGACGTACTGGTGCTGGCGATGGCGCTGGTCTTCTGGATTCGCTCACGCATCCATGAGATAGGCACGCTTCTGGCCCTCGGCATCGACAAGATGCGGATCGTCGCACAACTCGCCATCGAAACCGGACTCATGGCGGCGGTCGCCGCCCTGTGTTCGCTGGGCACCGGCGCCATGCTGTCGGGATACGTGTCTTCCCGACTGTTGCGCGATTCGGGCGTCGCGCCGTTGGAATCGTTGCACGTGGAGGCCTTGCCGCCTGAGCAGACGATGCTCATCCTGCTGCTCGGATGCGCGGTCATCGCCGTGGCTCTTGCCGTGTCATGCGCCGCCGTGCTGTCCAAATCCCCGAAATCCATTCTTTCCTCTATGCGTTAGGAGTCACCAATCATGTCTAACTGTCTGCAACTGGACCATGTCGATTACGCTTACGGCGCGGCGAAGATCCTTGTTCTTTCGGATGTCAGCGCGGATTTCGAATCCGGGAAGATGTATGCGATCACCGGCCCGTCCGGTGCCGGCAAGAGCACGCTGCTGGCGCTGCTGGCCGGCCTGGACGCCCCCTCCCGGGGAGTGGTCCGCTTCGAAGGGGAGGACATCGCCGCATCGGGCTATGCGAAGCACCGTCGGGAGCACGTGTCCCTGGTGTTCCAGGACCATAACCTGATCGACTATCTCACCCCCGAAGAGAACCTGCGGCTGGTCAGCGCCAAGGCCGATATGAAGATCCTCGAGGAACTGGGTTTGAGCCGTGAGGAATCCAAGCGCAACATCATGCACCTGTCGGGCGGCCAGCGTCAACGGGTGGCGGTCGGCCGCGCGCTGGTCGCCCCGGGCCGCGCGATCCTCGCGGACGAGCCGACGGGCAGCCTCGACCCGGAGATGACCGACGAGGTGATTCATCTGCTGCAGCACGCCGCCCATCAGCTCGGCAAATGCGTGATCGTGGTGACGCATTCCAAGCGCGTCGCCGACTCCGCCGATGTCGTGCTGCGTCTCAGGAGCAAGAAACTGGCCCGGGTGTGACCCACCTGGGCCGGGCGGCACCCATACACCGCTTCGGCATTTCGGCACCCCGCACCCCGGCACCCCGGCGACCCACTCGCGTTGCCGGGGTGCCGTATTCGTTCTGCGACATAATGTCGTGATAATGGAACCATGCCAGTGATGAATGATGAAGTGCCCGGCGAGGGCGATTTCGACGCGGGGCGTCGACGTGGCGAGTTCGACGATATCACTTGGCGGATTCTAGCGGTGGTTGCAACACCTGGTGTTTTTTGGTGTTGCAACCACCGCTAGAATCCGCCTTTCTGGTGTTCCCCGAATCCAAGCAGCCACCCAAGCTCGTCGAATACTTCGGCAAGGTGCTCCCCTATGCCATGACCGGCCTGCTGGTGGTATACGCGCTACGCAACACGCCGATCCTGACCGGTTCGCACGGTATTCCGGAACTCATCGCCTGTGCCGTCATCACATTGCTGCATCTGTGGAAGCGCAACATGCTGCTTTCGACCGCCGGCGGCACCGCGGTGTATATGCTGCTGATACAGCTGGTGTTCTAGGAGCATGCCTGGCGGCGAGTCCCGTCAAGGATGGATGAGGAACCCGCCGCCCAACCTGCCGCAGAACCGTCACTCGAACGGATACTTCAGCCCCCACTTCGCCCGCAGCTCGTCCATGAGCTCGACGATGCGCAGCGAATCGGCGTGCGGCATCTCGGCGCACTCCTCGCGCCCGTCGAGAATCGCGTTCGCCGCGGCGGCGACCTGATACTCGTAACCGGTCAGCTGCGCCGGCACATCGTAATGCTCCGCCACGGCATGGTCGGCGCCGTACACGTCGATCGCTTCGATGTTGTTGATGTTGCGGCACACCACGTACCCCTTGTCGCCCCAAATGCAGCCCGCACGGTCGGAGCAGGCGATCATCGACGACGTGGACACCGCCATCACGCCATTGGCGTAATACAGCGTGGTCGAGTTCTGCGCGTCCACGCCGGTCGGGGCGTATGGCGTCATCGACGTCTCGACGCGCTCGACCGGCACCTCGCCGTGACCGCCCATCACCATGTCGATGAAATTGAGCGGGTACACGCCGACGTCGAGCAGCGCCCCTCCAGCCATCGCGGGATCGCTCATACGCGCCTTGCCCGACACCGGATAGCACAGGTTCGCCGAAATCGACCGCAGCTCGCCGATCGCGCCGGAGGCCACGATCCGGTCGACGATGGCCCGCGACGGCATGTAGCGCGTCCAGATAGCCTCCGTGCACAGCAGACCGCTGCCGTCGGCCGCATCGAGCAGCGCACGGGCCTGCGCGGCGTTCGCGGTGAACGACTTTTCGACCAGGATGTTCTTGCCGGCCTTCAGGCAGGCGATGCCCTGCTCGGCGTGCAGGCTGTGCGGCGTGGCGATATACACCAGATCCACGTCCGGGTCGGCCAGCAGCTCGTCATACGAGCCATACGACACCGGGAACCCGTATTCGGCCGCGAACGCCGCGGCCCTGCCCCCGTCACGCGCGGCGACCGCATACGGCGCTACCAGACCGGCATACCGCGGGTCCGCCGCCATCGCCACCAGTGTTCGCGCCATCGAATGCGCGATGCGCCCGGCGCCCAGAATCGCCACGTTGATGCGCAACCCCTGCGCTTCGGCCTCGGCACGTCTGCCGTTCAGTCTGCTCATCATTCCTCCTCGAACGTTCCGATACATGTTCCGATGGAATACGCGGGTATTCCCGCGAAACCGGCTGTCAATGCACCAGAATAATCCGGCGAACGGTATCCGCCCCGGCTCGCCGCGGCGCAATCCGGCGAATATGACGCGACGCGCCCGGCAGTCATGCCAAGGTGCGTCGCGTTTCATCGCATCTCGTCGCGTGCCGCCGCGCTCCGGCGGCCGGACGCATGCCGTCATCCGATCTGCCGTTCCACCCAATCGACGATGTACGGCGCGACCTCCTGAATCTGGCCGATGGCCACCTGGAACTCGTGGGGCCCGCCATACCAGGGATCCACCAGGTCGATGGAGTCCTCGCGGCCGGCCGCCGGCTTGGGCAGGTTCGGGTCGAAACTGCGGTACATGTGCACTTCGGCGCGCTTGGAGGACGGCAGCTGCCGCAGCAGTGCGCGCATATGCGAGGCCGTCATCGGCAGGAACAGGTCGGTTTCCTCGATCTCCTCGCGCGTGACGCGATGGGCGAAATGATGCGTGGGGATCTCATACCCGTCGGCCCGCAGCACGCGCACGGCGCGCGGGTCGATAGGATGGCCGTACTCCTCGTCGCTCACGCCGCTGGACAGGACGCGCACGCGGTCCTCCCCTATCCCACGCGACTCGAATTCGGCGCGAAGGATGATCTCCGCCATGGGCGAGCGGCAGATGTTGCCCGTGCACACGGTCATCACGGTGTATGGGTGCTGCTGTGTCATGATGACTCCTGATGGTTTCCGATGGGCGCCTGTGCGTAAGGCGCCCGGTGAACTTGCGCGCGCGGCGATTCAGCCGATCTTGCGATAGGTGACGAAGCGGTACCGCTTGATTCCGCTGTCGTCCTTCTGCGTTCTCTTCCAATGGCCGGGGTCGGCGACCTCCCACAGGCCGGCGTCGACCAGAGCATCCATATCGGGCGCATACGTGTCTGCGTCCACTGAGGTCTGGATCTTCGTCACGAACGCCTTGCTGGCGAAAGGCAGCGCCTCCTGGAAGACCTGCGCTCCACCGATCACCCAGATCTCGCTGCGGTCAAGCCCGTCGTCGGGAATGGCCTCCTGCCGCGCGATGTCGAGCGCCGCATCCAGATCGGTGACGACCGTGGCGCCCAGCGCCAGATACTGGGGATTGTGCGATACCACGATGTTGTCACGATTGGGCAGCGGGCGGTACTTCACGTTCAGTGACTCCCATGTCCTGCGTCCCATGATCACCGGGTGAGAGACGGTGAGCTCCTTGAAACGTTTCATATCCTCCGGCAGATGCCAAGGCATGCCGCCGTCGAACCCGATGGCACCGGGACGGCCGTCTTTGTCGTCAGCTTCGGCCCAAATCAGGTTCACTGAAAACGTCTTGGGAAAGTCATCACCCCAATCATCGGCTTTCTCCTGCCCGGCGAACCCGGGCTCCGGTTCGTGATAGCCGTTGCGGCTACTATCATGCTCCATTTCATTCACTCCTTGAATCGGACTGGGACAATAGTGTAATGGTCGGTTCAGACCGCGACCGGCGCCTTGATGGTGGGATGGTGCCGGTAGTCGACGATCGTAAAATCCTCGTACTGGTAGTCGAACAGCGAATCGGCCTTGCGGATCTCGATCTTCGGATACGGGTACGGCTCGCGCGACAGCTGCTCCAGCACCTGGTCGACGTGGTTGTCGTAGACGTGGCAGTCGCCGCCGGTCCAGACGAATTCGCCCGGTTCCAAGCCGGTCTGCTGCGCGATCATCATTGTCAGCAGCGAATACGAAGCGATGTTGAACGGCACCCCGATGAACATGTCGCACGAACGCTGGTACAGCTGGCAGCTGAGCCGCCCGTCGGCCACGTAGAACTGGAACAGGGCGTGGCAGGGCGGCAGCGCCATGTTCTCGACCTCGGCCGGGTTCCATGCGCTGACCACCATGCGACGGGAGTCGGGGTGGTTGCGGATCAGGTCGAGAACATTGCCGATCTGGTCGATGGTGCGATTCGGGTCTTCGGGGGTCGGCGCGGGCCAGCTGCGCCACTGCACACCGTACACGGGACCGAGGTCGCCATTCTCGTCCGCCCAGTCATCCCAGATGTGCACGTTGTGCTCCTGCAGCCAGCGCACGTTGCTGCTGCCCTTGAGGAACCACAGCAGCTCGTATGCCAGTCCCTTGAAGAACACGGTCTTGGTGGTGAGCAGCGGGAATCCTTCTGACAGGTCGAAACGCATCTGCTGCCCGAACAGGGATATCGTTCCCGTGCCGGTGCGATCGGACTTGAGCGTGCCTTCGAGCATGATCCGGCGCACCAAATCCTCGTACGGCGTGGGGACGTCACTGTGAGGACGGGCGGGGATACGGGTGCGGATATCTGCGAGTTGTTCCGGTGTCAAAGCCATGCCACCCAGTGTAACGACAGCGGCTAACAGCCCGAGGCGAGTGGCGGAGACGACGGACGGCAGCGTGCGATGGATGCGGTAGCGTCACGCTGTGCGGGTACCGTCACTGTGTGCGCCCTCGCACACAGTGACGGTACCACAAACCCCAGTGTTTCCAGCGGTTTCCAAGAAACCGTCACGCCGCGAACCCGCACAGCGTGACGGTACCCGCACAGCGTGACGGTACCCGCACAGCGTGACGCCGAAACATGGCATGCACAGGCGATTTCGGAGATGAAACGCCGGACGAGACGGGGGTAGACGCCCCAAACCAGACCCAGATCAGACCAAAGTACCCATCGAGCAGACGTGCTCGGGCCGGAGGGGCGTCCAGCCGAACGCGTATCACGACCCATGGCGAACGATTGTGGTCTACATTAGAGGTATGTGTGATGCGGCAGGCGCGTCATGACGACTACACGAGGAGATACGCATGGGCAAGCGACTTTGGGTCGAGCGCAACAAGGATGGTTCATGGGATGCGTTCAGCGATGACGGCGCTCACATCAAGTTCGGCAAGGGCCGCGGAGTGTTCACCCCCGGAGACCTGATGAAGATCGCGCTGGCGGGCTGTGCCGCGCTGTCCAGCCAGTTCGCCATCGAGCACACACTCGGTGACGGCAAGGGCGCGAGGATCGTCGTGGACGGCACATATGACGCCGACAGCGATGCCTACATCAACTTCAACGAGCAGGTCGTGGTGGATGCCACTGACGCGAAGCTGAGCGAAGAGGATGCGAACAAGCTCAAGGAACGTGTCACGCGCCACATCGAAAAGGGCTGCACCGTCAAGCACACCTATGTGCAGGAGACGCCGGTGCGCATGGATGTGACGGTTCGCCGCTGAGGCATCGCGGGGCTCCTCCCCTGTCATATAACGGCACGGGGGAGTTCATGCTACCGCGTCCGGCACGAGCGCCGGCACAACAACATCATGGCCCCGCCGGGCATCGAGTCCGGCGGGGCCACTGCATGCATCAGAGCCGAATCAGGCCTTGTGCTCGGGGTCGATGGCCGAATCGATCTGCTCGACGACCTCCGGCTGCGCGGCCGGCACCGGCAGCTCCTCGACACCGCCGATGGACTCCAAGGGCTTCGGCTCGACATCGGCCGGCGAGCTCGGAACCGTGTCAAGACGGGATTCCGCGGCTTCGACGTACTTGCGGGGTACGACATACACCGGGCCGACGGCGTGCTGGATCAGTCCCTGGCTGGTGGAGCCCAGCAGCAGGCCGGTGAACCCGCCGCGGCCGCGGGAGCCGACGACGACCACGTCATGGTCATAGCTGGCCTTGGTCAGCGCCTGCACGGCGTTGCCCGGCACCACGGTGCGGGTGATCTTCAGATCGGGGTAGGACTCCTCGATCGGCTTGATACGCACCTCAAGATCCTCCATGAAGGATTCCATCACGGCCTTGTCGCCGTCCGATCCCTGCACCTTCGGCGCGGCGGAGATCACGTCGAGTTCGGCACCCCACATGTTGGCGAACGAGGCGGCGATGTCCAGCGCCTTCAGACCCCACTTCGACTCGTCGGAGCCGACCGCCACCTTGGTGATCGTGTTGTTCAGGTGCATCAGGTTGCCGTCGTCGTCGGTATAGGGCACGACGACGATCGGGCAGTACGCGTACGCGGGCAGCGACGAGCTGGTGGTGCCGAGCAGGCGCTCGGCCAGTCCGCCCTTGCCGCGATTGCCGATGACGATGAGATTGTAGTTGCGCGACAGCTCGACGAACACGGACGCTGGGTCACCGGTGACGATCAGCGTCGCCGCCTCGACGCCCTGCTCGTCGGCGATGGCCTTGGCCTTGGAAAGAATCTCCTGTGCGTCGCTGTGCGCCGCGTTGTCATCACCCATCGCGGTGTACGTGGCGTCGAACGACACTGCGGCGTAGCTGGGCAACGAATACGCGCATACGATCTGCAGCGTCAATCCCGCATGCTTGGCAAAATTGGCGGCCCACCACGTGGCCTTGTAACTGGCATGAGAACCGTCCACCCCAACCAGAATCGCCTTTTCGTTGATCATGGCAACCTCCTTAAGGTAACACCGATGCAGCGGCGCATCGGGTCATAGTTCCTAGAATACCGCGTACGCGTCAGGATGCGGGATGAACATCAGTCATTTTGCCGATTGAGAACAATGCCACATTCCTGGCGTCGGTGTGTCATAACGCGCGGCAGCGCAGCGGAAGCGGGCACGGCATCGTCGCCGCATCACCTGTCGAAAAAGCACGACAGCGCCCCAATGGAGGCGCTGTGCAGTGCGAAATATCGTTCGAAGACTCTTCGACCGGAAGCAACCGGCTTAGATGATTCGGTAGTACTCGAAGGAAGCGTATACGGGCACGATGGACACGCTCTTGCCGGGGCGCGGCGCGTGAATCATCAGACCGTTGCCGACGTAGATGCCCACATGGCCGGATCTCCACATCAGGTCGCCCGGCTGGGGATCGTTGACCTTCGTGCCGTGGGCCTGAGCCCACACACGCTGCTGATAGTCGATACGCGGCAGGCTGATGCCGAACTTGGCGTACACATACTGCGTGAAGCCCGAGCAGTCGAATCCCGACGGCGTGGTGCCGCCGTACACATAGGGCACGCCCTGGAACTGGGAGGCGTAGGCGACCACGCCGGCGCCATTGGCGCTGACCGGGGCATCGACCGCACCGTCATTGGAGACGGACGACGAGCTGGTGCTGCTGGTCGCGGCCGATGCGCGGGAACGGCTGACCTCCGCCGCCTGCAGGCGGGCGGCTTCGGCGGCGGCCTTCTCGGCGGCCTTGCGCTCCTCTTCGGCCTTCTTGGCCTCTTCCTCGGCCTTTTTCTCGGCCGTGGACTTGGTCTCGGGCACGTTCAGGGATTCCACACCGCCCCAGCTTTCGCTGTCATCGGAGCTGACCGATACGGTCTCCTTGAGCAGATCCTTACGCGCGGTGTTCATCTTCGGGAACGAGCGAGAAGAGGTAATCGCCTTCCTGCTCGCATTATCGGAACCGGCCAAGGCGACAGGCACCGATACCGTGAACAACGCCACCGCAGCTGCTGCGGCGGTGATAGTCGAAATAATCTTCTTGCAAATCATCATCGAGGCATGATTGTAGCACACAGGCATGCATCTTCGCCTGAAAACATTCATGATAGGAAATCACGCCATATCGGCGACATCACGGAAAAACCGGCAATCTTCACACGACCGGCGCGACACTCCCGGGAGAATAATAGAGATGAATCTCACTGGCGGGGACCGAAGACCCGCCGAAAATCAGTAGTGGATGTACTGGAAGTCGTTCACGTTGGAAAGGGTGCGGGATGCCGGCTTGCCGTTCAGCGAAGCGCCGCACTCCGAGACGGTGACCGTGCCGTCAGCGTTGATGCTCTCCACGATGGCGACATGGCCATACACGGAACTCGCGCCTTCCTGGCCCGCGCGGAACACCATGACGTCGCCCTTGTGGCGAGGCGTGTTGTCCACCCAGTAGCCGTGCGCACGAGCGGAGTTCGCCCAGTCCTGACCATTGCCGAAATATGATCCGACGGGCAGGCCGAGCTGATGGCGACGCAGGTATGCCCACCACGTGCACTGGCTGAACGCATAGGCGAGACCGCTGTCGCCCGTGGCATGGTTCGGGTTGAATCCTTCGGGCAGCTTGCCGGCATCCTGGTCGACCAGCACCGCGACCTGCGGGTTGTTCGCCAGGGAGCGGGACAGCTGGCTCACGTCGATGGCGGAGTTCTTGTCGTTCAGCTCCCAGTTGCCGTTATTGGTGGTCTGCACGGATTTGGCGTCGGCGATCGTGTTGCTCGTCTTCGCGTCGGCCGCGCCGCTCGTGGCCGCGGCTGCGGTCTGGTCGGAGGCGATGGGGCCGAGCTCGGTACGGGATTCGGAACGCGAGACCGTCGAACCGGTCACGCGGGCCAGCTGAGTGGTCGTCGTGGCGGGATCGTCGGCCAGCAGACGAGAGTTGGACGACTGCTGGATATTGGAAAAGGCCAAGGCGGTGGCCGCAGTGCCGACCAGAGCCGCAAGGGATGCGGATGACGTCATGTACGACTTGCGCTGCGCGGCCTTCGCGGTCTCGCGGATGGCCCGGCGGGTCATCGGGGCGACCTCGTTCAGCTTGGCTGCAAGAACGGGGTCGATGGCGAGCGCCACGGCATCGCCGTTGGCCGCCTGCACGGCACGCACGGCCCTGGCCGTGTGGGAACCCCGGGAGGAGCGGAATAACGCCGAAGGGCTGGTGCGCTGAACGGAATCCTTATTGGCCTTATGCGCAGCATGCCTCATACTTTTTGCTCCTTTAATACCATCGCGATGCGGCCTTCCGAAGACGCCGCACGTTCATCACGGTTGACCAGCTTACCGCGGGGTGCGGCCATCGGCAACCCGACCGCATCCGACACATGAACGCCGACCCCCATCAATCCGCATCATTGGCTAGTGTTGAGCATATGGACAATATCGTGAACATCCCGTCCTCAATGAAGCCCGAAGACGGACGATTCGGCTCCGGCCCCAGCAAGATCCGTCCCGAGCAGGTGGACGCGCTCGAACGCGGCGGCAAGACGCTCCTCGGCACCTCACACCGGCAGACGCCGGTGAAATCCCTGGTCGCCTCCATCCGTGAAGGACTCGGCTCGTTCTTCTCCCTGCCCGACGGATATGAGATCGTGCTCGGCAACGGCGGCGCAAGCGCCTTCTGGGACATCGCCTGCGCGTCGCTCATCGCCGGCAAGGCCGCATTCGGCACATACGGCTCATTCAGCACGAAGTTCGCCAAGTCGGCGCAGAGCGCGCCCTTCCTCGACGACCCCGTCATCTTCGCGGGAGAACCGGGCACCTATCGGCTCCCCGAGCGCACCGACGGCGTGGACACCTACGCGTGGGCACACAACGAGACCTCCACCGGCGTGTCGGCACCGGTGCGGCGCGTGGAAGGCAGCGACGAGCAGAACGCGATCGTCGTGGTCGATGGCACCAGCGCTGCCGGCGCGTTGCCGGTGGATGTCAGCCAGACCGACGCGTACTACTTCTCCCCGCAGAAGGCGTTCGGCTCCGACGGCGGCCTGTGGATCGCGGTGCTGTCGCCGCGCGCCATCGCACGTGCGCAGCAGGTCGAGGGCGAAGCCAAGCTCGAAGGCTCCCGCCGTTGGGTTCCGCCGTTCCTCTCGCTGACCTCCGCGCTCGACAACGCACGCAAGGATCAGACCCTGAACACGCCGTCGGTCGCCACGCTAATCATGCTGGAGAACCAGGTGCGCTGGCTCAACGAGAATGGCGGCATGGCCTGGTCCACGGCACGTTGCGCGCAGTCCGCCGCGCTGCTGTACGAGTGGGCGGAGCGCAGCGAATACGCCCGGCCGTTCGTCGCCGACCCGGGCTCGCGCTCCAATGCGGTCGTCACCGTCGACCTGGATGACGCGGTCAGCGCCAAACAGGTCATCGCCGCGCTGCGCGAGAACGGCATCGTAGACACGTCCGGATACCGCAAGCTCGGGCGCAACCAGCTGCGCATCGGCGTGTTCCCCTCGGTGGAGCCGTCGGACGTGGCCGCGCTCACCGCGTGCATCGATTACGTCGTCGAGCACCTGTGACGGACGCGGCAGCAAGAGCCGCCCGATCATCAAGGACTGAACGCTCGGGCGGGTGCCGGTGTATGTACCGCCACCCGCCCGATTCATCCCATGCGCTAAGGTATATAGGTATGAAATTCGCAGCCATCATCAATCCTGAAGTACGCAAGCCGGCACCGAAACCGGTGCGCGTCGACCTGCGCAAGACGTTCCTCATCGGCTGCGTGCTGTGGTCGGTCGCGCTGATCGTCAGCGCGATACTGCTCGCGTGCGGGCTGGATGTGCTGCAATTGCTCATCATGTGCGCGGCCGGACTGATCATCGGCGTCATGATGCTGGTATGGGAGCATTTCGACCGCTGGGATTACCGGCGTCTCGGCAACTGAGCCGTATCAGTCCCCCACCGGCAGCGACAGCGTGAACGTGCTGCCCTGCCCGGGAGCGCTCCACACCGTCACATCGCCATGATGGGCGAGCGCCGCATGCTTGACGATCGCCAATCCCAGACCGATGCCGTCGGTCGTGCGCTCGTTCTGGTTGGAACCGCGGTAGAACCGTTCGAAGATACGGGGCAGATCGGCCTTCGGCACGCCCTCGCCATGATCGATGACACGCACCACGGCGTTCTTCCCGTCCGAAGACAGGGCGACGGAGACGCCGACCGCCCCGCCTGGGTGTGAATACACGATCGCATTCTCCACCATCTTGCGCACGGCCATGCGAATCTGATCGGCCTCCCCGTGAATCATCACGGGGCTCTTGCCGCCGACCCGCACCTGTACCCCGGCATCCCGCGCAGCGCCGGCAAGATCATCCACGGCCCCGGAAACCTGCGAGAACAGGTCGCAACGGTTCGCCTCCGAAGCCGTCACCGGCTCCTGAGCCTTAATCAGCATCAGCAGGTCAGAGATCATGCGGTCGAGCCGCACACAGGAATGCCGCACCTGCCGCGCGTGGTTCGACAGCTGCTCGTGGCTCACGTCCGCGCTCTCCAACGAATCGGCCAGCCGCTCCAGCGCGCGGGTCGGTTGCAGCAGCTGTTCGGAGACGTTCGATATGAACGAGTCTCGAATCTGAGCGAACCGGATCGACTCGCTGACATCGTTGATCAGCACGAGCACCAGATGGTCGCCGATGCGTCCCACCGTCACCTTCAGCCAGTTCGGCCGAGACGAGGCCTCTGCGGTCAGGCCGTCATCGGCAGCCGCGGCACCGAATCCGTTCATCGTCATGAACTGCTCCGGCGTCTGAGTCTCCAGGTCGAACGAGCACCGGGAACCGTCCTTCATCACCTTGTGCACCGCGTCAAGCAACGTAGGTTCGATCAGCGTGTCATCACGCACCAAGCCGAGTCTATAGGCCGCAGGATTGGCACGGACCACCTCGTCCTGATCGTCTACCACGACCGACGCCAGCGAGAGCATCGACAGCACCAGCTGGGTGGAGTCATCCAGATCATCGGCCGGCTCGTCATCCTCCTGACGGCGGCGCGCGCCGCGACGCCGAGACTGCAACGACGGCAAGCGGTCATTGCTGCGCAGCGCGTTCATGATGACGGGCTGCAGCCGGTCCGCGATGAAAAAGCCGATTCCCGCCAATGCGGCCAGCGCCAATAGCGCGAAAACTACAAAAATCCATACCGACGGCTGAAACTGAGGCATGGTTCCATTGTCTCACACCGAGAGGCGACATGCGGCGAACGTGAATTCCGGGTGAACTAGCCAATGAATTTTGAGACAATTTCAAGAACCTGACCGCCACGCACTAGGCAAACACAGCTTATGCGGCTTACACTTGATAGAGGTTCCATCAAGAGCAACTACATAGCATGAAAGGCTACAACAATGCGCGTTATTTTTGACGAGGAGCTCAAGGCCGTTGCCGATGACCTCGATCGCATGGTGCAAGACGTGCGCAAGGCCATCAACGGGGCCGGAGACGCCTTGCTGAAGCAGGATGTCGAAGCCGCCCAGAGCGTCATCGACGGCGACATCGAGATCGATGCCCTCGAATCCAGCGTCATCGACCAGTGCATCCGTCTGCTCGCCAAGCAGAACCCGGTGGCGACCGACCTGCGAGTCGTCGTATCGACGCTGCGGCTCGCCGCGACCTTCGAGCGCATGGGCGATTTGGCGAAGCACATCGCCGAAGCTGCACGCCGCATCTACCCCGAACCGGCGCTGCCGGCCGAGGCCACGGAGCTGTTCACCGAGATGCAGCAGTTCCTGTCGATGACCGCCGACCGCATCGTCGTCATGCTGCAGGACCGCGACGCCAAAACCGCCGAGGAGATCATCCTCGACGACGACAAGCTCGACGCGCTGCACCACAAGACCTTCGACCTGGCTCTGTCCGACAAGTGGACCGGCAGCCGTCAGCAGCTGATCGACGTCGTGCTGCTCGGCCGCTTCATGGAGCGTCTCGGCGACCACGCCGTGTCGGCCTCCCGCCGCGTCGTGTACATCGTGTCCGGCTTCGATCCGAGCAAGGAGCCGTCGCGCGACGAGGACGGCGCCGTCGAGTGACGACGACCGCGGCGATGCCGTCACCGGCATTCCGCCATAACTGAACTTCTCTCCACGGAGAGTCCCATGAACGGCGAGACGGCCACGGCTGCTCGCCGTTTTTGTATGCCCCGACGGGCGGTGCGCGGCTTTGGAACCCGGATCATAGACTCCATCGCGACGTCACCGTGCGTGAGTTGCGTCACCGCGCGCGCCCTCGCAGCGTGACACCCCGCACGAGTCACGCTTCGCCGCGCTCCCAGTCAGCGGAAGCGGGAATGGTGCGAATCGGCGAGAAGACGGCCACGACCATGCCCGCCGTGGCCAGCGCACACACCACGGCGGCGATCAGCGTGAACCCATCCGGCACGAACCGCAGCATGCCGCCGACCACGACCGGTGCCACGGCGCCGAATACGCCGAGCAGCGTTTCGCATACCGAGGAGACGCCCCCTCGGCCTACATCACACACGTCGGCTCGTGGCCGAATACGCAAAAGGGCCGCTCCCATGAGGGAACGACCCTATGCATCAGGCTAATGCCGGGTCAGAGAATCACTTCTGGCCCTGAGCGGCGACGGCGGCGGCACCGGCGGCGGCGGCCTCCGGGTCCAGGTACTCGCCACGCGGCTTGACCGGCTTGAAGTTCTCGTCCAGCTCGTAGAGCAGCGGGATGGCGGTCGGGATGTTGACCTTGGCGATCTCGTCCTCGGACAGGTTGTCGAGCATCTTGACGATGGCACGCAGCGAGTTGCCGTGGGCGGCGATCAGCACGGTCTTGCCGGCGCGCAGCTCAGGCTCGATGGCGGACTCGAAGTAGGGCTTGACACGCTCGACGACGTTGGCCAGGCACTCGGCTTCCGGAACCGGGTCACCGGCGTAACGCGGGTCGTGGTTCTGCGCGTACTGGTCGTTCGGGTCGATCTCGGGCGGCGGGGTCGCGTAGGAGCGACGCCACAGCATGAACTTCTCGTCACCGTACTCCTGACGAATCTCGGTCTTGTTCTTGCCCTGCAGAGCGCCGTAGTGACGCTCGTTGAGACGCCAGTCACGCTGAACCGGAATCCACAGGCGATCGGCGGCATCCAGTGCGATGTTGGCGGTGTTGATGGCACGACGCAGCAGGGAGGTGAAGACGATGTCCGGCAGGACGTTCTTCTCCTTGAGCAGCTCGCCACCACGCTTGGCTTCGGCTTCGCCCTGCTCGGTCAGCGGGACGTCCACCCAGCCGGTGAACTGATTGGTCTTGTTCCATGCGCTCTGTCCGTGACGGAGCAGTACTAGTTTGTAAGTCATAACTCGCAGTCTACCGCTCAGCCCGGCCAAATTCGAGCCTTTGTCCACCGTTTCGCCGAACACTTGCGCAGGAATACTCACACCATCAGCGAAATCAGCAGGATGACGGCGAAGAACGGGGGCTGGAAGCAGGCGTCCGACAGCGCTTTGCGGAATTCCTTACGGCCCGTGCTGGTTACCATGCGCCACGGCACGCCGATGCCGGACAGCATGAGGATGCCGCCCCACGGCGTCCACAGCAGCATCACCACCCACACGCCGATCGCCCATGCGACGACGCAGCAGACGCCCAGCATCACGCGGGCGCCACGCTCCCCCATGCGCACTGCGAGCGTGCGCTTGCCATGCCGGCGATCCTCGTTGATGTCACGCAGGTTGTTCACCATCAGTATCTGGCATGACAACAGCCCCGCGACGACCGCGCACAACACGCCGAGCACGCTGACCGAACCGCTCAGCGCATACTGCGTGCCAAGCACGGCGGCCAAACCGAAGAACAGGAACACCGAGAGTTCGCCGAATCCCGCATATCCGTACGGATGCTTGCCTCCGGTGTAGAACCAGCCGGCCAGCAGGCAAAGCACGCCGACCAGCAGCAGCCACCACGCCTGTGACAGGACGACGGCGACGAGGCCGCACACGCAGGCCAGCAGAGCGCTCACCACGGCGGCGACGAGCACATGCTTCGCCGGAACCAGGCCGGACGCGGTCAGCCGCATGGGCTTCTTGGTCTTCTTCTCACTGCCGCCGCGTCCCTCATCGACACCGCGGATGCCATCGGAATAGTCATTGGCGTAGTTCACCGCGATCTGCAGTAACACGCCCACGCACACGCACAGCAGCGTGACGAGCCAGAACCGAGACATCATCGCCTGCGCATCGGCGGTGACCGCCGCGCACTGCGACGTGTCGGACCGGGTCTGCGCGCAGTTGAGATCGCCCACGATCACCGGATACGCGCAGCATGCGCCCACCGCCACGGAGGACAGGGAGGTCGTCAAGGTTTTCGGGCGTGCGCCGGATATCCACAGTTTCACAGTCATGCAGTCCAGTGTACGTGCCTTTCACGGATTCCGTGGATATGTCGTCATGATCATCCGCCGACATCAGCACGTCCCGCTGGCGGGGGGGGCTGTCGGCACAGCATCGATACATAAACAGGCGGGGCTCCACGCACACACGCGTGGAGCCCCGCCATATCATTTCAATCGGTCATCGCCGCAATCCGCACGCAAGGCCGGCAGCGGCCCGCCGCACGTTTACTGCAACGCCAGCGGCTTGACCAGCGGGAAGGTGATGGTCTCGCGGATCGTGGCACCGGTCAGAGCGATGAGCAGTCGGTCGATGCCCATGCCCATGCCGCCCGCCGGGGGCATGCCCACGCCGAGGGCCTCCAAGAAGTCCTCGTCGATGTCGCAGGCCTCCTCGTCGCCGGCCAGCGCGTCCTTGGCCTGAGCCACGAAACGCTCGCGCTGCACGATCGGGTCGTTGAGCTCGGAGTAGCCGGTGGCCAGCTCGAAGCCGCGCACGTAGAGGTCCCACTTCTCCACCACGCCGGCCTTGTTGCGGTGGCCCTTGACCAGCGGGGAGGTCTCGACCGGGAAGTCGCGCACGAAGGTCGGCTCGTATAGCTTGTCCTCGTAGAAGTGCTCCCACAGGTGCTCGACGAGCTTGCCGTGGTTCTCAACGTCGTCACGCTCCACGCCGAGCTTGTCGGCGATCTCGCCCAGATGTTCCACGGAAGTGCCGGGGTTGTCCGTCCCGCCGTTCGGCACGATCTCTTCGCCGAGCGCCTCGGAGAGCGAATCATACATGCTGATGGTCTTCCAGTCGCCGCCGAAATCGTATTCGGTGCCGTCGAGCAGTGTGACCTTATGGGAGCCGAACACGTCCATCGCGGTCTTCTGCACGAGCTCCTTGACCAGCTGGCCGATGGTGTCGTAGGTGCCGTACGCCTGGTAGGCCTCGACCATCGTGAACTCGGGGGCGTGCGTGGCGTCGACGCCCTCGTTGCGGAAGTCGCGGTTGATCTCGAACACGCGGTCGATGCCGCCCACGAGGCAGCGCTTGAGGAACAGTTCCGGCGCGATGCGCAGATAAAGGTCCAGGTCGAAGGCGTTCATGTGCGTGGTGAACGGACGGGCGGCGGCACCGCCGTGGATAGTCTGCAGCATCGGCGTCTCGACCTCGAGGAAGTCGTGGTCATCGAACGTGCGGCGCAGCGAGGCGACGGCCTTGGACCGGTTGCGCACCATGTTGCGCACCTTCTCATCGGCGATCATGCCGATGTACGGCTTGCGCGTGCGCGTGTCGTCGTTCAGGTCCTTGTGCAGGGCGGGCAGCGGCTGCAGCGCCTTGGACGCGATGGCCCATTCGGTGGCGAACACCGACAGCTCGCCGGTCTTGGACGCGATCACGCGGCCGCGCAGGTACAGGTGGTCGCCGAGGTCCACGAGCTGCTTGAACTGCTTGAGCGAGTCAGCGCCGATCTCCTTCTTGGAGATCATGCCCTGGATCTTCGTGCCGTCGCCGGCCGACAGCTGCACGAAGCACAGGCCGCCGCCGTTGCGCAGAAACAGGACGCGCCCGGCGATGCCGACCACGTCCTCGGTCTCCTGACCGGCTTCAAGCTTGCCGTCATACTTGGCGCGCACGGCCTCGATGGTGTCGGTCACGTCGAGGTGCACCGGGTAGGGCTGCATGCCGGCCTCAAGCATCATCGCGCGCTTGGCGACGCGCATCTGCACCTGCTCGGGGTGCGCGAGCGGGCCGAACTCCTTGTTGGAGGGATCGACGGCCTCGTCCAAAGTTGCGCCGGCGCCGATGCGGTCGCGGATGGCTGCGTCCTGTCGCAGCAGCATCTCGGCACGTTCGACCGTGGTCATGACGGGAACAGCGGGCGCCGTCTCGTCGTCGTTCAGGGATTTGGGGGTTTCTTGCGTCTGACTCATAATGTCACAGTGTAATGAGATGGCGATACACGCCGAGAGTCCGTTGATATTCCGCGGTTTTCGGGATGCCACGCCACGCCGGTTTGGCTTGTCCGGGATTTCGTTGTATTATAGCCTGCGTTGCCAAAACGGGCTGTAGCGCAGCTTGGTAGCGCGCTTCGTTCGGGACGAAGAGGCCGCGGGTTCAAATCCCGCCAGCCCGACAACATGAAGGCCAGATCGCGTCAGCGGTCTGGCCTTCTTCTTACCGGTGGCTTGGCAGCTCCCGCAGTCTCACACTGCGGGACCACCACAACCATCAGCGACAATCACAACAAACGACACCCACGCGCGGGCACGCCCGCGAGATGTGATGAAGAGGGAACCATGAAGAAAAGCCTGCTTGCCTTGGCTTCCGGCGCGTTCATCCTCGGCGCGGCCGAATTCGTGATGATGGGCATCCTGCCCCAGACCGCCGAGGCGATGCACGTCGATATCCCGACCGCCGGCCACTTCATTTCCGCCTATGCGATCGGCGTGTGCATCGGCACGCTGATCCTGGTGTTCGGGCGCAAGATCCCGCCGAAGCAGCTGATCATCATGTTCATGGTGATCGCCTTCGTCGGCAACGTCCTGTCGGCGTTCTCCGTCAATGCGCCCATGCTGCTGGCTGCCCGTTTCATCTCGGGACTGCCCCACGGCGCGTTCTTCGGCACTGCCACGCTGATCGCCAAGACCGTGGCCGACAAGGGCAAGGAGGCGCAGGCCGTCTCCGCCATGGTCACCGGTCAGACCGTCGCCAACATGATCGGCGTGCCGGCCGGCACGCTGATGTCGGAGTTCCTGTCATGGAGGCTTGCGTTCATCGTGCTCAGCGCCTGGGCCGCGATGACCGTGTTCCTCGCGCTTGCCTGGGTTCCCGCCATCGCGCCGGTGAAGGACGTCGGTCTGGCCGGCCAGTTCAGGTTCCTCCGAAAGCCTGGACCGTGGCTGATTCTGGGCGCGGTGTTCACCGGCAACGCCGGCGTGTTCTGCTGGTGGAGCTACGTGTCGCCGTGGCTGCAGAAGACCGGCGGATACGACAGCGACATGGTGCCATTCCTGATGATGCTCGCCGGATTCGGCATGGTGGTCGGCGGCATCATCGGCGGGCGTATCACCGACAACTGGCGTCACGCGGGAACCGCAGCCCTCGGGCAGGCGATCTCCGGCGTCGGTCTGCTGCTGGTGTTCCTGGTGCCCGGCAACCATGTGAGCGCCGCCATCTTCACGTTCTGGATCGCGTTCGGCCTGTTCTTCATCTCCGCCCCACAGCAGCTGCTGATGACCGAATCCGGCAAGGGCGGCGGCGAGCTGCTGGCCGGCGCGGCCGTGCAGGTGGCGTTCAACTTCGGCAACGCGGTCGGCTCGATGGTCGGCGGCGGCATGCTGAACTTGTCAGGCATGAACTACCACTTCACCGCATTGGGCGGCGTGCCGCTGGCGGTCATCGCGGTGGCGCTGCTGACCATATACTCCATGCGTCACGAGACGCACACCGACGCGCTGGAGCGTATGCGCGAGATCACGGTGTGAGTTTCGCGGGATATAGCTCTCAAAACTCGCAGATACAAGTGGAATTTCGCTGAATCACCGGTATATCTGCGAGTTTTGAGAGCGGGGTTTGTTATATAACTCACATCACACGCCGAAAACGTCATCACCAAGGCTTCCTAGACTGGTAGAAACCGGTTTCATGGCAAGGAGATGACATGAACGATGATGCACTGATGGCGAAGCTGATGGCCGCGTTCGACGATGACGCGGCACCGGACCAAGCCGGGGACGAGCCCCGACCTTCCGAGCAGCCTTTTGACACGCAACGGTTCCTCGCCGGGCTCGACGCGATCTTCGACGCGCACGCCGCTGCCAAGGCAGGGCCGTACCTGGAGCAGGCCATGATCGACGCGGAGAACGCCGGCGATGACGCCGGGCTGCTCACCGTGCTGAACGAGACGATGGGGTTCTACCGCTCGCAAGGCCGACACAAGGAGAACCAGTGGATCGTGCAACGGGCGCTGGAGCTCGCGACCCGTATGGGCATCACGGGCACCGAGGCATGGACGACCACCCTGATCAATGCGGCCACCGCCATGCGGGCGGCCGGCCAGTACGACCAGTCCGAGGATCTGTACAAGCAGGCGCAGGCGTCCAGCGAGCGCACGCTCGCCCCCAGCGACCGGCGACTCGCCGCCCTGCACAACAACCTGTCGATGCTGTACAGCGAGACCGGGAAAACGCATCAGGCCGAGGTGGAGCTGGGCGAAGCCCTGCGCATACTGGAATCGTCGAGCCCGGATGCCGAAACCGACCTCGACGTGGCCTCGACGCACACGAATCTGGCGTTGACGCTGCTCGCCGAAGACAAGCTGTCCGCCGCGAGCTGGCATGCGGCGAAGGCGTTGGAGATCTACCGCAACGGTCATCTTGAGCACAGCGCCCATTACGCTTCGGCGCTGGCCGGCTACGCGCAGGTGCGTTTCCACCAGCATGATTACGGGCAGGCGGTGAACCTGTACTGCCAGGCCCTGCAGGTCATCGAGGAATGCTACGGCAAGGACACTGATTATTACCGCATCACCGAGAACAACCTGCGGCAGGCCGAACACGAGGCCTCCGAGCATGCCCCCGCGAATGTTTCACAGGATGTTTCACAGGATGCGAGCGCAGGTGGGAATGGTTCCGGCACGCCCGGCGCAGCACCCGCCGGCACCCCATCCGCCGCCGTTCCGTCCGCTACCGCCTCACACACCGGCACCTCACCCATATGCGGCCTCAAGCTGGCACGCGAATGCTGGAACGCCTATGGCAAACCACTCATCGCCGACAAATACCCGGAATATCAGGGGCGCATCGCGGCGGGACTGGTGGGCCACGGATCGGAATGCTACGGGTTCGATGACGATCTCTCGCGCGACCATGATTTCGGCCCACGCTTCTGTCTATGGCTCACCGACGAGGATTATGCGGCGATCGGCGAGCGCCTTCAGGCCGATTACGAGGCGCTCCCCCAATCGTTCATGGGATACGGCCCGCGCGAGTCCACCGCCAGGGCTCAGGGTGCAGGCAGGCGCGACGGAGTGTTCCGCATCGGCGATTTCTTCGAGTCGATCACCGGATACCGTCAGGCGCCAAGCACCAACAACCCGCACGAGTGGCTGATGCTGGATGAGGCGACGCTTGCCGCCGCCACCAACGGCGAGGTGTTCGCCGACCCGTTGGGCAAGTTCCTCGACACCCGGCAGGGGTTCAAGACCATGCCGGAGGACGTGCGGCTGGCGCTGATATCCAAGCGTCTGGGCATGATGGCGCAGGCCGGGCAATACAATGTGCCGCGCATGCTCGCGCGCGGCGACGGTGCGGCCGCCTGGCTGTCGATCGGCGAGTTCGTGCAGGCGGCGGCATCACTGGTGTTCCTGCTCAACAATCCGATCACCGTGGGATACCTGCCGTATTACAAGTGGCGGTTCGCCGCGCTTCGGCGGCTGTCGTCCCGCATGGCGACGAGGCTCGCCGATGTGTGCGGGCAGCTGGAGACGCTGCTGCGGCTGAGCTCCGCCGCCTGCTATGGCGGTGCCGGTTTCGGCGAGGGCGGCAAGGGGTCGGCACCGGTCGCCGAGAAGATATCCCAGACCATCGAGCACGTCTGCGCCGAGGTCGTGGCCGAGCTGCGCCGAGAAGGACTAACCGGCAGCGACGAGACGTTCCTGGAGTGGCAACGGCCATATGTCGAGGAGCACATCGCCAGCGACGCGGCTTGTCTGCATTCCCTGTGACAGGGCGTGACCGGCACGGGAGATGACGGCGGCAACGACGATAACGGACAACGGGAAAGAGACGGCGGATGAGCGACCAGCTGATCGAGCGGATAGTGCGTCATGAATGGGATCAGTTCCAGCGCACGAACAACGAGGGCGGGCGGGCCGCCTGCCAAGGCAATTGGCCGGTGTTCCGGCAGATGCGCACGAGCCAGTTCATGACATGGCCCGATCCGCTGCTGGACAGTTATCTGGCCGATCTGGTCGAAGCCGAGCGCGTCGGGCGCAATCTGGTCACGGAGAAGTACGGTCGCATGATGGAGTCCACGGCACCGCAGGATTTCCATGACAACATCGAACCGTACATACCCCGGTTGAGCGACGAACGTATCGCGACGCAGGAGCATGTCATCGCGACGCAGGTGGCGTGGGCCGAGGACTTCCGCGCCCGCTACCCGAAACTCGGCCGGGCCATGCGCGTGCTGCGCACCGCGGAGGACACCGCGCAATCCACGTCGTTCGAAACATATCTGCGCGGGGAGCTCGGCACCTACTCGGAACGCACGATGGCCCTGTACCGGCGTTTCGTCGACGATCTACTCCGGAAGGGTCGGAACCTGACCGAGGAGACGATCGCCCACACCGTCGCCCTCGCAGGTTTCGCCGATCTCGCCGAAGCGGAGGCCGCACAGGGCTGACGCGGGAATCGGTGCCTTGCCGGCAGGGCACCGGCAAGGCACCGATCGATATGTCACTCGTCATGGGGCGTTCGTGCGTTGCGCGCTATCTTTGCCAGAGACCAGATGATGGCGATCAGGATCAGCGCCCCGCCGACCACCGCGCACCCGATGGCGAACATCACGCGGGGATCCATATCGAACCATGCGAGCACGCCATTGGGGAACCTCACTCCGAACAGGATCGCCACCGCGCCGACCAGCAGCATGAACACACCCAATGTCAGTGTGGCGGCGCTCGGCCCTGTCTTGCGGATGACCGGACGCATCGGCACGTCCCGCGGCACTTGCACGTAATTTGAGCCCGCGCCCGGCTGGGCCCAGGGACCGGCCGAAGCGGCGTATGCAGGACCCGCATCCGGGCGGTTCGGTCCGTATCCGTCATGCTCTCGCGGGGGCTGCGTGCTGTACAGCGGAATCTGCTGAGGTGCCGGACCGGGCTGCTCTGTATCACCCGCGGCGAAGGCCGTGGCGGCATCAGGCTGTTGCGTGGCGCCCGCGCCTGTGGATGGCGCGGCGGCAAGAGGCTGCCCTTTGTCAGGAACATCGCCGGCCGTTGTGGCTCCGGCCGGAACATCGCCGGTTCGCTGATCGGAAGCGGCGGCGGGACTCCCGAATGCGTCGGCGGCAGGCTCGGTCTCGGTCTGGCCGTCATCCACGGGGGCCGCCGATTCGTCCGAAACCGCCCCGGCCGCAAGTGGTTCGGCAGACAACTTCTCGGTCGACGCGGAGTCAACCGGCAACGACTTGGTCTCGGTCTGCGGCACCGCGACCTTTTCTACCGGCATCGCCTCTGTCTCGGCAACCGGCAGCGTCTGTGTCGGCTCGACCGGCAACGCCTGTGTGACGGCAGAAGCCTGTTCGGACACGCCGTCGACCAGTGTCGGCAAAGCCTCGGTCTGCTCGAAATCCGCAGGCATCGCCTCGGCATTCGGAAGATGCCGTGTCATATCGTGATCGTCATTCATGATGTGCTCCTTGTATCATTCGTCCGCAGTGCTCACAGGGCGTCATCGGATGAGCATCCGCCGCTGTCATCGACATAACGGACGGCCACTTTCCCCTCGATGGTGTACGGCACGTTGATGATCAGTTCGGGCCCGCCTTCGGGAATGGTGCTGTAATCGAGGTTGGATGCGCCGCCGTCGCACGCCGGCTTCTCACCGGAACGGCCCGAGAACGTGTTGTCCAGACGCAGGAAATCGTATCCCCACTGGTTTCTGGTGATCGTATACCGGCCTCCGATAGAACCGACGAGCCGATACCCGTCGCTGCGCTTGCCGAACGCAAAGCTGCATCCTTGCGGCAAAGTCAGAATCACCCGGGCCCGATAGGCCGAGATGCGCAGGTCCCCGACCGGACACGTCGATTGTCTGACCTTTCCGTCGACATCCGTCACCTTGTGGGGGCTGATGCCGGGCACGCCATCTCGCGTCAGATCTATGCTGACGCGGTCGTCGCCGTAATTCGTGCCGACGAACCGCACGCCCTGTTGCAATCGGGCGATCTGCTGATCGGTGGCGCCATATTTCGTGACTCCGTGAACATTGACCAGCGTGCCGCCTTCGGACTGCATGGCATCCACCGTATAGCTGTAAGCGACGTTGACGCCCAGTACGCAGACCGCGACGAACGCGGCGGTCCAGGCGAGCGGAATCAGGCCTCCGGAGCGGCGTCCCATCAGGCCAAGCACCGTTATGACAGCACCCAGAGCCAGGCAGACGCCGCCAATCCACAGCGTGAGCACACGGGTCATCGATTCGATGGATGAGTTGTCGTTTGCCAGCATCAGAACCGCACTGGAGACGAGCATCAGCCCGATCATGCCGATGACGATGGCGAAACCGGCCGGCTTGCGGCGCTCGTATTTCGGTGGAAGAGGCCCCGCCGATGGGCGATACGGAGACGACTGGTACGGCATGGGAGGACGTGCGGGCCGATCGGCGGTATGGGGCTGGCCGAAGCCGTATCCCGGAGCGGGCTGCTGGAACGGCTGACGCACCGACGCTACGGAGGACTCCGCTGCACTTCCCGCGGTTTCCGGCGCGGTGGGCCCTGATGAGCCAGCCGTGCCGGCATCGGCCGCCTGCTCTCCCGTGTCCGCACCATCATAGGCGTATGACGAGGCCGGCCATCCGCGCCGGTATGAGCCGTTCTCAGAATCGCCGGTACCGCTGACGCCGCTGCCCGACCCGTATCCGCCATGCCGCCGGTTGGCGTTCTGCACCAGGGCCCACAGCACCAGCGCCGCGCACAGGGCCGCCGCGAGACCGGCACCGGGGACGGCGACCGCCAGCATCATCATGATTATCACGCCAAGCATGTTCCAATCCCAGCGCCCGTCGATCAGCTCCTCGCCGAGGATACGGCCATCCCGCGCATCGGGCAGCAGCGCCCATGCGATGGCATACAGCGCCAAACCGAATCCGCATAGCACCACGCTCGCCAGCACCAGTGCCCGCACCAGAGTCGGGCTCCATCCCACGCGCTGCGCGATGGCGCTGCACACGCCGGCGATCCACCGGTCGTCCCCGCGCTCCATCGCGCTGCCGCGGATCCACGAGAAGAACCGGTCGCTCTGCCGCTTCGGCTTCGGCTGGGGTCCGGGCGCAGGAGAGCCGTACGGATTTGAACCGTACGAATCCGAACCATTCGTGCCGGGGCCGGCGGCGCCACCCGCGTCATAGGCATACGTTGTATCGTTCATGCTTCCATTACAGCAGCAACCGGCCGCCGCACGCATCGGGGGACACCCTGATTGTTCCCTGAACCGGGGCGTTATGCCCCATGTCGTCTTCCCCGGAGGCGCACAATGGGACCATGATCCAGCCGAACAACCCATACCGGCAGCCGCACGCGCCCCGTCGGACGCAATGGCAGGCCCGCCGCGCCCAACCGCCGTCCGCCGCGCCGAGCCTGCCATTGATGCGCCCGCGGAACGGGCGCGTCCTCGTCGGCGTGTGCCGTGGCGTGAGCCTACATCTGGGAGCGCCCGTATGGCTGGTGCGACTCGCGTTCGCCGCGGCCGCTCTCGCGTTCGGGGCCGGCGTCATCGCATACGTGTTCCTGTGGATGTTCATGCCGGTCGGCGATCCCGTCGCCGCCGCGCAGGCCATGTCGGATGCGGCCTCGACAGGTTTCGCCGAGCCGCTCTCCCGCGGTAATGCGGCATACGCCGGCACCGCGGGTGACAGTGGCCGCAGCGACGCCGACGACTCCTCGGAGGGACTGGCGGCGGCTCTGCGCCGCGCCCCGAAACCTTCACTGGTGGCATTGGCCGGTCTGGTGTTCATCGCCATAAGCGTGCTGCTGTCGTTTGCCGGCGGACGGGAGCTGATCGTGCCGCTGGCCGTCGCCGTCGGCGGCCTCGGACTGGCATGGTCGCGGTTTGACGCGGACGAGGGCAAACTGCCATCGATGCTTGGCGGCATCGTGCTTCTGTTCGTCGGCTATGCGATCTTCGTGTTCACCAGCACGGTTCCGGGGTGGGGCGCGTCCCCTCGCCGCATCATCATCGGCGGGTTCGTACTGCTGGCCGGCACGGCTCTGGCGATCGTGCCTTGGGTGAGCACGCTCATCCGCTCCCTATCCACCGAGCGCGCACTCAAGGAGCGTGAAGAGGAACGTGCCGACATGACCGCGCACCTGCACGATGGCGTGCTGCAGACGCTCGCCCTGATCCAGCTGCACAGCGACGACCCGCAGACCGTGTTCTCGCTCGCCCGGCAGCAGGAGCGCGAACTGCGCGAATGGCTGTATCAGGAACGCACCACATCGGACCGTTCGGTCAGCGCCGGGCTGAAGGCCATCGCCGCGCAGACGGAAGACGAGCACGGCAAACCGATCGAAGTGGTGACCGTGGGCGACGCGAGGCCCAGTGCCCAGACCGACGCGCTGCTCGATGCCACGCAGCAGGCGCTCATCAACGCCGTGACGCATGGCGGCGAGCCCATCTCCGTGTATTGCGAGGCCGGCGCCGACAAGGTTGAGGTCTTCGTGCGCGATCATGGCGATGGGTTCGACGTGAACGCGATTCCCGAGGGCCGGCTCGGCATCCGCGAGTCGATCATCGGGCGGATCCGACGACGGGGCGGTACAGTGGAGATCGTATCGAGGCCGCATTGGGGCACCGAGGTGCGCATGCACATGCCGGTCGCAGGCGGACGGCAACCGAACCAGCGGGGCGATGCCACGAACGCCGGCGGGCAGCATGGACGACCGCCATCCGGCGCGGCATCATACACACGCACGCAGAGGGAAACATGATTCGACAGGTGAAGCATATGGGTCAGGCAGACAGCACAAGCATCGGACCGACATCAGGAGCGAATGCGAGGCAAGGGGCGGCCGGTGAGTTCGGCAGCGTGGAGTGCAACGACGTGGAGTCCGGCAGAGCCACTGATACGGATACCACTCCCCGCGAAGCTGCGGCGACGCCGATTCGCGTGGCCGTCGTCGACGACCATGAGATGTTCCGCGCCGGTGTCATCGCCACGCTGCAGCCGTACTTCCACATCGTCGGGCAGGCCGCCGACGTGGAAGGCTCGATCGCGATGATCGCCGACATCAGACCGGACGTGGTGCTGCTCGACGTGCACGTACCCGGCGGCGAGGGAGGAGGAGGCGCGGAGATCCTCGCCAAATCGCAGCCGCTCTCCCCCGCTTCCGCGTTCCTGGCGCTGTCGGTGTCGGATTCGCCGCAGGACGTCGGCTCGGTGATTCGTGCCGGCGCACGCGGATACGTTACCAAAACCATCACCGGCGACGATCTGATCTCATCCATCAAGCAGGTGCACGAAGGGTATGCGGTGTTCTCGCCGAAACTGGCCGGATTCGTGCTGTCCGCCTTCCAGGGGGCGCCGATGGACGGGGCCGGCGGCGCGCGGGGCCGCGACGAGGAGCTGGACCTGCTGTCAGGCCGCGAGCAGGAGGTCATGCGCCTGATCGCCCGCGGATACACATACAAGGAGGTCGCCGCCGAATTGTTCATCTCCATCAAGACCGTGGAGACCCACATGTCAAACGTGCTGCGCAAATTGCAGCTGTCCAACCGCACTGAACTGACCCGCTGGGCAGCCGACCGCCGCATCGTATGAGGCAAGGCACGACCGGCGCGGCGACATTTCCATGCCGACGGTGAAACGGACGCCACCCACGTAGAGCGTTCTTCATACACTGGTAACGAACAAAACCCTATCCTCGTCGGAAGGAAACAGCATGACCGCTGAAGCAAACGTCGGTGTCGTCGGACTGGCCGCAATGGGAGCGAGCCTCGCCCGCAATCTCGCCCGTCACGGCAACAAGGTGGCGGTGTTCAACCGTCACTATTCGCGTACCGAGAAACTCATCACCGAGCATGGCAGCGAGGGCGAGTTCTTCCCCGCGAAGACGATGGAGGAATTCGTGGCATCGCTGAAGAAGCCGCGCACCGCGATCATCATGGTCAAGGCGGGCGAGCCGACCGACGCGATGATCGGCCAGCTGGCCGATCTGATGGAGCCGGGCGACATCATCGTCGACGCCGGCAACGCGCACTTCCCCGATACGATCCGCCGCGAGAAGGCGATCAGCGCCCGCGGACTGCACTTCGTCGGCTGCGGCGTGTCCGGCGGCGAGGAAGGCGCCCTGCTCGGACCCTCGATGATGCCCGGCGGCAGCGAGGAGTCCTGGAAGACGCTCAAGCCGATCTTCGAGTCCATCGCGGCGAAGGCCGAGGGTGAACCGTGCGTGACGCATATCGGCGAGAACGGCGCTGGCCATTTCGTGAAGATGGTGCACAACGGCATCGAATACTCCGACATGCAGCTCATCTCCGAGAGCTACGACCTGATGCGTCGCGCGCTCGGTATGACGCCGGCCGAGATCGGCGACGTGTTCGAGGAGTGGAACAAGACCGAGCTGGAGTCCTACCTGATCGAGATCACCGCCGACGTGCTGCATCAAGTCGACAAGAAGACCGGCAAGCCGCTGGTCGACGTGATCGTGGATCACGCGGGCATGAAGGGCACCGGCACGTGGACCGTGCAGTCGGCGCTTGATCTGGCCGTGCCGGTGACCGGTATCGCCGAGGCCGTGTTCGCGCGAGGACTGTCCGGGCAGGCCGAGCTTCGCGCCGAAGCCCAGAAGCAGGACTTCGAGGGACCGTCCGGCGTGGTGCCGATGGCCGAGGAAGACAAGGTCGCGTTCATCAATGACATCCGCGAGGCGCTGTACGCTTCGAAGATCGTCGCGTACGCCCAGGGCTTCAACGAGATCACCGAAGCCGCCAAGGTGTATGACTGGAAGATCGATCTGGCTGCGGTGGCGCGCATCTGGCGCGGTGGCTGCATCATCCGCGCAAAGTTCCTGAACCGCATCTCCGACGCGTTCGAGAACGGCGAAGCCAACGTGTCTCTGCTGTTCGCCCCGTACTTCAAGGACGCGATCGAGACTGCCGAGCGCTCGTGGCGACGCGTGGTCTCCCGTGCGATTACATTCGGCATCCCGGTGCCGGTGTTCGCCTCCTCGCTGGAGTACTTCGACGGCCTGCGCTCCCCGCGCCTGCCCGCCGCCCTGATCCAGGGCCAGCGCGACTACTTCGGCGCCCACACCTACCAGCGCACCGACATGCCCGGCGCCTTCCACACGTTGTGGGCTGAGCCTGGCCGTGAGGAAATCATTGCGTGATTTCCGGTGACAGCCACGAGGAGACACCGAGCCTCGCGAAGCGAGACCACAATCGTAGGGGCCGAAGGCGAGCCTGGTCATAAGCAAACACCGAGCCTCACCACAAGCCCCTCCCTACCGCTCGCAGATCGAACGCGAACCATACGAATGATGGCGCAGGCTCCCCTAGGGGCGTCTGCGCCATCGTGTTTCATCGGCACACCATTCATATCGTGTGGTTCCCATTTTTCACACAACGTTTTTCGCGCACAGTAATCGCAACCAGCCGCATCCCAACATCACCAATCAACGCCCAGTCACCGCCGGCGGTGCATATCCTCCTGTACAACGCGCGCATTGTAGGCAAACGCAGCAGTTGTACATACACCTTCCCGAGAGACCTCGCACACCATTCCTCATTTCGTTGAAATTCCAACGTTTCCAGGAACTCCGTCGGTGTACAACAGTGGGCGCAATCGTTTTCAACGGCTGTTGTACAGATTCCGCCCCGTACAACGCGCGCATTATGCCATTTCGCGGGAGTTGTACACGCATCGGCGTCGCAACCCTGCGCGCTTCTTGCGCTGCATCCCATTCGCATGCCGGACCGCACCCCGGGCACGCAATGAACCCTCGGGCGGAATGAACGAAATTCGCAATACGACCGGATTGTCCAGTACGATCGTCGAACCGCATCGCCATGATTGACAGACCGGACTCAATCCCATGCCATGATGAACACCAATCAGATCTGATTTCACGACGGGAGACGTGGCACGAAACGGCAAAACCGTGCATCTTTGCCGTTTCGTGCCACGGAATCCTCGAATTGTCTCGCTATCCGAAATAACAAGCTTCAAATACCGAACTATCCGATAGCCGAGACAAACCTCACAGCTTGCTGGCGGCGGCCTGGTCGATGTACCAGATGAGTTCCTCGCCGTCGGCGAAGGAGCTCGGGGCCTGCGGATTGCGCGGCTGGGCGAAGGCGGCGGCGACCGCATCCGCCTTGCGCTCCCCGGACGCGAACACCCACGTGCGCCGCGAACGGGCGATCATGGGAACGGTGAGCGTCACGCGCAGCGGCGGCGGCTTCGGCGAATCGCGCACGCCGGCGACCAGCACATGCGGGTCGTCGATCAGCACTTCAGGCCGGCCGGGAAACAGCGACGCGAAATGCGCATCCGGGCCGACGCCGAACAACGCGATGTCCAGCGTGGGCTCCTCCCCCAGCTGCTCGATCAGCTCCTTCTGGTAGGCGGCGGCCGCATCGGCCAGCACCGCATCGTTCTCCTCGTCGGTGGCTGCGGCGATCTGTGCGGCATCGCGCGTGTCAGCGGGCATCTCGTGGATGTTCTCCTCCGGCATCAGCCCGCGCTCCACCAGGATGTTCAGGAACCGCCGCGCCTGCTTGGCGTTGCGGTCGTCGCTGTCCTCGGGCACGAACCGCTCGTCGCCCCACCAGATGTGCACGCGCGAGGCGTCCAGGTCATCGGCCAGCGGGTCGGTGCCGATCGCGCGCAGCACGCGATTGCCGTCGGTCCCGCCGGTCAGCGCTATATCCACGCGGCTGCGCCCCGGTTCGGCGAGCAGGTTCCTGATCGTGGTCAGCACGCGCACGGCCACAGCTTGCGCCAGAACATCGGGGTTCGGGCATGTTACGGTTTTTCTTTGCGACATCAGTTACAGCTCCTTTGTCGTTCTGATTCGGTCTTCACGCGTCCGAAACCCGCGCCCGGGCATGGGCGCGTGACGGTTCCGTGACGCTCACGCATCGTCGTTCATTCGTTGATTCACCGATTGCCGTCGGGCCGGCGCCTTGCGGTCGAGACGCCGGCCCGACAGTGCTTATTCGGCAGGATGAATCAGATTCCATCCCTGAGTGATGACTTCAGCATACACTTCATCCGGGTCGAGCTGACGCAGCTCTTCGCTCAGGCATTCCTCAAGCGTCCTCGTGGGCACGCTGATGGATTGCGGCGACTGGCCAGGCGTGCTGATGACGGCGATGCCCTCCTTCGCGTCTGGCCGCTCCAGACTGAGCGTCCCGTCCGCGCGCGTCAGGTATACGCCGGTCACGGCGGTCGCGCCGGGCACCTCCTCCATGATGACGGGCACGTTGAGCTTCAGCCGCAGCCAGGCCGCCAGCAAATCCATGGGCAGGAAGCCCTTCGGACCGGAGACCTTCACCGTGCTGATCGGCAGGTGCGGCGGCTGGTCGAGCATGGTGGCGAGCATCGCACGCCACACCGTCAGGCGCGTCCATGCCATGTCCACGTTCTTCGGCGACCAGTTGCGGCGCAGATCCTCGATGGTGCGGTAGGGGTTCGACGAGTGCATGGCGTCGGTGATGCGACTCCTCGCCATCGCGCCGAGCAGGTCCTTGGACGGGTTGGCCGGCGCCTCGTTCGGCCACCACGCCACGACCGGCGCGTCGGGCACGAGCAGTGGGATGACCAACGTGTCGGGATGATGGACCAGCCCACCACGCGGGTGCAGCACGATGATCTCACCCGCACCGGCGTCCGCGCCGAAGCGCACCTGGGCGTCCAGATTGGAATTGTCGTACGCCGCATCCGCGTCCTCGACGGGCTTGCGCGCGCCATTTCCACGCCGCGGGGAGATGGCGATGACACGGCACGGGTGCTCGCGGCTGGCGGCGTTGGCCAGTTCCAGCGCCTGCTCCAGCTCGTCCTCGGTGGTGGAGATCAGCAGCGTCAGCACGCGGCCGGTCGCCGACTCGCCGCGCTCCTCGTGCAACTCGTCGATCTTCTGCGATATCTCGCGGGTGCGGGTGTTCGGCATTTCGATAATCATGGCATCCTCCAGTGGCGTCCGTCGCGTGCAAGCATTTCATCGGCCTCCGTCGGCCCCCACGTGCCGGCACGATACGGCTGCGGCTGACCGAGCGTGGACCAGAATTCCTCGATCGGGTCGAGGATCTTCCACGACAGGTTGACCTCTTCGGTGGTCGGGAACAGCGGAGGGTCACCGAGCAGCACGTCGAGAATCAGTCGCTCGTATGCCTCCGGCGAGCTCTCCGTGAACGAGCGTCCGTAGCTGAAGTCCATCGAGACGTCACGCACCTCCATCGCCGTGCCGCCAGGCACCTTGGAGCCGAAGCGGATCGTCACGCCCTCGTCGGGCTGTACGCGGATCACGATCGCGTTCTTGCCGAGCTCGCGTGTCGCGGTCGACTCGAACGGCAGGTGCGGCGCGCGCTTGAACACGACGGCGATCTCGGTGACACGCTTGCCGAGACGCTTGCCGGTACGAAGATAGAACGGCACACCGGCCCAGCGGCGGGTGTCGATGTCAAGCCGGATCGCCGCATAGGTCTCGGTGGTAGACGCCGGGTCAATGCCCTTCTCCTCCAGGTATCCGACGACGTCATGCGAGCCCTGCCAGCCGGCGGCGTACTGTCCGCGAGCGGTGTGTGCGGCGAGGTCCTTCGGCAGACGCACCGCGGAGAGGATCTTCGTCTTCTCGGCGGTCAGGTCGGAGGCGGTGAACGAGACCGGCTCCTCCATGGCGGTCAGGGCCAGCAGCTGCAGCAGATGATTCTGGATGATGTCGCGCGCTGCGCCGATGCCGTCATAGTATCCGGCGCGGCCGGCCACGCCGATGTCCTCGGCCATCGTGATCTGCACGTGGTCGACGTAGTTGGCGTTCCAGATCGGCTCGTACATCGCGTTGGCGAAACGCAGCGCCAGCATGTTCTGCACGGTTTCCTTGCCGAGATAATGGTCGATGCGGAACACGCTCGACGGGTCGAACACCTCGGAAACCACACGGTCGAGCTCCTTGGCGCTGGCCAGATCGTGGCCGAACGGCTTCTCGATGATCACGCGTCGCCATGCGCCCTCGGACGAGCGGGCCAGTCCGCAGTCGGCGAGCTGACGCGCCACCACGGGGAACGCCCGCGGCGGCACCGACATGTAGAAGGCATGGTTGCCGCGCGTGCCCCGGTCGCGGTCCAGTTCAGCGACCGTGTCGCTCAACCGCGCGAACGCCGCAGAGTCATCGAACGTCCCCTGCACGAAACGGATGCCCTTTGCGAGCTGCTTCCACGTCGATTCGCGGAACGGGGTGCGGCAATGCTGCTGCACGTGCTCGCGGACGAAATCCCTGAAATGGTCTTCGGTCCAGTCGCGGCGTGCGAAGCCGGTCAGTCCGAAGCTCGGCGGCAACAGGCCGCGGTTGGCGAGGTCATAGATCGCGGGCAGCAGTTTCTTGCGCGACAAATCGCCGGTCACGCCGAAGATCACGATGCTGCACGGGCCTGCGATGCGCGGCAGGCGCAAATCGCGCGGATCGCGCAGTGGATTGGTCCACGCGGTTGGCGTGGCGGAAACGGAATCAATCATACGCACCATAGTAGTGATGCGCGTGCATCTCATGGCCCATTCCTCTCAGAAAGAACCATGCAATGCATCATATCGCGGGATTTTGGCACGGCGAGAACCGCTCCGGGACCACCCCCAGTCGCTACGCGACAGCCCTCCGGGCCCTGCAATCAAGGACGGCCTTGCAGCCGCATCTCTCTGATGCGCCTGCCGGCTCATACTCGCCTATAGACAGCCCACCGGGCTGTCTACTGTACGGCTCGTCCCGCCAGCGGGGGTGAAAGCTGGCGTCAGAGCGTGGGCTGGTCCGTCTCCCCGCTCTGCTCGCCGGTCTCGCCCTCATCCTCCCGCAGTCCGGATTCGAGTCTCCGGTTGCGTTCGCGGAGCCTGTCGTTCTCCGCGGTCAGCTCGTGGATGTACCGGATCTGCTGCGCTATGAGCATATCGCGCAGGTCCTTGGCCTCCGATCCGCCGAAATTCTCGCGGATCGTGGCCGTGCGAATCGGCGCCGGCGGAATCAGCGGATTGCCGGTACGCGGGAACTTGTCAGCGGATATCGGCTCGGCGTCGTCATCAGCCGATTCCATCATCTTCCAGCGCGCGATGCACCGTTCGATGCGCTTGTATCCGATAAGCGACGGGTCAAGCCCGACGTCGCGGAATATACCCGTCGGCGAGTCCCCCGCACGATACCGCTGCATGCAGTATTCGCGGAACTGGCCGGTGTATCGGATGCGGTTCCGTCCGACGCTGTTCACGGCAGGCAGTGAACGCAGGTAGTCAATCTCGTCGTCGTCAAACTCTCTGTCTTTCATGATGGTGCCCTCCAGCACTCTTCTCATCGATAGAGACGAACATGAAACGGAGGTTCGCCGGGATTCACTGCACTGTCTTCCCCGCAGTATCCTCCGAATCGGGACGCCCGCCCTGCCTCGTGAAAGGCAGGCGGATGGCCGAGTCAGCCGCCGATATACGATTCGCGGCGTGCACGGGTCATCATCGGCGACGTGCCTGGCAGCCGTGTCTCGCCCAAAACAGTCGCGACGGATGTCACCGCGGCGTAGGTCTCCGACTTCACAGGGACTTCCGAGGGTTCGGGGGTGTTCGGCGCGTCGGGGGTGGAGGTTTTCAGCACGGGCTTGGCATCGGCCATGGAATCGATCATGTGACCATCGACTTCGCCGGTCAGGATGACGTCGACGCCATTGGCGATGTCAAGCGTTGCGGCCAGAGCGATGTTGGCGGCCGGAGCGGCGGATCCGGCCTTGGCGGCGGTCAGCGGGGCCTCATCACCCACGCGCATGACTGGGGATTGCGCCTTGTGCACCGCGTTTGCGGCGGCGGCATCGCCTGTATATTTGCTGGATGATATTGATAATCGTTGCCTGAACCTGACGACGAAACGTCGATTTTCCCGAAACATGATACATCCTTCACTTCTTGCTTCGGGAGGGTTCATCCTACGCAAAAAGCGCAAAACAAGCCCCCCCCCCCCGTGATTTCGAAGTGTAGCGCCAGCGGGAAGATATTTGGGGGACTATGTTTCTAAGGGGTTATGACGGGGAGTTACGGGGGTGTCTTTGGCGGCGCGATATGGTCATGCAGGAGACCCATATGTGTGCGCGAGCACGTCGGTATGGCCGGTCACCCCATACAGGTGCCCGGCCATACCGCAGCCGGTCACCGGCGACGGGAGCGCGCCGTCGTGATGGAGAATCCCGCGGCAAGCATGATGCACGCCGTCACTGCGAGCAGCAGCGTCTGGGCGCCCGTCTTCGAGAGGGTTTCCGTGCCCGCCGTGCCAGGTTTGGAGGTATTGGCATTGCCGCCGGCGCCGGGCTTGACGCCACCGGGACGCTCGGTCTGCCCGCCGCTGCCAGGCTGCTCGGGATCCTCGCCACCTCCTGGTTCCTCACCGCCGCCGGGCTGCTTGCGCTCCAGCCCGTCGCGAGCCTGAGTCAGGGCCTTTACGGCCTTGTCCAGATCGCCCTGCGTGGTGGATCGCCGTCCGCACTCCTCCTGCGCGGCGGCCAACGCCTCGGCGAACGCCTTCCACGATTCGGCAGTGTAATCGCCTTCCTTGAGAGCCTGAGCCGACGCGATGGCGTCGGACAGCGGGCCACGGTCCAGACGCGCGTCGAACAGCGCGGCGATGGCATCATTCAGCCGTGCCGCAAGGGCGTCCACGTCGGCCTGGGAGATGTGCGCCATGTCGGTGGCTACGGCGGCGGCAAGAGCCTCGCGCATCGTCGCCCACGCAGCCCTGTCGTACTGCGATTCGACCAGACCGGCCGCCGCCCGCTTCGCCGCATCCAACGCGGCCGCATCGATGTGCACGATTGACTCGTTGAACGCGGTCGTCGCCTGGCGCAGCGCGTCCGCCGCGGCGTCCACCTTATCGGCGTCTCCGGCGGCTGCACCGTGTGCGGCCTTGGCGTCGTCGATGGCCTGGCGCAGAGCGTCCGCGGCGCTTTGCGGATGCTGCCCCTCGTATTCGCCGACGCTGCCCGCCGTCTGCGCGTCCTCCAGCGTCTTGACCGCCGCATCCAGCACGACCTGATAGCGCTCCTGCGCGTCAAGCTGCGCGAGCGCCGTGTCGGCCGACCGCCGCAACGCAGCCGCGGCGTCATCGAGATCCTGTTGCGTCACCGTGCCGTAGGCGTCGGAGACCTGCTTGGCGCTTGCCCTCGCCTCGGCCAATGCGGCCGACGACGCGGGCAGGCCATGCGCGTCCAGAGACGCGATCAGCGCCGCGGCGTCATCGATCGCCACATACAGCGCGTTGCGGTCGAGCGACACGTAGCCGGTGCGGTAGAACTCGGACACCGCGTCTTCGACGGTCGTCGTCCACCGGCCGGCCTCGCGAGAGGTCAGTCCGGCGTCCAGCGCCGCCCGCGCCTGCTCCAGCACGACTTCGAGCTTGGTCTTCGCCGCCAGGGTGACGTTGCCGGCGTATTCGCCGACGGTGAGCTTGCCGAGCGCGGTCTCGACGGACGAGAGGTAGCTTTCCAGAGACGCCCCTGCATCCGCCTGATACAGGTACAACTCGTTGATGGCGACGGGGTTCTCGTTGAGCACGGTGATGCGTACCGCGTCGGTGTAGACGGGCCGTGCAAGGCGGGCCACGATTTCCGGCTTCATCTGCGCATTGCCGGAATAGTCGGTCAGCGTCTTCCACTGGTCGGCTGCACCATCGCCCGCACCGCCACCGTCCTGCGGCACCACGCGGTATTCGGCCTTGAACCGCACCGGCTCGCTGTTACCGGAGGCCAGCAGGGCGAGCATGTTGATGTCCGCGGCCTTCGCGAGCGTGAATGTCAGGGTCTTGTCGGCCTTGGCCGTCAAGGTGGCCGCGCTGTCGCGGTCTCCGTCCGTCAGCTTGGCGAGGTCGGCGGCCGTGAGCGTCGAGCCGTCCGAGGCCGTCGTCTTGGCGTCGCGAGCCACGTTGCCGGGCGTCGCGTAGACCTCGATCTCGGACACCAGTGGCCATGCGGGCGAGCCGCTGGAGGGGATGCGGGCGTCGGCGATGTCCATGCGGATGCGTGTGATGCTCATGCCGACCGGCACGTCCATCACGATGCCCTGCTGTTTGCTCAGGTCGGCTTCGGTTCGTTCGGCGACCGTATGTTCGTCGCCGTTCGCGTCGATCACCTTCAACGTGAACTGCATGCTGCGGTCGGGCTGGCCTTCCTCGAACTTGAGCCGTATGCTGTCGACCTCACGGGCCTTGGCGTAGTCGAGCTGGAACCATGCCGGCGTGGCGCCGTCGCGGGACACCCATGCGGTCGCCTTGCCGTCCACCAGCGCGCCGGCGTTCTCGGGCGCGTCCTTGGTGGGCGACGACGTGATGGCGGCCGAGGTGGCGATGTTCACGCCTTCGATGGTGTCGCCGGCCTCCTGCAGCAGTTCGAGTTCGGCGAGCGCCGGCCATGCGGTGCCGCCGACCGACCCCGTGAACTCCACGGTGACGTGTTCGACCTCCTCGCCAAGATTCGCCGCATACACCTGATCGAGGGCGCCCTGGTTCTGCGTCTCGTCGATCAGTGTCCGCTCGGTACCGTCAGCGAGCCCCGCGACGACCCTGAACTGGAACAGGCGGCCGGCCGTCTCGAACACGAGCCGCACGCGGTCCACACGCTGCGCCGACGCCAGGTCGATCCGATACCAGTTCGGGTCTGACCCGTTGCCGACCCACAGCGTACCGTCGTCGCCGTCGTTGCCGTTCGACGCGGGCCGCTCGCTGGGGCCGGCGCTTGCGGCGCCGCCGAGCGCCAGGTTCGTGTACTCGGGCTGCGGCTGCGCGGCTCCCCAGACGGACAGCTCGTAGATGCCGGTCAGGTCCCGCCCGTTCGTCGAATGCAACTTCCAACGCACCTTGGAGCCGAGTATGTCGGCGGCGACCTCGTTCTTGGAGCTGACAGCATCGGCTTCGCTGCGGCCTATCTCGACCCATCCCGAGCCGTTCCAGACCTCGATCTCGTAGCGCAGCGGGAAGTCGGCCGCGATCTGCTGCAGGGTGATGCCAGCGCCGGTGATCGAATACGTGCCGCCGAGGTCGACCACCAGCGTGGCGTCGGTCTTGCCCGTCTGCGTCCAGCCGGTGTCGGTGTTGCCGTCGGTCACGTCCGGGACGACAGTGCCGGTGTCCTCGTCGGTCACGTCATGTCCCAGCGCCAGGTTCGTGCGTTCGACCGCGGTGCCACCGTCGGCGACGTCGTCCATCACGGTGACCGAATACTGGTCGAGGATGATCTTGCCGAGCGCTTTCTGGTCGACGTCATCCGCGGCTTCGGTCGCGAAACCATACCCGTCCTCGTCGCTTTTGCGGTTCGCCCACTGCCAGCCGTAGTCGAACCAGTCCGGGTCGGTGAAGTCGGTGCCGTGCTCCAGTTTGTTCAGCCGGTTGTCCACGTACGTCTTCCACCGCCGATAGTAGTAGTCGCCGGTCAGCCCGGCCCACTGGCGGTTGGAATAGTCGATGAGCGAGCCGTTCTTGTTCAGACCCCACGTGGTGACGAGCGCACGCGCGTTGAGCTCGAACAGGTCGGCGGTCCAATCGTCCGCGCCGTCGAGCATCGTGCGGGCATCGTCGATCCATGCGCCCACGAGGAAGTCGTCCGAGCTGGAAAGCAGCTTGTCCTGCGCCTTGATGATGTCCAGCATCCGGGACGACAGTGTCCGGAACGTCTCCAGATCGCCCGACTTGTACGCCTGCCCGGCGAGCGGCTGGTATTCCTGGAAGCTGTTGGCCAGCACCTGCCGCATCACGTCGACGTAATCGTAGCGGAAGCCGGCCGAGTCCTTGTACGAGTCATACGCCTGCTCGAACAGGGCCGCGGCCTTCTCGAACTGCCGCTTGTCGTAATCTATGTCGCTGTGGCCCCACGTGGACGCCGAGCCGATGGTGTTGTCGGACGGGCGGGCGTTGATGATGGATTCGCTCGCACCCTGATAGTATTCGCCGTCCGTGTGCTTGTAGGCGGTGTCAAGCAGGATGTCCCACGCCTTCTCGATCGTCCCGTCGGTTCCGCCGTACCGGCGCTCGGCATACTCCTGCGTCCAGGAGCGATAGTCGACCGGATCCTGTTCCCAGGTCATGTCGAACAGCAGCTCGTAGACGATCGGCGAATTGTCGATGGCTTCGGGCGTGATGCCGATGCCGCGCATGTAACCGCTGGAGTTGTAGGCTTTCGTGATGTCCTGGGAGATCACCTCCGGCACTCCGTCAAGGCCCATGCGTCCGCCGAAGTTGTGCAACATGTTCCACACCCACGGCACGCCCTGGTTCTCCATCGGGCTGGCCTGCGAGCGCAGGTCGCTTTGCAGGTCGAGCACGAGCGCCTGGCCCTTGTCCGCGAGCCCGGAGAGCTTCGTTTCGTCGATGCCCCACTGCCACTGCTGCATCACCCACACGGCCGCCGGGTCATGGTCGAGCATCTTGCGCTGCACGGTGCGGTAGATGTCGACGATGTCGAAGCCGTCTGGAACCATGCCGCCCTCATGGAACGGATCGACCGCGTAGTAGTTCGACACCTTGCCGAACACGCTTTCCTGAGCTTTGTAGAACGTGTCGCCGACCTTCTGGAAGTAGTCCTCCTTGCCGGCCGCCTTGTCGGCGTCGGTCAGATACGTCTTGATCATGTACGGGCGGTCGAAACCGGACCATGTGCCGGACGACGCGGCCACCGACGTCGGGTTCTTCTCCTGGAAGTCGGCCGGCACCTGACCGCCGAAGCCCTGGATGACCGGCGTGATGCCGTACGCCTGCATGCGGTCGTGGATCCTGCGGCCGAGCTCGACGCGCTGCTCGAACCATGCGGCGGGCAGGGGGCCTCCGACCGAGTACAGGTTCTGCATGTAGAACCATGCGTAGTATCCCGGCCCGGACAGGTATTCGCGCACCTCGTCGTCGCTGTAGCCGTATTGGGTGAGCGTCTCGCGCAGCACCTCCTCCTGTCCGACGATGTCGAGCATGAGGTTCACGCCGTTCATCGCCGCCCAGTCGAGGAACGGCTCGTAATCATCCCAGTTCCAGAACGCCATCGTGTACGAGTAGGTGCAGAAGTTGAGCGCGTACCGGTACTCGTAGTTCGTGTATTTGAGGATTTTCCGGCCGACTGCAGGCAGGCTCTCCGGCATGGACAGCTGGGAGCCGAACAGCGGGTTGTAGTCGACCTTGCACCAGTGGCGCAGATAATAATTGAGGCCGGACGCGAGCGAGACGCCGTTGTTGCCGCGGATGGAGATCCGGTCGTCGCCGGCGTCTGAGATTTCGAACACGTCCTTGCCGTCGGCCTTGCCGCGCAGCTGGAAGTCGAACTTGTCGACCCACCGCTCGCCGATCACGCGGCCGACGAGGTTTCTGACCTCGGTGACGGTCTTCTCGGCGGCATAGTCGGCGTCGGTCTCTACGCGGGCCCACTCCCGGCCCCACGAGCTTGAGTCGAAGTCGGTGACGGAGATGGCCTTGGGGCTGGCCTGCTCGTCGGAGACCTTGGTGCCGTGGAAAGCGACTTCGGCGAGGTTGACCTGCTGGGCGGCGGAGTTGTAGCTGACGCTGATGCGCGCGTATGCGGCTTCGGTGGCATCGATGGGATGCGTGTCGGCGGCACCGGTCGCGGGGGCGTCATCGCTCTTGTAGGCCACCTTGCCGTAGTCGGCGCCGTCCTTGGACAGATAGACCTCGTAGTGGTAGTACGATCCGGCGAGGTTGGTGATGTCGATCTGCGAGATGCTGTATGTGCCGTGCAGGTCGAAGTCGAGGAAGCGGCGGTAGTCCTGCATCGACGAGTCTGCGGGTGACTGCCAGTAGGTCGCCGGATCGCCGTCGACTGCGGCGGCCGCAGCATGGCCGTCCGCGGCGGCACCGCTCGCCGTGACGCCGGCGATCGCCGGTTCCACGGCGCGCGCGAGACGTCCGGATGTGATCAGGCCGCACATGAGTGTCGCCATGGCGACGAGCAGGGCCGTCGCGCGACGCCGCCATGATCGGTGGCAGGTCGGAGGATGTTCGGGCGAGTGCCCACGACGATGACGAGCGGATGAAACCATCATTGGTTGCCCTTGCCTTCTCTTGATTTTCAGTAAGAACCGCACCGGCGGACATTGCCGGATTTTGTTAACAAATTATACAAAGAATGGGACATGGCGCGCCCGCGTCACGCCGCGCGACGCCGCTTTCAACCGCCCCTGTACCACACAATGCGATTTTTGGCGGTTTTTGTGCTGGTGTGGTACAGCGCCGATTCAGGACAATTCGGGCGAATTCCTCAGATCATTGGAAAATGGCGGTTCCTGAATTTCTGTTCGTTGCCATACCAGCTCAAAAACGCGTCGAAATCGCATTGTGTGGCAAACGCTGTGCCACACAATGCGATTTTGACCACAAATTGACGTGGTGTGGCACAATCCCCAGATGCCGGACCGCGGATATACCGGCAATAGACAAAAGGGTTCCAGGCGATGCACCCGGAACCCCGATATGCGGACAGGGCGAGATTCGAACTCGCGGTGGCTTGCACCACAACGGTTTTCAAGACCGTCTCTTTAGGCCGCTCAGACACCTGTCCTTATGTGCGCCACGAAGCGCACAAGATTCAATTATACATCCGGCGTGGATGTTCTCCGCCACCGGATGCGGTCGACGCCGAAGCGATCAGGCTTCCCACTTGGTCGGCTCGATGACTTCCTTGCCGCCCATGTAGGGGCGCATGGCCTGCGGAATCTCGATGGAGCCATCCTTCTGCTGATGGTTCTCCAGGATCGCGACGAGCCAGCGCGTGGTGGCCAGCGTGCCGTTGAGCGTGGAGACCGCGCGGGTGGAACCGTCCTCGTTGCGCTCGCGGATGTTCAGGCGGCGGGCCTGGTACTCAGTGCAGTTCGAGGTGGAGGTGAGCTCGCGGTAGCGGCCCTGGGTCGGGATCCACGCCTCGGTGTCGAACTTGCGGGCTGCGGAGGAGCCGAGATCGCCGGCGGCGGTGTCGATGACGCGGTACGGCACCTCGACCTTGGCGAGCATCTCCTCCTCCATGCTCAGCAGGTGCTGGTGCTCCTTGTAGGAGTCCTCCTGCTTGGTGTAGACGAACATCTCCACCTTGTCGAACTGGTGCACGCGGATGATGCCGGACGTATCCTTGCCTGCGGCGCCGGCCTCGCGGCGGTAGCAGGAGCTCCAGCCGCAGTAGCGCAGCGGGCCGTTGGACAGGTCGAGGATCTCGTTCTCGTGCATGCCGGCGAGCGCCACCTCGGAGGTGCCGACCAGGTACTGCTCGTCAGGCTCGCGAAGACGGTAGATCTCGTCGGCGTGGGAGTTGAGGAAGCCGGTGCCGGCCATGACCTCGGGACGCACCAGCGTCGGGGTGATGGCGAGCACGAAGCCGTGCTTCTCGGCCTGATCGACGGCCATGGTCAGCATGGCGATCTGCATGCGGGCGACCGCGCCGCGCAGGAAGTAGAAGCGGGAGCCGCCGACCTTGACGCCGCGGCGCATGTCGATGCCGGCCACGCCGGTGCCGAGGGTCAGGTGGTCTTTCGGCTCGAAGCCTTCGGCCGCGAAGTCGCGGGGCTGGCCGACCTTCTTGACGACAACGTAATCGTCCTCGCCGCCTTCCGGGGCCTCGGGTTCGACGACGTTCGACAGCTTCCACATGGCGGTGGTGTATTCCTCGGCGGCGGCGTCCGCGGCGGCCTTGTATTCGGCGACCTTGGCGGACAGCTCCTTGGTCTGCGCGATCAGCGCGGCCTTCTCGTCGGCGGGCGCGGCGGCAACCTTCTTGCCGATCTCCTTCTGCTGGGCGCGGGCCTCCTCGAACTCCTTGAGCGCGGAGCGACGGGTCTCGTCGGAGCGCAGCACCTCGTCGACCAGTTCGACGGATTCGCCGCGCTTGCGCTGGGATTCCTTGACAATGTCAGCATGTTCGCGAATGAATTGAATATCAAGCATGTGCCTAACACTACCGCCGTAAGCCGACACGGACAATACCCCTCGACCGGCCCTTGAACGGCCCGCCGCGCACATCACGGCCGCTCCCTCCCCTCGGCCGGCGCGGCCGTTGCATCGCCGCATCCGACTACGGAGCCGGAGAACAGAGTTCCGAGCGGATTCACACGACGTTCATTGCGGCTCCATGTGCCGTCTCTTCGGGCTTCCTACGCTGGCGTTGCACATCGGTTCCCGTGCGACGACCGTTCGCGCCCTGCGACGCGTCGCTCGGGAATCTTCAGCAAGAAGGAGTACCATGCGTATTTCAACACGCATTCAAAGCCTGCTGGTCTCGGCAGCGCTGCTGGTGCCGCTGGTGGCGACGCCAGTCACCGCAGCCTACGCGCAGCCGACCGAGGAAAAGACCGCGGCGTCCTGGTCGGGCGTCGTCATCAACGAGGCGTATCTGTCCGGCGGCAGCAAGGGCGCCGCATACAAGAACAAATTCATCGAACTGTACAACACCACCGACAATGACGTGACGCTCGACGGCACCTCGCTGCAGTACCGTCCGGCGAGCGGCACGGGCGCGAGCAACACCGCCGCCGACCTGACCGGCGTCATCAAGGCCAAGGGCCACTATCTGATCAAGGCGGGCTCGAACGGCTCCGACGGTGCCGAGCTGCCGCAAGCGGACGCCACCGCCACCAACCTCAACGCCAGCGGCACCAAAGGCACGCTGTTCCTCGCCGCCACGACAAGCAAGCTCAGCCCGGCCGTCGGCGACACCACGGCGAACGCCGACATCATCGACGCGCTCGGCTACGGCGACACCAACACGTTCGAGAAGGCGGCTGCCACCGCGCCGACGAATAACACCGCCGTGAAGTCGCTGAACCGCACGAACGGCGTGGACACAAACGACAACAGCGCCGACTTCACGCTGAGCGCCGACATCACCCCCGAAGGCACCGGCGAAGAATCCCAGCCGACACCGAAACCAGACCCGACGCCCGGCGACTGCCCGACCGGCGAGGCCGAAATCGCGCAGATCCAGGGCACCACCGACACCAGCCCGTGTGTCGGCAAGACCGTGACCACCACAGGCGTGGTGACCGCGGCCTACCCGGACGGCGGATTCAACGGCTACACCATCCAGACTCCGGCAACCGGAGGCGCGGTCAACCTCGCCGAGCACAAGGCGTCCGACGGCCTGTTCGTATACGATTCGAAGAACGTCAAGGATCTTCAGATCGGCGACTATGTCAAGGTCAACGGCACGATCAGCGAATACTACGGCCTGACCGAGCTCAACGCGAGCTCCGTCACGAAGCTCTCCGACAAGGTCGAGGCCCCGAAGGCCTCCACCGTGGCGTTCCCGAAGACCGACACCGAGCGCGAAAGCCTGGAAAGCATGCTGATCGCGCCGCAGGGCGACTACACCGTTTCGGACGTGTACAACACGAACAAGTACGGCGAGATCGGACTCGCGGCATCGAACAAGCCGTTCCTCAACCCCACCGTCAAGGGCCTCAAGGGCGACGCCGAAACCGGTGCCGCATACCAGGCCGAACTCGACCGCATCGAAGCCGAGGGCGTGTACCTGGACGACGGCTCCAGCCGCAACTTCCTCGACACGAAGTACCCGGACAACGCCGACACGCCGCTGCCGTACCTGTCGAACGACCAGCCGGTGCGCGTGGGCGAGAAGGTCACGTTCACCAAGCCCGTCGTGCTCGACTACCGCAACAGCGCGTGGCGCTTCCAGCCGACCGAACGCCTGACCGGAGACAACGCCGATGCGCAGCCGGTGACGTTCACCAGCACCCGCACCGACACGCCCGATCTGGCCGCGGTCGGAGGCGACATCAGACTCGCCACGTTCAACGTGCTCAACTACTTCTCCACCACCGCCGACGAGACCGGCTGCTCCACGAGCAACGCCTACACCGACCGTGACGGCAACCCGGTCACCGCGAAGAACTGCGACGTGCGCGGCGCATGGGACAAGGCCAACATGGAACGCCAGCGGGCGAAGATCGTCAAGGCCATCAACAACCTCGGCGCCGACGTGGTCTCGCTGGAGGAGATCGAGAACTCTGCCAAGGCCGCCAGCTCCGTGCCGGCATCATTCAAGGGCGAGCGCCGCGACTACGCGCTCTCCACGCTGGTCGACGCGCTCAACGAGCAGGCCGGCGAAGGCACCTGGGCCTACGTGCCCAGCCCGCAGACCGTCCCCGACCTCGACGTGGAGGACGTGATCCGCACCGCGTTCATCTACAAGCCCGCCAAGGTCGCGACCGTCGGCGCAACCCGAATCCTCACCGACTCCGACGCGTTCAACGGCAAGAACGGCTACGAGCACGGCCGCCAGCCCGACGCCCAGGCGTTCAAGGCCAAGGGCGCCGCCGACTCCGACGCGTTCCTCGTCGTCGCCAACCACTTCAAGTCCAAGGGCTCGGCGAGCAACGCGCTCAACCAGGATCCCGGCGACGGCTCCGGCAACGCCGACTACACCCGTCAGGCGCAAGCCGACGCGCTGCTCGCGTTCACCGATGAGGTGAAGAGCGATCTCAAGCTGGAGAAGGTCTTCCTCGTCGGCGACTTCAACGCCTACTACGCCGAAAAACCGATCCAGAAGATCGTGGCGGCCGGATACACCGACCTGAGCGAGCAGGTGAGCGAAAAGACCGGCAAGTACACCTACGCCTACACCGTCAAGGACGAATCCGGCAACACGAACGGAGGGGTCGGCTCGCTCGACCACATCTTCGCCAACGAGGCTGCGATGCGGTCCGTGACCGGCGCGGACATCTGGAACATCAACTCCGTCGAATCCGTGGCGCTGGAATACTCGCGCTACAACTACAATGTGAAAAACCTGTACCAGGCCGATCAGTTCCGTGCCTCCGACCATGATCCGGTGATCATCGGAATCTCGGCCTCCGGCACGACCGGCGGCACAGCCACGCTGAATCTGCTGAACTTCAACGATTTCCATGGCCGCATCGGCAAGAACCTGACGGTGCCGTTCGCCGCTACCATCGAGCAGCTGCGCGCCGAGCACCCGGATTCGTCGCTGCTGCTGGCGGCCGGCGACAGCATCGGCGCCTCGCTGTTCAATTCGTCGGCGCAGAAGGACCAGCCGACCATCGACGTGCTCAACGCGCTGGGGCTCAAGGCCTCCGCGGTCGGCAACCACGAGTTCGACCAGGGGTACGACGACCTGACCGGCCGCGTGATCGGCACCGACGGCAAGCGCAACGCGCAGTGGGATTATCTCGGCGCGAACGTGTACAAGAAGGGCACCGGTACGCCGGCGCTTCAGGAATACAGCATCCAGAACGTCAATGGCGTGCGGGTCGGTGTGATCGGCGTGGTCACGCAGGAGACCTCCACGCTCGTCTCCCCCGGCGGCATCGAAGGCATCGAGTTCGGCAACCCGGTCGAGGCCGTGAACCGCGTGGCCCGTCAGCTCACCGACGGCGACGAGTCGAACGGCGAGGCCGACGTGATCGTGGCCGAATACCACGAGGGCGCCGCCTCCAACGAGGATGACGCCACCGCCAAGCCGACCATCGACGAGCAGAAGGCCGCCAGCCCGGTGTTCAAGAAGATCGTCGACGACACCGACCCGGCGGTCGACGTGATCTTCACCGCGCACACGCACATGAAGTACTCGTACACCGATCCGGCCCACAACGGACGCCCGGTCATCCAGACCGGCAGCTACGCCGCGAACATCGGCCAGGTCGTGCTCGACTACGACAAGGCCACCGGCACCGTCACCTACCGCAAGTCCGGCAACGTGGCGGTCGACACCAGCAAGAGCGACGACGAGCTCGCGGCCGCCGGCGACGACACCGTCAGGAACGTGAAGAGCATCGTCGACGCCGCCGTGGCCAAGGGCCAGGAGGAAGGCGACAAGCCAGTCGGCTCCATCGCCGCCGACATCACCACCGCCTTCAAGGACGGCGCGCGCGACGACCGTGCCTCCGAATCCACGATGGGTAACCTCGTCGCCGACTCGCTGCTCGACTCACTGTCGTCCGAGGACCGCGGCGGCGCCGAAATCGGCGTGGTGAACCCCGGCGGCCTGCGCGCCGAATTCTGCAAGACCGGCGACAACGAGAAGTGCACGATCGCCGCCGACGGCACCATCACCTATGCCCAGGCCAACGCCGTGCTGCCGTTCCTCAACAACCTGTGGACCACCACACTCACCGGAGCCCAGTTCAAGGAAGCCCTCGAACAGCAGTGGCAGACCGACGCCGACGGCAACGTGCCCTCCCGCCCGTACCTGCAGCTCGGCCTGTCGCACAACGTCTCCTACACCTATGATCCGAACGCGGCGCAGGGCAATCACATCACTTCGGTGACCGTGAACGGCAAGCCGCTCGACCTCAAGCGCGAGTACCGCATCGGCTCCTTCTCGTTCCTGCTGCAGGGCGGCGACAACTTCCGCGCCTTCGCCGCCGGCAAGGACACGAAGGACACCGGTCTGGTCGACCGTGACGCATGGATCGACTACATCTCCAAGAACTCGCCGCTCAAGCCGCGCTACGACCGCCGCGCGGTGGCCGTCACCGGCATCCCGGCCGATGGCAAGGTCACGGCCGGTACCTCGTTCGATCTGCAGTTCTCGAAGCTCACGCTCACCTCGCTGGGCGTGCCCGCCGAGACCAAGCTGGTCGCCACGATCGACGGCACCGAGGTCGGCTCCGCGGCCGTCAAGGACGGCGACACCGCCACATTGCAGGTCGCGGTTCCCGCCGGGCTGCCGGCTGGCGCGGCGACGCTCACCGTCAAGGCCGTGACCAACGGCACAACCGTGACGCTGCCGCAGACCGTCGCCGCCGGCACCTCGACCAAGCCGCAGCCCGGCAAGCCCGGCAAGCCCGAGCAGCCTGGTCAGACGAAGCCCGGTACGGGCGATGAACGGCACGACGGCGCGAACAACGCAGCCGGCAATGGCGGCAACGCCGGCGCCGTCGAGCAGCTGTCGCAGACCGGCGCACCCGTGGTGGCGGTGGTCGTCGCCATGATGGCGTTGCTGGCCGCCGGTCTCATCGCGGTCCGCACGTCGAAGCGAGCCGATCGCATACGCTGACCGGCCAGCTGAACTGGCCACAGTCCTCCGCGTGGTGGGACGCGCCCCAACGGGTGCCTCCCGCCACGCGGATTTTTTATGCGCGCAGCGAGACCGGGGGGTCGCCAACACACCAAGCCACCGTCAGACTCGCTACGCGAGCCAGCTCCCACCAGCAGGAGCAAGACGACGCACCTCCCAATGACAACACAAGACCGAGGCCGGTCGCCGTGGCATCCGCTTCGTTCCTCTCCCCACGCATGCCCCCGCCCGTGAATATCGTGTGGGAATCGTCGAATTTCGGCAGGGCGAAACCATTACAAGCCACTTGAACGTTCACAATGGGAGGTATGCCGCTAGCCGCCATCATCACCATAGCCGTCATCGCCGGCGTCATCGTCCTCATCGTCGCCGTGACGTTCGCCCTTCGCGCCCGCCGCCACAAGCGCCTGTCGCAGCAGCTCGTCAAACGCAACGACGATCAGGTGCATTACGTCTTCGTCGTGAACCCGTCCAAGCCGCAGGCCGCCCAGCGGCGCGCGCACATCGAACAGTTCTGCCGTGACAAGGGACTGACCGACGTGGAATTCATCGACACGCAGCTCGACAAGGACGGCCGCGCATGCGCCAAGGAGGCGCTCGCCAACGGCGCCGACGTAGTGGTCGCGGTCGGCGGCGACGGCACTGTCCGCACGGTCGCGAGCGCCATGTCCGGCACCGGCCATGCCATGGGCATCATCCCGATCGGCACCGGCAACCTGTTCGCCCGCAACATGGGTATTCCGATCGACGACATCGACGCGGCGCTCACCGTCGCCACATCGCACGGGTCGCGGCACGTGGACGTCGGCCGTCTCTCGCTGCTGGACGATCCGAAGGCCGATCACGGCCACGCATTCCTGATCATCGCCGGGGTCGGTTTCGATGCCGCCATGATCGACGACACCGACCCGCAGCTGAAGAAGAACATCAGCTGGCTGGCGTATTTCGTCGGCGGCGTGAAGAACCTGTTCACCCCGAAATACCGGGGCGACGTGACCATCACCAGCACGGACGGCAGCATGCACACCCGTCATGGCGTGGCATTCCGCACGTTCATGGCCGGCAACTGCGGGCAGATCCCCGTGTTCTCGCTGATGCCCAACGCCTCATACGACGATGGCATCCTCGATTTCGAGATCATCGACACGTCGGGCGGCATTTTCGGCTGGGCGAACCTGTTTGGCGATGTAGTGCACCAGACCATCACCGGCAAGCCCGGATCGAACCCACTGTCGACGAATTCGACGATGGACCAGATTCAGGGAGTGAGCGCGGAGATCACACTGGAGAAGCCGGTGCTGGCCCAGGTCGACGGCGACATGCTCGGCCGCACGCGGCATCTGCGATTCACCGTCGACCGCGAGGCGCTGTGCGTGCGCGTGCCGGAGGTCGCACCCGACATGTCAGCGACGGGAATCATCCCGCCGATTCGCGATTGATACGAAACCGACGCTCTCAAAACTTGCAGATAGAGGCCATTTTTCATGAAGAATGGCCTCTATCTGCAAGTTTTGAGAGCGCTACTCATGCTTACGTGCATCCGCGACGACCCGTGCGACGTGCAACGCCAGGTATGCGACCTCATCTTCGGTGAGGTTGGAGCCCAGACGCAGCGAGGCGACGGTGCCGATGGTCTGCGCGCACTGCATGGCCTTGGGATATGACTGCCGGATCGATGCGATGATCGGCTCGGGTTCCTTGTCGAGCTGCTTGCCCTGATGGATGCGTACGAACAGGTAGCGCAAATGGGTGATGAACCGGCCGACGTTGACGCTGTGCTGATCAAGCGAGACGCCGTAGGTCTGCTCGATGATGGTCAGCATCTGCTGGATGACGCCGGTCATCTTGTATGTGTCGGACAGGTCGCCGTTCGCGAAGCCGGCGTTGACCAGATGCAACGCCAATGCCACGGTCTCGCTGCCGGGCAGGACACCGTTCAGGTGACGGTTGAGTTCATTGACCAGCCGCGAGGCCTGCGCGTACTCGGACGCGTACAGCGACTGGACTTCCGCCTGCAGCGGATATGCGATGTTGACGTGGCGCTGCGCCCTCTGCACCGCACCGGTGATGTGGTCGGCGAGCGCCATGACAAGCGTGGGCTGCGATTCGGCCTGTTCCGCGAGCCCGGTCGCCGTCATGGCGTCCGTCACCAGTCGAATGATCTCCGGAGGTATCTCGGACAGCAGTTCCGCGATATGGTCCGGGTCTCGGCCGTCGGCCGGAACGAACACGCGCACGATTTTCGCGTCGTCGACGCGCTGGCCGGGTTTGGCCTGGAATCCCAGGCCGCGCCCGGTGACGATGACCTCGCGGGCACCGTCCTTGGCGAGTACGACGTTGTTGTTGAACACGCGAAGAATTTTCACGGCATTCCTTCCGGCCGCTCGGCCGTTGCGCCGATTGGCTCTTGATGCGGTCAGCGCTGGATGTCCAGCACTTCCTGGCCCGCCTGCACGTCCACGCCCGTCTTCGGGGTGACGCCGGCAAGCGCCGCGGTGTTCAGCACCGTCATCAATGTCGTGGTGCTGTATCCCGCCTCCTTGACCTTATCAAAGTCGACGGTCACCAGCGTGTCGCCCGCGTTCACGCGCTGGTTGGCGCTGACGGCAACGTGGAAGCCCTCGCCGTTCATCTTCACCGTGTCGATGCCGACGTGCACCAGCACTTCGATGCCGTCGTCAGTCTTCAGGCCGAAGGCGTGACCGGTCTCGGCCACGGTCTGCAGCACGCCGGAGACCGGCGCGACCACGGTGGAATCAGTGGGCTGGATGCCCACACCCTCGCCGAGCGCGCGGGAGGCGAACACCGGGTCGCCGGCGTCGTCGAGCGACACGACATGGCCTGCGACGGGGGCGCCGACCGTGGTGGTGCGAACGGCGGTGGCAGTGGCGGTCGCGGTGGCGGTCACCACTGGTGCAGCGTCCGCCGGCGCCGCCTCGACGGCGGTCCCGTCAGACTCGCTGGCGGCGTTCATCTCGGCCTTCTGCTCGGGAGTACGGTAATCGAGCATGATGATCAGCACCATCGAGACGATGAACGACACGGCGATGGAGACGGCGTACACCCACATCTGGCTGAACACCGGGATGGTGAGCAGGGAGGTGAACGCGAACGCGTTGGTGGTCACGCCGCGCACCGATTCGCCGGCTGCAGTGACGGACGGGAACAGCCAGCCGAGCACCGCGATGACGACGCCACCGGCGAAGCAGCCGACCAGCATGCGCTTGTAGATCAGCTTGTAGCGCAGGTGGATGCCGTACAGGCTCGGCTCGGACACGCCACCGAGCAGGCCGGCGGCGAGGGCGCCGAGCGAGGTCTGACGCATGTCCTTGTTCTTGTCGCGGATGGAGATGAACAGCACGCCGGCGGTCGCGCCGAAGCAGGCGAAGTTCCACACGCCCATCGGGCCCTGGATGAAGTCGTAGCCAAGGGACTGGATGTTCATCAGCATCAGGGCGTTGAGCGGCCAGTGCAGGCCGAGCGGCACAAGGAACGGGTAGAGCATCGGGATCAGGATCGCGAAGATGAACGGGGCGTGGCCGTTGAGCCAGGCCAAGCCGACGCCGAGCCAGTTGCCGGCGAGGATGCCGAGCGGGCCGATGAGGAAGGCGGTGAGGGCGCCGACGATGATCATCGAGAAGAACGGCACGAACACGATCTGCACGCTGTCAGGGATAATCTTCTTGAGCCCGTGGTAGACGAGCGCGAGCACGGCAGCCATCAGCAGCGGCACGAACACGTTGCCGCTGTAGTCGTTGAGCAGCATCGGAATGCCAAACACCTTGGTCGAGCAGGAGGTGGTGCCCAGCGTGGCGCTCTTGACGCAGGTGGTCACGCCCTTCCACTTTTCGGAGTCCATCAGGTCGGCGAACTGCGGGGTCATCAGAGCGGCCATAATGGAGCCACCGAGCCACGGGTCGACCTTGAGCTTCTTCGAGGCGTTGTAGGCAATCATGATCGGCAGGAAGTAGAACACGCCCTTCCAGATGGCCTTGATGAACACCAGGCTGGTGTTGGCTTCCTCGCCCGGCACGATACCGATGGAGATGCACAGGTTGATCAGGGCGATGATGATCGACGCGCCGAGCAGCACGCCCAGGATCGGGCGGAACGAGTCGGACAGGTACTCGAAGAACGAGTCCATCCACGCGACTTTGCCGCGCACCTTGGCGCGCTCGGCGGCTTTGACGTCGGCATCGGACTGCGCCTTGTCGCCGGCGACCGCGCCCTTGCCAGCGCCGACGCCCGCCATCTCAGGCAGGTGCATGATGTTCTCGTACATCGTGGCGACCGCGCCACCGATGACGACCTGGTAACGGTCGCCGGACTGCGGCACCGCTCCCAGCACGCCCTTCATGGTCTCCAGCCGGTGCTGGTCTACTTTGCCCGCGTCGACGAGTTCGAAGCGCAGGCGAGTCGCGCAGTGCGTCAGGCTCTTGACGTTGCCCGCGCCACCGATCGCTTCGATGATCTGCGATGCAGTTGATGCTGCCATCTCACATCCCTTTCCGTGAATCTTCCATTGATCCGTCTCCGGTGCCGGGCCGCAAAACAAAAAAAGACCTGAGATATGGATAGTCCTATCCGTATCTCAGGTCTTGCGTCTTGTCGACTTGCAACCCTGCATCGAGTCGATTGGTATGTTAACTTCAGATGAACTGCGACACGCCGATAAATCACAAAGATGGCATCGCAACCATTCGGGCGATGAGCGGGTGGCCGATGCGCCCCGCCTTTCATCCCCCATCCCGCGAAAGTCCCATCTGCGACGTGCCGGATGGGACTATGGCGGGGTAGATGGGCAAGACCGCGCGGCACGGCGTCAGTCAGGGACGCTCCCGCGCGTCACCGTGGGCGCCGTCGGGCAGGCAGGACTTTCCCCGGATTCGCCCTCCGTCAGGGGTTTCGGTTTTCCCGCCCGTCATCGTGCGGCGACTTCGGCGCCTTCGTGCCGCTCTTGTCCGAACCGTGCATTGTTCGAGTCATGCACATCGCCCCGTTTCGCTCGTTCCGCCGACCATATCCGGTCGCATTCCTGTATTCCTCCGTTATATAAACATCTATATAAGCATCATCGCCGGCTCACGCGACGCATATTTCGCGGGCACCCGTCACTGTGCGCGGGTCACGTCACGCTGTGCGACCCCGCACCGAGTGACGCTATGACGAAAACCCTTGCAATCACTGGGCTTTGGGGATATCGTCACTGTGCGAGGGGTCGCGCAGCGTGACGCACCCCGCGCACAGTGACGCAAAACCCGCGCAGCGTGACGACCGGTCGGAACATAGGGCACCGACCGGCCGTATGGCGTGGAACCATTTTCGGATCTCGCCACGCGAGACATCACCCGCAATTGACGGGGCGGGCGGCGCGCTCGCGGCTCAGCCCGCACGCACGCCGCCTTACGGACGCATCACGGCGCCCATCCGCGAAGACCCGCTACCGCTACAGCGTGAACTTCCGGGAAGCGGCGGCTCCGGTCGTGGTGAAATCGGAGCCCTTGGACTGCAGCGAGGCCACGGCCGTCACCTTGTGCGAGCCGGGCGCAAGCGCCTTCGGCAGACGAACCGTCCAGACACCGGCGTTCCCGACGATCGCGACGTAGCTCTTGCCATCCACCGTCACCGTGACCTTCGCGCCGGCGGCGGCATCGACCATACCGGATATCTGGCCGGCGGCGAGCTTGGCGAACTTCGGCTGTCCGACGTTGATGGACAGGTTGAAGCCGTGCTTGAACATCGCCTCGGCGTTGTACTTACCGTCAACGATGGCGAAGCCACCGGCGACCGCATCGTCATCGGCCGCGTCATCGCAGGAGCTCATGTTGCCGTACGAATCCACGCCGATCGAGTAGTGGCCGGACACGATGGCACCGCCCGAGTCGCCGCTCAGCAGGGAGGCGCTGAAGTGGAAGCCGTACACGTCGAGCAGCTCGCCGTTGTCGTTCACGCTTTCGGTGACCTTGTCGGCGGTGACGACGCCGCATGTCCAACCGCTGGTCGAACCGGACTTGCAGGCGGGCATGCCGATGGTGACGCAGACGCGTCCCAGACCTGCAACGGGATGCCGTCATCCTGCGTGAAATTACCCACACCCTTGGTGGTCAGGTCTGGGCCGGTGGCGTCCGCGCCCCACGTGGACAGCTCGGCCGGGTTCTTGTACTTGCTCGTGGACAGGTCGAGCATACCGGCATCGTTGTTGTCGCCGACGTGGCCGTATGCGGTCGCGCCGACGGTGTCGCGCAAATCGGAGACGTTCTCCTTGCGGCTGCGTACGTGGTGGATGCCGGGCACTACCACGAACGCAGCCGATGGCACTGTCACTTTCGACCAGCTGCCGTTCGACGCTGCCGGCACGTACGAGTACACGCTCGTGCAGGTCGCCGGCAACGCCGATGGCGTCACGTATGACAGCACCGAGTACGCGGCGACCATCACCGTGACCGCGACGGACGACAACACACTGACCGCCGCCGTCTCGTATGCGAAGGATGGCGAGACCGTTGACGCGGCCACGTTCGCCAACGTGTACAAGGCGCCGACGAAGCCTGGCGAGCCGACGCAGCCGGCTGAGCCCGTTAGTTAAGCCCGGTACCAAGCCGGCCAAGCCCAGCAAGCCGAAGGTCACGATCTTCAAGCCGCAGGTTCAGGTCGCGCCTTCCGCCGATGCGGTGAAGACGCTCGCGAAGACCGGTTCCACGACCGGTGCCATCGTGATTGCCGCCCTCTTCGCGGCAAACGCCAATCCATCAACCTCTCGCCGGTTCCAAGCGCCTTTGATTCCCCGTGCCGTTGGCATATCGGCGTCGATGGTCAACACAGACCGCCTCTGCCGTGCCATTTCCACTCGTCCCTTCCTCCCGCGTCTCCATCCCCTATGTTCCGCCCTTCGCCATACTGTCCTCCGGGGCTATCCGTCGTACTCTGTCACTCCACTAATCAATCCTCTAGGATCAATCGTGCTTCCTCGCATCCTTTTCGCTGTGCCCCTTTTCCGCCGCGTCCCTTTCCTCCGTGTCTCTTTCGCTGCATTCTTTTCCGCCTCCCCCTCCCCGCCGTCATCCTCTTATCTGGTACACCGGTACATTACGGGTTCAAATAGCCGTTATTCACAATTGCATGTGCGAAATGGTCGTTTTTGGGCTTTGAAACGACCATTTCGCACGGGGAATACCAGATAACGGCTACTTGAACCCGTAATGTACCGGTGTACCTAATGACAGAGCGGATAGAGCTGGGCGCACATGGCATGCGCAGGCAGCACGCCCGGCAACATCACCAACATTCTCGAACAAAAAATCACAATTTCTCACAAAAACGTAACCCAAATGACACCGGTCGTGGCAAAATAGAAGCATGGTAGCAAACAATGCGGGCAAGCCCGCCACCCCAGCTGATCTGATCAATGTCGACGAAGTCATCGGCAAGTACTATGACCTCGTCCCCGACCCGGCGGTTCCGGAGCAGCGTGTCATCTTCGGCACGTCCGGCCACCGTGGCTCGTCCCTGAAGACCTCGTTCAACGAGGCCCACATCGTCGCCATCACACAGGCCATCGCCGAGTACCGCAAGAAGGCCGGCGTCACCGGCCCGCTGTACCTCGGACGCGACACCCACGCCCTGTCCGGCCCGGCCGAGAAGACCGCCATCGAGGTGCTCGTCGCCAACGGCGTGCACGTGCGCGTCGACTCCCGCGGCGATTTCGTCCCCACGCCAGTCGTCTCCCAGGCGATCCTGACGCACAACCGCGCGGCCGACGGCACCCAGCGCTTCGAAGGCGAGGGCCTGGCCGACGGCATCGTGGTCACCCCGAGCCACAACCCGCCCACCGATGGCGGCTTCAAGTACGATCCGGTCACCGGCGGCCCGGCACCGGCCGAGACCACCAACGCCATCGCCGCCCGCGCCAACGAACTGCTCGGCGACTTCAAGTCCATCAAGCGAGTGCCCTACGAGGAGGCCATCAAGTCCGAGTACGTCGAGGGCTTCGACTTCCGCGAGCACTACGTCGCCGATCTGGGCAACGTCATCGACTTCGACGTGATCCGCGACTCCGGCGTGCGCCTGGGCATCGATCCGCTTGGCGGCGCCTCCGTGAACTATTGGCCGCTCATCAACGAGAAGTACGGCCTGAACATCGGCGTGGTGCGCCCCGAGGTCGACCCGACCTGGCGCTTCATGACCATCGACCACGACGGCAAGATCCGCATGGATCCGAGCTCCCCGTACGCGATGAAGGGCCTCGTGGACCAGCTCAACGCCGGCGCCTGGGACAAGTACGACCTGGTGGGCGGCACCGACCCGGACGCCGACCGCCACGGCATCGTCTGCCCGAACTGGGGCGTGATGAACCCGAACCATTACATCGCCGTGTGCGTCGAGTACCTGTTCGGCGGCAACCGTCCGGGCTGGCCGGAAGGCACCGGCATCGGCAAGACCCTGGTCTCCTCCTCCCTGATCGACCGCGTGGCCTCGTCCATCAACGCGAAGCTCGTCGAGGTTCCGGTCGGCTTCAAGTGGTTCGTGGATCCGCTGTTCAGCGGCGAGGTCGCGTTCGGCGGCGAGGAGAGCTCCGGCATGAGCTTCCTGCGCCGCGACGGCCGCGTGTGGACCACCGACAAGGATGGTCTGATCCCCGACCTGCTGGCCGCCGAGATCACCGCCAAGACCGGCAAGAACCCCGCGCAGCTGCATCAGGATCAGGTGGCTCGCTTCGGCGAGAGCTGGTACAAGCGCGTCGACACCCCGACTACGCTGGAGCAGAAGGCCAAGTTCGCCAAGCTCACCGGCGATGACGTGGCCGCCACGCAGCTGGCCGGCGAGGACATCACCGCCAAGCTGACCGAGGCGCCGGGCAATCACGCCAAGATCGGCGGCCTGAAGGTCACCACCAAGGATAACTGGTTCGCGGCCCGCCCGTCCGGCACCGAGAACATCTACAAGGTGTACGCCGAATCCTTCGTCTCCCCCGAGGCGCTCGACAAGGTGCTCGACGAGGCCAAGCTCGTCGTCGACAAGGCATTGGGCGAATGAGATCCACGCAACGCATGGCCGGGCTGGCGGCCCGTTAGCCACCAAACGACCGACCCCGAGGCCCTTTGCGGATCAGCTTCCGCGAAGGGCCTTCGCATTACACCCATGGGCCGTCTGGATGAACGCCGTGACCGGGCCCACCTCGGGTGTGGATAACCATGTGGATAAGTCCGATTCACGCTTCGCTCCGCCCACCGCATCTGATATGATGACGGTATCATAGCCGCATAGGACAGGACTACGGCTCCGACTTCGGCGCGCGTGCGTACAGTGGTGCGCCCACTCGCGTCGACCGGTCCCATCGTCGCCAAGGAAGGGGACGAAAGACGGATACACCTCGGTTTGGGCGCACCACCATCCGCATAAGTAAGGACATCACCATGACCAGCACCAGCAGCACCGACGTTCCATCCGCGATTTCCGCGAACGCCCTCATCATCGGATTCGGCAAGGGAGGCAAGACATTGGCCGCAAAGCTCGCTTCAACGGGCCGAACTGTCGTCGTGGCCGAAGCGAGCGCCGACATGTACGGCGGCACCTGCATCAATATCGGATGCCTGCCGTCCAAATCACTGATCCTCTCCGCCGATCGGGCGCGGCGAGAGGGCGCGAACCGTACCGCCGAAACCCGCGAAGCGGCATTCGAAGCCGCCATCAGGGAGAAGCGGCGCGTCACCGCGATGTTGCGCGACCGGAACTACCATAAGCTGGCCGACCAGGGCAACATCACCGTGATCACCGGCCGCGCGCGCTTCACCGGCGCCCACAGTGCGGAAATCACCACCGCCGACGGACCGGTCGCCGTGGCCGCGGACATGATGTTCATCAACACCGGTGCCACGCCGCACATTCCGGACATTCCCGGCATTCGCACCACTCCGGGCGTATACACCAGCACCGGTCTGATGGACGTCGACGAGCTTCCGCAACGGCTGGTGATCATCGGCGCCGGATTCATCGGACTTGAGTTCGCTTCGATGTTCGCCGATTTCGGCACGGCGGTCACCGTGCTGCAGCACAGCGACGAGTTCCTGCCACGCGAGGACGAGGATGTGGCGGCCGCGATCCGTGCACAGCTGGAATCGCAGGGGGTCAGGTTCCTGTTCGGCGCGGACACCAAGGCGATCACATCGGCGGATGACGGCATCAGGCTGTCCGTCTCGATGAGGGGCACGTCGGACGTCGGCTCCGAAGCGCGTCTGTGCCTGTCCACCGACGCGGTGTTGGTGGCCACCGGACGCACGCCGAACGTCGAGGGCCTGAATCTCGAGGCGGCGGGCGTGGAACTCACCGAACGCGGCGCCGTGAAGGTCGACGACCTGCTGCGTACCACCGCCGACGGCATCTGGGCTTTGGGCGACGTGAACGGCGGCCCGCAGCACACGTACATCTCGCTGGACGACTACCGCGTAGTATGGTCTCAGCTGAACGGTTCCGCGCGCCCGTACACGCTGAGCGACCGTCGCAACGTGCCGTCAAGCACGTTCCTGCACACGCCGTATTCGCGTGTGGGCCTGAATGAGCGCGAGGCGAAGGCGGCGGGACTGGATTACGTGGTCAAGCGACTGCCGGTGGCCACGGTGCCCAAGGCCCAGGTGATGCGTCGGCCGGAGGGCATGATGAAGGCGCTCGTCGAGAACGGCACCGACCGCATTCTCGGCGCGATGCTGCTCGCCGCCGAATCGCACGAGGTGATCAACATCGTCAAGCTGGCGATGGATATGGGCGCGCCGGCCAGTACACTGCGCGACATGATGTTCACGCATCCGACCATGGCCGAAGCGCTGAACGACCTGTTCGCGTAACGGTCGCGGATCGCGCGTGTCCGCGATACATTTACACAGCGTCCAACAAATCGGGGCTCCCCTCCTTGGATTGGAGGGGAGCCCCTTGGGTTATCGGCTAGTCAGCCTGCCGTCACGCCTCGCGGCGGCGACGGGCGTAGGCCACGGCGCCCAGGCCAGCGCACGTGGCGAGCGCGATGATGATCGCGAACACCTGCACGTCGGCACCGGTCTTGGAGATGTCGTCACCCTTATGAGTGCCGCTCTGGGTTCCGTCGCCCTTGTTGCCACCGGGTGCCTGCGACTTGAGAGTCAGGCCCTTGATGGCGGCTTCAAGCGCGTCGGCCATCGCGTCGACCTTGCTCTGCTGGTCGATGGTCAGTCCGCGCTTCACGGCCTTCTTGGCCGCCTCGAACTTCGCCACCGAGTCGGCGGTGTAGCCGCTCAGGTCCGAGGGGACCTTGGCGAGCAGGTCATCGATCTTGCCGTAGTCAGCGGACTTGTAGGCAAGCTTGGCCTCGGCGGCTTCGAACGCCTCCTTGGCTTCGGTGAACTCGGCAATCCCGACTTCGCCTTCACCGGCGGCGGCCAGCTTCTTCAGCGCCTTGTAGGCGTCGGAGTAGGCCTTGTAGCTGGCGTCGGTGTAATAGCCCTTGTCGTTGTCCTTGAGCTTGATGCCGTCCACGTAGTCCTTGACGCCGGTGGCGCGGGCATCCAGCTTGGCGACCGCGGCGTCGATGGCGGCGACGCGCTCGGCGAGCTCCTTGACGGTGCCGGACTTGTACAGCGTGTCGAGACCCTTGACGACCGGGTCGGAGGTGGTGTCGTCCTTCGCGGCGAGCAGCTTGGAGAGCGCCTCGTAGCTGGCCGTGGTGTACTTGGACGAGTCGACCTTGCCGGCTTCGGCGACCTTCGCCTTGAGTTCGACGGTGGAGACCAGGGCCTCCTTCGCCGCCTTCATGGCGTCGATGTTCTGCTGGTTGAGGCCGGCATCCCCCTTGACCTTGTCGCTCTTCGCCTTGGCGATGGCGTCGGTCAGGGCCTTGTAGCTGTCGGTGGTGTACTCGCTGCCGTTAACCTTTTCCATGTCGGCGATGGTCTCGTCGAGCACGGTGGTGTCGGGCGGCGTCGTGGTGCGCACCAGCGCGTTCTCGGCGGCGGTCAGCGCGGTCAGCGCGGCGGCCACCGAATCGGTGGTGCCGTTGACCAGCTTCGCCTTTGCGGCCTTGAGCGCGTCGGAGTACGCCTTCCACGAGTCGGCGGTGTAGTTCGCCTCCACGTAGTTGCTCTCGTGCGCGATCTGGGCCTTGAGGGCGGCGACGTTCACCAGCGCGGTCTTGGCGGTGGTGTACTCGGCGGTCTTGGTCTTGAACGTGGCCGGCTTGGTGCCGTCGGCGGCGATCAGGGTGTCGAGCGCCTCCTTAGCGGCCTTGAAAGCCGCGTAGGAGTTCGTGGTGTAGTCGGCCTCGTCGATCGTGGCGAAGCTGTCGACGGCGATCGTCGCGAGCTCACGCTGGTAGGTGGAGTCCTTCAGCGCGGCGAGAGCGTCATCGACGGCCTTCTTGAGGCTTGCGGCGTCTGCTGTGGACAGGTTGTTCGTGTCCTTCAGCGCTTCCTTGACCTCGTCGAGCGCGTCGGTGTACGCGGTGAACGTCACTGTCGTGTAGAAGTGGCCGTCGTTGGTGACGGCTGCATCCACGAGCTTGCGCAGCGCGGCGACCGCGGCAGCGTCGGCCTTGGTCTGCGCGGCGTCGATGGCGCTTTGCACGGCGCTGGCTGCGGCGTCGATCGAAGCCTTGCCGACCAGCGGGCTGCCGTACACCGCCTGGGCGGTGGCCTTGGCCTCGTCATACGCGGTCTTGGCGTTCGCGGTCCAGGCGGAAGTGTCGACGGTCGCGTCGATCTTCTCCTTGAGCGCCGCCTTGGCCGTGGTGATGTCGGCGTCGGTGTCGGCCGAGTCGAGCGTGATGAACTCGGAGATCTCGGGGATGGCGTCACCCCACGCGATCTTGACGCTGAGCAGCTGCTTGCCGTCCGGCACCTTGAACTCGTTGATCGCCTGTTCCAGCGTTCCGAACGTCACCTCGGAGGTGGAGCGGGCGGCTGTACGAGCCGTCACACCGGAAGTGGTTCCGGTCGCCGCGTCGTACACCGTACCGGTGACGGTCGCGCCACTGGCGGCACCCGACTGCACGATGCGGAACGACTTGATGTCGCTCGGGTCATCGATCTTGTAGGTCAGGGAGCCATCGGCCGCACTCGGCTTGTACGTGGTGGTCAGGTCGCCGTCGATCATGTTGCTCGGCGCGTGGCCGCGCTCCTCGACCTTGGTGGCGGAGAACGCCGCGTTCGCCTCGGTGGAGACGTAGGCGCCCTGATTCACCATGAACTCGTTGAACGCGAGTGCACGCTGCGGGTAGTCGGCGGTGGTCAGCAGACGCAGGTAGCGCATGCCGGTGCCGTTGGCGATGTCGTCCTTGCCGTAGTAGAAGACATTCGGGTAGTTGGAATCGGTCTTCTTGTTCGTGTCGCTTATGTCGCCGAACGCGGTCGTGGTGTCGGTGTCGGACACACCGTCGCCAATCTCGAACGCGTCAACCCAGGTCTTGCCATCGACGGACATCTGCACCTTGGTGTCGCGGATGTAGTCGTACTGCGTGTCCTGCGTGTAGATGCGCAGCGAGGTGATGTCGATCGGCTGACCGAGATCGAACACCGCGGTGTTGCCCTGTCGCGGCTGGCCGGCGAACTTGATGACCGTGGTCATATCGCCGTCGAACGCGTTGCCGCTTTCGCGGGTGTCGGTTCCCCAATCGGTGCGCTTCTGGATGTCGGACGAGACCAGCTTGCCGAACTTGCCGACCGTGGAAAAGCCGACCTTGAGCTTGTCGACCGAGAAGGCCGCTCCGTCGGTGTCATTGATCACGCGCACGTAGCGGGCGGTCTTGCCCGTGAGGTTGCCCGGCTCGACAGTGGTCCAGACGAGTCCGTTGTCGGAGATCTGCAGGCTGGGGTTCGCGTTGCCGGTGTTCAGCTCGACGTCGGTCAGATCACGGATCGCCAGCAGATCGAGTCCGGCGTACTGGCCGCCGTCAAGCATCGTGTGCGATTTGTCGAACAGCTCCGCCGTATTGGCGCCCAGCGTGGCGGTGTACCCGTGCTGCGTCTTGTTCGTGTACACCGACTTGAGCGGATCGGCGGTCTCGGGCGGGGTCACGGTGATCTCGGCCACGCGCCACCACACGTTCTTGGCGGCGGTGTTGCGGATGCGTACGTAGCGCCCGGTCACGTTGCCGCTCACCGTGGAGGTGACGTCGTCGCTCAGGTCGCCGAGCTTGGTCCAGGTGGCCTTGTCATCGCTGACCTCGACGACGCCCTGGCTCGGACGGTCGTCGGGGCTGGAGGCATGACCGGTAATCGTGACCTCGCCGATCGGCTTGCTGGAGCCCAGATCGACGATCACGGCCGCGCCGGCCGCGATCTTGTCGCCGTTCGGGTCCTTGAGGTAGGTGATCGTGGACGGGTTGCCGTCGATCATCTGCTCCTTGGTGCTGCTGTAGGTGGCGTTGAGGTTCTCCAGCTGCACGCCGGTCGCCGTGTACGGAGCGAGAGTCTCCTTCTCGACCTTGTTGACGTCGATGCCCTTGATGCCGAGCCACAGGTCATCGCCGTTGTCGGCGGTGGCGATCAGTCGCACGCCGGTGACGCCGGTGATGTTCAGACCGGTGACTTTGATCGGCTCCTCGGAGCCCTTCGGGCGCTCGAACGTCGCATCCGGCACGTCGGTCCAGTTCTCGCCGTCCGTGGTGGTCTGCAGCTTGGAGTGGTAGAAGTGGTTCTTGCCGCCGTTGAACGCGAAGCGGATGCTCTTGAGCGTGGTGGCCTTGCTGAACTTCACGCCGACGTAGTTGCCCTTGTGCAGGTAGTTCGGGTTCTGGAACACCGTGACCGTGCTGTCTTTGCCGTCGAAGATGTCTTCGATCGAGCCGGAGGTCGGCGTGGTGAACACGTCGCTGATGTACGTCTTGGTCACGACGTTCGGGTCGGCCTCCTGCTGCACCTTGTTGGACAGGTAGGAGTCCATCGCCTTGATGAACGGCACGATGTGCTGCACGCCGACTTCGGCGTACTCGGTGTGGTTCACGTAGTAGAAGCCGTGCTTCTTGGACGCGGCGAACGCGGACTGCGCGTCGGAGTACTCCTTGAGCGTCGAGGACGTGTCGCCGTTCAGCGCGGCCTCGATACCCGCGATGTAGGCGAGCGCGGCCTTGGTGGTGTCATCCCAGCAGTCGATCCACGGGGCGATCTGCTCGTTGGCGTCCTGCCCGGTGTAGTCCTTGCCGATGTCGCCGAGCATCTTCGCATCGCCCTTGGCGCGGTAGGTCTTGGCTGCCTTCTGCAGCGTGACGAACGCGGCCTTGATGTCGGTCAGGTCGTGGGCGGTGATGGTGCCGTCAGCCAGCTTCGCCTTGGCGGCGGTCAGTGCGGGAGCCAGGTCCACGGACTCCTGCAGCGCGGTGACGCGCGAATCCATGTTCTGGTTGATGGTGTGCTTGGACAGCTCACGCAGCGCGTTCGACGCGGCGGTCGGCACAGCGGAGTTGTGGTCGACGAACGAGAACGAATCCTGCCATGCCTGGTCGGCCTCGCTCTTGCTCCGCCAGATGTTCCACGAGTAGGTGGCGTTGCCGAAGATGCCGACCTTGCTCGGCTCGGACTGCTGCATCGGGTTGAGCACGATGCCCTGGATCTTCGACGGGTCGACGCCCGGATGCAGGAACGTGTCGTAGCCGCCCATGATCAGGTGGCTCTTCGAGTTGTCGGAGCACGGCCAGTTGATCCACATGTAGGGGCCGCGGCCGACGTTCGAGGTGAACGTGTCGGTGAAGTTCTGCGAGACCTCGCCCCAGACGCGTCCGCCGGTCATGACGATCTGCACTTCCTTGGGGAAGTTGGCGAAGTAGCTCATGCCGTTGCCCATGTATTCCTGCGTGACGAACGGCAGCGTGGTCTTGAGGTCCGGGTAGGTCTTCTTCATTTCCTTGAGCCACGCGACCATATCGGTGAGCAGCTTGGTGTAATTGTTACCACCCACGTTCGCCGCGTCATCGGCCAGGATGGCGATCTGGCGTACGCCGACCCCGATGGTCTGCGCGAACTTGTCCTGCAGCACCTTCAGATCGGCCTGATAGTTCGCCTCGGAGTTGAACCGAATCGCGTTGTTCATGAACGGGTGCAGAGCGAACACGAAACGCGTCTTGGAGGCGTTGCCGGCATCGGCGAGCGGCTTGATCTTGGTGTCGAGCTCGTCCTGCGTGTACAGCGTACGCCACTGCGAGTTGTGCTTCGGATCGTCCTTGGGGGCGTAGAAGTACGAGTTGAGCTTGTAGTAGCCGCCCCACTTCATCAGGTTGATGCGGTCCTGAGTGCTCCACGGGTTGCCGTAGTAGCCTTCGATGAAACCGCGGCTGACCACATCGGCGTAGTCAGTGACGGTGAAGTTGCGGATCGTCAGGCTATCGATCTGGCCGAGCACCTGGTACAGGGTGGTCAGGCCGTAGAAGCTGGCGTCGGTGTCTTTGCCGAGCACGGAGATCGTGCCGTTGTCGGACTTGAGGAAGTATGAGTCGGTCTTGTCGAAGATGGCGGAATCCGGGCTGTACTTGCTTTCGATGGCAGTCTCGGCCTTGCCATCGGAACCGTTCACGCCCACATAGACGTTGGTCTTGCCGCTGACTGCGGCGTCGGATTCGGTGACGTTCAGGTTCTTGAGCGCCGCCACTTCGTCCAGTCGGTCCTGGGTGGCTTCATCGATGTCATCGTCATAGATGACGTTGATGTCGCGAAGAATGTACTGTCCGCTGTCATAACGGATCGAATGCGGCTTGGGGTACAGCGTGTATTCGGTCGCCGCCGTATCGCCGCCTGCCGCGTACGCCGTCTGCACGCCGATGGCCACTGCCGGGCTCAACGACAGAGCCGCGGCAAGCAGGCCTCCTAATGCCTTACTGCGCATACTGGGGTTCCTTTCCTTGTCCGGCACTGGGGACGCGCCGGCTGAATCTCTCATCATTGAATTATTCGTCACCATGCTGCTTTGCATCATCGTGACACGGGGACTCGTGTGAGTTCATCATTGGTCAGTATTCAGTATATATAATTAACAAAATATCGCGACGTTTTCGGTCGTGTCGCAGCCCATCGGCGATTCATGGCCGTGACACGGCGTGCGTTACTGTTGTTGTCATGACCATCACCGTATCGACAGACGGAAGCGCCCTGGGCAATCCGAACGGCCCAATGGGCTGGGCCTGGGCCGACCACGAACTCAACATGGCACATTCCGGCGGCCATGAGCACGGCGGCGACTGCGATGCCGGCGGCGCCACGAACGGCACGAATCAGATCGGCGAATTGTGCGCAGTGCTGGAGGCGCTGCGCGCACATCCCGGCGCGGAGCCGCTGGTCATCGAGACCGACTCGCAGTATGCCATCAACTGTTCCACCAAGTGGGTGCACGGGTGGAAGAAGAACGGCTGGAAGAACTCGCAGAAGAAGCCTGTAAAGAACGCGGCGCTCATCAGGGCGATCGACGCCGAGCTGTCGCGCCGCGCCGGCTCGGTGAAGTTCGTGTGGGTCAAAGGGCACGCGGGCAACGCCGGCAACGAGAAGGTGGACGACCTGGCTCGCACGTATGCCGGCGACTGCCGCAGCGGCGTGCAGGAGGGATATCTGCCGAAGGAGGGATGGCAGTCGCTGCTGGCTTCGGAGTATGCCAAGGGAACCGACGTGCCGGAGGATGCGCAGATGCTGCTGGACGGCAAGATTTCCACGCAGGAGTACCATCTCGGGCGAGGCGGGGAATCGGGTGAAGCGGGAGCCGAGCACGAATCGGACGGCGACAACGTCGCAAAGCGAATCCGCAAGCCATCGTTGGCGGAGCTGCTTGCCGAACCCGAAGGCGTGCCCGACTACGGCGAGACCCAGTCGGACACATCATCCACCACTGCGATGTCAACTCCTACTGTTCCTATGACGACCGAATCGGACGCGACCGTCGCACTGTCATCGAATTCGGCACAGGCCGAAGGCACACAGTCCGGCAGCTTCACACGCTCTGTGGCCGAACCTGCGGCGCCGCGGCTCTCACCGACCGCCCTCACCGCGTCGGGCACGCTGCGCTTTACTCCCCCGCCATCCACCAGCCCGACATATGACGGACGGCCGCGCATCATCCACGGACTGGTTCGCGTGGACGGATATGTGAACGGCGACGGCACCATCACCCTCGACAATGCCGCGTTCTATACGGACAAGCAGGGATAGCAGCCGAATGGCGGCGGTTCTCCTCCCAAAACCCGGACGAACGGCGATGACGTTCCATGAACCGGATACTATAGAGGTGGACTTCAATCCCAAAGTTTGAAGCATGTTTCCCTCCAAGGGGAATGCACGGACATTTCAAGGAGTACATGATGGACAAGGCACAGCAGGATGCACTGAAGAAGGCGGCCGGCATCGAAGCCGCCAAGCTGATCGAGAACGGCATGATCGCCGGTCTCGGAACCGGTTCGACCGTGCGTTTCCTGGTCGATGAGCTCGGCCGCCGCGTCAAGGAGGAGGGCCTGCAGTTCACCGGCGTGACGACCTCCCGTCGCACGCAGGAGCAGGCCGAAGGTTACGGCATCAAGATCGTGGACATCGATGATGTGGATCATATCGACATCACCATCGACGGCGCCGACGAGGTGGACAAGAACTTCAACGGCATCAAGGGCGGCGGCGCCGCACTGCTGTGGGAGAAGATCGTGGCCACGAACTCCAACAAAATCGTGTGGATCGTGGACGAGTCCAAGGTCGTCGACACCATCGGCAAGTTCCCGCTGCCGGTCGAGGTGATTCCGTTCGGCGCCGGCCACGTCATCAAGCAGTTCGAGGCCAAGAACTACAAGCCGGTGCTGCGCCTCGACGCCGACGGCAAGGAAGTGCGCACCGACGAGAACAACTTCGTCGTGGACCTGCATCTTGAGCGCATCGACCACCCGCAGGATCTCGCCGAGGACCTGATCAACACGGTCGGCGTCGTCGAGCACGGCCTGTTCCTCAACATGGTCGACAAGGTCATCGTCGGCGACCCCAACGGGCCACGCGTAATGACCAACGGCAACAAGTGACCTAACGCGGCGAATCGCCGCCTCAATCCCGGCGCCGGCAGCCCCCCCCCATCGGAGTCTGCCGGCGCTGTCATATCCAGTTCGCTTCCGCCAGCGGGGACGAGGATGTAAAAGCCCCGCGGCCGACAGGGTCGCGGGGCTTTGTGTGCGCGCTTGCGAGCGAACGACTACTTGCGCTGGTGGCGAGTCTTACGCAGCATCTTGCGGTGCTTCTTCTTGCTCATCCGCTTGCGGCGCTTCTTGATGACCGAACCCATCGTCAGCCTCCCTTAGTACGTTAAAGATTGCAACTTGCCCAATAGTACACGTATTGAGGGACTTACGCATCCGCGCGTTCCATTTCCGCCATGAATCCGCAAATCACCCCGAATTATCACGAAATCACAGCGGGAACGGCTCGTAGAACCGCAGCACGGATTCCTTGGAGCCGGTCACCTCGAACACGGCGGTATCGTTCTGCCACAACGCCGTCGCGGTCTTGCCATCCTTACTGTCGGCCCTCACCGTGTAGCTGCCGGTGCTCTTGCCCGACACCTTGACGTCCCCGGACTTCAGCTCCTTGCCGGTCAGGTTCTTCGCCAGCTCGTCGTACTGCTTCTTCACGGTGTCGGAGTCCGACCATTGCGCGACGATGACGGTCACGTCCTTCGCCGACTTGCCCGTGGAGTACGTGAGCGTGTACTCCTCCAGCGGCGACGCGGACTTCCAGGTCTCGCTGGCGCCCGCCTTGGTGCGCGCGTAGTTGAGCACGCTGTCCGGCATCGCCTTGAGCAGTTCGGATGCGTCATCCGGCAGCGCGGTGGCCTTGATGCTCGGCTTGGTAGGCTCGGTGGCGGTCTGCTGCTGCACCTTCGTCACTTCGTCCGTCTTGTTCAATGCCCAACCGGGCCATACGAACGCGGACAGCAGCGCAAGCACGACGACCAGCGCGGCGACGATCATCACGACGATCAGCTTGCCGCGCGATGCGGAACTACCGTGCGGATAGGAAGGGGATTGAGTCTTTGCCATGCTGTGATTCTCTCACGCGCATACGACGCAACGGCATCGTTTCGTCGGCGACGTCGACGTGCCGCTTTGTGCTAAGGTCTGCGGTATGGTGAAGTCGGCGACGCGATATGTATGCAGCGAATGCGGCTGGGATGGTCTCAAATGGGTGGGCCGCTGCCCGCAGTGCGGGCAGTGGGGCACCGTGGAGGAATTCCACGAGGCCCGTCCCGCCGCATCGTCGTCGCGCACCGCGGCGCCGGGCCGCACCTCACGCACGCAGGCGGCCGCGTCCATCGTCAGCGCGGCGACGCCCATCACCCAGATAGACACGTCCACGGCGTCACGGCTGTCCACGGGTTTCGGCGAGTTCGACCGTGTGCTCGGCGGCGGCATCGTGCCCGGCTCGGTCGTGCTGATCGCGGGCGAACCCGGCATCGGCAAGTCGACACTGCTGCTGGAGACCGCCGGCAACATCGCCGCAGGCCAGCCCAACGGCTCGGTGCTGTACGTCTCCGGCGAGGAATCGCAGGCGCAGGTGCGGCTGCGGGCGTCGCGGGTCAATGCGATGGAGCAGAACCTGCTGCTGGCGTCCACCACCGATCTCGCCACCGTGCTGGGGCTGATCGAGCGGACGCGGCCGACACTGGCGATCGTGGATTCGGCGCAGACCATCGTCTCGCAAGACGTTGATGGCATCTCCGGCGGCTCCACGCAGGTGCGCGAGGTGGCGAGCGCGCTGATCGACACGGCGAAGACGCTGAACATCCCCGTGCTCCTGGTCGGGCATGTCACCAAGGACGGGTCCATCGCCGGCCCGCGCACGTTGGAGCATCTGGTGGATGTGGTATGCCAGTTCGAGGGCGATCCGGAAACGGCGCTGCGTATGCTGCGGGCGGTGAAGAACCGGTTCGGGCCTACGGATGAGGTCGGGTGTTTCGATATGAGTGGCGAGGGCATCGAGGAGGTCAGCGATCCCTCGGGACTGTTCCTGTCGTCCGCCGACGAACGTGTGGAGGGCACGTGCGTGACGTTCACGCTGGACGGCCATCGCAGCCTGCCCATTGAGATTCAGGCGCTGGTGACCAGTTCCGTGCTGCCGACACCGCGACGGGCGGTGGTGGGGGTCGAGACGAACCGCATCGCTATGCTCACCGCCGTGCTGTACCGACATGGCAAGGTGAACCTGCTGGCGAACGACCTGTATGTATCGACGATCGCGGGAGGACTGGCGAAGGAACCAGCCTGTGATCTGGCGATTGTGGCGGCGCTGGCCAGTGCGGCCAGGTCGAAGCCAATCGCGCGAGACACGTGCGCCATCGGCGAGATCTCCCTGACCGGGCAGATTAGGCCGGTGCCGCGGCTGGAGCACCGGCTGCGCGAGGCCGCGCGGCTCGGGTTCGCCACGGCGGTGGTGCCACCGATGCGCAAGCGTGTCACCATCGAGGGGCTGCGCATCGTAGAGGTGACGCATCTGCGCGACGCGCTGGAGTCTCTGGGCGTCGTCTGACAGTGACGGTGACGGTGGCGACACGGCACGCGCAAGATACGCGAGGCACGATAGCGGCGCGATTCAGCGCATGCGAGCCTATGCCGATACCGTTCGGACGCAGGTGGAGAGACCGGCGTCTGTCGGGCGCTCCTGCCGCGCTCAACGCGCGGAGGTCAGTTCCCTGGTCTCCTGGACATTGCGCGTCAATTCGTCCTTGAGCGCATCGGCACTGTCGAATTTCACCTGCGGGCGCAGGAATCCCGCGAATTCGACGCGCACATCGTGACCATACAGGTCCAGCCATTCGTCGGTGACCGCGTACGCCTCGACCACCCGCTCATTGAGACCGGTCTCTTCGTTGAAGGTCGGCTTCGTGCCGATGGAGATCGCTGCCGGCCACCGGTAGGGTGATTCGGCGGCGAGCCTGGCCTTGGATGAGCCAGAATCATACACGCGCGGAATCACCGAGGCATTGCCGCTGCCGCTGTTGTCGTCGGAGGCGTTCTCGTCGGAGCCGGCGGTCGCTCCCGCCGCGCCCAAATCGATCAGCCAGCCGGCATACACGCCATCCACCGGAATATAACCGTCAATCATGCTCCCCAGGTTCGCCGTCGGGAAACCGATTGTGCGGCCGCGCTCCTCGCCGTGCACCACCGTTCCCTCGATGGCGTGCGCATGGCCGAGGATCTCGTCGGCGGCCTTGATACGACCATGTGCGAGCAGGTATCGCACGTTCGTCGAGCTCCACACGCGCACTTCGCGCCCCTGATGCTTCTTGCTCCACGCGCGCAGCTGCGCCTTGGTCATGCCTTCGGTCGGATCCACAGGCTCCCCAGGCTCGCTCGGCATCTGCGGGGTGACGTCGGCCGGCACACGCACATGACCTGGGCCGCGGTCGTCGACGATCTCAAGCTCGAACACGCCGGTGGCCTGCGCGAGGACTCCGATGGCCTTCACATCGCCAGCGCGGTTGGCGCCCATCGCCGCATCCGTTCCCAGCACCAGCGTGCGCATGCCCAGTTTGCCGACCATCTGGCCGAGGAAGAACCGATATGATTTCGTGGCGAACGCCAGCGTATAGCGCACGATCAGCACATGGTCCACGCCAAGGTTCTCCAGCGTCCGCAGCCGCTGGTCGACGCTGGTCAGCGCCATGGAGTCGCGGAAGCCGTCGCCCGGTTCCTGCCCGTCATGGGCGGCCGCGTACGCGTGCACGACACCGGGACGCGGGTCGAACATCACCACCACGGAAAACGCCTTGTCGGCCTTGGCGAGTTCCACCGCTCGGCGGATGACCGCCTCATGGCCGCGGTGCATGCCGTCGAACACGCCGACCGTGACCACGGATTTCCTGTTGGCACTCAGCGTCGGCCATTCGACCAGCCCGGAGGCGTCCGGGGCAAGAATCGTGATTTTCATGGGTGATGGTGTTCCTTCACGTGTTGCGCCGTATATGCGGCTTGTGGGCATGGTTCCGGCCTTCCATGATACCCGCCACCAATGCGGCTGCGCCACCGAATGATGAACTGATTTGCATCATGCCGTCCCGATGCCGTCACTGTGTGCGGGCGCCGTCACTGTGTGCGTGGACGCACAGCGTGACGCATACCCCAAAACCATTGGAAAATAAGGATTTCTGGCATTGCGTCACTGTGTGCGTGGACGCACAGCGTGACGCACCTCGCACACAGTGACGCATTACGCGCCAAATACGGTGGCCGGCTTGGCCTCGCCACGCTTGGCGCGCTCGACGAGCGCCACCACTTCCCCGCTCTGCGGCAGATACGCGGCGGCCGTACCGTGGATGTCATAGGGGATACGCCGGCCGTACCGCAGGTTGACGGCGTCCTGATCGGTGATGGCGAGCAGCGGCATGGTGCCTCGCGCGGCATCCAGCATCGTCAGCGCCTTGCCTGCGAGCTCGTCGCCAATCACATCGAGCACGGCGCGGTTGCGGGACTGGTGGTTGCCGTTGCGGTCGGTGTACTCGCGTGTCTCCACGTGCGCGGTGATGACATTCGGCGAGGAGACGTCGAAACCGCCCACCCGCGTGCGCCGCAGCCGTATCAGGTGCCCGCCGACTCCCAGCGCCGCGCCTAGGTCGCGCCCGAGCGCGCGGATATATGTGCCCGCCGAGCAGCTGACGCGCACATCGACGTCGATCACCGGCGTCGCCTCCGCGTCATCCCGTTCCGTCGTTGCCAGCCCGTCCGCCGCCGAGACGAGCGGAAGTCCTAGCTGCCGCGTCGGGGCATAGCCGAACCGCACATCCAGCACACCGAACGCGCTGACGGTGATCCGACGCGCCTTGAGCTGCACGTCCTTGCCGTCGCGGGCCAGATCATAGGCACGTTGACCGTTGATTTTGATTGCGGAGAACGTGTTTGGCACCTGCTCGATGCTGCCGGTGAGCTGCAATGCGATGATGTCATCGATACGGTCGCGCCACAGCTGCTGGCAATCCGGCAAAAACGCTTCCTGCTGCGGATGATACGCGGAGCCGTCATCCGCGACCTTTGCGGCTGCCATGACCGAACCCTTGGCCGCGTTCACAGGCCCATTCTCGCCAGCCGACTGAGGCCCACCGGCGACCGGCAATGCCAGCAGCTCTTGCCAGCGCTCGGGCGAGGTAGCCGACAGCAGTTCGCCATCGGCATCGTCGGTGGTGGTGGACTGGCCGAGGCGAATCGTCGCCTCATAGGTCTTGTCGTGTTCGACGATATGGTTCAGCAACCGCGTAGCGTTGCCGAATCCGACGACCAGCACGCCGGTGGCCATCGGGTCGAGGGTGCCGGCGTGCCCCACCTTTTTCATATGCAATGCGCCGCGCGCAGCCGCGACGATGTCATGACTGGTGACGCCACGCGGCTTGTCCACGACCAACAATCCCGACGTAGGAGTCGCCGGCGCGGCGGAGCCAGCCACGATCGGAGCCTGCTCGCCGCCCGAGGCTTCGGGTACGGTCCCCATCAGTGAATCCTCTCCCGTCTCGCAGAACCGCTGATATGCGGCTCAGCGGTCGCCCGTTGCCTCGTCCGCCGCGTTCTCGGCGTCATCTTCCAGGGTCTCGATGCCGATGCCGTTGCCTTCGACGTCGTCATCGTCGAGGTCGTCCGCGCACTCGTCGTACTCGTCGTCATCGTCAAACTCGTCGTCATCGCGCTCTTCAGGATGCTTGTACGGGTCGGCGTCGCCCGCGTACTGCGCGGTCTCGCGCGCCTTGGCGATCTCCTCGTCACGCTTGTGCGCGACAGCCAGGATATCCTCGATCTCATGCGCCTCGCTCGGCACCTCGTCATAGATGAACTGCAGCTGCGGGGTCAGTCGCAGGCCGGCTTTGGAGCCGACCAGCGAACGCAGCCGCCCTTTCGCCTGATCGAGCGCCTGCTTGGCGCGCTTGCGCTCCCCCTGCTCGCGCCCATCATGCCCAAGCTGAGTCCAGTACACCTTGGCGATCTGCAAGTCATTGGTGACGCGCACATCGGTGATGGTCACGCTCGCAAGCCGCTTGTCGTGCAGCTGAGCTTCCATCGACGACGCGATCACCCGTTGGATCAGCGCCGCGACTCGTGCGGCGCGCGGGTTCGTTCCTGCCATAAAAATCCTTTTCCTCGATTGCGCGGCGAACCGCTGACAATATCACTCGTATCATATTCGCACATCCCCTACTCGAAGGCTCACAGCGAATCGTTCTCAATAAGAAACATGCGAGGATTGCGCACATTAGCGCACAATCGAACAAAACCGAAAAGCCCGGAGTTCCGGCCATCAGCAGCGAATACTGTTCATTGGCGAAAAACGGGGGGCGCACGAACCGTAATGAAAATGGTTCGCTGCGCCCGTCCGCGAAAAAGCGGCGGACACCCGAAAGCGCCCGCCGCCCATGTATATATGCGCCTTACTTGCGCTCGACTTCCTGCATCTCAAAGGTCTCGATGATGTCGCCGAGCTCGATGTCGTTGAAAGTGCCGAGGTTGATACCGGCCTCGTAGCCTTCCTTGACCGACTGCACGTCGTCCTTGAAACGACGCAGCGAGGAGATCTCCAGGTCGTTGACCGTGGCGACGCCGTTGCGCAGGATACGGCACTTCGTACCGCGCTTGACCTCGCCGTCCTGCACCATGACGCCGGCGATGTTGCCGAACTTGGAGGAGCGGAAGATCTCGCGGATCTCGGAGTGGGAGGTGACGACCTCCTCGTATTCCGGCTTGAGCATGCCCTTGAGGGCGGCCTCGATGTCTTCGATCGCCTTGTAGATGATCGAGTAGTACTTGATCTCGACGCCTTCACGGTCGGCCAGATCCGCCACCTGACGGTTCGGGCGCACGTTGAAGCCGATGATGACGGCCTTGTCGACGGTCGCGAGGTTGACGTCGTTCTGGGTGATCGCGCCGACGCCGCGGTGGATGACCTGGATGCCGACCTCGTCGGACACCTCGATCTTCATCAGGGAGTCTTCCAGCGCCTCGACGGAACCGGAGGAGTCGCCCTTGATGACGATGTTGAGCATGTCCACCTCGGACTTGGCGAACTGCTCCTTGAGGCTTTCGAGCGAGACGATCTTGCGGCGTTTCGCGAGCTGCGCGGCGCGTTCGGTGGCCTGGCGCTTCTCGGCGATCTGGCGGGCGGTGCGGTCGTCGGATGCGACCAGGAAGAGATCGCCGGCGGTCGGCACGGACGTCAGACCCAGCACCTGCACGGGCGTGGACGGGGTGGCTTCCTTCATGTGGTTGCCGTTCTCGTCGAGCATGGCACGCACGCGACCGTACGAGGTGCCGGCGACGATGGCGTCGCCGATGCGCAGGGTGCCCTGCTGCACGAGCACGGTCGCCACAGCGCCGCGGCCCTTGTCGAGTCGGGCTTCGACGGTGGCGCCTCGGGCGTCCATATCCGGGTTCGCACGCAGGTCGAGGTCGGCGTCGGCCGTGAGCAGCACGGCTTCGAGCAGCTTGTCGACATTGGTGCCCTGCTTGGCGGAAATGTCGACGAACATGGTGTCGCCGCCGTACTCCTCCGGCACGAGGCCGAACTCGGTGAGCTGGCCACGGACCTTCTCCGGGTTCGCGCCCGGCTTATCGATCTTGTTGACGGCCACGACGATCGGCACCTTGGCCGCCTGCGCGTGGTTGATGGCCTCGACGGTCTGCGGCATCACGCCGTCATCGGCGGCGACCACGAGAATCGCGACGTCGGTGAGCTCGGCACCGCGGGCACGCATGGCGGTGAATGCCTCGTGGCCAGGGGTGTCGAGGAACGTGATCTTGCGCTTCTCGCCTTCCAGATCGACGGTCACCTGATAGGCGCCGATGCGCTGGGTGATGCCGCCGGCCTCGCGGGCGATGACGTTGGTCTTGCGGATGGTGTCGAGCAGTCGGGTCTTACCGTGATCGACATGGCCCATGACGGTGACGACCGGCGGACGCGGCTTCAGATCCTCGTCCTCCTGCAGCTCCTCGCTGTCAAGGTCGATGTCGAACTGCTGCAGCAGCTCCTTGTCCTCCTCCTCGGCGGAGACGATCTGGATGTTCCAGCCGATCTCCTCGCCCAGGATCTGGAAGGTGGATTCGTCCAACGACTGGGTGGCCGTGGCCATCTCGCCGAGATGGAACAGCACGGTGACCAAGGCCGCCGGGTTGACGTTGATCTTCTCCGCCAGATCGGCGAGCGAGGCGCCCTGACGCAGGCGAACGGTCTGGCCGTTGCCGGTGGGGATGCGCACGCCGCCGATGACGGGTGCCTTCATCTCCTGGAATTCCTGACGCTTCGCGAGACGGTTCTTGCGGGCCTTGGACGACTTGCCGCCCTGACGGCCGAATGCGCCGGCCGCGCCGCCGCGACCGCGACCGCCGCCGCGCGACGGACCGGTTCCGGACGTGTTGGAGTTGTTCTGGAAGCCGCCGCCCTGACCAGCGCCGGTGCCAGCGCCGGCACCGAAGCGGTTGCCGCCCGCAGGACGGGCGCCGCCGGTCTGACCCGGACGGTTATGCCCCCACTGCCCCGGCTTGGCGCCCTGCGCTCCCTGACCGGGACGACCGCCACGGAATCCTCCGCGACCGCCCTGACCTGCGCCGGGGCGACCGCCACGGCCGCCGCGATTGTCGTTGTGGTTGCCGTTTACGGTCGGACGGGCCATCGGGTGCGGACGGGGGATGTCGCGCGGGGTGGGCGCGTGCATGCCCTGCTTGCGGCTGAACGGGTTGTTGCCGGGACGAGGTCCCGGAGTCGACGGACGGGCGCCGCCGTTGGCGGAAGGTGCGCTGCCTGCGCCCGGCTGCTGGCCCTGGCGCGGCTGACCCTGATGGGAGCCTCCTCGGGAATCCTGCGGACGGCCGCCGGCGTTGCCGCCGTGACCGGGTTGGTGGGAACGCGGGCCGGGGAAGGCGCCGCGCTGCCCTGAAGGCGCGTGCGGATTGTGACGCTGCGCGGGTGAGGGACGGTTCTCGCCGCCTTCACGGTTCGGTCGAGCGTCACGCATGTCGCCGCGGGATTCGTTGCGATTGTCGCGCGGCGTCGTGCCGCGATTCGATGACGGCACATGTGCAGCAGGCGCCGCAGAGCGCGGTTCCGCCGGACGCGGTGCCGCGGCGGGCTTCTTGCCCAGACCGGGCTTGGCTACAGGTGCGGGCTTGACTGCGGGAGCACGATGCTCCGACGGTGCGGGAGCCGGTGTCTTGCGTTCCGCTGCGGACGCTCCCGGCTTCGCCTCGCCCTTCTGGAAGGCGTTCTTCAACTTGCGCGCCACCGGCGCCTCAACCGTCGAAGAAGCTGATTTTACGAATTCACCCATGTCCTTGAGTTTGTCAAGGACGGTTTTGCTGTCGACGCCAAAATCCTTGGCAAGCTCGTACACGCGTTTTTTCGCCACATTACTCCTAATTCTGGGCCGCGCGTAGACTCGCGCGGCTATTTTCCGATGACGGATTCTGCCCGTTTCATCGTGCAACCATGGTCGTGTTACCTCATATCTCGATCCCGTGGCATGACGGCATAACGCATCCACACCCGGTGTGCCGTGTCCAGCATACTAGGGACGTTGGATGTGCCGTCGGCCGCGCGTCACCGCCGTGTCGCGGATCACTTGCCTTCGGCAGCGACCTTCTTCGCGTGCGCTTCGGTGGATTCGATGCCGATCTTCCATCCGGTCAGCTTCGCCGCGAGACGCGCGTTCTGGCCTTCCTTGCCGATGGCCAGCGACAGCTGGTCGTCATGGATGAAGGCGATGGCGGTCTTGTTCTTCTCGCTGATGACCTGCACGCCGGTGGCGACGGCGGGAGACAGCGCAGAGGCGACGAACTTCGCCGGATCGGCGGACCAGTCGACGATGTCGATCTTCTCCGGTCCGAGGTTCTCCATGACGGCGCGCACACGAGCGCCGCCGGGGCCGATCAGGGCACCCTTGGGGTTGACGCCATCGGTGTTGGCGCGGACGGCGATCTTGGTGCGGGCGCCGGCCTCGCGGGCGATGGCCATGATCGACACGGCGCCGGACACCAGTTCCGGGACCTCGCGCTCGAACAGGCGACGCACCAGCTCGGGGTGCGAACGGGAGACGACGATCTCGGGGCCCTTGACGCCGCGCGCCACGTTGACGACATACACGCGCAGACGCTCGCCATGACGGTAACGCTCACCGGGCACCTGCTCGCGACGGGGCAGAATCGCCTCGACATCGCCGATGGCGACATGCACGTTCGTCGGATCGCTGGCATCCTGCTGAACGATGCCGGTGACGAGCTTGCCCTTCTGGCCGGAGAAGGCGCCGAAGACCTTGTCGTCCTCGGCCTTACGGAACAGCTGTCCGATGACCTGGCGCGCGGTGGCCGCGGCGAGGCGCCCGAAGTTGCGCGGGGTGTCGTCGTACTCCTCGCCCAGCTCCGGTGCGGGATGAGGGTCATCCTCGGTGGGCTCCACCGGGATCTCCTTACGAGCCCACACGGTGAACGTGCCTGCCCGCGTGTCGAGTTCGACACGGGCATGCTTGGCCGCATGAGGTGTTTTCAGATAGGCCAGACGCAGCGCCTCTTCCAGTGCGGCGTCCAGTTGTTCGAGATCGATTCCTTGCTCGATGGCGAGCTGATGCATTCCTGCCAGGTCCAGTTCCATACTCAAGACCTCCTATGAAGTTATAGCCGTGGTGGCGCGCATATGGTCACAGTCGTCTATTAGTGTAGAGGCCTATGCAGACACGTCATTGGCCAGATCACGGCATTCCATGCCGTGAGAGGAACATATCTTCGTGGTGTCGCCGTATCGTCGCGGCACTCTGCATCACCGCCCTGTGCGGCGCCCTGAGCGCCTGCAGCGCGCCCCGGATCGATGGGCGCGCGGAGTCGGAACACCAGCCCAGCGCCTGCGAGAGCGCCTACTGGGCCGCCGACGCGTCGACGGCCACCATGAACGGCCGTCACCATATCATCATGCGATATCTCGCGGCGAAGCAGGCCGTCGGGCAGTGGAGCGAGGTGGCCGCCACCTGCACCCAGCGATTCGCGCAGGGCACGATCAGAAGCGCCCAGGCCGAGCATGTGGCCGTGACGCTGGGCACAAGGCTCGGTGGCAACGACACCTACCGCACGGTCTCCGACGACAGCCTGAGGCAGGTTCTGGGCATCGACCTCGACGGCGCCACCTTGGGCGCCATGTCGCTGGCCGAGGACCGCGCCGGGTTCGTCATGGAGGTGCTCGCCGCGCGGGATACGCCCGGCGCCACCCTGAGCCGGTCCGACCGGCACAAGACCGCGGGGCAATTGCTCTTCACCGCGTCCGGCTTGAGCCGCGACCCACGAGAAAAGGTCTACGACATCCAGAAGATCCTCGCCTCGCCGACCTCGATGACCGATTCCACGACCGGCCTGAGCGTGCCGACAACGGCCTTGACGGAGATCGACTGCGCCCGGGAGCAGCTCGCCGCAATGGCCGATGACGGGGCGTCGGCCAAGTCGAAGCACACCGACAAGACCGGCAACAACACCAACGGCAACGGCGATACCGACAGTGCAACTGACACCACCGACGTCAACGCCACCGATACCAACACCGTCGGCACGGAAAACGACGCACGCCTGCGTGTCCTCTCCACGCTGATCTCCTCCCACATCACCTCCGCATTCGCACTCGGCTACCCCGACATGGACGCGTTCCTCTTCTCCTGATCGCGTCACTCCCGCAGCCCTATTATGCATACGGGGGTAAAAGCAACACCCGTACGCCGCAGAAGTCAGCCCGATTGCATATGCGCAACATAACCGTTTCTTCGTAAAAGGTCTCACGTTGCCGTGAAACCCGATGGAAAAAACGCCAAACTCACCCTCGATGGCTCATCGATGAGCCAGCAACGACAACGTAGGGCCTATAGGAACTTTTGTGGTGCTTATGATCGAGGTCTGGCCTTGTACGAGTAGGCGTGTCGGCATGTCTTTTTCCCCGCGTGGAAAATGATGCGCTCCCGGTGGTGGGCTGGATGGTGTGAGAACGCCATCCAGCAAAGCGAGGAAATGCCCGGCATGCGGGCGTGCGATGAAGAAGAACGGACGGACCGGCAAGGGCACGCAACGGTGGAGATGCCGGGCCTGCCGGCTGAGCTCGACGATGCCGCAGCGCGGCCGCAGACGGGCGCGGACGCTGGAGGAGTTCCTCTCATGGCTGCCGGGGCGTCGTCCCAGACGGCGTCGGAATCCACGGGCGACGCGCGCGCCCTGCGCAAGCGGATCGCATGGTGCTGGTCAATCCGGCCGCGCATCGCCCGCCGGACGCGAAGCGCCACACGGTCATGGCCGACGGCACGTACATGGGCCACGGCTGGCGCCTGATCATCGCCATCGACGGCGAAAGCGGAGAAGTCCTCGCCTTCCAGTGGTGCGCGCACGAGGAGCTGCGCCGCTGCTGCCGGCGGTTGGAGAAACTCTTCCGCGAGGGGAAGCTCTTCGCCTTTCCCGGGCCGGCGCTTGCCGCAGGTGGGCCGGTGGCGCGCACCACGAACCGGCTGGAGGGCGGCGTCAACTCGGTCGTCAAGAACGTGTTGCGCAACCCGCGGACTGCCCGAGGAGCACATGCTCCGCGCGTGCGAATGGGTGTGCTACATGAAGACCGCGCACCCGCGGCCGGAATCATTCATTCCCGATGATCCGCTGGAGGACGGGAAAGCGACGTCGCCCGAACCGGAAGGCGACGTCTCGCCCGCATACGGGATCGGCATCGACTGGAACGAATTCCACACCGGCACGCGATATCCCAACGGCACCGACTGACGCCGAGAACCAGACCTAAAGCACCACAAAAGTTCCTATAAGCCCGAAAGAGGGTTCCGGGAGAATCCCGGAACCCTCTTTGCTGGCGGATAGGGCGAGATTCGAACTCGCGGAGGGGTTAGCCTCACACGCTTTCGAGGCGTGCTCCTTAGACCGCTCGGACACCTATCCATGCGCTGCGAAAAAACGCAACTTGTTCATTATAAGTCGATTTCCCGATTACGCAAATCAGCGCGTGGCGCACCTGCCACCGCTCCATCGAGCCTCCATCGGCGAGCTATCTACGTTTCGAGGGGTGGATTCAGCTCCTGCAAAACATCTATCTGCATTTCAAGGGGTTGGTAGTCAAGTATGACGGCTCGCTAATCCGCATGATTCCAATAGCGTAACAAGCCGAATACATCAGGTATCGCGTTTGAGCAACCCCCTGAAACGCAGATAGATGACCCGAGCAGCCTCAATCAACCCCTCGAAAGCGAGATAGCCCGCAAAACGCCCCGGGCAACCGTCCTCACAGCAGCTGCTCGTGGACGGAGGCGTTCACCCATTGGTTCTGCTGGACCTGATAGCCCGAGAAGATGCCGATGTCGAGCATGCAGTCGCGGTAATCGCGCCCGTGGGCGATGGTGATGTAGTTGTCGTCGACCATGCGGTTGTGGGTGGGGTCGAGCCCGATCCAACGGCCGTCGTGGTAGATCTCCACCCATGCGTGCGTCGCACCCTCGCCGCCCAGCAGGCCCGCGATGTAGCGGGCGGTCAGCCCGACGTGGCGGCACACCGAGAGCATCACGTGCGCGTAGTCCTGGCACACGCCCTTGCGCTGGGCGAGCGCCTGCTCGGCGGTGGTGCGGATCGTGGTCGAGGCGGGCGTATACGTGAACGCCTGATACACCTCGTCCATCACCTCCCATGCCTGGTCAATCGGCGTGGCGTCGGCCGGCAGCCCGGCGATGCGCTCCCGGCACGCCGCGATCATGGACTCGATGCACGGCCCGGGAATCGTCAGCGCCGAGTTGAACCGGTACAGCGGCTTGTAGATCTCCGACTTGATGTGGGCGTTGTCGACGAACGCGATGCCCTTCACCGAATAGCTGAATATCGTGTGAGGCTGCGGGATGAACCCGGTCATGACCACGGAATCGAACGAGTCGATGGTCGTCTCCAGTTCGACGTCCGGCTCGATGGCGACCTCCACGTCCACCACCTGCTGTCGCGGGCCGGTCGCAGGCACGCAGCGCAGTTGGAAACGATGGTCGGTGACCGGCGAGCTGAACGTCAGCTTCATCTCGTAGTCAAACACCAGTTTCTTCATGACGGCAGGCTCCTCGTCGGATAATGCTCGCAAAAATCCACTCTAGTCTAGCAGAAACGGCGGAGGTCATCCGTCAGCTGACGGCCGCCGACCGGTCACGCTCCGATCGGCGGTCTGCCCCTCACGGACGCTTGGCGTCCATGTTCATCGCGTTGAGCATGCCCGCGTCCTTCGGGTCGCCGGTGATGGCCCGGCTGTTGAAGTCGGTGAGGAACTCGTTCAGGCGGCTCGTCAGCTCCGGGTAGCCGCGGCTCGGCAACTGCCCGAGTAGCCAGCTGATGCCGGACACGAAGCATGAGGGCAACGGCATGCCGTCGAGCGTGCGCGAGTAGGTCTCCAACTTGGCGAGCGGCGCGTCGAGCTCGCTATTGTCCAGATGGAAGCGGGTGTACAGGTCGATGCGCTCGATGTACTTGCCGATGAACACGAACGCCTTCAGTGTGATGTCTGCGGTGGAGTTCTCGATGCCGCCCCAGAACGCGAGCATGTCGTCGGCGATGTCACGCTGCGAGTAGATGTCATCCGCGCTGGCGGAACGCTCAGCGGCCTCGGTGATGTTCTTCACCGCGAGCTCGACGTACTGCAGCAGCCTCGACGTCAGCTCCGGGCGCAGCACCACGGCGTTGTTGAACGCGGCGACGATGGCGGAGCGCACCGAGTCGGGGTTCGTGCCGTCGTAGAGGAAGGAGTGGATGAACCCGTCGAAGTCCTCGAAATCCTGCGGTAGGTCGAGCGCCTTCGCGAACGGGCGGAATGCGTCCACATCGGTGTCCATCACGCGGTCGTAGAAGGGGAAGAACTGCACGAGTGTCGTGAACGCGCGCTCGGTGTACCGCCCGAGCCAGTACAGGTTGTCGGCCTTCGACGCGGTGACCAGCGACAGCGAGTGCCGCTTCGAATGCGGAATGAGGTTCACCGAGGCGACCGACTCCTCGCGCTGCTTGTCCGTGCTGCCGTCTTCGGGCGCCAGCACCCACGTATCCTTGAATCCGCCGCCCTGCGACGAGTTGACGATCATCTGGCCGGGCACTGACGAGTAGCGCGTCAGGCCGGAATACCACACGTGCGTGTTCTGCCCGGTGACCACGAACGCGCGCAGGTCGCACTTGCGCGGGCTCACCTCGCCACTGTCCGGGTCGATCACGTCGATGTCGCGGAACTGGATGACCTCCTGCGCGATAAACCGGCGCGGATCCTCCTTGATGCGGTCGGCCAGATCCTCCCGCGCGGCCTTGTCGAGCGACGAGCCGAACACGACGCCGTAGCCTCCGGCTTCCGCCACGTCCTTGATGACCAGCTCGCCCATGCGGTCGAGCACTTCCTTGCGGTCCTTCTCGAACATCGGCATGTAGGTCGGCGCGTTGTGCAGGATCGGCTCCTCGTTGAGGTAGTAACGGACCATCTGCGGCACGAAATAGTAGATCGCCTTGTCGTCCGCGGCCCCGTTGCCGGGCGCGTTGATGATGGCGACGTTGCCGGAACGGTAGGCCGACAGCAGTCCGGGAACGCCGATAACCGAGTCCGGGTTGAACGCGAACGGGTCGAGGTATTCGTCGGACAGTCGGCGGTACACGGCGCCCACGCGATGCCGGTTGCCGGCATAGTCGAGGAAGTACAGCTTGTTGTCGACAACTTCCAAGTCTTCGGGGAACGCGAGCGCCGCGCCGGTCTTCTCGGCCAGGTAGGCGTGCTCGAAGAACGCCGAATTGTAGCGTCCCGGCGTGAGCACGACGGCGATGCCTTCGGTGGATACGAAGTCCATGGCCTTGCGCAGCAGCCGCGGATAGTCGCGGTTGTCGCGCACGTGCACGTCGCGGAACAGTTTGGGATTCGTACGGCGTTCGATGTCGCGCGCGAACAGCGGGTAGCTGGCTCCCGACGGGATGCGCAGGTTGTCTTCCAGCACCCACCAGCGCCCGTCCTCGCCTTGGACGAGGTCTTCGCCTGCGATGTGCGCGAAGATGCCGCCGGGAGGAGTCACGCCGTTGACTTGCGGAAAGTAGCCGGCCGACGTGTACACGTATTCTTCGGGGATGACGCCGTCGTGGATGATGCGCTTGTCTGAGTATATGTCTTTGAGGTAGGCGTTGAGTGCGTTCACGCGCTGCTTGAGGCCGGCTTCCAGCTCGTCGAATTCGTCGGATTCGATGATGCGCGGGATCGGGTCGTATGGAAACAGCCGGTCGTGGTATTCGCCGTTCTTGTATACGCCGAAACGCACGCCGTTGCGGCTCAGTTCACGGTTGATGTCTCCTCGCCTGTTGACCAGTTCCTCGGCGAATTGTCGGGCTGACCGTTCTGTCATGGCGACTCCTTGTCTCACAGATACGCATGCTGAACGCTTATGCTCTATGATACTGAACTCGTCCCAGCGTATGCGGCCGTGGTTTCCGCATTCGCTCGAAAAATCGACAATCATGTTACGAATCGGTCGCGCCGCGAACGGTTCACCGGCATGCCGAACGTCTGCCTTCGCGCCCACCCCCGCGTCTACAGCGTGCGCTTGGCGCGTATACGCTCGGCCCGTTCGGCGAGCTCGTCGTCGGCGGGATAGGCGACGTGCTCCAGCGTCAGCCCTTGCGGCGCGATCGGCCCTGTGGAGCCCTCGCGCAGCGGCACGGCCATCTTCTCTCGGAACCAGTCGGTCGAGCGCTTGCCCATGCCGACCTGTATGCAGCCGCCGACCAGCGAGCGCACCATGTTGCGAGCGAAGGCGTCGGCGACGATGGTGAAGCACAGCAGGTCGGATTCGGCGGCCGGCGTGCGGTATCGCTCCCCCATGCCGTCGACGACCAGCGGCCGGGTGGGGATCCGCCGCCAATATGCGGTTTTGACCTCGCGAATCGTGGTACCGCCCGGATTGGGGGTGGCGAACGAGCCGAAATCATGCAGTCCGATGGTCATCGCGGCGGCCTCGTTCATCGCGGCGACGTCGAGGTCGGCGTCGAGGTGCAGCACGAAGCCGCGCAGACGCGGGTCGACTTCGCTGGCACGGTCGGCCACGCGATACACGTAAGTGCGTTCCAGTGCGGAGAACCTCGCGTCGAATCCGCTCGGCGCGACCGTCACGTCATGGATGGTGATGTCCGCGGGCAGCATGCGTTGCAGACGGTGCTTGAGCGCTACGGTCGGCGGCACGCTCATGTGCCCGACGCAGCGGCTCAGCGTTTCCTCGCCGATGTCGAGATGGCAGACCTGATGCGAGGCGTGCACGCCCGTGTCGGTGCGGCCGGCGACGGTCAGGCGCAGCGGCTCGGCGGGGTCGTCGACCGGCACGCGCGTAATCGTGTGCAGCACCCGTTCGATCTCGCCCTGCACGGTGCGAATCGTCGGCTGCTTCGCCCATCCGAAGAAGCCGCCGCCGTCATATGCCAGATCAATACGCAATCTCATCACGCCCACCAGTATATCGACGCCGCCCCGAGTCCCCTTCTCCACCTCGCGACACCCATGTGCCGATACACTGTGGGCAAATGTTGGATGTAACGGTAAACTTTGTTTATATTGGAGCAAAGTCGCAACGAATGCGGCGATGCGCTAACCAATCAACAAAGATTCCGACAATAACAGAAACAACATTAACCACATACCCAATGGAGAGATTATGCGATTGAGGAGAGTGAAAGCGGCCATAGGCAGTGTCCTGGCAGCCGTGACACTACTGAGTACGTCGCTGACCGGCGTCACGGCGGCGCAAGCCAGCGATGACAATCTTGCACTGAATCAGACCGTAACGGCCAGTTCATATGAAGTGGCGACGACTGCGCCCGAGAAGGCCGTGGACGGCGATCTCGGCACACGCTGGGGTACCGCGCAGAACAAGGCCGCAAACGAATGGATCGAGGTCGGCTTGGGCGGCACCAAGACCGTCAAGCAGATCAACATCGATTTCGAGCGCAAAGATGCCGATCAGAACATCACCAGTTTTAAAGTCGAGCTGAAGCAGGGCGACACCTATACCAAGGTGTATCAGAAGGACACCCGCGCCAAGCAACAGGAGATCATCCTGCTTGACCAGGCACAGCAGGCGTCCGCCGTGAAGGTGACCGTACTGTCCGCCGACGGCGGCACCATGAACTGGGTCAACGTGGGCATCAACGAGATTTCCGTGTACTCCGCACCCAAGGAGACCGTGCTCGACACGGCCGACACGAACCACATGCTCGGCGCCACCATGACCGCCTCCAGCAACGAGACGGCGACGCTCACCCCCGACAAGGCGATCGACCAGAACCGCACCGGCCGCAACAACCGTTGGGCCAGCGGCTACGAGACCCCGAGCAACATCTGGCTGAAGGCGGAATTCCCGCGGCTCACCGCGGTCAAGGACATCCGCATCTATTTCTTCGAGCGTGACGTGAATCCGAAGCCTACCAATGTCCAGAGCTTCGACCTGTCCTACACCGACTCCGAAGGCACCGAGCACACGCTCAAGTCCGGCTACGCGATGACGGCCTCCGGGACCGGTTATGTCGCTGACGTCGTCATCCAGCTCGATCAGGCCGTCAACGCCCGCTCGCTCAAGCTGTCGAACTTCGCGATCAAAAGCTCCGAATACAACAACGTGAGCGTCGCCGAATGGGAGGCGTATTCGAACGATCAGGCCGAGCCGGGCGCCACGCTCGACAGCGTGGTCTCCGACCTCGAATCCAACCACCTGACCATCGAGACCGACACCGACACGCTGGCTCTGCCCACTGTGCCCGACGGCTACACCGTCAAGTTCAACGGCGCCGACTACGAGCAGCTCATCGCCGCCGACGGCACCGTCAACCACCCGCTGGTCGACAAGACCGTGCAGGTCGCCTACGTCGTCACCGACACCGCCACCGGCAACACCAAGACGACCTCCGACATCCCCTACGTCGTCAAGGGCACCAACCAGCAGCAGGAAGGCAACAACGCCAAGCCGACCATCATCCCCGAAATCGCCGAATGGCATTCGACCAGTGCCGCCAAGCTGGCGGCCTCCGCCGTGACGAAGGTCGTCTACGACGATGATTCGCTCAAGGCCGTGGTCGACGAGTTCGTCGCCGACTACAAGGACTTCACCGGCATCAAGCTGACCGCCAAGAAGGGCGCCGCCGAAGCCGGTGCGTTCAACTTCGTCAAGACCGACTCCACGGCCGCGATCGCGCAGCTCGGCGACGAAGGCTACACGATGGACATCCAGGCCGACCGCGTGGTCGCCAAGTCATCCAGCGTGACCGGCAACATGTACGCGATGCAGACGATCCTGCAGATGACCAAGCAGGACGCCAACGGCTTCGTGATCGGTTCGATGCGCGACTACCCGCGCTTCACCACCCGCGGACTCCTGCTCGACGTGGCCCGCAAGCCCGTCTCGCTGGAGATGATGCGCGAGATCACCCGCACGATGCGCTACTACAAGATGAACGACTTCCAGGCGCATCTGTCCGACAACTACATCTTCCTGGAGAACTACGGCAAGGGCGACAACGAGGACGAGGCGTTCAAGGCCTATGACGCGTTCCGTCTCGAATCCAGCCTGACCAACGACAAGGGTGAATCGCCCACGGCCGAGGACTACTCCATCTCCAAGAAGACGTTCAAGCAGTTCATCCAGGACGAGCGCGCCCTCGGCATGAACGTCGTGCCGGAGATCGACGTGCCCGCGCACGCCAACTCCTTCACGAAGATCTGGCCCGAGCTCATGGTGAAGGGACGGGTCTCCCCGATCAACAGCAACCGACCGCTCATCGACCACCTCGACGTGTCCAAGCCCGAGACCATCGCCAAGATCAAGGAGATCTTCGACGACTACACCAAGGGCGACGACCCGACGTTCGACAGCGACACGACCGTGCACATCGGTGCCGACGAGTTCCTCTACAACTACACGGCATACCGTAAGTTCATCAACGAGATCGTCCCCTACATCAAGGACACGAACACCGTGCGCATGTGGGGCGGCCTGACTTGGATCAACGACCACAAGACGGAGATCACCAAGGACGCGATCGAGAACGTCGAGATGAACCTGTGGTCCAAGGACTGGGCCGACGGCCTCCAGATGTACAACATGGGCTACAAGCTGATCAACACGATCGACGACTACGGCTACATGGTGCCCAACGGCAGCTACGGACGTGCCAACGCGTACGGCGACCTGCTGAACATCAGCCGCGTCTTCGACAGCTTCGAGCCCAACAAGGTCCGCAGCAGCGGCGGCTACCAGGCCGTGCCCTCCGGCGACGACCAGATGCTCGGCGCCGCGTTCGCGATCTGGAGCGACAACATCGACAAGAGCGCATCGGGTCTGACCGAATCCGACCTGTACTGGCGCTTCTTCGACGCGATGCCGTTCTACGCCGAGAAGACCTGGGCCGCCACCGGCAAGGAGAAGGGCACCGCCGCGAAACTCACGGCGCTGGCCGCCAAGCAGGGAACCGGCCCTCGCACCAACCCGTACTACCAGGCCACTTCGAAGAACAGCGTCTACGAGAGCTACGACTTCAACGACGGGCTCGCCGACGCCAGCGGCAACGGCCGCGACCTGACCATCGGCGACGGCAGCAAGGCCGCCGTCAAGGACCAGTCGCTCAAGCTCGCCGGCGGCTCCAGCTATGCCACATCCAAGCTCGACAAGCTCGGCAACGGCAACGAGCTGACGTTCGATGTGACGCTCCAGCAGGCTGCCAAGCCCGGAGACATCCTCTTCGAGGCCGACGCTCCGTACGGCACTCATGACATCCGCGTCATGGAGAACGGCAAGCTCGGCTTCACGCGAGAGCTGTACAACTACTACTTCGATTACGAGCTGCCGGTCGGCAAGACAGTCACCGTGACCATCAAGGTGGACCAGCAGACCACGAAGCTGTATGTTGACGGCGAATTCGTGAGCGACGCGACCGGCAAGTACATCGACAAGGGCATCGAGAAGAAGACCGGCATCACCGCCGCGACCTTCGCACTGCCGCTGCAGCGTATCGGCTCGAAGACCTCTGCGACCAACGGCGTCATCGACAACGTCATCGTCAAGAAGTCCGAGGCCGAGACAGACCAGTACAACAAGTCCTGCTGGACCGGCACGACCAATTCCGAGACCCAATACAACGACACGGAAGGTCTGCTGCGGTACGCGTTCGACAACAACCCGAGCACCATCTGGCATTCCAACTGGAAGGGCGCCACGGACAAGCTGACCGGTTCGAACTCGTTCTACGCCGAGATCGACATGTGCCAGAAGTACACGATCAACCAGTTCTCCTTCACGCCGCGTACCAGCCAGGACAGCGGACAGGTGACCAAGGCCGATCTGTACGTCAAGGCCAACGCGAACGACGAGTGGAAGCAGGTCGCCACGGATCAGGTGTTCGAGGCCAGCCGCGCCAAGAAGACCTTCATGTTCGACGAGCAGGAAGTGCGGTACGTCAAGTTCGTGGCCAAGTCCTCGAACGATGGCTGGGTCGCGGTCTCCGAGTTCGGCGTGGCGAACAAGCCGTCCTCCACCGTGCGCGTATTCGTCGCGGCCGATCCGGCCGAAGGCGGTACGGTGAGCGTAGCCGCCGAGGGCGAAACCGGCACCGATACGGCCGTGGACGTCGCATCCGGTGCCTCGGTGACCGCCAAGGCGGTCGCGGCGGATGGCTACAGGTTCAGCGGCTGGTTCACGACAGCCAGTGAGACGGCGGTTTCCACCGATGCCACGTACACGTTCGCAGCCGACGGCAACACGGCTCTGACCGCGAAGTTCACCAAGGACTCCACGCCGGATCCCGGCCCGAAGCCGACCATCAGCTCGATCGCCGTCACCAAGCCGACCGTCACCGATTACAAGGTCGGCGACACGTTCGACGCCACTGGACTGGCGGTCACCGCCACGATGTCGGACGGCAGCACGAAGACCCTGACGGCCGGCGAGTACACGCTCGCAGCCACGCAGGACGGTGCCGCGGTCGCGCTTGACAAGGCGTTCGCCAAGGCCGGAACGGTCACTGTCACGGTCACCGCCAACGGCAAGACCGCCACCTTCGACGTGACCGTGACGGCCAAGAATCCCGATCCGGAACCCGCGACGCTCAAGTCCATCAAGGTCACGTCCAAGCCGGACAAGACCACGTACACCGTGGATGAGACGTTCGCCAAGACCGGTCTCGCGGTGACGGGCACCTGGTCCGACGGCAAGACGGCGCTGCTGAAGGACAGCGAATACAAGCTGTCCGCGGTCGACGCCGACGGCAAGACCGTCGACCTGACCAAGCCGTTCACGGCCGCGGGCGACATCACCGTCACAGTGACCTCCGGCAAGTTCACCGACTCCTTCACGATCACCGTCAAGGCGAAGACCGTGACCCCGACTCCTGGCGACAACAAGCCGGGCGAGAACAAGCCCGGTGCCGACAAGCCGAAGCCGAACACGCCTGACGAGGTCGCCAAGACCGGTGCTTCGGTCACGGCGGTCGTCTTCAGCGCCCTGTTGCTGTTGTCCGCAGGCTACCTGCTGGTGCGTAAGCGCAGGATCTGACCGAATTACGTGTCATCCCCCGCGGATGACACGCTGAGACCCTAGAGGGGGCTCCCGGTTCACACCGGGAGCCCCCTCTTCCGTTGCATGCAGGTACGTAATAACGTGTATATGTCATTATCGCCTACTGTTGCGTATCTAAGTGCGCGCCGAAACGACAAGTCCGCGCACTTAGATACGCAAACGGGGCTATTTGCGTTCCTAAGTGCGCACGGTTGTCGTTTCGGCGCGCACTTAGGAACGCAACCGCATCTGATGCCAACGCACCCGCTGGCGGAGGGCTGTCCGTGCAACAGACTAGGGCCCGTCAACAGCCTCCAGTACCACCCAACAAAAAAACAGAGGCTGGAAACCAGTTACGGTTCCCAGCCCCTATCAATGTCTATGAGACGGGTCTCACTCGGCCTTGTCGGCGGTCTCCTCGGCAGCGGTCTCGGCGGGCGCCTCAACCGGAGCTTCAGCGGCGGCGGTCTCCTCGACCGGAGCCTCGGTAGCGGCGGCGACCTTGGTGGCGGCCTCAGCTTCCTTGACGACAGCCTTCTTCGGGCTTACCGGCTCGGTGACAAGCTCGATGATGGCGGCAGGCGTGGAGTCGCCCTTGCGCGGAGCGATCTTGACGATACGGGTGTAGCCGCCCTCACGCTGCTCCATCTGCTCGGCAATCTGAGTGAACAGCACGTGCACGACGGACTTGTTGCGGATGACGCGCATCACGCGACGACGGGAGTGCAGGTCACCGCGCTTCGCGAAGGTGATCAGGCGCTCGGCCAGCGGACGAAGGCGCTTGGCCTTCGGCAGCGTGGTGGTGATGCGACCGTGCTGGAACAGGCTGGTGGCCATGTTCGCGAGCATAAGGCGCTCATGGGCCGGGCTTGACGCCAGACGCGGGCCCTTCTTGGGTGTAGGCATAGTTTCTCCTTATAGCCCGTCGGATTCAGGTGGGCACATGCCCGAACGTCCGAATCCGACGGTTATATCTGTTGCGAAAGGTGACGTCACTCGTCCTCAGGCGAGAAGAACGTACCACCTTCCAAATTGTTGGTATCGAAGCCCAGCGGCGACGACTTCAGCGACAGTCCCATGGACTGCAGCTTGTCCTTGACCTCGTCGATCGACTTCATACCGAAATTGCGAATATCCAGCAGATCCTGCTCGGTGTGAGCGACAAGCTCGCCGATCGTGTGGATGCCCTCGCGCTTGAGGCAGTTGTAGCTGCGCTGCGTGAGGTTGAGATCCTCGATCGGGACGGCCATCTCGGGGTTGGTCTCCTCCGCGACGGGAGCGGGACCGACTTCGACGCCTTCGGCCTGCACGTTGAGCTCACGGCACAGGCCGAACAGCTCAACCAGGGTGGAGCCAGCGGAAGCCACCGCATCGCGCGGTGAAATGGCCGGCTTGGTCTCCACGTCCAGAATAAGCTTGTCGAAATCAGTGCGCTGTTCGACGCGCGTGGCCTCGACCTTGTAGCTTACCTTGAGCACCGGGGAGTAAATCGAATCGACCGGGATACGACCGATCTCATCGGTGTCCTGCTTGTTCATCTGCGCGGGGACGTAGCCACGGCCACGCTCGACAGTGAACTCGATTTCGAGTTCGCCGTCGTCGGCGAGGGTCGCGATGTGCTGATCCGGGTTGGCGATGGTGACACCGGCGGGCGGTGTGATGTCGCCCGCGGTGACTTCACCATTGCCGCTCTTGCGCAGATACATGACCACGGGCTCGTCGTACTCGCTGGTCAGCACGATGCCCTTGATGTTCAGCAGAATCTCAGTGACGTCTTCCACGACACCCGGCAGAGTGGTGAACTCATGCAGGGCACCGGAAATACGCACGGAAGTGACCGCCGCGCCCGGAATCGAGCTCAGCAGTGTGCGGCGCAGCGAATTACCAAGCGTGTATCCGAAACCGGGCTCAAGCGGCTCGATGACGAAACGGGAACGCTGCGGATTGATGGATTCCTCGGTAAGTGTCGGACGCTGTGCGATAAGCACTGTGTGTATCCTTTCAGCTTCTGGACGGTGGTGCACTCACCTTCCGTAAGCGGTTTTGGATGGATGAGATTGCTGAGTGCTCAGACGCGACGACGCTTCGGGGGACGAACGCCGTTGTGCGCTTGCGGAGTGACGTCGGTGATGGAACCGACTTCGAGTCCAGCGGACTGGAGAGAACGGATGGCGGTCTCACGACCGGAACCCGGGCCCTTCACAAAGACATCGACCTTCTTGACGCCGTGTTCCATGGCCTTGCGGGCCGCGGACTCGGCCGCCATGCCAGCGGCGTACGGAGTGGACTTACGGGAGCCCTTGAATCCGACATCGCCACCGGACGCCCAGGACACGACTGCGCCGGACGGGTCGGTGATGGAGATGATGGTGTTGTTGAACGTTGACTTGATATGCGCCTGCCCGACGGGGATCGACTTGCGATCACGACGACGAGGCTTGCGCGCGGCCTGCTTAGGAGCTGCCATTGACCCTCGTTTCCTTGTAACGAACTGTTGTTTTGGATTGGATCCGGACGATGGGTGTCACCCCGTGGCCCGAATCGACGCCACCCTATTACTTGGTGGCCTTCTTCTTTCCGGCGACCGTGCGCTTCGGACCCTTGCGGGTGCGGGCGTTGGTCTTGGTGCGCTGACCGCGCACGGGAAGTCCCTTACGGTGACGCTGGCCTTGGTAGCAGTTGATCTGGATCTTGCGACGGATGTCCGCGTCGATTTCACGACGCAGATCGCCCTCGATCTTGTAATTGCCTTCGAGGTAATCACGCAGCGTAATCAGCTGCTCATCCGTCAGATCCTTGACGCGAATATCCGGGTTGATACCGGTCGCGGCAAGCGTTTCCTTGGCACGAGTGCGACCCACACCAAAGATGTAGGTGAGGGCGATCTCGATGCGCTTCTCATTGGGGATGTCGACTCCGGCAAGACGTGCCATTGCGATTCCTTCTGTGTTCACGCAGGTCGTGCACCGAGTCTTCCGGTTTCCCGGCCCGGGCCTGCGTACCCGGGGTTCAGCTGTTCGCTGTGACTCAGCGCCTTATTTATTTGTTGCCGCTGGAATCTGCTCTCAGCCCTGGCGCTGCTTGTGGCGCGGGTTCGTGCAGATCACCATGACGCGGCCGTGACGGCGGATCACGCGGCAGTTTTCGCAGATCCTCTTCACGCTAGGGCTGACCTTCATGGTTTTCCTTTGCTTGTACCTATTTACTTGTAACGGTACGTAATACGCCCACGGTTCAGATCGTAGGGACTCATTTCCAGCACGACGCGATCCTGCGGCAGGATGCGGATGTAGTTCTTCCGCATTTTGCCGGAAATCGTCGCCAGCACGATGTGCTTGTTCTCAAGTTCGACGCGGAACATCGCATTCGGCAACGCTTCCACTACCTGACCTTCGACTTCAATCACACCGTCTTTTGCCATAAGCCTTACAGTCCATTCCTTGGGTGTATTACACTTGTATGTCCGAAGACACACCAAATTTAAAGGATATATCATAACGGGTCACGACACGCCGAGGCGTGCATGACCCGTTATAATTTCTTGCTTTATCCTTGCTCCTGCCGGCGATACGACCGGCAGCGGCAATCAGTCGCTCAGCGCGGCGACGATGTTGGCCTGAATGGCGTCGATGTCGCCGACGCCGTCAATGGCGACCAGCTGGCCGCGGCTCTTGTACGTGTCGAGCAGCGGAGCGGTTTCCTTGGCGTACGTGGCCAGACGCTTGGCGATGGCCTCGGGGGTGTCGTCAGAACGGCCCTGCTCCTGCGCGCGCTTGGCGATGCGCTGCATCAGCACATCGTGGTCGGCGTCAAGGGCGACGACCTTGTCCAGCGGCGTGCCGAGCTCTTCGAGCATCGCGTCCAGCGCCTTGACCTGGGAGGCGTTGCGCGGGTAGCCATCGAGAATCCAGCCGTTCTTGGCGTCATCCATGGCCAGACGGTCCTTGACGATCTTGTTGGTGAGCTCGTCGGGCACCAGTTCGCCCTTGTCGGTGTACTTCAGCGCCTCAAGGCCGAGCTCGGTCTTGTTCTTGATGTTGTAGCGGAAGATGTCGCCGGTCGAGATGGCGGGGATGCCGTAGTGCTCGGCGAGCAGGGCGGCCTGGGTGCCCTTGCCGACACCTTGCGGGCCCATGATCAGCAGTCGCATGTGGTCTCCTTGGTGAAGTGAATACGTTATATATGTTCGCTCCCGTAAAAGCGGGAGCGCAGAAGGATCAGCCTTCCTTGTGGTCGATGCCTTCGAGCAGGAAGCCGGTGTACTGGAACTGCTCGGTCTGGGCCTTGGCCTGACGCAGCGTGTCAAGGCCAACGCCCGCGATGATCAGGATCGTGGTGCCGCCGAACGGCAGCTTGGAGTTGAGGTTCAGCGCCATGATCAGCACGGTCGGGATCAGCGCGACGAACAGCAGGTACACGGCACCGACCGTGTTGAGGCGGTTCATCACGTAGTTCAGGTAACGGCTGGTGGCGTTGCCGGCGCGGATGCCGGGGATGAAGCCACCGTATTCCTTCATGTTGTCGGCGGTCTCGTCCGGGTTGAACGTGATCGACGTGTAGAAGAAGCAGAAGAACACGATCATCAGCGCATACAGCGCGATGTACCACACCGAAGTGGTGTTGGCGAGGTTCTTGTTGATCCAGTCGACCCAGGACTGTCCCGACTTGCCGAACTGCGCGATCAGCGTCGGGATGGCCAGGATGGAGGACGCGAAGATCGGCGGGATGACACCGCTCATGTTGATCTTCAGCGGCAGGTACGTGGAGGAGCCGCCGTACATCTTACGGCCGATCATGCGGCGCGTGTACTGCACGGGAATGCGGCGCTGGCTCAGCTCGACGAAGTCGACGAAGACAAGGATGACCACCAGCACGCCGGTGACGATGCCGAACTTCAGCCAATCGCCGTTGGTGCCGTTGGTGCCCCAACCGATCTCCCACAGCTGCGGCAGGAAGCCGGAGCAGATGGACATGAAGATCAAGATGGACATACCCTGGCCGATGCCCTTGTCGGTGATCAACTCGGCCATCCACATGATCAGGCCGGTACCACCGGTCATGATCAGAACCATGACGGAGAGGTTCCACACGGAGTTGTCCGGAATCGGCGAGGAGCACATGTTGTTGAACAGTGCGCCGGACTGTGCGGTCACCAGAATCGTGGTGGACTGCAGCACGGCCAGGCCGATGGTGAGGTAACGCGTGTACTGCGTCAGCTTGGCCTCACCGGACTGTCCTTCCTTGTGCAGCGCCTCGAAGCGCGGGATGACCACGCGCAGCAGCTGCACGACGATGGAAGCGGTAATGTACGGCATGACACCCAGCGCGAAAATGGACAGCTGCAACATTGCACCGCCCGAGAAGAGGTTGACCAAGCCGATGAAGTTTTCCTGGCTACCGCTAAGTGTGTTGAAACAATCCTGCACCATCTTGTAGTTGACTCCCGGCGTCGGGATGAACGAACCAATACGGTAGATGATGATCATGGCTAAGGTAAAGAGGATCTTGTTCCTCAGTTCCTTGGTCCGAAAGGCTTGGATTAACGTCCTCACAAGGATTCCTTTCCGTTGTGCGCGCCCGGCGCACCGAAGCAAACAGACTCTAACCGTCGAGTCTAGCGTACGGGGTCTACCCGCAGACACGCTGGTGTCATATGTCGTATGACGAGTCGTAATGACAGATAAGGCCCTCGCCCGCGACATGAGCGGGGAGGGCCTTATCTCATTGGTCACATGCAGTGTTGCCGAACAACAATCAGTTTTCGGAAACAGAGCCGCCGGCGGCCTCGATCTTGGCCTTGGCGGAAGCGGATGCCTTGGCGCCCTTCACGGTGACGGCCACGGTGATGTCACCATCGCCGAGAACCTTGACCGGGAAACCGCCACGGACAGCGCCCTTGGCAACCAGCGCGTCAACGGTGACCTCGCCGCCCTCAGGGAACAGCTCCCCAAGAGCGGAGACGTTGACAACCTGGTATTCCTTCTTGAACGGGCTCTTGAAGCCACGCAGCTTCGGCAGGCGCATGTACAGCGGCAGCTGGCCGCCTTCAAAGCCCGGACGAACCTGGTAGCGCTTCTTCGTACCCTTGTCGCCACGACCCGAAGTCTTACCCTTGGAGCCTTCACCACGACCGATGCGAGTACGGTCCTTCTTGGCACCCGGGGCGGGCTTCAGATTGTGCATCTGCAGGAGTTCATCTTCGTTGGCCATAATCAGTCAGCCTCCTCAACGGTAACGAGGTGACGAACCGTGAGAATCATGCCGCGGGTAACGGAGTTGTCCTCACGAATCACGCTTTGGCCGATCTTGCGCAGACCAAGGGACTGGGCGGTCGCGCGCTGCTTGGGCGTGCGGTTCACCAGACCATGGTGCAACGTGATCTTCAGGTTAGCCATCACTCACCATCCTTCTGTTCAGCGGCGGCCTTGGCCTGAGCCTCTTCACGAGCCTTCTTGGCCTCGGCGATGCCGGCGGCGCGAGCGCGAAGCATCGCATCGGGGGCGACCTCGTTCAGGGCGAGGCCACGGCGGGCGGCGATCTCTTCCGGCTCCTCAAGCTGCTTGAGGGCGGCCACGGTGGCGCGAACCATGTTCACGGCGGTGGCGGAGCCCATCGACTTGGTGAGGATGTCGGTGATGCCGGCGCACTCCATGACGGCGCGCACGGGGCCACCGGCGATAACGCCGGTACCCGGGGCGGCCGGGCGGAGCAGCACGGTGCCGGCGGCATCATGGCCGATCACCGGGTGGGTGACGGTACCACGGATGCGCGGAACGGTGAACATGTGCTTCTTGGCGTCGAGCTGGCCCTTGGCGATGGCCGCCGGGACCTCACGGGACTTGCCGTAGCCGACACCGACGGTGCCGTTGCCGTCGCCGACCACAACGAGGGCGGCGAAGCTGAACGTACGACCACCCTTGTGGGTCTTGGACACGCGGTTGATGGTCACCACGCGATCGAGCATCTCGTCGCCGTGGTTCTCCTCACGACGGTTGCGACGCTCGCCGCGTCGGCCTTCGCCACGCTGTCCACGACGGGACTTGCGCTCATCATTGTTGTTGTTCTCGGGTGCCGCAGTGTTCTGAGTCTCTTCAGCCACTTGGGTTTCCTTCACTTCGTTGTCGCTCACAGTGCCAGACCTCCCTCACGGGCGCCATCAGCGACGGCTGCGACGCGACCGGTGTACTTGTTGCCACCGCGGTCGAACACGACCTGCTCGATGCCTGCCGCCTTGGCCTTCTCAGCCACCAGCAGACCGACCTTCTTGGCGGCCTCGGACTTGGTGCCCTCGAAGCCAGCGAACTCGGCGGTCAGCGTGGAGGCGCTCACCAGGGTGTGGCCCTTGGTGTCGTCAACGATCTGAGCGACCATGTGACGGTTGGAGCGGGTGACGACGAGGCGCGGACGCTCCGGGGTGCCGACGACCTTCTTGCGAAGACGAGCGTGACGACGAAGGCGCGCGACCTTCTTGCCCTTACCTAGAATCTTGACGCTCATATCACTTACCAGCCTTTCCGGCCTTGCGCAGGATGCGCTCGTCCGCGTACTTGATGCCCTTGCCCTTGTAGGGTTCCGGAGCGCGCAGCTTGCGGATGTTAGCGGCGACCTGGCCAACGACCTGCTTGTCGGTGCCCTTGACGACCACTTCGTTAGCGTTCGGCAGTTCGAAAGTGATGCCTTCCGGCGGGTTGACGGTGATCGTGTGAGAGTAGCCGAGAGAGAACTCGATGCCCTTGCCCTTGGCGACGGCACGGTAACCGGTGCCGACGATAAGCAGGCGCTTCTCGAATCCATCGTGCACACCCTTGACCATCGAGGCGATGATCGAGCGGCTCAGACCGTGCTTGGCACGGGTGGGACGCAGGTCATCCGCGGCGGTCAGGATAATCTCGTTGCCTTCGACCTGAGCGGTGATGCCCTCAGGGATGACGTAGGAATCGGAACCCTTCGCACCCTTGGCGGAGAAGTTCTGACCCTCAATAGCGACTTCCACGCCAGCCGGGATGGTGACGGGGAGCTTACCAATATGCGATGCCATGTGTCAGCTCTCCTTTCTCACCACACGTAGGCGACGATCTCGCCGCCAATGCCCCGGTCGAGGCATTCCTTCTGGGTCATCAGTCCCGAGCTGGTCGAGATGATGGCGATGCCGAGGCCACCGAGCGGCATCGGCAGGGAGTCGGACTTCGCGTAGCGACGCAGGCCCGGCTTCGAAATGCGCTTGATGCCCTGAATGGAACGCTCGCCGTTCGGGCCGTACTTGAGGGTGACCTCAAGGTCCTGGCCGACCTTGGCTTCCTTGGCGGTGAAGTCCTTGATGTAGCCTTCGCGCTTCAGGATCTCGGCGATGTTCGCCTTGAACTTGGAGTACGGCATTTCCACGGTCTCGTGCTTTGCCGCGCTCGCGTTACGCAGACGCGTGAGCATGTCTGCGATCGGATCTGTCATTGTCATGTGGGCTTGTTGCCCTTTCTCGCCGTGGTTTCCGCCGCCCTAGCGCCTGCACTGCAGACGTTCGGGCCGCGGACCTTCAGCGTCGATGTTTACCAACTGGACTTAGTGACTCCGGGCAGCTCGCCGCGGTGGGCCTTCTCGCGAAGGCAGATGCGGCACAGGCCGAACTTACGGTACACGGAGTGGGGACGACCGCAGACCTGGCAGCGCGTGTAGGCGCGCACCTTGAACTTCGGCTTGCCGGCCGCCTTGTTCTTAAGAGCGGTTTTTGCCATATCAGTTCTCCTTGAAGGGGAAGCCGAGGTGCTTGAGCAGCACGCTTGCTTCCTTGTCGTCCTTGGTGCTGGTCACCACGGTGATGTCCATACCACGCTGGTGATCGATGCTGTCGGGGTCGATCTCGTGGAACATGGACTGCTCCGTGAGGCCGAAGTTATAGTTGCCCTGACCATCGAACTGCTTGCCGTTGATGCCGCGGAAATCGCGGATACGCGGCAGAGCCAGCGTCAGAAGGCGATCCAGGAACTCCCACATGCGGTCGCCACGCAGGGTGACGTACGCACCGATGGCCTGGCCTTCACGCAGGTGGAACTGCGCGACGGACTTCTTGGCCTTGGTGATCTTCGGCTTCTGGCCGGTGATCAGAGTGAGGTCCTTGACGGCGCCTTCGATGAGCTTGGAGTCGCGGGCCGCAGCGCCGACGCCCATGGAGACGACGACCTTCTGGACACGAGCGACCTGCATGGGGTTGGAGTACTTGAACTCCTTCTCCAGCTCAGGAACGATGACGTCCTTGTACTGCTGCTTCAAGCGCGGAGTTGCCGGCGCCTCGATAGTGCTATCGGTCATGCCAGCTCCTTTCCGGACTTCTTGGCGACGCGCACGCGCACGGTCTTCACCTTGCCGTCACGAGCCTCCTGCTTAACATTCACGCCGACGCGGGTCGGCTCCTTGGTCTCCGGGTCGACCAGCATCACGTTGGAGCGATGGATCGGGGCCTCCACGGAGACGATGCCGGACTGCTGTCCCTGCTGCGTGGCGCGGACGTGCTTCTTGACGATCTGCACACCCTCGACGATCAGACGGTCGTTGGGCAGCACGCGGGTGACGGTGCCCTCCTTGCCGCGATCCTTGCCGCGGATGACCTTGACCAGGTCGCCGCTCTTGATCTTGGCTACCATGTCAGATCACCTCCGGAGCGAGGGACACGATGCGCATGAAGCGCTTGTCGCGCAGTTCACGGGCGATCGGTCCGAAGATACGAGTGCCCTTCGGTTCACGGCCGGAGCCGAGAATGACGGCGGCGTTCTCGTCGAACTTGATGTAGGAGCCGTCGACACGACGGTGCTCCTTGACGGTACGGACGACAACGGCCTTGACCACATCGCCCTTCTTGACCGACCCGCCAGGGATCGCGTCCTTGACCGAGGCGACAATGACGTCGCCCAGGCCGGCATAGCGTCGCTTCGATCCACCGAGCACGCGAATGGCAAGGAGTTCCTTGGCACCCGTGTTGTCGGCGACATGAAGCCGCGTTTCCTGCTGAATCATTGATTCTCCTTAGCCGAGCTGGTTCTCCCCGAGCACCCTGCCTGCCTATACCAGCGCAGGCAGGGTGTCTCGCGGAGCCTTGCCGAACTTGTTTACTTGGCGCGCTCGATGATGGATTCGAGACGCCAACGCTTGGTCTTGCTCAGAGGCCGAGTTTCCATAATACTCACGAGGTCGCCAACGTGGGCGTCGTTGTGTTCATCATGGGCCTTGACCTTCTTGGTGGAGCGGACGACCTTGCCGTACAGCGGGTGGGTCGAACGCTGTTCGAGCTCGACGGTGATGGTCTTGTCCATTGCCTCGGACACGACATAACCGCGACGAACCTTGCGGAAGTTGCGCTCTGTAGTATCAGCCATGCTTACTTCTCCTCCGACTTGGTCTCGGTAGCCTCAGGCTCCTGGCTGATGCCGAGCTCACGCTCGCGCAGGACGGTGTACATCCTGGCGATGTCGTGCTTGACCGCCTTGAGGCGGGCAGTGTTGTCGAGCTGACCGGTGGCAGCCTGGAAGCGCAGGTTGAACAGCTCTTCCTTGGACTTCTTGAGGAAGCCCTCGATCTCTGCGTTGGTCTTCTCGTTCAGATTCTTGATTGCGTAATCAGCGGTACCGACTGCCATCAGATATCACCACCTTCACGTGCGATAATGCGGCACTTCATCGGAAGCTTGTCGATGGCGCGGCGCAGAGCCTCGCGAGCGACTTCCTCGGACACGCCGCCGATCTCGAACATCACACGGCCGGGGTGGATGTTGGCGATCCAGAACTCGGGGGTACCCTTACCGGAACCCATTCGGGCGCCCAGCGGGTGCTTGGTCAGCGGACGGTCGGGGAAGATGTTGATCCACACACGACCACCACGCTTGATGTAGCGGGTCATGGCGATACGCGCGGCCTCGATCTGACGGTTGGTCACGTACGCCGGGGCAAGCGCCTGAATGCCGTAATCGCCGAAAGCGATTTCGGTACCGCCCTTGGACATGCCAGAGCGGCCCGGACGATGCTGCTTACGATATTTGGTCCTCTTTGGGATAAGCATCAGCTCACTCCTTCGTTTCCGTTGCGGCAGGAGCCTCGGCGGCGGCCTGGGCCTCAGCCGGAGCGGCTTCGGTCGCGGCCTTCTGCTGAGCGCCGGCGGCACGGTTGCCACGGCGCGGGCGGCGATCGCCGCGACGGCCCTGACGGTTGTTGTTCTGCTGCGCCTGCTGCTCTTCGAACTCACGCTCGGTCATGTCGCCCTTGTAGATCCAGACCTTCACGCCGATGCGGCCGTAAGTGGTCTTGGCCTCGAAGAAGCCGTAATCAATCAGAGCGCGCAGGGTCTGCAGCGGAACGCGACCTTCGCGGTAGAACTCGGAACGGCTCATTTCCGCACCGCCGAGGCGGCCGGAGAGCTTGATACGGATGCCCTTGGCACCGGCGCGCATGGCGTCCTGCTGGGCCTTGCGCATGGCGCGACGGAAAGTGACGCGGTTGGTCAGCTGCTCCGCGATGCCCTGAGCGACGAGCTGGGCGTCCAGCGCGGCGTTCTTGACTTCGAAGATGTTGAGCTGGACCTGCTTGCCGGTCAGCTTTTCGAGCTTGGCGCGAACCTTCTCGGCCTCGGCGCCACGGCGTCCGATGACGATGCCCGGACGGGCGGCGTGGATGTCCACGCGCACGCGGTCACGGGTACGCTCGATGACGATACGGGACACGCCCGCACGCTCGAGATCCTTGTTCATGACCTTGCGGATCTTGTCGTCTTCGAGCACGAAATCACTGTAGCGCTCGCCGACCTTGTTGGAATCGGAGAACCACTTCGAGCGATGGCTCTCAGTGATGCCCAGACGGTATCCGAACGGGTTGATCTTCTGACCCATCTCAGCGATCCCCTTCCTTGTTGGCAACGATGACCGTGATGTGGCTGGTGCGCTTGTTGATACGAGCGGCACGGCCCTGCGCACGAGCACGGAAACGCTTCAGCGTAACGCCCTCGTCCACATAGGTCGTCTTGACGACCAGGTCATTCTCGCGGAACGGCTCATCGGCCTTGTCGGCCTTGACGCGAGCGTTGGCGATGGCGCTCTCCAGCACCTTGCGGACCGGAAGGGCCGCGGCCTGGGGGGCGAACTTCAAAATGGTAACGGCTTCGGTGGCCTTCTTGCCTCGGATGAGGTCGACCATGCGGCGAGCCTTGCGCGGCGTCACGCGGACGTGACGAGCGATTGCTTTAGCTTCCATAAGTCATTCTCTCCTTTAGCGGCGGGCCTTCTTGTCGTCCTTCACGTGACCCTTGAAGGTCTTCGTGGGGGCGAACTCACCGAGCTTGTGACCGACCATGGCCTCGGTGACGAACACCGGGACATGCTTGCGGCCGTCGTGAACAGCGAAGGTGTGTCCGATGAAATCAGGGGTGATCATCGAACGACGAGACCACGTCTTGATGACGTTCTTGGTCCCCTTCTCGTTCTGCTCGTCGACTTTCTTCTGCAAGTGGGCGTCGACGAAGGGGCCCTTCTTGATGCTACGAGTCATCTTCTCGATACTTCCTTACTTGCGGTTCTTACCATTCGGACGACGACGAACAATCATCTTGTTCGAAGCCTTCTTCGGACGACGAGTACGAACCTCACCCTTGCCCCACGGCGAAACCGGCGGCTTGCCACCGCGGGTACGACCGCCGTGCGGGTGGTCGACGGGGTTCATGGACTCACCACGGGTCCACGGACGCTTGCCCATCCAACGGGCGCGACCGGCCTTGCCGAGCTGAATGTTGGCGTGCTCGGAGTTGCCGACCTCACCGATGGTGGCGCGGCAGCGAGCATCCACATTGCGGATTTCGCCGGACGGCATACGCAGCTGGGCGTAGGCACCGTCCTTGGCGACGAGCTGCACGGCGGCACCGGCGGAACGCGCGATCTTCGCGCCGCCCAGCGGACGGAGCTCGATGGCGTGCACGATCGTACCGGTCGGGATGTTCTTCAGCGGCAGGTTGTTGCCGGGCTTGATATCGGCCTTCTCGCCGGTCTCAATGGTGTCACCCTGCTTGATGCCCTCGGGGGCGATGATGTAACGCTTCTCGCCGTCGGCGTAGTGCAGCAGCGCGATGCGAGCGGTACGGTTCGGGTCGTACTCGATGTGAGCGACCTTGGCCGGCACGCCGTCCTTGTCCCAACGCTTGAAGTCGATGAGACGGTACTGGCGCTTGTGGCCACCGCCGCGGTGGCGGGAGGTCATACGACCGTAAGAGTTACGACCGCCGGTCTTGCTGAGCTTGCGAACCAGCGACTTCTCAGGCGTGGTGCGCGTAAGCTCGGAGAAGTCCGAGACGGACGCGTTACGACGGCCCGCGGTCGTCGGCTTATAAACGCGGATAGCCATAATATAGTTCTTCCTTTAACTTTTCTCGGCTAACCTTCAGTTGCCAAAGATGTCGATCGACTGGCCCTCGGCAACGGTCACGATGGCGCGCTTCTGGGAAACACGCTGGCCGAAACCGGTGCGGGTGCGCTGGCGCTTGCCGGCGCGGTTGAGGGTGTTGACGTTCGTCACCTTGACCTTGAAGATCTCTTCGATAGCCTGCTTGATCTGCACCTTGTTCGCGTTCGGGGCCACCACGAAGGTGTACTGGCCGCGATCGGACAGGGCGTAGCTCTTCTCAGAGACGACAGGCTTCAGGATGATGTCATGTGCTGGCTTGTGAATAGCGACCATGATCAGGCCTCCTTGGCGGCCGGCTTGGTCTTCGCGTCGACGAAGGCCTCAAGGCCTTCCTTCGTGAAGACGACGTACTGAGCCGTGACCACATCGTACGTGTTGAGCTGATCGGCGAAGATCGGGTGAACGGTCGGGATGTTGCGCACCGACAGCCACTCGTTGACGTTATCGCGGGAGAACACCACGGTGGTGAACTTGTTCTCAGTCACCGGGGTGAGCGCGGCGATGGCGGCCTTGGTCGACGGGGTGTCGGTGACACCGAAGTCAACCACGACGACGCGGCCGGCGTTGGCGCGATCGGAAAGCACGTAGCGCAGGGCCGCGGCCTTCATCTTCTTGGGGGTGCGCTGCGAGTAGTCGCGCGGCTGCGGACCGAACACGGTGCCGCCGTGGTACCACTGCGGTGCACGGATGGAGCCCTGACGGGCACGACCGGTGCCCTTCTGCTTCCACGGCTTCTTGCCGCCGCCGGAAACCATGCCGCGGGTCTTGGTGGCGTGCGTGCCCTGACGGGCGGCAGCCAGCTGGGCCACGACGACCTGGTGGATCAGCGGGACGTGAGCCTGGACCTCGTCGGCGGTGTGGCCGAAGAGCTCGGCGGGCGCCTCAACGGAGCCAGTGGCCTGGCCCTTGCCGTCAGTGACGTTGAGAGTAACGTTTGCCATGATAATCAGGCTCCCTTCACTGCGGTGCGGACGAGGACGATGCCGCCCTTGGGGCCGGGAATGGCACCCTTGATGGCGAGGACATTGTTCTCGGCATCAGCGGACATGACGGTCAGGCTCTGGACGGTCGCGGTCACGTGACCCATGCGGCCGGCCATGCGCTTGCCCTTGAGGATACGGCTCGGAGTGGCGCATGCGCCGACGGAGCCGGGGCGACGTTCGTTCTTGTGAGAACCGTGGGTACGGCGGTAGGACTTGAAGCCCCAGCGCTTGATCGTGCCCGCGAAGCCCTTGCCCTTGGTGGTGCCGGTGACATCCACCTCTGAGCCCTCGGCGAAAGCGTCGATGGACAGCTCCTGGCCGGGCTCGTACTCGGCGGCGTCCTCGGTGCGCACCTCAACGAGGTGGCGACGCGGGGTCACGCCGGCCTTGGCGAAGTGACCAGCGAGCGGCTTGGTCACCTTGGTGGGATCAATCTGGCCGTAACCGATCTGGATGGCCTTGTAGCCATCGGTCTCCTCGGACTTGACGGCCGTGACCACGTTGGTGGACACATCCACCAGCGTGACGGGGACGAAGAAGCCGTTCTCGTCCCACACCTGCGTCATGCCGAGCTTGCGACCCAGCAGAGCCTTGTGGCTACCTCTTTGCGAAGTCATAACGATCCCTCCTCCCTTACAGCTTGATCTCGATGTTGACATCTGCAGGCAGATCGATGTGCATCAGAGAATCCACAGCCTTGGGGGTGGGGTCCACGATGTCGATGAGACGCTTGTGCGTACGCATCTCGAAATGCTCGCGAGAATCCTTGTACTTGTGAGGAGAACGAATAACAACAAACACGTTCTTCTCGGTCGGCAGAGGAACCGGGCCCACCACAGTGGCACCCGCGTTCGTCACCGTCTCGACGATTTTCTTCGCCGATTGGTCGATGACCTCATGGTCATAGGACTTAAGCCTGATGCGGATTTTCTGTCCCGCCATTGCCGTCCGCCCTTTCTAGCGATTCGTTGACTATTACCATCCTGCTAAAGGGCACCGGCGAGCATGACACACGAAAATACTTTTCGCGGCCATAACCACATCAGTGCGTAGACATGCAAGAAGCCCGTCGAAACGGACCCCTTGTTCCACGCTCGCTTTTTTGATTCCAATTTGCGAGCCCAAAACAGGCAACTTGTTAATTAAAGCACCAGGGGTACCTATAGGGAATTCGGGCGTGTCGCACGCCCGAATCCTGTCATATTTCCTCAGGGCTGCCGCCCCTCGGCGTCGCCTACCGGCAGCCCACCGGGCTACCGGCCACACGGCTCCGCGGGCGTGTCGCACGCCCGAATCCCGCCATATCCCCTCAGGGCTGCCGCTCCTCGGCGCTATCTACGTTTCGTGAGGTTGATTTGGTGCCTCGGGAACGTCTATCTGCGTTTCGTGAGGTTGTCAGAGCACGATACCCTCGGTATCACTGTCCTACGGTTGTTGGAATCATGCGGTTCCCGGAGCGCCTCTACTCTGCCATCAACCCCTCGAAATGCAGATAGCCCATTATTCTCGCCTCTCAGTGCGCCGATACACCTATCCGTACGCGATTTTCAATGGGCTATCGGGAAAGGCAGTAGCCAAACGGCCCCGCGCACGGTTTTCGTGCTGTACGATGACAACCAACTTGGGAGAGACATTCAGGGAAGGGGGAAGATTCCACTCTGCCAGGCTTTCGTGCACCAATATCCACAATCCATGCCCGAAGGTTCGGAAACGGTCAGTATTACGAGAACACCAGCGGCCTCGACGTGCAGGCGAAGTGGAAGAGCTGTACGACACCACCGACGCCAGCAACCCGTGGTGGAAGTACCCGGTCACCGGCGATGAGAACGAGACCGATCAGTTCGGCGGTACTTCCGCGGCGTACAACCGCGGCGCGCTCGCCCTCGCCGCGCTGCGTTCGACGGTCGGCGATGCGAAGTTCCGTGAGATCGAGAAGACCTGGGTGCAGGAACATCAGGAGCAGTTCGACCCGACTGGTCTGAAGATTACCGCGACTTACTCCGACAAGTCCACGAAGGCCATCGACGCAGCCGAACGGCGTGTCCAACCCGCTGTCCAAGACCGGCGCCAGCACGGCTCCGATCATCGCCCTGGCGGCACTCGCACTGCTGACGGGCGGTGCCGCCGTGGCGAAACGGCACTCGGAGCCTGAACCGCAGCATCGGAGGTAGCCGCGAGCGCCTGAGTGATACTGGGCGGCGTCAACGCGGACACCGTATGGCTGTTCGCCGCCTGGGTGCTGTGCTATTGCGTGCAGTTCTCCGCGGCGCGATGGTTCAAATCACGGTTCGCCCGCCGTTGGATGCCGCCAACGATCGTGTATTCGGCGGCCTTGTGCGTGGTCGGACTGCCATTCGTCATCATGCGTCCGGGCGCGCTGCGGTGGGCGCCTTTGTTCGTCGTACGCTGGCCGGGCTGTCATTCCTCGCCGCATGGCTGCGCCGGGAGCGCTCGCTGTGGGGCAACGACGGCCGAAACCGATGATCGCCGGCGTCACCGAAGCGATGTGCCTGCTACTGGTGTTCATAGCGGTCATCATCATCTGTCCTCACCTGGCATAGCGGCGATCCGCCTCCCCCTTCCTATCCGACTCCCTCCCCGACCATAGTCCCATTTCAGAGGCCGCAGATGGGACTTTGGCGGGATGAGGTGGCTGTGTTGTTCGTGAGGCAGGTCACAGCGCAGGCGCTCCCCTATGTGAAGCCCGCGTTGAAGCGCCCCGCGTGCTGCATTATCGTAATCACCGTGACAAAATCGCAAGCTGCACAGATCAAACCCATCACGGCGCATCACGCCAACCAGCTGTACCAGCACGGCACGCTGGCGCTGCTGGTGCCCGGACTGCTCGAAGGCACCACGACCATCGGCGAACTGCTCACCCACGGCGACACCGGCATCGGAACCGGCGAAGGGCTCGACGGCGAGCTCATCATCCTCGACGGCGTCGCCTATAAGGTCGGACAAAGCGGCGTGGCGGAACGCGTGCCGGACGATTTCACCATGCCGTTCGCGAACGTGCATCACGCCGCGTTCCAATACCAGTGCGAGCGCCGCGATATCGGCCTGGAGGATCTCAACAACCGCATCGTCGAGGCGAACGGCCGCGCCAACACGTTCTTCTCGGTCATCGTGCGAGGCACTTTCAGCTTCATCAAGACGAGGGCGGTCATCAAACAGCAGGCCCCGTACCCGACTCTGGTGGAGGTCGCCGACCGGCAGGCGATGTTCCTGCGGCACGACGTGAAGGGCACGATGCTGGGATATTTCTCGCCGGAGATGTTTCATGGAGCCGCCGTCGCCGGTTTTCACGAGCATTTTCTGTCAGACGATCGCACGTTCGGCGGTCACGTGCTCGACGCGGTGCTCGATCACGGCAAGATATACAGTCAGGTGTTCGACACGCTGGTGCAGCATCTGCCGGTGGATGATCCTGAGTATCGCAACCACGATTTCCGGCATGATCCGATAGCCGAGGCGATCACCGCCGCGGAGGGAGACAAGGCAGGTAATTGACGGATTCAGTGGGTAGTCGCGAAGAGAAGATTAGTGGAGGTAATCACTGAATCCGCGTGACCACTCACCGGCACTACGTGCCACCTCCCGCCAGCGGGAGGCAGGAATGGGATGTAATAATTGTGGGGGCCTTCCGCATAGGAAGACCCCCACATTGGTTCAATCACCTGGGATGGGTGATGTCATGCCATCGTCAGACGCGCTCGGACGCCTCTTCGGTGGCGGCCACGCCCTCGCGCTCGACGCGAATCTTGTGGCCTTCGGCCTGCGGCACGCCGTAGTATGCGGCCACGGCGATGTCCTTCATGTCCTCGATCATCGGGATGCGCGGGTTGGCCGGGGTGCACTGGTCCTCGTAAGCGCGCATGCCGATCTGGTCGAGCACGCTCCAGAAGTAGTCCTCTTCCACGCCGCAGTCCTGGAAGGACTTGTTCATGCCGAGCTTGTTGTCGCGGTAGTCCTCGACGGCCTTCGCCAGGTTCTCGACGCCTTCGGCCGGGGTCTTGCCCGGGTCGATGCCGATGATGCGGGCGATGTCCTGGTAGCGCTTGTCGGCGACGTACTTGTTGTACTTCGGCCAGCTGGTCGGCTCCTCCGGGACGGCACCGTTGTAGCGGATCACGTACGGCAGCAGGATGGAGTTGGTGCGACCGTGGGCGATGTGGCACAGGGCGCCGATGGTGTGGGCCATGCCGTGGCACATGCCGAGGAACGCGGAGCCGAACGCCATGCCGGCCATGGTGGCGGCGTTGTGCATCTTCTCCTGCGCGTCGGTCTTGGCGAGACCCGGCTCGCCGTTGACGGACTCGGCCAGGTTGTCCCAGATGAGCTTGGCCGCGTGCAGGGCCATGCCGTCGGTGAAGTCGTTCGCGTACACGGACACGTAGGCTTCCATCGAGTGGGTCAGGGCGTCGAAGCCGGCGTCGGAGGCCAGCTTGCGCGGCTGGGTGCGGGCCAGCACCGGGTCCACGATGGCCACGGACGGGGTCAGCGCGTAGTCGGTGATCGGGTACTTGTATCCGGTCTTGTGGTCGGTGATCACGGCGAACGGCGTCACCTCCGAACCAGTGCCCGACGAGGTCGGGATGCACACGAGCTTGGCCTTCTCGCCCAGCGGCGGGATGCGGAACGCGCGCTTGCGGATGTCGAAGAACTTCTCACGCACGTCGGAGAAGGAGATTTCCGGGTGCTCGTAGAGCAGCCACATGATCTTGGCCGCGTCCATCGGGGAGCCGCCACCGACCGCGATGATCGTGTCGGGCTCGAACTCCTCGCGCATCATCTCGGCGCCGCGCTCGACGGTCTCGACGGAGGGCTCCGGCTCGACGTAGTCGATGATTCGGAAGGTGACGCGATTGTCACGGGCGCGCAGCTGGTCGATGACCTTGTCGACGATGCCGAGCTGCTCCATCACCTTGTCGCACACGATGACGGCCTTCTCGATGCCGTGCATGTCGCGCAGGTACTTGATGGCGTTCGGCTCGAAGTACGTCTTGGCCGGAATCTTGAACCACTGCATGTTATTGTTCCTCCGAGCGATGCGCTTGATGTTGATCAGGTTCACGGCCTGGACGTTGCCGGACACCGAGTTGCCGCCGTAGGAGCCGCAGCCCAGGGTCAGCGACGGGGCAATCGCGTTGTAGATGTCGCCGATGCCGCCGAGCGAGCTCGGCTGGTTCCAGATGATGCGGCAGGCGTGCATGCGCAGGCCGTACTCGCGCACCAGCGCCTCGTTGTTCGTGTGGATGGCGGCGGTGTGGCCGGCACCGAGCTTGAGCATCTTCTCGCACATCTCGAAGGCCTGCTCCTTGTCGTCGGCCTTGAGCACGGCCTGCACCGGGGCGAGCTTCTCGTGGGTCAGCGGCTCGTCGTCGGAGACCTCCTTGCATTCGGCGGCGAGGATCGTCGCGTCGGCGGGGATCTCGAAGCCGGCGGCCTTGGCGATGAACTGCGGGGACTTGCCCGGCACCACGGAGTTGAGGACCGGCTTCTGGCCGGAGCCGGCGGTGCAGCCGAACATGTACTGCTCCAGCTTCGCCTTCTCGTCCGCGTTGACGAAGTATGCCTTGCGGCGCTTGAGCTCCTTGACGAGCGGCGCGTAGACGTCCTTGTGGGCGATGATGGCCTGCTCGGTGGCGCAGATCATGCCGTAATCGAAGTGCTTGGAGAGGATCAGGTCGTTCGCCGCACGTTCGATGTCCACATCGGTATCGATGTAGGCCGGAGCGTTGCCGGCGCCGACGCCGAGGGCGGGCTTGCCGGAGGAGTACGCGGCCTTGACCATGCCGGGGCCGCCGGTGGCCAGGATGGTGGCGACGCCCGGGTGCTTCATCAGCGCGCCGGTCGCCTCGATGGACGGGTGTTCGATCCACTGCACGCAGTTCTCGGGTGCGCCTGCTTCGATCGCGGCGTCGCGGACGATCTTCGCGGCGGCCACGGACGACTTCTGGGCGCCCGGGTGGAAGCCGAACACGATCGGACAGCGGGTCTTGAGTGCCAGCAGCGACTTGAAGATGGCGGTGGAGGTCGGGTTGGTGACCGGGGTGACACCGGCGACAACGCCGACCGGCTCGGCGACCTCGTCTATGCCCATGACCTCGTCCTCGCGGATCAGGCCGACGGTCTTCTGCCCGGCCATGTAGTGGGTGACGTGCTCGCAGGCGAAGATGTTCTTGGTGGCCTTGTCTTCGACGAGACCACGGCCGGTCTCATCGACGGCCATCTTCGCGAGCACCAGATGCTTGTTCAGGGCCGCGACGGACGCCTTGGCGACGATGCGGTCGACCTGCTTCTGATCGAGCTTCTCGAACTCGTCAAGGGCCTTGAGACCCTTCTTGACAAGGGCGTCGACCTCGGCTTCGGCCGCCGCGCGCTTCTCCTCGGGGCTCGGCTTGGCGGGCGCCTCGACCTGTGTTGCTTCTGCCATGAATACTCCTCGACTAGCTGTGGTTTCATTCCGTTGTCGTTGCCGCCATCACCTGGCGGATCATCCATCCACATGCTCGCTATTGCGCATCTGTGGCCTACGTCACAATCTACGTGATACACTGCGCAAACGCACACGAACAAAAACGGCGGCGTTTCGTGTTTGTTTTTGGTATTTATTTGTTGCTATTTGTTACATTTAACCTTGTTTTGCTGCCGATATTCCACGAAATGATATCTTTTGTTCGCTTTTTGCGACATCGCACACCATCAAACGAATTTTCGAGACACAACTTATATAAAGCATGTTTATAAAAGTTGCACTCGTCGACAAACTTTTATAAAATTATTTATTAAAAGCGGTGTCATGCGTCCGGCACCACACGGAATCGACCCAGCAACGAGGCTCCAATGACGACCACGGACACCGACATCGCCACAACCCGAAACATCACCAAGACGCGCAACAGGCAGGCCATCATCCGCCACCTCGCAACGCACGGCAACGTCACCAAGCGCCAGCTGCAGCTCGATCTGCAGCTGAGCCTGCCAACCATCACCGGCAACATCCGCGCGCTCGAACACGACGGCATCATCACCCCCGGCCCCCTGACCGACTCCACGGGCGGCCGCAAATCCCAAAGCTACCGGTTCAACCCGAGTCATCGCACCGCAATCGGCGTCACCATGCACCGCAGCACCCTGCGCCTATGCGCCATCGACCTGCAGGGGCGCCCCATCGCCACCCTCTCGCGCACGCTCCCCTATGCCAACGCCAACGCCTACTACCAGCGGATGGGTTCGGCGATCAACGATTTCGCCGCGGAGACCGAAAAGGCCCACGGCCCCGTGCTCGGCGTATCCTTCGCCATCCCCGGTGCCATCTCGGCCGACGGCACCGTCATCACCTTCAACGACTCGACCGGAGCGACCGGCGTCACCATCGACACCATCGCCCAGTCGGTGCGCTACCCGCGTCAACTAATCCGCGAGGCCGCGGCCATCGCCATGACCGAAACGCTGCACGACACCGCCATCAGCGACGCCATATGCCTGTACCTGAACCGCAGACCCAGCGGCGCGCTCATCATGAACGGCCGCCTGCACCGCGGCCCGAACCTGTGCGATGGCGCCATCGAACACACGACGCTCGTCCCAGGCGGCAAACCGTGCCACTGCGGCAGGCGCGGCTGCATGGCCGCCTACTGCTCTCCCGAAAACCTGCCGGAGGACTACGAGAGCATCCCCGGCTTCTTCAGCGTGCTGGAGCAAGGCGAGACCCATCACCGCGAGCGCATGAACGACTGGCTCGACCACGTGGCGCTGGCCATCGCCAACGTGCGGTGCGTCATCTGCGCCGACGTCGTCATCGGCGGGGAGGCGGCGCTGTACCTCGACCACGACAACATCGCCGACCTGCAGCGGCGGGTCACGGCTCTCAGCGTGTTCGGCACCGACCATTTCACCCTTCGGCTGAGCCGCAGCGACGAGAACAGCGGCGCCATCGGCGCGGCCATGCAGTTCACCGACCCCTACATGGACGCGCTGTGCGGCTGGGACACGGGCCCGCACCCGTCCTCGCCCGCTCCGACACGGACGAAAATCGACACCGCTACAATGGGTGTATGAAACACGCGATACCTCAGCGGTATGCAATCCCTCATCGCTATGCGACACGACCGGGCCTGTACTTCACGGAAGACGGCGGCGCCGATGTCATCGTCCGTTCCGAAACAGCCGATCAGGTGTGGCTCTGCATCTACGAGAAGGTCGATCAACCCACCGCCTTCTTCAACGACGCCATCCGCATCTTCGATGATTCAGCAACGCCGTTCATCAACGAAATACACGAGCACGCCGTCTGCACGCGCATCATCGAGCCCATGTACGTGCGCGAGACGCTGTTCCGCATGGATGGGCCGAACTACGGCCTGTGGTACGTGCATCTTCCCAAGGCGTGGGACGGCATGCGCTACGCCTACCGAGTGGACGGCGCGTGGGATCCGAGCAAGGGGCTGCGGTTCAACCCGTACAAGCTGCTGCTCGACCCGTATGGCAAGGGGATCGACGGCCGCATGAAGCTGTCGCCGGCCGCGTTCTCATACCAGTGCGACGTCAGCGAGGACGGCAAGGTGCGCGGCTCCGCGTTCGGGCCGATGAGCACCGTCGACGCACTGGGCAACATGCCCGTGTCGGTGGCCATCGACGACCGGGACAAGACCAAGCACGACGCCGACCCCTCGCACCCGCACGTGCCGTGGAGCAAGACCGTGCTGTACGAGCTGCACGTCAAGGGATTCACCGCGAACGCACCCTGGCTGCCCAAGGAACTGCGCGGCACGTACGCGGGCCTCGCCCACCCGACCACGCTCTCGTACCTGCAATCCCTGGGCGTCACCTCCATCGAGCTGCTGCCCATCCAGGCCAAGCAGGATGAGCTGTTCCTGCAGGAGCGCGGGCGGCACAACTACTGGGGGTACTCGCCACTCAGCTACTTCTCCCCCGAGCCTTCGTACGCCACTGCCGAAGCCCAGCGCAAGGGGGCCCGGGCGGTCCGCGACGAGGTCATCGGCATGGTGCGCGCGCTGCATGAGGCCGGGTTCGAGGTCATCATGGACGTGGTGTACAACCACACCTGCGAAGGCGGCGTGGAAGGGCCGACGACATGCTGGCGCGGTCTGGACGCGCTCTTGTATTACCGGCGTCAGAAGGGCAATATCGGGCGGCTTGAGGACACCACCGGCTGCGGCAACACCTTCGACTTCACCAACACGCACGTGGTGACGTTCGCCGTGGACTCGCTGCGGTATTGGGCCAAGCGCATCGGCATCGACGGGTTCCGATTCGATCTCGGCGTGTCGCTGGCGCGGCTGGACGGGGACTTCACCAAGCATCACCCGTTCCTGTATGCGTTGCGTTCCGACCTGCTGCTCGGCAACCTGAAACTCATCATGGAGCCTTGGGACCTGGGGCCGCAGGGATGGAGGACCGGCGGATTCGGCATGCCGTTCAGCGAGTGGAACGACCGGTTCCGCGACACGGTGCGCCGATTCTGGATCACCGACACCCAACCGGGGGCGCCCAGCGGTATCGGCATGCAGGAGATGGCCACGCGACTGTGCGGTTCATCCGACCTGTTCGCCACGGAGCCCGGGCGCGGATGCGTGTCCTCGATCAACTACGTCTCGTGCCACGACGGATTCACGCTCACCGACCTGACCCGATACGCGGTCAAGCACAACGAGGCCAACGGCGAGAACAATATCGACGGATCGAACGTGAACCACTCCGCGAACTTCGGTGTCGAGGGGCCGTCCGACGACCCGGCGATCATCCGCAAACGCGAGCAGGCCGCCATGAACATGCTCGGCACGCTGATGCTGTCGCTGGGCACGCCGATGATGCTGGCGGGCGACGAATTCGGCAACTCGCAGAGCGGCAACAACAACGCCTATGCGCAGGACAACGACATCACCTGGCTGAACTGGGACTGGATGTACCAGACCCGCAAAACCATGCAGATGCACCGCCTGGATACGGTGTCCCGACTGCTGTCGATACGCAAGTCGCTGGGACTGTACCATCACGAGGAGTTCTTCACGCGGCTCACGCAGCTCGGCCTGTTCAAGCCGTCGAGCCGCGTGCAATGGTATCTGCCCGACGGCACCACGCCGATGGATCGGGACTGGTTCGACACGACGATACGCAGCTTCGCGATGCGACTGCTCTCGCAGGATGAGGTCGATGTGCTCATCGTGATCAACGGCGTCGACGAGGTACGCCGGTTCACCCTGCCGAGCGACTGCTCCTGGCAGTGTGACTGGAGTTCCGCGACCGCGGTCGGACTGCGGCCGGCGCCGGGCGATCGGCTGCAGCGTATCGGCAAGAACCAGGCGCTGCGCAGCAACTGGACCATGTCCGTCAGCGAGAAGGACAACATCCATCAGCTATTGAAGACCATTCAGGCGTCGCTGGCCGAGCAGGACAAGCTGGATCTGTTTGGCGCCACCACAGAGCATGCCGATGTGCTGTTCGAGGATGACGAGCAGGCTCCGGGCGTTGGCGCGGATGTTTCGGCGACCATGTCTGCGGCCAGTACCGTGCATGGCGCTTCCGCGTCGGCCCGTGATGACGGCGACGCTACGGTTAACGGGTCGGCGGTATGGACGATGCCCGCACTCAGCATCAGCGTGATGCGCAGGCTGCAGTAGAGGTGCTCATAACGAACGAGGCCCTTTCGGGAAACGATGTTTCCGAAAGGGCCTCGCGATAGCCAGAACTGGCGTATATTAACGCTTCGAGAACTGCGGAGCGCGACGTGCCTTGTGCAGACCAGCCTTCTTGCGTTCCACGACACGGGAGTCGCGGGTCAGCATGCCGGCCTTCTTCAGGGCGGCGCGGTTGGCGTCACGGTCGATGGCGTTCAGAGCGCGGGCAACGCCGAGACGGATGGCACCGGCCTGACCGGTGGTGCCGCCGCCGTCAACGAGGACGATCGCGTCGAACTTGCCTTCGAGCTTGAGCAGCACGATCGGGGAGTTGACCTCACGCTGCAGCAGCTTGGAGGGGAAGTACTCCTCCAGGGTGCGCTTGTTGATGGTCCACTTGCCGGTGCCGGGAACCAGACGCACGCGGGCGACGGCTTCCTTGCGGCGGCCGGTGCCGTAGCCCGGAGCAATCGCGGAAGTGCCGGTGCCGGCACCCGCGTTGGTCTCGGTGGTGTAGCTGGTGAGCTCCTCTTCGGTTGCCTGAACCGCGGAGTCGTTGGTGTTTTCAGCCATGATTCTCTATCTCCCTTCGGTTCACTTGGCCTGCTGCGAGACCTGAGCGATCTCGAAAACCTGCGGCTGCTGCGGGGTGTGCGGATGCTCGGCACCGCGGAAGATGCGGAGACGGTCCAGCTGCACCTTGGACAGACGGTTCTTCGGCAGCATGCCCTTGACGGCAGCCTTGATGATGCGCTCCGGCTTGTTCGCCAGCAGCTCGGCGTAGCTATCGCGACGCAGGCCACCGGGACGACCGGAGTGCGAGTACAGTTCCTTGCCCATCTTGTTGCCGGTCAGAGCGATCTTGTCGGCATTGATGATGATCACGTGGTTACCGGAATCGGCGTGAGGCGCGTAGGTCGGCTTGTTCTTGCCGCGCAGCAGCGTGGCGACCTGAGTGGCCAGACGACCGAGCACCACGTCGGTGGCGTCGATGATGTACCAGTCATGAGTCAAATCGGCTGGTTTCGGAGTGAAAGTTTTCACTGGTGTACCTTTTCTTGCTTATTGTGTTCCGGGCTTGGACTGCCGCGCTGGTCAGGCTTGGCGGTTTCGGCCTCATTATCCGTGGGCTCCCTGAAAGTCCTCGATGGCGAGTGGGAAAGCGCTTTGAAGGACCCCTTAGGGAAACACAACAATCCTCTATGATAACGCCACCTTTGACATTTCGCAACGCCACACGACACACTTCACCATCCGGCCGAACGACATGTACGGCCGGATGGCATGCCCATATCGCACCCTCAGCGCCCCTGCATGACCTTGGCGAGCGAGAGCAGACGCGTGTTGGAGAACAGCTCCTCCAGCGGCACGACATTGCCCTTGCCGTCGGCCAGCGGGATGCGCCAGTTCGGATATTCGTTGTTGGTGCCGGGCTGGTTCTGGGCGCGGCGCTCTCCCACGCCGTCCACGATGGACGCCGCGAGCAGCTTGCACGGGGAGCCGCGCAGGCCGCGGTACAGCGCCTCGACGATCTCCTGCTCGTGGGCTTTCTCGTCCTTCAGCAGGTCGGGGTCGAGATAGCCGTTGACGATCAGCATGACCATCATGGCCTTGTGCTCGGCGCGCGCGTTCTGCTCGAAGTCCTCGACCGATCCTTCGATCAGTCCCAGGCGCTCGCGCAGTTCGACGTGCTCGTACGCGAGATATCCGGCTGCGGGCGGCAGGTCGTGCGTGTTCACCGAGGCGAGCGAGAACTCGCGCCAATCCTTCGGGGCGCGGAACTTGCCGTCCATCTGCTCGAACCATTCGACGGCGCAACCCAGCACCTGATGCGCGGACAGCGACGTCGAGACGTGGTCCGGCACGACGCCCAGATCCTCGCCGACGACCACGCCGTGGGCGCGTGACGCCTCAAGTGCCAGGATGCCGAGCATGATCTCGGAATCGTACTGCACATAGGCGCCGTCCTTGGGCGTGTGCCCGGAGGGGATCCACCACAGGCGGAACAGGCCGAGGATGTGGTCGATGCGCACCGCGCCTGCATGGGCGAACATGCCCTGCACCATGTGACGATACGTGAGGTAGCCGGTGTTCTCCAGCTCGATCGGGTTGAGTGGCGGCTGGCTCCAGTCCTGCCCCTGCTGGTTGAAGTAATCCGGCGGCGCGCCGACCGTGGCGCCCTTGGCGAAACGCTCCGGGTTCCACCACACGTCGGAGCCGGACGGATGCACGCCGACCGCCATGTCGGCCATGAGGCCGATCTGCATGCCGGCGTCCTTCGCGGCCTGCTGAGCGGCTCCCAGCTGCTCGTCGGCGATCCATTCCAACCAGCGGTAGAAGTCCAATGTGTCGGGGAACTGTCGACGCAGCCCCTGCACCTCGTCGCTGTTCTTGTCGAGGCGCTTCTCCCAGCTGTCGGCTTCGCCGGTCGGCGCGCCCCACTTGTCGTAGCACAGGCACCACGTGGCGTAGGCCTCAAGCCCTTCGGCGGACGTGCTCTTGTAGTCGTCGAACGCCTTCTGACGCTCCTCGCTGCGCCCGGCCTTAAAAATCAGCCACAGGGCGTGCATCTTCACGCGCCACATCGAATCACGGTCGATAATCTGCGCGTCCCCGTTCAGCGGTTCGGCCTGCGCGTGCAGCTCGCCGATCTGCGATTTCAGTTCATCGCCGAGGCCGGCATATTCCTCGATCGCCTCGGGACGAATGTACGTGAAGTTGATGAAGCGGCGGGAAATCGGCAGGTACGGCGACGGGGTGAGCGGCGCTACCGGCTCGCACGCGTGCAGCGGGTTGACCAGCATGAAATCGGCGCCGGTCTTGCTGTGCGAATCGACCATGAGGGTCTTGAGGTCCTCGAAATCGCCCACGCCCCAGGATCCGGCGGACCGGATGGAATACAGCTGGGCCATCCAGCCCCACAGCTGGTCATGTTCCATGGCCGGCAGCATCGGAATACGCTCGGGGGCGCTGATCAGCGTGGCGTCCTGCGTGCGGTCGCCCACGCTGACATGCAGCGTATGGTATCCCATCGGCAGATCCGCGGGTATGGTGATGGATGCCGTCGCCACGAACTTGCCGTCGACCTCGTACGCCTGCGATCCGTCTCCGGCTCCCGGCTCCAGCGCACCCTGGTATTCGTCGCCGTTTTCCAGTGTGATGGTTGCGGAGGGAATCTGCATGATACCGGTGTTGAGCAGCACACGATCTTCCTTGCCGACGACATGCAACACGGTCGGGGCGACGAGACGCCCGTGGCGCTCGCGAAGGATACGGACAACGGAATCATCGATGGCGTCATCGTCATGGGCGTCCACGCCCAACGCACCCAGCAACGCCTTCAGGACATCATCATCGATCTCGTGATAGTCGTCGCTCATGCCGATGTAGCTCGTGGCCAATCCAACCAGACGCGCCAGATGGATCAGCGGACGCGCGAGACGCTCCGCACTTTCTGTACTCTCTGTCATATTCCTTAGTGTAAGCCCGCTTTTGCGCGGCACGCTTACGTATACCGCGAATTGCGCCAGATTTTACCCGCGATTATCGCCTGATCCGCCGGCGGCGGACGGGTCGGAACGAAACGGGGTCAGTACGGGGGTGGCAGGAGGGAGCGCAGGGAGGGTGTCGCGCAATGATGCGTCACGAGGCGTCCGAGGTCCGGCTCGCCGCGGCTTTCGCCACTTCGGGCGAAGGGTCGTCGCGCAACCGGTCGAGCGTCTCCTGCGAAGTGCCGGGGTTCAACGCCACCGCGCGCCGCACCATCGTCGCGAGAATCGCCGGGGCACCGGATTCCTCCGATACTCCGAGCCTTGACAGCACGTCCAGGGTGTCGGCGTCAAGATCGGTGTTCTGCGCTCCCTCCAGCCGCATCTTCCATGATGTGCGCTTGTTGCGCAGCGCCGCGTCGCGCACCTCGGGGACCTCGTCCTTGGTCAGGCGCCCCACCAGCCAGTTCTTGTCGTCCTCGTTGGCCGCCACGGCCCTGCGCACGTCCGGACTCGGGTCTGTCGACAGCTTGACCAGGATGTTCGGGAACGGCATCGTCTCCGCCAGCATGATGCGATCTTCCAACGGCGTGTGCCGGTTGCCGGCGACGGCCTCCAGTAGTGCCGTCGCACGGGAGAACGCCGCCTGATCGGAACGGTCCGGCAACGGACGGCGCGCGAACTCGGACAGTTCCGCGCTATCGGTGGAGTGCCGCAGCCGCTCATACGTGGCGGTCAGAGGCTCGAAGGGCGTGGAGTCAGTGGCGCTGTCGGGCTGAGACTGCGCTGCAGTCTGCGCCGTGGCCTCGCGCGCCGTGGCCTCGTCATCATGTCGTTGCATCTCGCTCATAGTCATCACCATACCCGAGGGGTCGCCGAACCGAACCATATCTTCCGCAAAGTATTGCGTTCCTGCTGGCGGGTGAGCTGAGTACCGCAAAAACCACCCCCAGTCATACTACGCATGACAGCCCCCGCCAGCGGGGGCGATTAGGAGGTGGACATGCTGCGCATAACAGCGCGCCTGTTTAGATTGCGACGGGACGGCTTATCAGTTCACCGGATTCGGGCGTCACCGTCGCGCTGAACGTCTCACGCACGCGCCGGAGGAATTCCCGCTCACGCTCCACCGGCACCACCGCGTCCAGTACGACACGGTCACTGTACCGCTCATTCTCCAGCGCGGCCCCGCAATCCGAGGCGAGTTGACGGAACACGTCAAATTGCGGGTACTGCAGCGCTGTCGTGTATCTGCGGCACGTCTCGATGGACGCCAGTCTGGCCACCTTGACGCCCAGCGAGGCGGCGGACGAATACGCGCGAATCAGCCCGCCCGACCCCAGCAGGATACCACCGAAATACCGGGTGACCGTCACTGCGCAGTTCATCAGATCTCCCTGCCGCAGCACGTCGAGAATGGGCTTGCCGGCGGTGCCGGATGGTTCGCCATCATCGCTCATCCTCTCCCGCACGCGACCATCGCCGTCGACGCATATCGCGGCGTACGCCACATGCCGGGCCTTGGGGTGCAGCTGGCGAACGGAATCGACGAACAGCAGCGCCTCGTCCAACGCATCCACATGGCACACATCGGCGATGAACTCGGACTTCTTCTCCACCAGTGCGTCATGCGCCGGCCGGTCGGACGTGTCAAGAACGGTTTTCATCGGTGATGTTCCACTCCTTCACGACGTTCTTGTCGGCGCCCATCGAATAGATGACGTTCCATATGCGCTGGCGCACCTGCGCATCCTGCGATTCGGACCAGCATGTGCCGTTGGGATGGTCGCTGGAGATCGGACACCACTGGTATGAGCCCTGCCGCATGTTCGCGGTCGGCACCCAGTCGATGCGGCTGACGCGCCATGCCCCGGCCACGCCCTTGCGGCCGGCGAACTGGATGCGGGCGGTCACGCCCTGATTGTTGACGATTCTGCTGGCGGGGGCGCTGACCGTCACCGTGTTGCCAAGCCCGTAGATGATCCACGTGCCGTTGTAGTTCTCGATGGGCTGCGCGCAATGGCATCCGGCGCCGTAGATCACGTCGAACGCGCCGGTGTCCGCGAGCTCATGTGCCTCGGAGACCTGCCACGAATCGGCGTAGTCGATGTATTCCTGCACCGAATGCATGGCCATGGCCACCACGTCGGCGCCCTGTTCACGGGCGGCCTTGGCCTTGGCGACGGCACGGTCGATGTCGGACTGATGCTGGGGGTCGCCGGCTTCGCGCAGGCGGTCGACCTGCCAGTCATGGTCGGCGGTCATGCCGTTGAGCGACACCGTGCCGGTGACCAGGCCGAGCTTGCCGCCGCCCGTGGGCGAGTCGATGACCAGCGGCTTGGTGGAGTCCTCCTCGTTCTTGTACGAACCGGTCTGCGCGATGCCCTTGGACGCGAGCGTATCCCACAGGCGGGCGATGCCGTCGGCACCCTGATCCCATGAATGGTTGGTGGCGTGCGTGCAGGCGGTGTAGCCGACCGAGGCCGCGGCATCGGCGACCTCCGGCGGCACGTTGAATACCGGATAGCCGGTGTAGGGACCGCCGCGTTTGGCGATCGGCGTCTCGAACTCGCACACGGCGATGTCGGACGCCTGGATGTATGGCTTCATGGTTTCGAACAGCGGCGTGAAATCGAACGCCGTGCCGTCGGTGGCGGCGGTGTTCGCACCGGCGAAATGCTTCCACAGGTTCGGATGGAACAGCAGGTCGCCGTTGACCAGCATGGAGATGCAGTCGGTGTCCGGGCAGTCGGGCGAATTGCCATGGTGCTCCACAACCGGTTCGGGTACGGCCTGCTTGTTGTCGAGATCGACCCGGGTCACCGTCGCGGCCTTGTCCGGTTTCGCGACGGGAGCGGCGGCCTGCATATGCCGCACGACCAGCCATCCGCCGCCGACGAGCACCGCCACGATGACCAGCACGACGACGAGCGCCCTGACGGGCGAATGCGATGCCGTCGTCCTGTGATGCCCTTTTCCCCGGATGTGCCCCATCGTACGCTCCTTGCTCATCTCGTCCTGATGGTTCTCAGTCTAACGCCCGTCAGCTACTGTCCAGTAAGTGGACATGACACGCGCGGGCGGATCTCCCATACGACACAAGCACGGACGTGCGACACGCGCGGGAAACCGGCATATGCAATCACATTGCGACGGCATCTTTCTTACTATGTGAACGATGACATCATCGTGTCACGGTAAACGAAGGGGGTAGAATGACTGCTTGGAGACGGACGGACAATGGCGTACCTCCGCCCCCCCCTGCTTCGCTACAAGGGACGGTGCGCCTTGCCCGGATGACCGGTCGCGCGGATTATGCACGACCGGCTTTCTCATATCATGACCACACAAATCCCAGCGGACATTCAGCTTTTCATGGCTTACCGATTCCCTACCAGTCACACAGCATCGCCCCACGCGCCGGCGGCTCCAGCCTGCTGCCATAATACGGGCTGCAATAGTCGTTCTTGACGTCCCTCGAGAAAGACCCGGAAAAAAGCAAAAAGCCCCGGGCAAATGTCCGGAGCCTAGTCGGCGGAGACAGAGGGATTCGAACCCTCGAGCCGCTAAACACGACTAACACCTTAGCAGGGTGCCCCTATCGGCCACTCAGGCATGTCTCCATGTTGCACATTGGCGCAACAACATGGCATCTTACCATCGTCCCCCGGACTTCAGCAACACGGTGTGCCGCACGCGGCGTCATACGGGGCCTGACGGCGGGTCAACGCGCCGGATTCGAGTCGCCCGTGAACGTGACGATCACCGCGACGATCACCAGCGCGACGCCAGCAATTTCGCGGCGCCCTGCGCTCCGGCAGGCCAGGCCACGCGCGGGCGGCAAAGAGATTGCGACGGCCGCTCCCAAACCGGTACGGCAAGGCCCGCTCCATCCCGGCCCGGCACGGTACGGTACGATAAGGGATATGAGCACCGCACCTAGACTGGCCGCCGCCAAACGCGATTGGGGGCATGACGAGACCGGCTGCACGGTGCTGCACATCGACATGGACGCCTTCTACGCCTCGCTGGAAGTGGCACGTCATCCCGAACTCAAAGGCAAGCCGGTGATCATCGGCACCGGGACGCGCTCGGTGGTGTCGGCGGCGAGCTATGAGGCACGGCGTTACGGCGTTAATTCGGCGATGGCGAGCGCCCGCGCCCGTCAGCTGTGTCCGGACGGCGTGTTCCTGCCGGTGGACATGCACTACTACCGGATGATGTCTCGGCGCATCGTCGAAGAGGTGTTCAGCCAGGTCACTGACCGGTTCGAGCAGGTTTCGGTGGATGAGGCGTATATGGACGTGTCGGGGGCGCTGCTCGCCTGGCAACGGCCGACCCGGATCGGCGCCTGGATACGACAGGAGGTCGCCTCGCGGTTCCATGTGACCTGTTCGGTGGGCGTCGCCGCGAACAAGCTGGTCGCGAAAATGGCGTCGACGAATGCGAAGCCTGATGGCATGCTGCTGATTCCCGTCGCCCGTCACGCCGAGTTCGTACAGATGATGCCGCTGCGGGGCATACCCGGCATCGGGCCTTCGCTGGAGCGGCGGCTGGCGGAGTGGGGCGTGAAGACCGTGGCCGACCTGGCGAAGATGAGCGAGCAGACGCTGGCCACGGCCGTCGGCTCGCAGACCATGGCCCACGGCCTGTATATGGCCGCGCGTGGCATGGATGGGCGTGAGGTGACGCCGTACACTCCGGAGAAGTCGATCGGCTCCGAGAGCACGTTCCCCGAGGACACGCGCGACATGCGCCGGGTATGCGACCTGCTGCGCCGGTGCTGCGACGAAGTGGCGAGCTCGCTACGCAGACGCGGTCTGGTGGCGCGGACGGTGACGGTGAAACTGCGGTTCGCCGATCTGAGCTACAAGTCGATGTCACACACCATGGAACGCGCCGAGGACACGGCCGCCGCGCTGTATCCGCAATCCGTAGAGCTACTGTGCCGGATGCTGGGGATCGAGGGTGGCGTCACCGCCATGCGGAGCCCCGGCACTCCCCTGCCGCGAGACATCCGGCTCGCCGGCATGAGCGCGAGCGGATTGGCGAGGTCGGCTGGTTCGACCGTGCAGCCGACGTTGGATGACGTGCTGGAGGAGACCGAGGCACAGTCCGCCGGAACCGTCACGCGGTCGGCGCGGCAGCGCGACGCGGAGCAGGCGCTGGACGCGATACGCCGCAAATACGGCAAGGGCGCGGCATCGCTGGGATTGTGAGCCGGTGGGTGAGCCGACCGACGTCAGCGCGAGAGACGCCTCGCCGCGTCGGCGACGGCATCGTCACTCGCGGTGGCGGAGAAGCGCAGGCATTCCGGCGCTCCGTAGAACTCCCCGGGGCTCGCTATGATGCCGAGCGCGGCCAGATCGTCCATGTCGCGCCAGCAGTCGCCCGACTTCGCCCGCACCCACACGTACAGCGCCCCCTGCGGCATGCGGGCGTCGTATCCGGCGGACCGCAGCGCGCCGACCAGCGTCTTCAGACGGCGGCGATAGCGCGTCCATTGGGTTTTCGCCGCATCGACATCACGCAATCCCGCGGCCATCGCGGACTGCACCGGACCGGGGATGATCTGCCCGATCTGCTTGCGGTACGCCGACATCTCACGCACCAGGCCGGCGTCTCCCGCGATGAACGCGGTCCGGTATCCCGCCATGTTCGACTGCTTGCTGAGCGAGTACAGCACCAGGATCCGGTCTGCGGTACCATCGCAGACGGCGGTGTTCAACGCGCACGGGGACGTCGCCAACGACACCGGCGTCGACGCGCCGGCCCCGGCACCGTCCACGTGGAAATCACGCGAATTCGACGACCAGCACATCAGGGCATAGCACTCGTCGGACAGCACCACCGCGCCGATGCGACGCGCCGCCGCGACGATATCGGACAGCCAGCCGCCGGACAGCACGCCGCCGGTGGGATTACACGGCGAATTGACCCATACCGCCTTCACACCCGGCACATGGCACCATGAGTCGACGTCCGAGACGTCATCGACCTTCAGCACGCTCGCACCGGCCAGCTGCGTGCCGATCTCGTACGTGGGGTACGAGACCTTCGGCTGGACCACGACATCGCCCTCGCCGAGGTGCAACAGCGAGGCCATCAGCGCGACGGCCTCCTTGGAGCCGACCGTGGGCACAACGTCGGCGTTGATGGATTGCAGGTCCACGCCGCGCACGGCACGGAACCATTCGAAGATGACGTCGCGCAGATCACCGGATCCGGCCGTCACCGGATAACCGTGCGCGTTCTTCGCGTCCGAGGCCGCGGCAAGCGCCTCACGCACGGATTGCGGCACCGGGTCGACGGGAGAGCCCACCGACAGGTCGACGATGCCGCCCGGCACCTGTGCCGCCTTTGTCTTGTACGGGGCGATGCGAGACCAATCGTATGGCGATGAATAAGCGTGAAAGCCCATGCTGGTCCTTTCCTCGACGTCCTCCGGCCGGCCGTGGCGTGTCACCTGGCGAAGGAACCGTGCTCTATGAAAGCGGCCGCCGCACAAGGCGACGGCCTGCAGAATGATACCGGGCGGATCAGTCCTGATTCTGAGGCGGCAACGCGGCCACCTGCTCGGGATCGTGGCCGATCGGGCCGTGTGCGGAAGCACCGCCGAAATCACCGACCTCGGCGAAGAAACTCACCGCGGCATCCTTGTACCAAGCCCACTCGTCGGGCAGGTCATCCTCGTAGAAGATGGCTTCGGTCGGGCACACCGGCTCGCATGCGCCACAATCGACGCACTCGTTCGGATTGATGTACAGGGAACGCGAACCCTCGTAGATGCAATCGACCGGGCACTCGTCCACACAAGCCTTGTCCTTGACGTCCACGCACGGCTGGGCGATAACGTATGGCATGACTCCTCCTTGGCTTAGCTTGACTTACCACAGTACGCGGCAACGGGGACGCGCGGTCACGCTCCCGCTTTGTTCCACCCCGCGAAAGTCCCATCTAACGCGCACGAAATGAGACTTTGGGCGGCTAACGCAGGTCCATGCCGACGACGACCGGCTCGGGGACGAGGCGGACGCCGAACGCCGCCTCCACGCCGTCCTGCACGGCATGCGCCAGCGCCGCGATGTCGGAGGCGGCCGCATCCCCGCGGTTGGTCAGTGCCAGCGTGTGCAGCGTGGACAGGCCGGCCGGCGAGGATTCGTCGACCTTGAACCCCTTATGGAATCCTGCATGATCGATCAGCCAGGCGGCGGAGGCCTTCACGCCCGCCGTGCCATCCGGCAGCGTCGCAGGGAAACGCGGGGCGTCCTGCGGCAGCCTATCGGCCGCATCGGCGGGAAGCACCGGATTCATGAAGAAGCTGCCGCAGCTGTGCCGGTCGGGATCGCGCACGACGGGCGCGTCCGCGCCTGCGGCCAGCTGGCGACGCTGCGCTTCGAGCGCGATGCGCACGTTGACGTCGCGCTTGGTGCCGACCATCGCCGGCTGAAGATAACGCGTGGCATCCTCCAGCATCCCCTTGGCCGCACGGACCTTGAGCACGGCGTTGCGGATGGCCGCGGTCTCCATGCGGTCACCGACCTCGACTCCCAGCGCCTTGGCGAGCTGTCCGTAACCGACCGTGCCGGTAGTGCTGTGCCGCAGCGCGAATGTCACCGACAGCACCACGTATCGCGGCGTCGGGAAGAACTCGCCGGCCGGCACCGCCGGAGCCTGATACATGCTCGTCTTGAGAGCGCTCATACGGTATCCGAATCCCATGTCGGCAGCCGCGATGTCCAGCGTCCGCTTGTCCCGACGGTCCCACGCCTCCACGGATTCGACCGCGCCTGCGACTTCCTGTCCGTACGCGCCGATGTTCTGCACCACCGAGGCGCCGACTGTGCCGGGGATGCCGGACAGACCTTCCACGCCCTCCAGCCCGAGCTCGACGGTGAACGCGACGAAATCATCCCAGTTGCAGCCGGCTTCGGCGTTGACGTGCACGATTCGCTCGCCGTTCTCGACCGGCGCGGCCTCGTCGGGCACGGTGATCTGCCGGCGGGCGTCGCGCACGACGACGCCATTGAACGGCCCATCAGCGACCAGCAGATTGGATCCGCCGCCAATCACGCATAGCGGCAGCCCTTTGGAGTCCGCGTCCTCCACCGCTTCAATCACCCCGACGCGCGAGGTCGGTTCGATGAATCGGGCGATATGGCCGCCGACGCCGATAGTGGTCAGATCTGCAAAACTCGTCATGCCCTCTAGGGTACACGCGCCCGTCCCGCGAGCGGTGGCCGTGCGACGGCCGGGGCGATGAAACGACAAAAGCCCGACCGGTGAAGGTCGGGCTTTTACGATAAAGACTTGATAAAGCTCAGCGGGTCTCGCGGTGCACGGTCTGCTTGCCGCAACGCGGGCAGAACTTCTTCAGCTCAAGACGGTCGGGCGTATTACGACGGTTCTTCGTCGTGATGTAGTTACGCTCCTTGCACTCAGTGCATGCCAGCGTGATGCCCGGACGGATATCGGCGCTTTTGCTTGCCATGTGGTTCACCTCTGTGGTCGTTGTTTACCGGTGGCTTACCGGCCTTTGTAGCGAGAAAGAGACTCGAACTCTTGACCTTACGATTATGAGTCGTACGCTCTAGCCAGCTGAGCTATCCCGCCAGAGAGCCCCGAGTGAGAATTGGACTCACGACCTCTTCCTTACCAAGGAAGTGCTCTACCACTGAGCTATCGGGGCGTGGCGGATAGTGGATTCGAACCACTGAAGCACGAAGCGGCTGATTTACAGTCAGCTCCCTTTGACCGCTTGGGAAATCCGCCATGGCTGCTTGTCGAGGCTGTGGCCTCAACCGGCAACTTGGCTATCTAAACACAAGTCGCCGACTTTTGCAACTCGCGTGTCGCACACGGCATGTCGCAAGTATTTCCAAGGTATCACGGCATCTCACCTTCGATACTCGCATCATGTTTTTCTGCGCAATGACGCCGAGAACAGCCATCTGAACATCCGCCAGACCGCATTGCCGCGTCGTTTCGCGGCGACGGCGCACCGGGCGCACAACCCGCGCAACGGTTCCGGCGACGGCGCGACGGACGTCGGACGCGCCGGCTGTCACATGGTCCGCGAGTTCGGCCAGATACGCGCCGAAATCGGACTCCCCTTCCGGCGTCACGGCTTCCAGACATTCGGCGATGCGACCGGCAATACCGCGCTCAGTGTCGACAGGCAACCATCTCACGCCCGCGCACGGGCCATCGCCGCCACGTTGAGGCTGCCTCGCGGCGACACTCCGAACCGCACGCCCTGGCGCGTCACGGGTCGCCGCGGACAGCGTCATTACCGCGAGCTCAATCACCTCGCGGGAGCACGACAGCACACCGGCAAGCGCGTCGATGATGTCGCCGATGACCGCCGCCGACATGGCGGGAGTGTCGATCGCGATGTCTTCGTCAGCTCCGCCGTTGCTTTCGATACCCGTTGCGCGTACCACCCCAGTCGGCCCCGCCGACAGCCCCCGTCAGCGGGGGGGCGGCTATTGTGCGGCGTCCCATACGGCGCGGGACAGTTCGGTGATCTGGCTTGGGGCCACGGCTGAGGAGATGTCGTTGCTCATCACCGCGAGCACATACGGATGGGTACCGAACACGATCGCCACGTCGTTCTGAACGGCCGCCAGCTCGCCGGTCTTGTTGGCGACCTTCACACCGGACGGCACGCCCGCGGGAATCTTGGTGCGCCGCGTCTGACCGAGCAGCAGCTGCATCATGCGTTCGCTGGCGTTTTTCGACACCAGCGTCCCGGCGTACACTTGAGAGAGGAACGAGCCGCAGTCGCGCGTCGAGGCCCAGTTCTCCACCGCGTTGCCCGAGGCCATGCCGGTCAATGTGTGCAGCTCCTCGCTGGAGGTGAAGCCGTATCGTTGCGCGGTCGCGGTGACGGTGGCGATGGCGGCTTTGTCGTCGCCGTTGCCGATGCGCGACAGCAGCCCGTTCGCAGCTTCGTTCGAGCTGACGGTGATCATCTGCTTCAGCAGGGCGTCCACGTTCGCGTCATCGGTGATGGTGCCATGCTCGATGCCGTCGAACACGGACAGCATGATGTAGAGCTTGACCAGTGACGCCGCCACGAGTTTCTCGTCGTTGACTGTGACGTCGCGGCCGCTTTCCAGATCGATGTAGGTCGCCGACCATGTGCCGCCGTACTGCGCGAGCTTGGTATCGAGCACCTGTTTGACGGCAGCGACACGCGTCTCACTCGGGTCGGGTTCTTTCGGCGCTGCGGGCACGGGCACGGCCGTGACCTCCCGCGCTGATCGGCTTGCCGCAATTCGGACATACCATCACGATCGTCTCCCTCATCGGAATTCCATCGTATCGTCTTCCCCTCCGCACAGTCTACCAAACGAGTGCGGCCAGACATAGGAAAACCCCGGCGCATATCATGCGATCCGGGGTTCCGTGCTGACGGCGCTGTCGTGCAGCGTTCACTCAGCCAAGAATGGCGAGCACGTCACGAGAGGAGACGATCAGGTAGTCCTCGCCCTCGTAGTGCACTTCGGTGCCACCGTACTTGGAGTACAGCACCTTGTCGCCGACCTTGACGTCCATGGGGATGCGCTCGCCCTTGTCGTCACGACGGCCGGGGCCGACGGCCAGGACTTCACCCTGCTGCGGCTTCTCCTTGGCGTTGTCCGGGATGAACAGACCGGACGCGGTCTGGGTCTCGGCAGCGGCCTGCTTGACGATGATCTTGTCTTCCAACGGTGTGAGCTTGATCGACACTGTGGGTCACCTCGTATTCTTGAAATCCAATCGTATGGTCCCGCGATGGAATGCCGCCATTCAGAGGCTGACGATCACTTCGGGCATCATCCCTTCGCGCTAGCACTCATCGTAGCGCGATTGTTAGCACTCTGCCAACTCGACTGCTAACGCTCTGAGAGAAAATCACACGCAATCACGACGAGCGGCGCGCGAGAATCGCCTCAAGGCCGGTTCCCAGCGAGTCGGAGGACGCATCCGGGGCATCCACGCTTGACCGCACCTCCGTCTGATGGAACGCGTCGGTATCGTTCACCGAGGCGTCATCCATGACCGCGGCGACGGTGGCATCCGCATCCGCCTGCCCTGCATCGCCGCCGTCCACGGTGGCGGGCTGCTCGGCAACCAGTGCGGGAACGGCCTTCGCGACCTGCTTCGTCGATTTGATCTCCAGGCTCTCCGGCGCGGGCGCATGGCGGTCGACGCCATTGCGCGGCTCGCCCAGCGAGAACGAAATCAGATCCTGAGACGCGGCCACTTCGAAGGCGTCCAAGGCCGCGGCCGGGTGCACCCGATCCAGTTCCGTGGTCATGTCGCCGCCCGAGGGGGCGCTCCCCTCCTCGACGACCACTTCGGCATGGGAGTCCGCGGGCTCCACGACATTCGTCGCGGACTCGTCCGCAGACGGCTGCGCGACGGAATCCTGCCGCGGCTCAGGCTGCACGGCCGACGTTCCGGCCGCTTCCGGCTGTTCCGATGCCGCATCCACATCATGCCGGCCGTTTTCGGACGCAGCCATCGCATGAGCCTTCTGCCTCGCCTCACGGGCGGCCAACGCGCGATCCTGCTCGATACGTGCGCGGTGAAGCGCCTGACGAATCTCCCGGCGTTCCATCACGTCGGTCTTCACTTCGGTCTCGGCAGAGGGATTCGCGGTGGCGGTTACCTGGTCACCGGCCGTATCAGCGATTGCCTTCGCCGCAGACTTGGTCGCAGACGCAGACTTGTCTGGGGACGTGGACTTTGCCTGAGACGGGGACTTTGCTCGCGGGCGGGCACTCGCCCCGGCCCGTTTCGCCAGATGTTCCCTGCGCCGCGCCTCGGCCAGCGCATGCTCCCAGCGACGGGCCTGACTGGAGGCCCGCACGCCCAACGCCAACACGACCGCCAGCAGCACGCCCGGAATCAGCGCGAACAGGGCGCTGAAAGGCAGGACCATCGACAGCACCAGCACCAGCACCGTGATCAGCAGCAGCGATAGCGCCAATATGCGCCGACGACGGACCGCCGCACGCCGAAGCTCGCGAATATGCGCCACTTTCGCCGTGGTCGGCGTCGTGGTGCTCGTTTGCGCCCGCTGCATAATAGCCCCTTTCGGCTGCGGCGTATGCTCGTCGGAGAATCGAGTACCGCTGTCGACATCCACCAGATGCAACGACGACGAGTACCTGTCCTGACGGTGCTCGGCCACCTTTTTCATGCTGTTGACCGTCCGCCTGGGCAGCCAGCCAACCGCGATAACCATCAGAATCACCAGCACCACCACGGTGCTCAGCGACTCATAACCCATGTCCTTAAGAATAGGAGACTCCCCTTACGATTGCACTGATTCCGGCATGGCGTGTCGAGCTATCAGACGATGGATGAACCCGTCGCCGGCGTCCTCGGCGAACAGGCTGTAGGTCTCATGATCGCGCCACTGCCCGTTGACGAACATGTACCGGGGCCGCACGCCCTCATAATGACACCCCACTTTACACGCCACCCTGCGGGAGCGCTCGTTTTCCGGCAGTAATGCGATTTCCATGCGGTGCAGCCGAGGGCCGGTCGGATCACAGAACGCCCAGTCGGCGAGCAGCGCCACCGCCATCGGCGCGAAGCCATGCCCCGCGTACCGCTGATCGACCCAATACCCGATCACACCGGTGCGCATGGATCCCAGATCTATCGCTCCCAGCGAAATCTGGCCGACGATATGCTCATGATAATCGATGGCGAACACCACTCCGCGGCCGGTCTGCTCGTTGTGACGCATCTGCTGCATCCACTGGTTGTAGGTCATCGGCGAGCCGTGCATGGGATCGCCTGACTCCCATGGATGCAACCATGCATCGTTGCGCCACCGCACCTCGTTCCACTCCTCTTCGTCGTCCGCCGTGATCGGCCGCAGCTTTATCGGGCATTGCGGAATGCCGATCCACCGCGGCACGCGGATGGATGGCGCTGCCGGCTGCCGGAACACGGCGCATATCGATTGCAAAACGGACACGCACCCATTGTGCCATCGTCGCGTCTCCGACACGGCGCAGCGTCCGCCGATGACGGACATTCGTCCGTGATAGAACGTAACCATGAACCTTTGCCAACACCGGCAGACGACCGATGCCGATATGTCGGACGATCTGCGCAAGAGACAGCTGAGACGGGACGCCATCGCGCGGCGTAAGACCGTGACGCGGCAGGAACAGGACGCGGCCGCGGCGGCACTGGCCGAACACATTGTGCCGTTGCTGGACTTGGTCGGCGTGCAGGCCGGCACGTCTGGCGTCATGTCCGCGCCACACGGCCGCGGACACCGGCCGCCGACCGTGGCCGCCTACGTGTCGATGGGCAGCGAAATCCCCATGCGGCCGCTGCTGTCCCTGCTGCTCGACCGCGGGCTGCGCGTCCTTGTGCCGCGCTTGGGCTCCGGTCTGGACGTGGGATGGGCTCTGCTGCCCGACATGGCCTCATTGCATGGCGTGACCTGCGAGGGAACCGGCATGGCACAACGGCCGGATGAGCCGGATACGCAGACGCTTGGCCCGGCGGCCCTTGGCGATGCCGACCTGATCATCGTGCCCGCGCTGGCCGTGGATGCGCATGGCATCCGGCTTGGGCGCGGCGGCGGCTGGTATGACCGCGCGCTGACATACCGACGCGGAGGCGTGCCGGCCGTCGCCGTCTGCTGGCCGTGGGAATGCATGGCAGACGACCTGCCCCGCCAGTCTCACGATATCCCGGTCGACTGGGTGGTCACGCCGCAGGGAGCCCGACGCCTGTAGTTCGCCATCCGCGCAAGTTCGCGGAGGGAACAAAACGAGACGTCGAGCGGCGCAGTGTCCGCGTGACGACTAGGATATGAACGGACTTGATGCGTATGCCGGGCATCGCATACGTGCCGGAATCATATAATGAGCTTCGACCAGGGAGGAACCGTGCCAACCTATCATTACCGTTGTAAGAACTGCGGATACGATTTCACCGAGCAGCAGTCGTTCGAGGACGACCCGATCACCGTGTGCCCCCAGTGCGGGCAAGAGCAGGTGCGCAAGGTGTATTCCGCCGTGCCGATCGAGTTCAAGGGTCACGGCTTCTACCGCACCGACGGGCGCGGCGGCTCCGGCAAATAAGCAGCGCCTGCCATTGACACGTTCGCCGTCTGCCGGCGGCCAGTGCTCGGCCCGCGCATGTGCGACACGCCCAAGATGTGGATAACTGCCGAGCCTTCGACCACATTTTCGTCACGGCTTGCGCATCGGAACAACGTTCAGTCACCATGCTTGCATGGTGACTTTTTCTATATTGGAGAAGCTGAAGCGCCCCACGTTGCGCCAACGTCGGATGCTGCGGCTCACACGGCGGCTGATGGCGGCCTGTTGCACGGCCATTGCAGCATTCGCGACACTGCAATGCGTGACGGCGAGCATCGTCACGCAACCGGTCGTGGTGGCGGCACGGCTCATCCCACGCGGCGCGCGTATCGGCGCGGAGGACGTGGAGATCCGGCAGATGCCCGTATCGGATGGTTGGGATACGGCGCTCGATGCGGCGAATCAGGCGGCGGGAGGCATCGCGCAGACGGACATCGCCGCCGGGCAGCCGCTGTTCGGCGCCATAGTTTCGCGGCGGCCGGTGGCGGAACCCGGTCAGACGGTGATCGATGTACGGGTCACCGGCACGGTGGACGGCATCGCGGCCGGTGATGTCATGGATCTGGTATCCGGCGCCCCTTGCGACGCTTCTGCTGGTACGACTTCATCGCGTGACGAATCCGCAGGCGGCCGGTCATGCGTTCTCGCGCGATCGGCCACGGCGATGGACGCCGCCCATGACGATGCGATGACCGGCGGCACGCTCATCACGTTCGCTTTGACTCCCGACGAAGCCATATCAATCATCAACGCACAGGAACTCGGTCCGATTATGGCCGTCACTGCGCAATAGCTGCGGTTGCTCAGCCGCAGCAGCCACCTCCAGTCTCGTTGTTCGCGCGACAGGGGTGGTCACCACACTCAACGTTTGTCGTTGAAGATGGCCCAGTGGGGTGGCAGTTCGCCGAGGATGCGTTTGTCGTCGTCGGCCTCGCGCTGCTGCTCGGTGCGCATATCGCCCGGTTCGAGTTTCACGCCGTCTGCATCGAAGCGCTCGGTTCCGTGGAACACGACGCGTTTGTGCTCGCGCCGCGTACGACGCGAGGCACTGTACGGCCTTGGCTCCGAGGCATCTGCGGCCACACGATCCCCGTCACCAGTAGTATCGTCGCTCATCGCACATCCCCATAGATCTCGCCGATGCGCGACACGATCGCATCGACCTCCTTGTCCGGGTTGACGAATGCGCCGACACTCCACACGCTCATCACCGACCAGCCCAGCGACGCAAGGTCCTGCATCAGGCCGCGATGCCGTTCGCGCGTGGACTGCACGCTCATGAACTGCGCGTCGTCGGTCAGCACGGCCAGCGCGAACGGCTTGTCGGGCAACCCGACGACCATCGGAATGTGCAGGCCGCGGTCGAACCCGTAGTCGACGGCGGCGTTCAGTCCGCGGGACCGCACGCGCTCCGCCAGATCATTGAACAGCACATTGTTCGACCGGGTGATGGTCACCGGACGCACCACGTGGTCGTCCAGCTGCTCCACCCAGCGCAGCATGGCATGCAGCAGCTGCGGTCCGGGCTGATGAAGTCGCTCATCGTCCAGATCAGACTCGTCGAACGCCGAAACGATATCGAGATGGCGGTCGCACAGCGCCAGCGCATCCAGCAGCATGGCACGTCCGCCTTCGCCCTCCAGCACGCCGAACTGCTGCAGCAGACGCCCATGCACGGTCTTCGCGTAGCACAACGACAGAATCACGTCCGTCGACTGGGCCCCGGCGATCTCCGGCAGCGCGACGATGCGCACGTGGCGCAGGAACTGCCCCATGGTCTTGTTCTTCGACGCCAGCGATTTCAGTTCCGCACCGAGTCGCGAACGGAACGCGTCGGTGAGCGTGACCACGGTCAGCGTGTAGCCGACCGGCACCACGTTGAAACTCGCCGCGCGTTCGGTGATGATGCGGACGACCTCATCGATCTCCTGCTGGCTGCTCTCGACCAATCCGGTGGCCATGACCGGTGTTCCGTTCGCCTCGACCTTGTGGAAGGCCACCCGGCCTTGCGACGGCTCGGTCGTGACGTCATAGCGCACCTCGCCATACCCCTGGGATTCCAGGAACGCGGCGAGCCTGGGCGCGCGCCGCACGGGGTGGGAGCGGACCTTCACGCTCGGCAGCAGCTCCATCAGCGCCTTCACGCTCGGCGAGGTCACGGTGGACCGGTGGGCCAGCACGGCCACCTGCTTCGCGCGGCAGACGATGGTCAGCAACTGGATGGCCGGAATGTGCGCGGCCGCGTCGATGATTGCCACGTCGGCGAGGGTCGTCGGATCGGTGAGCGCGGCAAGCGTGGCCGGGGTCGCCACGATGATGGGCTTGGCCGCGGCCAGGATCTCGGGGTGGTCACGGCGTATCCGGCTGAGCGGGATGCGGGTCTTGCCGGCCAGCACCGTGTGCAGCTGGTTGGATTCCTGCGTGCGGGAGAACAGCATTTCACACAGGCGGCGCATGGATTCCTGCGCGACCATCGGACCGACCGAACGCACGTGTTCGGTGTCCACCTGCGCGAAACGATCCGCAGCGGACTGCAACGCCGACCCATCCTGATTGGAGATGATCGCGGACGCCCGCACGATGTTCTCGAACACCGTGGTCCACCATGCCAGCTGCAGTTCGGCATCCACCGATTCCACCGGCACACGGCGCGTGTGCAGGTCCTCGACCAGTTCGGTGAGCCCGGCCGTCTGGAATTCATGTTCGAGACGGCAGCGCTCCGGCAGTGTGTCCAGCGCGAGATGGTCGTCGAACAGCGCCTTCAGGCGTTCCTCGACGGCGACGAAATCCTGCGATTCCAGATCGCCGCCCTGCACGGTGGTGGACAGTACGGCGTCCAGCGCCGTCAGGTCGCGGGCCAGCTCCTCCTGCGTGGCGATGATGTCGTCGAGTTTGTTCGGCAGCACCGGCCACCCGCCGTGAGGCACGAACATGCGCCATTGCGCGGCCTGCTTGGCCACGACCTGCAGCGCATCGTGCAGGTTCTCGACCTGTGCGCCCACGCGCAGCAGGCTCTTGGCCTCCTTGATATGGCGGCGACGCTCCCAGAATCCGATAGTGGTGCCTTCGGCCTTGCGTTCGGCCTTGGACTTGCTCGACTCGATCATCGCGTCGATGTCGCGCTCGAAGATCTCCGGCTGGAACACGTCGAGCACGCGGCGCAGGTTCTTCAGCACCTGCACCTGACGGCCCCACTCCTGCGCGGTGTTCGGTATCGGGAACCCGCATGTCTGCACGGTGGACGACACCTGTTCACGGGTCAACGGCAGCAACTTGCGCAGCAGATCGACCACACGCTGGTAGACGGTCACAGCCTCGTCCTCGGACGTAATGGAGGCCTTGAACCAAGCGGTATCCTCCGGTCCGAGCGTGAATTCGCCGAGCTCGCCGGCACGCCTGAGCTTCGCCGCCCATTCGTCCAGATGACCGCCGATCTCACGCGCGGTCTCCTTGCGCAACCGCACTCGGGTGGCGGGATGCGCGGGCAACGTGGCGATTTCGGCGAGGTTCTGTATGGTCTGGTACGCGGACACGCCCCACTGCTTGTCGGTGCAGTGCAGGTCACCCAGGTACCGGGTGAGACGGGAACGCACGCCGACCAGCTCATCGGCGATCTGGTCGAACCGGGAGCTGGCGACGCCGGGCTGGAATCCGACCGCGGCGATCAGCTGATGGTCGATGCTGTCATTGCAGCGCTCGTCCGAGACGTCGAGCACTTGGCCGCTGAGCTCATTGGCGTTGATGGCCTGACGGAAACGACGCTTCTGATCGGCGATGCACGGCACGTACAGTACGCTGCGGCCGTTCATCACGCAGCGCGACGCGATGGCGGCGGCGTAATCGGCGGTGTCACGCCCGTTGACGACATCGACTCCGAGCGAATGCCCGGCTGCGACCATATCGGCCGCGTACCGCACGGCGTTGTCGACATCGCCGACTTCGAACTCGTTGTGCGGATCGGCGTCGAATGGGCTGAACGCAGGTGCGCCGGAGTCCTTGAGCGCTTCGGCGGCCTCCTTGCTGCCCGCGAGCGCGTCCAGCACCGTGTTGCCGGTCGCCCCCTCGGCCAGCGTATCGATAATGTGCTGGCTTTCGGCAAGAATCAGCGAGCCGGGCGACATGAAGCAGCCCAGGATAATCTGCCGCTCGATGGTGAAATCGGGGAACACCTTCTCCGCACGCTTGGTGATCGCCGCGAACACCGCGGACGTTTCGGGCGTGCCGCTCTCGTAGTTGGCGCCGTTGAACAGCTCCCGCTCGTCAAGTTCGACGTGCTGCTCGCGCATCACCGTCACGAACGCGGGGTTGAGCCGGACATGCCCGACGAACCGGATCACCGCCACATCGCCTTCATCCTGGGCGCTTTGCACGGATACCGGATACAGCAGCACCGGCATGGCACCGTCGTCCCATGTGGCGACTCCCACGGTGAGAGACAGTTCCGCGACGCCGCTGACGCGCAGTTTCGCGGCCTTCTCGTCAAGCACCCGCTCCAGTCGGCGGTTCGCCGCACGCAGCATGCCGTTGTCGCGGAACAGCAGATCCAGCGACGCGCGGCCTCCCGCGAACAGCTGGGCGATGCCGGAGGGATGCGCATGGGTCAAATCGAGCTTCGCCCCAAGCTGGTTGATGTCCTCCAATGGGGACGGCACCAATCCGGCGCGGTACTGTTCATGCCATTGACGCATGCGTTCCAGCGATTGGGGCGCCTGTTGCATGCTTTCGCTCATGACCCGACTCACTTCCCTACCGCTTTGCGGTAACTCTTGTAGCCCTCATTGTTCTCCAGCGCGGCGTCAATGTCCGCTTTGCCCTGATCTTCCAGCCAATTATAGAGGTCATCGTACAGCAATGGATTCATGGCAAGGAACGGCAGCAGCTCTTCGCAATTCGCGATGGCGAACTGCTCGGTGTAGTCTTCCGTGGTCTTCGCCTGGTCAGAGGTGTACCCGTTGACTTCGATTTTCGGTTCGGCGGCGGCAAGCCTGCCTTTCGACACGAGTTCGAACACCGATCCCGGCTCGAATGCGGGTCGGAACGAACCGGTCGAGTCCGCCTCGTCGTCGTTCGGCTGCGCGAACCGGCGGTGCTCTTCCGGAATCTCCCCGTGGGCGGTGTCCGTATCGGCTTTCACGACGCCGTCGCCTGCCACGGCGCCGGCGGTGACTTCCACACCGGCCGCGTTGGCTGCGACCTCGTTCACCGCCTGACGGATGTCATCGTGCGCCTCCTGATCGGATGACGCCTGCTGGAATCGGTCGTCGGACGGCTGTCCGTTCGCCAACTGATCCGCCTGCTCTGCGGGCGCGGTGGACTGCCCGGCCTCTTCGCTGTCCTCGGCGAGCGCGTCGGCGAACAGGTCGCGGGGTAACGCCACCACCGGCTTAGCATCGGCCACGTTCAACGGCATGGAATCGGGCTCGCTCGGCTCATCGTTGGTCTGCGATTGGGCCGCGGTCACTACAGAATCAGATACAGCGGAATCAGCCGGTACCGTATCCGCGGCGGACTCGGATGCCACGGTTCCAGAAGTCACGGTTTCAGGCGATGCCGTATCGGATGTCGCAGTCTCAGTGGATACGGCCGCGTCCGCGGCATCAACGGCATCCGCAGGCGCCGCATTCTCGGAGGACTCGACGGCTTCCGGAACCTTGGTCTCGGCATCGCTCTCGGCAGCGTCGGCCTCAGCCGGTGACACGGTTTTGGCCAGCACCGCGGCCTCAACGGGCATGGCAGCATCCGACGAAACGGCAAGCTCCGAATCCGGCTCAGCGGCACCGGCCGCGGAATCCGCCGCCAATCCATCCGCCGTGGTCGTCTTCTGCGGCGGGAACGTCTGCGATGCGGCGGCATTCAGCTCACCGACACGCTTGCGCACGGTGGCAGCGCTGATCGCGGCGGTAGGTTCCCCGGCACGCAGGTCAAGAATGTCATCCACCGACATGTCGGCCACATCCGGCTCCTGCTTGACGGTCTCCAAAGCGTATCCGAACAGGTCGGGCACGACGAACGTGTCGCTCACCGGCTGCTCCACACGAATGAAATCGACGGGGACATCGCCGAATTGCAGGCGCATCGGTGAAGTCGGCAGCAGGAAATCGACGTTCGGCGGCAGACGCATGAGATCGCCATTGCCCCGCACCACATATGACCCGTTGGTCGAGCCCAGATCGCGCACGGTGCCGCCGCCGTTCTGACTCACCGCGAAGGTCGCATGGCGTTTCGACATGGACCGCGTGCCGTCCGCTATCTCCAGGCGTTCGGTGCCGTCATCGGGCAACGGCCGCAACGGCTTGCGCCCGATTTCGATGCTGTCTCCCGGCTTCACGGTTTTCTGATCGATGCCACCGATTCTCACCGTCCACTGCTGTATCGTCCGCTGATCGCCAGTCACGTGCCGCCCTTCCTTTCACGCTCGTTCGCATACTATGTGCCATTGTGTCATGTCCCGCTGTGTTTTCAGGGATTGATGACCGATGAATTGACAACATTATCGCATTGATGCCGGTATTTCGGATTGTAGCGCACACCGGTGCGGAACGCCCATGTCAGGCCGTGTCAGGCGTTCACAGAAGCGGTCTCGGCTCCGGTGCGCGGACCGCCGCATACGCGCAGACCCTGCGGCCGCGTGTGCGACAGCAGGGTCTGTGCAAAGCTGCAATGTGCGGGTTTCACTCCCGCGATCATTACTTGAGCTCGACGGTGGCGCCAGCCTCTTCCAGCTGAGCCTTGGCCTTCTCGGCGTCTTCCTTCTTGGCCTTCTCCAGGATGGCCTTCGGAGCGCCATCAACCATGGCCTTGGCGTCAGCCAGGCCAGCGTTGGTGATGGCCTTGACAGCCTTGATGACCTGGATCTTCTTGTCGCCGACAGCGGTCAGGACGACGTCGAACTCGGTCTTCTCTTCCTCTTCGGCGGCAGCGCCGGCAGCCGGAGCGGCAACGGCGACGGCGGCCGGAGCGGCAGCCTCGACGTCGAACTTCTCTTCGAAGGCCTTGACGAACTCGGAGAGCTCGACGAGGGTCATTTCACCGAAAGCTTCCAGCAGCTCTTCGTTGGTGTACTTAGCCATGATGGCTTCCTTTCATTCTGGCGGCGGCCTTCAGCGATTGCCGTCCGCCTGATGTGTGTTGTTTTCCGATTGTGGTTCATGCGGCAAGCCGCATGAGAATCAAGCTGCCTTTTCCTGCTTCTCGCGCAGAGCGTCGATCGTACGCACGGCCTTGGTAGGCACAGCGACGAACAGGTACGCGGCCTTGGCGGTCGTGGCCTTGAGGTCGCCTGCGAACTTGGAGAGCAGCTGCGGACGGGACATCATGTCCGCCAGCTTGGTAGCACCCTCGCCGTCGTAGACGGTGCCGTCGGCATAACCGCCCGAGATAACGAGAGCCTTGTTGGTCTTGGCAAAGTCACGCAGCGTCTTCGCAGCCTCAATGAAGTCGCCCTTCACGAAGGTGATGGCGGTCGGGCCCTTGAGCAGGTCGTCAAGACCCTCAATGCCCGCTTCCTTGGCGGCGATGCGCGCCAGCGTGTTCTTAGCCACAGTGTAGGAAGTATCGCGGCCTAGCTTTTCGCGCAGTTCGGAAACCTGCGGAACGGTAAGCCCGCGGTACTCGGTCAGGTAGACAGCGTCGGCGTTACGGAACTGTTCCGTAAGCTGAGCGACTACCGCTTCCTTTTCGGGCCTCTTCATGGCGTTCCTTCCTAGATCGGCCATTGATCCTGCGAAGTCCCGCGCACCCTGCCAGGGCAATAAAAAAGCCCTGCGCACAGGCAGAGCAACATACAACCGTTTCCGGCGAGCCGTATTACGGGCACATATTTCTCAACCTGCGCTGGCTTGGCGAACCAAACTTCGTGAGTGCTTGCACACTCCAACCAACGGTCTGTGGTTTACAAGTCATATAGAATACGACCGCGAACGGACACCTTCAACCCGGGCGTGTCGCGACCGTCCGCCCAGCACGAGCGCCGCTCCGGTAATGCCCGCCGACAGCATGGCTATGATGGCCACGACGGCATCGGAGCCGCGCAGGGCATCCCGTTTCCCGTTGCCATCGGACGAATCGCCGGCGTTCCCGGCGGCGGTACCCTGCGAGGTAAGGCCGAATTCCACGCCGGCTCTTTTCGTGGCGCCGTTCTCCGTCTCGTTTGCGATGACCCGCTCCCTTCCGGTGGAGCCGATGATCTGCGCCGACCGGTGCATGACGCCTGCGATCTGCTCGGCGAGGAACCGGTACCCGTCGTCGTTGAAGTGAACGCCGTCGGCGTCATACAGCTGCCGCCGGTTCGCGGTCGCCGCGTACAGGTCGATGGTGTTCCAACGCTCGTCACGGATCAGCGACTCCTGTACGGGATGTAACCTGTTCACGGAGTTGACGGAGACATATTTGGTACCGGGGGCGACCCGGTATGAGTGCGGTGAACTCGCGAAATACACGACCGGTCGGCTGGCGAGATCCCGGTACACCCTCACCAGCTCCTTCGCCTCGGTCCTGTACAGTGTCTCGTTCCAGTAGGCGTCCTTGGAATCGTTGGTGCCGAGCATGATGATGACGATATCGGGGGCGAACTCCTTGCTCTGCCGGAATTCGGCCGAATCCCAATATGACCAGCCCGTGCCCCGCAGCAGCGTGTCACCAGCGGCGCCGAAATTGCGCACGTCATAGCTGCTGCCGAGGATGCGGCCGAGCCACGCCGGATATGCGGTGTCGCCTTTCTTGCCGCCACTGGATTTGGAGCCGTCCGTAAGGCTGTCGCCCACGCATGCGATCTTGATGGGCGCGGCTGCGTGCGCTTCTCCCTCGCACGGCACCATAACCGCCAATAAGGTCAACGTCAGCACGGCGAGCGCCGCGGCGAGCAGACGGAACGGCGAATTGCGATGAATCACACGGTTCCTCATGTCGCAGACCTCGCTATCCCTTCACGGCGCCAAGCATTATCAACGCCACGCTGCCAATACCATAAGTTTCTCACGGCAATCGTGGCCATAAGTGAGGATTTGCCAGCGAAGACCTATGCGGCTCGCGTCGGTCCGGAATGTTGACTAAACAGGCGGCATTCCATCGCGACACGCCCGGAGTGCTCAGCAAGATCGGCATGCCGAATTTCATGAAACGCCGCCATGGAGCCGATTCCCGCAAACGCACGCGACGATTGTGCTACGCACTCCGGGCGTGTTGTGGTCGGAGGCTGCAAATAATCGGCCCGCCGGACGAAAATTCTCCGTCCGACGGGCCGACCGCCCCATGTCGTCTCAGCGCTTGGCCAGTGCGAGCGCCGCACCGGCCATGAGCGTCAGGGCCGCGACGGCGATCGGAACGATGCCGGCACCGGTGGCGCTCAGCCCGCCCTTCTCGCCGGTATCGGGCTTGGTCTCGTCGCCCTTGCCCGGCTTGCCGGGATCGGGCTTGCCGCCGTCGTCAGGCTTGCCGTCACCCGCGCCGGGCTTGCCACCATCACCCGGTCCGGGCTTGTCACCGTCATCCTTGGCCTTCAGCCCGTCGACGGCCGCATTCAGACTTGCGAGCGCAGCGTCAATCTCGGCCTGCGTCGCATCAGGATCGGCGGAGACCTTCTCGGCTGCGGCAAGCGCATCACGCACCGCCCGGACGGACTCATCCGTATACCCACCCAGATCCTTGGCCTTGACCTGCGCGATCACGGCGTTCAGCTCGTCCTTGCTCACCTTGCCGGGATCGGGATCCGGCGTCTCGGCGGGCTTCAGCCCGTCGATGGCCGCATCGATGGCGGCGACGAGCGCGTCAACCTGCGCCTGTTGCAGGGATTCGTCGGCGTCTCCGGCCTTCGCGGCCTTCACTGCGGCATCCATCTTCGCCCACGAGTCAGCCGTGTAGTCGGCCGCATTCAGCGCCTCTGCCCGCTTGATTGCCGCCTTCAGTCCGCTGCGGTCGATGAGACCGTTCGCGTATTCGACCTCGCCGAGCTTGAACTTCGCCTGCTTGATATAGCAGCGGTCGGTGGTGACGCCGCCGGGCCAGTTCTGCGAGAATTCCTTGTCCCAGTGACCGTACGTGTCCATGATGAACGTACCGTCGTCGAGCACCGCTACGCCCGCGTAGCCGGTGTCGCCCGACTTCGCGTTGCTCGTCCAGTCCTCGGCCAGCAGGATGCGGTATTCGCCGTCCTCCTGGTTAATGAGCTGGTCGTAGGTGCCGACCCAGGCCACCCAGTCGCCGGCGTTCCAGTCGTTGCCGCCGTCGAACCGGTTGTTGCCGTTGAGATCGTAGTTGATCTCGCGGAACGTGACCAGCAGACGGCCGGAAATCGGATCGTAGGCAATCTTGTGCCGTTCGCCCGCCAGCGAGCCGGGCAGATCCATCGGCTTGCTCCACGTCTCGCCCTCATCATCGGAGTAGATCAGTGTCGCCGGGTTGTTGTGCGACTGGCTGCGCGCCAGACCGATGATCCGCTTGCCGTCGGGAGAACGGAACATGCCGATCTCGCACATCTGGTATGCGCTTTCGATGCTGCGCCATTGCGCAAGATACGGCTCCGATTCGCTCCACTGCTCGTCGCCGTTCTCGTCGAAGGTGAGGTACGTCCTGAAATTGACGTACGCGTAGTTGTGGTAGACGCCCATCCATTTCTGGATGTCGTTGCCGTCGGAGTCCTTGAGCTGCACGAGACTCGCCATGGCGACGATGGCGTCGTTGTTGGCGTTGTCGTACGTGCGGTTGGACTGCCAGTGCCGGTATTCGGTCCAGGTCTCACCGTTGTCGTCGGAATACGATGTGTTCCATCCGTACCTGTTGCCGGCGGAGTCGGTACCCCAGCCCGGGCAGGCGGTGATCATCATGATGCGTTCGGTGCCGTCGGCCAGGTTGAGCACGTACAGGGTCGGCGTCTCCTGCGAACCGGCCCACGACGCGGGGATGTCGGTCTTGCGCGTCCAGGTGGCGCCGTCGTCGTCGCTGATCTTCATGATCAACGGTCCCTTACCGTGCCCTTGCGGGAACGAGGTGATCAGACGGCCGCTCTTCGTGCGGATCATGTCGGGCTGGCCGAAGTACTGGTTGGACGTGTCGAGTGACTTGTGCACGTCCGTGACCTTCGTCTGGTCGAGCTTGTACTGCGGCAGCGTGTTCTTGATGGTGAGTTCGCGGCTCACGTTGACGGTCACCATGTCGGTGAATCCACCTCCCCGGACGGTAATGACCGCCGTTCCGCGGGACACTCCGGTAACGGTGCCGGAGGCGTCGACCTTGGCGATGGTCGGGTCGCTCGACTCGAACGTGACTGTACCATCGCCGTCGCCGCCCTGCAGGTTGGCGACGATGGTGTACGTCCCGCCGATGTACATATCGGTCTCATGCTCGGCGAGGTTGAGACCGGGCAGCAGCATGCCGGCCGCGATCTCGGTGTCGGAGAGCACGCGCTTGTAGATCTTCACCTCGTCGATCAGGCCAGTGAAGCCGGGGCCGCCGATCACGTCGATCGGGGCGACGACATCGTGCATCTTCGTCCACGTGTTCGTCGCGCCGATCTTCGTGCCGTTGACGTACATGGTCAGTCCGGCTGCCTTGTCCTGAGTCCACGCGATGTAATACCACGTGCCCGGCTGGAAGTCGTACCGGAAGGTGAGCACGTCGCCGCTGGCGGTGCCGACACGGAAGCCGGATTCGCGGTCGGCGTCCATCTTGAGGTCGACCGAGTACTTGCCGTCCGCGCTCGTCATCACGGCCGAGCGGCCGGTGAGTTCGGCGTCGGAACGCACCCAGTAGCCGATCGTCCACGGATCCGTCTTCGCGATGTCGTTGCCGCCGGCCAGGGTCACGCCTTTGCCGTCCGTGACCTTGAGCGCCTTGCCGGACTTGCCGTCAACGTATTGCGCCGTGGCGTCGGCGGTGCCGTTGCGGGTGCCCCAGGAGTCGTTGGCGTTCGAGTTGTCGAACGAGTAGTAGTGCAGCCCCTGCGCCACGACCTGTGGCGTCACGGCGAGGGTGATGCTCGCCGATTTCGTCGGGTCGGCCTTGGATGTGGCGGTGATTGTGGTGGAGCCCACGCCGGCGGCGGTCACCACGCCCTTGGCGGATACCGTGGCGACGCCGGTCTTGGACGAGCGCCATGTCACGGACGCGTTCAGCAGGTTCGCCGGCTTGAGTGTCGCGGTCAGCTGCTTCGCCGTGCCCAGCATGATCTCCTGGTCGCCGCCGTCGATGGCAACGGATTCCACCGTGCTCGTGCCTTGCGCCTTGAGGGATATGTACTTGTCGGTGAGCGTGTCGAGGTCACCCTTGAATCCGCTCATCTCATTGGCAAGCTGTGTGACCTGCGCGGCGGTCAGATACGAGTGCGAGGTCGTCACCGTCGTTCTGATCTTCGCGTACATCGCGTCGGCATCGGCCTGCAACGAGGGGATCTCGGTGACCATGAGCCTGATCTTGTTCACGTCGCGCACGCCCTCGGCGATGCGCTCCAGGCGCACGGACGACTTGGACACCTTGTCTCCGCTCTTCTCGCTCGGATAAATCAGGAACGGGTCGCCGGGCTCGAAGGCGTTGTGCGTGGCGTCGTTGAGCGGGTCGGCCACCCATGCGTCGTACGCCCAGCGCAGGAAGCCGCTGGTCTGCTCGCCCGCGTTGACCACCGACCAGTAGCTTTCGACCGGGGCGGACAGCGAGAAGTTGCCGGGCTCATGCTCGGTGCAGGAGTACAGCGTGGTGCGAAGGCCCTTTGCCTCACGCGCCTCGATCAGCCGGGTGAAGTCGGTGGGATGGGCCGCCGCCGCGGTGTCGCCGACGTTCAGGTCGGTGACGCGCAGCGCCAGGTCGAACTTGTTGACGAAGCCGTCCATCGCGCCGGCGGTCTTCAACGGCACGTCGTGGATATTCCGTATCGAGTCGATCAGGTCGAACGCGTCGGCGCTGAAGCCGCGCTCGTCGATGCCGATGTACGACTCGTCGAACCAGCCCTTGTCCATCAGATGCTCGATGAGCTTGCGCAGGAAGTCGGTCCACACGCTCCTCCAGCGCTCGGATCCGACCGTGTATCTCTCGGACTTCATCGTCCCGTTCTCCCAGTACGTGAAGTTGCCGTGCCAGGGCGCGATGCTGTATATCACGATCTTGTCGCCGATGCCGAGTCCCTTGTTGAACGTCACCCACTTGTCGAAGTCGGTGAAGTCGTAGGTGAACCCGCCCCCGCTCTTGGTCCACTTCACCATCGACGGGTAGTGGATGGCATTGGCGCTGTAGGTCTGGCCGGACCATGCGTCCTCGTTGATGGTGGTTGTGATGGCGTGGCCGCCGATGGACTTGTACAGTTCCATGCTTGATCTGAGGATCTGCAGGTGCTCGTCCGAGAACGGGGTGACGCCGTAGTATTCCGCGGAGGAATACGGGTACTGCCACAGTTCCACGTCGAAGTTCTTCTCATACTCTGCCGGATCAGGCAGCGTAGCGGCCTTCACCTCGATGGTGTAGGTGAATGTGAGCGGCGTTTCCATCCCGTCTGCGGTGGCGGTCAGCGTGGTGGTGTAGGTGCCGGCCTTGGCGTCCTTCGGTATGGCGAACGATACCCAGATGTTCTGCACCTGATTGGCCTTCACCGTGATCGGGCCGCTTTGGTAGAGGATGTCGTTGCTTTCGGAGCGGTTGGTCTCGGTGGCGGCGGGCACCTCGCGGTTCGGGTCTCCGTAGCCGAGATAGCTGCCGTTGTATGCCCTGGTGGACTTGATGAACGTGGCCGTGACGTTGCTTCTGGCGATGACGTCGCCGCCCTGCGACGTCAGGTCGCTTGCGGTGACCGTCAGGTTCGAGACGGTGGTGCCGACCGCGGCGAGCGAGATCTCGCTGTTGACCTTGTCGTTCTTCCATGCTTTCAGCGCCCGGTTGTTCGTCGTGAGGGCCTTCACCTCGTCGAACCGCTTCTGCGTGTATTGCGTATCAGGGTCCACGATGCCGCCGGTCAGGTTCGGTGCCATCCTGGCGACGGTGACGTCGACGATCTTGCTGATGCCGGCCGCAGTCGAGGCCACGGTGATGGCGGTGGCTCCCGGCGCGACCGCGGTGACCGTGCCATCTGCGCCGACTGTGGCGACACTCGTGTCGCCGCTCGTGTAGGTCATGTCATCGATGGTCGCGTAATCGGGCGCCACCGTATACGAGATCCGCTTGCTGTCGCCAACGCCCAGCGTCATCGAGGTCGTGTCGAGTGTGACGCCGGTGACCACGTACGGCTGATGGGTCACGACGACCTTGGCGCAGTCGATCAGCGCGTTCGTGGAATTCGTGTCCCGCTCGCCTGTGGCCACCGCCTTGAACACGTGCTCACCTTCGTCAAGCCCGGTGAACGACGCGATTTTCGTCTCGTTGATGTTGGAGGCGTTGTACAGGCTGTACGTGCCTTTTTCCGCTCCGTCAATATAGTATTTCACCTTGCCCATGGGCCTGTTCTTGCCTGCATAGACGTCGATTGCGCTGCCGAAGAATCGGACCGTATACCAGATGTCCTCCGCCGGGAGGCTGTCGGATGGCGCCTTGGACCACGTATGCACGTCGTTGCCCGGATCCCAGGCGTTGTCGGCGAACGTGAAGTAGTTGCCGTCGCCGGTGATCTTGGTATGCGAGATGGTGGTGGTCTGCACGGGCTCGACGGCCTGCGCCCGCATCCCCGCGAAATGGGGGCCCATGACCGTCGCCAGCATCATGGATACCGTGGCGATCACGGCGGCGGCAGGTCTCCATGGAGAGCCACGACCGCGCAACCACATAGATATTCTTCGGTTCATTTATGGACATCCTTTCTTTCACCTTTGAAAATCGGCCACCCTATTGTGTCCCAGCCTTTATCTTTGCCAGCTGTTTCTGATTGTCCAGTATGCCAATCGCGACCTTGCGCTCAGCATCCACTCAGTCTATGTGTTATGAAAGACAACGGCCTCGATCTTATCAGGACACAAGCTTGGCGAGATCGTTGCCGTATTCGCCGAGCCTCGGCAGGTCGACCTCGCGCCCGTTGAACGGCTCCTGCTGCCATGAGCTGTAGGAGCATGTCACCGTGACGTCCTTGCCGCGCCGGTACTGGCTGTCGAGCAGCTGGCCGCTGATGTAGATCTCGCAGGCCACGATCTGATCGTCGTCTGCGGACGGATCGCCGCCCACCGTCAACACCATCGTCGCGACGGGTGGTATAGGGCAGTCCGTTCTGTCCCTTACATCCATCGTATTGCCGAGAGAGCAAACACACAAGACGGCACGATACGAATCCGGCCCCCGATGGAAAACCAACGGGGGCCGGGATTCAAGGCAGGGCAGATGCCATTACAGCACTGCCAGCAGGATGAAGTTGAGGATGAAGAGCAGCGAGACAATCCAGATGATCGGGTGAACGCTCTTGGCTTCCTTCTTGCAGGTCTTGACGATGCAGTAGGTGATGAAGCCGGCGGCGATGCCGTAGCTGATCGAGTACGCGAGCGCCATGAACACGGCGGCGAAGAACGCCGGAATCGCCTCGGAGATGTCGCTCCACTCGATCTCCTTGAGGCTGGAGGCCATCATGCAGCCGACGATGACCAGCACGCCGGCCGTCGCTGCGGACGGCACCGCGGAGATCACCGGGGACAGGAAGATCGACAGCGCAAAGCAGATGGACACGACCACGGAGGTCAGGCCGGTGCGGCCGCCCGCCGCGATGCCCGCGGAAGACTCGACGTAGGTGGTGGTGTTCGAGGTGCCGCAGATCGCGCCGATGGAGGTGGCGATCGAGTCGGCGAACAGAGCGCGGTCCAGCTTGGAGGAGAAGCCCTTGCCGTCCTCCATGTGCTTCATGTCGTCATCGGAGAAGATGCCGGTGCGGCGGCCGGTGCCGATGAACGTGCCGAGCGTGTCGAACGTGTCGGACATCGAGAACGCGAAGATCGTGACCAGCACGAGCGGCAGTTTGGATACGTCGGAGAACAGCGCCGGGAAGCCATCGGCGCTGAAGATCACGCCGAAGGTCTGCGGCAGCTGGGCGAACGTGTCGGAGATGGACACGGAGTTGGACATGCTGGTCAGGCCCATCGGGATGCCGATGATCGCGGTGATGACGATGGTCAGCAGCATGCCGCCCTTGAGCTTGAGCACGGTGAACACGATGGCGAACAGCAGGCCGATCAGGAACAGCCACAGGGTCGGGGTGTTCAGCGTGGCCAGACCAGGCGTGGCGCCGGTGGCCAGGCCCTTGCCGGCGGCCTTGGTGTCCTTCGGGGTGAAGGTGACGAGGTTGACGTTGAGCATGCCGACGTAGGCGACGAAGATGCCGATGCCGCCGCCGATGGCGTTCTGCAGCATGGGCGGGATCGCCTCGATGATCATCTTGCGGATCTTGGTGACGGTGATGATGATGTTGATGAGGCCGCACAGGAACACCATGCACAGCGTCTCCTGCCACGTGAACTTCAGACCGAAGCACACCGTGTAGGTGAAGAACGCGTTGAGGCCCATGCCGGCCGCCTGCGCGTACGGCACATTGGCGAACAGGCCCATGACGAGCGTGCCGATGATGGCCGCGATGATCGTTGCCAGGAACACGCCGCCCCACGGCATGCCGGTCTGGTGCAGGATCTGCGGATTGACGACGATGATGTAGCTCATCGCGAAGAACGTGGTGAGGCCGGCCACGATCTCCGTGGACACGGTCGTGCCGTTCTCCTTCAAATGGAAGAACTTCTCCATACTTTCTCTGCTTCCTTGAATGTGCGAGGCCATCCGGCCTCGGCGAGACAAACTGCTATTCGCCCGGTTTCCCGAACACGCCCACCATAACATCTTCATAAGTCATGGATGTTATGGTGTCGGACGGCCTGTGGATATATGTGGATAACCCGTTCTCCATCCACATATCCACAGAAATCCCGCCGTCGGTGGCGCGCGGGCCCCCGACCCGCTAGCGTTGCGCCCATGAACGATTACGAACCGATACCGGGCGAGCCGACAGCCACCATGTTCCAGTCATTGGAACAGATTAGGCGGCAGACTCTGCAACGCTGCACCGCCACGGTAGGGCAGTCCGACCGCCAGCTGCTCTTCGGCATGACCACCGCTCTGGAACTGCAAGGCGTGCCGGTGCCCTCCCACTGCAATCTCGACACGGCCGCGCTGCATGTCACGGTGCGGACGCGCTCCGGCAGGCCTCATATTCGACCGTTGAAATCCGTCCCGGTCATTGTCCACATCTGGAGCCATTGCACTCCGCAATCACTCATCCACATATCGAATGGCGTGCACGCATTGCACGTGTTTCATGTGTGGGCGCAGCTGTCCCCATATCTTTCGACAGAGGATCTTGTTGTGCTCGGAGATTCCATTCTCACGATGCTGGTACGCAATGGCGCGCCGGACGCGGACAAATTGTATCTGGAGTTGCAGCGTTTCATAAAAGAGATGCCGCCGTTCCGAGGAAAAAGCATTTGCAGGCAAGCCATGACACTGGTACGCCCCAATATACGGTCTCCCGCCGAAAGCTCGCTACGGCTGGGCGTTCAACGCCACGGAATACCGGATGGACGATGCAATGTCGTGGTTCCTGGAATCACCTTTCGTTCAGGAGCAGCCATTTCGCTGGACATCGCATGGGTCGAGTTCAAGGTCGGAGTGGAATATGACGGCGATCATCATCGAACGGATAAGGTCCAGTGGCGCCGAGACAACGAAAAAAGGGAACGGTTGCGGGCCCACGGCTGGATATTAATCATCGTGACCGCTCAAAATCTGATTGACGAGATGTCGATTGCGGAACTGGCCCTGCGTATAGCAAGACGACTCGCCGAGCGCGGAGCTTCGAGGTCATCGCAATCAGCCTAGAGGGACTGGCAAGGAAGCACGGGTATCGGTATGACCGAAGACGATAGGCGTCGAATCATGCTATGACCGGGAACAACGCGAACGTTCTCGGGTGGAGCGGAGCGTGACAATCAAGAATGTCGTTGTACAACATCTGCAAAATCGCACAACGCGGCAGTTGTACAGCATTGCCGTCGCTTCTTCTATTCCGGAGCTCCCCCTCACAAACGCGAAGACCCCGCGCGGAGGCGGGGTCTTGTGGCGATGGACGCGCGGGCGGATGCAACGCATGCGATCCGCCAGCGCGCCGCCGATCAGCCGAAACGACCGGAGATGTAGCGCTCGGCTTCGGCGTTCTGGGGGTTGTTGAACATCGTGGTGGTGTCCGCGAAGTACTCCAGGTGGCCGGGCTCGCCGACGGCCTTCAGGTTGAAGAAGGCGGTGTAATCGGCGATACGGGCGGCCTGCTGCATGTTGTGGGTCACGATCACGATCGTGTAGTCGCCCTTGAGCTCGTTGATCAGGTCCTCGACGGCCAACGTCGAGATCGGGTCGAGCGCGGAGCACGGCTCGTCCATCAGCAGCACCTGCGGGTGCACGGCCACGGCGCGGGCGATGCACAGACGCTGCTGCTGACCGCCGGACAGGCCGATGCCCGGGTTGTCGAGACGGTCCTTGACCTCTTCCCACAGGTTGGCGCCCTTGAGCGCCCACTCGACCAGGTCGTCGGCGTCGGACTTGGAGATGCGGCGGTTGTTCAGGCGCACGCCGGCGAGCACGTTCTCACGAATCGTCATCGTGGGGAACGGGTTCGGGCGCTGGAACACCATGCCGACATCGCGGCGCACGGCGACGGGGTCCACGTCCTTGGCATACAGGTTCTTGCCTTCGAGCTCGACCTCACCCTTGACGTGGGCGCCGGGGATGATCTCGTGCATGCGGTCGAGGGTGCGCAGCACCGTGGACTTGCCGCAGCCGGACGGCCCGATGAACGCGGTGACCTTGTTGGGTTCGATGTTGATGTTGACATCCTCCACGGCCAGGAAGTCGCCGTAGTAGATGTTCAGATGTTTGACGTCAATGCGTTGTCCCATATGAATTCCTTTATTGATGTATATACAGTGTACGGCGGCTTACCGTTCGGACTTCACGGCGAAGACGCGAGCCACGACACGGCCGATGAGGTTGAGGATCAGCACGATGATGATCAGCACCAGGGCGGCGGCCCAGGAGCGTTCCATCGGGATCGTGGTGACGCAGGAGGAGCCGGCGTTGGGCGGGCAGTTGGCACGCAGCTTGCTGTATTCCTGGTAGACGAACACGGGAAGCGTGGTCATCTCGCCGCTGAACAGGTTCACGTTGGTGAACGTCGCGTAGCCTGCGGTCATCAGCAGCGGCGCGGTCTCGCCGATCACTCGCGCGATGGCCAGGATGACGCCGGAGACGATGCCGGGCAGGGCGGTGCGCAGCACGATCTTGCAGATGGTGCGCTGCTTGGAAACGCCCAGCGCGTACGAGGCCTCACGCAGGTCGCCGGGCACGACCTTCAGCATCTCCTCACTGGTCTTGACGACGGTCGGGATCATCAGCAGCGAAAGCGCGACGGAGCCTTCGAAGCCGCTGATGGTGCCGGGGCCGCCGATGAGCGAGAACATCGAGTAGGCGAACAGACCGGCGACGATGGACGGGATGCCGCTCATCACGTCGACCAGCAGGCCGATGGACTTGGCGAGCTTGTTGCCGCGGGCCGCGTACTCGATCAGGTAGACCGCGCACATCAGACCGACCGGCACGGAGATGACCATGGCGCCCAGGGTGATCTCCAACGTACCGATGATGGCGTGCAGCACACCGCCGTATCCGCCGGAGGGCGTCTGGCTGCCGCCGACGACGCCGGACATGTTGTACGAAAGGAAGTTGAGGTTCAGTCGCTTGATGCCGTTGGCGACGGTCGTCCACAGCACGGAGATCAGCGGGATGCACGCGATGATGAAGGCGAGGCAGATCAGGCTCTTCATGAAGACGTCCTTGCGCTTGCGGGACGCGGCGAAGGAACGGCTGGTCTTGAACCGGTCGAAGTCGATGTCGGGCAGTTGCTTGTCGTTGCGTGCGGCGGGCGTCTTCTTCACGGCGTTCGCGTCGACGCTGATGGTGCTCTTTACAGTTGCTTCACTCATCATGCGCTCGCTTTCTCGGTGATCTTACGGGCGACGAAGTTCACGAGGAACGTGATAACGAACAGCACGAGGCCGGTGCCGATCAGCACGGGCACGCCGATGTTCGGGTCGGCTTCCGGGTATTGCGCCGCGATGTTCGCCGCGATGGTCTGGTTCTGGGATGCCCGCAGCAGCTTGATCGAGTACGTTAGGCCGGGGGAAAGAATCATGAGGACGGCCATGGTCTCGCCGAGTGCGCGGCCCAGGCCGAGCATGGATGCGGAGACGATGCCGGACTTGCCGAACGGCAGCACGGCCAGCTTGATCATCTCCCACTTGGTGGCGCCCAGGCCGATGGCCGCCTCCTCCTGCAGACGCGGGGTCTGCATGAAGATGTCGCGCGACACCGAGGTGATGATCGGCAGGATCATGACGGCCAGCACGACGGCGACCGTGGCGACGGTTCGCGAGGGGCTGTCGGCGACCGACGGGTCATTGAGCGATCCATCGAAGATGTAGGTCCACCTCAGGTACTTCGCGAACCAGTTCCACACCGGCTGGATGGCCGGCACCAGAATCAGGCCGCCCCACAGGCCGTAGATGACGGACGGGATGGCGGCGAGCAGGTCGACCACGTAGCTCAGCGCGGTCGCCAGCTTCTTGGGTGCGTAATGCGAGATGAACAGGGCGATGCCAATCGAGATGAAAAACGCGATGATCAGCGACAGCGCGGAGACAAGCACTGTGCCGAACACCAGCGGGCCCACGTACTGCCAGAAGTTGTGCGCGCGGTTGCCGGTGAATGATTCGATGGTGGCGGTGTTCGCGGCCTGATCGCCTCCGATCAGCGGCCACGCCTGAAACAGCAGGAACAGGAACACCGCCGCAAGCGCGACGAGAATGAGAATGCCGGCAGCATAGGCGATCGTCTTGAACACGACATCGCCGGTCTTGCCTGTACTGGCCGGACTGTCTGCCGCTTTGTCTTGCGAACTCACAGGTTCTCCTTCGTATGCATTTTCAATGGTGGCTTCACGGCCGTGTACAACCGACAGAAGCCGCAGACACCTTTCATTGTGTCAGGTGTTCTGCGGCATCCGCCATACGGCGTGTCAGCTCACGCTGATCACTTGGTCTTGATGGCCTCGATGGACTTGGTGACCTTCTCGACGATGTTGCTCGGCAGCGGGGCGGAGCCGGCAGCGGAGGAGGCGGTCTTCTGGCCTTCGTCGCTGGTCACGTAGGTGAGCCAGCTCTTGACGAACTTGGCGGTGTTGGCGTCCTTGTAGGCGGGGCAGGCGATGTCGTAGGAGACCAGCACGATCGGGTAGGCGCCCTTGGCTTTGGTGGCGTGGTTGATCTTCACGACCACGCGGTTGTCGCCCTTGACGGACGTGTCGATCTCGGAATCCTCGATGACCTTGGAACCGGCGTCAGCGGAGATCTCGTTGTAGTTCTCGCCGACCTTGATGGCCGCGGTGCCCAGGTCGCCGACCTGGGAGAAGTCGGCGTAGCCGATGGTGCCATCGGCCTGCTTGACGGCGGTGACGACGCCCGAGGTGCCCTTGGCGCTCTGCTGGCCGGGGATGTCAGGCCAGTTCTCGGAGAGCTCATGGGTCCAGGAGTCGGGGGCCTGGTCCTTGAAGTAGCTCACGAAGTTCTGCGTGGTGCCGGACTTGTCGGAGCGGTGCACGACGGTGATCTGGGTGTCGGGCAAGGTCAGGTCCTTGTTCTGGTTGGCGATGGCCGGATCGTTCCACTTGACGATCTTGCCGTCGAAGATCTTGGCGGCGGTGTCGGCATCGAGGTTGATGTGCTTGCCGGCGTCGGAAACGCCCTTCAAGTTGAAGATGATGGCGATCGGGGAGATGTAGACCGGCACGTCGAACGCGGTGGTGCCGTTGGCGCACGCCTTGTCGGAGGACTGGGTGACCTCGTCATCGGAGAGGGCCTTGTCGGAGCCGGCCCACGCGGTGGCACCGCTCAGGAAGGTGGTGACGCCCGCGCCGGAACCGGTCGGGTTGTAGGTGACGTTCGCGCCGGAGTTCGCCGCCATGTAGGCGGAGATCCAGGCTTCCTCGGCCGCCTGCTGGGAGGTGGCACCAGCGCCGGAGAAGCTGCCGGTAATCTTCTCGGTCGAGGTGGAACCGGAGTTGTTGCCGGCGGACGAAGTGTTGTCGCCACAGGCGGCGAGCGACGCCAGCATCACGATGCCGGAAACCGCCGCGATGGAACGAACGAAGAGATTCTTACGCATTGTTTCTTTCCTCTTATCAACTGTCATAGCGGCTCGTGTCATACGATTCAGAGCCGATTCCTTTTCATGACAGTTACTAGCCTATGGGCTGTTCGAGGGGTCGGAAGACAAAATCGGTAAACAGAAGATGAATAGTTGCCGACCTTGCCACGTAGTTGGAATGCGCGGTTTGCGGTATATGGTTCGGCCCGCCTGCACCGGGTGGTTCAGGCGGGCCGAGGGCGCTTTATACCGGGTGCGGGCCGGTCACTGCTGCGGGCTGTCGATCTTGTAGCCGAGGCCGCGCACGGTGGTCAGGTACTGGGGATGGGCCGGATCCTCCTCGATCTTGGAGCGCACGCGCTTGACGTGCACGTCGAGGGTCTTCGTGTCGCCGACGTAATCGGAGCCCCAGATGCGGTCGATGAGCTGGTGTCGGGTCATCACGCGCCCCTTGTTCTGCATGAGGTATTCGAGCAGTTCGAATTCCTTGAGCGGGAAGAACACGCTTTCGCCGCGCACGGTGACCTGATGCTGGCCGACCTGCATGGAGATGTCGCCGCACACCAGCGGGATGTCGTCGTCGACCACACCGCTGGCCTCGACCGCGCCCTGATTGCGCCGCAGGACCGCGCGGATGCGCGCGAGTAGCTCGCGGAACGAGTAGGGCTTGGTCACGTAATCGTCCGCGCCGATCTCCAGACCGACGACTTTGTCGATCTCGGCGCTTTTGGCGGTGAGCATGATGATCGGCACGCGGCTCTGCTCGCGGATGCGCCGGCACAGGGCCGTGCCGTCGATGCCCGGCAGCATCAGGTCGAGCAGCACCAGGTCGATGCCGCCCTTGGTGAACAGCTCCAGGCCCTCCTCACCGCTGGCTGCGGCGGAGACGTCGTAGCCCTCGCGCGTCAGCTGGTACACCAGGGGCTCACGATATGATTCCTCGTCTTCCACGATGAGAATGCGTGTCATGTTTACCTTTCACACATACTGTGTTCAATGTCCGTACCGTCACCATCGTAGCGTGTTCAGGCACCGCCCGCATTCGGCTCCGAAGACTACGTTGCTTTCCGCGGGTTTCACGATGGGTGGCCGACGCGCCGGGGAGACCGTGGCGGCGGGTCTACTCCTGCGTCGCGGCGTCGCCGCCTCCCGGCGCGCCGACGGTCTCGCCGGGCGCTTCGCCGTCATCCGCCCGCTCGCCGTCATCGTCATCCGGTTCGGGGGCGACCGGCAGCTCGATGGTGAACGTGGAGCCTTCGCCCTCGCGCGACCATACGGAGATCGTACCGCCGCACTCCTGCACGCAATGCTTGGTGATGGCCAGGCCAAGCCCCGAGCCGCCCGTGGCCCGCGACCGCGCCGGATCGACCCGGTAGAACCGTTCGAATACGCGGTCCAGCGACGCCGAGGGGATGCCGATGCCCTGGTCGATCACGCGAATCGTCATGGAGCTCGGGTCCTTGCACAGCGAGACGCTCACGCTGACCGTCGTGTATTCGGGCGAGTAGCGGATGGCGTTTTCGACGAGGTTCTTCACGGCCATGGTGAGGGTCTCCCGGTCGACCATGATGGCGATGTCGCGCTGCGCCTCGTCGTCCGCGGCGGCGTCAGCGTCGACCGGCGCCTGCTCGCCGCGCAGCGACAGCCGTATGGCGATGTGCTTCGCACCGGCCTGCACCAGGTTCTCGCCGACGGCCGCGCGCACCACCGACATGGCGGATATGCGCTGCGCCTTGAGCATCGCCGGCGCGTCCTGCGCGCGCTGCAGTTCGATCAGGTGGGTCACCAGTTCGGTCAGCCGCGCGGATTCCTTGGTGATGCGGCCGGCGAAATACCGCACGGCGCCAGGGTCATCCGCCGCGTCGGAGACGGTTTCGGCGAGCAGCGAGATCGCGCCTGCGGGGGTCTTCAGCTCGTGGGAGACGTTGGTGACGAAGTCGCGGCGCATCCGCTCGAACCGACGCTGCTCGGTCACGTCGTTGATGAACACCGCGTACAGCCCATCGCAGATATGGCCGACGCGTACGCGCAGGTAGCTGTCGGAGGGCGCGGAGCTGCCGGCGGTGACACCTCGTCCGGAAATCGCGCTCGACATGCGGGTCAGGTCGAGCGAGACGCACATCTCGCGTTCCCGCACGCCCCCGTTCTCCACCACGACGTGCAGGATGTCGAGGATCTCGTCCTTGACGATCCAGCCGTTCTCGATGACATCGACGTTCACCGAGCTTTTGCTGGAGCACCGCACGGAACCGTTGCCGTCGCAGACGATCACCTCGGACGGCATGACGTCGATGAGCCCCTGTTCCGCCTCGCGCACCGGCACGTCGGTGCCGAACAGCGATCCGGAATCGCTCCCCTGCCCCGCCAGCGTGTCGCGTTCGCCGGACTCGCGCCCCAGCGCGTACGACCTCGATACGGCAATCACCAACACGATAATCGTCACCAGCACCGCCAACGCCACATGCACCCATGTCATCGGACCCGTCCCGCCTTTCCTCGGCCCTGCACCGCTCTCATCCACCCGCACCGATGATGCGGATGCGGATGGTTTCAGCGTAACGGCTCCGCACGTCCCGCCGCCAGCGCGACTACGTAAGTTTGCCAGTTGTTCAACTTGCCGTGTCCTTCCGCGGCACAGCCCGTCGGAGCGAGCCGCGCACGGCGTCACATGCGCCGCAGGATGTCGAGCACGATGCGGGCCGCGGTATCCGCGTATTCGGAGATGTCGAAGCCCTTGAACTCCTCGTAGTCGGTGTCGGCGTTGTCGCTCAGCGCGCGGATCACCAGCGCGGGTACTTCGTTTCGGGCGGCGACGTGCGCCACGGATGCGCCTTCCATCTCGACGGCGTCGGCGCCGGTGTCGTGGATGACCTTGGCGATCTGCGCCGGCGTATCGACGAAGTAGTTGCCGGACGCGATGATGCCGATGATGTGCGTGACGCCCATGGCCGCGAGCGCCTGGTCGGCGAGGGACAGCAGACGGTCGTCGGAGTGGAATTCCTCGACGGGCTGCTGCTCGGTGCCGGGCTTCCATTGGCCGACGAGTCGCATGTCGGTGTCGAGGTAGCGCAGTGTGCCGCCGAGCACCACGTCGTTGATGTGCAGGTTCCGGTTGAGGTTGCCGGCGATGCCGGAGAAGATCACCGCGTCGGGATGGTATGCGTCGATCAGGTGCTGGGTGGTGGCGGCGGCGTTGACCAGTCCCATGCCGCCGACGGTCGCGACGGCGGTGACGGTGCCTCCGTCGTTGGTTCCCAGCGTGCCGCGCGTCACGTCGAGGCCGGCTTGGCGGTCGTGGGTGACGTCGTTCAGTGATGCGGCGATGAGTGCGACTTCGTCGTCCAATGCGCCGATGATGGCGATGGTGGTCATGGGAATCCTTTCCGTGTGGTTGTTCGTGAAGAGTGATGGACGCCGTTTCAGCGCCAGCGCCGGGCGGACACCGCGTCGGCGAGCTCGTGCAGCAGCCGTTCCGTCTCGTCCCAGCCGATGCAGCGGTCGGTGATCGACTTGCCGTAGACCAGTTGGTCGAGCGGGGCCGCCGGCTGGTTGCCGCTTTCGATGAAGCTTTCCATCATGATGCCGGTGATGCCTTCCTCGCCATCGGCTATGCGCCGGGCGATGTCTCGCACGACCTCTGCCTGCCGGTGCTCGTCCTTGCCGGAGTTGCCGTGCGAGCAGTCGATGATGAGCCCGTGGGTGGCGGCAGATTCTGCCGGCATCATCGCGCGCACGTCGTCCATCGCACGGCGCACGGATGCGGTGTCGTAGTTCGGCCCGTGGATCGAGCCGCGCAGCACCACGTGGCAGTCCGGGTTGCCGAGCGTCTCCACCGCGCAGGCCCGGCCCATGTGGTCGATGCCGAAGAACGTGTGCTGCTGCGCGGAGGCGTAGCAGCCGTTGACGGCGGCCTTGACGGACCCGTCGGTCGCGTTCTTGAATCCGATCGGCATCGACATGCCGCTGGCGAGCTGGCGGTGGACCTGCGATTCGGTGTTGCGGGCGCCGATCGCGCCCCAGCTGACCGCGTCGGAGATGAACTGGGGGCTGGTGGGCTCCAGGAATTCCGTGGCGGCGGCGAGTCCTTCGCCCAGCACGCCGATCAGCGTCTTGCGCGCGAGCAGCAGGCCCTTGCGGATGTTGTGGCTGCCGTCGATGTCGGGGTCGTTGATCAGCCCCTTCCAGCCAACCGTCGTTCGCGGCTTCTCGAAGTACACGCGCATCACGATGAGCAGTTCGCCTTCGGTCTCCTTCATCACCTTCGACAGCCGGTGCGCGTAGTCGAGCGCGGCGTTCGGGTCGTGCACCGAGCAGGGGCCGACGATGACGAGCAGACGGTCGTCCTGCCCATACAGGCAGGCGCGTATCTCGTCGCGCGAGTAGGCGACGATCTCCTGCGCGGCGGAGTCAAGAGGCAGTTCCGCCAACACCTGGGCCGGGGTGGGCAGCGGTTCGAGCTCCAGCACACGGCGGTTGATGATACGGCTGACGCCCACCTGATCCTCCCAGCGCGGCACGCCCGTGGCGAGCAGCGGGTTCTTGCCCTCGTCCATGGCCTGCCGGATGGCCCGCAGCTCCTCCGGCGTGTTCAGCGGCTTCGGGCCGGCGTGACGCGGCGTGCCCTGCGGCGTACGCTCTCCCATGTTCTGCTGCTGCATGACGTGATGTCTCCTTGCCTTGTTCTCTCCCCCAAGGATAAGGCACGGCCCTGTACTTGGCCATACACGGGCCGCGCCAGCCCGTATCCGCCGCGCATGACGAACGTCCCCATGCCCCGCGTCGAACGGGCACGGGGACATTACGATGTTCTGGAGCGCTGCCGTCTCGCCGGCCGCGGCGTCCTTGTAGTCGCCGGCCGCAATCGCGACCACCGACAACACCGCCAGGATCGTCTTCCAGGGAGTTTTGCGCCCTGAGTGCCGTGCCGATTCCGCCATCACGCGCCCTCCTTCACCGACGCGAACAACGTCACGCCTTCGCCCACAGTTGCCGTGCATTCATCATGATGAGCCATGCCCTTTCAGTCTTCTCTGACTTGCGCCACGCTGCGGTCGCGCACTAATACCCCCCTGCCCGCGCTGGCACCTATGCCAACACGCGCCGGTATCCGCGGTGTTTCTCGAAGGAGAGGAACCACCGCTTGAACTCTTATGCGAGCCTAACATGAAACGGGGGAAAACGGGGGCACTTGATTTATACAAGAGTTGTTGTACAATATTTCTTGTCAATTGGATATCGCTTCATAACATGAGCGCAGCATCACACGCGACAGGTGTCATGAGGCACGGAAGGAACGGACATGGCACAGGCTTCCGACACGGCGCAACCGCAGACGCCGCCCCGCCGCGACAACCCCGCGACAGTCACCGACACGAACCGCCTGAAGGCGCTGTCGCACCCCACACGACTGCGCATACTGACCGTGATGAGCGACACCGAACCCGTCACGGTCGGCCAGATCGCCGAACAGCTCGGCGAATCGGCCGGAACGGTCAGCTATCACCTGAAACAGCTCGAAAAGGCCGGATTCGTCACGCAAACGCCATCACCCGACGGAGACAACCGCAGAAGCTGCTGGCTGGCCGCCCAACGCAGACTGGAAATCAACGCGGACGCGGCCGTCGATTCGGCAATGGCGACGACAATGGATCAGGTCAGCTCCACGCTTCGGCAAGAGGCATGGCAGCGATACAGGTCGGCCTCTGACAACCTGCCCAAACAGTGGACGGACCCAACGGTGACGAGCAGCAGCGTGCTGCGGCTGACAAGCGAGGAATACGCGCGCATGTCACAGGAGTTGCGCGAGCTCTTCAACACATGGACATCACGCGACCTCGCACACGAGGAAGGGGACGGCTCGCAACCCGTCATGCTCAACATCGACGCCTTCAGATGGCTGCCATAACGGCGGCCTGACATACCCTCTCACCCCACGCCCTGCGCCCACAATGCAATGGGCGAGCGCAAGCATACGCAATTTCACCCCTCGACGCACAACACCCCTCAACTTATTCAAAGGAAACATCATGCCCGAATCATCGCAGGCGCAAACCGCGCCACACCGCGAACGCACTTCCCCGCAACGCAGTGAATCGCTGTGGGGCAACCCCACATATCGTCAATGGTTCACTGCAGACACCGCCTCGACGATCGGAGCCGCGATGAGAGGCTTCGCGATCTCGCTGATCGCCTTCTCGCTCACCCAATCGGTGGTGCTCGCCGGATGGCTCGCCACGTTCAGCCAAATTGCCACGCATGTCAGCGACGTGTTCGGCGGCACGGTCGTGGACCGGCACAACCGCAAAGGGCTCATCATCGCCAACGCCGTGTTCGGCACGCTGCTGTGGGGAACGGTGTTCGTGCTGATCGCCCTGCATGCGATCGCATTCCCGATATTCGCCATCGTGACGGTCGCGGCGTCAGCGGTCAACGGACTACTCGCCAACGCGACCAACGCGATGCTGCGCACGATCATCCCGACCCGCGAATATCCGAAGGCGCAAAGCCTCAATCAGGGGCGCGATTCCGTGGTCAGCATCGCGGGATCCCCGCTCGGCGGCGTGCTGTACGCGGTCGCGCCGTGGCTGCCGTTCGCGGTCGCCTCGCTGATGTACGCGATCAGCGGTGTCAGTGCCGCCCAGCTGCGCGTCGACGAACATGTCCGCGACATGGTGACGACAGATCGCAAGAGCAAGCGTCCCGACACCGCGTCGCAAGCGGGCTGCACGTCCGATGCCGCCGTCGCGCCCGACGCCGATGCGACAGCAGAGTCGGCGCACACCTCGTTCTTCGAGGATTTCATCGAAGGATGGCGCTGGACGCTGCGCAGGCACACGCTGATGGCGATCTGCGTAATCGCCGCGCTGGTGAATTTCGGGCTCAACGGCGTGTTCGCCGCGGTGAACCTGCAACTGGTGAGCACCCACGTGGACTCCGTGCGACTCGGTTTCGTCAACACCGTCATGGGAGTCGGCATGCTGATCGGCGCGGTGATCGCCGCACGGGTATGCGAGCGAGTGCACATGGGCACCGGTCTGGTCGTCCTGTCGGTGATGTCGCTGCTGACATTGCTGCCGATGCTGTTCAGCAGCGATTACCTGGTGATACTGGCGTCATCGCTGATCGTCGGGCTGCCCATCCCCACCATCAACTCGCTGCTGATGGGATTCGTGTTCGCCAAAGTGCCAAGCGAGATGCAGGGACGTGTCGAGTCGGCGAGCGGCATGCTGTCGATGATACCCACGCTGTTCTGCTCAGCGCTCGCCGGCTCCCTCTGTTGCCACGCATCGGGTTCGGCGCCACGATCGGTCTGTTCCTGGCCGTGCTTGCGGTCAATGTGGTCATCGCGCTGCTGATGCCGTCGATCCGCTCGCTCCCCGCCGCCGACCACTGGGGCGACGCGTCGCTGTGACGATGCATCACTGAAGCAGCGTCAATGCAAAAAACGGTTCGGCGCGGCCTCTCGAACAGACAAGGCCACGCCGAACCTACGTATATGCTAACAGCCATGTATTGTGGCATACCCCACCTAGCGGCCTAGGCCGGGCACCGGATCAGAGCGCGTGACGCGCGTCGATGGCGTCGGCGAGCGTGTGCAGCAGCTCCTCGGTGCGCTCCCACGGCACGCAGGAGTCGGTGACCGACTGGCCATACACCAGCTGGTCGAGCGGTGCCGGTTTCTGATGCCCGCCCTTGAGGAAGCTCTCCATCATGACGCCGAGGATGCCCGGCTCTCCATCGGCGATACGCGAGGCGATGTTCTCAATGACCTCGGCCTCGACGTTCTCGTCCTTGCCACAATTGCCGTGCGCCGCATCGATGACCAGACCGCGTTCGCTCGGACCGCTCGCCTTCGACGCGCGCAGCGCCTCAAGCGCGGCCGCCACGGAAGCCGCATCGTAGTTCGGGCCGGTGTTCGACCCGCGCAGGATCAGATGGCAGTCCGGGTTGCCCTTCGTCTCGGCGGAGATCACGCGGCCATCCAGGTTGATCGACAGGAAATGGTGCTCGAACCCGGCCGCGAAACACGAGTCGGCGGCCGGCTTGATCGAACCGTCGGTCGCGTTCTTGAAGCCGATCGGCATCGACATGCCGCTCGCCAACTCACGATGCACCTGCGACTCCGTGTTGCGCGCGCCGATCGCCCCCCAGCTGATCAGATCGCAGATGTACTGCGGTGTAATCGGATCCAGCCATTCGGTCGCCGTCGGCAGCCCCAGGCCGAGCACGTCGGTCAGCACCTTGCGCGCCAGCCACATGCCCTTGCGGATATCGAAGCGGCCATCCAGATCCGGATCGTTGATCAGACCCTTCCAGCCGATCGTCGTGCGCGGCTTCTCGAAATACACGCGCATCACGATCATCAGTCGGTCCTCAAGCTCGCCCTTGAGCGCCGCAAGACGCTGCGCGTACTCGTGCGCCGCTTTCGGATCGTGAATCGAGCACGGGCCGACGATGACCAGCAGACGATCATCGCGACCGTGCAGGATGTCGCGGATCTGCTGACGCGATTGCAGCACCAGGTCGCTCATATCATCGGTGAGCGGCAGTTCCCTGAGAAAATACCGCGGTGCCGGAATCGGGTCGAGCTGGCGAATGTTCACGTCCACCGTTTCAGGGAACACGGCATTCCCGCCCAAATGCCGCTCGTCCTCGGAACTGTCCGGACCACGAAGCCCTGCCATCGCTCTGCTCTCCTTCCGCACCGCAGGCCGACGTCTTTCGACCCGCGCCCTCACGTCGCATACCAATACCGAACACACAATAGTAGATGCCGTCGGAATACGGAAAACAACGGCTGCAATGCGGGCACGGCGGAGCTGCGAAGCCGTCACCCGGCGAAAGTCCCATTCCGGCGGCTGCGAATGGGACTTTCGCGGGATGGAGATGGGGCGCTATTCGCAGGCGACGCCGTCGCCGTCGCGATCGAGTTTGGTCGAGTAGCCGGGCTGCCCTTTGTATAGCGGTGCTTTGCCGGCTGCACGCACCGCGGCGCAGTTCTTGTAGTAGACATCGGAACTGTCGCCGTCAGACGGAGCGGCCGGCTCCACCACCGTGCTCGACTCGGACTGTTCGCCCGATGAACCGTCCTGCGATGAGCTGCCTTGCGACACGTCCTCCTGCGGCGCCACTGATTCCGCGCCGTCGCCGGCCGGAACGGTCTGGGCCGGGCAGGACGACAGCACGCGCGACATCGCATCATGCTCGGCCTGCGTCACCCACAGCGAGTACTTCGCCTTCACGCCGATCTGCCGAGCCACGTATGAGCAGCGGAACGATTTGTTGGCAGGCAGCCAGGTCGCCGCGTCGCCGTCGGACTTGCGCTGGTTCGACGGGCCGTCCACCGCGAGCAGGTTGTACGGGTCATTCGCCAGCTGCTTGCGCCGGTCGGCGCTCAGCTGCTGCGCGCCCTTCTGCCATGCGTCCGACAGCGCCACCACATGATCGATCTGCACGGCCGCCGAGGTGCTTTGCCCGCGCACGAAATCAATCACCGCGGCGGTGTACGGGTCGACGAGCCGACCGCTGGTCACCACGCAATTGTGCGTACCGGCCTTGTAAGTCTTGTTGGTGAGGTCACGGTTGAGGATGTCGTTGCGTGTGTCGCACCCGTTGTGGTCGACGTCGGCCCATGCCTCGCCGAACTGGTCGCGCGAATAGCCGGTTTTCGGTGCACGTCCCTTGACCGGCAGCGTCTCCAGCACGCTCGTGGCGAGCTGTCCGCCGGACGCGGAAGCCGAGCTTGACGGTTCGGACGACTCAGCCGATTCGGATTGTCCGGACGACTGACGCTCAGCCGACCCCGCATCGGAGCCGGGAGTTCCGCATGCGCCGACGGTCAACACGAACGCGATCGGGATAAGACACGTCAGTATTCGATTGAATGTATTGAATGATGTGCGGCTTCCGGCCGACGCTTTCTTCATCATGAAGCTTTCTCTGGGCTTATTCCGCTATGCCGCAACCGATGCGCGGTCCTCTGGCTAGAAACATCATTGTCATCCAACAATAGCGGAAGACCGCCGTCAATGACGATTCCCCACATCGAACGGCACATTCCTTTCGTAAAATGTCCATCCGACACGGGGAATCAACGAAATCGGTCATTCAGTCTCGTGCTCGACGCACGGGCCGATACCTCGCTCAGGCCAGCGCACCCATCGGATCCCATGCGGGGAGCATGGTGGCGGGCTCGGCGAGCGCGGCCTGATACTCGGCCGGGAGCATCGCCTTGGGCACGGCCACCTCGTACACGTACTCGGTGAACCAGTCGTCGCTCATCGTGAAGTAGCCCTTGTCGGCAATCTTGTCGCCCCAGGAGTTCTCCACGCGCCAGCGACGGGTCGTGGTGCCGTCATCGGCCACGTCCACGCCGACGAACGCCATCGCATGGTTCATCGCGGAGTCGCCGAAGCGTACGCGCGACTCCTTGTCCATGTCGAAGTCCACATCGTAGACGCTGCCGTACTCGAACAAGTCAGTCGCCCACGCGCCGCGTTCGCGATCCATGAACGGACCGCAGTCCGCGCCGAACCACACCGGGATGCCCTTTTCGGTCAGGATCGCGCGCACGCAATCCTTCATGAACTGGTTCGGCACGTTCAGGTACTCGGTCGGGTTGCCGCCGGCCACGTTGCCCAGGTGCTCGATGCCGATCTTCTTGCCCTTGGCGTGCTCGCGGCGCGGATCGTCCACGAGGCACACGTAATCCTCAAGGTCGGCGGTGCCCACGTACTTCTTCCAGAACTCGACGGGCGTGATTTCGCCGTCGCGGTGGAACATGCCCTCGGAGTCGGTCCACTCCCAGTCGAAGCTCTTCGGCGGCTCGCCCAGGTGAATCGTCAGGATGCGGTGGCCGGCGGCGACGGTCTTGGCGATCTCGTCGTCGATCGACGCGGGGTCGGCGTACATGTGTGCCACGGCAGTGTGCAGCAGGTGGCGCAGCTGCGTGTTCATAGCGCCCGTGTTCTTCGAGGATTCGGTCTCCGGGAACAGGTCCTTCGGCACGGCACCGTACTTCTTGTACACGTTCAGCGCCATCGTCCACTGGCCTCCGTCACCCATCACGTCGGCGAGCAGGTGCTGGATCAGGCGCGAGTCGGACGGCTCTCCGGCACGAACCAGCGCGGCGACGTCCTGCAGGAAGTAGTTGACACGCTCCAGCTTGTCGAAGTACATCGCGTAGTTCTGGGAGAACTCGAACTCCTTGACGCCGAGGTTCTTCTTGGCGACGAAACGGGCCACATTCAGCGAGCTGAACAGCCAGCAGCGACCGGAACGGTCCTGATGGGTGACCTCGCCGTTGTCGACGGTGACGGAGAAGCGGCGCTGCAGCAGACGGGAACGGTCATAGTTCAGCGCGACCTTGTCGATACCGGCGGCGGTGACGGCGTTCATGGCCAGACGGTTGGACTGGCTGGCATCGAATGATGCGACCAGATCATTCAGCTGCTCGCCGGACAGCGGTGTGATTTCAGACGATGACGTGTTCTCGGTCATGCTGCTCCTTTGACTTGGGACGTGCGCGGCCGGTTTTGTGGCCGCAATGAAACGTGGCATCCAGCATTTGACCGGATGCCACGACGGGTCTCTAATGAGTGTAGCGGCGACAGCGGATTCCCGCCATCGAACCGGTTCAATACCTTGATTCGGCAGGAGCTCGGCGACTTCTACAGCCGCCTGCGGGCCGGACGGCGAAGCCCGGCATCCGACGCTTCGGAATCCCGGCCGACTGCTATTCGGCGGTTTCGGCCTCGCCGGCCTCGGTGTGCTCGGCCACATGCTCGGCGACCGGCTCGGCGGCGACCGCTTCCGCATCCTGATTGTCGTCATGCTCCGCGACGGCATGCGACTCATACGCCGGTGCCGGCTCATCCTGCGCGGCGGCATTGTACAGCGGCACATCGGGCGCTCCCTGATGCGACGCGGTGCCAGGCTGCTCCGCCCCCTGCTCGTTCATGAACCCGAATCCGCTGAACGCCTTGGTAAACATCGAACGCAGCTCGGACACGCGCTGCGTGATGGCCGCCTCACGCGATTGCAGCTCGGCGATGCGCCCCTGAAGATCCTCCAGCTCGACCTGCGCGGCCTTGCGGCGATCCTCGATCTGCGACGCCGCATCCTCGCCGGCCTTTTCCAGGATCTGCGCGGCCTGATCGTCGGCCTCCTTGCGCTTGCTCGCCGCATACGTGTCGGCATCCTCGCGCACGGTCTTCGCCTGGCCGATCAGCTCGTCGGATTCCTTCTTGGCGGCCACGCGACGCTCTTCGAGGTTTTCGAGCAGCTCGCTCACCTTCTTGGTCGCTTCGTCCTGCTGGGCGGCGATGTCAGTGCGAATCTGCTCGACCTCGGCGTTGACCTGGCTCATCGTCTGCGTGTGGCGGACCTCGGCGTCGTCGCGAATCTCCTGCGCCTTCGCCTTGGCCGCATCGATAATCTCGCCCGCCCTGCGCTGCGCGTCGGCCATCATCTTGGACACCTGCTCGCGCACGTCGGACAGTTTCTTGTTCGCCTCCGCGAGCGCCGCCTGAATCTGGTCGTTGGACTCGGACTTGAGCTTGGCAATCTCCTCGTTCGCGCTCCTGCGCTGCGAGGCGATCTGCTGGGTCGCCTTCGCCTGCATCTCGGCGATCTCGCGCTCCTGCTTGGCGCGCTCCGACGCCATGCGCTTTTCATGCTCCTCGCGCGAATTGGTGAGTTCGAGATCGACGGACTGACGCTGCTCGGTCACGATCTTCGCCGTTTCGGCGCGCAGCTGGGCGGCGTCCTGCTGCGCGCTGGTCGTAATGGTCTGCGCCTGATTGGTGGCGTTGCCGGTAATCGTATCGGCCTTGGCCTGAGCGTCATCGAGAAGATGCTGCGCATCCAGCTTCGCATTGTTGATCAGCGTCTCCGCCTGAGCCTTGGCGGACGCGCGAGTCGAGGCGGCATCCTGCTTGGCACGCTCCAGCAGCTCGGTGCTGGTCTGCTCCGCGGAGGCAAGCATCTGCTGGGCGTTGGCGCCCAACGAGGCGAACGTGTGGTTCTTGGACGACTGACGGTTGCGCTCCTCCTGCAGCTTCGCCTGCAACTGCAGCAGACGATCCCCGTCCTGCTTGATCTGCGCACGCAACGCGGCCAGCGTCTGCTGCGCGCTGGCAAACGCCCGGTCCACCTGCTCCTTATCGTATCCACGTATCACAATCGGGAACTGGTCCGCCATGTTCGGTTCCTTTCGCCATTACACCTGCTCGTTAGCACAACCACACACGACTGTACCGCATGGCGTCAAGCCCACGCCAGAAACGCGACGAACCATACGCGAACGTACACACATGCCGGCAAGAAACCAGCTGCATCCCAGCAAAACGTCAGGCGATGAGAATATCCCCGGACGACGGCTGCAAATAATAACGGACCGTCTCGCGCACCACATCGCGCCCGGCACGCACCTGCTGGCGCAGATCCAGGCCGTTCTGCAGCCTGCTGCCGCCATTGATCGGAGGGAAGCTGACGAAGCCGGCCAGCACACGATCCTGTGTCGCCGTCCAGTGCAGCAGCTGGTAGAACAGCGAATTGCATACGAACGTGCCCGCGTCGGAACTGAGCGTGGCGGGTATGCCGTCGCGCGCGAAATCGTTGATGATGGCCCGCAACGGCAAACGGGTCCAATATGCGGCCGGGCCATCCTTGATGATCGGCTCGAACCGCGGCAGCGCGTTGTCGGCGTCAGGGCGGGCAGCGTTCATCAGGTTCGTGGCGCAGCGTTCCATCGCCACGCTGTGCGCCGCATGCTTGAGACCGGTCGCGATCACGATGTCCGGCCGGGTCGCATCCAAGGTCTCCAGCAACGTGGGCCAAGCGTTGGCGAAGCTGACCGGGAGCGCCACGGTGTTGATGGACACGTCGGCGTCATGCAGCGGATCGTCCACGTCGGACGGATCCCCGATGCCGTCGCGGACGAGCGCCTCGGGCACTTCGTACGACGGGTTGACGTCGATGTTCTCGTAGTGGTCGAACCCACAAATCACGACATTGAGCTGCTGCATGATGCCAGTGTACCCCGCGAACGCCTGCCGCTGCTATTGCTCGCGGACCTGGGCGAACACCTGATGCATCCGTTCGCGTGCGAGACGCTTGCGGATCTCCAGCGAGATCTGCTCGGCCTGGGGCAGGTCGTCGCGCGTGGTGATCTTCATGTTGGTCCGGGAGCCGGCCACGATGGCGACCGGGACGTCGGGCAGGTAGTCGACGACCACGCGCGTATCATCGGTCGGGTGGAAATCGGGGTCGCGCGAGGCTAGCTCGTATGCGCGGCGGATGGTCTCGAACCGGAATGCCTGCGGAGTCTGCGCCCGGAACATGTTCGCGCGGTCCGGGACGGAGCGCACGACCTTGCGGTCGCCCAGATCCTCGGTGAGCAGCATCGTGTCGGTGGAGGCGAATGCGACCGTGGCTGCCTCGAACTCGTCCAGCGCGGTGATGCAGCCGTCGATCGAGGACTGCTCGACGAACGGACGCACCGCGTCGTGGATCAGCAGTTTCGCGCGGGGCGGGATGCCAGCTGCCCCCAGCGCCTGCAGAGCCGCCGCAGTGCTGTCGGCGCGTTCGGCGCCGCCGTTGATGATCATGCGCACCTTCGGGTAGCCGGCCTCATCGACCAGGCGTTCCACTTCATCGCGCACCTGCGGGTTGACGACGACGATGGTGTCGGTGACATGCGGGTTCTGCTCGAACGCCTCGATGGACCAGCAGACGATCGGCTTGTCGTCGACGCTCACCAGCTGCTTGGGGTTGTCCGGATCGAAGCGCGTGCCGAAGCCGGCGGCCAATACCACGGCGACGACCGGTGCTTCGGGTTCTCTGTCATCTCTCTGAGTCATACCGCCCACCGTATGCCCCGCCCTGCCCGGGTGTGACGGAAGCCACACTCTTCTGCACGGAATTTTTTCTGATTCGACGACGAACAGGCCGCCGACACCGGTGTCGGCCCCGCCGCAACGGGCTATCTCGCTTTCGAGGGGTTGATTTCGGCTCCGCCGAACATCTATCTGCGTTTCAAGGGGTTGCCCAAACACGATACCGCGAGTATTAAGCGCCAAACGCCATTGGAATCATGCGGTTTAGGGCCTCGGGCTACTTGGCCATCAACCTCACGAAACGAAGATAGATGTTCCCCACCGGTGGAATCAACCTCACGAAACGAAGATAGCGGCCCGATTCGTCACAACCGAGGCAAATCGGGGTCAGCCGCGCATGATCAGGGCGAGCAGGCGTCCCTCGTGCGCCTTGCCGGCGAGCGAGGCGCGGCGGTGGGAGTACCACAGCGGATTCTCCAGCGTGCACATGCTGTGGCGCACGGTGCTCCAGCGGTCGGCGAGCGCGGGCTCGCCTTCGCCGTCGGCGGCGCACAGCGAGGCAAGCTCTTCGTCTTCATACAGGTATTGGGAGGCGGCGTTGACGCGCGGGCGCGAGTCGACGATGCTGTCGACGGGAACACCCGCCTTGGCGAGCTCCATGCGGGCGGCCTTGGCGATGTCGATGCCGGGGCCTCCGAATCGCGTCAAGGTGAACGTACCGGGGAATTGCGCGTCGAACCCGTCGGCGATGGCGTCGCCGACCTCGTAGCAGTCGCCGCAGATGCACGGTCCGAGCGTGGCCGCGATGCGCTCCGGCGCAGCGCCCTTGGCCATCATCGCATCAATCGTGGCACCGATGATGCCGCGCTGCAGGCCCTTGCGCCCGCAGTGAGCGGCGCCGATCACGCCGGCCTGGGCGTCGGCCATCAGCACCGGCAGGCAATCCGCAGCGAACATGCCCAGCGCCACACCCGCGCGAGACGTGACTTGCCCGTCCGCCTCCACGACGGTCGCGGCCTGCGCCTCGCCGTCGGCGGTCACCTCACCGGGCGTGCCGGACACATCGAAGCCGAACGGGGTGTTCAGATGCCATGATGCATCCACGTCCACCGCGCGCCCGGAATGCACCTGACTGACCAGCGAGAGCCCGCAGCCGATGGATTTCGCGAGCGACACGCGATTGGCGAGAATCGCCTGCGGGTCGTCGCCGCCCTTGCCGCCGAGATTGCAATCGCCGAAATCGCCGTGGCTCACCCCGCCCAAACGCGTGGTGTAGACGACAGTGACACCAGGCGCCAGCGCGATCGGGATCGTCACTGGAACCGGGTTGCCCTCCTCGTCGGTGGGGCTGATGGCGTTGCTGTCCAGAATCTCATCATCAAACTGCGTATCGCTCATGATTCCTTATCCTATGTGATTGCGTGCTCTTCGGCTCGGCGATTGGCGTCAGGCGGCTTTGAGGGTGGGGTGCTTAGTGCGGGAGCGGATCGCGGCGTTGACCGGCACCTCATGCGGGCACGGCATGGAGAACACATGCGCCGGATTGTTGATGGCTTGCACCCAGTTGCCGTCGGCGTCGCGAAGGCCGTTTTCGGGCACGGTGTAGATGAGTGGCGCGTCGCCCGGCAGCAGGAATTCGATCTCCTGGCCGGGTTCGATCTTGTTGCGGCTCATCAGCGTGACGCGACCGCCTTCGTCCGGGCTCCACGACAGCACTTCGCCGACGACCAGCCATGAGCGGAAGTAGCCGCTGCGGTTGGTGTTCTCGGTGACCTTGCGGTCCGGGTAGTAGAAGCCGGTGGAGTATTCGCGGTGAGCGACCTTGTAGGGTTCCTCTTTCAACCATTCGGGCAGTGTGACGGGCGGCGCGGGCGCGACGGCCGCATGCTGCCAGCCGTTCGTGTCGATCGGGGACTCGTCGCGCGTGTTCGATTTGCGGCGCGTGCTGCGGGCCTGTTGTTCAAGATCGGAGATACGGTCTGGGGCGGTGGGGCTCTGGCCGACTTCCAGGACGCCGTCGTCGCCGGGGACGCCGGCGAAGGCGACGTCGGCCTGTTCCATGATGTGGTCTGTGAGATCGGCACCGGACAGTTCCGCCGCGTACGGGTCATCGTTCAGCCAGACGGGGGCGGGCGCGTCGGTGCGAATCACGCGGTCGTGGAACGGGCGCAGCGTGTTGCCGTCCGCGGCCTCGAAACCGCGCTGCACCATGTATTCGTTGACGGCGGTCTTGTAGGCGTTGGTCATCGCGGCGATGTAGTACGCGCTTTTGGCCCGGCCCTCGATCTTGAGGCTGGTGGCGCCGGAGTCGATCAGGTCATCCAGGTGCTCCATCATGCACATGTCCTGCGAGTTGAACAGGTACGTGCCCTCTTTGGTCTCCTCGACCGGGAAGTACTGGCCGGGACGCTTCTCCTCGACCAGCGAGTACTTCCAGCGGCACGGCTGCGCGCATTCGCCGTGGTTGCCGTCGCGACCGGTCAGATAGTTGGAGATCAGGCAGCGTCCGGAGAACGCCATGCACATCGACCCGTGCACGAAGCATTCGACGTCCATGTCGTCGGGAATGTTGGCGCGGATGTCTCGCACGGCCTGCAGATCCATCTCGCGGGCGAGCACGACACGTCTGGCGCCGAGGTCGTACAGCGCGTTGGCGGCACCGTAGTTCGTGACGCCCGCCTGCGTGGAGACGTGCAGTTCCAGCTCGGGGGCGACGCTATGCGCGGTCATGAGCACGCCGATGTCGGTGACGATCAGCGCATCCACACCGGTGCCGGCCAGCTGGCTGATGTATTCCTGGATGGCCCTGACCTCGTTGTTGCGCGGTAGCACGTTGCAGGTCACATATACGCGGGCGCCCCGCGCATGGGCGTAGCGGGCGCCCTCTTCGAAGTCCTCCAGGCTCAGGTTCTTCGGAGCACTTCTCATGCCGAACGCCTTGCCGCCGCAATATACGGCGTCGGCCCCGTAATCGACCGCAGCCTTCAGCCCGCGCAGGTTGCCCGCCGGAGCCAGCACTTCCGGCTTACGCCGGGCCATTCGTTGTTGAGATTCAAGCACCCCACCAGTGTAGTGCATGGAATCTGGTGCCAATGTCGCGCCTCTGACATCAGACGTCAAGTACACCCCCCCCCTTAACAAAATCCGCTCGGCGAGTTCTAGTGATCGTTGCAACACCTGACCTACCGCAAGGAGGGTCAGGTGACCGGGAGCCATCGAAACGAAGACCGTGGCGGGGAGCGCCGTTGGACGTTCAACGGCGTCGAATATCCGACGAGGAAGCTGATGTGCGCGGCGAGGCGCGAGGAGTACGTGCGTCTGCTGGACGAGGAGGGCATGAACTTCACCCAGGCAGCCCATGCGGTCGGGGTCTCCAAGCGCACCGGCAAGGTATGGCGCAACGGGCGCACCCGCGCCACCGGGAGGAACGAAAAGGCAAGCATGGACTGGTATCGTTCCACCATGGACAAACCCAAACGGATCCACGCGCGCTACCTCAATCAGGAGGAGCGCATCCTGATCGCCGACCGGCTGCGCCCGGGCGGTTCGATTCGCGCCATCGCCCGGCTGCCGGGACGCGACCCCGGCGCGGTCAGCCGCGAGGTCGAGCGCAACAGGAATCCCGGGATCGGCGACTGCGAGCCCTGCCGCGCCCAGCAGAAGGCGGCCGACCGGCTCAAACGCCCCAGACCGCGCAAGGCGGCCGAGGGCACGCCGTTGTGGGCGGAGATACTGGCCGGGTTGCGCAGGCATTGGAGCCCGGAGCAGATAGCCAACCGGCCGAGGTGGAGGATCGGGCGGTCCCGGGCCACTGGGAGGGGCGATCTCATCACCGGCAGCCGCAACAAAAGCGCGATCGGCACGCTCGTCGAGCGCACGACCAGGTTCACGATCCTGCTGCACCTGCCCGACGGGCACGACGCCGAACACGTCCAGCGGGCCATCATCGACAAAATGGCCTCGCTGCCCAAACTCCCGCGCAATTCGCTGACCTGGGACCAGGGAGCGGAACTCGCCCTGCACAAACGGATCGGCGCCTCGCTGGACATGGCCGTCTACTTCTGCGACCCGCACTCCCCGTGGCAGCGCGGCACCAACGAGAACACCAACGGCCTGCCGCGCCGGTACTTCCCCAAGGGCACCGACCTATCCGTCCACCCGGTGGACTACCTCGACGCGGTCGCCGAGGAACTCAACGACCGGCCACGCAAGACCCTCGGCTTCATGAAACCAAGCGAGAAGATCATCGAACTACTCGACACCGCGTGATAACCTCAACAACCGACAACGTGGCCATGGAAGGCCGCTCAAACCTCAGGTGCTGCAACCACCACTAGAATCCACCTCATGCAACGCATGACTGGGGTGGCCATGCCCTGGAGTCGCAAGACTCCAGTGAGACTACAAAAGCAGACTCTCAAAACTCGCGGATAGACAAGGAAAACCGCTATTCCACCGGTGTATCTGCGAGTTTTGAGAGCCTGTCGCCTTAAAGCCTCACAAGCTCGTCGGGGGTGAGCTCCAAATCGCCGGCATGCAGGCTGTCGAGGATGGTCTCGGGGCGGTGGGCGCCGGGGATGACGAAGACATGGTCGCCCTTGGCGAGCTCCCACGCGAGCACGACCTGCTGGTAGGAGACGCCACGAGCCGCCGCGATCTCGCGGAACGGGTCGAACTTGGTTTCGTCCTTGGGCTTGCGGAAGCCGCCCAGCGGGCTCCAGCACACGAAGTTCAGACCGACTTTCGCCGTGTATTCCAGCGTATCGGCGGTGTCGAGGTAGATCGGCGAGTACTGGTTCTGCACGGCGATGAGCTTGTCGCCGAGGATGCCGCGCGCGATGTCGATCTGCTCGATGGAAGCGTTGGAGATGCCGGCCTCCTGCGCCACGCCCTCGTCCACCAGCTGCTTGATGGCTTCGACGGACTCGTTGTACGGCACCTTCGGGTCGGGGCGATGGAAGTAGAGCAGGTCAATCGTGTCGACGCCGAGCGCGAGCGCGCTCTCCTTGCCGCGCTTGATCAGGTTTTCGGGGCGCCCGTCCACGTCCCAGGTGGGGCGGCCGTCGGTGAAGTTGCGGAAATGACCGACCTTGGTGGCGATGGTGACCTCGTCCTTCGGGCCGTTCCAAGAGGCCATGGCCTCGCGGATCAGCTTTTCGCCGGTCTGCTCTTCGCCGCCGGAGCAGTAGTAGGCCCAAGCCGTGTCGAGGTGACGGCAGCCGGCGTCGAGTGCGGCGTGGATGGTCTCGATGCCCTTATCGTGGCCGAGGTTGTTCTCGATGGTCAGCGGCATTTCGCCGAGGCCGATGGCGGTGGTGCCGAACGGACCGAGGTTGCGGTGCAGTACCATGTGCATCTCCTTGATGGTCATATAATGTCGCCCTCCACAATACGCCGAGGCCGCGGCGGATACGACCCCGGTAGCAGCGAACGGTTCTCAATAAGAAACGTGTGAGGATTCCGCACAATTTCGCACAATCGCACAAATAGGCAAAGTCCCGGAATTCCAGGGCTCAGCCGATTTTGATGTTCATTTCGGCCGACAGCAGGCTCGCACCTTTCTTATTGAGAACCGTTCGCTGCTACAAATCCGCCCGGAGACCGCTCATGTGACTATCCCCACATTTCACACCGACACCAAAAATCCACCATCGCCCAAAATCGGCATCATCCCAACGAAACACTACATATAGTGACCACACACTGCGCGCGACACGACTTGTAGGGGTTCTTGACTGCAAATTACAACGCTGTAGTCTGAGCGAGTCAACACGTTCACCCCAGCGCATCAAGGGAGCAACATGACCGTCACCGTGTTCACCAAACCGTATTGCCCGCAGTGCGACGCCACCAAGCGCCAGCTCACCAAGCAGGGCGTGATTTTCGAGACCGTGAACCTGGAGCAGAATCCGGAGACCCTGGCACAGCTGCAGCAGGCCGGCTTCCAGCAGGCTCCCGTCGTGATCACCCCCGATGCATCCTGGACCGGCTACCGCCCGGACCTGATTCGCGAGCTGGCCAAGAAACTGGCCAAGAAGACCGCGCCGGTGGCCGCATGAACGGCAGCGCCCCCGCCACCCCCGGCACGCCCCAGCCTCATCCGCGCAGCACCCCGATCGACCTGACCGCCGCGCACGCCATCCCCGCCGCCGACAGCACCACGCCCAGCACCCCCGAGCAGCCGGCCGACAACACGGTCGAGCACATCGGCGCGGTCGTGTACTTCTCCTCCGCCTCCGAGAACACGGCCCGGTTCATCGAATCCTGCCAGCTGAGCGGCATCGGCATCGCCGTGTACCGCATCCCCCTCAAGCCGGGCTCGGCGCCGCTCAACGTGCGCGAGCCGTACGTGCTGATGGTGCCGACCTACGGCGGCGGCGACGCGAAAAAGGCCGTGCCGCCGCAAGTGAAGCGCTTCCTCAACAATCCCGCGAACCGCGCGTGGATCCGCGGCGTGGTCGCGTCCGGCAACACCAATTTCGGCACCGCATACTGCGCGGCAGGTGACATCATCGCCGCGAAATGCCGTGTGCCGTTCCTCTACCGTTTCGAGCTTATGGGCACGCGAGAAGACACGCGCAAGGTGCGCGATGGACTCGTGCGCTTCTTCCGGGACCACCGCGGCTGAACGCGCCACAATCACCGTTATTCCAGTTACTCCAAGGGAAAACTATACTCATGACTGACTTCACCGACACCGAGCTGCCGCTCGACAACACCACCGACACCACTGTCGATCAGTACGATCCGGCGCACGACTATCATGCGCTCAACGCGATGCTGAACCTGTATGACGCCGATGGGCGCATCCAGTTCGGTAAGGACAAGGCCGCCGAACGCGAATACGCCACCGGCCACGTGGCCACGAACACGAAGCGCTTCGAATCCACCGGCGAGCGCCTGCGCTACCTGATCGACCACCAGTATTACGCCCCGGCGGTGTTCGAACGCTACTCCCCCGAGTTCCTGGACGACTTCTACGCGCACGCCGAATCCTCCGGATTCGAGTTCGGCACGTTCCTGGGCGCGTTCAAGTTCTACACGTCATACGCGCTGAAGACGTTCGACGGCAAACTGTATCTGGAGGACTTCCCGCAGCGTTGCGCGGCGGTCGCGCTCGAATTGGCGGCCGGCAACGAGCAGCGGGCCGTCGAATACCTCGACGAGATGCTCTCCGGCGCGTTCCAGCCGGCCACGCCGACGTTCCTGAACCTCGGCAAGGCGCAGCGCGGCGAGGCGGTCAGCTGCTTCCTCGTGCGCATCGAAGACAGCATGGAGTCGATCTCGCGCGGCATCAACGCGGCCCTGCAGCTGTCGAAGCGCGGCGGCGGCGTGGCGCTGCTGCTCAGCAATCTTCGCGAGCTCGGCGCCCCGATCAAGCACATCGAGAACCAGTCGAGCGGCGTGATCCCGGTCATGAAGCTGCTGGAGGACTCGTTCTCGTACGCGAACCAGCTTGGCGCGAGGCAGGGTGCCGGCGCGGTGTACCTCAATGCGCATCATCCGGACATCCTGCGCTTCCTCGACACGAAGCGCGAGAACGCCGACGAGAAGATTCGCATCAAATCACTGGCGTTGGGCGTCGTAATCCCGGACGTCACGTTCGAGCTGGCCAAGAAGAAGGCCAAGATGGCGCTGTTCAGCCCGTATGACGCGGAGCGCGTGTACGGCAAGCCGTTCGCCGACATTTCCGTCACCGAGCATTACGACGAGATGGTGGCCGACGACCGCATCAGGAAAACCTATATCGACGCGCGCGAGTTCTTCACGACGCTGGCCGAAATCCAGTTCGAATCCGGCTACCCGTACATCGTGTTCGAGGACACGGTGAACCGCGCGAACCCGATCGCCGGGCGCATCACGATGTCGAACCTGTGCTCCGAAATCCTGCAGGTGCAGGAGGCGAGCTCCTACAACGAGGACCTGACCTACTCGCACGTCGGGCGCGACGTGTCCTGCAACCTCGGCTCACTGAACATCGCCAAGGCGATGGACGCGGGTCTGGCCGGCACCGTCGAGACGGCGATTCGCGCCCTGACGTCGGTGTCCGAGCACACGCGCATCGACGCGGTGCCCTCGATCCGCCGCGCGAACGATGAAGGGCACGCGATCGGCCTGGGACAGATGAACCTGCACGGTTTCCTCGCCCGCGAGGGCATCCAGTATGGTTCCGAGGAAGCGCTCGACTTCACCGACATGTATTTCATGACGGTCGCCTACCACGCCTACCGCGCCTCGCACACGCTGGCCGTCGAGCACGGCACGGCGTTCCGCGGTTTCGCCGATTCGGCGTACGCCAAGCCGGCCGGCGAGGGCAATTATTTCGACAAGTACACCGACGGCCGCCGCTCCCTCGCCCCGCGCACCGAACTCGTGCGCGCCCTGTTCGAGCGTTTCGGCGTCGCAATCCCGACCGAGGCCGACTGGGCCGAGCTGCGCGACGACATCCTGCGCGACGGCATCTACAACCAGAACCTGCAGGCTGTGCCGCCCACCGGCTCGATCTCGTACATCAACCATTCCACCTCGTCGATCCACCCGATCGCCTCCAAGATCGAGATCCGCAAGGAAGGCAAGCTCGGGCGCGTCTACTACCCGGCCGCCTACATGACCAACGAGAACCTCGAATACTACAAGGACGCCTACGAAATCGGCTGGAAGGCCATCGTCGACACCTACGCCGAAGCCACACAGCATGTGGACCAGGGACTCTCGCTCACGCTGTTCTTCCCCGACACCGCCACCACCCGCGACCTCAACAAGGCCCAGATCTACGCCTGGCGCAAGGGGATCAAGACCCTCTACTACATCCGCATCCGCCAGCAGGCGCTGGAAGGGACCGAGGTGCAAGGCTGCGTCTCCTGCATGCTCTGAGGAATCGATGGATGATGTATGCGTATACCGCCTTTCTTCGGCGCTCGACGTACCTTCGTACGCCTTCGGCCTCAGACGGCGGTCTCCACACACGTCACCCACCGATTCCCCTCCACAGCCCTGCGCACGCCCGCAACTCAAGGAACCCACATGTCGCCAATGATCTACCGGCTCATACTCCGTCTGACCGCGCCGGAGGAGTTTGAAGACAAACCCGCCGACGACGAGATCGAGTAATCCGAAAGAACGTAACAGACCACCCCCAACAACGAAAGACAGACAACCATGGCACCAATCTCCGTACCGCGCAAACCGCTCAAGCTCATCGATCGCGTCTCCGCGATCAACTGGAACCGTCTGGAGGACGAGAAGGACCTCGAAGTATGGGACCGCCTGACCGGCAACTTCTGGCTGCCCGAGAAGGTCCCCGTCTCCAACGACATCCCCAGCTGGCAGAAGATGAGTGACGACGAGCACACGCTCACCATGCACGTGTTCACCGGACTCACGCTACTCGACACGATTCAGGGCACAGTCGGCGCGGTCTCGCTGATTCCCGACGCGCTCACCCCGCACGAGGAGGCCGTGTACACGAACATCGCGTTCATGGAGTCCGTGCACGCCAAAAGCTATTCGAGCATCTTCTCGACGCTGTGCTCCACCAAGGAGATCGACGCGGCGTTCGACTGGAGCGAGCGCAACGAGTTTCTGCAGAAGAAGGCCGAAATCGTGCTCGACTACTACGAGGGCAACAGTCCGCTGAAGCGCAAGGTCGCCTCCACGCTGCTCGAATCGTTCCTCTTCTACTCCGGCTTCTACCTGCCGATGTATTTCTCGGCGCACGCGAAGCTGACGAACACGACCGACGTGATCCGTCTGATCATCCGCGACGAGGCCGTGCACGGGTATTACATAGGCTACAAGTATCAGCGCGGGCTTGAGCGGGTGAGCGACGCGAAGCGTGAGGAGATGCGCGAGTACACGTACAACCTGCTCAACGAGCTGTACGACAACGAGGTGGAATACACCGAGTCGCTGTACGAGCGTGTGGGACTGACCGACGACGTGGAGAAGTTCCTGCGCTACAACGGCAACAAGGCCCTGATGAACCTCGGGTATCCGGCGCTGTTCCCGGCCGAGGCGTGCGACGTGAACCCGGCGATTCTGGCGGCGCTGTCGCCGAACGCCGACGAGAACCACGACTTCTTCTCCGGCTCCGGCTCGTCCTACGTGATGGGCAAGGCCGAGGAGACCGACGACGAGGACTGGGACTTCTGACGGATGTGTGCCCTCGCACGGTGGCTGAAATTGCATCACCGCGCGAGGGCGCACAGCGTGACGGTACCCTGAAAACCGTTGCAAATACTGGGCTCTAGCAACACCGTCACTGTGAGAGGGCACACACAGTGACGGTGGCCTCACACAGTGACGCTTTGAGCGGTACCCCTGCGCCCCTCAGCGCGACGGTTCTTTGCATGAGGGGCTATCAACCGTTGGAATCGCACCGGTTACGCGCGTAGGCGTTCGCCAGCGGAGTGGCGGCGCTGACGGCCACGTTCACGACCGTGCTGAACCGCGGCGACCACGCGATCTTCTCCGACACGGCCGGCACGCTGCTGTCGGTGGACAATACGTTCAATTCGCCGTTCAACGCATGGCTCATCAACCGCGGCTTAGTCACGCTGCCGCTGCGCATGAGGCAGCACAACGCCTCGGCCCAGGCCATCGCCGAGCACCTGCAATCACTGCCGCGGGTGCGGTTCGTGGCGTATCCGGGGCTCGAATCGCACCCGCATCACGCATTCGCCGCCAGCCAGCTCGCCCGACCGGACGCCGGTTTCGGCGGGGTACTCGCGTTCGGACTGAACACCGACCATGACGGACACAACCGTTTCGTCAGCAAACTCAACGTCATCACGTCGGCGGTGTCGCTCGGCCATGCCGAAAGCCTCATCGTGTTTCTGGGCGAAGACGACGAACGGCAGTACCTGTATCCGCCCGGGTTCCATCAGGGTTTCTTCCGTCTCGCCGTCGGTCTGGAGGATACGGACGACCTGATTCGCGACATCGACCACGCGCTTAGCTGAGGTTGCGCTCTCAAAACTCGCAGATAGAGGGGCTTTCCGGTCCAAAAGCCCCTCTATCTGCGAGTTTTGAGAGCGTGACTTCAGCGGCCTCCGAAAGATCCGCCGCCAATGCCGCCGGAGGAGCCCCCGAAACCGCCGCCGCCCGAGAACGAACCGCCCGAGATACCGCCGAAACCGCCACCACCGGACGTCGCCGCGTGGATGACGGAGCCGATCTCGGAGAAACCGGCATTCAGCCGCGCGCCGAAGTCACCGAAGTTCGCGCTGAACGACGCCGGGTCGAAACCACCGCCGACGCCGCCGGCACCCGCCCCGGCGGTCGGACCGCCCATATAGCCATACCCGTACGGGCGGTAGCTCCAGTACAGCAGCGAGCCGGCGCCATGCGCGTCCAGCCATTGCGGATCGGTCACCTGCGGGTACGCCTTGGCGAACTCCGCCATCACGCGGTCCGAAATGCCGAATGCCGCGGCATACACCAGATACCGGTCCCACAGCACCATGTCGGCCACCCCGCGGTCACTGAAATTGCTGAAATCCTGCAGATACCGGTACAGTCCCTGCACCTGTCCCGCATACCGTTGGCCGGAAGACGTCAGCGCACTGGACGCAGCATATGAGCACACGACGATCGACAGCATCATGATCGGTGCGGAAATGATCAGTGCCAGTGCGATATTACCGCCGAACACCGCGATGATGCCGGAGACCAGCGCCAGCGCGGCGCCGAGGCCGCCCATCCAGCTGGCCAGCGTGCCGCCGTCGCGCGTCGCTCCGAGCATCGCGAACTCGGACGAGCACGCTTCGGTGAACAGGTTCAGCGCCTTGTACCCGTTCTTCCAGTCCTCGCAATGCCGCTTCATGCCGTCCAGATCGAACACGGGAGAGCCGACGCGCTTGGAGACCTTCTGCATCAGGCTCAGCGCGGCACGCTCGCTCTGGCTCAGGTTGAGCTCCCGCTTCGCGTCCTTGTCGAATCCCGCCGGCAGCAGCACTATGGTCATCGTCTTGCCCAGCGACTTCGCCTTGCCCTCGTCGGCGCCAATCATGCCGGCCAGACGCACGTTGTCGGCATTGCTCATGTCGACGCCCCGGTACAGGCTCGACGGACCCGGATAGATGGCGATCGCCTTCTTCGAGGCGAGCGACAGCATCGTCGCCGTCATCTGCAGCGAGTCGACACTGCCCTTGGACAGTCCCATGACATCCGCCATCTTCGCGGCCGAGGCAGGGCTCATGTCCGGCGGCTCACGCCAGTATTCGATGTCGCCGTGGTATTGGGATTCGCGATAGCTGCGCACCGCCGCGACCATGCCGATGGCGAACAGCACCAATCCGGCGAGGACTACTGCGATCCACAAGGCCACGCGCACACGGGCCGGGCCGGCCTGCTGTTGCCGCCACGCGATTTCCTGCTGGCCTTCGGATTGCTTCAGCTTCGGCAGGTACGTGCGGCCGGTCTGCTGGCGCACCCACGCGGCATCGCCCTGCCGCCATCCGGACGGAGGCTTGACGGCGGAGGCGTCGTAGGCCGCCACCACGTCGAGATACTGCCCGGCGCGAACATCGGACGCGCTGAAACGCAGCGAGCCGTCGTCCATCCGGGAGGTTTCGGAGACGCCGGCGTAGTGCAGCCATGCCCAGCTGCTGGAGGCGTCGATGCCGTCGGGGAAGCGCACAATTCCGGTGACCTTGCCGATGGGGATCAGGTTGCTGTCGCCGAACGGCTCCCACTGCCACGATGCCACGTCCTTGTAGAGCGTGGTGCCGCCGTGGAGCGTCATCGTCACGTCGAACTTGAGACTGCTGGCTTTTTTGGTCGCGGGGATGTTCCAGCCGATCTCCACGTCTTTCGACCGCCGCGAGGTCGTGTTGTCGCTGATCTCGTACCCGTCCTTGGCGGGATCGAACGGCTGGGGGTTCTCGGCCCCGTCGGTCACGTCCGCGATGTACCAGTGCCCGGCGTATTCGCGGTCCCATGACGTATCGGAATGGTCGGCCGGCGATGCCAGCGCGCCCTGCTCATAGTTTTCGCCGGCGGTGACGTTGCGCACGCTGATGTCGGTGATGTTGGTCAGGCCGTCCTCTCGCAGCGTGTACTTCTGGTACAGCTGCCGCCATGGTGTGTCGCCGTCGCGCGTGCGGAGCTTCATGTCGATGTGCTGGGTAACCTTCAGGCTGCCGTCGGCCTGAACCGCGACGTCATAGTCCAGCGTGCGGTAGCTCAGGTCGGGCGAGCTTCCGCTCAGCATCAGGCCGGCGCCGATGACGATGGCGAAGACGACGAGTGTGCCGGCCAACGCCGTTGCCAGCGAGCGGAGCAGACGTTTCAGGTTCATGGCGATCTCCAATGATCAGCAGCGGCGATGGTTCCGGCGGTCGGTGACGTCGGGCGTCAGAAACGCACCTGCGGCACCTGGCGGGATCCCTCGTCGGCCTGGAAGTACTGTTCCTGCTCGAAGTGGAACATGCCGGCGATGATGTTGCTCGGCACCGTCTCGATCTTGGTGTTGTACTTGAGCACCACATCGTTGTAGAACTGCCGCGCGTAGGCGATCTTCGTCTCCAGGTCCTTGAGCTGCGCCTGCAGATCCATGAAGTTCTGGTTCGCCTGCAGCTGCGGGTACGCCTCCATGGTCGCCTGCAGGTTGAACAGCGCGCGGGACAGCGCGTTTTCGGCGGTGGCACGCTCGACGGTGGTCGCGTTCGGGTTCGCCGCGGCCGCAGCGGCTCCGGCGCGCGCCTGGGTCACCTGGGTCAGCACGGAGGATTCATGCCCGGCGTACCCCTTGACCGTTTCGACCAGGTTCGGTATCAGGTCGGCGCGCTGCTTGAGCTGCACGTCGATCTGTGCCCAGCCGTTCTTCACGCGATTGCGCAGCGCGACCAGCGCGTTGTAGGCACCGACCGCCCACAGCACCAGCGCGATGATGACGATGACTATCGCCAGAATGATCCACCCCATGTGCACTCCTTCGTATCGTTGTTGCCGCCATTGAAGCATGACTATGTGAAATGATACGTCACCGTGTCGCCGTCCATGTCCTTCACTCCGCACGGTATCATCAAAGGACGTGGCCGCCCTCGCCGGCGTCGCGCAGAGCACCGTGTCGTATGTCATGAGCGGCAACCGGCCGATCTCGCAGAAGACGCGGGACAAAGTCGAGAAGGCGATGCGGGAGCTCGGCTACGTGCCCGACGCGCACGCCCGGGCCATGATCAGCAACCGCTCGTACATCATCGGTCTGCTCACCGAAACCACGGAGACCACGCAAGGCGCGGAGCTGTTCCCCATCCTGCGGGCCATCCGCGCCACCGCGAAGGAACACGGCTACGACCTCATCCGGATGTCATCGACCTGCACGACCGAAGACCTCGCCGACATGCGTCGGCTGGGCAAAGGCAACCTCGTCGACGCATTCATCATGCTGGACATCCGGCATCATGACGGGCGTCTGAAATCCGCAATGAAACTCGGCCTGCCCATCGTGCCGTACGGCGACCCCGAGTTTCCGTTCATCAACATCTTCGACCGGGAGAGCGTCATATGCGCCGAACGGCATGGGATACAGCTGGAGCGGTTCGAGGCAAAGGACACGCGCTGGCAATCGTTCGAGCCGCTGACAGGGAAGTTCCCGGAGTGGAAGGGCAACGGCGTATGCATTTACACCCGCTCGCCGCGGACGCTTGCGTGGATAGAGCAGATGATGCTGCTCACCGGCGTCGCCCCAGGCAAGGACATCGGACTGATCGGCGAGGGCGGTCGAAGTCGCCATCGAGCAGATCGAAGGCAAGGAATTCGAGCCCGGCGTAGAACGCACGCCGCCGAGATTCACCCGCCGCGAGACCACGATTCTCGGATTCGCGGGCTGAGGCCGCACAAGGGGCATGCGGCCTTTGCCGCAGGCCACATCCGGAAACGGTGCCGCCTCACCTACCGTGGCGAATGCCCCGCCAGGCCGGATCATCCCCAAATTACGGGTTGAAATTGTCGATATCTGTGATTCCCCGTGCGAAATCGCCGTTTTAGGGCCCGAAAGCGGCGATTTGACACGGGGAATTGCGAATAACGACAATTTCAACCCGTAATTTGACGTGCAGGATGGGCGCGCGGCACAGAAAACACAAAAACGGGGAGCCCCGTGATGGGGCTCCCCGTAAGTGAGGCGCAGGCTACCCGCGTTGGCTCAGAGGACGCCGGTCCTCGGACATCGAGCCGTTAGCGCGAGCGGCCATGCTGCAAGAGATCAGTTCTCGAACGGATCGAAGTCGCGACGCACGCGGCGGCGCGGACGCTCGGAGCGCTCCACGCGGTCGGCGCGGTACTCGTCGTAGTTCTCGTCGGTCGCGTAACGCGGGTTGCGATCGTAACCGCCACAACGGCCACCACGGCGATCATCGGAACGGCCGCCACGGCGGTCGTCGCGATCGTAATCGCGGTCGTCACGGTCGGAACGGCGACGCGGACGGTCATCGCGGTCATAGCCGCGGTCGTCACGGTCGTCGTAGTCGCGGTCGGAACGACGACGGCGCGGTCGATCGTCGAAATCGTCATCGCGGTCGTCACGGCGGGAGGAGCGACGCGGACGGTCGTCGTAGTCGCGGTCGTCACGGCGGTCATCGCGGTCGGAACGGCGACGCGGGCCTCCGCGGCGGTCACCACGGTCGCCACGGTCGTCACGACGACCACGGCCGGCGTTGTTCTCCTGGTCCTCGAAACCGGGGATGGCGAGCGAGATCTTGCCGCGGTCATCCACGCCCTGCACGACGACCTCGACGGTGTCGCCTTCCTTGAGCACATCCTCGACGGCGTCGATGCGCTCGCCGTTGGCGAGGTTGCGGATCTGCGAGATGTGCAGCAGGCCGTCGGTGCCCGGGGTGAGGTTGACGAACGCGCCGAACGACGTGGTCTTGACGACCTTGCCGTTGTAGGTCTCGCCGGCTTCCGGCACGTGCGGGTTGGCGATCTGGTCGATGATGGCCTTGGCCTTCTCGGCCGCTTCGCCGCCTTCGGAGGAGATGAACACGGTACCGTCATCCTCGATGGCGATCTCGGCGCCGGTGTCCTCCTGGATCTGGTTGATCATCTTGCCCTTCGGCCCGATAATCTCACCGATCTTGTCGACCGGAACGGTGGTGGTGATGATGCGCGGGGCGTACTCGCTCATCTCGGCCGGGCCGTCGATGCACTCGTTGATGAGGTCGAGGATCGTGGTGCGGGCCTCGTGAGCCTGCTGCAGGGCACCAGCCAGGATATCGGCCGGAATGCCGTCAAGCTTGGTGTCGAGCTGCAGGGCGGTGATGAACTCGGAGGTGCCGGCGACCTTGAAGTCCATGTCGCCGAACGCGTCCTCGGCGCCCAGGATGTCGGTGAGCGTCTTGAAGACGTGCTGGCCATCGACGTCACCGGAGACCAGACCCATCGCGATACCCGCGACCGGGGCCTTCAGCGGCACGCCGGCGGCGAGCAGCGACAGCGTGGAGGCGCACACGGAGCCCATCGAGGTGGAACCGTTGGAACCGATGGCCTCGGAGACCTGACGGATGGCGTACGGGAACTCCTCGCGGTTTGGCAGCACCGGCACGATGGCCTTCTCGGCGAGGGCGCCGTGGCCGATCTCGCGGCGCTTCGGGGAGCCGACGCGGCCGGTCTCACCGGTGGAGTACGGCGGCATCTCGTAGTTGTGCATGTAGCGCTTGGACTGCGGGCCGGAAAGCGCGTCGATCTGCTGCTCCATCTTGAGCATGTTCAGCGTGGTGACGCCCAGGATCTGGGTCTCGCCGCGCTGGAACAGGGCGGAGCCGTGCACGCGCGGCACGATGTCCACCTCGGCGGACAGGGTGCGGATGTCGCGCAGGCCACGGCCGTCGATGCGGTAGTCCTCGGTGAGGATGCGGCGGCGCACGATCTGGCGCTGCAGCTCCTTGAACGCGTTGCCGAGTTCCTTCTCCTTCTCGGCATCGTCCATGTCGGTGAACTCGTTCGCGAGCACCTCACGCACGTGCTCCTTGATCTCGTGGATGCGGTCCTGGCGCGGCAGCTTCTCCGCGATGGACAGTGCCTCGTTGAGGTCCTCGTGGGCGATCTCGTCGATGCGGGCGTACAGCTCGTCGGTGTACTCGGGGAACAGCTGGAAGTCCTTGGTCTCCTTGGCTGCCTTCTCCTTGAGCTCGTTCTGGGCTTCACAGATCACCTTGATGAACGGCTTGGCGGCTTCGAGACCCTGCGCGACGACTTCCTCGTCCGGCTTGATCTGGCCCTCGTCGTAGATGAGGTGCCAGGCGTTCTTGCCGGCACCGGCTTCGATCATGGCGATGGCGACGTCACCGTTCTCGATGACACGGCCGGCGACCACGATCTCGAACACGGCGCGCTCACGCTCGCTCCAGCGCGGGAAGGCGACCCACTGGCCGTCGATCAGCGCCAGACGCACGCCGGAGACCGGGCCTTCGAACGGCAGGCCGGAGATCATCGTCGAAGCGGAGGCCGCGTTCAGGGCGATGACGTCGTAGGCGTCGTCGGGATCGATGGACAGCACGGTCTCCACGACCTGCACTTCGTTGCGCAGCGTGTGCGGGAACAGCGGGCGCAGCGGACGGTCGATGATACGGCACGCCAGGATCGCCTCGGAGCTCGGGCGGCCTTCACGGCGGAAGAACGAGCCCGGGATCTTGCCCGCGGCGTACATCTTCTCCTCCACGTCGACGGTCAGCGGGAAGAAGTCGTAGTTCTCCTTCGGGCTGGAACCGGCGGTGGTGGTGGACAGAATCATCGAATCATCGTCAAGATAGGCTGCCACCGCGCCATCCGCCTGCTGTGCGAGACGACCCGTCTCGAAGCGCAGGGTTCGTTTTCCGAACGAACCATTGTCAATAACGGCCTCCACGGCCTTGATTTCGGGACCCTCCATAGGGTTCCTCCTTTTTTTGTTCTATTGTCTGCTGATATCTGTAATCCACATCGAGACGCCGAAATCCCGATTTGTTCAAGCTTGTCGGCTTTTCTCATTGACGCGGCCCGTCCCGGACCGCACCCGTTCATTCCAGATTCTTCTTCATCATCGGCCCTCAACCGCCGGGCCACAGTATGTCATCCGCGAATTCGCAACATCCTCATCCACATGCCGATATGCAAAACGCCCGAGCAAGGAATGCCCGGGCGAAAGTTTTCTTATCGACGGAGACCGAGACGCTCAATCAGGGAACGGTAACGGTTGATGTCGACGCGCTTGAGGTAATCAAGCATACGACGACGGTCACCGACCATGAGCAGCAGACCACGACGGGAGTGGTGATCGTGCTTGTGCTCCTTCAGGTGCTCGGTCAGGTCGGCGATACGCTTGCTCAGCAGCGCGACCTGGACCTCGGGGGAACCCGTGTCGCCTTCGTGCGTCGCGTACTTGGTGATGATTTCCTGCTTTTCTTCAGCCGTAAGTGCCACGGCATCCTCCTTATGGTTGCTGCGCGGTGCACCCGGCTTTATGCCGGTGCGCTCTCTATCCGCGGGCGAAACACGCCAATGGGATAGTATAGGCAATGGGTCGGACTACTTCCGGCCTTTCGCGGCAGGGTCTCACACCGCCGTCAGCAATCCGCCGAACAGCACGATGAGCAGCGCCGCGGTCTCGATGGCGAAGAACAGGATGAACGAAGCCCAGCTGCGCGTCAGCACGTTCAGCGGAGAGTCCTTCTTGATGAGGATCAGCAGGCCGACCCACACGACCGCATACACCGCCACGCCGACCCCGGCCGCGATGATTCCCAGATTCGCCGCATTCGGCAGCCGCGCGGAGTCGCCGTACACCACGTACGTGGAGTACCAGAAATTCAGTTTGAGCAGGCTCAGGCCGGCGATGAACTGTTCGGCGGCCAGCCCGACCACGAACACGATGCGCCACAGCCAGTTGCGCGACTCCACCACGGCGAGACCGAGTCCGGTGAACGTTGTCAGCGTCACGGTCCACGACACGAAGGCCACGCCGCGCGGGGTGAACAGGTTCAGATGGGTGATCAGCCATTGCGTGTGGCCGACCGCCAGGGAGCGTCCGAGCCAGTACGGCGCGATGATGGCGGCCAGCACCGCCACGATGAACACCGCCCATGGCACCGGGTGCGACTGCCGCCGCTCGATATCGGCCAGAGACAGGTCGGTCACCGGGATGGATGGGTCCGGATGCTTGGAAACGTCAACGGTTTCGACGTGGTCACCGACCAGTTCCGTCGCCTCGTTGTTATTGGTTTCGTCCGCCATGTTCGCCTCGCTCGCCATATGTTCTTTACTGACTTCCATGCACGACAATACGGGCTGAAATAGACGGAATCCGGAATTCACCGTACATTATCGCCGTTTCGGCACCGCGAAACGTACCATTTCGTACGGGGAATCTTGGATTCCGGCCATTTCAGCCCGAAATTGCCAGCGTCGTCCGGGCCGATGCCCCGGCTCTCACGAGCGAGGGCGACCGCCCGGACTCATGCCGAATCAGCCGATCCGCTTGCGCAGGCCGGCCATCGTCACGCCCGCCGCGGCCAACATCGTCATTGCGGCGATGAGACCGAAGACGTCGGCGCCCGTGTTGGACAGCTTGCCGTCGGCGCCGGGCTTGTTGACACCCGGCTTCTCACCGGGCTTGTTCTCGCCGGGCTTGTTCTCGCCGGGCTTCTCGCCAGGCCGCTCCGGCTCGGTGCCGTCGCTCTTGACCAGGCCCTTGATGGCCTTGTCGAGTGCAGCGCGCAGCGCGGTGTAGGTGGCGGGATCGCCCTCGCCATTCGGGTCGGCCTTCAGCTGCTTGCTCAGGGCCTCATACGCGACGGTGAACTTGGCATAGCTGTCCTTGGTGTACTCGGAGGCCTTGCCCACGTAAGGCTCGGCGTCGTTCAGCGCGAGCTGCGCGTAGTCGCGTGCGGACTGGTCGTAGCGCAGCGTGGACTTCGCGGCGGTGTAGGCCGCTTCCAGCGCCTCGCCGTCGGCCTTCGCCAGATCGTCGGCGTTGGCCAGCGCGGCGGCGAAGTCGTCGTACGCGGACTGGTACTTGTTGTAGCTCGCCTCGGTGTAGGTGGCATTGTCGTTGGAGACGTGCTCGGCCTTCAGCTGGTCGGCGGTCTTCGCCGTGTACCGTTCGACACCCTTCATCGCCGATTCGAGCGCGGCGACGGCGGCGTCGACCTTGGCCTGCGTGGCGTCCTGGTCGGCAGCGACGGCCTTGGCGGCGGCAATCGCGTCGGCGAGAGCCTCGCGGCTCGACTTGGTCCAGTCGGCGGAGTCGACCTTCTCGGCTTCGGCGATCTTGGCGTTCAGCGCGTCCTTGGTCACCGTACCGGGTTCGTCGATCTTGGTGGCGGACAGGTCGTACACCTTCCACCACTTGGAGGTCTGGGCCAGGTTGGTGATGCGCACGGCTTTGACGGTCGCGGCGGAGTCCAGCGTGAAGATCTGCTTCTGGTTGCCGTTCACGTCGCCGATCTTGGTCCAGTTGCCATCTGCATCCTGGTATTCGATCTTGCCGTTGACGATCGTGTCACCGCCCTTTTCCGCCTGGATGAAGCGGAACTCCTTGGCCTTGCGGGCCTCGGCGTAGGTGACGGTGAGGGCGGCGTTGGCCTTGACACAGTCGCAGCCGGCGGACTGCATCCAGAAGAACGTGCTGTCGTCACCGTCGATGACGGCCTTCGGATCGACGTTCTCATGCCATGCCGCGGCGCCCACGCCGTTCGTGCTGACCGTGGCGTCGGAGGGCGTCGGGGTGACGCTGCCACTGGTCTTGGCCTTGACGAAGGAATCGAGCGCCTGCACGGTCGGGCGCACGATGACCAGGCCGCCACGGGCGGGCTTGTTGCGCTGGTAGTAATCGGCGATCGTATGCGTGTCGGACTTGGCGAAAGCGGCCTTCGCGGTTGCGTAGGTCGCCTTCGCGGCCTCGGTGTCACCCGCGAGCGCCTGCTTGGCGGCGGTGATGTAGTCGATGGCGGAGGCGGTCAGGTCGTCCCAGTAGCTGATCCACGGTTCGATCTGGTCGAACATGTTCTTGTCGCCGGGGTTCGCGCGGTAGTTCTTCGCGGCGCGCTGCAGCGTGGTGTAGACGGTGAGCGCCTGGCTGAAGTCGGCCGCGGTGGCGGTGCCGCCGTCCAGCTTGCCCTTGAGTTCGGTCAGGACGCCCTTGACGTCGAGCTTGCCGGTGTAGTCGACGGACTCATTGTTGATCCACCACTTGTTGACGGCGTCATACTCGGCATCCTTGTGAGCGCCGTCGATGCCGCCGTCGTTGAGGATGCGCATGTTCATGGCGAGGTCACGCAGGCCACGGGAGCCCTTGGACGCGATCGGCGAGTTGTGGTCGATGTAGCTGAAGGAGTCCTCCCAGGACTGTTGTCCGTCCTTTTCGCTCTGCCACAGGTTCCAGCTGTAGTCGGCGGCCATGAAGATGCCCTGCTTGCTCGGCTCGGACTGCTGCATCGGGTTGAGCATGATGCCGTCGTAGGTGCCGTATGTGGCGCCGGGCTTGAGGAAGTTGTTCTGGCCTCCCATGACCAGGTACTGGTAGGCGGTGTTGCGGTTCATGTCGGAGCACGGCCAGTTGATCCACATGAACGGGGCGCGACCGGTGTTCTTGGTGAACGTGTCGGCGAAGTCCTTGCTGGCCACGCCGAAGGTGCGGCCGCCGGTCATGACGATCTGCACGTTGGACGGGATGTCCTTGTACCAGGCGTCACCGGCTCCGGTGTAGCTGTACAGGGCCGGGCAGTAGAGGATCGTGTCCTTGAGGCCCTCGTACTTCGCGGTGCCGTCGTCGTTCTTCTCCTGCTGCAGCTCGTGGATCCAGTCGGTCAGGTCCTTCAGCACGCGCACGTAGGTGTTGTCGTTGCCGTACTGCGCACCCCAGTCGGTGGAGTCGTCGGCGAGCAGTGCGATCTGGCGTACGCCGGCGTCAATGGTCTGCATGTACTTGGCCTTGAGTTCCTTGAGGTCCTTCTGGTAGTGCTCCTCGGTGTCGAAGCGGAAGTGCTTGCCCCTAGCCTCGCCGTCGTTATGGAACGGCGCGAGCGCGTAAACGAAACGCACCTTCGACTTGTTGCCGGCCTCGGCCTGCGGCTTGATCTCGTTCTCGATCTGGTCTTTGGTGTACAGGCCGCGCCAGTTGTTGCGGTGCAGCGGATCGTCCTTGGGGGCGTACACGTAGGTGTTCATCTTGTAGTAGCCGCCCCAGGTCATCAGGTTCACGCGGTCCTTGGTGCTCCACGGGCTGCCGTAATAGCCTTCGATGAAGCCGCGAGACTTGACGTCGGCCCAGTCGCTGAAGGTCAGGTTGCTGACGGCGCGGCCCTGCAGCTGCTGGAAGATCTGGTACAGGGTAGTCAGGCCGTAGAATGCGGAATCGGTGTCGCGGCCGAGCACGAGGATCGTGTCGGGCGTCTTCGCGTTGCCCTGACGGACGGCAAGCACATAGGAGTCGTTCTTGGAGAACGTGCTGTCGTCCACCTTCAGGGTGCCGTCGGCGATCAGCTGCTTGGCGTACTTGTCGACCACGCCGTTGGATCCGTTGATGCCGACCAGCACGTTGAGCTGGTACGCGGTTTCGGGCACGGCGTCGGCCGCGGTGGTCTCGATGCCCTTAAGCTTCAGGGCCTCGTTCAGACGGGCCTTGGTGGCGGAATCGATTCCCGGCTCCACGACGGTGTTCGCCTTGTCGCGCAGAATCAGACTGCCGTCGCCGTACTCGGTGTTCTGCGGCTGGGGGTAGATCTTGTACTGGCCCGACTGTTGGGTCGTGCCGGAATCGGCCGCCGTGCCGCTGTCGCTGGCCGCCATGGCCGGAACCGCGAACGCCGCGGTCATGGCGATCGACGCGATGGCCGTCACGATTTTGCCTAGAATCTCATGCGTGGAATTACCATTCGCTCGCATTTGTTTCCTTATCTGTTCTTGTGATACTGTGCACCGCCCGCGCATATGCCTCATCACATGACCAAGCCCACATCCCGGTGGGCCTGTCCTCGTCGCTGCGGTATATCTGGCGTGCGGCGAAACGATTGCGTTCCCGCGGGTTTTCGCCAGATGCCGCGATCCATATTTCAGCTTCTCGTGGCAGTCGTCATCGACGACGCGTTCTCTCAACCGTTCCGATTAGTCATGCTAGTTTTACTATCGAATCACGTCAAACGCGATTGGACGGCCGGATTTGCCGGTGAAGTGGCAGTGGAGCGGATGACGGGAATCGAACCCGCGTAATCAGTTTGGAAGACTGAGGCTCTACCATTGAGCTACATCCGCGAAAATGTCGCTTTTGGCGACTTGAGCTATTATACACATCGCCGACGCTTTGGCAACTCCCGTGTCCATGCGGAACGGGACCGTCAAAACAGGACCGTCGGAACAGGCGTCACACCATGAGACCGATATCGCCGGTGCTCAGCCTCTCCGTCTCCCCTGATGCCGTGCGCACGCTGATCGAAGCGTCATCGTTGAGCGATACCACCTTGCCGGCGATCGTCCGGCCGTCGATGAGCTGCGCGTCGATCTGCCGCCCCATCATCCAGCAGACGTGGTGCATCTCGGAGCGCAACCGGGAACTCTGGATGAGCGGCATCTGCACGAACGCCTCCAGACGGGTGCGCAGTGAAGCGACCAGGCGCGCCGCGATCATGTCAATCAGTTCCGCGGTCGGCGGCAGCGGTGCGACGTGCATCCGCAGCGACGTGGATTCCGGCGTCGGCAAACGATCCGCGGGCACCGACAGGTTGACGCCCACGCTGAAGATCACGGCGACGTCACCGTGCCGGTCGGGCGGCGAGGCGACCTGGGTGAACGTGCTGCCGAGCTTGAGTCCATGGCAGTAAATGTCGTTCGGCCATTTGAGATGGAACCCGCATTCGGGGTCGAACGGGACCGCGCCACACTCGTCCAGGGTTCCTTCGATGGCGTCCAGAGTGGCCAGGCCGGCAATCATCGACATCCAGCCGTTGACTGCGTCATCGGTCGCCACCGATTCGGGGATGGTCACGATGAACGATATGGCGAACGAGTGCCCGGGAACGCATGCCCACGGCCGGCCGAGCCGTCCTCGGGCGTCGTCCATGGCACCGGCGGCGACCACGGTGATGGCGATGCCGCCGTCATCGTTGCGCGCGAACCTCCCCCGCTCGATGAGTCGGCGTGCCTTCGCATGGGTGGAATCGATGCGTTCATAGGCGGCCACCTCGTCCGCCGCTTTTGCAGTCCGGTCAAGTCGCGGCGCTGCGACTTTGTGTAAGGCAATCATGATGATACTGTACGCCGGAAGATATGGCAGCGTCAAAACGGATGTATCGTCACACAAGCGTCGGCCGCATACGATACGACCCGCTGGTGCGTCTCCCGGGAGTCTTGCCCGAGCCTCGCACCAGCGGGCCGTAAACAGCCGACGAGCCCGATGTCGGATTCTGCCCCGACATGGATGGCGTACACTCGCCAGCCGATGCCTGCGGACGCCCCAACGAATATCCGCCTGCATACATACCTATGACGCACGCTTATTTCGAGCGTCGTCTTCAAAGAGTCTGAGAACTGTCCGTATAGCGGCGTCATGACTGCCGAAAACCGCCGTCACACGGTCAACATGGCGACGGCCGAGGCGATACCGCCATCATGGCTCAGCGAGACATGCCACCGAAAAACCAAGGAAACCGATGCGCTCGACGCCGCAGCCGGCTCGGAACCCGTGCTCACCGGAGTCACGATCGGCACCCGCATGACCGCAGGCCCCATCCTGACCAACCCGGGCGCGCCCGACATTTCATCGGAGTTTCTGGAGGCTGCGGGGGGCAGCGACGCACGCAGCTTCCGCTCGACGTCCGGCCGCAACGCAACGCACGGTCGGCCGCGCGAATCATCCACGATTTCAATGCCGTTCCACGGGAAATTCTCGATGGTATACGGGTTCGGCATGTCGCCGAGCGCGTCGCACCAGGCTTTCAGCACCGCTTCCTTGCCGGCCCACTTCGCCGCCAAGTGGGTGGACTCGTCATCGTTCTTGCGTCTGGCCCGCTCGCCGGCCTGCCTCACCTCGCGCACAGAGAACAGCCCTCGCATGCGCGAACCCGGTTCCGCAAGCTGTTCGGCGAACGCCGAGACATCGACGACATCGTGCCCGAGACCGAGAACCGACATACCGCGCCACCTTTCCGAGAGACCTGTTCCAGTGTATGACGGGTCCGGGCCGCTTTGCGTCCTTAAGTGCGCGCCGAAACGACAAGTGTGCGCACTTAAGGACGCAAATGGGCTGGTTTGCGTCGCTATGTGCGCGGACACGTCGTTTCGGCGCGCACTTACGAACGCAAAATGGGCCCACACGCGGAAACGTGCGGGCCCATCATTCAGCAGTCAGACGTGACTCGGCAGATCAGGCTTCGAAGAAGCCGGACTGACCGAGGCGGGCGTCAGGCTGAGCCATCAAACGGGGAGTCCAGTGAACTCCCCGTAGGCGAAGCGAGCGGGCGCGCTACCTGCGCCCGCGAGGGAATCCTGACGAACGACTCGGCAGATCAGGCCTCGAAGAAGCCAGACTGACCGAGGCGGGCGTCAGGATTCAACAGCATGGCCTTTTCGACTTCGTGGCCGTTGTAACGATTGCCGTCGGCGAGCTTAGTGCCGTCCTCGCGGAAGCGACGGTTGTCGATCGGCTCGTAGAGCGCCGCGCGACCCATCATGCCTTCCTCAAGGTGACGCTGGCCGGCAGCCAGACGGGCGTTCGCGCGCTCGCGCCAGGCGTTCAGTGCGTCCTCACCCGCGGTGTGTGCCACGGCCGCCTCGAAGGCGCCCGGGTTCACGATCGCGGCGAAACCACTCACGTGGCCGAAGCCGAGCGAGGTGGCGAGGCCGGCCTTGACGCGGCCGACGTGCAGCGGCTTGGTGAGCCACACCATGTGGTCGTCGCGCTCCAGCTTCGGGTCCACGCAGTCGAGCGAGGCGTTGGCCGGGATCACGCCGGACTTGAACAGCTGCGTCAGGCCGTTGACCTGGAAGATGCAGGCGCCGCCCTTCGCGTGGCCGGTGAGCGTCTTCTGGGAGATCACGAACAGCGGGTTGCCGTTCGTGCGGCCGATGGCGTGCGCCAACGTGTTGTGCAGCTCGGACTCGTTCGGGTCGTTCGCGTTGGTGGACGTGTCGTGCTTGGAGACCACGGCGATGTCGTCCGGGGTGACGCCGAGCGCGGCCAGATCGTGCACGAGCTTCGAGTCGCGGCCGCCGAGGCCAGCCGCCAGGGCGCCGAGGCCCGGGGCCGGGATCGAGGTGTGCGCGCCATCCGCGTACGAGTGGATGAAGCCGACTACGCCGGCGACCGGCAGACCCATGCGAAGCGCGATGTCACCGCGCGTCAGCAGGATCGTGCCGCCGCCCTGGGACTCCAGGAAGCCGCCGCGGCGACGGTCGTTCGCACGCGAGAAGAAGCGCGCGTCGATGCCCTTCGCGTACATCTCCTCCGAGTTGGCGGTGGCGTTCATGTTGCCGAAGCCGATCACGGATTCCACGCCGATGTCGTCAATCGCGCCGGTGACCACGAAGTCGGCCTTGCCGAGGGCGATCTTGTCGGCGCCCTCCTCCAGCGACACCGCGGCGGTGGCGCAGGCGGAGACCGGCTGGATCATGTTGCCGTAGCCGCCGACGTAGGACTGCATCACATGCGCGGCCACCACGTTCGGCAGGGCCTCCTGCAGGATATCGGTCGGGATCTCATGGTTGAGGAAGCGGTCAAGGTACAGCTTGCGCATCGACATCATGCCGCCGAAGCCGGTTCCCTGCGTGCTCGCCACCATCGAGGGATGGATGGCCTGCAGCACCTCGGTCGGCGTGAAGCCGGCGGACAGGTAGGCGTCCACGGTGGTGACGATGTTCCACAGCGCGATCTTGTCGACGTCGCCGACCATCGAGGCCGGGATGCCCCACTTGAGCGGGTCGAAGCCCTTCGGGAACTGGCCGCCGACCGTGCGCGTCATCGTGGCGCGACGCGGCACGCGAATCATCGAACCGGCGTGACGGGTGACGTTCCATTCGCCCGACTCCGGGTCGGCCGCGATGGAGGTGTGCGCCTCGTCCATCTTGACGTATTCCTTGGCGATGTCCTCGGTGGGCACGGAGAAGGTGACATCGTGGTCGAGGAAGACCTCGGTCTCCTCTTCGTCGGCGCCGTCCTTGTAGTCGTTGCCCATGCCTTCATCGAACGGACGGATGCCGGAGCGGACCACGACCTCGTCATGGTAGCGTTCGGCGATGTCCTCTTCGGGCACGAGGTTGCCGTCGGTGTCGTACCAACCCGGCTTCGGACTGTCCTGCCATTCGACCAGACCCATGTTCCACGCGAGTTCGAGCACCGCGCCGGCGGACAGGTCGACGCTGCCGTCGGAGTGGATTCCGAGCTCCGCCTCGAAGCGGGTGCGGCCGGAGCCCCACGGGCCCAGCTCGCCGATGGAGACGATGACGATCTCGTCCTCGGGCTTGGCGGTGACGTTCTGCCAGTCGGCCAGGTCGACCGGCGCCTGCTGCGGCACGTGCGGGCTGGGCAGCGCCTTGATGCTCAGGCCGGATGCGGCGGTCTTCGCGGAGGTGGAGTCGTCGTCCGACTGCTGTGCGGAAGCCGCGGCCTTCTCTGCGTCGGCCATCGCCTCGGCGCGCAGCGCCTTGATATCGATCGGGGCGTTGCCGAGCCCACCGGTCAGGTCCACGTCGAGCGGATGCTCGACTGCTTCCGCGCGGGATTCCGCGGTGCACAGGTCGAGCAGCTTCACGGCGATCTGTTCGGTGGAGTACGTGTGGATGCCGTGGCGTTCGACGACCTCGACCAGCGGGTCGTTGCCGCCCATCAGGCCGGTACCGCGCACCCAGCCAATCTTCGGGTGGGCGAAGGTGACACGAGACGACCATACCTTTTCGGCATGGGCGCGGTTGACGATCGCGTCAAACGCGCTCTTGACCTCGCCGTACGCGCCGTCGCCGCCAAAGATGCCGCGGTTCGGGGAGCCGGGCAGCACCACATGCAGCTTGTGCTGCACGTCGGTGTCGGCGCCGATGGCGGATAGGCCGGCGATCGCGCGTTCCACGCCCCACAGCATCAGTCGCGCCTGGGACTCGAACAGTTCGCCGGAGTCGGTCAACGTGCCGTGCACCGGCGGGGCGGCGAACGGGAAGAACAGCGTCGGCTCGTATGCGGGCTTCAGGATCGTGGTGGTCGCGCCGGAGGTCTTCTTCTGCACGTTGCCGATCCACTGGACCAGTTCGTCCACGTCGCGGTAGCTGGACAGGTTCGCGGGAACCAGCCACAGCTTGGCGCCGCCCACCGCGTGCTCGCGGTAGGTTTGCTTCGCCCACGCCTTGACGGACGGACGGAAGCTGTGCGAGGTGGCGATGACGGTCGCGCCGCCGGCCAGCAGGCCGTTGACGACCTGCGCGGCGATCGAGTTCGGAGCCACGCCGGTCACCACTGCGATGTCGTTCGCGAAGCGGGATGCGTCAGGCACGTCGGCGACCGATTCGAGGGCCTCGGTGGCGATGCGGTCGAAGGTGTCGGCGAGCTGTCCATGGCTCTTGGACGCGAACCACTTGGCCTGGTCGGCGACGTCCTTGCCGGCGCCGACAAAGCTCAGGGACTCGACAGACTGGTCGCCATTGTAGAACAGGCGAGCCAGGTCTTCGCGCGCGGATGCCCAGCGGTCATCGAAGAGGATGGCCTTGCGGGAGTCGAAGCGCGGCTCGACCTGCTTGGGCCAGTCGGAGCCGAGCTCGGCGTCGACGGCGGCCACGACGGCCGCGTTCTCGTCCTCGCCGGGTTCGGCGGCCGGAGCCGTCACGCCCAGTTCGTTGAGCACGTAACGGGCGGTGGAGGCGAGCACGCCGTTGGCACCGGTGACCTTCTCCGCGAAGGCGTCGAGCGCCGCGGAATCCACCACGGCACCGCCGGCTGCGCCGCCGGCGCTCGGCTTGGAGACAGCCACGCCCTTGGTCTGCCCGACCAGGGCCACCGCATCGTCGATGAGCTGATCGGCGGCGGCCGCATTGGCGGCGGCGCCGGTGGGCAGCTTGGCCAGATCACCGCCACGCGAGCTGGCACCCTCGCGGGTGTCGAGCAGCAGGGCCGCGGTCACGGCGGCAACCCAGCCTTCGCCGAGCTGCCACACGTTGGTCACGCGTTCGCGGATGTGCGCGGGCTTGACGCCGGCGGCACCGAACAGCGCGCGCAGGCGGTCACGGATCGCATCAGACAGTACCGGGCCGAACGCCTTGTAGTTCGGGGCGACCTTGTTGACGAGCTGTGCAAGCTGGGTGAGCGTCGCCTCTGCGGCGCCATCCACACTGGCCACACCCAGCTCGGAGCTGATATCCATCAGCAGCTGGTTGCGGCGGGACGACACGCCATTGGTCAGCGTGTCGGTCGTGTCGTTCGCGCCGATTTGGTCGAGGCGGATCTTTGTGGAGTAAGCCATGAGCACACCGATGGCGTCGGACGCCTTGAACGGCAGGTCGTCGACCGGGCCGCTGACGGCGGAACCGAGTTCGGCGACGGCGGAACCGACCTGAGCGGCGGACGGCGCGGCGACGACTGCCGGAGCCGCGGCGGGCGCGGCGGCAGCGGGCGCAGCCGGAGCCGGAGCAGCAGCGGGCGCCGAGGTCTCGGTCTCCTCCGGCTCATCGTCCGGCACCAGCGAATCAGAGTCGGTCATGTACACACGGCCCTCATCGCGGCCGACGTTGTACACGGTCACGTCACAACCCGAGAAATCGGGCAGCCGCAGCGTCTTGGAGCCGAGATTGGCAAGCGTCGGCGAGTTGCCGAGACCAACCTCCACGTACTCCTCCACGCCGAGACCACCGCGGTTGGCGGGGTTGAACAGCAGCGCCTGGGTCTCGATCCAGCGCACGGGGGACGCGAACTGCCACGACAGCAGTTCGGTGAGCAGCAGACGGCCGAGCTTCTGGTCGTCGGCGGCGTAGGAGTCCCACACTGCCGGGTCGTCCAGAGCGGCCTTGATGCGCTCGGACGGCACGACTTCGAGGATCTTGGCGGCGAATTCCTTCGTCATCTCGAACGGGGACGCCACCAGATTCGGGATGTAGCGGTCGACCAGACGGCCACGGTAGTCGATGTACTGCGGCAGCAGCGCGTCGAGCTTGTCGCGGAACTCCGGCACGCCCTTGCGAAGCAGCGTGGAGTGGAACGGCACGTCGATGCCCGGCACCAGCATGAACGGCGGCTTGCCGCCATATTCCTTGGCGCGGCGGGACGCGTCGGCCTGCAGGTACTTCAGGCCGGCGATCGTGCCGGCGATCGCGTACTGCTGGCCGGCGAGGTTGTAGTTCACGATCTCCAGAAACTCGCCGGACGCCTTGGCGACGGACTCGACGTATTCCTTGACGCGCGCGTCGTTGACGCCGAACTGGTTCGGACGCAGCGCGCCCATGCGGTAGTTCGAGCGGCCCTGGGCGTCGCGCTCGATCAGGTGGTGCATGGTGGAGCCGCGGTGGAACACCAGTTCCAGCTCGGTCTCCAGCGGGATGATGTCGGCGAACGCGGACAGCGCGTTGTACTCGCCGAGCGAGTGGCCCGCGAAGTACGCCGGCCAGATGTCGGAGCCGGCCTCGCGCAGACGCGCGGTCTGGGCGTAGGCCACCGTGGCGAGCGCCACCTGCGTGAACTGGGTGAGGTTGAGCAGGCCGTCCGGGTGACGGTAGGTCACGCCGTTGGCGGTGAGCTCCTTCGGGTTGTCGCGCACGACCGCGAGGATCGAGAAGCCCAGCTTGGAGCGGGTCAGCTTGTCGGCGCGCTCCCACACGCTGCGGGCGGCGGGCGACTTGGCACGCTCGTCAAGCACCATGCCCTGTTTCTGGATGCCCTGGCCGGGGTAGACGAACGCGGACTTCGGCGCGCGGACCAGCGCAGTGCCGCGCGAGACCAGCTGACCGTCGATGCGGCAGGTCACTTCGAATGCCATGCCGCCGTGCTCGACCTTGCCGACGCGCTCGATGGAGATCTCCACCTTGTCGTCGAGCTGCACCATGCCGTACATGTTGTAGGTCCAGCCTGCGATCTCGTAGTGAGCACCCTTGTCGTCCAGCGCCTGGACGACGTGCTGGGCGGTGGCGGACAGCCACATGCCGTGCACCAGCGGGGCGGCGAGCCCGGAGATGCGGGCGCCGCGCGTGGAGGTGTGGATCGGATTGAAGTCGCCGGAGGTACGCGCGAATGCAGTCATGTCATCGGGCGCGGTGACGGTAACGCGGCGCAGCAGACGGCGAGGCGTGGCCTGCACCGTGGCTGCGGCGGAGCCGTCCTCATGCTTGGCTTCGAGGGCGCCACCGTATTCGGGGGCGTCGGCCGGCAGCGCGTCGGAGTAGACGCGGCCGCGAATGGCGAAGCGCTCGGTCTCGCGGGCGAGCACGGTGCCGTCGGCGGCGGTGTGCAGCACGTGGATGGTCACGACGCGGCCGGACGCGGACTCGAAGTAGTCCTCGGCCCAGCTGGTGAGCGTGATGGTCTCGTCGACGCGCTTCAGCAGCTCGTCCTCGGTCTCCTCAAGCTCGATGAGGTGGTCGAGATGCACCGCGTTGAGCAGTCCCTCGATGACCGGGTAGCCCTTGACGTACACGGAGCCGAGCGCCGCGTAGATCGCCGGCCATGCCGGGCCGACCAGCGCGTCGGGGGCGATGCGCGAGGGCGCGAGGTCCTGCGGCAGCGCGCCGCCGGTGGCCGCCTCGTGGTCGTAGCCGAGGTTGGCGGACAGCGTGTAGGTGGCCGACGCGGTGCCGAACGGGTAAGCGGCCTTGTCGTCGGACGGGGTGATCTTCGGCATGTCGGTCAGCTTGTCGCCGGTGATGGCGGTGTTGCCGATGCCTGCGGTGGCGGCGAGCATCGCGTAGACGTTACCGACCAGGCGCTCGCGGTTGACGACCGGCAGCAGGCCGGTTTCGGTGCCGCGCAGCGTCAACGGGATGACGATGTCGCGCACGGCGTGCTTGGAGACGCCACCGTCCGGATCGTTGTCCCAGTACGTGTCGAGATGGATGTCGAGGTCGTATTCCTCGCCCTGCTCGGAAGCGCCGCGGTCGATGATCTCATAGTTGGCGTCGCCGACCTGCGTGCCGTATGCCGGGTTCGTGGTCAGGTGGCCGACCCAGGAGATATTCGGGCAGGTGCGGATGAACGCTTCGGCGCTCTCGGCGCCGCCGAGCTCGCTGTAGGCGTCGGTGGAGGCACCGGACTGCAGTTCGCGGGTGCGCTCCAGGGCCGCGGCCTCGAAACGGCCGAGGATGTGGGCGACGGGCTCGTCGACGGTGGTGATGCCGGCCACGGAGATCGGGCCGGGAATCACGCGCACGGAATCGGCGGAATAGCGGGCGTCCTCGGACTGCCACAGCTGATCCTGGCCCCACCGGCGCAGCAGGTCATTGTCGATGACCGGCACGAACGGCATGGGCTTGGGATATTCGCTCACGAGTACCGGGAACCAAGCCACATCGGCCGGGGTCACGTGGATTTCGGCAACCTGCGGGTAGGCGGCTTCCAGCTTGGCGATGGCGGCCTTCGGATCGGAGGCGACATCGTCCACGCCGGCGAACAGCGAGGTGAACTCGCCGGATTCCTGACCGCACACACGGGCTTCGATGCGCTGCAGCAGGTGCAGGAAGCGCAGAGAATACGTCGGGTCGACCACGGGGAACACCAGGTCGACGAAACGCTCGGCCCACTCGACGTAGGTCATCGAGGCGAGGTCGCCGAAGTACGGCTTGGCGGTGGCGTCGAGCGCCTTGATGATCTCGTCGCGGCGGCTTTCCAGCTCTTCGGGGTGCTTCATGACGCGCACCAGCAGACGACCGCAGGCGGCGGAGGCGTTCTCGACCTCGTAGATGTCGGCGTGAAGGTGGCTCAGGCCGGAGGAGACTCCGCCGACTGACTTGCCGGACGGCACCCACTTCTCGCCGGCGGGCGCGAACGGGTCGGCGTCGGCCGACGTGTCGGTGATGCCGGGTGTCTTGACGAGCAGCTGCTTGACCGCGGGGCTGGTGTGGGCCTCCTTGGCGGTCATGACGGCGGTGCCGATGAGCACGCCGTCGACCGGCATGTCGGGCAGGTCGTAGGCGCGCGCCCACTGGCCGGAGATGTAGTCGGCCGCGCGCTCCGGCGTACCGATGCCGCCGCCGGCGACCAGCACGAGGTTGCTGCATGCGCGCACCTCGGCGTAGGTGGAGGTCAGCAGGTCGTCCAGCGACTCCCAGGAGTGGTGGCCGCCGGCCGAACCGCCTTCGACCTGCATCAGGATCGTCGTGGGGGCCACGGCCTTGGCAATCGCCACGACCTGGCGGATCTGCGCGACGGTGCCGGGCTTGAAGCCGACGTAGGGCAGGCCGTCCGCCTGCAGGGAGGCGACGAGCGCCTTGGCCTCGTCGAGCTCGGGGATGCCGGCCGAGACGATCACGCCGTCGATCGGCGTGCCGGACGCGCGCTTCTTCGGCACGATGCCGGAGGGGCCGAACTGCAGGTTCCAAAGGTAGCGATCCATGAACATCGCGTTGAATTCGACCGTGCGGCCTTCTTCGAGCAGGTTCTCCAGCTCGGCGACATGACGGTCGAACACGTCGGCGGTCACCTGGCCGCCGCCGCCGATCTCGGCCCAATAGCCGGCGTTCGCGGCCGCGGCCACGATCTCGGGATCCACGGTGGTCGGGGTCATGCCGGGCAGCAGCACCGGCGGCTTGCCGGTCAGGTCGGTGAACTTGGTGCGGATCTTGTCGCCGGCGGGAGTGTGCAACACCTTCGGCGCGAACGTCTTCCAGTTCTGGGTGCGGACGGGCTCGTCCTCCATGGTGGACAGCGCAGAACGCTCGGCCATCGTGGCGGCTTCGACCACGCCGACGCCGGTGCCCTGGATCAGGTTGCCGATGAGCTTGCCGAGCGTGTTGCCCGGGCCGAAGTCGACGATCCACAGCTTGGACGGATCGCAGGATTCCAGCATCGCCTTGACGCGGGCCGCCCAATCGACGTGGTTGAGCAGCACTTCGGCGGCCAGCTCGCGCGTACGGGTCTCCTTGAAGCCGCAGGCGTGCGCCCAGGCCACGGCCTGCTCGACGGCATCGGCCATCAGCGGCGAGTGGAACGGCAGCGTGACCTCCAGGTATTCGAGGACGGGTCCGAACACCGCGCCGCCGCGGACCTTCTCGTCACGCAGTGTCTGCTGGCGCTTGTGCTCCTTGCCGGCCTCGACCTCGAAGGCGGCAAGGTCCTCCGGGTAGCCGGAGAGCACGTGGTTGTTGCTGGAGTTGGTGACGGCGATGCTGATCGGGCCGCGCGGGTTCGGCACGCGGGATGCGAGCACCTCGACCTGGCGCTTGGTGGCGCCGCGCACAGACAGCATCGGAGTGGCGCCGGCGTGCTGCGCGGTGAGCGCGAGCTCACGCGCCTTGCGGGTGCCGGCCACGCCGATCAGCTCGGCGATGGCTAGGATCTCGTCGATCTGCTGGCCCGCGGCCTCGATGGAGCCGGCCTTGCGGATGACGTTGACCATGTGCACGCCGAGCACGCCCTGCGAATGGCCGAGCACGGCGACGGGGGCGGTGTTCGCCACGTCAAGGCCGAGACCGGCGGCGTCGATCAGCGCGCCGAGCTGGGTGAGCGCGATGCCTTCGACGCTGACGGTCGCCGCGGCGGCGGCACCGAGCCGTGCCGGGTTCGGCTTGAAGCCGAACAGGTCGACGGCGCGTCCGGTGGTGGCAAGCAGGTCGGCGGCCACGGGGGCGAGCATCGTGTTCGCCGCGGCGACATGGCCGCGCAGCGTGGCTTCGAGCGCCGGATCATTGGTCAGGTCAGCGAGCGCAACCGGCCAGGGTGTGGACTGTCCGCCGAAAGCGAGCGCATGAGGTTCGCCGTTGAGCCGACTGAGAAAGAAATTGGGGTCTGACATGGGTTGGTGTTCCTTCTTTTATTTGGACATTGTGCGGAGCCGCCGTTGCCGGTATCGGCTCAAAATCTGTTGTGCCGCGGCGTGGCCGCCGCGGCGGGATGGACTACAGCGGCTGGTTGCCGTGATGCTTGGTGGTGCGGCGCACGCGCTTCTTGTCAGCGAGCAGTCGCAGCGATTCGGCGATGGCCTGACGGGTCTGCTCGGGATCGATCATCGCGTCGATCTCGCCCATTTCGAGCGACAGGTTCGCGTTGACGGTGGTGCGCTCGTATTCGGCGGCGAGCTTGGCCCGCAGCGCGTCGACGTCCTCGCCGGCCTCCTTGGCCTTGACGAAGTCCTTGCGGTGGATGATGTTCACCGCGCCGGTGGCGCCGAGCACCGCGATCTGCGAGCTGGGCCACGCGAAGTTCATGTCCGCGCCGATCGCCTTGGATCCCATCACGATGTACGCGCCGCCGAACGCCTTGCGCAGCACGACGGTGACCATCGGCACCTGCGCGTTCGCGTAAGCGTAGATCACCTTGGCGCCGCGGCGGATGATGCCGGCGTGCTCCTGATCGGCGCCCGGCTTGTATCCGGGGGTGTCCACGAGCGTGATGACCGGCAGGTTGAACGAGTCGCACAGACGCACGAACCGCGCCACCTTTTCGGAGGCGTCCACGTCGAGGATGCCGGCGCGAACGTTCGGCTGGTTGGCGACCACGCCGATCGGCCGGCCGTCGATGCAGGCGAATCCGACGACGGCGGACGTGGCGAACAGCTCGTGCACCTGCACGAATTCGCCGTAGTCGACGATGCAGCGGATCACGTCGAGCACGTCATACGGCTGGCGGTCGTTGTCCGGCACGATGTCGGTAAGGCGTTTCGCGGTCTCGCGGTCCGCGCGAGTCGCCGCATAGGCGTACATCGGGGGCTGGGCGTCGCTGTTCGACGGCAGGTAGGCAAGCACCGTGCGCGCGTAGTCGATCGCGTCGGCCTCGTCCTCGCCAAGGTAGTGCGCCACGCCGGATTTCGTGCTGTGCACGAGTCCGCCGCCGAGGTCGTTCATGCTGATCGTCTCACCGGTGGCCGCCTTGACGACGTCCGGGCCGGTGACGAACATGTCGGAGTTCTCCTTGGTCATGACGATCAGGTCGGTCAGCGCCGGGCAGTACACGGCGCCGCCGGCGCACGGACCCAGGATCAGCGAGATCTGCGGGACGAAGCCGCTGGCGTCGCAGGTCTTGCGGAAGATGTGGCCGTACTGCGTCAGCGCGGCGACGCCTTCCTGGATGCGGGCGCCGCCGGAGTCGACGATCGCGACGATCGGCACCTTCAGGTCCAGCGCCATGTCCATCAGGTGGCAGATCTTCTCGCCTTCGGCACGACCCAGCGTGCCTCCCCTGACGGAGAAGTCCTGCGCGTAGACGGCGATCTTGCGGCCGTACACGTCACCGAATCCGGTGATGACGGCCGAACCGGCCTTGCCGCCGTTGATGTCGCCGCCGCGGAACCGGCCGATCTCCTCGAACGAGCCGGTGTCGAGCAGCAGTCCGAGCCGCTCGCGGGCGGTCATCTTGCCCTTGGCGTGCTGGCGGGTGCGCGCGTTGGATTCAGCGTCACGCGCGAGTTCCGCCGCGCGTACCACCGCTGCGCGGATCGGCTGCTCGCCCTGCGCCTGTGCGGCGCCGTCCGCCGAGACGCGCCCAGGTTGTTTCATGGCCTGTTTCACGGCCGGCGAGTTCATGATATCGGTCATCACTTGCCCTCCTTGCCGCTCTTCGCGGTGCTTGCGGACTTGCCGCCGTCATCCACCGCGCCGGACTTGTCGCGCGCCTGGGCGCCGTCGACGTCCATCGCGACCAGCGTCTCGCCGGCCTCGACGCCGGTGGCGGGCGCGACGAAGATCTTCGTGACCGTGCCGTTGACCGGCGCGTACACGTAGTTCTCCATCTTCATCGACTCCAGCACCACCAGCAGGTCGCCCTTGGTGACGGACTGGCCTTCCGCGACGTTGATGCGCGTGACCACCGCCTGCATGGGCGAGGCGATGACGCCGGACTTGCCGTCGTTGTGCTCCTTCTTCTCCGCGATGGCGTGCAGCCCCTGGCCTCGCAGCGGCTGCGACGGGCGCTTGGCTCCGCGCGAACGCCCCGCTCCCATGAGGTTGTTGACGATGTCGGTCGGCACGGTGAGCTTGACGCGGCGGTCGTCGACCTCGATGACGAAGCTTTCGCTCGTCGGGGCCTTCGCGCCGGCGTCCTGGCCTTCGCCGCTGAGCGACGCCGGCTGTCCCGAGCGCACGGTCTGCGGCTCATGGTTGAGGTACTTGCGCTCCAGCCACTTCGTGCTCACGTCGAAGAGATGACCATGCTCGGCGGTGAACTCATCGTCGTTGAAGATCTGCTTGAACAGGCTGGCCGGGGTCGGCACGCCCTCGATCACGAGTTCGTCGAGCGCGCGGCGCACGCGGGCGACAGCCGCCTCACGGCTCTGCGCGGTGATCACGACCTTGCCCATCATCGAATCGAACTTCGGCGAGACCGTGTCTCCCTGCTCCACGCCTGTATCGATGCGCAGGCCGGGGCCGGACGGCCAGACGATGCGCTCCAGCGTGCCGGAGGACGGCGTCAGGTTCGTCGCCGGATCCTCGCTGGTGATGCGCAGCTCGAAGCTGTGGCCGCGCGGCGCGGGGGCCGGTGTCAGGTGGCCGCCGTCGGCGATATCGATCTGCTCGCGCACCAGGTCGAGCCCACACACCTCCTCGCTGACCGTGTGCTCGACCTGCAGACGCGGGTTGACCTCCAGGAAGTACACCTTGCGATGCGGGGTCACCATGAACTCGCACGTGCCCAGACCGATGTAGTCGACCTTGTTGAACAGGCTGCGCGAATACGTCTCCAGCTGGTTGATGACCTCGTCCGGCAGGAACGGAGCGGGGGCCTCCTCGACGAGCTTCTGGTTGCGCCGCTGCACAGAGCAGTCACGCGTCGAGTACACGGTGAAGTCGCCGAAACGGTCGCGGCCGCACTGGGTCTCCACGTGGCGGGCCTTGTCGATGAACTTCTCGATGAAGTACTCGTCCAGGTCGCCACCCTGCATCGCGTCATGGTTCATGTAGAAGCGACGCATCTCGTCATCGTCGTGCACGACGGTGATGCCTCGGCCGCCACCACCGTCGGTGCGCTTCATCATCACCGGGTAGCCGTACGTGTGCGAGAAGTCCAGCAGCGTGCGCAGCTCGCGCACCGGCTCGCTGATGCCCGGCACCGGCGGCACCTGCGCGGACTTCGCCACGCGACGCGCGGTGATCTTGTCGCCGAGGTCGATCAGCGCCTGCGGATGCGGCCCCACCCAGATCGCGCCCGCTTTCTCGACCTTGTCGGCGAAGCTCGGCACCTCGGAGAGGAATCCGTAGCCGGGGTGCACGGCGTTCGCGCCGGACCGGTGCAGGATGCCGATCAACAGGTCCTCGTTGAGGTATGTGCTCGCGTATGTGTCACCCGGCAGCAGGTACGACTCGTCGGCCAGCTGGACGTACTGGGCGTTGCGGTCCTGTTCGGAGTACACCGCCACCGTGGAAATCCCCATCTCCCGGGCGGTTCTCACCACGCGCAGCGCGATCTCGCCGCGGTTGGCGACGAGTATTTTTTTGACGATATTTCCCATATATTCCACTATCGCCGTATGCGCGCGAGCGCGGAGTCAAGTTTTCGACAAAAACGGCGGCGATATTTTGTAGAGCGAAGACAAACGGCCACGTAAGTTCCGGCACCGTAACCGGCGAACATCCACAAAAGGCCGTCTCGACTTTTGTATGTTCCCGACAGGCCGTCTAAGGCGAGGGCTTCCTATCATTGGCGACAACGGGGGGACACTCGCCGTCCGTTCTTTCATCATCGAGAGGGGTTATTCATGTCCGAACGTACTGTTTCCACCGCCCAGCGCGGCCGTATGCTGGCTTCGACCATCGGCAAGCCGGTGCTGTTCGCCGTCCTCATGTGGCTCGCTTCGGCAGCTGGTGAAATTTCGATCCCTGGCACCCCGGTGCCGATCACGCTGCAGACCTTCGTCATGATGCTGGCAGGTCTGATGCTCAGCTGGCGTCAGGCAGGCAGCGCGGTGGTGCTGTATCTGGCCGCCGGCGCGGCCGGGCTGCCGGTGTTCGCCGGCGGCGCCTCCACCGCCGCCCTGTTCGGCCCGAGCGCGGGCTTCCTGATCGGCTTCCTGCCGGCCGTAATCGTCACCGCCCTGCTGCGCGGCAAGGCGCGTCTTGACTCGGCTCCGCACGCCGCGCTGACCGCCGTCCGCTACTTCGGCGCCTCACTGGCCGGCAACCTGGTGGTGCTGTACCTGTTCGGCATCACGATTCAGTCCATGGTCATGCATGTTCCGTTCACGACCGTGGCGATTGCGTCGATGGGCTTCGTGATCGGCGATGTCATCAAGGCCGTCGTCGCGTCGCTCGCGGCGACCGGTCTGGCCAAGCTGTTCTGATTCGCGTCGCTGTTGTCGCAGCGAACAGTTCTCAATAACGTTTGTGCGAGGATTTCTAACATTCCCGCACAAACGCTCATATGGAAGAAGCCCGGAATTCCGGGCTTCTTCCATATTTTTTGTTCATTTCGGACGGATGCAGGCTCACACCTTTCTTATTGAGAACCGTTCGCTGCGACTACAGCGGCAATACGCCGACGTCGGCCGTGTGCACGACATGGTTTTCGCCCGCATCGTCACGCACGCTCAGCGACGCGTCGGCGTTCAGCGCCGTCGCCGTACCGGTCAGCACCGAACCATCGGTGAAGCGCGCCTCAACACGACGTCCCAGCGTCCAGCACACGCGGGAGGTCTCCTCGCGCAGCCGCTCGGCGGCGGCATGCGGGTCTGCCACGAAACCGCTCAGTCGGAAACTCAGCGACCGCACGATATGCGCGGCGATCATATCACGCAGTGTCCGGGCATCGGGCAGCCCCTGCACATGCAGTTGCAGTGACGTGGACTGCTCCGTGGGCAACCGGTCGGCCGGTATCGCGAGGTTGATGCCGATGCCGATCACCAGCGCCGCGCTGTCATCGCGCCCGGGCAGCGGCACCATCTCGGTGAGGATGCCACCCAGCTTGCGTCCCTGGCAGAACAGATCATTCGGCCACTTGAGCCGCAGACCGCAATCTTCACTGGCCGCCCCACATTCGGCGAGCGCGCCCCGCAGCGCATCCAGCGCGGCAAACCCGGCGATCACCGTCAGCCAGCCGTTTACACTGCCGTCGGCGATCACGCCCGTCGGCAGCGTGGCGATGTACGAGCAGGTCATCGATTCGCCGGGAGCACTCACCCATGTGCGTTCCAGACGGCCGCGGCCCGCGCTCTGCACATCAGCGGCCACCACGGCCACACCGGCACCCCCGTCGGCCGGAGGCGCCATGGTGCCGTCGCGCAGCATCTGCCGCGCCAGCGTATTGGTCGATGCGGTTTCCACCACCGCAATCACATCGTCAGCCACCTCGGTGGTGCGTGGCATGTTTGGAATGATTCCCCTTGTTGTTTCCGACATGCCTTCAGATTATGCCCGATATCATCCTACGGCAAATGCCGGCAATGGCACGATCGCCGCCGTTCAAGGCGCATCGGTAGAATACCGTGACATGACCACAGCTCACATCACGGATCACTCCGCCGCCACCCCGGCCCGCGGCGGGCGCGGAGGCAGCGGCGGCAGGTCACGACGCGCCACCGGCACCGCCCTCGCGCATCTCGCGGCCGTGGCGCGATGGACGCTGGCCGTCGCGGCCTGCCTGTGGATCGCCTTGTGCGTGGCGGTGGGGCCGCTCTACTGGGCAGACTCCTCGATCGCGGATTTCGGCGCGGTGAACTGGTTGCTTGCCGTTGTCGGATTCCTTGTACCATTCGCCGCCGTGGTCGCGATGACTCGCTGGGCGAACGGCATACCGGTGTTCGGCTGGTCCAGCGGCAAGAACGGCCTGCATCCACGGCGCCTGATTCCGGCGGGCGCACGTCGCGCGGCCGCGCGGCTCCTGGCATCCGCTCCCGGCTCGTGGGTCAGCCGGACCGGACGGTTCCTCGCCCGGGTATGCGTACGTGCCACCGACCGGTGGTGGAAAATCGCACTGATCCTGTTCATCGGCTGGCTTTGGGTGCCGACGACGCTGCTGTCCGCATTCGGCGCCGACATCCGCTCTCAGGCTCGCGAGTTCAGCTGGGCCTGGAACCAATGGACCGGCCTGGATCAGCCGTATATCGGATTCTTCTCATTCGTGCCGATGGACATCTATCCGACCGCGCACTACATATGGCCGTCGAATCCGACGTACCTGACCGATCAGCACAACATCGTGCTGACGGTACTGTATGGTGCCGTGCTGTCGGTCTCCCGGTATTTCACCGATTCCAACGATGTCGGATTCGTGGTGCTGTCATCCGCGCAGTTCCTGTTCGCCGCGTTCTGCTGCGCCGCCACCGCCAACCGGTTCTTCAACTTGCCGTGGCTGCCGCGCCGCGCCGGCATTGACTTCACGCATCCCGAACGCGGGCTGATGGCACTGGTCATGCTTGATTTCACGCATCCGGAGCGCGGGTACGCCTCCCCCGGCTTCGCGGCGCGGGCATGTGCCGGGAACGGACGCCTGCCCGAAGGCGCCTCGGGATGGTTCTCGCGTCTGGTGATTATCCTGTTCTTCCTATGCTGTCCGCTCGCGGTGTTCTCGACGATCTCGCTGACGAAATCGCCTCTGTTCGCGTTCTCGTTCGTGTGGGCGTTCGGCGTGTGGTACGAGCTGTTCCGTACGTGGCGAGGCAAGGGCGACAAGGTGGTCAGGCTGCGCCGCCGCAGCCTTATCGCATTGATCCTGGCCTGCGTGGTGATGCTGGCGAGCGCGAAGTACGCTTGGTACATCATCGTGCTGCAGCTGATTCTTGCGCTGCTTTCCGACCATCGCCGCTGGAAGGCGTACGTCGTCGCGTTGCTGCTGCCGGTCATCGTGCTGCATGGCGGCGTCGTGATGCTGACCCGCACCGGTGCGATCATCAGCGGCGATCCGATCGAAAGCCACGGCGTCCAGCTGCAGCAGATCGCCCGCATCGCCAAGCGCAATCCGGGCAGCATACCGCAGTCCGCCAGGGAGGAGATCGCGCCGATCTTCAATCTCGATCAGATGGCCGACGCCTACCAGCCGCAGGATGCCGACCCGGTGAAGTCGTCCGGCATCCAGTCGAAGAAGGTGAGCTACCGCTGGCGGTCGGTCACGCAGGAGGACATGGCCCGGTTCAATAGCGCCTGGTGGCAGATCGTCAAGGCCGATCCCGTCACCGCCATCGACGCGCTGCTGGCGAAGTGCTTCGGCTATTTCAACCCGATGGATCAGCCGTACGTGTCGATGGATTACTACGTGAACAGCGATTATGTGACAGACCAGACCACGTGGATCAAATACTGGTGCAGCGAGTGGGGGCAGTCCATCGCCGAGGGCGCAAAGCAGTTCGGTGAGATTCCGGTGCTGGGATGGGTGGCTCACGGCAACCTGTATGTGATGATGACGCTGCTGATCGGCGCGGCCGAAGTGGTGCTTCGCCGGTGGCGCACACTGGTCATGCATCTGCCGCTGCTGCTGCTCATGGGCGTGATGATCACCGCGCCCGCGAACAATTTCGAGCGACATATGCTGCCGGTGGCGTTCGTGTTCGGATTCGTGGTGCTCACGTTCTGGCGGGAGTCGCAGCGGGCGCGGCGCAACGCGGACATCCGGTGACGACTGGTGACGCTTGCAGACGGTTCGGCTATGCTGGACGGTATGACCGATTTCGACACGGAGCATGGTTCCGTTGACTTCCTTGACCTGCTGAGCAGTGGTTCCGCTCAGGATGACGCCGATTCCCGACTGGAATCGGTGGCGTTCGCGTGTCTGGTCAATGGGTTGGCGGATGAGCGTGCCGCGGCGATTCTGGGGATTCTTGATTTTTCGGATGATTTTCTGTGCTTTGCCATCGGTGGCAAGCCGTTGCACACGATGGCGGGCACAAGGGCCGCGATCCGCAGGACCGTGCATGATCTGGGCGGCGGGCCGTGCGTGACGGGGACGACGAACGGTCTGTGCGTGGCGCTGATCATGCCGCGTGCGGCGGCGACGCCCGATGTAACGTGTACCAATACGCTGTCGGCGTTCTCGACGAAGGCGCCGGTGTGCCTGGGACCTTTGCGCCGCGGTGTCGAGGGTGCCTGCCGCACGGTGCAGGCGGTCCGTTCGGCGATTGCGGCGGCTCCCGCATTGCCGCAGGTTCCGCGCCCGATGCGTGCCGATGACGTGCTGCCTGAGCGGGCGCTGCTGGGAGATCAGGATGCCGTGGACGAGCTGGTGAATACGGTATATGCCAGTCTGCAGACGGCGGGGCCGGACGATCCTACTTTGGAAACCGTGTCCACGTTCCTGCGCAACGGCGGCTCGTTGGAGACCACGGCCAAGGAATTGAGCGTACACCCGAACACGGTGCGGTACCGTTTGAAGCGGGCCGCCGAAACCACTGGCTGGGACGCCGCCGACGCGCGCGAAGCCTACGTGTTACGCACCGCCATCGCCCTGGGCCGCATGCATACCGCCTGAGCGCACCGCGACTGAGGAGCAACGCCGGCAACGCGCCACCACACAACACACCCCTGAACACGCCGCGATGCGCGCGGTACCAAGACGCACCGAAGGAAGCGGTACAAAGGTACCGCGACTGAGACGCAACGCAGGTAACGCGCCATCGCGGTGTGTTCAGGCGTGTTCAGAAGAGGCGAAGGGAATCATCTTCCCTACCCTTCATCTCGTCATAATCGAGGATGAGGCATTCGAAACCGCGGTCCTGGGCGAGGACGCGGGCCTGAGGGGTGATGGTCTGGGCGGCGAAGATGCCGTGGACGGGGGCGAGGAGGGGGTCGCGGTTGAGGAGCTCGCAGTAGCGGGTGAGCTGCTCGACGCCGTCGATGCCGCCGTGGCGTTTGATCTCGATGGCGACGTGCTCGCCGTCGGCGTTGAGGGCCATGATGTCGACGGGGCCGATTGCGGTGGGGTATTCGCGGCGGATGAGCTTGGAGCCGGGGCCGATGCGGTCGATCTGTTCGGAGAGATAACGCTGGAGGTGGTCTTCGACGCCGTCCTTGATGAGGCCGGGATCGATGCCGAGGTCATAGGTGGTGTCGGAGTAGACGTGGTACAGGGAGACTTCCAAGACGTCGCTGGTCTTGTCGGCGCAGACGCGAAGGATATGCTCGGGGGTAGGCCCGTCCGCGGCCTCAACAGAGTCCGGGGTGACGTCCTTCAAAGTGCAGGGCGCAGCCATCCAGTTGAGCGGCTTGTATGAGCCGAGTTCGGAGAAGATCAGCAGACTGTTGTCGGCCTTTATGAGCAGAACGCGCTTCGCGGGAGGAAGCGACGCACTGAGGCGACCGGAATATTCAGCAGAGCAATCAGCAACAATAACGCGCACGTCACACCAGTGTACAGTACGCGCGGAAGGGAGGGAGCGCCTCTCGGACCAGTAACAGGCACGAACCGTACGGCCGCGCCGACAGCGCGGGCGTATCGAACGCCAAAATACGGGTTGAAATAGCCGCTTTGAGCAATTCCCCGTGCGAAATCGCCGTTTTTGGATCCTGAAACGGCGATTTCACACGGGGAATTGCGGATTTCGGCTATTTCAACCCGTATTTTGGCGGGAGTGGTGGAGTGCGCCGGGCATTGACGGGGGATAACACCGAGTAGATAACACAAAAAGGGCGCCGCCTGCGGGATGCAGACGACGCCCAGTGCGAGCGCAACGGCACAGCCGCTGCCGTGCCGAAGAGCTCGCTATTCGATACCGGGTCCTTCAGTGCGGACCACATCACGGCCGCGTTCGACGGCAACCGTGAGCTTGTTGAAATCGAAGGAGATGAATCCGTCACTGACCTCGAACGCATGGCGCTCGCCTGCGGGATCCACGACCGAAACCGTGCCTCCCTTGATCACCGTGAGCACCGGCTCGTGGTCGGCCAGAATACCCATCTCGCCTTCGGAGGCGGGGATGGTGACGGACTTCGCCGTGCCGTGCCACACCGGGTGATCGGCGGCGACGATGTTGACCTGCATCAGGGCCTTTGACGATTCAGCCATCACTCACCAAGTTCCTTCTGCAGATCGTGCCACTTCTTTTCGAGGTCATCGATACCGCCGATGCCGGAGAACGCCTGCTCCGGGACGTCGTCGTAAACGCCGTCGCAGATGCGGGTGAAGGCCTCGATGGTCTCGTCGGCCGGCACGTAGGAGCCCGGACGACCGGTGAATTTCTCGGCCACGTAGAAGTTCTGGCCGAGGAACTGCTCGATGCGGCGGGCGCGGTTGACGGTGGTCTTGTCCTCTTCCGAAAGCTCGTCGATACCAATCAGGGCGATGATGTCCTGCAGCTCCTTGTTACGCTGCAGAATGGCCTTGACGCGGTTGGCGCAGTCGTAGTGGGCCTGGCCGACGTAACGCGGATCAAGGATTCGCGAGGTGGAGCTCAGCGGGTCGACGGCCGGGTAGATGCCCTTGGATGCGATGTCACGAGAAAGCTCGGTGGTCGCGTCCAGGTGGGCGAAGGTCGTCGCCGGGGCCGGGTCGGTGTAATCGTCGGCGGGCACGTAGATGGCCTGCAGCGAGGTGATGGAGTGGCCTCGGGTCGAGGTGATGCGCTCCTGGAGGGAGCCCATCTCGTCGGCCAGGTTCGGCTGGTAACCCACGGCGGAGGGCATGCGGCCCAGCAGCGTGGAGACCTCGGAGCCGGCCTGCGTGAAGCGGAAGATGTTGTCGATGAACAACAGCACGTCCTGGTTCTGCACGTCGCGGAAGTACTCGGCCATGGTCAGTGCGGTCAGCGGGACGCGCAGACGGGTGCCCGGCTGCTCATCCATCTGGCCGAAGACCAGTGCGGTCTTCTCCAGAACGCCGGCCTCGCCCATCTCGCCGATGAGGTCGTTGCCCTCACGGGTACGCTCGCCGACGCCGGCGAACACGGACACGCCGCCGTGGTTCTGGGCGACGCGCTGGATCATCTCCTGGATCAGCACGGTCTTGCCGACGCCTGCACCACCGAACAGACCGATCTTGCCGCCCTGCACGTACGGGGTCAGCAGATCGATGACCTTGATGCCGGTTTCGAACATCTGGGTCTTGGACTCCAGCTGGTCGAATGCCGGCGGCTTGCGGTGGATGGGCCAGCGTTCGGTGACCTTGATGGTCTCGTCGGCCTTCTTGTTCAGCACGTGACCGGTCACGTCGAACACGTGGCCCAGGGTCACGTCGCCGACGGGCACGGAAATCGAGCTGCCTGTGTCGTGCACCGAAGCGCCGCGGACGAGGCCGTCGGTGGGCTTCAGGGCCACGGCGCGCACGGTGGAGTCGCCAAGGTGCTGCTCGACCTCAAGCGTGATCGTGTGCGCGGTCTCGCCTTCCTCGTGAGCGCCGGTGTTGGTCAGCTCGACGGTCAGGGCGTTGTAGATATCGGGCAGGTGGCCCACCGGGAATTCGACGTCGATAACCGAACCCTGGATACGCGTCACACGTCCATTGATCGGCTCTGCAGCCGTCTCGGGAGCCGCTGTGGTCTGATTGTCAGCCATATGCGTTCCTACTCTTCCTTTGTGTTCAGCGCGTCGGCGCTGCCGATGATTTCGGTAAGTTCCTGGGTGATGGACGCCTGACGGGAGGCGTTCATCTTACGGGTCAGCGAGTCGATCAGGTTACGCGCGTTCTCCGTCGCCGTGTGCATGGCGTTCTGCCTGCTCGCGGTCTCGGACGCGGCCGCCTCCAGCAGGCATTCGTGAATACGCGACTGGATGTACTTCGGCAGGATGGCATCCATCACCTTGTCCAGGCTGGGCTCGAAACGGTACAACGGGCGCACCTTGGAGCTGGCGGCGTTGTCGCCCTCGCTCTCGCGCGACATGCCCGGGCCGGATTCGACCTTGGCCTCGACCACTTCGACGGGAAGCATACGCAGCACGCGCACCTTCTGCACCACCATGTTGATGAACTCGGTGTAGACGATGTAGAGCTCGGAGACCCCGCCCTGGCTGGCCGGCTTCATGTAGGCGGTCATCAGTGCGTTGGAGATGGCCTCGGCGATTTCAACGCCCGGCTTGTCGGTATCCCCCTCCCACGTGTCGGCGATTGCGCGGTTGCGGTACTTGTAGTACGTCACGCCGCGCCGGCCATACACGTAGAGTTCCGGCTGCTTGCCGGCGTCGTCGAGTCGCGTGAGCAGTTCCTCGGTCTCACGGATGATCGACGAGGTGTATGCGCCGGCCATGCCACGATCCGCCGTCAAGGCGAGGACGGCAACCTTGGGGTTGTCCTCCTCCTTCTTGACAATCGGATGCGTGATACGGGTGTGGGCTACCACAGCCTGAACGGCATCGAAAATCGCATCGGCGTACGGCTTCGCGTTCAGGGCCACGTCACGGGCCTTGGCGATATGCGAAGACGCGATCATCTCCTGGGCGTTGAAAATCTTCTCCAGCGATCCCGTAGAGGCGATCCTGCCCTTCAATGCGAGTTGCGATCCCATGGGCTACTTCTTTTCTCCAGCCATCGGGTGCTTGGTCGGATCGTGCGCGGGCTTGTCGGCCTTGGCGATGATCTTCTCCTGCTCCACGGGCACGGGCTTGCGCGTCGAGGACTTCTTCACGACCAGCGGCTTGCCGGCCTTGGTCACGTACGTCTCGCGGAACGCTTCGACGGCCTCGTCCAAGGCGGCTTCGGTGTCAGGCGTGAAGTTCTCGGTCTCACGGATGGTCTTGAGGATGTCGGTGCTGTGCTCCAGGTAATCGAGCAGTGCGTGCTCGAACGGCAGCACGTCGCCCAGCGGCAGATCATCCATCTTGCCATGGGTGCCGGCCCACACGGAGACAACTTCCTGTTCCATCGAATACGGCGAGAACTGCGGCTGCTTGAGCAGCTCGGTCAGGTGCGAGCCACGGTTCAGCTGGTTCTTGGACGCGGCGTCCAGATCAGACGCGAACATCGCGAAGGATTCCAGCGAACGGTACTGCGCCAGCGAGATCTTCAGCGTGCCGGAGACCTTCTTCAGGGCCTTGGTCTGTGCGGCGCCACCGACTCGGGAGACCGAGATGCCGACGTCCACGGCGGGACGCTGGTTGGCGTTGAACAGATCGGACTGCAGGAAGATCTGGCCGTCGGTGATGGAGATCACGTTGGTCGGGATGTACGCGGACACGTCGTTCGCCTTGGTCTCGACGATCGGCAGGCCGGTCATGGAACCGCCGCCCAGATCGTCGGAGACCTTCGCGCAGCGTTCGAGCAGACGCGAATGCAGGTAGAAGACGTCGCCAGGGTACGCTTCACGCCCCGGCGGGCGGCGCAGCAGCAGCGAGATCGAACGGTAGGCTTCGGCCTGCTTCGACAGGTCGTCGAAGACGATGAGCACGTGCTTGCCGTGGTACATCCAGTGCTGGCCGATGGCCGAGCCGGTGTACGGCGCGATGTACTTGAAGCCTGCGGAATCGGAAGCCGGGGAGGCCACGATGGTGGTGTACTCCATGGCACCGGCCTCTTCGAGGCTCTGGCGCACGGATGCGATGGTCGAACCCTTCTGACCGATGGCCACGTAGATGCAGCGCACCTGCTTCTTCGGGTCGCCCGTCTCCCAGTTCTTCTTCTGGTTGATGATGGTGTCGATCGCGATTGCGGTCTTGCCGGTCTGGCGGTCTCCGATGATGAGCTGACGCTGGCCGCGGCCGATCGGCGTCATCGCGTCGATGGCCTTCAGGCCGGTGGACAGCGGTTCGTCGACGGGATGACGGTGCATAACGTCAGGAGCCTGGGCTTCGAGGATTCGACGCCCTTCAATGCCCTTGATTTCACCCAGACCATCGATCGGGTTGCCCAGCGGGTCCACGGTGCGGCCGAGATAGCCGTCGCCGACGGGCACGGAGAGCACTTCGCCGGTGCGTCGGACCTCCTGGCCTTCCTCGATGCCTGCGAAATCGCCGAGGATAACCACGCCGATCTCACGGGCGTCAAGATTGAACGCCAGGCCGAGCGTGCCGTCCTCGAAGGTCAGCAGCTCGTTGGCCATGCAACCAGGCAGTCCCGTCACGTGCGCAATGCCGTCGCCGGCCGTCGCGACATAGCCCACTTCCTGGGTGGGGGTGTCACTCGGCTTGTACGACTCGACGAAATCATCGAGCGCCTTGCGTATCGTGGCGGGATCAATGGTAAGTTCTGCCATGATCACTCCTTATTGTTGGAAAATTTCATGTCGGGCTCCGTCGCCGCGTGTGGCGCGGCCCGGAACCGTATCGTCAGGCTTTCGCCTTTACCGTGCGGTGCAGCTGCTGGAGCTGGGCGACCACGGTGTTGTCCGTGACCTCGTCGCCGACCTGGATGCGCATGCCGCCGAGGACCGTGGGGTCGACGACCGAGTTGATGTGCACCGGATGGTCGAGCTTCGCGGAATATACGTCGGTCAGTCGCTTGATCTGGTCGATGTTCAGCGGCGACGCGGTGGTCACGGTAATCATCGACTCGCCCATGTGGCGCGAGAACTTGTTGATCAGCCACTGGATGGTCTCCAGATAGCGCCGGTTGCGCGGGTTGCACGCGGCGTGTTCCGCCAGCCGGAGCGTGACCTCGTTGAACTCGGTCTTGCCCAGCACGGCGTTCAGCAGATCGATGCGCGCCTTGGCGGGTACGCTGTCGTCATTGAGCTTCGAACGCAGAACCGGCAGGTTGAGCAGCGCGGAATGCAGCTCGGCCAGTTCCACGGACACGCGCAGGGTGACGCCCGCGGCATCCGCGTAGTACATCATGGCGTCAACGCCGAAGTCTTCGACGGCGTTGGCGATGTGCGCGGCACGGCTCCATTTGCGACCGACCAGATCGCTCATGATCTCCAGGGTCATGGGATGGGCCTGGGCACCGATGAGCTCCTTGAGCACGCCGATCTTGTCGTCGACCGGACGTGACGGATCGGTGAGAGCGCGTTCGAGCTGCACGGTGTGGTCAAGCACGTTGGTGATCGTGAACAGTTCGTTGCCGATACGCCATGCGTCCTTGCCGGTCGAGCGCAGCTTGGGCGCCAACTCGTCACGCGAAACGCGATCCGAGATGCGGGATGCCTCTCCTCGCATTGGTCACCTCCCTTTCCGGAACGCCGGAATCACTTCTTGTCGTTCGTGTCCAGGTCGTCGATCATCTTGTCGATCATCGAGGACTGCACGTCGTCGCTTTCAAGCTTGGCACCGAGAATCTTGCCGGCCAGGGCCGTGGCAAGAGTACCGACTTCGCCCTTGAGGGAGACCAGCGCCTGCTGCTGCTGCGACTCGATGGAGCGCTGCGCGTTGGCGGTGATCTGGGCGGCGTCGGACTCCGCGCGGGAGCGTGCGTCGGCGATGATGTGGGAAGCTTCGGCACGGGCGTCGTCACGAATCTTGGAGGCTTCGACGCGAGCGGTGCTCAGCTGGGCCTCGTACTTGCTCTTGGCGGCGTCGGCATCCTTCTTGGACTGCTCTGCCTTGGCGATGTTGCCTTCGATCTTCGCCGCACGCTCATCGAAGATGGCGTTGAATTTCGGCATGAAGAACTTGTGGAAGAACAGCGCGACGATGACAAGGATGATCAGGGACCACACGATGTCGTAGACCTGCGGAATGAACAGCTTGAGGCCGTCACTTGCGGCTATTGTCATCATGAAGCCCTCCTTTCAATGTCGAATAAACGTGTGAATCGTCGCCTGTCGTCTCACTTAACGATCAGGGCGGCCACGAAGCCGAGCAGACCCAGCACCTCGACCAGTGCGAGGCCGATGAACATGATCATCTGGATCTTGCCGCTCACCTCGGGCTGACGGGCGGTGGACTCCATCGCCTTGCCGAACAGGATGCCCAGGCCGAGGCCGGGGCCGAGGGTCGCGAGGCCGTAGCCGATGACGGAAAGGCTGCCGGTGACCTGAGCGAGAGTAATGATGTCCATTTCTGTTTCCTTTCTAACGTAACCGTTAAAAAAACTTGGTTAATTTCTTCAGTTGTCTCGGGAATTGCAAAGTATTCGTATTGTCCGTGGTGAGTCTCACGCGGGTGCGGCTCATTCCTCCGGGTAGCTCATGCTGATGTACACCGTCGAGAGGATGGCGAACACGTAGGCCTGCAGGAAGGCGACGAACGCCTCGAACAGGGTGAGCACCAAACCGAAGACGAACCACAGCGCGCCGACGGGGATGCCGGCAAGCTTATTGGTCGCGTCGATGACCCAGTACTGTGCAAACGCCAGGCAGGATGCCACGAGCAAGTGCCCGGAGATCATGTTGGCGAACAGACGGATGGTCAGCGATGCGGGGCGGATCAGCACCAGCTCGCACAGCTGGATCGGCGCCAGCAGGATGTACACCGGCCACGGCACCCCCTTGGGGAAGCACTCGTCGCGGATGTAGCCCCACAGGCCCTTCTCGCGTGCTGCGGTGATCCAGTACTGGATGAGCACCCAGACCGCGAACACCAGCGGCATGACCACTGTGGCGGTGGCCGCCATGTTCATGCCGGGGATGATGCCGCACAGGTTGAACACGAAGATCGTGAAGAACAACGTCGAAATCATCGGCACGTAACGCTTGCCGCGCAGCTCGCCCATGACCTGATATACGACGCTGTCGCGCACGAAGTCGATGCCCATCTCGACCACGCCTTGCCAGCGGCCGGGGATGAGCTTGGCGCGCTTCGCCGTGATACCGAGCACCACGAGAAGCACCACGGTCGCCACGATGCGGATCAATATGATGCGATTGATCGCGAAGGGGGTTCCCTGGAACAGGATCTCGGGAGGAAGAAAATCATTGACCGTTGGCAGTTCGGGACCGCTGTCGGCCGCCAATAGTGCGCCCGTACCGACCGCATCTACCATATCGCGCCTCCTGCTCTCATTATCAGCTGTCAGTTTAGCCCAACGGTTGAGGCGAATGTGACGTTTGGATATCGTCCGTCCAGCCGTTATCGAAGCTGCCCGGGCATAAGACCGACCAACCGGAGTTCCTGCCCAGACATTCCGCTCCGAATGACTAAGTGATTATCCTATGACCACCTTGGACAACACGCAACATGCCTTATTTTTCAAGGGCTGTACGGCGTTTCTTCTCCAAATTTGTGAGCGTTAACATATTGGTCATTGTCTCATTATTTGGACTGTTTTTTAAACACCGCTCATAAGGCATGGACAAAAGAGGCGGTATTCCACCTATTGAGCACGGCGATGGCCCTCTTTTGTACGCTATGTGGACACCAAACCGTGCTAATGCAACAAATCTCGAATCTCCGCCCAATTACAGCGGGATTCCGAGGTCATCTGCACCCTCCAGATCCGAAAGACCATCAACGGGAGCCGACCGGGATGGTCCCAGACCCCCGTCAAACGACCGCAGCGCAGGCGAGAACCATCATTCGCCACGTATCACGCCGTAGTCGTCATGGACGAACGGTGAGAAATCGTCCTTGCGCGGGCCGGCGGGCGCGTGGCGGAAACGATCGATGCCAAGCCGGCGCTCCGCCCGCAATCCGGGCACTTCGGTGAGATCGTACGGCGTGGTCTGATACACCCAGTTCAGCCAATTGCGCCACAGCAGATTCGCGTGCGATCGCCATGCGAACAACGGCTCAAGGTGCGGATCGTCATGCGGGAAGTAGTTGTGCGGGAACGGGACGTTGCTCATCCCCTTCGCCATGTCGCGCTCGTACTCCTCCTGGAGCGTCGTCTTGCCGTACTCCCAATGGCCGAGAGCGAACACTTCGGAGAAATCGCGAGTGGCGATCAGTCCAGGCCCGGACTGCGGACCCCAAGTGAGCACTTGCAAGTCGGGATTCGCCGCCACGTCGGCCTCGTTCACACCCGCCAGACGGGAGTGCGGCTGCAGCGCGATCTCGTCGAAACCATTGGTCAGGAAGCAGTACTCGTCCTGCAGGTACTGCGGGAACACCCCGAATATCTTCTCCGGCAGGTCGACCTTGCGCACGCCATACCGGTAGTTGAGCGCCCCCATCGCGCCCCAGCACAGGTGCATGGTGGAGAACACATGGGTGCTCGCCCAGTCGAGGATCGACTTGAACTCGTCCCAGTAATCGACCTGGTCGAACGGCAGGTGCTCGACCGGGGCTCCGGTGACGACGAAACCGTCATAGTAGTTGTCGCGGAAGGCATCCAGCGTCTCATAGAACTTGACCAGATGATCGTGACTGACATGGGTCGGTTCGTGGGTGGATGTCTTCATGAAGTCGATTTCGACCTGCAGCGGCGATTTGGAGATCAGGCGCAGCAGCTGCGTCTCGGTTTCGACCTTCTTGGGCATCAGATTCAGGATCACCAATTTGAGCGGTCGCACACGCTGGCGCTCCGCCTCGGGCTTCTCCAGGGCGAAGATGCGTTCCGAGTCGAGGATGGCACGCGCGGGCAGGCCGCTTGGGATCTTGATAGGCATGTTCTTATTATGGCAATGGCCGGGATATTGATACGCCGTCAGGTTATCGCCATGAGTTATGACCGGTTATCAATCCCGGCATTTCACTCAGCGCAAAAATCCGACACGCCGATTTGACAATCTCGCATTCTCCCCTATCTTAGATAGAGCTGTTTGAAAACAGCCGGCGCGGGGTGGAGCAGCTCGGTAGCTCGCTGGGCTCATAACCCAGAGGTCCATGGTTCAAATCCATGCCCCGCTACCAATGCCTCCGGTTTCACATCAAGGAAATCGGAGGCTTTTTCTATATCATCCATGTTCCATCGGGTGCGCCCACTGAACTTCTGGGATAGAGTCGGTGCGGCAATTCCCATAGCCTGCGCCAGATCCTTCTGAGAGGTCTGTCGAATAGCGATAAGAACCTTCATGTTGTATGTAACGCGATCCTGAAGGCTCAGCTCTTGCTTCTGCGCCTTTAACGCCGGCGAGACCATCACTGCAGTCATGTGAACTAGATTAGCAATGCATAGACTTACTTTCAAGTCTTGGATTAGGAATTTACAAACCATGATATTGTTACACATATCTTTTATCCATACATAAAACTGATTTGTATATAACTAATATGGAGTCGAGAATCAAAACCCTGATCGTAGTACGCGGAAGGCCGCGATCTTGTCGACCGGCTCGACGCCTCCAGTGACGCTGACCGCCCCGAATCCCGGAAACGACGATGTGCGCCACATCGTGCTCAGGATGATCGACGGCAGGCATTGGACGGCGATTACAACCAAACGCGGCAAGCGCATCCGCATCATATCCGTGCGCCGATCGCGCAAGAACAAGGAGGCATGCCATGAAAGCAAAAAATGATGCCAAGGCGATCACCAGCGACCAGCTTGAGGAGATGTTCGACAACGGCGACGACATCCTCAGCTATGTCGATCTCGGCAATCCCGTAGTCGAACATCATCCCCCGCTGGAGAAGCGAATCACGCTGACGATGCCCGCATGGATGGTCAGCGAACTGGACGAGGAAGCCGCCGAGCTGGCAATCAGCCGCAACGCCGTCGTCAATACATGGGTCGCCGACCGGTTGCGCACCATGCGACGTCGCGAAAACGCCCACGCCTGACCCATATACCATTGAGGCCCATGGTTCAAATCCATGCCAAATAGAAGACTAGGAATTACAAGATTCCTAGCCTTCCTGTTCTATTGCGCCTTTCTCAAGTGCCTCAAACCATCCCCCGGTCTCGCTAGACAACCTTCGCCAGCGGCAGCGTCAGCGACGGGATCGGCGGCGGAAGGCCAGGGCACCGATGGCGGCCGCGGCGGCTCCGGATCCGACGACGATGATGGCGACGACCCCCGCACCGGTATGAGACAGCACCGGCTTCTCGGGCTCTGGATCCGCCTTCGGCTCAGCGGGTGGATCATCAGGCGCTTCGACGGTTACGGTCTCCCCTTCGACGCCGAGCTCATGCGAAACCAGCACATCACCGTCACGCGAGCGAAGCGACGCTCTCCAATACACCAGTCCCGCCTTCGGCGAGCGCACCTGCGGACTGGCGATCGTCTGCTCGAACAGCGTATGGTCCACTTCGGCGCGGGCCTCGTCAAGCAGCACGCCGTTCATGCCGGGCACCGCCCCTTCCTCCACCGCCTCGTACGCCGTGAACGTCACATAGGCCCCTTCGGGCACATCGCCCACAATCCGCGCCGTATCGCGGAACGGCTCATCGACCCGCACAATGCCCGGCTCCACCTGCGTGGTCAGCGCCGGCTTGCGTGGCCGTGCCACATCCCATATGCGCACGCGCTCCCACGCGTCATCGTATGCGCTGGACGCCGGCATCACCCGGTCATCGCCGTCGAAGCTCCAAACGAACACGTACCATCCGTGCGATTCGGCCACGATGTGCACCGGATCGCCATGAGCGTCCGGCGCCCCGGCGCCCACTCGGATACGCCCGTTGACCGCCGGATAATCCCACACGCCAATCAACCGGTGATTGCTGTCCTCGGCCGGCGGCGTCTCCCCCTGAGGCCGGTACGCCTCGTCGCCGGCGGAATCATTCGGATCGCCCGCCCACCACACGCTCACCTGCGCCATCGCCCGGTCAGCGCCGATGCCAAGCTTGACATTGCCGTCAAAGGATCCGTGATCATCGGGGAATCCGTCGACCGTAATGGTGTCGCTCAGTTCGGAACCAACCACGCCGGTATGCTCCGTGACCGTGGATTCCACACTCACCCGAGCACGGTTCGAATTCGTCTCCGTGTATTCCAGGAACCCGCTGACCACATCCTTACCTATATATTGTCGCGCAGTATCGCTCAACTTCTCGACTTCGAACGCCCACACCCATGTGCCGAACCCTCCACCTCGCGGCGCCTCATAAGCCGCGTCGCCGCCCGGCTCGGCCGTTGCTCTCACGTCCACGCGCTGCCCGGGAGCAGTGAACGACGCCTCGCCATAAGCGGACGGCCGGAATCCCATTGTGCCCAGCCTTGCGATGAACTCCTTCGCCGTCTCGTCGGCACCAGGCATGACCGGCTCGGACAGATCGCCCACGCCGAGCCCGTCGAAATACCATCCGGACGCCCGCAACTCCAATCCGGACGCCCAGGAATCGCCGTCATCCACCCCGGACGTGACGGTATCCACGACCGGCTGCCCGGCGTCGACCACCTTGGCCGCGACGGCGGTGCCCAGTGTGGGCACGAACTCCTTGCGGACCGAGAAATTCACCGCCTTGCCGCTCACCTGCGAAGAGCCGCCGTAACGCACCAGATCCTGGCCTCCCGCGACTGCGAACACGTCCACCTGCTTGCGGTCATATGCCACACTCGCCTTCACTTCACCCTCGCCGGTCGCCTTCCACGAGTACACGATCGGCTCCGCCCCGGATATCCCGGTCACCGTCGCGCTCCCGTTCGCGAACACCGCCGGACCGTTCAGCGTCGCGGCGTATTTGATCCCGGCGATCGTCTTCCCCTGCGCATTGGTCACCGACACCGTGACGCGCCCGGTCCGCGTGCCTTCGGCGTATGTACGCGTCACCGTCGCATTCGCCGGGGCGTTGGATCCCGCCTCCTCCCACATCTGCTCTACCTTGCGCCGCAGCGTCGGATTGTCGCGCATGACGGACACGCGCCGGGATTTCCACGTGTCCGGCTTCAGGTCCAGCAGATCATGGGCCAGCACCGCGATCGCCGCATGCTCCGCGGCCGTCCCGTCGCGATAATGGTCCATCAGCCAGCCGAGCCGGCGCGCGGTGTCGTCGTCACGCAGCTTGACGCTCTCCCCCAGCTGGTATTCGACGCGTTCGCCAGACTCGATGCAGTAATAGTTGTTCGTCGAATCCTTCGCCATGACGCCGATGACCTGCTCGCCGCCATGCTCATAGCGCAGAAACGTGCCGGCATCCGCCCTGCTCAACGTCACCGCCGCGGCCGGCATGGCGGCAAACACCAGCGAGGCCACCAATGCGAGAGCCATGACGGCCGCGACCCCCAGCGCGGACTGACATCGCCTGAATACAACCATGTTCATGATATTCCCTTCCTGAAATCCCGCCGCGTCCACGATGGGCGGTTGATGACACCATGCCATGCCGGACGCCGTCGGCCACCGGATTTCAGGCAATGTGGTCGAAGGCTATCCCCCTTCGGCGTGTTGTGGATAACTCCCCACGACAGTTATCCACATTTGGCGGTTCTCGGCATATAAGACAGGGGGTTATCCACAATCGCCCATTGGCCATCAGCCGTATACAATGGGCGGTATGGCAGAAGAAAAGAAAGGCGCGTCAGCGCTTAGCAGTAGTTCATCTCGATCAGCCACATCGCATTCGGACGACAAGACCGAAGCGAAATCCGCAACCCGTCACACTTCGTCGGGCAAGCAGTCCACATCACGTACCACCTCGACGCGCAAGCGCACGACGGCCAAGACGCCTCGCGCCTCCAGAACGACGAAAGCCGCCACTGCGGCCGCCGTCGCCAACGGTGAGGTCCCCGCGCAGTCCATTCCCGTCGCAGACCCGTCGCAGTTCGGACGCATCGCCGTCATGGACGTGACGCCGAACGAGGAATCCGGCCGTTTCCCCGCCCGTGTCGAGCTGGGCGAACCGTTCAAGGTCACCGCGCAGGTCTTCATCGAAGGCCGCACCAAAGTCGGTGCCACCGCCATCGTGCGCAACCACCGCGGCAAGGAGATGCAGCGTCTGCCGATGACCTGCACCAACCCCGGCCTCGACCGCTGGGAGGTCATGCTCACCTGCGGCGAGCACAGCGACGTCAAGCCGTGGCAGCCCGAATTCGCCGCCATCAAGCGCCAGCTGGGCGAATGGAGCGTCACCATCGAAGGATGGGAGGACACCTACAAGTCCTGGCTGCATGACGCGGCCATCAAAGTCAAGGTCAACGACGACGTCGAGAACGCCCTTGAATCCGGCGCGCAATTGCTGGAACGCTGGGCGAAGACCGCCGACGCCAAGCTGAGCGCCGCGCAGCGAAAGATGCTCGTCGCCGCTGCCGCCACCATGAAGGACACATCGCTTACGCCCGAGGACCGTCTCGCCGCGGCGACCAGCGAACCGGTCGCCCAGCTGCATCTGACCAACCCGCTGCGCGACGGCGTCTCGCCCAGCCAGCCCCAGCGTTTCCTCGTGCAGCGTCCGGAATCCAGCTTCGCCGCATGGTACCAGTTCTTCCCGCGTTCCGAGGGCGCCTACGTCGACCCGGAGACCGGCAAGATCGTCCAGGGCACGCTCAAGACGTCGGTGTCCGGCCTGGAACGCGCCAAGGCCGAAGGCTTCGACATCGTGTACTTGCCGCCGATCTTCCCGATCGGCAAGACGAACCGCAAGGGACGCAACAACGCGCTGGAGGCCGGTCCCGACGATCCGGGCTCGCCGTTCGGCATCGGTTCCGAGCTGGGTGGGCATGACACCGTCGACCCGCTGCTCGGCAACATGGACGATTTCAAGGCGCTCGTCGCCAAGGCCCACGAGCTGGGTCTGGAAATCGCGCTCGACTTCGCGCTGCAGTGCTCGCCCGACCACCCGTGGGTCAAGCAGCACCCGGATTGGTTCCGCCACAAGCCGGACGGCTCCATCGCCTTCGCGGAGAACCCGCCGAAGAAGTATCAGGACATCTACCCGATCGACTTCAACGCCGACATGCCCGGCATCGAGAAGGAAGTCGAGCGTGTTCTCGAACTGTGGATCAACGCCGGCGTGACGATCTTCCGCATCGACAACCCCCACACCAAGCCGGTGCGCTTCTGGCAGGACGTCATCGCGGCGGTCACCAAGAAGCACCCGGAGATCCTGTTCCTGGCCGAGGCGTTCACCCGCCCGGGCATGATGCGCGCGCTGAGCTACGTTGGATTCACGCAGTCGCACTGCTACTTCCCGTGGCGCAACACCAAGGAGGAGCTGGGCAAGTACCTGGAAACCACGAACGGCGACGACGGCTACTACCAGCACAACACGTTCTGGCCCACCACGCCGGACATCCTCACCGCCTACGTGCGCGACAACGGCATCGCCGGCCACGCTGTGCGCGCGGTGCTCGCCGCGATGGGCAGCCCGAGCTGGGGCATCTACAACGGCTTCGAGCTGATCGAGAACAAGCAGCGCCCCGGTTTCGAGGAGCAGATCGACAACGAGAAGTACGAGGTCAAGGTGCGCGACTGGTCGGCCGCCGACAAGTACGGCATCGCCGAGCTGCTGACCAACCTAAACCGCGTCCGCCGCGAGCATCCGAAGGCGTTCAGCTACCACAACCTGACGGTGCTGGAATCCTCCGACCCGAACATCCTCGCATTCGCCCGCCACACACCGGCCGAGCTGACCGGCACCGACAAGCCGGAGACGCTGATCGTGGTGGTGAACCTGGACGGTCACGAGGCGCATCAGGCCATGGTGCATCTGGAGCTGCCCGACTACGGCATCGATCCGAAGTGGGGTGCGCACATACACGACGAGCTGACCGGCCGCGACTTCGCGTGGAGCTGGGACAACTTCGTCTCGTTGGCACCGTGGGCCGATGTGGCGCACATCTTCACCGTGGTGCATGAGGACTGAGAACGCATGAGGGACGCGCGGCCGGCAGGCTGACCGTTTCGGTGATGGGGCCCGTCGTTTCGGCGACGGGCCCCATCTGCGTTTTTGGGCGAAATCGTGGCGCTTCCGGCGTACGACGGGGTATTGTGGAGTGTGATTATGTCAATCGACTCTAAGGAGCAATATCATGGCAGAAACGTTCAACGTTCTCGTTGAAATCCCGCGTGGTTCCAAGAACAAGTACGAAGTCGACCAGGAGACCGGCCGCATCACCCTGGACCGTGAGCTGTTCACCGCCATGGGCTACCCGGACGACTACGGCTACATCGAAGGCACGCTCGGCGAGGACGGCGATCCGCTGGACGCGCTGGTGATGGTCAAGAACTCCGTGTTCCCGGGCTGCGTCATCGAGTGCCGCGCCGTCGGCCTGTACCACATGGAAGACGAAGAGGGCGGCGACGACAAGGTGCTGTGCGTGCCCGCCGACGTGCGCTACGACGACATCAAGGACGTCAACGACGTCAACGAGTACCACCTCAAGGAGATCAAGCACTTCTTCGAGCAGTACAAGGCCCTGGAACCCAACAAGGAAGTCCTCCCCGGCGACTACTGGACCGGTGCGGACGTTGCCGAGAAGGAAATCAAGGAGGCGCGTGAGCGTCTCGCGAACGCGTCGAAGTGATTTGCTTCAGGACAGCCCGGTGAGCTGTCCGGCGGCAACGTGCGAGGACGCGACAGCGACCGAGCCAACCATGAGCCGGCCGAAGGCCGTCCTCAATTGCAGGACCGTTGCCGAGAAGGAAATCAAGGAGGCGCGTGAGCGTCTCGCGAACGCGTCGAAGTGATTTGCTTCGCTTCCGCCTCCGCTGGCGGGGGCTGTCAGCCATCGGCTGACTGGGGGTGGTAACTCTGGCTTAAGTGCCACGACCACCCCCAGTCGCTCCGTGACAGCCCCCGCCAGCGGGGGCATTATATTATCTTATTATCTTATCGACCACAGCTTTCTGGCTCGCCTACAAACAGATTCCGCTGTTTGCTTCACGGCTCGTCCCGCCAGCGGGGCGATGTTGTGTTACAGTAGTGCCTTGTAGTTTTCACGACTTGCGAACAGCATTCGCTTGGATTCAAAGCCGGCTTGCTGGCCCGGCAGTTCTCAAAGTCCGTGCCCCCTAGGCGTAGGCGGTTTATCCGTCGAGGCCCATCCCCCGGGGAAGCCGGCGGGATGAACCTTTATGTTCCAGCTATGATTGAGATACTGCTTATTTCCGTATCCGTCGCCATGGACGCTTTCGCCGTCTCGATCGGAAAGGGGTTGACCGTCACGCGCGTGCGGCCGGTCGACGTCATCAAGACCGCATTGTGGTTCGGCGGCTTCCAGGCATTGTTCCCGCTTCTGGGCTTTTTCGCGGCCAACACGTTCAGCAAATACGTCACCGCGGTTGATCATTGGATCATTTTCGCGCTGCTCGCGTTCATCGGCGGCAACATGATCCGCGAGGCGTTCGGCGAGGAAGAGGAGAACAGCCGGGAGACGGCCCAGTTCGACTGGCGCCATATGCTGCCGCTCGCGGTGGCGTGTAGCATCGATGCGTTCGCCGTCGGCGTGAGCTTCGCATTCATGCAGGTCAACATCTGGTTTTCGGTGATCGTCATCGGCGTGGTGACCGGCGCGTTCTCCGCTGCCGGCCTGTATATCGGCCGCGTGTTTGGCGCACGCTGGCAGAAGCCGGCGCAGATCGCCGGCGGTGCCGTGCTCGTGCTCATCGGTCTTAAGGTGCTGCTTGAGCACCTTGGCTTCATAGCATGGTAACGCAACGAGACTGAAAATATGCGGCTGTCAGCGTCCGTGTTCGGGACTTTCCGTGTTTGGATATTGCCGGGACGATGAGGCCATCGTCTTGCCGGTGCGGATTTCGTCGTAGCGCCCAAGGGGACATGTCTTCCCCGCGTGTGCGTCATTGCGCGCAGCCGAGGTCCTCGACCCAGGCTCCTCCATGCGAGCCGGTCGCCGGAGGGCGGTCCGTGGCGACCGTCTCGATCAGGCCGCTCATGATGGCGACCTTTCGCCGACGAACTCCACCGACCGAAAGAAAGAAGCGCGTTGGCTGAATGACGGGTACGGACTCCCTATTGCCCTGCTTGGTTCTTGACGAAAACAAAGCCCAACAGGCGCACACCCTCTTCATACCCACATGCGGGAAAGCCCCGGCAACGATGCCGAATCCCGACTCCCCGCATCGCATACTGGCGAAGACCAATATTCCCCGCCGAAGAAAACCGTCAAATATCAGAAGATCAGCTGCATGACGAATGACGCGGCGAACACGAGCAGACCGCTGAGCATCACCGGCAGCAGCCCGATACCCAGCCACGGCGCCGGAGCGGCCGGATCCGGATCCGCCTCGCGGCTCCACGACACCGAGCATACGGCGAACAGCACCGCCACTACCACGAACGCCGCGGCCACGATGATGAATCTCGTCAGCAGCCCGTTATCCGGCGACGCGGAGCCCATGTCGATGAGATCGGGCACAAAACACCATCCCGCGGCGCTGACGGAGACCACGGCCCCCGTCATGCAGTGCGACAGCGCGCGAATCAGGTGGCTGCGCTCCGCGCGCACCATCTGCCGGCCGAACGCGATGATCGTCGCCGCGATCAGCAGTATCGCGAAGCACGCCGCCCAACGCACCAGTTGATACATCACCAGACGTCCATCATCCGCAAGACGCCCGCCCTCGTACGCGGGGTAAAACAGCTGGCTGGCCAACGACGTCCGCGCGCACAGAATCGACAGCACGCCCGCAACCGCGCCGATCAGGCGGTCGGCAATGCCGGCACGGAACGGCCACCCAACCTGGAATAGCACGAGCAGCACCACGGCGAGCGCGATCGCAACCCCTTGCGCCACACCGCCCTGGTTCCCGAACGTGAACTCCAGCACGCCCGTCACGCCGAATAGCACCACGTATGCCACCGCCTGAACCGCAAGTACGCGGCCAATCGAGCTTCCGGTACGCTGTTCGCCGTCGCCCATCGTCATCACACTCCACAAATCGCAATCCGCGGCAGCCTCGCGACCGCCATTCCACTAACTCTAGCCTAGCGTCGGCTGTCCACATTATGCGCCTACAATATGACCACTAACCATATGGGTACTACGGTTATCCATATTCAGGAAAGGGGAAGCGGTTGACTGATTTGACGCTGATGACATTCGCGAACGACCCTGCCACCGTGCTTCCCTCACTTGCACTGCTGTCCCACCGCGTGCGCGTGCTGCCGATGGACGCCGCAAGCCTGGTGAAGATGCCGGAGAACACCGTGCTCTTCCTCGACGCCCGGGATGACCTCGCCACGGCGAAGACGCTGTGCCGGCTGATTCACGCTTCCGGCCTGGCCACGCCGATCGTGCTGATCCTCACCGAGGGCGGGTTCACTGTCGTCAACTCGCAGTGGGGCATCGCCGATGTGGTGGTGGCCTCCGCTTCACCCGCCGAGGTGGAGGGGCGCCTGCGACTGGTGTCGGAACGCGGCAATGCGCCGATCACAGGCGCCAGCACCACGGACGATTCGGAGCGCACCGAGGATGGCCAGATCCGTTCCGGCGATCTCGTGGTGGATACCAACGGCTACACGGCATCGCTGCACGGCAGGCCCATCGATCTGGCGTACAAGGAATTCGAACTGCTGAAGTATCTGGTGCAGCATCCCGGCCGTGTGTTCACGCGCGCGCAGCTCCTGCAGGAGGTGTGGGGATACGACTATTACGGCGGCACCCGTACCGTCGACGTGCACATCCGTCGCCTGCGCGCCAAGCTGGGCGGCGAATACGAACATCTGATCGGTACCGTGCGCAACGTCGGCTACCGTTTCGACCCGCCCGAGGGCGAGGGAGACAAGTCACTCGCGGCTCCGGCGGCTTCCGACGACACTGACGCCGACGCCCAGTAAGACCGGCGCATCATGCCACGCGAATCCAAACGGGCACGCATCCAGCGGATGCACGAGGAGTACGCATTGCTCGTCGAGGCGTTCCCGCACCCGAAATGCGCCTTGGATTTCACTTCTCCCCTGCAATTGCTGATAGCCACCGTGCTCAGCGCCCAGACGACCGACAAGCGGGTGAACACCGTCACGCCCGAGCTGTTCTCGCGTTTCCCCGATGCCGCATCCCTGGCCGCAGCGAATCCGCAGGACGTCGAAGACATCATCCACCCGCTCGGCTTCTACCGTTCCAAGACCAAGCATCTGCTGGGATTGGCCGCAGTGCTGCGTGACCGTTTCGGTGGCGAGGTCCCCGATACGATGGACTCGCTGGTGACGTTGCCCGGCGTCGGCCGCAAGACGGCCAACGTGGTGCTGGGCAACGCGTTCGGCGTGCCCGGATTCCCCGTCGATACGCATGTGATCCGCGTGACGGGACGGCTGCGCTGGCGCGGCGACTGGAACTCGTCCAGTCCAGATCCGGTGCATATCGAGCGGGAGATCTGCTCGTATTTCGAACCGTCGCAGTGGACCGACCTGTCGCACCGGCTGATTCTGCATGGACGCGCCACCTGTCACGCGCGCAAACCCGATTGCGCGGTGTGTCCACTTCATGACACCTGCCCGAGCTCACTGATATAGACCAAGCGGACGGACCCGGCCGGTATCCCACGCATCAGGGATCCCCCGTCGACCCGTTTACCCCGGGCATTACACTCGGAGCCATGCAGCACAGCGCACGGCATACCTCCATCAGCAGTTCGGCGAAGTCCGCCATCATCTTTGTCATCGTCGCGGGGGTGCTCGGCTGCGCCGTCTGGCTGGGCTGGTCCCTGCTGCACCGCAGATACACGCTGCCCACCTTCAGCGGCCTGCAATCAAGCGTCAAGGTGAGCGTCGGCATCACCGGCGCCCCGGAATCATTGGATATCCGGACAACCGACGACGATTCGCTCGACCGCGTCCTTCTCGGCAACGTCTATGAGACGCTGCTGAAGCGCGATGACAACAACAAGATCCAGCCGTCGCTCGCCTCCTCGTGGAAGGTGTCCGAAGACGGCACCACCTACCGCTTCAACCTGCGCAGCGGCGCGACGTTCGCCGACGGCACCACGATCACCTCGTCCGACGCCGTATGGTCCCTGCAGCAGATCATCACCAAGAAGTATGTCGGCAGCGACGAACTGTCCGCGCTGTCCAACGTGGAGTCGGACGGCAACAGCACGCTGGTGCTGCGGCTTCGCGAACCCGACCCGCGGCTGCTCGCCAAGCTCACCACGCGCATCGGCATCGTCTACAACCAGCGTGAGAACATCGACTACGCAAAGCAGGCCAGCGGGTCCGGACCGTTCACCGTCTCCCAATGGCAATCCGGCAAGCAGCTGACGCTGAGCCGCAACGACCACTATTGGGGTAGCAAGTCCAAGGCCAAGACCGTCACCGTCAACTTCGCGGCCGACACCACGGAGCTGGCCAAGGCTCTGAACAACGGCCAGATCGACGCGGCCTTCGCGCTGGATCAGTCCGCCGCCGACGCGGTGAAAGATGACGGCATCGTCAAGAAGCAGGGCGTCAGCAACCGCAAGGTCGTGCTCGCCTTCAGCAACAACACGCAGTCCATCCTTTCCGACAAGCGGTTCCGGCAGGCAGTGCGCTACCTCATCGACAAGAACGCGATGACCGAGGCGCTGGGCGGCAGCACGGTCATGACCGGGCCGCTGTCACCGCTCGACGACGGATATCAGAAGACGGATGAGACGTTCGGCCACGACATCGGCAAGGGCAACGACCTGATCAAATACTTCCGTTTCCGCGTCTCCAGACGACCGCTGACCTTCGTCTATCCGAAGGAATACGGCTCCCAGATCGGCGAACAGGTCAAGCAGACGATGTACGCCGAACCCGCGTATTCGGACGTGTCCGTGTCAATGGTCGACGATGCCACATGGAGCAAGACCGTGACGCAGGACCGCCAATACGACTTCACGATCTACGAGACCGACGGCGAGGACGATCTGGACCTCCTGATGGACAGCAACTCGTACATCGGCTTCGTCAGCACCGACTCGCAGAACGCGTGGAGCAAGGCGCTGAAATCCTTCAGCAGCGACGACTACGCGAAGAACTTCCAGTCGTTCATCGGCACGCTCGACGACGATTCGCCGGTGGACTGGATCTGCACACGCAAGCCGATCAGCGCGTACCGCAGCAACATCACCGGAGTGCCCGTCAACATGACCTACACGCAGCTGCCGCTCGCCGATATGACCACCACGGACTGATTCGGGTCCATGCGCCCGGACCCGCCCGCCGGCGGACGCAGCCGCGCGGCTGTTGTCACGATTGCTTTCTAGACTGTCGCTTATGACCGAAGAGCAGGATAACAGCATCATCAAGGCACACCTCACCCCGTTGCCCGACAAGGTCGGCGTCGACGGGCTCGAAGACAAGTGGCGCGGCGAATGGGACGAGGACGGAGTCTACAAGTTCCAGGGAACCCGCGACCGCAAGGCCGTCTATTCCATCGACACCCCGCCGCCCACCGTATCCGGCCATCTGCATGTCGGCCACGTGTTCAGCTACACGCACACCGACGTGATCGCGCGATTCAAGCGCATGCAAGGCTATGACGTGTTCTACCCGATGGGCTGGGACGACAACGGCCTGCCCACCGAGCGCCGCGTGCAGAACTACTACGGCGTGCGCGTGGACACGTCGCTCAAGTACGATCCTGATTTCAAGCCGCCGTTCGAGGGCACCGACGGCAAGAAGATCGACGCCAAGGATCAGGTGCCGGTCTCGCGCAAGAACTTCATCGAGCTGTGCGAGAAGCTCACCGCCCAGGACGAGAAGCAGTTCGAGGCGCTATGGCGTTCCCTCGGCCTGTCGATCGACTGGTCGCAGACCTACCACACCATCGGCGAGCATCCGCAGCGCGTGGCGCAGAAGGCGTTCCTGCGCAACCTCGCGCGCGGTGAGGCGTATCAGCAGGACGCGCCCGGCCTGTGGGACGTGACGTTCCAGACCGCCGTGGCCCAGGCCGAGCTGGAAAGCCGCGAATACCCCGGCTTCTACCACAAGGTCGCCTTCCGTTTCGAGGACGGCACGCCGATCTACATCGAGACCACCCGTCCCGAGCTGCTCGCGGCCTGCACCTCGCTGATCGCGAACCCGAACGACGAGCGTTACAAGCAGTATTTCGGCCAGTCCGTGTACTCCCCGCTGTTCAAGGTCAAGGTGCCGATTCTCGCGCACCCGGCCGCCGAGATGGATAAGGGCGCCGGCATCGCGATGTGCTGCACCTTCGGTGACGTGACCGATGTCGAGTGGTGGCGCGACCTGAAGCTGCCGACCCGCCCGATCATCCAGCGCAACGGCCGCATCGTCATGGACACCCCGGATTGGATCACCGACCCGGCCGGCCGTGAGATGTTCGCCGCGACCGCCGGCAAGACCACGTTCTCCGCCCGCAAGATCATCGTCGACGCGCTGCGCGAGGCCGGCGACCTGGACGGCGAGCCGACCCCGACCAAGCGTATGACGAACTTCTACGAGAAGGGCGACAAGCCGCTGGAGATCGTCACCTCCCGTCAGTGGTACCTGAAGAACGGCGGCACCGACGCCAAACTGAACGCCGAGCTGATCGAGCGCGGCAAGGAGCTCAACTTCCACCCCGATTTCATGCGCGTGCGCTACGAGAACTGGGTGCATGGCCTCAACGGCGACTGGCTGATCTCCCGCCAGCGCTTCTTCGGCGTGCCGTTCCCGCTGTGGTACCCGGTCAAGGCTTCCGGTGAGCCGGATTACGATCATCCGATCACTCCGAGCGAGGACCGTCTGCCGATCGACCCGACCAATGACGTGCCGGAAGGCTACGACGAGTCCCAGCGCGATGTGCCCGGCGGCTTCACCGCCGAGCCGGACATCATGGACACGTGGGCGACGTCCTCGCTCACCCCGCAGATCGTGACCCGCTGGGAGGAGCCGGACGAGGCTTCCAAGGCGCTGTTCAAGGCCACGTTCCCGATGGATCTGCGTCCGCAGGGTCAGGACATCATCCGCACCTGGCTGTTCTCGACCGTGGATCGCGCCCATCTGGAGAACAAGTGCCTGCCGTGGGCGCACGCCACGCTGTCGGGCTGGATCCTGGACCCCGACCACAAGAAGATGTCGAAGTCCAAGGGCAACGTCGTCGTGCCGAACAAGCCGATCGAGCAGTTCGGCGCCGACGCGGTGCGCTACTGGGCCGCCGCGGCCCGTCTCGGCCTCGACGCCACGTATGACGAAGGCCAGATGAAGATCGGCCGCCGTCTTGCGATCAAGCTGCTCAACGCCTCGAAGTTCGCGCTGGCCATCGGTCGCGAGGACGAGAACCATCATGTGGGCGAGACGTCCGACGCCGTCTGGAACCCGGCCGATGTGACCGAGCCGCTCGACCGCGCCGTGATGGCGAAGCTGGCGCTGGTGATCCGCCAGGCCACCGACGCGCTGAACGCCTACGAGCATTCCAAGGCGCTGGAAGTCATCGAGAGCTTCTTCTGGCAGTTCTGCGACGACTACATCGAACTGGTCAAGAACCGCGCGTACGGCACTGCCGACGCGCACGGCAAGGTGCCGAGCGACGCGGCCGTGAAGTCCGCGCGCACGACGCTGGGCCTAGGCCTGGACGCCTTCGCGCGCCTGCTGGCCCCGTACCTGCCGTTCGCCACCGAAGAGGTGTGGAGCTGGATGCACACCGGCGAGGGGTCCGTGCACCGCGCCGCCTGGCCGAAGGCCGACATCTATGCCGCAGCAGCCACCGGCGCCTCCCCGGAGACGCTGGCTTGGGCCGGCAAGGCCGTCGAGCAGCTGCGCAAGATCAAGTCCGAGGCCAAGGTCTCGATGAAGACCCCGATCCTGTCGGTGACGCTGGCCGCCGTCAAGGACGGCATCGACGCCATCAAGTCCGCTCTGGACGACGTGGCGCAGGCCGGCCGCGTGATCGGCAAGTTCGATCTCGCCGAAAAGCACGCCGAGGAGGCCGCGGCCGAAGGCGAGGGCGACGATACCGTCGTCATCGATGCCAGCGAGCTCGGTGAGCCGCCGGCGAAGAAGGCCAAGAAGTAACCTGCTTCTCACTAACGGAAACGGCCCCCTCGGATCCACGAGGGGGCCGTTTTGCATCCACGGCATCGTGACGGCGGCATGCCGGCCGCGCGCCGCGCGCCGTGCGCCGTATGCCGTGCACCCGTCACACGGCTGGCATGATGATCAGCAGACGCAGATCCTCGGTATGCCGGTTCCAGTCGGATAGCACGTCGTAACTGTGCCGCCCGTCGGCGATGCAGTGGTCGGAGTATGCGTTGGCACCGTCGCACGACAACCGTCTCAACGCGGCAGCGAGACGCGCGACCGGTTTGCCGTCGACGGCCGCGCTGCCGCTGCCGGCCAACGATTGCGCGGCCTGAACCAGCATGTCGGAGACGTCACCAATCGCCACTGTCTCGTCGATGAGCTCAGACGACGTGCTCTGCAACGGCGATCTGGGGTTCATGCCGGCGATGCCGTATACCGGCGAGAACTTCGGAACCGACGCCGACTTCGAACCGGATGCCGTGCCCGCCGCCGAAGACGAGCCACTGCCGCTGACGTTGCCATCCTTGCCGTCGCCGCTATCCTTGTTGCCGCCCTTGCCGTCGCTCTTGACGGCGCCGCCGAGCATGCCCAGGCCGCTGGCGTTGCCCATCACATCGCCGATACTCATGCCTGACTGCGAGTCGTCATCGGTCTTGCCACTGGCCAACGCCTGCGCCTTGCGCTCGGCCTCCTCACGCTCCTGCCTGCTGACGGCGGCCAGCCGCTTGCGCTCGGCCTTCGCCGCCATCGACGTCGTGTCGGAACCGGCCCAGCCGTAACGCACCCGGTCCGCAGCCGCATCGCCGCCTTGCGCATCGCCGGTGGAGGCGGTGCTGGTCAGTGCGCCGGCGAACTGTATGCTGATCTGCTGCAATGCGTTCGCCGCGCCCGTATGTTCGGATGCCGCCGCCAAGGCGTCCATCGCCGACTGCACTTTCTGATTGTCGTCCTGAAGGTCGGCGCTGGTGGAGAACTCCTCGTTGGCGGCGTCAATCGCCTGTTGCTGATACCGCGCGGCTCCCGCCGACGTGCCTCCGGTCAGCTCGCTCAGATGCTTGGTGTACACGTCGGTGTAGGCCATCGAATAGGGGATCATCGCGTTGGACAGCTGGCTCTGCCCGGCCTTGTACGCCGTTGCGCCCTCGGTGGACTCCTGGGCCATGGTCTGGCTGATCTCATCGGCGAGTCCCGACGTGCCGCGCTGACGGATGCGCTGAATCAGGTCGTCTATGGCATGTACTGCGCCGTCGTGCTCATGCGCGGCACTGACCGCGTTGACCGCGTTGGCGAGGTCGGTGACCGCCTGCGCCATCGGGGTGTCGCCGGTCAGTTCGCCGGCTGTGCCGATCAGCGCCTGCATCTGCGTGGATGAGCCGATGCTGCCGGACAGATGGGTCGTGTACGACCCCACGTAATGCGCCATATACGACGAGAACGCAGCCTTGTGCGCTGCGGTTTTCTCCTTGATCGCCTTCTCGCCGAGCTTCTGCTCGCGATCGCGCATGGAGGTCAGCTGTTCGATTAGTTTGCGGTCCGACGCGGAACCGGTGACGACCAGCGTGTTGACCAGTGCGTCAGCACGGTCGGAGACAGCCGTGACCTCGTCGACGAACGACGCCGTGTCATCGGCCTGCACGGTCACGAACGCCAGTTGGCTCATCGAGAAGTTCTTCGCGTTCATATAGCAGTCGAACACCGTGCGTTTGCCGGGCTCCCCGACGCCGCTGACAAGCATGTCGGATCCTTGCGTCGTCAGCGTCATGCCGTCTCCGACGGTGATATCGTCGGAGACGGAAGACGGTACGGTGAACGCCACCGCGGGAATGCTGTTCTCCGCGTAGCCGTTGGACACGGCCGCATTGGGCTCCACGGTGATACGGATATCGACCAGTCCGCTGGCACCGGCGATCTGGGACGGCTTCACCTGCGGGCCGTTCAGGCCGTAGGCGATGCTGACCGACCATGGCAACACGCGTTGCCCGGCCTTCACCCGCTCCTGTGTGGTCTTGCCGGTTTCCACAGCCTTGTATTCCGCCGCGAGCATGGAACCGTCACCGCTGTTGCCGGCCACGTAGTCGACGATGTCGCCACCGCGGGAGACCGTGAACTGGTTGGTGACGTACAGGCGTCCCGGAACCCCGTCCGAGTTGGCGAGAGACATGACATTCTGCGTCTTGGAATACCCGGCATCTCCTTCGGCCGGATTGGCACCGGCCGTGACCGGCCCGCCCGCCGAAGGGGCCAGAGTCAGGGCCAGCGTGGCGACAGCCGCCAGGCTTCGCGTCATCACCCCGGTCATATGCGCCATCGTCGCTCCCCCTTTCATTCATCATCACGCGGCCCGCATGCCGAATACAGGCATGCATATGCACGCCACCGACGATGCGGGCAGAGCGGCAAATCTCCGCCGATCAGGCGAACACGTCGAGCACGCCGGGATCCCCTCCCGCGTCGGCGATGCGCTGATGCCGCTTCTTGGCCTCGGCCACCACGAATTCCCGGTACATTTCCGCGATGTCGGGATCGAGTCCGGCGTCGATGGCGATGCGGTGCAGCCGTTCGATCTGGTAGTCCTCGCGCTTGTAATCCGCCGGCGCGAATCCGGCCCGCGCCTTGAGTACGCCCACCTGGGACGTGTACTTGAACCGCTCCGCGAGCAAGGAGACGATGGCCGTGTCCACATTGTCGATGGACTGCCTGAGCGCCTTGATCTTGGCCACGGTGACCGCGGTCTGCGGATCATGCCGTGCGGTGTCGGCGTCGATGACGGTTTCGGATCCGCCGCCTCCCACCTCGCGGGATGACGGCTTCGCCCAATCGCTGTTCTCGGGTTCACTCATACTGCCTACCATAGCGCGTGGGCCGAACCCGGACTGTCGGCTATTCCTCAACGATGGAACGATATGGTCAATGCCGGCCGGGATGTCTAACGCCTACGGCGAATGGCATCCGTCAGAAATACGTCTGCAGGATCACCGTGCTTTCAGTGCTGACCGGCACCGTCCGATGGATGCGGTTCAGCAGTTCCTCCAGTTTGCTGGGTGACGACACGCGAACCACCAGCATGAAGCTGGGCGCACCGGCTATGGAGTAGCAGGACACCACGCCTTCCAGCTCATGCAGCTTGCCGGGGATATCGGCCTCCTGCGAGTAGTCCAGCGGCGTGACGGACACGAACGCGCTGATCGGCAGACCGCACAGCTCATAGTCGAGCACCGCGCGATACCCCTTGATGACTCCTCGCTTCTCCAGCTTCTGCACGCGGGACTGCACCGCGGACACCGACAGGCCGGACAGCCGGGACAGCTGAGCCAGCGTGGCCCGCCCGTCCTCCTCCAACGCATCGAGGATGGACTCGTCCGTGGCGTCGAGCATGGCGGAGCCCTCCGGCCTGATCTCCACCTTGCGCGATGCCGCGTCCGGTTCCTCGTCATTGCGCGTATTCGCCTGTGCCATCACGTCCTCCCGGGTCATACGGTTCGCCGCAACCTGCATGTGGAGCGGTTCCGGCGCGAACTTGTCTGATGACAGCTTATCGCGATGTCAATCCAGTATTATTCCGTTGATTTCTTACTGTTATTTACGAAATATATAGTAATAATTACTGTTTTTCAATGTACTACTGTATATTTTATATTCTTGTTCATGATTGAAAGGTGACACCATGTCCATGCCCGCACTTTCGCAGCACTCGCTCAGCGTCCCCCGTTCCGGCATCCGGGACGTATTCGACCGGGTCGAGCACGTGCCTGACGCAATCTCGCTGTGCGTGGGCGAACCCAGCGCCACCGCGGCACCGCATATCGTGGAAGCCGCATGCCGATCGATCCGCGAAGGACACACCACATACACGAACGTGCTCGGCATCGAGCCGTTCCGCGAGGCCGTGGCGGCATACTCCGAAAAGGTGAAGGGGCTGCGCTACGACGTCGACACCGAGATACAGGCGGTCGACGGCGCGACCATCGGTCTGTTCCTGGCGATGAAGGCGCTGCTTGACGCCGGCGACGAAGTGATCCTTCCGTCGCCGTACTTCACCTCGTACGATGCGGAGGCCCTGATGTGCGGCGGAGTGCCGGTGCCCGTCGCGCTCAAACCGGAACACCAGATGCGGCTGAACGCCGACGATATCGAAGCAGCAATCACGCCGCGCACGAAGGCTGTTCTTCTCAACTCCCCCGGCAACCCGTCCGGAGCCGTCACGCCGCTATCCGAGCTGGAGCGCATCGCCGACGTCTGCATCCGGCATGACATCTGGGCGATCTCCGACGAGGTGTATCACCCGTTCGTCTTCGACGGCTCCGCGTCAATCGCGCCCTCCATCGCCGCCGTCGACGGCATGCACGAGCGCACGGTCGTCGTCGAAAGCCTGTCCAAGACCTTCGCCATGACCGGCTGGCGCATCGGCTACCTGCTCGGCCCCGAGCCGCTGATTGAACAGACCAGCAAGCTCGCCGAGCTGATGCACTCATCGGTCAACTCGACGGCGCAATATGCCGCCGTGGCCGCGTTGACCGGCCCGCAGGAGCATGTCACGGCCATGCGCGAGGAATACTGCGCCAAGCGGCAGATCGTGCTGGACGAGCTCGACGGCTGCACCGCGCTGCGCCTGATCGAGCCGCAGGGCGCGTTCTACGCGTTCGTGGACGTGCGAGCCTGCGGCATGGATTGCGACAGGTTCAGCCGTATGCTGCTGGACGAGGAGCGCGTCGCCGTGGTGCCAGGAACGGCCTTCGGCAGTGAGGGGGCCGGATTCGTGAGGCTTTCCTACGCCGGGGACGGGCGTGAGCTGCGCGAGGGCGTGCGACGGATGCGCGTGTTCGCCGAACGTCACGTCGACCCCGCGCTGGGCCGCCATACGCCCGGATACCATCATCTGCAGATCATGGCCTGAAAGCAGGCCGGATATAGACGGGAGCCCCCGCTTCAATGCCGAAGCGGGGGCTCCTCTCGTTCAGGCCGTCGTGCCGGAGCCCGGCAGACGGCAGCCGGCAGCCGGATCAGTTGCCGTTGACCGGGTTGCTGTTGCTCTGCTGGATAATGGCGGCGAGGAAATCGCGGTTCGTCGCGGTCTTCTTCAGGCGCGGCACCAGCGTCTGGTATGCCTGCTCGGGCTCCATGCCGCCGAGCAGACGGCGCAGACGATAGATAATCGGCAGTTCCTGCGGCGAGGTGATGAGCTCTTCGCGGCGGGTGCCGGAGGCGTTCACGTCGATGGCCGGGAACAGGCGCTTGTCGGCCAGCTCGCGGCTCAGACGCAGTTCCATGTTGCCGGTGCCCTTGAACTCCTCGAAGATCACTTCGTCCATCTTGGAGCCGGTCTCCACCAGCGCGGAGGAGATGATGGTCAGCGAGCCGCCGTTTTCGATGTTGCGGGCGGCGCCGAAGAACTTCTTCGGCGGGTAGAGCGCCTGGGCGTCCACGCCACCGGACAGGATGCGGCCGGAGGCCGGCGCGGCGATGTTGTAGGCGCGGGCGAGACGGGTCATCGAGTCAAGCAACACCACCACGTCCTGACCGAGCTCCACGAGTCGCTTGGCGCGCTCGATGGCGAGCTCGGCGACGGTGGTGTGGTCGGAGGCCGGGCGGTCGAAGGTCGAGGAGATGACCTCGCCGGCCACGGTGCGCTCCATGTCGGTGACCTCTTCGGGGCGTTCGTCCACCAGCACGACCATCAGGTGCACTTCGGGGTTGTTCGTGGTGATCGCGTTGGCGATGTTCTGCAGCGTGATCGTCTTGCCGGCCTTCGGCGGGGAGACGATCAGGCCGCGCTGGCCCTTGCCGATCGGGGAAACGATGTCCATGATGCGGCCGGTGAGCTTGTTCGGCGTGGTCTCCTGCTTGAGGCGCTCCTGCGGGTACAGCGGGGTGAGCTTGGCGAACTGCGGGCGGTTGGCCGCCTCTTCGACGCTCATGCCGTTGATGGTATCGACGGACTGCAGCGGCACGAACTTCTGGCGCTGGTTGCGGCGGTCGCCCTCGCGCGGCGCGCGGATGGATCCGGTCACGGCGTCGCCCTTGCGCAGGCCGTACTTCTTGACCTGACCCATCGAGATGTACACGTCGTTCGGGCCGGGCAGGTAGCCGGAAGTGCGCACGAAGGCGTAGGAGTCGAGCACGTCGACGATGCCGGCGACCGGCACGAGATCGTCGCCGCCGTTGTCCTGATGGTCGGAGATGCGCACTTCGCGGGTGTCGCGATCATCGTAGTCGCGGCCGCCACGGTCGCGGCCGCGCATGCGGCGCTGGCGACGGTCGTTGTTGCGGTCGTTACCGCGGTCGCCACGGTCATTGCGATCGCCGCCGCGGTCGCCGCGGTCGGAACGGTCAGCGCGGTCGCTACGGTTGCGGCGGGTGAATTCGCGCTCGTCGTCATCTCGATTATCACGGTCACCACGGGTGCCGCGGGCGGCGTCCGCATTGGCGTTCTGTACCGGAAGCGTGGCGAGAATATCGTCGAGGTCGCGGACGGTGTCGTTCTGCTGGTCGCGCTCGCGCGGTTCGATGGTACGGCGACGACGACGCATCATGCCGGAATCAGCCGCATCATCGCGATGACGCGGCTGATCGTCCGCCGGCGCGATGTCAAGTTCATCAAACAGATCGGCAGCCACCTGGCCCGCCTTTGCATCGTCGCGGGTGCGACGGCGAGGAGCCGCGGCGCGGTCGTCCTTGCTGTCGGATTCGGCGGCCTTCTGGCGGGAGATACGCGGCGTGCGGGTCGAGGCTGCATCGGGCTCGGGCAGAGACGCGACCAGTCCGGCCACCGCATCATCCGCCGCTGACACCGGTGCACTTCCCTTGGGCTCCGCCTTGGGAGCCTGTTCCGGAGTCTGCGCGGCCTGTGCAGCGGGCTGCGTCTGCTGGGTCGGCTTGCTTGCGGCGCCCTTCACCGGTCGCACGGTAACGCCCGCCGGCGCCTCGCCGCCTGATCGTGCAGCCTGCAGGGTGGCGACCAATTCCGGCTTGCGCATCGTCGACGTACCGCGCAGACCCATTTGCTTGGCGAGCTCCTTGAGCTCGATCAGCTTCATACCTTCAAGATTCTGGCTAGTTGCCACTCGTTTGCCTTTCCTTAGCAGACCGTATTGCACCGGTCCCTGCACTAAGAATGATTGCGGTCTTGCCGCTTTGAACGTCCGACGCACTCCATGCGTTTCGGACTTTCCATACTGTATAACGGGCTGGAGACCAATGCAAAAACGGACGCCGAGTCGCAGACATAAACAAATGCCCCCGCTGGCGGGGGCGATATCTGGTGTGGGTTACTTTTGTTCGTGGTAGGACTTATCCGTGTTCACGGACCACACGTTCTGCTTCGAGGTCTTGCCGGACTTGATGTTGGCGACGGCCTCGATGGCGGTGGCCATGGAGTGGTCCATGTTGTTGTAGCGGTGCTGGCCGTTGCGGCCGACGCAGTAAAGGTTGCCGAAGGAGTCGAGGTATTCGACGAGTTCGGACATCTGGGCATAGGTGTCGAAGTAGGCGGGATACGCCTTTTTGACACGTTCGCGATGGGAGTCGAGGACATCCTGCGGGCCGTTGATGACACGCATGCGGGTCAGTTCGGAAATGGCGAACTTGGTGGCCTCGACGTCGGTCATGTTCCAGAAATCGTCACCCTCGTTGCAGAAGTATTCGAGGCCGATCCAGACGGTATCGTCGACATCCTTGACAAGGTAGGGGCTCCAGTTGTTGAAGATCTGGAGACGACCGACCTTGTAACCGGGATCCTGCACGTAGATCCAGCAATCGGGCACGATGGGCGGGTTGCCGAGCGTGGGGATGTCGGTGGTGTTCTTGAGGCGCATGTGCTTGACGAGCAGTCCGACGGTGACGAAATCACGGTAGGGCAGGCCGTTGGCGATGTGGGTCATGTCCTGCGGGACAGGCGCCGAAGACGCTTCGGCGTCATCGTCATGAGACGCCGCATCGATGGCGTTGACGAGGTCCTTGACGGGCATGGACGAGATGAACTGGTCGGCGTGCAGTTCGGTGCGCTTGCCGTCCGAGGACTCGTAGACCACGGATTCGATACGGCCCTGTGCCTGACGAATCTCGACGACCTTGGCATCGGTGATGACGGTGGCACCGGCGTCGACGCACCGGCGTTCCACGGTCTCCCAGAGCTGGCCGGGGCCGAGCTTGGGGTACCAGAACTCCTCGATGAGCGACGTTTCGACCTCACCCTTGCGCTTCTTGGGGCTGAGCTTGCGGAAGGCGTTCTTGAGAACGCCGAGGATGCTGAGGCCCTTGACGCGCTGGGCACCCCAATCGGCGGAGATCTGCGAGGGATGACGCCCCCACAGCTTCTCGGTGTAGCCCTCGAAGAACATGGAGTAGAGCTTGCGGCCGAACCGGTTGATGTAGAAGTTCTCCAGACTGGTCTCCGGCAGCTTATGGAACATGGACTTGAGGTAGCTGAAACCCGCGACCATGGTGAGCTTGAAGCCCATCGCCTTGAAGGTGTTGGCGGACAGGGAGATCGGGTAGTCGAAGAACCGGCGGTTCCAGTAGATGCGGGAGACGCGGTGGCGCTTGAGCATCACCTGGTCGGTGGTTTCGGGGTCGGGACCGCCCGGCTCCATGTCGTGCTCACGACCGAGTTTCTTGTCGTCATAGCTGGGGGCGCCCTGCAGCGGCAGCACGTCCTTCCACCAGTCCATGATCCGGTCGTCCTTGGAGAAGAAGCGGTGACCGCCGATATCCATGCGGTTGCCGTTGTGCTTGACGGTACGCGAAATGCCGCCGAACTCCTGCGTTTCTTCGAGTACGGTCACATCGTATGTGTCGGAGCCGCCGTTGTTGACGAACTCCCATGCTGCGGTCAGGCCAGCCGGGCCGCCGCCGATGATCACCACAGATTGCTTCTGCGTCACGTGAGGTCTCCTTATCGCTGAATCAGAGACAGTATATATGAACCGCTGGAAACGCACGCCGATTTTGTTGTTTTGCTTACAAAAACCTTCCGTCGCCATACACGAGAAGCCGCGTATCGCAACGAAAACGAGAGCGGGAAACGGCGACGTGCCGGTTTGGGGCGCACACGGCACCGGCAAATGACGGCGGACGGCCGACCGCAGTCGGCCTGCAATCAGCCGGTCCGACCGTCAGCGCCTCAATTCATATCGTCGGGGATGTCGATATCGGATTTCTGCACTTCCTCGACATTCACGTCCTTGAACGTGACGATGCGCACGTTCTTGACGAAACGCGACGACCGGTACACATCCCACACCCATGCGTCGGTGAGCTGCACGTCGAAATACACGTCCTGACCGGCGGAACGCACGTTGAAATCGACCTTGTTCGCCAGATAAAAACGCCGTTCGGTCTCCACCACGTAGGTGAACAGCTTGATGACGTCGCGATACTCCTTGTACAGGGTGAGTTCCGCGTCGGTTTCGTAATTGTCAAGATCCTCGGCACTCATTCGTCATCCTCCATATCACGTTTACGGCCACGTCCGAGGATACGCCACCAAGCTTCCTTCGAAGGTTTGCGTTCGCTCTGCCCATACGGCCAGGTGCTTCCCTCACCCGGCGCGGCCAATTCATCGTCATTGTGCGCTTCCGGCACTCGGGCTGCGGCGACTTTCTCGATTCGGGGCGCCTGTTCGGCATCCGCACTCTCCTCGACCGCGGCGGGCTCCGGCGCGGGCTCGGCCTGCGCGGCGATGTTCTTCCTGATGGCGATCGAGTGCTCACGGGCGCTCATCGCCTCCTGCACACCGGGATTGTCCTCAATCACGTGCATGCCGAACGCGTCGAGAGAGCGGATGGGATCATACTCGTCCACCAGCGTGTCCATGACAATCAGATCCTGGTATTTGTTGTTCTCCGCATCCCACAGAGCGTCGCGCGAGGCGCCGGACGGCTCGAAGCCGAGCGACTGGTAGACGGAGCACGAACGCGAGTTCTGCTCGGGCACCGCCACCCAGATGCGGTGCATGCCCAGGCCGGCCGGTTCTGGCGCGAAACCGTACGTCATGACTCGCGGCATCAGGTCGCGCGAGTAGCCGCGCCCGCGGTAGTCACGGCCCAGCACCACCTGAATGCGGGCGGAGCGCGACCAGCCATCGATGTCGATCAGGAAAATCATGCCGATGACGTTGTCTGTCGACTGCGCGTCGATTTCGCCGTCCTCGTCATGGTCGGCGTCGGTCAGTACCGCCCATGCGATGGTGCGGCGGGACTCCGGATCGCCTACGCCCGACTCGTCGGGCTTCTGCCCGTTCGCCCACGCCACCGAGCGTCTCACCCACGTGTGTACGACGGCGCGTTCCGCCTGAGCGTCCTTGCCGGTGATCTTGGAGGCGCCATAGTAGGCGTCCAGCTCATCCATGCGCGGCAGGTCGTCGACGCTGGCCGGGCGCAGGTGCACCATCTCCCCCTTGATCGGCGGTATGGTGATCTGCGAGGGCAGCTCACGGGATACGTCCTGATCGAGCGGTAATGCGGCATTTTCAGACATTCGTTATTCCTCAACTGACGCTGGTAGAAGTCGGTACAGAAGATATCCTACCCGACTGACCGTTTGCTGTGAAGGAGTTGCCCACGTGTCTGCCGGCCGTGGGAGCGCCTGCGGCATGACGAACGGCCCTCGACACGCGGTTCAGCACCGCGGCCAAGAGCCGTTCTTCAAACCGGAATTTCAGGGTCTCGGGATTCCGGCGAACCCGTGGGGCGTCAGCCCTTGATCTTGCCCATCACGACCTTGGTGACAGCCTTCGCGTCGGCCTGGCCGCGCGTGGCCTTCATCACGGCTCCGATGATGACACCCATCGGCTTCATGTTGCCGCTCTTGAGCTTCTCGACGACATCCGGGTTGGCCTCGAACGCCGCGTCGACGGCCGCCTCGATGGCGCCGTTGTCCTCGACGATCTTGTAGCCGTGCTTCCTGACGACCTCATCCGGGGTGCCTTCGCCCTTGAGCACGCCTTCGACGGTCTGCTTGGCGAGCTTGTCGTTGAGCTTGCCGTCGGCGATGAGCTTCTCGACCTCGGCGACGTCGGCCGGGGTGATTGGCAGCTCTTCGAGCGAGACGCCCTTGGCGTTGGCCTCGCGGCTCAGCTCGCCCAGCCACCACTTGCGGGCACCGGCGGCCTTGGCGCCGGCCTTGACGGTCTCCTCGATCAGGTCGAGCGCGTCGGCGTTGAGGATGTCGCGCATCTGCAGGTCGCTCAGGCCCCATTCGGCCTTGAGACGGTTGCGGCGCTCGCGCGGCATCTCCGGCATCTGGGCCTTCATCTCCTCGATGTGCTCCTTGGTGATGTGGAGCATGACGAGGTCGGGATCCGGGAAGTAGCGGTAGTCGTCGGCGTCGGACTTGAGACGGCCGCCGGCGGTGGTCTGCGTGGCCTCATCCCAGTGGCGGGTCTCCTGCAGGATCTCCTTGCCGTCGTCCAGACGCGCCGCCTGACGGCGGATCTCGTACTGGATGGTTTTCTCGATGCCACGGAACGAGTTCACGTTCTTGGTCTCCGAACGGGTGCCGTACGGGGCGTCGGCGGAGGGGCGCAACGAGACGTTCACGTCGGCGCGCATGTTGCCCTGCTCCATGCGGGCGTGGCTGATGTTCAGCGCACGCACGATGTCGCGGATAGCGCGCATGTAAGCGCCGGCGATCTCCGGAGCGCGGTCGCCCGCACCCTCGATCGGCTTGGTGACGATCTCGATCAGCGGCACGCCGGCACGGTTGTAGTCGACCAGCGAATGGTCGGCGCCTTCGATGCGGCCGTCGGCACCGCCCACGTGGGTGTTCTTACCGGCGTCGTCCTCGATGTGGGCGCGCTCGATCGGCACGCGGAACACGGTGCCGTCCTCAAGCTCGACATCCAGGTAGCCGTTGCCGTTGGTGGGCTTGTCGTACTGCGAGATCTGGTAGTCGCGCGGCATGTCCGGGTAGAAGTAGTTCTTGCGGGCGAACTGGCTCCACTCTGCGATCTCGCAGTGCAGGGCCAGACCCAGCTTGATCGCGTAGTCGACCGCGGTCTTGTTGATGACCGGCAGGGAGCCGGGCAGACCGAGGGAGACCGGGGTCAGCTGCGTGTTCGGCTCGCCGCCGAACTCGATGTGGGCCGGGCAGAACAGCTTGGTGTTCGTGGACAGCTCCACATGCGTTTCCAGACCGAAGACCACGTCGTATTTCTTGGTGGCATCGGCGTACTTCATCAGTTTTTCAGCCATGATGTTTGTTTTCCTTCCGATGCGTCACTTGTTCAGGCCGTCGAACCACGGGGTCTTCAGGGACTGCCAGATCGGGCCGCCCCAGCTTTCCTCAAGTGCGGCTTCGAGCGCGGCGGCGGGCTTGTACATGACCTCGTCGCGCTGCTGCGGAGCGATGAACTGGAATCCGACAGGCAGGCCGTCGTCGGACAGGCCGGCCGGAATCGACATGGCCGGGACACCGGCGAGGTTCGCCGGAATCGTGGCGATGTCGTTCATGTACATGGCCAGCGGGTCGTTCATCTTCTCGCCGAACTTGAACGCGGTGGACGGGCTGGTCGGGGAGACCAGCACGTCGGCCTTCTCGAAGGCGTTGTGGAAGTCCTGGATGATGAGCGTGCGCACCTTCTGCGCGGAACCGTACCAGGCGTCGTAGTAGCCGGCGGACAGCGCGTAGGTGCCGAGGATGATGCGGCGCTTGACCTCGTCGCCGAAGCCGGTTTCACGGGTGTAGGCCATCATGTTGGCGGCGGTCTGCGGTACACCGGTCGGCGGCATCACGCGCAGGCCGTAGCGCATGCCGTCGTAGCGGGCCAGGTTGGAGCTGACCTCGGACGGCATGATGATGTAGTACGCGCCCAGCGAGTACTCGAAGTGCGGGCAGGAGACCTCGACGACCTCGGCGCCCATCTCTTCGAGCTTCTTGACGGCCTCGTTGAAGCGGGCCTCGACGCCGGGCTGGTAGCCGTCGCCGCCGAGTTCCTTGATCAGGCCGACCTTGAGTCCCTTAAGGTCGCGCTTGAGGCCCTCGCGGGCCGCAGCGGCCATCGGACGCGGGCCTTCGGGAATCGACGTCGAATCACGCTTGTCGTGACCGCCGATGATCTCCTGCAGCAGCGCGGAGTCGAGCACGGTGCGGGAGACCGGGCCGATCTGGTCGAGCGAGGAGGCCATGGCGATGGCGCCGAAACGGCTCACGCCGCCGTAGGTGGGCTTGACGCCCACGGTGCCGGTCAGGGCGCCGGGCTGGCGGATCGAGCCACCGGTGTCGGTGCCGAGGGCGATCGGGGCTTCGAATGCCGCGACCGCGGAAGCGGAGCCACCACCGGAGCCACCGGGCACGCGCTCGGTGTCCCACGGGTTGTGCGTGGTCTGGTAGGCGGAGTGCTCGGTCGAGGAGCCCTGCGCGAATTCGTCGAGGTTGGTCTTGCCAAGCAGCGGCATGCCGGCGGCCTTGAGCTTCTCGATGACGGTGGCGTCGTACGGCGGCACCCAGCCTTCGAGGATCTTCGAGGCGGCGGTGGTCTCGATGCCCTTGGTGACGATCATATCCTTGATGGCAATCGGCACGCCGGCCAGTTCGGGCAGCGCGGCCTTGTCGTCGGCGCTCTTGGCGTCGAAGGCGTCGGCCTGGTCGAGCGCCTGGTCGGCGGAGACCTTCAGGAACGCCTTGATGGACGGTTCGGCGGCGTCGATGACGGCGAGGTGAGCCTCGACCAGTTCGCGGCTGGAGACCTCACCGGCCTTGACCTTGGCGGCCATTTCGGCCGCGGACAGCTTGACGAGTTCAGTGGTGTCGCTCATCGTCACTCCTCACTTCCCAGAATACGCGGCGCGACGAACATGCCGGCTTCGGTCTTCGGGCCTCCGGCAAGCGCCTCTTCCTGCGTCAGCGGCGTTTCGGCGACGTCGGGGCGCAGGTACGCCTCCAGCGGGACGGGGTTGGCGGTCGGCGGCACGTCATCGCCGGCGACCTCCTGCACCTTGTTGATGGAATCCGCGATGACGTTCAGCTCACCCTGCAGACGGGTGATCTCCTCATCGGTGAGCGCGATACGGGCGAGATCGCCCAGGTGCTCGATTTCTTCACGTGTGAATGTAGGCATGGCCTTAACTATATGAGCCGTATGTGACACGCACCATTACATTCTCACGATGTTGCGCGGCGTCCGGCGGCCCTGCGGCAGCGGCCATATCGCGCGGCTGTGCCCGAGCGCGCGACGATATGGCCGAATGGGTGTCATTTGATGTCGGATTTCTTGAACACCAGCAGGCCGATCAATGGAATCCTCCACTCGTCGGCAGCCAGCGGTGTGACCTCGTGGCCGAGGAACACCAGTCTCGCCACGCCGAGCGACGGCACGGGCTGAGGCTACGGCGGGATATGAGGCTGCGTCATCGCGGCACCTCCTGCGTGTTCGGCTGAGTGTAGGTTGCGGCAGGCTCGCCGTATTGGGCCGGCACCTGCCCCGGTATCGCGCGGGTCTCGTACTGCGCCTGCGCGTGGGTGAACGCCCACGCAGTCGGCTCCAATGCGGCACCTTCAATGCGGAACACCCGGCCTTGCTGCGGGTCGTTGGCATTGCGGGGCACCTCGCGGACGGTGACCTGCGGCGCGGTTTCGAACACCGCGTGCAGTTTGTCGGATTCCGGCGTCGCGACACGGATCGAATGGGCGGAATGCTCTGCGACGAACGCTGCGACCGTCGTGGTCTCCAGAATGCGGCCACGACCGATGATGACGAGATTGTCAGCGGTCAATGCGACCTCGCTCATCAGGTGCGAGCTCAACAGCACCGCACGGCCCTGCCCGGCGAGAATGCTCCTGCATTGCGCTTTTCCACGCTCGCAAGACCGGTGAATTCGATGACCTCATCGACGCGGGATCGCGGTATGCCGTTGGTAAGGGCGAGGCCACGCAGATGGGTGTAGGCGGACCGACCCTTATGCGCGGATTTGGCGCCGAGAACCGCTCCTACGGCGGTCATCGGCGATGGTGTCTTGACGAACGGCACTCCGTCAACCAGCGCACGGCCCGCATTGGGGGTGACCAAGCCGAGGGCGGCCCGCATCGTCGTGGACTTCCCGGCGCCGTTCGACCCAAGGAAACCGGTCACCTTGCCGTCTTCGGCGGTGAAACTGGCATTATCAAGCACGGTCTTACGCCCGAAGCGTTCGGTAAGGCCTCTATCGTTATCATGATTCGAGCATACACACCCGCGTCACCCGTGCTGCGCAATCCAGCTATGCATGGCCACTGCGGCTGCGGCGCCGGCGTTGATGGACCGCACGGAACCGAATTGCGAGATGTATACCACGTCATCAGCGAGTTCGAGAGCTTTGTTCGACAATCCGGGGCCTTCCGCGCCAAACAGCATTAGACACCGTTCCGGAAAACGGTAGGTTTCCATCGGTACGGCACCGGGAATGATATCCAATGCGATGATGCGGGACGATTCCAGCGTCCTGATGCGAGCGTCGGCCCGCGCGACCGCATCATAGCCCGAATGATCCGTTGCGGACGCGAATCGGGGGGACCCGTTGGATTCGTCATCGTCCGAGAGAAGCGCACTCGCATCGGAGTGAGCCTGATGCGCGTGCATCGCCGCCGCGGCGGCCTGTGCCTGGGCGGCGGCAATTTCTCCCGCGATGCGCAGCTTCCAGCAGGTGACGAGTTCGTCGATGCTGGGATGATACTCAACGTGCTGGTACAGCTCGGTCATCAGCGAGCCCTTGCGGTTCCATTTGTGCGGGCCAACGATGTGCACGCGATTCGCGGTGAACGCATTCGCCGTGCGCACCATGGAACCGATGTTGAAATCGTGCGTCCAGTTTTCGATGGCGACTTCGAAGCCGTGGCGACCGGCCGCGTCCAGATCGTCGCGAATGGCGTTCACGGTCCAGTACCGGTAACGGTCGAGCACGTTGCGACGATCGCCTTCATCCAGCAGCGTCGTATCGTAGCGTCGATCGTAGTTCGGCGATTTAGGGTCATCCGGGCGTGGCTCACCGGGGTGCTCCTGCGTCCATGGTCCTACGCCGACTTCACGAAATTCCGGCTCCCCCGAAGCCTTTGCCGCCAGAGAGATGGGGTTGGGCTTGTGCATGGCTATCGCAGTTCGGATTCGTGGTAGATTTCGACGAATGGCAGCTCCTGCCGTTCACCGCTCACGGGGTTGACGACCTCGATGACGGGTTCGGTCATGTCGACGCCGCCGATCAGCGATGCGATGGCAACCACTTTCGCGCCTTCATGCTCCACCACGCCGAAATCGAGGCTCAGTTCATTGCCGTTGCGCAGTGTCACCAGCGACGAGGTCTGCACATAGGATTTCTCCGAGAGCCATGAATCCAGCAATACCACGCGCTTGCCCTTGATGGACGGGCCTTTGATGGACGGGTATACGAAGTCCATGACGAATCCGTCGAGGTCTTCACCGCGCGATGCCGCCGCCTGAATCATCGCGCCGACCAGTGGAACGGCCGCGGCGGTCAACGCACCGACAGCGTCGAAATCATCGATGGAATAGCCGTTCTCCTCAAGCGTGTCCAGAAGAATGTGACCGACGATAGCCGCCCCGCGATGGTCGAAGGTGACGCCGGCGAGCTCGCAGAACGGCTTGCCTTCCATTTCCGCGGCAATCAGCCGTCGGAGCTGTTCGCGCGGCTCCAGCATGGAGAAGTCATCCGTCTGACTCGGCGATGCGTCGGAAGGAATGTTGTTCGTGCCCACAGCGGTTCCGGTCGTCCCGGTCTTGCGGAATCCTTGCTCTTCATTCATGGTTCTCAGGATATCGTTGCGTGCCGTCAAGTCACCGCCGGCAATGGCCATGCATATCCGCGCGGTTGCGTATTTGCCTCGCTGGCGGGGGCCGAGTCATGCTGGTATTCCTTTGGGTGCTCTAGCGTTGGTTTTATTCGGGGGTGGTTTCCGGGGCGGTGATTTCACGGACATCGGATTTGTCCGGATCGATGATGTTCACCGACCCGATGACCGTGGCCTGATCGAGCTTCTGCAGTTTGCGCGCGGTGACCAGCACGCGGGATTCCAACGATGACGCGAATTGGTTGTACGCCGTCACGGTGCGGGTGAGCGCGGTACCGAGTTTGTTCGCGCGCTCCCCCAGTACGGCGAAACGCTCGTACAGTTCCCTCGACAGGTCGAACAGGGTCTTGGCGTCATCGGTGAGGCTCTGCTGCTGCCAAGCGTATGCGACGGATTTCAGCACGGCCCACAGGGTGACCGGCGAGGTCAATGCGACCTTGCGGGCGAAGGCGTCATCCATCAATGTCGGATCGGCCTCCATTGCAGCCTGCAGCAACGCCTCGTTGGGAATGAACGCGATCACGAAATCAGGGGCCGTGTCGCATGCACTCCAATACGCCTTATCACCCAATGCCCTGACGTGTTCACGCAAAGCTTTCGCATGCGACCGCAGCAGCTCGTCACGCCGTTCCAGATCCTCAGGCCCCGCGGTTTCCGGAATCATGCAGGCCCGCTGATAATCGGCATACGGCACCTTCGCGTCGATGGGAATCGTCTTGCCTCCCGGCAGATGGACGATCATGTCAGGCCGGAGCGTCTTACCGTCGACGCCAGTCATCACCACCTGCGTATCGAAGTCGACGTGCTCCAGCAAACCGGCGGACTCCACAATGTTGCGCAGTTGCGCCTCTCCCCAAGCGCCGCGGACCTTGTTGTTGCGCAATGCCGCCGAGAGCGAGCTCGTCTCACGGTCGAGCCTCGCCTGCTGCTCACCCAGCCCTTTGAGCTGCTCGCCCAGCACGCCCATCTCGTGTTTGCGCCCCTCCTCGATGTTCGAGACCTTCTGCTGCAGCTCATCGAGATTCTTCTGCAAAGGAGCCAACGCCGACAGCACCTTGCCCTGCTCTGTCAGCGCTTTTTCCTGCTCTTCCCGGCGCCGCAGCCCATCGGCCTCGGCCCGCTCGCGCTCACGTTGCACCCGCACCTGTTCCGCCTGCTGCGCCTGAGCAAGCTGGGATTTCGCGAACGACAATTGCTGCAGAAGTCCCTCGGACTGGGCCTTGGCCTGAGCCACTTGGGCGGCAAGCCGCGCATTGTCGTCCTTCATGGCCTCGCAGGATCCCCTCAGCGCGTCCACCTCGGAGGCCTTCGCCATGCGGGCGGAGGCTTGGCCACGCATTTTGCCCAGCGCGAATCCGGCGGCCAGACCCAACAACGCCACCACCGCAACGATCACCACATCAAGCACTTCATCGAACATGTGTATTATTACACATCATCCCGCGGACGAGCGAGTGCCGCACTTATGAGCGAACCAGTCGGGAAATCACCTTCTCGACCTCCGACAGTTTCTCGTCGGCCACCTCGCCGCCCTCGGCCGCTGCCTGCCGCACGCAATGGTTCAGATGGTCGTCAACCAGCATCACCGACACGGCCTTCAATGCCGAAGTCGCGGCGGAGATCTGGGTCAGCACATCGATGCAATACACATCATCCTCCACCATCTGCGCGACCGCATGGACCTGCCCCTCGACACGCCGCAGCCGCGCGAGGATCTTCGCCTTGTCTCCGTCGTAACCCTGCATAACCAACCTTCCGCCCAGCGCGAATATTCCTGACAACACGCATTATATACCCTCTAGGGGTATAGGGTATAGTTAATATCCGAGATTATGATAGAAAGGGGAAAGGAGCGGCGATGGAATTCGACATCTTCCTCGGTGTGGCGGCACTGGTGATAGCCGCCGTGCTGACATGGTGCATCCTGCGATTCTTCTTCGCGCCCAGAAGGGGAGGCGCCCGGGCGACGCTGCATGACGGCGTTCAACAGGCGACCATCACGGTCAGGGGTGGGTACTCCCCCGATATCGTCACGATGCAAGCCGGCATTCCGATCACGCTGAGGTTCGATCGGAAGGAGACCGGCGAATGCACGTCGCATGTCGTGTTCCCCGATCTCGGAACGGACACGATGCTGCCGGGCAACGAGACCACCGAGATGTCGCTTCCGCCGCTGCCGGCCGGCGACTACCCCTTTGCATGCGGCATGAACATGGTGCATGGGTTGCTTCGCGTCGAGGGGGAGACGGACTCCGCCACAAAACCGGACGACGGCACTGCATCGACCGGGACCGCCATACCGGCCGGCACGCCCAGGATGTCCGCCGCGGACGCGCTGCTGGCCGAGCGGCAGGAGGTGGAGGAACGCCGTCAGGAGATTCGCCATACCGGCATGCTGGTGGCCATCGGCACCGTTCTCACGCTCCCGGTGTTCGTCCCCATGATGCTCATGCTCGTCAGTCACTCGCTCGTTCCTTCATGGCTGATGAACCCTTGGCTGCAGGCCATACTCATCACCCCGGTCATGTTCTACTGCGGGGCGCCGATCCACCGCGTCGGATGGCCGGCACTGTGGCATCGTTCTCCGGATATGAACTCGTTGGTGGCATTGGGGACCACCGCCGCATACCTGTACAGCATCGCCTTGTGCTTCGTCTCGGAGCTGATGCCCGAGGGGTCGAGAGAGCCCTACTTCGAGTCGGTCGGCGTAGTGATCACGCTCGTTCTGGTCGGACGCCTGTTGGAGGCGAAAGCCCGTGAGGGCACCGGAAAGGCCGTGCAATCACTGATCAAGCTGCGCCCACGTGTCGCCCACATCCTCGATGTCGGAACGCCACTGGCCAAGGATCTGGCCGCCGGCAAGGCATCCGGCGACGGATGGCTCGACCCTGCCCAATCCCAAGACATCGACATCGACCGCGTGAAGACCGGCGATCTGCTGGTGATCCGCGCCGGCGAGCGCATACCGCTGGACGGCGTCGTGTTGGCCGGCGAGGCCAGCGTCGACGAGTCCATGATCACCGGCGAATCCGTTCTGGCCCGGCGTGGCGTCGGAGAGCCCCTGACGGGGGCGACCATCATGCAGCAGGGCAATGTGGTCATGAAGGTCACACGCACCGGCGAGGACACGGTGCTCTCCCAGATCATCGCTCTGGTCGCACGCGCACAGGCGACCAAAGCGCCCGTGCAGCGTCTGGCCGACAGGATCGCCCGCGTGTTCGTCCCCGCGGTGATTATCGCCGCATTGTGGACCGGTGCCATATGGATAACGTTCGGGCCGCAACCCAAACTAGCCCATGCGCTGGTGACGGCGGTCAGCGTATTGATCATCGCGTGTCCTTGCGCGCTCGGACTGGCCACGCCGCTATCGGTGACCGCGGCGACCGGCCTCGGCGCCACGAACGGCGTGCTGGTCACATCCGCCAGGGCCTTGGAGCAGGCCCGCGACATCCGAACCGTCGTGTTCGACAAGACCGGGACGATCACCGTCGGAGCCATCGATGACGACGCCGACTACGCCAAGCCGAGCTATACGAAGGACAGCGTCAAGCCGGGTTCCAAGGAGGCGATAGCAGCGCTTCGAGCCGCTGGCATCCGCACGGTGATGCTGTCGGGAGACAAGGCGGAGGTCGCCGAACGCGTCGCCGCGGAAGTCGGCATCGACACGGTGATCGCTCAGGTCAGGCCCGACGGCAAGGCCTACTGGATAAGGCAGCTGCAGATATCGCGCGACGCCGCCGCGGCACAGTCGTCGGTGGCCCCCGCCATCGCCGACGTCCCCAATGGACTGGTGGCCATGGTGGGCGACGGCATCAACGACGCCCCCGCCTTGGCACAGGCAGACGTGGGCATAGCCATCGGCACCGGAACCGACATCGCCATGCAATCCGCCGACGTAACCCTCATGAGCGGCGACCTGCGAGGCGTGGTGAAAACCCTCAACCTATCCCAAGCCACGATGCGCAACATCCGGGAGAATCTCGCCTGGGCCTTCGGCTACAACATCATTGGCATCCCCATCGCCGCCGGCGTGCTGTACCCCTTCACCGGCTGGCTGCTCAGCCCGATGATCGCAGGCCTGGCGATGGCGCTCAGCTCCGTCTGCCTGGTGCTGAACGCGAACCGCATGCGGCGCGTCACACTGAGCCCCGACACCGTCTCCTTCACCGCCGCAGGCGGAAGAGACGCCGACAGGAAAGCGCCCGACCAACACGGCGCGCGCAACATCATTCTCGACACCGGAGACCGTCCCCGTGCCGATGGCCATCACACCGATGAGGGCCATCACCATCAGCCGAACAAGGAGCAACCCATGCACATGAACCACATGCATTCCGCAGACATGAACGACGCGACGCAGACCGCGACCGACCCTGTGTGCGGCATGACCGTCGCCGTCAACAACGACGCCATCACGCGCGAGCACGACGGCACGACCTATTACTTCTGCGGGGAACACTGCGCCAACAACTTCATGAAGGCACCGCAGCTGTTCCTGGAAAACTGACCGGCCCGTAAAACTGCCCGGCCTGAAGACCGACCGGACCGTGGGGCGCAAATCATTCCGTCGAGTACTACCGGCGCTTTGATCTGCGTCCCTTGAAGTAGATGTCGAACACGATCCATACGGAGAGGATGAACGCTATCACATATCCCATGAATCCCACGACCGGTATGCCGAAGATGATCGGCTTCATGCCCGCGTAGTACACGATCGACGATCCGACGAACAGGCCGACGACGATCAACGCCATCGTCAGACGGTTGACCATGTCCGACAGCAGGCGCATCGGTTCCTCGGAACCAACGACCTCCATGTTCATGCGCAGCTGGCCTCGGGTGAGCATGCGCATCGCGACCCTGGACTCGCTCGCCGCGGACAGCAAGCCGTGCAATGCCTGATGTCCCTCGACGCCCAGCGCCTTGATCTCGTCTTTCGCCGCTCGATCCAACGACTTGCTGCCGGCAATATGGTCGGAGATGATCTGAATCATGTTCACGTCGGGGATGAATTCATCCAGCAGGCCCTCCAACGTGACCAACGCCCTGCCGACCGTCGTCACCGTGCCCGGCACCTCGATGCCGTGCCTTTGGGCCAACGACGTCAGCGACGTCAGGAACGCCGCTATGTCCAGGTCGCCCAGGTCTACCGTGCCGAACTCCTTGACGACCATGTCCAGGTCGGCCAGCAGCGCGGGGTAATCCTCAGGATTGGACTCGGTGCCCGCGAAACGCAGCAGACCGTCCGCCAGCGCGGCGGAATCCTGTTTGGCGACGGCGAAGATCATCTCCCGGAGCACGCTGCGGGCCTGGCTGTTGAGCCGCCCGGTCATGCCCAGATCGATAAGCACGATCTGGCCACCGGAGATGATGATGTTGCCGGGGTGCGGATCCGCATGGAAGAAACCGTCGTCCAGCACCTGCGTCGCATAGTTGTCGACCAGCTTGGTGCCGATTTCCTTGAGGTCATACCCGGCTTCGATCAGCTGATCGGTATGGGAGACGGCGATGCCCTCGACGTAATCCATGACGACCACGTGCTCGGTGCACAGATCCATGTACGGTTTCGGGCAGTCCATATACCGATAGGCTTCGCAGAAGCGCTTGAACTCGCTGAGGTTACGCGCCTCCACCAGAAAATCCGTCTCGGATTCGAACGTATCCCACAGTTCCTCGACCACGCCGCCAAGATCCACCACCTGCGCACTGGGCAGCATCTTCGTGGCAGCCCGGGCGATCGAACGCATGATGGACACATCCAACGCCATGATCTCGCGCACGCCAGGCCGCTGCACCTTCACGGCGACGTCTTCGCCGGTGACCAGCGTGGCGCGATGCACTTGCGCGAGGGATGCGGAACCGAGCGGCGTCGGATCGATGCGGGCGAACACCTCGCCTATGGGGCGGCCATATTCCTGCGTCAACGTGTCGACGACGATCTGATACGGCATCGGGTCGGCATCGGCGCGCAGCTTCGCGAGCTCGTCGCAGAACGACTGCGGCAGAATCTCCGACCGCATGGACAGTATCTGCCCGACCTTGACGAATGTGGGGCCCAGTGCCTCCAGCATCAGCCTCATCTTCACCGGAGTGAGGCCGTGCACCACGTCGAACTGGTTCGCAATGCGCATGATCTGTCCGAGGCGCTTGACTTTCCCGCGCCTCGTCAGGTGATATCGGCTGGAGAAGGTGTCGCGATGATTGTTGAACAGCCCGATGGTGGGAGACCCGTCCCATTCGCGGCGTTTGCCGGCACGTCGCGTCACGACGCCGTCTTTCGCCGAACCGTCCGACCCCGATGCGGATTTCCCCCGTTCCGGATCATGCCGTGGGTCGCCGGCATGGCCGCCCGCGGTATAGGACGGCATGGTGTGCTGCTCCGGCATGCTAAGCAGCGGAGCCTTCCGCCGGGGAAGGATCTTCGGCGGCGGCACCGGCATCGCTCTGCTCCTTGGCGCCCTCAGTCTTTTCCTCGGCCTTCTCCTTGGCCTCCTGCGCCTTGTGCTTGAGCTCGGTGTTCAACGCCTTGCCCTGTTCCACGGTGAGCTCGCCCTTCTTCACCAGACCGTCGACGATCTGCTGGCTCTTCTCAAAGCTCTGCTGCCCCAGCTCAACGCCGGTGGCCAATGCCCCAACGCCCGCGAGAAACACCCGGCGCAGGCCTTCACCCAAATCGAAATCAGCCATGATACCTCCTTTGGTTACTTGTGGTTCCAAGATTACCCCCACCCGTCGCATAACGCGATAGGGGTGGCGTGGTTCCCGCTATGAGATGGAAACCACGCCCCGGCAATCCGCTCATCGGCCCATCAAGCTCATCGACCCGTCAAGCATCGCAGAGTCCGAGGGCGCGGAACCGTCCAATTCACCGGGGGCGGGCGGCGGCGACCTTGCGGGCCTTGTCCGCCAGAGCGTCCAACCGTGCCAGTTCGAACATCTGCTCGCTGGACTGGTCCGGCTCGAATTCCCCGTACCGTCTTGTCACTGCGGCCCGAATCAGGAAATCCGCGACCGCGGGGTTCTTCGGCAGCAGCGAGCCATGCATGTACGTGCCGATGACATTGCCGACACGAGCGCCTTCCGTATGATCCTCGCCGTTGTTGCCGGTACCGTCATGATCGACATGCCCCAGCGGCAACGTTCCCTCGCGCAGGAACGTCTGCCCGGAATGGTTCTCATAGCCGATCACGTCGCCGAATTCGTCGCTGTGCTCGACCAGATTGCCGATCATCCGGTGGCTCTGCCCCACCGTGTACGCGCCGAGCACGTTGATGCCGTCCAACCGCTCGCCTTCCGAGGTCTCGAAGTATTCGCCGAACAGCTGGAACAGGCCGCAGATCATCAGCATCGGCGTACCGTCCGCGGCCAGGTCGCGCAGCCGGCCGGCCTGCTTGAACAGGTCGCCGGTGATTTTCTTCTGCCCGGTGTCCTGACCGCCGCCACCGAGGATCATGTCCACGCGCTCGGGCCATTCGTCGCCCTGATTGTATGCGTGCAGGCGCGGCTCATACCCGTACAGTGCCAGCCGGCGCAGAACCACCAGCACGTTGCCGGAATCCCCGTAGATGTTCATGTCCTTCGGGTAGAGGGACATCACGTCGATCACTTTTCCCATATCCGTTCGCCTTTCCCGCTCATGCTGTCAGTCGTCGCGCCGTTCATCGCCCGACGCCGGCATCGGCGACGGTGGTCAGCTTGGCGAGTTCGGCACGCACGCGGAGCATCGACGTGTACGTGCAGTAGATGTGTTTGGGCACACCGGGACGGGCGGTGACGAACTGCCGCACCGCCGCCTCCAGATCCGTGCCGGTCTGCTCCACCCTGACCTGATCGTATTCGAGCCGCAACGCCATGTCCCAGGCTCGCGTACCCGACACCATCGCGACGCCAGTCGGGCGCAGGCTGGTGAAATCGACATCCCATAGCCAGCTCATGTCGCGCCCGTCCGCGTACAGGTCGCAGATGGCAATCATCGTGTCATGCCCGTCGGGCGGGAACGAGCCGAGCGACAGCCTGAAGCCCATCGGGTTCTTGACGAGCAGCAGCTGCACGTCGCTGCCGTTGACCGCAATCGTTTCGCCGCGGCCGAACGCGGGGGTCACCTCGGCGAGCGCCGCCAGAAGCCGGTCATGGTCTACTGGGCTGTCTACTGGGCTCTCGTCAGATATCGCCGCGTCAGACGCATGCGAGGCTTGGCCGGGCATGGTTTTGGCGGGGACGGTCTCGGCGACCTGCGCCGAAGCAATATCCTGCGCCATGACCGCGCGTACGGTGGCGAGCGCCGCCGCCGCGTTGAACAGGTTGTACACGCCTTCCAGCTTGACGGCGGTATGGACGGCCCGCCCGTCAATCAGGAAATCGGCCTCATGGTTGCCGACACGGGTCAGCGTGACATCGGCCGTCGCCTCGCGCCCATCGGCATCGGGGGCCTCAGTCGAAACCGATGTGCCTGCCGGCTCCTGCTGCGCGCGGTCATTTGCCGACGGCCTGCCATTGCCGGCCACGCTCGCGGCCTCTTCGGCGACGGTGGTCTGCATGTCGTCGTCGGAGGGGAAGAACCGACGCAGTTCGGGCGCCAGCCCGAAATAGCGCACTCCGGTGCCTTCCGGCACGGCCGAAGCGAAACGCGCGATTCGCGGATCCTCACGGTTGAGCACCACGGTGCCCGTCGTCGCTTCGGCGACACGCTCCAGCAGACGCGCGGTGTTGTCGATCTCGCCGAACCGGTCGAGCTGATCGCGCATCACGTTGAGCAACAGCGCGAACCGCGGTTTCACCTGCTGCACGAATTTCACCGCATACGCCTCGTCAAGCTCAAGCACGGCCACGTCGGCGTCCAGCCTACCGCTCAACGGCACTTCGGTCAGCAGCGCCGAGACGACGCCGCGCGTGAAGTTGGAGCCGGTCGGATTGGTGAACACCTTGAGTCCCAGCGTCTCCAGCATCGAGGCGACCATGCGCGTCGTGGTGGTCTTACCGTTCGTGCCCGACACCAGCACCACGCCATACGGCAGGTCGGCGAGCGTGCGGGCGAGGAAACCGGGGTCGATCTGTTCGACGATCTTGCCGGGGAACGCGCTGCCGCCGTGCCGCAGCAGCCGAGAGGCGCCGCGTACGGCTTTGCCGATCAGCGGCGTGGCGAACGCGGTCCATGGACGCGCCGCATCCGACTGCCCGCCCAGTGCCTCGCGCTGTGTTTCACGCGATGTTTCACGAGGCTGGGATCCGTTTTCCTCACCCATCGTCACACTCCTTGATCGCTGTTGTAGTCCTGCGGCATGTCCTTGAACTTCGAGTATGCGCCCAGAAACGCCAGATGGAACGTCTCCGTCGGACCGTTACGATGCTTCGCCATGATGATATCTGCCTCGCCGGGCCGGTCCTCCTTGTCGTAGAAATCCGGTCGATGAACCAGCAACACCACGTCGGCGTCCTGCTCGATCGAGCCGGATTCGCGCAGGTCGGACAGCTGCGGCTTCTTGTCGTTGCGCATCTCGGGCCCACGGTTCAGCTGGGACAACGCCACGACCGGCACTTCCAGCTCCTTGGCGAGCAGCTTCAGCGCTCGCGAGAACTCCGAGACCTCCTGCTGTCGGCTTTCCACCTGCTTGCCGGATGACATCAGCTGCAGGTAGTCGATAACGACGAGCTTGAGGTCGTTGGTCTGCTTGAGACGGCGGCATTTCGCACGGATCTCCATCAGCGACATGTTCGGCGAATCATCGATGAACAGCGGCGCGTTCTGCAACTTGTTCCAGAAATTGTTGAGCGTGTTCCACCGGTCGGCGGTGATGTCGTCGGCGCGGCGCATCGCCGCGAGCGGAATGTTGGTCTCGGCGGAGATGATGCGCTGCGCAAGCTCCACCTTGCTCATCTCCAGCGAGAACACGATCGACGTCATATTGTGATGCAGCGCGGCCGCACGGGCGAAATCGATGCCCAGCGTCGACTTGCCCATGGCGGGGCGCCCTGCCACGACCACCATCTGGCCGGGCTGCAGGCCCTGGGTCACGTCGTCGATATCGCGGAAACCCGTCGGCACGCCGGTTTTCAGGTCGCCGTTCTGCAGCTTGTCGAGCTGTTCGAGCGCATCGTGCACCACCGGACCGATGGCCTCGTAGTCCTGCTTGACGCGTCCGGTACTCATCTCGTAGACCTCGGCCTGCGCGAGGTTCACCACGTCTTCGGCCTGCGAGCCCTCCGCCGAGTAGCCGAGCTGCGCGATCTTGGTGCCGGCCGCGATCACGTTGCGCAATATCGCCCGCTGATGCACGATCTCGGCATAGTACGTGGCGTTTGCGGCAGTCGGCACGAACGCGACGAGCGTGTGCAGATAGTCGGCGCCGCCCACCTTGTCGAGGTTTCCGTCCTTCATCAGCTGGTTGGCGACGATCACCACATCGACGTTCTGCGAGTTCGAGAACAGGTCGATGATCGCCTCGTATATCGTCTGGTGCTTCGGCTGGTAGAAGTCGGTGACGTCGATCATCTGGCTGACCTCGCCGATGGCGTCCTTGCTCAGCAGCATGCCGCCGAGCACCGCCATCTCCGCCTCGTCGTCGTGCGGAGGCACGCGGTCGAACACGGCGTCGCGCCCCGGCGACCCCGCGTCGCCCTGCACATACGAGCCACCTGATTGCGGGCGCGGCCCTCCCCAATTCGTTTCTTCTGCTGCCATAAGACTTGAGTATATATCGGAGCTTTTCCGGTGGAAGATATCTGGCGAAAAATGCACAGGGCCATCTCTCGGACGGCATGTCGCGGTAAGCGGACGCGACATTCGTCACCGTCACGCACGGCTTGCTCGCAAGTCATATTCAGCCGGCGTTTACCTGCGCGACACGCACGGGTGACGTCATGTGGACAAAAAAGTTGAGTTATCCACATTTAGGGGATAACTCTGGGGATAACATATGCAGTTATCCACATCAGGGGGATAACTCTGTGCATAACATGGGGATAAGTCCATAAACGCCCCCACTTGATTTGCCAAACACGTCGTCATGCGATATAAGCGGCGCCCCATTCGGATCACCGCCGCGCTTTCAGCTCTTCGATGCCGCATACGCGCCCGCCCATATGAGCTACAGTGTGCATGTGCACACCCCTGACCCACAATCATCCGATCCCGCGACCGCCGGCACGGCCCGCACCGGTAACCGAGCCGCATACGGCCGCATACTCGCGCTGGCCCTCCCCACATTCGGCCAGCTCATCGCCGAGCCGACCTTCGTGCTCATCGACACGGCCATCGTCGGGCACATCGGCGTCTCCGCCCTGGCCGGACTGTCAATCGGATCGACCATCATCCTCACCGCGGTGGGACTGTGCATCTTCCTCGCCTACTCCACCACCGCGCAGGTGGCTCACCTGCTTGGTGCGGGCCGCCGCCGAGAGGGGCTGCAGGCCGGCATAGACGGACTATGGCTGGCTCTCGGCATCGGCATCGTGCTGGCGGCGGCTCTGTTCGCAGGGGCCCGGCCGCTGTGCGTGGGGCTCAGGGGCACGGGCGAGACGCTCGACCAGGCGGTGGCGTATACGCAGACGGTGGTACTCGGCGCCCCTGGCATGCTGCTCGTGTACGCGGCGAACGGCATTTTCCGCGGTTTGCAGAAGGTACGCATCACGTTGGTGGCCGCGGTGTGCGGTGCCGTGCTCAACACCATGCTGGATGTGCTGTTCGTGTTCGGATTCGGCTGGGGCATCGCCGGATCGGGCGCGGCGACGATGATCGCACAATGGTTCATGGGACTGTTCCTGACGGTTCCGGCGGTGCTATGGGCGAAGGCCGACGGCGCTGCGCTGCGACCACGCCTGTCGGGCATCGCCGCCGCCGGAGGGGATGGCCTGCCGCTATTCATCCGCACACTCGCCATTCGCGCCGCGATGGTGATGACGGTCGCCTCGGCGGCCCGATTGGGAACGACAGTGCTGGCGGGATTCCAGGCGGTGAACTCGTCTTGGAATTTCGCGATGAATATGCTGGATTCGGTAGGCATCGCCGGTCAGACCCTGGTGGGCGCGGCGATGGGCGCAGGAGACCGCGCACGCACACTGCGACTGACCCGGGCCACGGGACGAGCCGGATTGGCGGCCGGAGCCGCTATCGGCTGCGGATTCGCCGTGGCCGGCCTGTTCGTCGGCCGCCTGTTCTCGCCCAACCCGCACGTCCAGTTGCTGGTCGCCGCCGGCATGGTGACGATGGGTGCGTTCCTGCCACTACAGGGGTGGATGATGGCGCTGGACGGCATACTGATCGGCGCCCGCGATTTCCGCTACCTGGCGATTACCTGCACACTGACCGCGACGGTGTATATCGCATTGACCGCGATCTGCGTGGATGCGGCCGCGCCCATGCTGCCCGGCGACCTGGCCTCGACCGTGCTGCTATGGGCGATGTTCAATATCGTGCTCATGGGCGGCCGCGGCCTGTTCAATGGCCTGCGCATACGCAGCGAATCATGGCTCGGTCAGACCGCCCTCTAACGACCGGCCCGCGACAGCCCTCGCTGCGCTGCGGAACACCCACCTTGACATCGCCTTTGCCTCAGCTGAGCATCATATGATAATGGCATCGGCTCCCGAAGATGGGAGACGCCACGCGGAAGGAGATTCCGCCCCGAATCAGATGACATCCGAATACTCACAGATAAGCAAAGCATGATCGACGTGCGGGAGAAGGCCGCTAGGCAGTTCAGCGCGCGCCTGACCGGTCGCGGGTTCGAAAGCTGGGTGCGAGAGGGCAACGACACCTATGTGGTCGGCGGTCAGGAATACATGCCGCAGGACCTGGTCGTGGTACGCGCCCTCGACGCGGCGGGCAATCCCGTGTCAGCCGAAGTCAACGTCGGCATAGCCACCTTCAACCTGTACCCGGATACTCTCACGGGCGGCGCTGTACATGGCACGCACCAGACTTTCGCGCCAATGGCTCCACCCGTATCGCTTGGATATCTCCTCACCGGCCGTAGCCCCGAGCGACGACCCGTCGGCGCGGGTCAGGTCATACAGCATGTCCAGCAGCATCGGATCACGGTCCACGCAACGGGCGAGCGACTCCCCCACGGCCGGATCGTTCGGATTCTTGCCGGTCGCGAACTCAGAGAGCGTCAGATGCTCCCGCACCAGGATGCGCACCCATCGCGCGATGTCCGCGTCGAATCCCATGCGCTTCATGATCACCGCGGCGTGACGGGCGCCCTCTGCCGCATGATCGGTCACGAACGGACGTTTGCCGACATCATGCAGCAGGCCGGCCAATAGCAGCGCCGTGTAGTGACGGTCGTCATACCGCTCGCCTCGCGCCGCCGAAACCCGCGCGAGCCGTGACGTCACCTCGACGCTGTGCCGGTCGATGGTATACCGGTGCGCTGCAGACGCGCTCGGACGATTGCGTATGCCCAGCCATTCAGGCATCCATCGACCGGGTATATCCACGAAATCCAGTTCCTCCCACACGCGCATGAGCGCCGGCCCGGAGGCCAGCAGACGCACGAACAGTTGGCGCGACTCATCATCCCACACGGAATCGCGGATCGGGCAGCGCCGCAGGTTCTGCAAGGTGACCGGGCTGATCGGCAGCTCGAACTCGGCAGCCACCGCGGCCACGCGCAACGGCAGATACCGGTCCGGCTCCGGTTCCACGCCCGGAGCCAGCACGATTTCCTGCTCGTGCTTGGCCACGCCGGGTGCGACCTGTTCGAACTTCGGGGCCTCTCGCCTGCCTCCACCGCGCGGCGACAGCATCTGGAAGAACGAGAAACGCGGGCGCTCATGCGTCAGCGAATGCTCGGCACGCGACGCCGTGGAATCCAGCGCGAACGCGATCTGTCGGCCTATGCGGGCGAGCCGGGTCTGCAAGTCCTCGATGGAACGCGCCTCCCGCTCCCCCGGCGGCAGTGTCGGGTCGGCAAGACCCCGCATCGCTGCCACCTGCGCCTGATATGGGGCGAGCAGCCGATTCGCGTCCTTGCCGGCAGCCAGATGAATGCAATCGCGCACGTCCAGCAACGCCTCGACCTCGTCGTCATACCGGCCGTGCGGTCGGTCGGCAAGCCATGACACAGTCAACGCGGAGACCAGCACCGAATCGCGCAGACCGCCTCGCGCCTCCTTGATGTCGGGCTGGTTCAGGTAGGCGAGTCGTCCGAACTCGTCCAGTCGCTTGCGCGCCGAATTCAGCAGTTCCGGCAGCCGCTTGCGGACCGCTCGACGCCAGCGTTCCAGAATCGACGTGGCCGTCGCCGAAATCAGCGCCGTATCGCCGGCGATCGGCTTGACATCCAGCCAGCCCATAGCGGCCGGCAGATCGGAATCGGTCACGGCCTCGCACTGCTGCCGCGTGCGCACCGACTGATCGAGGTCAAGGCCGCTGTCCCACAGGGGATACCACAGTTTGTTGGCCAGCTCATTGAGCTGTTGGTCGTTGATCGTATGTGGCTCATAGATGATGACCAGATCCAGGTCGGAGCTCGGGCCAATCTGCCCCCGTGCGAGCGACCCGACCGCGCCGAATCCGATGCCGGTGGACGGCACGTCGAACGGCACCGCGGCCACCGCGTCACTCCACAGGCGGCGCAGGCAATCCATGGCGAGCTCCGTTCGCGCCCGGCGCTTCGCGGAGCCACCCCGGTACACGCCGTCAGCATCCGGCTGGCTCATGTCCATGAACCGTTGCTTGAGATGATCGACCGCCGAACTCAAGACACACCACCTTCACCAAATTCCGCCCCGCAGGCGGGGGGGGGCTGTCGGTGGAGCCGACTGGAGGTGGTCAAACCCACCCGGGTGCACAAGACCACCCTCAGTCTCGCTACGCGAGCCAGCTCCCGCCAGCGGGAGCAATTTCAATCCTTGCCCTCCGTCACCGGAGGCAAGGATGTCGATATATAAAAGAGTCCCCGCATGGTCAGGTGACGGCGTGCGGGGACTTGTCTTACCGATAACCCGCGTCCGGCGGAAAGCGCCGAACCACGGGCCGCTTTCAGATCGCGGCGGAGCCGGTCTCGCCGGTACGCACGCGGGTCACGGAATCGAGCGGGGCGACCCACACCTTGCCGTCGCCGATCGTGCCGGAACCGGCAGACTTGACGATCACGCCGACCAGGGTCTCCGCGTCCGCGTCATCGGACAGCACCTCGACGCGAATCTTCGGAATCAGATCGACCGTGTATTCCGCCCCGCGGTACACCTCGGTGTGGCCACGCTGGCGGCCGTAACCGTTGGCTTCCGAGACCGTCAGGCCGTGCACGCCCGCAGCGGCGAGCGCCTCCTTGACGTCATCGAGCTTATGGGGCTGAATGATGGCAGTGATGAGCTTCATCTCACCTCACCTCCTTGAGAACCGAGCTGGCAGTACCAGCAAAATCATAGGCACGTTCGCCCTGATCGGCCAGATCGATGCCGCCGACCTCCTGGGCTTCGGTCACACGCCAGCCGATGGTCTTCTCCAGCGCGAACGCGATAATCGCGGTCACCACGCCGGAGTACAGCATCGCGCACAGGGCGATGATGACCTGCACGGCCAGCTGGCGCCAGTCGCTGCCGGCGAGCAGACCAGTGCCCTCGCCGAAGAAGCCGATGAGCACGGTACCGGTCAAACCGCCGACACCATGCACGCCCACCACGTCGAGCGAATCGTCATAGCCGAGCTTGAACTTCAGGCCGCATGCGAAGCAGCACAGAACGCCGGCGATCGCGCCGATGACCATGGCCCACAACGGTGACACCACATCGGCCGCGGGGGTGATGGCAACCAGACCGGCGACGATACCCGAGGCCGCGCCGATAGCCGTGTAATGACCGGTGCGGATCTTCTCAGTGAAGCCCCAGGCGAGCATGGCAGCCGCGGTCGCCGCGGTCGTGCTCATCCACGCATAGCCAGCGGTGCCATTGGCCGCGAACGCCGAGCCGGCGTTGAAGCCGAACCAGCCGAACCACAGCAGGAACGCGCCCAGCATGACGAACGGCACGTTGTGCGGGCGAATCGGCTGCGTGCCGAAACCCTTGCGCTTGCCGATGATCAGCACGATGATAAGGGCCGCCATTGCGGCGTTGATGTGAACGACCGTGCCTCCTGCGAAATCATGCGCCGCGGCGCCGATCGCGGTGGAGATCGGGCCCTTTGCGCTCAGAAGGCCGTTATTCCACACCATGTGCGCCATCGGCGCGTAGTCGAACGTGACCCACAGCGCCACGAACAGCATCCACGTGCTGTACTTCACGCGCTCGGCGATCGCACCGCAGATCAGCGCCACGGTGATCATCGCGAACGTGACCTGGAACGACACGTCCACGCTGCTCGGGTACTTGTTGCCGTTCGCGGCAAGGCCGGCGGCCGTGTACTGACGGGTGCCGGCGTCGAACACCATCGTGTCCTTCAGCAGGAACCCGGTCGCAGGGTCACCGAAAATGCCGCCGATGCTGCTGCCGGCGTATGCGATCGACCAGCCCCACAGCGTCCATACGACCGCGGTGACCGACAGGGCCGCCGCCGACAGCATCAGCATGTTCAGCACGGCTTTGGCGCGCACCATACCGCCATAGAAGAACGCCACGCCAGGCGTCATGAGGAAAACCAAGGCTGCGGATGTGAGCATCCATGCGGTATTACCGGAGTCCATCGTTACCTTCCTCTCTTGTTCGTTCCCGCCGCCGCGCATCTTGACCGCGCGGGAAGCGGGTCGTTACCACTTCATCTGACATCCCCTGATAGGGGGAATCAACACAACGATATGCAACGCTCGCTGAGTTTTCAACACGTTACGGCACGTTACGCTCATGTAAAGCGCGATGACGCGGGTCTTGGCTTTCGGCCGGATTCCGGCGCAGGCAACGGTTCCGGAATGCAAAAGCCGGCTGTCCACGTTGTGGACTGCCGGCTTGCAGGGTTCATGTCCGACGGTTTGCGAACAACCTCACGCGAGAATGCCGTCGACGAATCCTTCCGGGTCGAAGGGCGCGAGATCGTCCGGTCCTTCGCCGAGGCCGACGAGCTTGACCGGCACGCCGAGCTCCTTCTGCACGGAGATGACAATGCCGCCCTTGGCGGAGCCGTCGAGCTTGGAGAGCACGACGCCGGTGAGGCCGATCGCCTCGGCGAACACCTTCGCCTGCGCCATGCCGTTCTGGCCGGTGGTGGCGTCGAGCACGAGCAGCACTTCGTCGACGGGCAGGTTCTTTTCGGTGACACGGCGAATCTTGCCGAGCTCGTCCATCAGGTTCGACTTGTTCTGCAGGCGGCCGGCGGTGTCGATGATGAGCACGTCGGCGTCGTCCTCCTTGGCGCGGGCCGCCGCCTCGAACGCGACCGATGCCGGGTCGGCGCCGTCCTTGTCGCTGCGCACGACGGGCACGTTGACGCGGGCGCCCCAGGTTTCAAGCTGGTCGGCTGCGGCGGCACGGAACGTATCGGCCGCGCCCATGACGACCTTCTTGTCTTCGGAGACGAACAGACGGGCCAGTTTGCCGGCCGTGGTGGTCTTGCCGGTGCCGTTGACGCCGACCATGATGATGACGCCGGGCTTGTGCGCGTCCGGCTTGTCGACGTTCAGACGGCGGTCGGTGTCGCGGCCGACCAGGTCGAGCAGGTTGTCGCGCAGCGTGGCGCGCACCTCGTCGGGGCTTGCCTTGCCGGTGATGCGCGCATCGCGGCGCAATTCGCCGACTAGCTGCTCGCTTGCTTCGGCACCGACGTCGGCCAGCAGCAGCGTGTCCTCGACGTCCTCCCAATCGGATTCGGAGAGGTTGTCTTTGGTGAGGATGTTGAACAACGCCTTGCCGAACGGATTCGAGGACTTGGAAAGTTTCGCCTTGAGCCGCTGAATGCGCGAGCCGGATTTTTCCGGTACATCATATGCGGGAGCCGCCGGCTTGGCCGGGGCGGCCTGCGTCGGTTCGACCGGCTTACGCTCTTCCTCACTTCGAGGGGAGGCGGCTTCGCCCTCGGTTTCGGGAGCAGAGAGCTGCCTGTCAACTGTTGCGGCGACCGTCTCGGGTCCTTCACCCGCACGACCCGCCTGGCGCGGCGATGTTGCGGTTTCCGCCGGCCGGCCGACGACTTCGTTCTTACGCGACCTGCCGCGTACTACGCCCCACACAATGAGCAGGACGACAATCACCACTGCGGCGACAATGCCGATAATCAGATTCGTATCCATGGCTCCAGCCTAAAAACCGCAACGGACAGCTGCCGGAATACCACATACGTCGCATTGTTGCAGCCAAGTCGACGACTAACTGGGCTGCTGGCACAGACGCTGCCCCTGAGTCGTCCCTACATATCGAACCGGGGAAGACGCTGGTATAGGCAAATCTGCCACCAATGCATAAAGCGGCATACCAGACGGCACCGGATTGCCAGCGGTCCCATGATATTCAACATAGAGCAAGTCGGGCAATGGCGCCCCACCCTCATCGTGGTAATACTCGCGACCGCCACCGAAAACACGTATCAAACAGGACACGCACGACACGATGTCATGGTTGTCGAACTCGCTCGCCATCATCGACGGGGCCACATACGTCTTCATGATCGACTCTCCTCAGCCGCACGACCCTCGCACGGCCTACCGCGAAAACGTAGACCCCGACAACATTTCGGGGGGTATAGGCGCTAGGCACCGCGACCACTACACTGGAGCTCATGGCCAATACTGCAAGAATGACGGCGCTGCAACGCCGCGAACAGCTCATCCGCGTGGGGCGAGCGTTGTTCGCATCCAAGGGGTTCGAGGCGGTGAGTGTCGAGGAGATCGCCGCGAACGCGAAGGTCAGCAAGCCGATCGTCTACGAGCATTTCGGCGGCAAGGAGGGACTGTACGCGGTAATCGTCGACCGTGAGATGCGCGAGCTGACCAATGCGCTCATCGAGGCGCTGTCCGACACCAAGGCGCACCCCCGCCAGATCGTGGAGCGCGCGGCACTCGCCCTGCTCACCTATATCGAGGAGAACTCCGAAGGCTTCCAGGTGCTCGTGCGCGACTCGCCGACCACCGACCCGGCCGGATCGTTCAACTCGCTGCTGGGCGACATCAGCCTGCGCGTGGAGGATCTGCTCACCGCCGCGTTCAAACGCCGGAAACTCTCCGCCAAGGGCGTGCCATACTATGCGCAGATGCTGGTCGGCATGACCGTATTCACCGGTCAATATTGGGCGGATCGGCCGAAGGTCAACAAGGAGCAGCTCGCCGCATACGTCGTCGACCTCGCATGGCACGGCCTGAGCCGGCTGGATTCCAAGCCGATCCTGCGGTTCGAGAGCCAGAAGGCGAAGCAGCTCGCAGCCAAGGAAGACAAAGAACGTCGAGACAAAGAGCGGAGCGAGACAACGGTCCCGGACGAGCCGGACGCTCCTGTCGAGACCGCCGAACCGGACGAACCGGCATACCTGCCCGCGAGCGCCGACTGATCATCAGAACCGCGCACAAGCCGGAAGCCCCAAAAACGGCGGAACGGACGACGGGACTTGCCTGAACGCCGCTTAGTGATAGCTTTGCTTGTAGAGGTTAGACTCGCTGCAACATCCGAGGCGACGTGTCGCACGTCATCCCCGCGACACCTGTATAACGAGGAACTATGGAACAATCGTCGAAAACACTCACCTTCGTGGTGCCCGCCTACAACATGGAAACGTATCTGGAGCGCTGCGTGGAGTCGCTGCTCTCCGCGACGGACAACAGCGACATCGAAGTGTTGATCGTCGATGACGGATCCTCGGACGGCACCCCGGAACTTGCCGACATGTACGAGCGGCGCTGGCCCGGCAACGTGCGGGCAATCCACCAGGTCAACAAGGGCCACGGCGGCGCGGTCAACACCGGCATCGCCAACGCGACCGGCATGTATGTCAAGGTCGTGGACGCCGACGACTGGGTGGACATGCCCTCCATCGACACGCTCATGGGCACGCTGCGGGTGCAGCGCGTCGCCACGGATCCGGTCGACATGATCGTCACCAATTACGTGTACGACAAGGTGGGCAAGCGCGTCAAGCACACAGTGAACTTCCGTCATGCGATGGCGGCCAACACCGTGCTCGGCTGGGACGATCTCGGCTGCTTCGGCGTCGCCGAATACATACTGATGCACGCTCTGATCTACCGCACCCAGGTGGTGCGCGACTCCGGCATGCAGCTGCCCGAGCACACGTTCTACGTCGATTTCATCTACGCATACCAGCCGTTCCCGTGGGTCAAGTCGATGCTGTACATGGACATCCCGTTCTACCACTACTTCATCGGGCGCGAGGGGCAGAGCGTACAGACCGACGTGATGATCCGCCGCGTCGCGCAGCTGCGACTCGTCAACCAGCGCATGGTGGAGGCCACTCCCGAACCGGGAACCGTGCCGGACGGCCTATACCGTTATATGATTCATTTCCTCGCGATCGAAAGCTCGGTCACGTCGGTGTTCCTGATCCTGTCGAAAGACAAGGCAAACTACCGTCTCAAGGACGAACTGTGGGCGGACATCGACAAGGCGTCGCCGGCCATCGGGCGTGACGTGCGGCGCAAGCTGGTGTCGCGCGCGCTGAACCTGCGTGGGTCTGTCGGGCGCTGGGTGATCCGACGCGGCTATGTCGTCGCAGAGAAGGTCGTCGGCTTCAACTGACGTGCCGCGCGGCGGGGCTGCCAGCTGATATTCGCCCCTCTATCACCGATCAGGAGAACATCCATGATGCAATTCACCATGTCCGGAACCATGCTGCGCTTCGATGAGACGACGCTGCGGTTCTCATTCAGCCGCGACGGTGCGACCTGGAGCGGCTGCGACGGCATAGAGCCGCAGCTGACGCGCGAGGATCGTTCATTCTCGTTCGCCGGCGCCGCTACCGTCACGCATGAGCGGATCGAGACCGGCACCGGAGTCGGCGTGCGCAGCGTGTTCGCCGGGTTCGCGGGTGCGGATTACGCTTTTGAGACGTATATCTGGATCGAGCGGTCGAGCGGCGACGTGCTATGCGAATGGGTGCCACTGCGCGAGTGTGGGGCCGAGCCGCGCATCGACAGGGTGCTTTGGCCTGCGCCGCTGTCCTTCGACCATGCGGACGCGCATGACGTGACGCTCATCACCCACGAGCAGGGCGTGATGATACCGAATAACTGGCCTACCGAGGTCGGCACTGATGCGGTCTCCTTCGGCGGGCGGTTCGAGACTGCGGGCGGGTACATGCCCTGGTTCGCGCAGTTGCGCAGCGACGGGCATGCGTACATCGCCATCTGCGAGACGCCGTGGAACGCAGGATATGACATCGACCATCCGGCCGGCGGACCGTACACGCACGTCGGAATGTGGTTCGAGCCAAGTCTCAGCCGCATGGATTACCGCCGTGTCGTGCGATATCGTCTCCTCGACCACGCCGACCATACCGCCGTCTGCAAGACGTACCGCGCTTACGTCAACGAACGCGGCCGGCTGCGCACGCTGGCGGAGAAGGCGGCGCGCAACCCGTCGGTGCGTGACCTGCTCGGCCGTTCATGGGTGCATGTCGGCATCAAGACGAAGGTTCAGCCGGACTCGTCGTTCTATGATCCCGCGCAGCCCGGCAAGAATGATTCGCTCGTCACATTCGCGCAGCGCGAACGGCAGATGCGCACGCTGCACGAAATGGGTGCCGGGCGGCTGTACCTGCATCTGGACGGCTGGGCGCAGCCCGGCTACGACAACGGCCATCCCGACTATCTGCCCGCATGCCGCGAGGCCGGCGGCTGGAAGGGCATGAAATCGCTGGTCGACGCCTGTCATGAGCAGGGAGACCTGTTCGGCACGCATGACCAATACCGCGACTATTACTTCGCCGCGCGCACGTTCGACCCGCGCAATGCGATCCGACTGGCGGACGGCACGATGCCCGAGCACGCGATGTGGGCCGGCGGGCGCCAAACGTACCTGTGCGCCGAGCTTGCGCCGGATTACGTGCGCCGCAACTTCAGTGAGATCGCCACGCACGGCATCGCGCTGGACTGCGCGTATCTGGACGTGTTCACCTGCAATGAAGGCGACGAATGCTCGCATCCCGAGCACCGCATGACCCGCCGCGAATGCTACGAGCGCCGCGCCGAATGCTTCGAATACCTGCTGGCGCACGGCATTCTCACCTCGTCCGAGGAGGTGTCCGACTGGGCGGTGCCGAGCCTGGTGTTCTGCCATTACGCGCCGTACGACTTCCAGATGCGCTCCCCCGACGCGCCTCGGCACGGCATCCCGGTGCCGTTGTACAACCTCGTCTACCATGACTGCGTGATCCAGCCGTGGATGATGGATCGGGTGGCCGGTGGCGACGACTACATGCTGTACGCGCTGCTCAACGGCGGTGCGCCGTACCTGATCCGTGACGCCGCATATGCCGGCATGGACGGTGATATGAATGCCGCACTGCGCGCCCGTACCGAGAACGACATCGAGCGGTGTGCTGTCGTGGCCGGGCTGCACCGGCGCGTCGGCATGCAGGAGCTCGTGCGGCATGACCTTGTCGGCGGTGACCCGCTGGTGCAGCGCTCGGTCTTCGCCGACGGCACCGCCGTGACGTGTGATTTCCACGCGCAGACGTATGAGGTAGCAGCGAACGGTTCTCATTAAGAAAGGTGCGAGGATTCCGCACATTTTCAAACAAGCGAACATTGCGCAGGAAGCCCGGAATTCCGGGCTTTCTGCTGTTTTCATGTTCGCTTCCCCCGTCACACGGACTCGCACCTTTCTTATTGAGAACCGTTCGCTGCGACAAGGGAGCAAGCCCTCAGACCCACCTATCGGACATGGCGAACGAGTTGCGCATCAGGTTGCTCGACGTATACAGCACGTTATCGAGCAGCTTATGGGTCAGATCCTGCAGACGACCGGCCATCGTCTCGTTCGCAGCCATGAGCGCCGCGCGGATGTCCCCGGCTTCGGCATCGACGAGCGCCGCATCCGTTTCTTCGACAAGCCGGCGCCCGAACGCCCGCACCTGCTCGCCATAGTATTCGATCGCGTTGCGCGTCTCGTACCAGTGCGCGTCGGCAATTACGGCGATCAGACGGTTCGTCCAGTACAGGTTGTCGGTGGAGACCTCGGGCGTGGTGTCGCGCAGATACGCCGGAGTGTCGTCCACGTTCGCATAAAAAGGTGCGACCGCCGTGAACGGGCCGGAACCGAAGGCGATCCACATCACCGCCGCCGCTGCGGCCGGCACGTCGTGCCGCAGTTCGATCGCGACCATGTGACCAGTGCGGTTGATGCCGATCGGACGGTAGCGATGCCGGCTTTCCGGTGTACCGAGCGTTCCGTACGGGTCAAAAGGCGTGCCTTCGAAATGCGACGACATCAGAAAGTCGATGTCCTCGACCGTCACCTTGTTCTCCGGCGCCCGGCACCACGGGATGTCGTCGGAGGTCGGCGTGTAGCGGGCCGCGGGCGAATCCCAATCCTCGCTCGGGTTCAGGTGACGTTGCATGTACCAGGCGCGCGGCGTGTTGTAGATATGGTCCTTGACGGTGCTGGTGCCGAACACCGCACGCGGGTTGATGTGGTCCGGCAGCACGGCGGCGACGCCGAAACCGGCGCCCTGCGCGGGCCGCATGGCACGGCCCAGATGGTGCCGATCGATGAATTCGCGCAGGTCCGCGCTGCACATGAAGAACCGCCGCTCGCCGAACGCGTCGGAGAAGTCGAAGTCGTCGATGCCCAGCTGGTTGGGGATCGTCGCATAGCAGTCGTCGGGCACACGGCGCGCAATCCAGTGATGCCCACCGATTGTCTCGACATACCAGATCTCGTCCACGTCGGAAATGATCACGCCGTTCGACTCATAGGTGCCGTACCGTTCCAGCAGCTCGCCGAGCCGTTCCACACCCTCGCGGGCCGAAGAGACATACGGCAGCACCAGCGTGATGATGTCCTCCTCACCGATGCCGCCGGGGGTCTCCGGCCGATAGCCGGCCTCTCCCGGCACGCCTTCGGCTGGCCTGAGCTCGACCAGCGGGTCGGCGGCGAGCACGCGCTCGTTCACCGCGATGGTTTCGGTGGCGCTCATCGCCACGTTGCGCTCGCTTGCGCCGGCCTCGGCGAGCACGCCTCGGTTCGGCAGCACGTTCGGCGCGATGGTGTAGCGGCACGGGTCGTCCGGCAGGTCGATCTCGACATGGCTGAGCGTGCTGCGGTAGTGGCGCGGCTGGTCCGTCGGCGCCACGGCCACGAGCCGCTTGGGATCGTAGCGGCCGGAGCCGGAATCATCGTTGCGGGCGATGATCGTCGCGCCGCTGCAGCTGGCTGATTTTCCGATAAGCAATGTGGTGCATGACATGCCGACCACTGTAGGAGCCGGCCTCACCATCGCGCATCAACGGGACGGCTGCGGCAGAAAAAATACTGCGGAAGGCCAAATATTATGTCATCTCAGCCAAATACGCAGGGTTTCACACGAATTTTTCAGGTAAACCACATGACTTGCCCCGAAACATGCGTTTATATAGTAATCACGACCGCAAGGCCGCAATAACTGAACCCCTTCTTCTCTTCTCTCTCAAGCCCGGCTTCCCCGCCGGGCTTTCTCTTTTTCCGCGCCCCTCCATCGCGGTGTCGCACTTCACCAAAACACGGGTTGAAATAGCCGTTCTTGATAATTCCCCGTGTCAAATCGCCGTTTTCGGGCCACAAAACGGCGATTTGACACGGGGAATTGCGGATTTCGGCTATTTCAACCCGTATTGTGGCGCCCCGGCCCACGCATCTAGGCAAGGCATCGCAATCGGCGCAGTTTGTCTGGCGCGCCCGCCCGACCGCACAGGCGGGAAGCCCCGCCGAGGCCGGCACCGCACGCCAGAGCCGCTCCGGCAAGCTGACATCCCCGATCTGATCAACATCGGCGTGTTCTCCGCGCTGTACTTCGCGCTGGTCGCCGATCTGATTGCCAAAGCCGGCAAATACTCCAGCAAGATCGGCATCCTCATCAGCTACGTGGTGTTCGCGAACATCGACACCGACACATCATGAATTCACGGGCAACATTCGAGAGCAGCCATGCGGGGCGAACCGGCGCATATGCAGCCGGCGCAGACGGCATGAGCAGATCCAAGTCCGCTCCCGCGCCAGCGGCCGTCGTCCTCGGCCCTCGGGCGAAACTGTATCTGATGCTGCTCGCCAACACGCTGTTGTTCTTCCACGCGGATGCGCGAGCCGAAGCGCTGCTGACGGCACTGTTCCTCACGCCGCTGTTCCTTGCCGGACGCTGGCGTATGGGACTGCGGCTGACGGCCTGCTATGCGGTTCTGCTGGGGTTGGGATTGTTGTCGGACGCGGCGACGCTGGACACGGCGGGGGCTTCGGGCGCCGCGTCGGCCTCCGGCTCTGGCGCCGACGCCTGGATACATGTCGTCGGGCTGTTTTCCGTGGGGCTTCGCATGATGATGCCTTGTTTCATCACCGGCGCCTACGCGTTCTCCACCACGCGCGTCAGCGAATTCGTGTGCGCGCCGCGTCGTATGCGCGTGCCCGAATCGGTGGCCATCCCCTGCATGGTGGTCATCCGGTTCTTTCCGACGATCGGGCGGGACTACCGGCGAACCCGCGACGCGATGGCCCTTCGCGGTCTTGCCTCCGGCCGACTCGCGCTGCTGCGGCATCCGGCCCAGTCGCTGGAGTTCGTGCTGGTTCCGCTGTTGATGAACGCGACGATCGTCTCGCGTGACCTGTCGGTCGCGGCACTTACCAAGGGATTGGGACGGCCCGGCCGGCATACCTGCATAACGGAGATTCACAGCGTTGGTTTGATTGGGCGGCGATGGCGGTCTGCACGATCCCGCTGGCACTGAGCATCGGCGGCATACTATGAGCGATGTGATCATACGGTTGCGCGATTGCTCGTTCCGATACCGTCAGGCCGATGCGGATTCGGAGGATGGCGCCTCGCCACGGGGAGCCGCGGCAGGAGAGCGCCAGCGTCGAAACGGCGGCCGGCGAGGCCGACGGATTCATCATCGACTGGCTGGCGGGACCGGATCGTTCACTGGGCCGCTACCGGTATCGGCTTGACCGGACCACCGCCAAGGGGTTGGAGGGCAAACCCTGTTATATGTTTCATGCGACGGACGCGCCGGCAGGCTGCCCGTTCAGTGTGCTGGTGGCGATGGATCCGATGCCCGAACGGGCTGCGCTGGCGAGCGGCGGCCTGCTCAGTCATCTGCATTTTCAGTACGCCAGCGATGACGGCATGCTGTTGAGGGCGGATTCCACATTGCGCAAACGCATGTGGTACCCGACGATGTGCGCCGACGAAGGCACGCTGCGCGACCAATGCGACATCGTGCGGGCCCTGCACAAGTTGCCTCCGCTCGACCGCGAGGCATAGGCTCATCGCCGGCATGATCGCCCGTCGATGAGCCTTGACGTGTCACGCGAACTGGCTGTTGTACAGTGCGGCGTAACGGCCGCCGCGTTCCAACAGTTCATGATGGTTGCCGTGCTCGATGATGTCACCATGTTCCATATACAGAATCAGGTCCGCGTCACGGATCGTCGACAGCCGGTGCGCGATGACGAAGCTGGTGCGTCCTGCCATCAGTCTTGTCATGGCTTTGCCGATTTCCGCCTCGGTCCGGGTATCGACGGAGCTGGTAGCCTCGTCGAGTATCAGGATCGGCGGGTCCGCAAGGAAGACGCGGGCGATGGTGAGCAGCTGGCGTTGTCCGACCGACAGGTTCCCGGCCTCGTTGTCGAGTACGGTATCGTAGCCGTGCGGCAGCGTGCGTATGAAGTAGTCGGCGCGCACGGCTTTGGCCGCCGCGATGATCTCCTCGCGGGTCGCATCGGGCCGCCCGTAGGCGAGATTCTCCGCCACGGTGCCGCCGAACAGCCACGTATCCTGCAGCACCATGCCGAATTCGCGGCGCAGATCGCCTCGCGTCATGGCGGCTGTGGATACGCCGTCAAGCGTTATCGCGCCGCCATCGATCTCGTAGAATCGCATCAGCAGGTTGATCAGCGTGGTCTTGCCCGCGCCGGTTGACCCGACGATTGCGACCTTCTGCCCTGGCTCGGCCACGAAGTTGACGTCTTTCATCAGCGGCCGTTGCGGATCGTATCCGAACCTCACGTGGTTGAACACCACACGGCCCTGCACAGGCTCCTCAGCGATCTTCGCCGCGTCAGCTGGCTGGGGGTCGGGCCGTTCCTCTTCCTCGTCCAACAGCTCGAAGGTGCGTTCGGCGGACGCGAGCGCGGACTGCAGCGAGTTGATCATGTAGCTGGCTTCGGTCAGCGGTTCGGACACCTGGTTGATGTATTGGTAGAACGCCTGCGCCACGCCGACGGTCATGCGGCCGCCAAGTACCATCCAACCGGCGAGCAGCATCACCGCCATCTGCGAGAACCGCGCGATCATGCGGATCAGAGGATTGACGGATATCGTGATGAAGTCGGCGAGCTGCGCGGCTTTTCGGGTGCGTTCGGCGGCGTCCTCCATCGCTGCCGCACTGTCTTCCTCGCGATTGTATGCCTTGATGATGTTGCGGCCCTTGTAGTATTCCTCGGCCAGGCCGGTCAGCTCTCCGATGGTCTCCTGACGCAATGACGCGATCTCGAGGTTCTTGCGGGCGACCAGTTTGGTTACCCACATGCTCAATGCCATGAACACGAGGAACACGACCGTGAGCAGCCACGAGTAGTAGACCATGATGACCAGCGAGCCGGTCACCGTGGTGATGGCAGTGATGAGTCGCAGCAACCCCGTCTGCATGACTTCGCTGATACGGTCAAGATCGTTGGTGACCTTGCTCAGCACTTCTCCCGGCTTATTGCGGTCGAAGAAGCGCAGCGGAAGCCGCTGGATCTTCGCGCTGATCTGCTTGCGCAGCGTCAGGTTGAGGTTTTCGGCCACGGACGCCATCAGATAGGACTGCAGGTAGTAGAAGCCCCACTCGCCGAGATACAGGATTGCCAGAATCAGGATCGTCCAGCCGATACCGCCGGCGTTCCAGCTTACTGAGAACGGAACGCCGTCACGCCATGCGCCCTGCACGGCATCCCATATCGAGTCCACCACGACGGCGCTGTACATCGGAGCGGCGATATGGAAAAACGTGAACAGCAGAATCGACGCGGCGACCACGCACAGGCGCACCCGCTGATTGCCCAGCTGCACGAACAGCCGCCGGGCTGTGGCCATCGCGTTCTTCGGCGCTTCGAGCTCGATGTCGTCGGTCTTTACCGTGTCGCCCGCGTTCACAACGGTTTCCGTCATATCGTCATTCTGCGTTGTCATTCTCGTCACGCCTCCTCTCCCATTGCCGGCTCCTTGGTCTGCGATTCGACGATTTCGCGGTACACCTCGCAGTCCGCCATCAGTTCGTCATGTTTGCCGATGCCTGCCACTTGTCCGTCCGACAGCACGACGATCTGGTCGGCGTGCTGGACGGTGCTCACGCGCTGCGCGATGATGAGCACCGCACGCCCGTTCGTCTCTGCGGCGAGCGCATGCCGCAACGCGGCGTCGGTCTTGAAATCGAGCGCCGAGAAACTGTCATCGAACACCACCAGCTGGGTGTCTCCGGTCAGTGCGCGCGCAATCGACAGACGCTGCTTCTGCCCACCGGAGAAGTTCGTACCGCCTTGCGCGACGCGGGATTCCAGTCCTTGCGGCAGCGAATCGACGAACTCGCGGGCCTGCGCGACATCGATCGCATGATTCAGCCGCTCATCGGAGGCATCTCGGTCTCCGTACCGCAGATTGTCGGCAATCGTCCCCGAGAACAACCACGCCTGCTGCTGTACGTAGGACACGCGGCGCCGCAGATCGTGCTGCGTCATCTTGCGCACGTCCACGCCATCGAGGGTGACTTCTCCCCAATTGGCGTCATGGAACCGCAGTGCGAGCATGGCGATCGTCGATTTGCCCGAGCCCGTGCCACCGATGATCGCCGTGGTCTGGCCCGTCTTGCAGGAGAAGCTGACATGTCGCAACGTGTCCTCCTGCGCGTCCGCGAAACGGAATGTCACATCGCGGAACGCCAGCACCTCGCCGTCCGGGAGCGGACCGCGGCCGCTCATATCCACCGCCGCGCCCGGCTCCGGGTCGGCGATCTGCGGACTGTGGTCCAGCACCAGCCGCACACGCTCGCAGCATTCAAGCGCCCTCGGCAAGGTGATGATCACCATCTGCGCCATCATCAGATAGAACAGCGCCATGATCGCATACTCCACGATGGCGGTGATGTCGCCGATTTGGAAGTTTCCGGCGCTGATGCGTCCTCCCGCGAGGAAATACACGACGACGATGAATGCGTTCATGCCGAAGTACGACAGGCCGTCGAGGTTCGCGAATAGCCGGTTCGCCTTGATGGACGTATCGGCGTAGTCGACGAACGTGCCGTCCATGCGCCGCCGCTCATGGGATTCCTTGTTGAAGGCGCGGATCACGCGGACGCCGGTAAGGTTTTCGAGCAACACGGCGCCGATGCGGTCAAGCAGTTTCTGCAGTTTGCGGAACAACGGCGCCGCGGATCGCATGATGAACAGCGCCACGACGCACACGAAGGCTATCGCCACCAGCAGCCACAGAGACAGGGTCACGTCAAGCCGGAACGACAGGGTCAGCGCGATGATGAATATGATCGGCACCGGCATCAGCATGCACAGCACATTGGTCATGGCCATCTGGATGTTGACCACGTCGTTGATCGTTCGCGTGGTTATCGATGCCGTACCGAAATTGCGGAAATCATAGATCGACAGATCCATGGATTTGCGGTACAGAGCCATGCGCATGTCCTTGCCGACGCGAGAGGTCAACTGCGAGCAGCACCATCCGCCCGCCACGGCGCACATGCCGGAAATCAGCGCGGCCACGCCCATGCCGACCGCCGTGATGGTCATCTTCTTGAATGATGCGGATGTCGCGCTTTCGTTCAGCAGCTCCGCGGCGAATGTGGGAATGACCAGCGCGCCGACGACATCGACCAGCAGCAGCACCGTCGTCACCGCGCACAGCGCCCAGTATGGCTTCATGAAACGGGCAACCAGCCGCATGCTTCTTCCTTCCCCTCGCGAAATCGTCTACGCTCATATCTCAGTATTGTCCCGAAGTAGGACAATTGAGCCATACGGCGTGGCGAAGTCCGAGACGGGAAAAACTACACGGAAATGTCATGCATCTGTTTGCGGAACACCCGCCCGTAGACGCCCATGCCCTTGAGCAACGCGCTGCGCAGCTCGTCAGGAAGCTCGCTCATCGCCCGATACTCCGCGGCGCGACTCGGCGCGATCAAGCCGTTGCAATATCTGCGCCCGGCAGGCGTGAAACGGACCGTTTTGACCCGACGATCGCCTTCGGCGTCCCCAAGCTCCACGAACCCATGCGCCACAAACGATGCGATGACATTGTTGACCGTCTGCCGCGGCAACAGCGTGTACTCGCAGATCGCCCGCTGCGACGCCCCATCATGGTCCTTGAGGTAGTCCAGAATGCACATCACATTATCCGACACTCCGGCTCGGCGAGCGTAATCCGAATACGCCACGTCAATGCGATGCAGTTCATCGAAGAACAAATCGATATGACTCGTGATCGATGACGCTTCAATATCCCGAGCCATGTCTCTCTCGCCGCCATGCCCCACAGCGGCATTCTCTGAATTGTCCGACATAAGGACAATCATACAGGCATTTCAGCAATTGCGCCAGAGGGAACGCCTCGCTGCCGCAACAGCGCCGACACACGATTAAATCCCTCCATTGAAGCCACGGCTCAGGAAGCCATTGCGTTTGTTCTGTCTCAATGTCCCGGGCGACACACGCGAGGTGGTTACGCCGATGACGCACACGAATGGAACAGCAAAGGATGCGACAAATGCTCACGATGACCGATACGCCGCGCCGTCAGCACGCGATCAGAGTGTCGGCTGAATGGGGCATGGCAGGGGAATGAGATCGCCGCTAGCGTCATAGAACTCACGTAGGTTTATGGAGCGCACGGACTTTATACCCAGCAGGGACAAGCCATCGGAATAGGGCAGGCTGCCCCGTTCGCCACCGTTGCGAACCATGCGCACGAACCTTGTGTCCAGATGGGATGCGTTCGTCAGATTCTGATTACCGCCTGAACCAGCGGTCTCCGCATCCATCACATGCTGTTCGCTCAGGGTGCGAATCAGGCTCACGTCCCTGTCACTGACCAGGCCAAGCCCATGAGCGTGAATCGTCAACGCCAAAGCACTCAGACCATACCTTCTCGCACAATCATCCGCTACATCCTGCACGTGAGCACCGTCTGCGATCATTTTCTTCCAATACGCGCGGAATGCCGCCTCATCGTCCACAATTGTCAGAATAACTGCCTGATTGATTTTGCGTTCGACACCGCTGCCGCCGTCTATGGAGGAATCATTGCGGTTGATGAAAATCAATGGAGCCACGTCATCCAACAGCACGAATGCACGAAACTCACACACGTCCAAACGGCGTGCGCTGGATGAGCCTACCCGAGAATCGACCATCACCATAAGACCTGCATCAGAAGACTTGCCACGCAGGAAGCGGAACCGTTCGGCATTGCTTTTATGCCGACACCAGCCGGCCGTCAAAGACAGTCCTTCACGGATATGCGAAGCCAGTTCATCTGCGGTTGCGCGAGACGGCACACTGCCCACCAGCAGATTCTCCCCGAACCCTTGAGCAATCATCTCATCACGCGCCCAATCCTGACGATTGCGCATAGTAACAATCGTATCTCGAAGATTCCGGCTCGCTTCGACTCCCTGATTGTTAATCGTCCGATATCTAATCAGCTCGTCTTCACGAGCTTCAGGAACCACGGAACGCATCAACGCACCAAACGGCATCTGCAACGCAGAACCAATCGTGGATAGCTTGGTAAAAGACAAGTCCAACGGAGCATCCGCATTTAGCCATTGAGGAAGCTCGGCAAGACCATCTCTATGTGCTACAGCCACCGGAGCGTGGCTGGATGTACGGTAATGGACGCCATCGCCACACTCCCCTCTGATATCGCAGATGAAAAAATCCGCCACATGTAAGAGCAGCAGTCACGGCTTCAGGCGGGTATTGGTAATTTTCATGATATCCGAATGTTGGATTTCAACACGAGCAATGAATCGACGGAAGGAAGCACCTCCCATCAGGCCCCTACTAGGGTCGAAAGTCAATGGCAAGCAAAAAGTCCCCGGAAACGCCGATTTCCAAGGACTTAACCGTGCCCCCTGTGGGATTCGAACCCACAACCCACGACTTAAAAGGACGCTGCTCTAACCGTTGAGCTAAAGGGGCAACATTACCAAGATACACGCGAACACCGGACAATGTCCAGTACGGCGTTGCGCGCAGGCGGCATCTTGCGCGCGCTGACTGACGACCACCCCCAGTCGCTACGCGACAGCCCCCGCCAGCGGGGGGGGCAAAAGATGGCACAGTCCCTACGCGGCAGCCCTCCGGGCCCTGCAACTACGGATGTGCTACGCACGACCATTCTGCTGCTCGCCTGTCAGCTCGACTTCGCCTACAAACAGCTCCGCTGTTTGCTTAACGGCTCAGCCCGCCAGCGGGGGGGGGGCAAGACAGCAGTCGCCCCGCGACGCGCTGAATCAGATCAGGCCTAGGGTGACGAAGGCGTTGGCGATACCGTCGTCGTGGATGTCGGTGGTGGTCATGTCGCAGAAACACTCGATGCCATGAGTGGCGTTGCCCATCGCCACGGATGTGCCCGCGGCCTTGAGCATCGCGGTGTCGTTGTCGCTGTCGCCAATCGCGATTGTGTCGGCGATGCTGTAGCCGAGGTCCTTCGCCACATCGCACAGGGCCGTGCCCTTGTCGACGCCGTTGATGAGCAACTCGCCGTTGTTGGGCGAAATATCATCGTACGAGCCGTGAACCAGCGTGAACCACTCCCCCAAATCACGCGATACGTCATCAAAACTCACATCGGGATCCGCTCCGGAGAAATACGAGCCCTTGCTCGCATGGATGACATGCCCCAGCGTGGAACCGTCCGGCACCGCGATGTCGTCGATCAGATGCCAGTACCGCGCGAACTGACCGTTCTTCCACACGGCCGACCCCTTGGATTCAAGATGCCGCGCATACCCGCACGAGATGTACATGCCGTCCGCGCCCTGCCACTGGTAGTTCTCGATGCCGTGCCGTTCGAAATACGCGGTTGCGGCGTCGATCGCCTCGGGCGCGATGTCATGCCGGAACAGCACCCGCCCGTTGACGTCCGCCTGCGCTCCGGCCACCGAGATCACGCCGTCGAATCCGAGATCGAGAATGCCGCGTTCGATCTTCGGCATCGAGCGTCCGGTGCAGATGAACAGCTTGTGGCCGCGCGACCGGGCCGCCTTGCATGCCTCCTGCGCGGAGATCGGCACTTCATGCCGTTCGTCGGCCAATGTGCCATCGATATCGAGAAACACCAGTTTGCTGGACATTGCCACCCTTCCCGCGCCTTCTCCAGGCGCTTCCGGTGCACCAGTGTAGGACTTCGGGCGGTCTTGCACTCCGCCCGGCCCGGCACGGCCCGGCTCGGCACAGCCCCGCCCGCGCACGGCCCACGACCTACATGCGCCCTGCCCTGGACGGGTCGATGGACATGGTCTGGAATCGGTTCGCCATGAAATCGTTGCCGAAATGGTCGGCGAAGAACTGCGTGATCGGCGAATCCAGCGCATGCCCCGCCATGCGCCCGTACCAGCAGTCGAACGCCATCAATGTCATCATGCCGTCGATGAACAGCAGCACGAACACCACGGCGGTCAGCGAATACCGTACCTTCCACGGAATCAGGTTGATGAACTTCAGCAGGTACGGCAGCACGAACTTGATCCAGGCAAGTCCCATAATCCCCCAGAACACCATGTACTTGCCGGAGGTGCGACCGCCTATCGACAGCCATTCGCCCGTGTAATCCCAGGCCTTGATACCGAACGCGACCTCCATGAACCAGCTGGAGCAGTACTCGAACACGCCGCCGATCAGAGCGCTGGAGAAGAAGATCAGCACCCAGTTCGAGCGCCACAGCCGGTTGAGCAGAATCGTCATGAATCCGGCGCCGAACCCGTAGATCGGCGAGAACGGCCCCCACAGCATGCCAGCGCGATCCTGATATTCGCCGTAGTAATACCAGTGATATATCGTCTCGACCACCAGCCCGATCATGCAGCCGATGACGAAAATCCAGAACAGGTTGAAGAAATCCAGCGAGATATAGCCCTTGCCGCTCATGTCGCGGCCAACCATGCCCTTGGCGAGCGCCGCCTCGTATTCGTCGCGCTCATCCATGCGCCTGAGCGCGCGCTGCAGCCGCCGTTCCTCCAGCAGAGTCGGGTCAAGGGTTATGGCGAGCGCGACCAGTATGGTCATCTGGATGGACGGCACGAGCAGATTCGCGCCCAACCCGTCCAATGCGAGCGACAGCAGTCCCTCGGCGAACGTCACCATCATGACGATATACGACCACCAGGCGGAATACCGCCGTCGGTTGCGGATCAGCAGCACGCCCAGCACGGTCAGGCATGCCGCGTTGGCGCTGGAGACCACCGTCTGGGCGCATGTGAGGATGAATGTCAGGTTCAGCACGTCGACGGTCACACGGCCGTCGAGAATCTCATGCACCGAATATCCCGCCATCAGCACGATGACGGGGAGAGTGATGACGCCCTGCAGCAGCACGAGCACGCCGTAGACGCGGGCGATCAGCGGCAGCCGCCTGTCCGCGGCATCCTTGCCGGAGTGGCTTTTCGCTTCTTGTTCGACGTCGGCGAGTACCGCCTGGTTGGCGAGTGCGTCGACGTCCGCGGCGAGCTCCTGCCCGTCGCGACGCTGACTGGTCGTGTCAGAGGCCATGCGTCAGCGCTTCGACGAGCGTTTGCCGGCGTTCGCGGCGTTGACGGCACGCAGCAGCTGCCAATCGCGTGTCATGTACATGCCGAAGGCCACGCCGAACGCGATCAGCCCCACCATGTCAGCGGTGAACAGTGAGAAGACCATCACGAAGATCATCCAGCCGACCGTCCATTTGAACCGCGGACCGGGCTGCATGTGCTTCACGGCCATATATATGGTCACCGCGGCGACTCCCGCCGTCACGATGGCGTACAGGATGATGAGCGCCGTGTTGCTGCTGTTGCGGCTCAGCGCGGTCACGGCCTGAGCCGACGTCCGGGCGGCCTCGGACGTACTGGAAATCACGCCGAAGTACGACAGCGCGAAGAAGATGGCCATGCCGACCGAATACACGGCACCGGCGCACATGATCACACGTTCCGGCGTTCGTTTGGAGAATGGCGAGCGCGCATTGGCTTTTTCACGCTCGCGCAGATAGTTGTTCTGCTTGGATGTCATAACGGCGATACCTCCGACGTCGGTGTACGAATCATGTTCCATCGTAATACAGTCAGATGGATTACGCTCCTTGCCGGAAAGCCGTGCCGTGCGCGGGCTGGGGCTGCTACACCACGCCCAGCCGCTCGAAGGCGTGCGCGAGGCCGCTCACGTCCACCGCATCGGCGACCCAATCGGCGGCGTCTTTGGCGCACTGCTCCCCGTTGCCCATCGCGATGCCGATGCCGGCCACCTCGATCATGGTCAGATCATTGTCGCTGTCGCCGATCGCCACCGTGTCGGCGAGCGGCACGCCCATGGTGGCCGCAGCGAAACGCAGTCCCTCGCCCTTGCTGCCAGGCACCAGGTCGCCGAGCGTAACGCCATCCCGCCGCGCCTGCTCGCGCGCGGCGGGATTCGGGTTTACAGCTCCTCGCCGTTGGTGGCGATGACGTGCTGGTACCAGCCGAAGGACTTCTTGCGGCTGCGCTTGTACGAGCCGTGGCCTGCATCGTCGCCGTCCACGTAGATCAGGCCGTAGCGCTTCTTCATCTCGCCGGTGGTGAAGCTCACCACGTCGATGCAGCCCCAGACCGTGTAGCCCATGACGGGCACGCCGTCCAGGTCGATGGCCTTCTTGACCTCGGCGATGTGGCTCTTGAGGTATTCGATGCGCGAGTCGTCGGCGATGTAGCCGTTCTCGTCGGGCGTCTCGTACATGCCCACGCCGTTCTCGACGATGAACAGCGGCTTGTTCCAGCGCTCGTACATCTCGCACAGCGAGTAGCGCAGGCCGACCGGATCGATCTGCCAGCCCCAGTCGGTGGCCTTGATGTACGGGTTGGGCACCAGCCCGTCGAGGCCGTGCTCCATCGCGTCGAGCGTGGAGCCCTGCGAGCTGACGGCTACGGACATGTAGTAGCTCAGGGAGATGTAGTCGACGATGCCGTCCTTGATAGCGTCGAGGTCGCCCGGCTCCATTGCGATGTCGATGCCGTCACGCTCCCACCACTTGAGCAGGTAGCGCGGATACTCGCCGTGCACGTACACGTCGCCGAACAGGTAGCGCTTGCGCATCTGCTCCTGGGCGAGCATGACGTCGTCCGGGCGGCAGGTCTCCGGGTAGATCGGCACGAAGGAGAGCATGCAGCCGATCTGGAAGTCCGGGTTGATCTCGCGTCCGCGCTTGACCGCGATGGCCGCGGCGACGAACTCGTTGTGAATCGCCTGCCAGACCTTCTGCTCCACCTCGTGCGGGGTGTCGTCCGGGTTGGGGATGATGCCGGAGTTCGTGTACGGGAAGATCGGCGTGTGCATGTTCATCTGGTTGTCGACCTCGTTGAAGGTCAGCCAGTAGGTCACCAGGTCCTTGTAGCGCTCCATCACCGTGGTGGCGAAGCGCACGAAGCAGTCGACGACCTTGCGGTTGGTGAAGCCGCCCATCTTGGCCAGGTGCAGGGGCATTTCGAAGTGGGAGAGGGTGACGACCGGCTCCATGCCCTTGGCGCGGTAGTCGGAGAACAGCTCTTCGTAGAACTTGAGTCCGGCCTCGTTCGGCTCCTCTTCGTCGCCGTTCGGAAAAATGCGGGACCAGGAGATGGATGTGCGGAAGCACTTGAAGCCCATTTCCCGGAACAGCGCATCGTCCTCGCGGAAGGTGTGATAATAGTCGATGCCGCGGTGGTTCGGGTAGTTGAGCCCGTCGATCACGCCGTCGGTGATCTTGCGGGCCACGCCGGCCGCCCCGCCGGTGAGTACGTCGCAGATGCTCGGGCCGCGGCTGTCCACGTCCCATGCGCCTTCAAGCTGATGTGCGGCGACTGCGCCGCCCCAGAGGAAATTCTCGGGAAATCCCATGATGCTTGTTCCTTTACTTGTGTTTGCCGTACGTGATATGCGCGTCGTGCGCCGAAGGCCCTCAGCCGTTGAGCTTTCGATACAGGTCGATGAGCTCGGTGACCATGAGCTTCACAGTCTCGGTCGACATCATCTGGTCTTCGACGTGGGTGAGCAGCAGCGACATCGTGACCGGGTCGCCGGCCGCCTCCTGCTGCACCAGCTTCGCGTGCTGTTCGTGGCCGGCCGCGTACTGCTCGTCGCCGGACTTCATCTTCGCGGCGGCGGTCTCATAGTCGCCGGCCTTGACGGCCTGCAGCGCTTCCATGTAATCGGATTTCGCGGAGCCGGCATCGACGATCATCTGCATGCACAGCACTTCCATGTCAAGGGTTTCGGGTGCGTCCGCCATTGGACTGTCCTTTCGTCGGTGTTCGCCGCGCCGGTCACCGGCTCGCGGCGGACGGTCATTCGTGGGGTTGGGTGGTGGGGAATGAGGGAGGGAATGCCCGGCACCGTCGTATCGGGCGACGCCGGGATAGGGAGATCACTTGCCGGCGAGCTCGATCGCGTGGTTGAGCACGTTCTCGCCGCGCACCAGGCCGTAGTCCTGCGGGTTGATGGACTCGACCGGGATGTTCGGGAACAGGCCCTTGACACGGTTCAGTTCGAAGCGCACCTGCGGTCCGAGCAGGATGACGGCCGCGTCGGGAGCCTTCTCCTCGATCTCGGAGATCGGGTAGGCGTCAATCTGCACGTCGACACCGTTCTTGGCGGCGGCTTCGCGCATCTTCTTGACGAGCATGGAGGTGGACATTCCCTGGTTGCAGCAAAGGACGATATGCATGATGGTTTCCTTTCGTGGGGTGCGGCCTTGCGGCCGCGCTGTTGACTTGTTGGCTTGTTGAGGGGGTTGGGTTGAAGTTGTGTCGTGCGGACCGGTCGCCGGCCGCAGCGGCCGGCCGGCGGCCTGACGGTTACTCGGCCGCGGCGTCCTGCTCCTGCTTGAGGCAGATCTTGTCCTGCATCTTGACGAACGGGAACCAGATGGCGATGGAGGCCGCGAAGATCAGCACCTGGATCACCACGCCCTGCCATCCGCCGAGCAGGAAGCCGGAGATGATCGGCGGCGTGGTCCACGGCACCTGCATGGCGCCGAAGGCGGGCAGGAAGCCGATGACCATGGCACCGTAGGTGAGGATCACGGCGACCAGCGGGGCGCAAATGAACGGGATGAGCATGATCGGGTTGTAGACGATCGGCAGGCCGAAGATCATGGGCTCGTTCACGTTGAAGATGCCGGGGGCGAGCGACAGCTTGGACAGCTCGCGCACCTGGGCGGACTTGGCGACCAGCAGCGCCGCGACGATGAAGCCGAGGGTCAGGCCGACGCCGCCGAACTTGCAGAAGCAGTCGATGAGCTGCGGCACCAGATAGTGGCCGCCGTTGGCCTGCGTGGCCTTGATGCCCTGGTCCATGAGGTTCTGGTTGACCAGCGAGTTGGCGGTGAGCACCGGGTAGATGATGCCGGAGACGATGTTCGGACCGTGCAGACCGCACCAGAACAGCAGCGACATGAGCAGCACGATGATGATGGCACCGGCCCAGTTGTCGGTCAGACCCTGCATCGGGGTCTGGATGATCTTGAAGATGAGCTCGGTCAGCGAAACGCCGCCGAAGACCTGGCACACCTGGTAGATGATCGCGGAGTAGCACATGATGAAGAAGCCGGGGATCATCGCGGAGAAGGCGTTCGATACGCCTTCGGGCACGGCGTCGGGCATCTTGATGCGCAGGTTCTTCTTGATGCAGGTGGTGTAGACCCACGAGCCGATCAGGCCCATGATGATGGCGGAGATGATGCCGTTGCCGCCCATCCACGTGTTCGGCAGGACGTTGGAGATGGTGGCGGTGTCGCCGCCCAGCGCCTTGATGGTGTCGCTGGTGACCGTCAGCGTGGAGGGCGAGACGATGAGGAACGAGACCAGCGTCAGGATGCCGCAGGAGATGCCGTCCATCTTCTCGTTGCGGGCGTAGGAGTAGCCGATGCCGACGGCGATGACCATCGCGAGCACGTTGAACGTGGAGTTGTTGATCTGGTTGAGACCCAGATTCCAATCGCTGCCGAAGATCCGGGCCATGAAATCGGTGTAGCCGGTGATCGGCAGGTTTGCGATCAGCAGGAAGATCGAGCCGACGAGCGTGATCGGCATGGACAGCACGAAGCCGTCCTTGAGCGCGGTGATGGCTTTGGTGCTCGCGAATTTCACGAACACGTCAAGCGTCTTTTGCGCGACGTTGGTGAACCTTTCCTTCATCACAGGAGTCCTTCCTTGGACATCTGCGGACTTCGTAGTCCGCATCTTCTGTTGTACTTCCAGCACGGCTTTTCAGCCTTCAGTTATTCGATATACTTTTTGTTGTTCGAATAACTTGTGCTTTTAGTATACGGATTATGGAAATCCTGTCAAATATGGTCACATCGCTGTTATTACACCGATTATCGGCATAATTCAGCCATTGTCAGCGCTCACTGGTCAAGATTGCGACACGCCGGTGGTCAAAATTTATTCGAATAAATTAATCGTTTTTACTTCGACGGCTCACATCAGGCCGAGCCGTTCGAAAGCGCGGGCGAGCCCGTCCTCCTCCACATCGCCGGCGACGATGCCGGCCATCGCCTTGATGCCCTCCGACCCGTTGCCCATCGCCACGCCGACCGCGCAGTACTCCAGCATCGGGATGTCGACGGCCGCGTCGCCGAACGCGACGGTGCCCTGCCGATTCGCGCCGAGATGCGCGAGCAGCCGGTCAATCGCATGGGCCTTGGTGACGCCCTTGACTCCGAGATCGCCGAACAGCGCCGTCGCTCCCCTACCGCCCCACGTGCCCGATTCGAGGTCGGGGAAACGCCCGCGGGTGTCGAGGAAGTCCTGGTACGAGCCGAGCACGTAGCTGATCTTGTTCACGTCGTCCCGGTACAGTTCACCGTCGAAGATCATGTCGGGGAACGCCTCGCGCACGGTCAGGCGATTGACGTTCTCCTTGCCCTTGCGGGCGGAATACTCGCGGATGGCGTCGAGCGCGCCCTCCCCGAAGCCCTCGCTGGCGAACAGGCCGTTGTTGCTTTCCAGATAGAATTCAAGGCCGCGCGGATGGCCCTCACGGCCGAGTCCGGCAGGTTGTTGTCGTAGTCGACCAGTGTGCCATCCACGTCAAACAGGATGATCTTGGACATCGTCGTCCGCCTTTCGTCGATGGTCGTGGCGGCCATGCGGCCTTACGAGCGGAGCCGGCTGCCGCGCGTCAGCGCATCGAGGTCATCGTGAAGAACCTCGCGTTGACGTAATGGTATGCGATGAACGAGGAGTTGAACAGACGGCCGTTGGTCAGGAACGAGTCATCCTCCAGGTACAGCGCGGGATCACCCTCGTTCAGACCAAGCACCCGGGCCGCGTCCGCCTCCAGCTTGCCCGCGTACAGCACCTTGTCGACGAAGCCGAAATTCAGACCGAGGTCGTTGCGCGCGTACCCGAACAGCGACCCCTCGGCGATCTGCTCATTGATGAACGGCACGAATTCCTTGAGATACCACGCCGTCTCATATGCCAGCGGATTGCCGTCGACCTGCCGCAGACGCACGACACGCCACACCTGATCACCCTCGGCGCAGTGCATGCGCTTGGCCAGCACGGAGTCGGCCTGCAGCAGCGACAACTCCTGCACCACGGACGTCACCTTGCGATGCGGGTACTCCGCGGAAATGCCGCGCGTGGTGCCGATCGACAGGTAATCGCCCTCACGGTCCTCGCGCACGAACACGCCGCTGCCCCGCACCGGGAACACGTCGCCGGCCTCGGCGAGCACCGCGATGGCATTGCGCACGCGGTACCTCGTGGTCTGGTACTCCTCTATCAGCTGGTCCTCGGTGGGCAGCTTCCCGGTCTGCCGGAACTCACCGGCATCGATACGGCCTCTGAGAGTCGTGGCCAATTCGCGGTAATCCTGAGCCATCATTCCTCCTACCGTCTGATTCCGCCCGATGCAGCGGCCCCCATCACCGCCAGAGACACCGCATCCCATGACATCATGATTTTATCGCACAACACACGGTTATTCGAATAACAACATGTACAATCGTACATGATAATCGTAATATCGTGCGCCTCGGCACCCCTTATACGACAATGGCGCTTGGGCGACATGCCATGCCACCCAAGCGCCATACGAACCGACATGCGATTATTGAATCGAGGCCTCCTGCCGCGCGACCTCCAACGCCTTGTTGAAGGCGTCCGACGTCCAGCTGGCTCCGGCCACCTTGTCGACCTTCAGGTCCTTGAGCGGCTTGCCATCGACCACGCCATTGATTGCCTCGGCGAAGTCATTCTGGTGGTTCTTGGAGATCGTCGTGAACGGATGCCCCACGATCTCGACCTTCTCGACCTTCTGGTCGGCGATGGTCAGGTGCACGTCGATGGAATCCTCTCCGACCGGCCCGTACTGGCCGTTGATCGAATAGGTGCCGTCCTTGTAGTTGCCGGTGTCCTTCTTGTCGGAGGTCGTGGACTTGCGCTTGGAGGAGCTGTCGGAGCCGCTCGATGACTGGGACTCGCTCTCCTGCGACTTCTCGGTCTCGCCGGAATTGCCGGCATACTCGTCGTTCATCGGCGCGGCCTTGGGCTCGCCGCAACCGGCCAGCAGCGTGGTCGCCGCGATCAGTCCCGCGGCCGCCACCGTCACGCTCTTCAGCGTGCGGGATTTCGACGGGGAACCGCCGTCCGCAAGCCCGTCATGCTGCAGAGCGCTGCCGTCACTCATGGTCACCACCTGTCTTCGCCGCCTTGGTAGGATCAATGAAATCAATGGAAGAATCGCCATGCTGCGCACCTTCGGCGTCAGAACCGGTGGACGCAGGCTTGCCACCGGCCGCTACGTACGCATCATGTGCATTTTTATCATTCCACTTCTCGCCCACGAGCACGCCGTGGTTGAGCATGATTTCACGCTGGGCGCAACTCGCCACGAGAGCGTCATGGGTGACCACGATGACCGTGGTGCCCTGGTCATGCAGCTGGCGGAACAGGTCGAGGACGATCTTCTCGTTCTTCTCGTCCAGGTTGCCGGTGGGCTCATCGGCGAGAATCAGCTTCGGGTTGTTGATCAGCGCACGCGCGACGCACACGCGCTGCTGCTCGCCGCCGGACAGCTGGCTCGGCAGATGGTGAGCGCGGTCCTTCAGACCGACCTTCTTCAACGCCTCAAGGGCCTGCTTCTCGTCGACGACCGAATGGTAGTACTGCGCGACCATCACGTTCTCGACGGCCGTCAGGTGCGGCACCAGATAGAACTTCTGGAACACCAGGCCGATCAGGTTCTTGCGCACGTCGGCGAGCTGGCCGGCGTTCAGATCCTCCAGCTTGCGGCCCTCCAGCGAAACGGAGCCCTTGCTCGGCGTGTCCATGCAGCCGATCATGTTCATCAGCGTCGTCTTGCCGGAACCCGACGAGCCGACGATGGCCAGCCATTCGCCCTGCGGAACGGTCAGGCTCAGATCATCGACCGCATGCAGGTCGCCGTAGATCTTGGAAATATGATCGAGTTCAAGCAGCATATCCATGATTATTCCTTAACTATTCCAACTATTCCTCGCGCAGCACGACCGCGGGGTCGATGCGCGTGGCGCGATGCACCGGGGGGATGGATGCGACAACGGCGACCAGCGCGCTGAACACCACCGACACGACGGCGAGCCACCAGTTGAAACCGATGGAACGCTCAAACACGGTGGCGCACAGCCAGCGAGCCATGCCATAGCCTGTCGCCGTGCCAAGCAGGCCGCCGAGCAGGCCATACACCGCCGATTCCACATAGAACTCGACGCCGATGGCATGCGAGCTCGCGCCGAGCGCCTTGCGCAGACCGATCTCGTTGCGCCGCTGCGAGACGATGGAGCTGATCGTGGTGCCGACGCCGACCAGCGTGAACACCAGCACAACCAGCGACACGATCCAGAACAGCGTCTGCAGCATCGTGATGACGCGCGTGTCGGAAGCGGTGATCTTGGTGACCTGCTGCGCCTTGACATGCATCGACGTCATATCGTTGATGCTGTTGACCAGCGCGGTGAGGTCCGAGGCGCCCGACGAGTATTCGATGACGTCCACGCCGCGCGTGGAGCCGGTGAGCTTGTCCACGTCGCCGGCCAGCGCGTAGATGATCGAATCCTCGCTGCCGCCGGTGTCAACGATGCCGGCCACACGGAACTCGGTACCGGACGTGTCCATGATGTCGCTGGAGACGTGGCCGTTCTGGGTCTGCTGGGCGCCGGTGGAGCCGGACGAGGTCTGGCCGTCTGACGTGCCACCAGTGCCGGACTGTGCCGTGCCATCGGTGCCGTCAGTACCGGGCTGGCTCGCCTGTCCCGAGGACGCGGCGTTGTCTGATGCGCGGTAGCCGATGGTGATGCTGCCTCCGACCTTCAAGCCCATCGCATCGGCGACGTCCCGGCCGACCAGCACCTTGCCCGCGGACGGCCAGGAGCCGTCGACGACCCAATGATGGTTGAGGTTCCTGACCTGCGCGGGGTTGACGCCGGCCATCACGTACGGGGCCGCGTTGACGCGCACGTTCTCGTAACGGTACGTGGCGTGCTTTTCCGAGCCCTTGGCGCTCACCATCTCCGTGGTGTGCTCGACCATCGCGTCATCGATGCCGGACTTGCCGTTCTCCGAATCGGCGAGCGGCGTCACGATCAGGTTGGCGCCATAGGCTCGCATCTCCTGATTCATCTGCTGCGGCACGGCGATGCAGATCATCGCCAGACAGGACAGCGTAGCGGCGCCGACCAGCGACGCCACCACGGCCATGACCGCGCGAGACCGCCTGCGGAACACCGCACTCAACAGCATCCTGAAGAACATACCGGTATTGGTCATCTCAGCACGCCTCCTTCATCATCGTCTTACGATCAGCGTCCATGCAGCACCTCCGCCGGCTTGAGGCTCAGAATTGAGCGAATCGACGACGCCGATGCCAGCAGCACGGTCAGCGCCAGCAGCACGAACACCAGCACGAACACCATCGGGCGCATGGTGATGCCCGAACCGAACACCACCTGCCCGATGATCTGCGCCACGCCCGAGCCCAAAGCGGCGCCGACGATGGCTCCCAGAAGCGAGATCGCCGCGGTCTCCGCCATCATCAGGCGCGACACCGCGCCATCGGTCGCACCGATCGCCTTGAGCAGGGCCAGTTCGCTCGACCGCTCGCCGATCGAGGCGACCATCAGGTTGGCCACTGCCACGGCCGCGGCGAGCAGGCTCAGCACCGTCATCAGGATCATCACGGCCTGGGTCTTCTGCAGCACGTTGCCCTGCAGCGCGGCGACCTGCCGCACCTGCTTGGCGACCGCGCCGGGAATGACCTCCTCGATCTGATAGGCGATTGAGCTGGGGTATGCCGTGCAATACCAGGTCTCCCACTCGTCTTGGCTGAGCGCGGCGGGGTTCTGGGCCGCCTTGCGCGCCAGATCGTTCTCCGGCGTTGTCAGCGCCTTCACCTCGATCTTGTCGACGGAGTCCGGCAGGTCCGACAGCACCTGTGCCACCGACGAGGAGATGTAGATGGCACTGTTGTCGTCGTCGCCGGAATCGTAGACGCCGGTGATGCGAATCTTCTGCTCGTGCGTGTTCCCGGCCGCCGTGGTCTTGCGCAAGGTGACCGTATCGCCGCGTCCCACGCCGAGCTGCTGCGCGAGCGTCGTGCCGATCACGCCCTGATCGGTGTCATCCTTCGGCCAGCTGCCGTCGAGCTTCCACCATGAGCGCATGCCGTCGACGCCCACGACGGTGGTCTCGCCCGACGCGAGCTTCAGCGTCTTGTTGAACCACGTGCCGACTACCGCCGCCGCCGTGCCGTTCACCTGCGCGTGGACGTTGAGTTGCGGCGCGAAATTCGTGATGTTGAACGCCCAAAAAATCGTCTTGATCTTCGCCGCGTCGGACTCCTTCAGGAACGAGGTCGGGTCCGCGCCGGACTGCGGGCCGCCCTCCATGTTGTACAGGTCGGACACCACCGCATCGGACTTCGGCTGCACGGTGATGTTCGAGCCATATGTGCTCAGCTCGGCGTTGAGCTTGTCGCCCACGTCGAACACGACGCCCAGCATCGACACCGACACCGTGGCCGACAGGCACACGGTCAGCGCGATCAGCAGGCGCCTGCGTAACTGGCGGGTGAACGAGCGCCTGATCATTCTCAGAAAGAACATGGTCTAAACCCCTTCCTGCCTTACTGGAAGTGGGCGCTCAGCGCGTCCAGGTCGGCGGTCTGAATGGTGATCTTGCCGCTACCGGTCTTGTACGGGAACGGGATCGGGTTGCACCCGCCCTTGAAGCCGATGGTCGCCAGGTTGATGGCCACCTCACACTTCTTGCAGATGATCTTGCCGTCCTTCTCGTAGTATCCGGCGTCGCCGCAGTTCTCGCAGGCGTCGAGGCCGATGCCGTACGCGCCGCCGTTCTTCTTGATGATGATGAAGCGCATCACGGTGCCGTCCTTGGCCTTGTATTCGAAGCGGTGCAAATGGCCGTCCTCGACCTGGCTGAACGGGATCGTGGCCACGCCGTCCTTGAGCGAATACGCTTCCGGCGGCGAGAGAGTCGGCTGCTGGTTGATTGCGGCCACGCCCAAGGTCAGCGTCGCGGTAACGCCGATCATCGCCACCACGCTCCATGCGGCGGCGGCGATCGCACGGCGCCGGAACGCCTTGTGCTTGCGCACCGTGGCCGCATTGACGTCGGCCGCGAGTCGCTTCGCAGAAACCGGCATACGCAAGCCGGCCACCACCGAGGCGACGGCGGGAATCAGGAATATGAACGCTTGGGCCATAATCAAACCGGACTTGTTGTTGATCAGCCAGGCGAGCATCACGAACGCGATGTGCGGGAACCGCAGCGTGCGGGCCTGCATGATCTGCAGCAGGCCGGTCAGATGCTGCATCAGCTGGATCACCAGCACCACCAGCACTGCGGACAGGAACGCCGGACGGACCGCCGTCGAACGCATCGTGCGGAAGATCGCGGCGATGACCGCGGACGCGATGATGCCCAGCACAAAGCCGAGCGCACGCAGCAGCATATCGGACGTGAAGATCGGGTCTCCCGGCTCGACCCAGATGGTCAGCTGCAGGATCACGTCCGGCAGCGCATAGAACACGGTGAGCGCGATGCCCAACGCCGCCACCAGATTGGCGAGATGCATCACCGCGGCGTGCCGACGCCAATTGCGGGTGATCAGTCGGTTCACGAACACCAACACGATCAGCAGGAGGTCGATGACCACGCAGCACCACAGCACCGGGTAGTTGATGAATGTACGCTGGTTAATCACCGCGGATGCACGCAGTCCGGCGAACACGATCGCCGCCACCAATCCGATGAGGATTCCCCACAGACGCCATCGGGAGCTGATCGGCTTGTCACGCCCCTCGCCGACGGTCAGCATCACACTCATGCACATGACCAGCAACGCGGGCCCCAGCGTGCCCGGCATCACCGCTACGAACTGTTCGAGCATTCGCACCCTTTCCTTGTTCCGTCTATTATGTTCCGTTCATTCCGTCATAAAAACAGCGAAAGCTCCTCTCGGGCAGAGAGGAGCATTTCACTCAGGCAATGTCAATCACCACTGACGCGGGGTGTATTCCCAGTTGTCGAAGGTGACCTCGATCGGCTCGGTCCAGAAGCGACCCTTGACGCCGGTCTCGGGATCGACGTGCAGCATCCAGCCCTTCTTGGCCGGGGATTCGATCGACAGCTTCAGCTGGTAGGTGCCGGCCTTGTCGAGCTTGACGTTGGCGCCGTAGTGCGGGCCGTCGGAGGCGTTCATCTGCATGAAGGTACCGGAGGTGGCCTTGCCGCCTTCGACTTCCTTGCCGGTGGACTTGTCGATGATCGTGTAGTTCACGGTCAGCTCGGGGACGAAGTCGCCCTTGCCGTAGCCCAGCTCGGTACCCTTCTGGTTGGCGTGGATGTCGGCTTCGAGGTGGAAGCTCGAATCAGCGGCCTTCAGGCCCATGGAGGCGGGCTCCATGTCAATCGGCTGGAAGTACACGGCGCCGACGGTCAGCGGGCCGGCGTCCTTGTCCTGCTCCTCGGCGGTGCCGGACGGGCCGACCGGGACCTCTTCAAAGCCTGCGCCGGAGCTGGAGCTGGAGTTGTCCTTCTTGTCGCTGGACTGAGAGGAGCTGCCCGAAGACTTGTTGTCGGAAGCATTGTTGGTGGAACCGCACGCGGACAGCGAGAAGGCCATGGAACCGGCCAGCAGCACGCCGAGCAGGGCGGCGATCTTCTTGTTCTTCATCATTTCTCTATTTCCTTTGTTGTGTAGTGAATGGTATTCACAGATTGTTGGGTTGATTGTTCGGGGCACCGGCCGTCACGGCAGCCTTGGCCTTCGCCTTGCGCTGCTTGATGAAGCCGACCACGAACAGGGCGATCACCGCGATGGCCGCAATCACCTGGGCGATGATGCATTCGACGTACGGGTAGAAGCCGAGCCAGTCGTTCGTCGGAACGCCTTGCAGATACGTTGCCGGGAGTGCGTCGCCCTCGATCAGCGAGTGCACGCCGCCGCCGGCGAACACGACCACCAGCACCGACATCAGGATCGACGTGACCAGGAAGAACGGTCCGATCGGAATCTTCACCGACGTGAAGCGAATCACGAAGAAGATGATCAGCAGCACCACCGCGGCGGCGACGGCACCAATCACCATGCCATGCGCATCGCGGCTCATCGTGTAAATCGACTGGTAGAAGATCACCGTCTCGGCGCCTTCACGGAACACGGCGAGGAAGCTCAGCATGGCGAGCGAGATCACCGTACGGGACGCGACCTTTTCGCCGGCATCGACCTGTGAGGAGACGGAGGCCACCGCGGCTTCGGTCTTCTCCTTGATGTACCGGTTCCATGCCTCGACGCTGGACTTGTTGAGCATCCAATTGCTGGTCCATAGCAGCATGGCCATGGCAATCAGGGCGCACACGCCTTCCATGATCTCCTGAATCGGGCCGGACCCGCCGAACGCGAGCACGAAGATGACCGCGACCACGCCTGCGCCGGCAAGACCGGCGAGCACGCCCACATAGATCCACTTGGTGAAACGCTTGTTGCCGGACTTGACGAGGTACGCCACCACGGCCGCGACCACCAGCAGCGCCTCAAGACCCTCACGAATCAGAATCAGGAACGCCTGGCCGACCGAGCTGGTGATGAACTTGGTGAAGCTGCCTTCCTTGTCGGCGGCACCGCCGTCGAGCTTGCCGGCGTCCTCGACCAGCATGGCCTTCAAATCGTCGACGAGCTTCTTGGTGTCTTTGAGCGAGGCGCCTGTGTTCATCGACTTGCGGCACATCTTGAACTGGTACTCGACCTGCGAGACGCGGTCGCCGCTGATGGCGTTCATCACGTTCTTCTCGAAGCCGAGCTTCTCGTAGTACTGGTAGTAGGCGTCGTTGACGAGGGTAGCGCCCTTCGCGCCGTCGCCGCCCGCGTACGACTTGTAGGCCTTGTCGAGGATCGGCATCATCTCGTTGGCCACGTCGGTCCAGCTGCGGTCGCCCTTGCCGGGGTTCTTCTTCTGCTTGGACTGCAGAACCTTGCGCTCCTTGGCGATCTGCTCCTGCAGCGCCTTGTCGTAGTCGCGGGGATTGGCGAGCTTGGTGTTCGCGTCGAGCTGCTTGGCGGTGCTGTCGAGGTCGGAGACGAGCGCGGTCACGCTCTGTTCGATCTTCGCCTCGTTGCCCGTCACATATGACAGGTCCTGAATGTCTTGGAACGCCTGCTGCTGGGAGGCCTGCTTGTCGGAGCCGATGTTGTCGGTCACGACCTGGGTGAAGTTGGACGCCACATAGATCTCGTTGTATGCGGCCATGAAGTCGGACGTGGAACCGGCGGTGTTGCCGTCCTTGTATTCCTTCTGCCCCTGCTGCAGCTGCTTGTCCATCGCGGCGGCGACGTCGGCCCATGTGTCGTAATCCGCGGAACCGTCGGCGGCCATCGCCTGCGGGGCGAACATGACGGCCATCACCGTGAACAGCGCCGCGACGACGGCCAGCGAACGACATCCAACCGCCCGAAGATGCGCTACCGCACGACATCGCATATTGGATTCCTCTCCATATCAACGCTTTCTAAACCATCTATGCAATATAGAGAAAAAAAACCTGAAAGAACAGTCTTGACTTTTGAATTTTTATGCGGTAATAGAGCGGCCCCTGAGGCCGAAATGTCTCATATTGTGGTCATTGTATGGGTGGCCCATTAGGGGCCGCTCTCAAAACTCGCAGATACAAGACGTTTTTCGGGTTTTTCCCCTTGTATCTGCGAGTTTTGAGAGCCTGCTTCAGCCATCAAGACGATTCAACACCTTCCGCTCGTTGTAGAACGCGAAGACGATGCCTCCGATGCCGCACAGCACGGCCGCGCACACCGCGGCGATGCGGTAGCCCGCGCCCGATGCCACGCCGATCGTGGAGACGCCGGTGAACAGCAGCATCGCCACCGACAGGCCCATCTTCATCGCGAACGCCAGCCGTCTGGCCCATCATCATGTGGTGTTGAGCGACGGCAGCGTGCAACGGCTGGACACCGCATCCTCCAGCGGAACCCTTACCGTCCCATCTCATCCGGAGGCCTCAAAATCTCCGGCATCAACGTAGGCTAAGGCGGCTGCCCCCGCTGGCGAAATGCTACGCTGAGGGGCATGAGCGGATTGCATGGGCGGATGCCGTATACGACTGCGTTTGAACGCGCGATGGGCACCGGAATGATCATTCAGTCGGCGACGGCCCTCGACGACGGCTTCCGCTCGAAACTCGACGCGTTCATCGACGGGTACGAGTCCGTGCTGTCACGGTTCCGCGCCGATTCGCTGGTGACCGCAATGGGCGAATCCTCGCATGGCGGCTCGTTTGATTTTCCCGATTGGGCCTCCGGGCTGTTCGATCTGGCCGATGCGTTCTGCACCGCGACCGACGGGGCGCTTGACCCGTGTGTGGGCGAGGATCTGATCCGGCTTGGCTATGACGCACGGTATTCGATGACAATGGAACCCGATGCGGAGCATCATCTCGGTGCCGTCCACGGGCGCCCGACATGGCGCAACGATGTGGAGCGTCATGGCACAACGCTGGTGACGCAGCGCGCGGTTCACTTGGATTTCGGGGCTTTCGGCAAGGGATATTGCGCCGATCTGATCGGCGCGATATTGGACGGGCACGCGGGCGATGAAACCGTCCGGCAATCCGCCACCGGCCCCGGCTCTCACGCGCCCTACATCATCGACGCGGGCGGCGATCTGCTGATCCGCATGGGCGAGCCTGCTCAACCGGCCCCACTCGCCGAGGGGCCAGGACACGACACCGGCGACACCGTCACCATCGCTCTGGAGGATCCCGACAACCCCGGAACCGAGGCGATCGGCATCGCAAGCATCGTTGACGGGGCGTTCTGCGCGAGCGCCCCCAGCCGACGCCATTGGGGTGAGGAGGCAGGCCGTCAGCTGCATCATCTGCTCAACGCGGTCGACGGCCGTCCCGTGCGCGATGTCGCCGCGAGTTGGGTTTATGTGCCATCGGCGGCTGGCCGACCCTACCCCACCGCGCTGGCGGATGGACTCGCCACCGCATGCTTCGTCACCGCACCGGACGAGCTCGCCCGCGCATTCGACTTCGAATGCGCCGCAGTGCACGCCGACCGCACGGCCATCATGAGCCGTCACTTCCCCGGCAACTTCTTCACCGTATAAACAATGCGGGAGGGAGCACCTGCGTCATGCCACCGCCAGGTTTTCTTGTGCCTATTCGCCACGCTCGCACATCAGTGGCACCGACACGTCAATCGCCGCGCCGAGCGGTGCAGCAAGCACCTTATGGATGTCCGGAGCGATATACAGGTTGCCCCTTCCGGCCGGATACGCACGGAGTATACCCACGGACACCAGACGAGACAGCGCGTGCTGTACGGCCGACGGGCTCTTGCCGAACCTTCTCCTCAACATACTCGCCGTGACGGTGGGCTGCCCGATGAGGTACATCGCCGTCTGCACGGACAGGCCGCTGTATCTGTGCTCATCCAATAGACTGCGATACCTCTGCCGCACATTGACAAGACGCTTCACGCTCAGCAGCGCGTCCTCACAGGATTCCTCGATGTTTTGGCAGCAGGCCTGTGGATTGTCGGACTTCGTGCCCTTCACAAGAAGCTTCTGCAATTCGCGCACGAGAGTGCAGGCTTATGGGATGCCCGGACTGAATCTGGCCTATGCCACATTCCGCCGCATCGAGGTAGTTCAGCACCTCGCGCATGGACTCGCTCAGCCCGCTTTTGTCCTCGCCCACCTCATAATCCTGAGCGAGAACGGTTTCGAGCGGCTCGAACGTGCCTTCCAGGGCGCTGGTGCTCTGCGCTTCGCGACGCATGGTCGGGCGACGCGGCATATCGGGGTTAGGCAGGCCCCCCAGCTCGCCGGGTGCATCTGGCGCGAACATTTCTTTCTCCATAACACTAGCTGTACATATTTTTTAAATCATTCATACTAAGATTTGCGAAATCTTAGTATGAACAATGATTAATCATGCGCTTTGCCGCACCTCATCACACCGCATATGCAAAAGCGACGCCGTACGCGAGCCGGCAAAACAGCCGAATCTCGTATGGCGTCGCTCTCGTTTGAGGCAGTGGAATCACATTATGGTCTTATAGGCGTGACTCCCTCAGATGTTCCACTCGGACGGGTTGTAGAAGTCGCCGTTGAGGGCCTTGGCGGCCTTCTCCTGCGCTTCCTCAAGCGTGACGCCGGCGAGTTCGGCACGCACGTCGTCGAGCGCGACCGGGGTCATCGACAGGGAGTTGACGCCGATGCCGGTGAGCACGACGGCCAGATCCGGATCGGCGGCGGCCTCGCCGCACACACCCACCGGCATGCCGTTCGCGTTGCCCGCGTCGGCGATCAGCTTGATCGCGCGCAACACCGCCGGGTGCCATGCGGTCTGGTAGTTGGCGACCGAGCCGAGCGTACGGTCGGCGGCCAGCGTGTACTGGGTCAGGTCGTTCGTGCCGATCGACACGAAGTCGGCGACCTTGGCCACCTGATCGGCCATGAGGGCGATGGACGGCACCTCGGCCATCACACCGACCTTCTTCAGGCCGAAGGACTTGCCGAGCTTGACGAAGTAGGCGGCCTCATGCGCGTCGGCGACCATCGGCGCCATGACCCACAGGTCGGCGTCGGTCTGGGCATCGGCGGCGGCAAGCGCCTTGAGCTGCCCCTCAAGCACGTTCATGTGGGTGCGCAGCGTGCGCAGGCCACGCAGGCCAAGCGCGGGGTTCGGCTCGTCTTCGGGGGTGAGGAACGGCAGCGGCTTGTCCGCGCCGGCGTCCAGCATGCGGATGACGACCTTCTTGCCGGGGAACTGGGCGAGCAGTTCGGCGTACGCCTTGGTCTGCTCCTCAACACTCGGCGGTTCGGCGTTGCCGATGAACAGGAACTCGGAACGGAACAGGCCGACGCCTTCCGCACCGTACTCCAGCGCGGTCTTGCCGTCGGAGGGCTTGCCGACGTTGGCGAGCAGCGGGATGTGGTAACCGTCCTTGGTGGCGCCCGGCTTGCCGCGCAGCTCCTTGGCCTTCGCGGCCTTGGCCTTCGCGGCTTCGGCGGCGGCGACCTGCTCGTCGCTCGGCTCGGTGGTGATGGTGCTTTCCGCGGCATTGACGATAACCGTCTCGCCGTTCTTCAGGTCGTCGGCGCCGGCGGCGGACACGACGGCCACGATGCCGCGGGCACGGGCCAGAATGGCCGTGTGCGAGGTCGGGCCGCCCTGCGAGGTGACGATGGCGAGGGTCTTGTCCAGGTCGAGGCCGGCGGTGTCGGCCGGGGACAGGTCTTCCGCGACCAGAACGAACGGGGTGTCGGAGACCGGGACGCCCGGCGCGGGAACGCCCATCAGGTCGGCGATGACACGCTGGCCGACGTCGTGCAGATCCGCCGCACGCTCGCCCTGATAGCCGCCGATGGCCTTGAACATCTCTTCCACGGCGCCGAAGCCTTCCAGCACGGCGCGCTCAGCGGTCTTGCCCTGCTCGATGAGCGTGTTGATGCTCTGCGCGAGCGCCGGGTCGGAGGCGAACATGGCGATGGCCTGCAGGATCGGAGCGGCCTGCTTGGCGCCTTCGTCGCCGTTCGCGGCCTCTTCGGCACGGCGGTTCAGATCCGCGTTGACCAGCGCCAGAGACTTGGTCACGCGCTCGATCTCGGATTCGGCCGAGACACTGTCGGCGCGAGGCGCATCGGACGGTTCGGGAAGCGCAGCTGCCATACGAATGACCGGGCCGACCGCAACGCCGCGTCCGATGCCAACACCCTTGATAACCATATGTTCTCCTTATGTTATGGCCTCTCGCCGCGAATGACCGGTACTTCCCATCCGCGGACCGCCTTGTTGACCCACCAACTTCATCGCCGGTAAATCATTTTCTGTCCACGCCAGTATACACCCTCAAAAGCGCGACACGACTAGAAGTAAACGTTTTCCAGAAAATTGGAAAATCATGGTACACTGTTATGTCAGCAGCCAGAAGAACGGCCGCCCAGCAATTGGCATAGAGTAATGTTATTGCTAATCGGTATCGGCGCGGGCCAACACGGCACACGCACGCTGACGAGTGTCGATATCGACGCACGACAAACCGCACCGGAACCACCGGCGCGACGACGCAAAGGAGTGTCTCCATGGTTACCCGCACTACCACCATCACCGATCCCGTCGGCATTCACGCCCGTCCGGCCGCCAAGTTCGCTCAGGCCGCGACCGCGTCCGGCTGCACCGTGACCATCGCCAAGCAGGGCGGCAACCCCGTTCCCGCCGGTTCCATCCTGTCCATCATGGGCCTGGGCATCAAGCAGGGCGACACCGTCGAGGTCACCGTGGACGGCGACAACGCCGAGACCGTCATCGACAGCCTCATCGAGACGCTCACCGCGGCCGAGTAACCTGCGCACGCATTCGACGGCCGCCCGCACGAACCGCGTGGGCGGCCGTCAGCGTATTCCCATCCACCAGATGCGCACCGACGCGCATCGCAAGCATATGGCGGCCGCCCGCCGTCATACCGAACACTGCGAGCCCCATGAAGAGACAGCCATCCGCCGTAATGGACGCCATACCGGCATCCAAGCCAGACACGACGCCCGTCAACGACGACCCGGCGCCCGGCCCGGAACAACGCCCACAGCCGGCGACCAGTTCCATCACCAACGTGGCCGCCATGGCCCACGTCTCCATCGCCACGGTCTCCCGTGTGCTCTCCGGCAAACGCACCAAGGACGACGACATCGCACGGCGGGTCCGGGCCGCCGCCGAGGAACTCAACTATTCGGTCAACTATGCGGCGAGTTCGCTGCGCGGCGCCGCCACCAACACCATCGGACTGGTCATCCCTTCGGCGACCGACCATTTCAGCGCCGGACTGCTTGATGAGCTGGAACCGGTCATCGACATGGAAAGACAGCAACTGCTGCTCGGCATCGGCAACGAGCAGCATACGCAGGATGAACGCATCGAATCGCTGGTGGCCCGCAAGGTCGACGGCATCATCATCGTTCCTGCCGCGGGCGTCGATCTGGCCCACACGCTTGACCGCACCACCATGACGACGCCCATCGTACAGGTCGGCGGACGGCAGCGATCCTTCCGCACGTCCATGGTCGGCATCGACGAGAATGCGGCGATGGAAAGCATCGTCGCGCACCTCGCCGAGCAGGGCGTACGTTCCGCCGCCTATCTGGCCGGCAAGGAGGTATCGTTCGAATCGGCCGAGATGTTCGCGATGTTCCATACGCAGATGCGCACGCACCGGCTCGTCACCGACACCTCATGGAACCGATTCGGCGATTCGACCGTGGAGCGCGGTTATCAGTGCGTGTGGCGCATGTTCGCCGACTCGGATGCGCGACCGCCCGAAGCGGTGATATGCGCCGATGACATGATCGCGCTGGGCGCGATGATCGCCTTGCAGACGCTGGGCATCCGCGTGCCCGACGACGTGCGCGTGGTCGGCTACGACGACTCCCCGCTTGCCTTGACGACGATGCCGACGCTGACCTCGGTCCGCCCGCCGTTCCTCCAGATCGTCACCGAGGCGCTGCGCCTGATCGGGCAGGGGCCCGATCAGGCGGCGCACATCTCGCTGCTGCCCCAATTGATTGTCCGGGGCTCCACCGTCGTGCGTTCCTGACCAGGTGCCGTCATAGCCTCCCCGGAATCAGCGCGCAGAACAGCGCCTCGAACACCAGCATCGGGTTGCCGTTGCCCAGCAACCGCTTCCTGGCCACGGTGATGGCCTCCAACCGATCGACTACTTCCTGACGGCTCAGCCGTGCCGACAGCTCGGCGATGGCCGTGCGGTTCTCCATGTTGATCAGCCCGACTGCGTCCTCGGCGTTGTTCTGCAGCACCGCTATGTCGCGGTAGATGCTGGCGGCCGAGTTGAGCGCGCGGTCAAGCACGTCGCGGCTCCGGCGCGTGGCCCGCCGCTTGATCTCGTCCTTCTTGGCGATGGCGTTGTAGGCGCCGCGCAGCTTCGGCGGGATGCGGTCCTGCTCGCCGAGGCCGTTGATGCGGCGGAAATCCGCTTCGGCGGCGGCCGTCTGCCGGTTCACGTCGGCTTCCGCCTGGCTTTTGGCGGTGTCGATGAGATCATCGGCCAGCAGCACCGCATCCGATGCCTTGCGCAGTCCCAGCAGCCCGACGATGAGCTCGTCCCGGTCCGACATGACCTGCGTGTCGGAGGCGTACAGTTTCGCTATGCCGATATGCCCTTCGGCGAGCCGCGCCGCGCGCACCGCCACATGACGGTCGAATTGGCGTTCCGCCGGCAGCGCCGGATTGACGGATGCCATCAGGTAATCCGCGACCGCTTTCGTGGACGGCACGGCAAGGTTGACGATGCGGGTACGCGAGCGGATGGTCGGCAGCACATCCTGCGCGCTGGGGGCGCACAGCAGCCATATGGTGTGCGGGCTGGGCTCCTCGATCTCCTTGAGCAGCACGTTCGTGGTGCGTTCCAGCATGCGGTCAACGTCTTCGATGATGATGATCCGCCACGGCGCCGTGCTGGGCATCTGTTCGGAGGTGAGGATCAGCTGGCGCACGTCATCGATGCCGATGGTGACCTTGTTGGTGGCCAACGTGGTCACGTCGGGATGGGTGCCGGACAGCACCTGACGGGTTATATTGGTCGGCTCGTCGGAAAGGCCCCTGTCAGGGCTTTCCAGCGCGGCCGCGAACGCGCGCGCAACATTCGAGCGTCCGGAACCGGGCGGTCCGCAGATCAGCCACGACTGGGCCAGCGCCTTCGGGTCGCCGGAGACGATGGCCTGCAGTTGGCCGACCACTGCCTGCTGGCCGACAATGGAGTCCCATACGCTCATCGCGCACCTCCAGCCGGAGTGTTACCGTCGCTTTCCTTAGTGACGGCAGCCTGAGCGGCAGCCGCCTGCGCCGCGGCCCGCTCATCCGCCGCGGCATCGGCCAGCACCGCGTCAACGTCCGCCTTGATGTGCTCCCATACGGCCTCGATCGGCCATGCGGCGTCAATCACGCGGAAACGGCCCGGCTCGTGGCCTGCCAGATCGAGGAACGCCTGCCTGGTGCGCTGCTGGAATTCGTCGCCCGCGGACTCCATGCGATCCGCGTCATGCTGCAGACGCCGGTGCGCCGCCGTCGGGTCCATGTCGAGCAGGTACGTGCGCACGGGCATCAGCCCGCCGGTCGCCCACATGCTCAGCCCGCGGACGTCGTCAGCGGTCAGTTCACGGCCTCCCGCCTGATAGGCGAGCGACGAATCAAGATACCGGTCGGTGATCACCACGGCTCCGCGTTCCAGCGCCGGACGGACCACTTCAGCCACGTGCTGCGCCCGGTCGGCGGCGAAGATCAGCGCCTCCGCGCGCGGTGCGATATCGGCGCCGTCGGCTTCCGCGGCGTCTCCCGGCTCACGCAGCAGCAGCTGACGCAAGCTGCCGCCCAATGCCGTGCCGCCCGGCTCACGCGTCACCACGACCTCGCGGCCTGCAGCCTCCAAGTAGTCACGCAGGCGCTCGACCTGCGTGGTCTTCCCTACGCCGTCAACGCCTTCGAAAGAAATGAACAATCCAGTCATATCTACCCCCTTGCCCACAGTGTACGCGATGGCGGCATGCGACGCGGCCAGGCCGCCATCGCGGCGGCTGCGACGTGACTCTACTCGGCGGTCTTCTTCGCGGCGGTCTTCCTGGCCGTGGTCTTCTTGGCGGCCGTCTTTTTCGCGGTGGCCGTCTTCTTGGTGGCAGATGCCGTGGAGCTCTTCTTCGCGGCGGTCTTCTTCGCGGCGGCGCCCGTCGTCTTGCGACGCCCGCGCTTGGACGGGCCGGCGGCACGCTTCTCGGCCAGCAGGTGGAACGCCTCGGCCGGCTCGATGGACTCGGCCGTGTACTGCTTGGGCACGGTCCGGTTCGTTTCGCCGTCGGTGATGTAGGCGCCGTAGAAGCCATCCTTGATGGTCACGTTCTTGCCGGTTTCGGGATCGGGGCCGAGCTCGCGCAGCGGCGGCTTCGCGGTGCCGCGTCCACGGCCGCGTCCGTATTTCGGCTGGGCGAACAGTTCCTTCGCCTTGTCGACGTCCACGGTGAAGATCTCATCCTCCGAGGCGAGAGACCGCGTCTCGGACTTGCCGTCGGCTCCGGTCTTGGTCAGGTAGGGGCCGTACCGGACGTTGTTCGCCTCGACCGTGACCTCGCCAAGTTCGCCGGTCTCGGTGTTGGCCTCCTCGTAAACGCCCACGGTGCGCGGCAGCGACAACAGTTTCAGCGCATCGTCCAGCGTGATCGATTCGGGGCTCATCGTCTTGAACAGGGACGCCATCTTGGGCTTGGGCACAGTGGTCTTCTTGGACTTCGTCTCGGATGACCCGCCGTCCGTCTCAAGCGGCACCAAGGCCACATACGGGCCGAACCGGCCGTTGCGCACTTCGACCGTGCCGCCGCTTGCCGGGTCGACGCCCAGCTCGCGCGGGCCACCGGCATTGCTGTCGATGAGCTCATGGCCGACCTGCACGGTCAGCTCGTCGGGCGCCATGGTGTCGGGCAGGGAGGCCCGCTTGGGGTTGCCCGCCGCATCCACGTGGTTCATGTCTTCGAGATACGGGCCGTACCGACCGACGCGCACGTGCAGTCCGTCGCCGATGTCGATGGTGTTGATGGCGCGGGCGTCGATCTCCCCCAGCTGCGCGACCTGCTGCTGCAGGCCCGCGTGCGCTTCGTCCGCCGAAGTCGCCGCGTCGCCGCCGGAACCGAAATAGAAATGGGTCAGCCAGTCACGGCCGGTCTCCTGACCGTGCGCGATCTGGTCGAGCCCGTTCTCCATATCCGCGGTGAACTGGTAATCGACGTACTTGGGGAATTTCGTCTCCAGCAGCTTGATGACCGAGAACGCCAGCCACGATGGAATCAGGGCGCGACCGCGCTCGTAGACGTATCCACGGTCGATGATGGTGGAGATGATGCTCGCATAGGTTGAAGGACGGCCGATTTCCTTGGCCTCCAGCGTCTTCACCAGCGACGCTTCGGTGTATCGCGCCGGCGGCTGGGTCTCGTGCCCGTCAGCCTCCACCGAGGACGCGGCGAGACGGTCACCGGTCTGCATCGGCGGCAGCGATCCGTTGTCGTCGGTTTCGCGCGAGGCGCGTTTCGCCGCGGCCTCGCCGTCACCGGCACCCATCGAGGAGGCAGCGGGGGCCGCCGCACGACGGCCCTCCCCGGTGGCCTTCATGAATCCGGGGAACTCGATCACCGTGCCGGACGCCTGGAACATCGCCTCGCCGTCCTCGCCGGCAGGAGCCGACAGACGCACGGTCGCGGTGGAGCCGGTGGCATCGGCCATCTGGGAAGCGAGCGTGCGCTGCCAGATCAGCGTGTACAGTTTCAGCTGGTCGGCGGGCACCTTGCCGGAGAGCTCCGCCGGGTCATGGAACCGCGCGCCGGCGGGTCGGATGCATTCGTGGGCCTCCTGCGCACTAGCGGTCTTCGTCACATACTGCTTGGGCCCATCGGACAGGAACGACTTTCCGAAATGATATTCGACGGCATCACGGGCGGCGGCGATGGCCTCCTGCGACAAGGTCACCGAATCGGTTCGCATATACGTGATGTAACCGTTCTCGTACAGCCCCTGCGCGGCACGCATGGTCTGACGTGAGCTCATGGACAGGCGGTTGCCGGCCGTCTGCTGCAGCGTGGATGTGGTGAACGGCGGGAGCGGGCGGCGACGGTACGGCTTGGTCTCCATCGATGCCACGGTGAAAGTCGCGTCGGCCAGGAGCTTGGCGAGGGCGTTCGCATGGGCCTCATCCAGCTGGCATACGTTGTCAGCGAAACCGGACGGCGCGAGCTTGCCGTCATCCGAAAAATCCTTGGAACCCGCAAGTCGCTTGCCTCCAAGCGACACCATGCGCGATTCGAATGACGCCGGCTCGCCCTCCGCGTCCGTCGCGCCCAGCACCGCGGTCACGTCCCAGTAGGAGGCGCGCACGAACGCCATGCGCTCGCGCTCACGCTCGACGATCAGGCGTGTGGCGACGGACTGGACGCGGCCGGCCGACAATCCCGGGCCCACCTTGCGCCACAGCACGGGCGACAGCTCGTAGCCATAGAGGCGGTCGAGGATGCGGCGGGTCTCCTGCGCGTCCACCATGTCCTCGTCCACGTTGCGGGTGTTGCCCAGCGACGCCTTGATGGCGTCCTTGGTGATCTCGTGGAACACCATGCGCTTGACGGGAACCTTCGGCTTGAGCGTCTGCACCAGGTGCCAGGCGATCGCCTCCCCTTCGCGATCCTCATCAGTGGCGAGGTAGAGCTCGTCGGAGTTCTTCAGCGCTTTTTTCAGTTCGGCGACGGTCTTCTTCTTGTCACCGTCGACGATGTAGTACGGTTTGAAGCCATCGTCGACGTCCACGCCGAACTTGCCGAACCTGGCCTTGTCGTCCGCGGGAATCTGACTGGGCTGTGCAAGGTCACGGATGTGACCGACCGATGCCATGACGGTGTAGCCGCTGCCAAGATACCCACCGATTTTCTTCGCTTTGGTGGGAGACTCCACGATGACAAGCTTGTTGCCGGTGCCCATTGTCTCTCCTTACCTACAATGTCATTGGCCTTCATCATACTCACGCGGCATGGTCAAACGGCAAATCGCGCGGCTCCGCGGCGGTCACCGCTTCTTCTTCGGCGGGGCCGGCGGCGCCCCCACCAGGCCGGCTCGGCTCAACGGGGACGCCGTGATCTGACGCATCGCCAGCAGCATCCCGAACACCAGCGACGAAACGCCGGCTATCATCGCGAAGGTGGAGACGTGGGCGCCGACGCTCGCCCAGCTCGCGCTCAGGCTCAGACCGGGCTCAATCTGCCACATGATGTATGCGGCATAGCAGCAGCACAGCACACCCGCCGTGATCATCACCGTGCCGACGATCTGCACGCTCGGCGAGGACGCGCGTTTGCCGGGCGCGTCCATGCCGGACGTGCGCGTGAATGCCATCGCCAGCAGCGCGAAGCCGCCCGCCAGCAGCAGGCTCATCACCACGTCGACCGGGCGGTGCCATGCCCCCGCGATCACCGACAGGCCGATGACCAGCGCATAGGCGGCCCCGACCAGCGCCATCCACGCACGGCATCCGCGCGGAACCGCGAACAGCAGCAGCACGCCCGCGACGACGGCCAGCATCGTATGACCGGAAGGCGCGGAATTGGCGGGCTGAGACACGGTGTTGATGATGAACGGCCGCGGCAGCACACCTTTAAGATATGTGGACGCGAAACACAGCGCGGCGAACACCGCGGACTGCCCGACCAGCCACCAACGCTTGCGTACCAGCATCACCACCGCCGCGACAACGATCAGCAGCGCGGAGACGATTACGGTGAAGTTCAACGGATGCCCGGCGATTGACGTGATATTGCGGCTGATGAACGGGGCGACCAGAGCGGACGCCCACGACGGCAGGCTGTCGTGGAAGCCGCTGAACACCATATCCTCGTATGATTGCCCGTCCTCGGTGCGCACGGCGATCCACCATGCGCCGAACGAGATCGCGATCATCAGCACGCCGAACACCGCACACAGCACACGGCTCGACACGCGCGGACGCACGGTCAGCGGGTCGCGACGCGCCAATCCGCGCTCGATGGCCACCTCGTCGTCAATGTCCGCCGCGTGTTCGTCGGGCGCGGCGGCCTTACGTTTGCGCGCGGCCGGCGCGGGCGATCCGAGGGTGCGCAGCGGATGATCCGCGATCGTCTCCAAAGCGGACCATGCGCTGGCCGGGGACGCCTGCGGCACCACGGGTTCTGGCTCCTGTTTCGCCGACGAGCGCGCCTGTTCTGGTGCGGGGGCTGATGCCGACGCGCCAGATGACGTCGTATCCGATGCGGCTGCGGTATCCGGCTCATTCGGCGTGTCAGCGGGCGCATCGGTCGTCTCCGTGGACGGCAGGCGTTCCGCCGACGTTGCCGCATCAGCCCGGTCGCCGCTGACTTGCACGGCGTCAGGCGGAATCGCACCGTCACGCGAGATTTCGGCGGGATCATCAACACGCTGTTCTTCACTCATAGTTCAAGACTGTAGAGCCTGTACATGTGTCAGTCGCCTCATCGCGCCCATATTCCGACAGAATAATCGAAAACCTGGCCCCGGCATATCAAATTACGGGTTGAAATCGCCGAAATCTACTATTCCCCGTGTGAAATCGCCGTTTCAAGGTCCAAAAACGGCGATTTCGCACGGGGAATTGCCAAGAACGGCGATTTCAACCTGTAATTTAAGCCTCACGGTGCCGCGACGGCCAGGGTGAGGGGCCAAGAAAAGAAAAAGAAAACCTTCACGTACCCGACAGAGGCCACTTACCCTTGCTGCATTCCTGCCCTGGGGGGATTGGGTGACATAACGCCACGTGAAGGCTGTACTAGTATACATCACCCCCGGATATCGGGTGCGCAACGACAATAATGCCCCTCCCCGCGCTCGCGGGAAAGGGCATTATCGGCTATGGGAGACTAGCGACGCACCGCGTCACGCCGGCGAATGATCACCAGCGTGGCCCCGGCGGCGAGCAGCAGCATGACTACGCCCGAGATGCCAGTGACAGCGGCACCCGTCTTGGCGACGCCGGCATTGCTGCCGTTCTGGCCACTGTTGGCGCCCGACGCACCGGGCTTCGCCGGGGCGCCAGGCTGGCTCGGCTTGCCGGGCTTCGTCGGCGTGCCGGCCTTCTTCACCAAAGCCTCTTCGGCCTTGAACAGAGCGCCGGTCGCGTTGTTGATCTCTTCCTGAGTCGCGTTGTCGTTGGCGAGCACCGCCTTGGCGGCATCAAGCGCCTTGACGAACGCAGCCCACGAATCCGCCGTGTAGTCGGATTCCTTCAGCTTGGCCGCAGCATCCACCGCCGCCTTCAGCTTGTCCTTAGACGGCTTGGCGGTCGCGTTGACGAGCCCGTTGATGGCGGTTCGCAACGCCGTGTAGGCGTCGTTGACCTGCTGCTGCGTGGCCGTGTCGGAGTCGAGCACCTTCTTCGCCGCGTCGAAGGCCTTCTTGAATGCGGCCCACGAATCCGCCGTGTAGTTGGATTCCTGGTACTTGCTAGCGGCAAAGACCAGAGTCTCCAGCAGCGCCTTGTCGATGTTCTTCACGGTGTGCGCGTCGATGACGGGCTCATCGGTCTCGATGTTCGGGAAGAAGCCGTTCTTGTGCAGCGCCAGCACCTTCGGAGCGGTCTCGGACGAATCATCCGCGGTGTGGACGGCGACCTTCGTGCCGTTCTCGTCGGGGAAGCTGACCGTGCCGTTGCCTTCGGTGGCGGAGTCGCCGAACCACAGGGCAGGGTGGTACGCGTCGAACGAGTCGTCCTTGGAACCGCCCGCAGTGTCGACGATGTACTGATCCTTCGCGCCGGCAGCGTAAATCGACTCGATCTGTGCCATGTAGGCGATCGGGGCGACCTTGGTGTCTTTGGTGAATCCAAGGGCGGACAGCTTCACGGAGAGCACGACCTGGTTGGAGTCGGAGACATATGCGGGGTCGATGGGCTCCTCGTCAACGACCTTGCCGGTTGTCGCGGAAGTCGTCGTGGCCCATGCGGTGTCGTACTGCGTGTTGCCTTCGGTGGTGCTCACCGAGATCATGTAGTCGGCCTTCATGTCGCCGTCCACGTCGAAGATCACGTCCGGAACGAAATTGTTGCCCAGGTGGGACCACGTCTTGTCGGTGATGATGCCGAAGCTCAGCAGGCCCTGCGACGGATCGGAGAGCTGAGGTGCGGTGCTGGAATAACCGATCGCGCGGATGTCACCTGCGGCAAGGCTGCGAGCGGCGTCACCGTTGCCGGTGTAGCCGTCGACCGGATCCTCGGCACCGTACACGAACGGGACGAGCTCGGAGTGGTAGCCGGTGGCGGTGTCGCCCTGGTCAAGGCCATGGCCGGACACGGACAGCGTGCCCTTCTTGTTGTTGAAGCCGCTCAGTCCCGTGGTGGTTTCGGAGATTGCCTTCGGCACCGAAGTGACGGGCACACGCAGCGTGGTGGCGTCATCCTCCTGGGTGACCGGAGTCGCGGTGATGATGCCGCTGGCGTCGGTCACGTACTGGCGGTCCTTGCCTGCGACCTGCGCGGACTGCGTGGCGTCGCGGGTGCGGGTCAGCTTGGACTGGTCGATGCTGATCTTCACGCGGAAGCTGGTGCTGGTCCCGGACTTGGCGACCACGGTGTCCCCACCGTTGTCGCCGCTCACCGAGTACGTGACGCCCGGCACCGGGGTGCGGGCCGAGTATGTGAGCTTGTACGTAATGTCATGATCGGTGTTGTTCACGAGCCGCATGGTCTGCTTGTCGGTGTAGCCGTCCTTGCCGACCGGGATGACGCCGAACTGCGCGGTGATGGCCTCGTTATCCTCTCCGGCAAGCTGCACGTTGTTGTTCACTGCGGCGAGCGCGTCGATACGACCGGAGCCCACACGCAGCGGGCCGTACGCGGTCTTGCGATCCGCGGTGAACACGTCGTGGTTGGCGGTGTTCATCAGCTGGGCCTTGACCACGTTGGCCAGGTATTCGGGCCGGGCCTGACGGACCAGCGCGGCGACGCCGGAGGTCAACGGGGTGGCCATGGACGTACCGCTCATGATCTCGTCGCTGTTGCCGGTGCCGGCCGAAGCGGACACGATGCCCACGCCGGGGGCGGAGACATCGGGCTTGGCGGTGCCGTCATAGGAGCCGTGGATGCCACGGGAGGTGAAGGACGCGATGGTGTCTTCGCTCTCGCTGGAGTAGTCGGCGTCCTTGCTCATACGCAGCTTGGTGGACAGGGTCACCGTCAGCGTGCCGTCATCGATGGCGCTCTGCAGGTCCTTGTTCTCGGCGGCGTTCTTGACCAGCTGGAAGCCGGGGATGTCGGCGTTGCCGCCGATGCCGGACTCGGGGATGTTCGCCTGCGAGCCGAACAGGATGCCGGTCGCGCCGGCCTTCTCGGCGTTGTCGAAGCGGGTCTTGGAGCCGCAGTTCACAGCGGCGTCGTTCCATTCGACGTAGGCGATGTTGCCCTTGACGGCAGCGGCGTCATCGGCGGAGTATGCCTTGCAGCCTTCCAGGTTGTCCTTGTCCTTGACGCGCACGACCTTGCCGGTCAGGGAGAAGTCGTCGAGCTTCGCGTAGTTCACGGAGTACTGGCCGGCGAGGGTCTGGCCCTTGAGCGAGGCCGGGCCGTCGGTCACTTCGACGGCGTCCTGCAGCGCCTTGCCGGACTGGCTCGCGGCCACGGTCAGCGCACTCTTGGCGGTGCCGGGGGCACCCATGATGTCGGTGATGTCGCCGTCGTTGCCGGCCGCGATCACGGACAGCACGTTGTCTGCGGTGAGGTTATCCACGGCCACGTTCTCCGGGTCGTCGGAGGCGCCGAAACTGCCGCCGAGCGACATGGAGACGATGCTGATGCGGCTGGACTCGTCGCCGTTGACTTCCGCCTCGGTGTTGTGCTTGGCGATGCCGTCAAGCGCTTCGAGCACCAGGTCGGTGGTGCCGCCGTTGTCGCCGAACACCTTGTACGAGTAGATGCCGGCCTCGGGAGCGGCGCCGGGGCCAATCTTCCAGCTGGCGATGTCGCCGGCGGTCAGCTTCTGGTAGCCTGCGGTATCGGTCTTGCCCGAGGTGCCGTCGGCCTTGACGCCGTAGCCCAGCGCGGTGCCGGCGACGTGCGTGCCGTGGTGGCCGCCCTGGCCGTCGATCGGGTTGGCGTCCGGGGTGGGATTGTTGTTGCCGGCGTTCGGGTTATACGTGGCGCCGGCGTAATCGTAACCGCCCTTGAACTTCGTCTTGTCGAGCAGCTTGCTGACCTTCGGGTCGGTCAGCGGGTCGGCGGTGGAGTTCAGCGCGGTCTGGTAGGCCTCGGTGGTGCCTGCGCCGCCGAAGTCGGCGTGCGTGTAGTCGAGGCCGGTGTCGACGACTGCGATGTTCACGCCCTTGCCGGTCTTGCCGGTCTGTTCCCAAGTCTTGACGGCGTTGACCAGCTGGTCGTTGTTCTTGTTCGCGGGGGCTTCGCCACTGCCGTTGGTCGTGTCGAGCGCCTTCTTGGGCGTCAGGATCGTGATGTGCGCCACCGAGCCGGACTGCTCGGCGAGCTTGCGCAGCGACGCCGCGTCGGCGCGAACGGCTACGCCGGACAGCGCATACGAGGTGGAGTAGATCTTCTTGGCGCTGGAGTCCAGCGACTGCAGCTGCGAGAACACGTTCACCGAGGTCTTCTCGGCGGTCTTCGCGCTCTGCGTGGCCGCCTGGGCCGACTGCGCGCGCTGCTTCAGCGTGGGCAGCGCGGAACGCTGCCTGCTGAAGTTCTTGAGCACACTGTTCTTGCGTTCCAGCGCGGAGGGGCTGGTGGTCTGGATGAATGCGGTGACCTCGCCCTTCGCCTGCTGAAGCTGGGATGAGACCTTGCTCTTCAGATTGCCGGTCGACAGAGTCGGCGTCGTGGACGCCGCGTCACCTTGTGCCGGAGCCGCGAGCGCGGTACCGGGCAGGCTGCCTGCCATCGCCAGGGCCGCTACAGCGGCAACCCAGCGAGGCCATTGCTTATTGGCCATTATTGTTTTCCTCTCTTTGCGTGCGTCACTCACGACGACACTGTGAAAGAAACTAGACCTGGCGCTCGTCCGATATCGTTACGTTTTGTCGCATCGCGCAACGTCTCAGAAACATATTGTTAACACTCACCTCACAATGCCATATACGCCGACTCTCACGTACCGCGCATGACGCACGCCATCGTCAGACAGGCAGACCTCCATCAGACCGCGCTTTTCAGCCCCTCCCATGCGGCCACAGCATATTCGACCGGCATCCATTACGGCAGTCGAGCACGTACTTCCGGATCCCGACGCATCCACAATCCGCTTATGCCCGGCTATAAGAAAAAACTATGAAAATCTTCAGCTGACGGTCAATATATGATACACACGAACCGCCATGCTGCCTTCGGCGGCCCGGACGGCATTCGATTCACCATCAGAGAAGCATTGTCAGCGAACCATCAGCGACCTACACTAAGTTACGGTAGCGTAAGTTAGTGTAGGCCGGGCATTCCGGCCGCAGCGAGGTGATGATGATGAGCGCGTCAATCAGTGCACCATCCATACGCAAGTCCGCGGCGCAGCGAAAAACAGCGCGGCGACAGACCGCGGGCGGCGGGATGCGGGCGGCCTCCACAGCGCAGACCGCAACCGCTGCCGGCATGGCCGCGACGCAGACCGGTGCCTCGGCCACCGCGATGAACCGCGCCCTCGAGCAGTATCGCGCCGCGCGCGCACGCTATCGCCAAGCCAAGGCCACACTGAAAGCCGCCGAACGCCAGGTCACGCCGGTCGATGCATTCGGCAACCGCAAGCCTCGGCTGCGCGGATGGCAGCACCTCATCACCCTGCCGTTGTGCATCGCCGCATCCATCGTGCTGATCTGCATCGCGCCGGCCGGACCGGTCAAGGCCGCGTGCGCGATTTACGGCGCGTCGGCGATACTGCTGTTCGGCAACAGCGCCCTGCTGCACGTCGTACCGTGGCGCAGCGCCAAGGTGACGCGCGTGCTGTGCGGCATCGACTACTCCAACATCTTCCTGATCATCGCCGGCACCAATACGCCGGTGCTGTTCGCGCTCAGCCCTTCGATCCGATGGCCGTACCTGACGGTGATATGGGCGGCGGCGCTCGTCGGCACGGTGATGCATATCGTATGGCTGCGAGCGCCAAACTGGGTGTTCACCGTCGTGTACGTGGTGCTGGGGCTGGCGCCGGTCACACTGCTTCCGGCGCTGTGGACCGCGCCCGCGGTGGGTCCGGCGGCGACCGTGCTGATTGCGTGCGGCGGGGCCGCCTACATTGCGGGCGCCACATGCTTCGCGATCCGCAAACCCAATCCGATTCCGGGCTGGTTCGAGTTTCATGAGGTGTTTCACATGGGCACGGTCATCGGGTACACCTGCCACGTGGTGGCCATATATCTGGTCGTGTGCGCGCTGTAAAAGACGCCGGACTTGCCGTCACCGAACGTTCATCAAATCGTTCACAGGAATGGTTGCGCGGTCGATAATGTGCGGTATCCTTGGTCGAGCTGAGAACGAAACGCACATGACGGCCGTTCATATTCGACGCGGGGAACAGCGCGAATCATCAAATGGAAGGGTCGCGGCGCAACCGGCACCGCCGGCGCGGGCCGCAACGGAAGGAAGCTATGAACGCGGATTTGGTGATCGTCGGCGCGGGCCTGTTCGGCCTGACCATCGCACAGCAGGCGGCGGAGCGCGCGGGCGCCCGGGTCGAGATCATCGATGTGCGCAGCCACATCGGCGGCAACGTGTACAGCTATATCGACGAGGAGACCGGTGCCGAAATCCACCAATACGGTGCCCACCTGTTCCATACTTCCACCAAACGCGTCTGGGATTACGTCAACCGCTTCACCGCATTCACCGACTACGTGCATCGCGTGTACGCCACGCACGACGGCGAGGTCTACCCGCTGCCAATCAATCTCGGCACCATCAACCAGTTCTTCCGGGCGGCCTACACGCCCGCCGAGGCGAGGCAACTCATCGCCGAACAGGCCGGTGAACTGGCCGGCACCGACCCGACAAACCTCAACGACAAGGGCATCCAGCTGATCGGACGGCCGCTGTATGAGGCGTTCATCAAGAACTACACCGCCAAGCAATGGCAGACCGATCCGGCCGAACTGCCGGCGAGCATCATCAAGCGGCTGCCCGTGCGGTTCAACTACGACAACCGCTACTTCAAAGACACATGGGAGGGGCTGCCGCGCGACGGCTACACCGCGTGGATGGAGCGCATGATCGATGACCCGCGCATCCATGTGACGCTCGGCACCGACTTCTTCGACGAGAGCCAGCCGCTCAACAAGAAGGCGCTGCGCGCCGCCGGCACGCCCGTGGTCTACACCGGGCCGATTGACCGGTATTTCGGCTATGAACTCGGCGACCTGAAATGGCGCACGGTGGACTTCAAGGAAGTGCGCTACGACGAGGACGACCACTTCGGCTGCCCGGTGATGAACTTCTCCGACGCGGACGTGCCCTACACCCGCGCCATCGAGTTCAAGAACTTCAACCCGGAGAGGCGTGACGCGCAGAACCACAACAGGACAGTGGTGTGGGAGGAATACTCCCGCTTCGCCGAGCGCGGCGACGAACCGTACTACCCGATCAACACGGACGCCGACAAGGCGCTCTATGAGCGGTACGCAGCCAGGGCAGCCGCCGAGCCGAACGTCGTGTTCGGCGGGCGCCTGGGCACCTACAAGTACTACGACATGCACAACGTGATCGACGCCGCCCTCACCGCATATGAGGAGCAGGTCGCGCCGATGCTGCGCGCCCGGTGACACCGACTGGCGGGCACTTCCGCCGCCGCCTTTTCTCATTTCATCCGGATCTCCCGCCCATCTCATCCGGCCACAGTCTCATACGCTCACCGGAAAGTGGGACTATGACCGGATGAGGCAACGCCGCACCGCTTTGGCCGGGCCCAAACCAGCGAAGCATTCATACAATCCCACAATGCAGAATCCGACTCACATTAAGGACGGTCATGACCGTCACCGTGCGACGGTATCGTCACCGTGTGAGCCCTCGCACAGTGACGCATCCGGCTAAAACCCTTATTTTCCAACGTTTCTCACGATACCGTCACGCCGAGAGGCTATGGTTGTGGTTTTGTTAGATATAGACAAGCACCGAGCACGATATCGACGTTTGTAAGGATTCAGAGGAAAACCGGTGAGGAAAGCGCGAAAATACGCGCAAACCGGTTCGCATCATATTGCAAGGACTACGGTAGAATCATGGCTTCACATACGCGCACTGTTAATTCCAGTTCAGGCCGACGCGCGGCAGGAACGTCCGGCCGTCGGGCGGCCGGCGCCTCAGGCCGCACCGCGACCGGCACCCAAGCGGGTGCGGCGACGGGCACGAGAACCGGCGGCACCTCCGCAACCAACGGTTACAGCGCGCAGCGCAACAGCGGCTCAAGGCGTGGCCGCGGCGCTAATCCGCCCGAAGGCACACACCGCGGCGGCGGCACCCACCGCTCCCCCGGCTCGAAAGGCCCGAAAGCCAAAGGGCGCAAGAAGCATCTGATTCTCAAGTGGACGCTCGGCATCATCGGCCTGTTCCTCGCCGTCGGCATCGGCGCGTTCGCCTACCTGTACGCCACCATCGAAATCCCCCAACCGGAGACCATCGCGCTGGCCGAGAAAACCAGCGTGTACTATGCGGACGGCAAAACGAAAATCGGCACGTTCGCCGAGCAGAACCGTGAGATCATCGACTGCTCCGTACTGCCGAAATACGTGGGCCAGGCCGTGGTCGCCTCCGAAAACCGCACGTTCTACACGGACCGCGGCATCGATCTCAAGGGCATCGCACGGGCGCTGATCAACAACGTCACCAAGGGCACCCGCCAGGGCGGATCCACCATCACCCAGCAGTACGCGGAACGGTATTACCTCGGCGAGACCACCACCTACATGGGCAAGCTCAAGGAAGCCATACTGGCGGTCAAGATCGCGCAGACGCAAGACAAAGACACCGTCCTGTGCAACTATCTCAACACCATCTATCTCGGCCGCAGCGCCTACGGCATCCAGGCCGCCGCCCAGGCGTACTTCGGCAAGGACGCGAAAGACCTGACTGTGCCCGAGGCGGCGATGCTCGCCGGCATCATCCCGTCCCCCAGCAACTGGGATCCGGCCGTCAACGCCAAGCAGGCGAAATCGCGATTCGAGCGCGTCATCAACATCATGAAAGAGGACGGCTACATCACCGCCAAACAGGCCAGTGAAGCCACGATGCCGAAAACCGTCACCAACGCACAGCAGAACATCTACGAGGGCCCCAACGGGTATCTGCTGCAGATGGTCCGCAGCGAACTCATCAACTCAAAGGCGTTCACGCAAGACGACCTCGACACCGGCGGCTACACCATCGTCACCACCATCGACAAATCCAAACAGGATCTGATGTATCAGACCGCGAGCCCCACCAAGGGCAACGCGGGCATGCCGGACGGCGTACAGACCGGCGGCCTGTCGGTCAACGTCAAAGACGGTTCAATCATCTCGCTGTACGCGGGCGAGGATTACCTGAAGAAACAGCTCAACAACGTCACCGACGCGACCTACGAAGTCGGTTCCACGATGAAACCGTTCACGCTGCTTTCGACCGTCCAGACGGGCGTCAGCCTCGATACTGTGTTCAACGGCAACTCGCCGCGCAGCTTCCCCGGGCTGAAACAGCCGATGTCGAACTCGGGCGGCGCTAGCTACGGCTACATCAACCTGTACAAGGCGACGGCGAACTCCGTCAACACGGTGTACATGGATCTGCAGCAGCATCTCGGCGCGGACACGATAATCAAGACCGCGCACACGGCCGGCATCAAAGGCAAGATCACCGATGACGGCTACGTGACGCTCGGCAACTCCGGTCTGAGCATGATCGACATGGCGCGCGGCTTCTCCACCATCGCCAACCAGGGCAAGAAGCCGACGCTGCACATCGTCGCCAGCGTGAAGAGCAGCAAGGGGCCGGAACTGTACAAGGCGCCATCCACCGCGGAGCAGGTGTTCGACGCGAACGACACCGGACTGGTGGTCAAGGCGATGGAAGGCACCATCCAATACGGTACCGGTCGTGCGGCGAGCGCGATCGGCAAGACGATGGCGGGCAAGTCCGGCACGGCAAACGACAACAAGGCCGTGAGCTTCATCGGGTTCACACCCTCGACGCTCACCATGTTCGCCATCTGGAATCCCGGAGCGAACGGCGAGGCGCTGGAACTGCCGACCATCAACGGGTATTACAAGGGCATGGGATATCCGGCCGTGCTGTTCACCAACTACATGTCGAGGGCGCTGGAGAACGTGGCGGACGAGAAGTTCCCCGACGTGACCGACAGCGGCAAGATCGGTGGACCCGACGGCACGTGGGGCACCGGTTCGCAATACTCGTCGTGGGGCAACAGCGGCCAGTCGCAGAGCGGGAATTCGCAGGGCGGCAGCAGGAGCGACGACCAGCCGTCGCAGAGCGGCACGCAGTCTGGCGACGGGTCGGGCTCGCAGTCGACGACGCCGCAGACCGGCAACGGTTCGAATGGCAGCGGCAATGGATCGGGCGGCAACGGGTCCGATGGCAACGGAGGGAACGGCGGCAACAACGGGAATAACGGCAACGGAGGGAACAACGGCAACAACGGCGGAGGCTCGGATTGCGCGACCGATCCCACCGCCGCCGGCTGCTCCACCGGCAATGAATCCAGCACCAACGGCATAGCGTCGCAGTGAGGGACGAGGCCGGATTCGCGGTTATTAGCGTGCGTTGACCATCCCCACCGGCGGGGGCACGAGGGCTAGGCCCCGTGCGACTGGAGGTGGTTCCGGCCTCTCACGACCATCAAAAAAGGGTGGCTGCAGTTCAAATCCTGCAGCCACTCTTTCGTTTACCGCGAAATATCAGCGCTGCGAACGGTTGATCGCGGAGATGATCGCCTTGAGCGCGCTGGTGGTAATCGAGGAGTCGATGCCGACGCCCCAGATGATCTGGGTCTCAGCGTCCTCACCCACCTGGCATTCCACGTAGGACGCGGCCATGGCGTCGGTACCGACGGACATGGTGTGCTCCACGTAATCCATCACGGACGCCTCAATGCCGAGGTTGGAAACCGCGTTGAGGAACGCCGCAATCGGGCCGTTGCCGATGCCGGAGATCTCACGCTCGTGAGGTTCGTCCACGCCCACGTTCACGCCGCGGTCGAGCACACGCGCCTTGAGCACGGTGTCTGAACCATCCTCGCCGGAACTGACGGCCACCTTGAGCAGTTTGAGGCGGCCCCACGGAGCGAGCGTCGCGTCATGCGTATCGCCGACGACCACGCCGGCGGCCGTCATGCCGGACTGCTCCACCGGCAGGTACTCGTCCTTGAAGAGACGCCAGATGTCCTCGTCCTTGACTTCCTTCTTGGTCGTGTCGGCGAAGTTCTGCACGATCTTGTCGAACTCCACCTGCAGACGCTTCGGCAAGTCGAGGTTGTGGTTGGTCTTGAGCAGGTAGGCCATGCCGCCCTTGCCGGACTGCGAGTTGACGCGGATGATCGCCTCGTAGGTGCGGCCGATGTCCTTCGGGTCGATCGGCAGGTACGGCACGAGCCACACGAACTTGTCGAGATCGGCGCCGACTCGGTCCGCAGCGACCTCGCGGGCTTCGAGGCCCTTCTTGATGGCGTCCTGATGGGAGCCGGAGAACGCGGTGAACACGAAGTTGCCCGCGTACGGATGACGCTCGGAGATCTTGATCTGGTTGCAGTACTCGACGGTCTTGCGGATCTCGGGAACGTTCGAATAGTCGATCTGCGGATCGATGCCCTGCGTGAGCATGTTCAGACCCAGCGTGACCAGATCCACGTTGCCGGTGCGCTCGCCGTTGCCCAGCAGGCAGCCCTCCACGCGGTCAGCGCCGGCCAGCACGGCCAGCTCGGTGGCGGCCACGCCCATGCCTTCGTCGTTGTGCGGGTGCAGGGAGAGCACCACGGCGTCACGGTCGTCAAGATGCGTGGACACGTACTCCACCTCATCGGCGAACACGTTCGGCGTGGTCATCTCGACCGTGGCCGGCAGGTTGATGATCATCGGGTGCTCGGGGGTCGGCTTGATGATGCCGATGACCGCATTGCACACCTCGACCGCGTATTCCGGCTCGGTACCGGTGAACGATTCGGGGCTGTACTCGTAATACAGGTCGATGCCCTTGGCCTCGTTTTCAAGGTCCTTGCACAGCTCGGCCGCGTCGGTGGCGAGCTTCTTGATCTCTTCCTTGTTCTTGCGGAACACGACCTCGCGCTGCAGCACAGAGACCGAGTTGTAGAAGTGCACAATCGCACGCTTGGCGCCCTTGAGTGCCTCGTAAGTGCGGCGAATCAGGTGCTCACGACACTGGGTGAGCACGACGATGGTCACGTCGTCGGGGATGAGCTCGCGTTCAATAAGCATGCGGATGAAGTCGAAATCCGTCTCCGAGGCGGACGGGAAGCCCACCTCGATTTCCTTGAATCCCATGGAGACGAGCAGGTTCCAAAAGCGCAGCTTGCGCTCGGAGTCCATCGGGTTGACGAGCGCCTGGTTGCCGTCGCGAAGGTCGACGGAGCACCAGCGCGGGGCACGCTGCAGACGCTTGCCCGGCCACGTGCGCTCGGGATAGTCGAACGGCACCTGCTTGTCGTAGGCGACGTACTTGGTGTAAGGCATATCGCTCGGCTTCTGCGGCTCGCCGATGAATCGTGCGGGAGGCAGCAGCGGGTCGTTGTTCCCCCCATTGGACGCCGCGGCGACCGCCGCAAGATCAAACACTGATGATTGATCCTGACCCATATCTCCTCCTTTACTTGATGATGCCGGCGCCTGTTGCCTGCCGGCCGTATGTTGTCGTCGCACGATAGGTCATGCAATTAATCAGTCTAGCGTGAAGCGCCCCGGTAAACCGCCGAGATATCAAGAATGCGGCCAATCCATGCGGCCTTCGGAGCGTTATCTCGCTTCCGAGGGGGTGATTTCAGGCCCGCCGAACATCTATCTGCGTTTCAAGGGGTTGGCGTTGCTCGATATTCGAGGTATTGCATGATGGACGCCACTGGAATCATGCGGCTCCCATGCCATTGATACTCGGCCACCAACCCCTCGAAATGCAGATAGATGTTCCAGAGCGTCCGAGTCACCCCCTCGAAACGTAGATACCCTGCCGAGATAACGTTTCGGCCCCTCTCCGGACGCCCGTTGACTGCATGGCGGCGCCCGCTCCACGCGTGGTGGCGACTTCGCGAAGAGTATGGCGCCGCACAGGACGACTCGCTACAGTGGAGGGCATGACACTGCGTTTTCACGACGACGGCACGTTCCGCGTGCTGCAAATGGCCGACATTCAGGACGGCCCGGAAGTCAACCGCGACACGATCCGCATGATCGAGGCCGCAATCAACGAGGCGAAGCCGGATTTGGTGGTGTTCACCGGCGATCAAATCCGCGGGTACGATCCCGCGTACATCGACACGTTCCTGCGCCGGCGCGGCGAGAACCCCGGCGCACGCGTACGTCTCGTCACCGAAATCGAGGCGAAGCTACACGGCATCCACAGGCGCATCGCGGCGCGGCGCGATCCGGACCTGCCACCGCAGGACGATGTGGTCACGATGGACGACCTGATGAACGACACCCGGCAGAAAGTGCGCGACACGTTCAGCGCGTTCCTCGGACCGGTCATCAACGCGGGCGTGCCGTTCGCCGCGACCTATGGCAATCACGACTTCCAGTGCGGCATCCTGCCTGACGAGCAGGACGACATCTACCGCGAGTTCCCCGGCTGCCTGAATCCCGAGGCCGATGCTGCCGGCGGCTCGCCGTTGGCCATCGAGTCGGGCACATTCGCGCTGCCCGTGCTGTCCTCCGACGGTTCGGAGCATGTGGCGATGGGCGTGATGCTGGTCAATTCCGGCGATTATGCGGGCAAGCCGGAGGAGAATGACGCCCAGTACCCGCGGTATGTGGCGCATTCGCGCGGACTCGACCTAGCGGATTCGGACGGCTACGGCACACCGAGCGCTGAGGCGATCGCATGGCTGGGCGACGTGCAGCGCACGCTCGCCGAGCGCAACGGCGATGGCGAACCGGTGCCGTCGATCACGTTCCAGCATATTCCGCCGCAGGAATTCTATGACTGCCTGACCGAGGTCCCGGCATGGACGCCGAACGCCGTGGAGGGCGCCCGCAATTACGCCGGGCGCTGCTACGTGCTCAACGACGCCGTATGCCGGCCGGGGTCACGGCTCGGCGAGGCGATCGGCTGCGCTGACGAGAACGTCGGCGAGGTGGACGCATTGCGCGAGGCGGGCGGCTATTTCGCGTTGTACTGCGGGCACGATCACAAGAACTCGTTCGTCGGGCACGTGCATGACCTCGATCTAGGGTATGCGCCGACGTGCGGCTTCGAATGCTACGGTCCGAAGTCTCGCCTGCGCGGCATCCGCCTGTTCGAGTTCCGCGAGGACGACCCGGCCGCGTATGAGACCCGCATGCTCACGTGGGGCGACCTGGTCGGCCGTTACAGCGGCAATGAGTTGCGCGTGTTCTTCGAGGATCATTGCGTGACGGGCGCCGCGACCCTGCGCAACGAACTGCGCCGGCCGCAGGTGTTTGCCACCGTCGCCCTGACCCTATCCGCCGGCTTCGCGGCAATCGTGCGCTCCATCGCACGGCGTCTGCGACGATAGCGCAGCGGCGGCAAACAGACGACAAAGGGCATGGTTCCGGCGGCGATATCGTCGACACCATGCCTATTCATATCCGCCGTATATCCACCCGGCTCGTCCCCGGGCCGGCCCTACCTCTACTCGGTCAGGTACAGCACGTTCTCGTCAAGGGGGGAACGACGTTCATGTGGTACCCCTCCATTTTCAGGAACGGCTTGGAGCTGTCAGGCTTGGCATGGCCTGACACGTCGGCAACTGGTAGCTCGCGCCGGCCAGTCCCTCCAGTTTGTTGCTGCTGATGCCGGCTGGCACATAGATGGAGTCCATCGGCTTGTTGATTTCGGCCTCGCTATACGTCGAGCTCGACCCATTGCAGGATTTGAATCCTTTCTTGCCGCCGCAGCGATAGTCGCTATCCGGCCCCATGAGCTCGATGCCGACGTCCGACGGCACCTTCCACCAATCGTCACCACCCGTGTCCGTCCGGCGTGCAGCGTGACCGACTGCGGAGCATCGGGGCTCAGCATGAGCTTGCCCGAGCCAACCGAGGTGGCCTTGCCCTTGTCGTCCAACGTCAGGCACCAACTGTCGTCTTTCAGGCAGTATTTGCCTGCTATCGGCTAGAAATCGCCTTTGCCGAGTGCGGTGCGAACATCCGTCAGGCTCATGTCCTTGGTGGGCTTGGCCGATGATGCACCGCCGTCCGCGCCGGCGCTGCCGCCCGGTTACTTGACATCGGCGTCGGGCAGCTCACCCCAATCCAGGTCGATGGAGACGGTCAGATAGTACACGGTGTCGTCGCTGGGAGCGGGCTTCATCTTGACGATGTCGCTTTTGCTGCCGACGTAGCCGTTGTACGGCATGAACGGGTTGGCGGAGTTATTGGTCATGTCCGCCGTGGTCTTGTCGTAGAGCTTCGGGTCACGGTAGATCAGGAACGGCTTGGTCGTGTTCACGGCTTTCTGCTTCTTGGCCGCGGCCAGCGCGTCCGCGTCAAAGTACCCGTCGCTTTCGAGCTTGTTCAGGTCCGCGCCGACCGGCACGACCAGATAGAAGTCCTGCATGTGATACGTCGCGCCGGAGATATTGTTGTAATCGCCGTTTTCGACCATCTTGCCGTTGTTGCAGACGATGCCGCCTGCCGTATTCGAGTCTTCCTGGCTGGTGCCGCACCAGTAGTTCGTCATACTGGATCGCGGGAACAGTTCGAACGCGCCGGTGTCACCGGTGAGCAGGTAGTCGGCTTTCGGGCTGGAGCAGTACGGCTGCTGGATGGCATCGCAGGAGCTCAGCGACTCGTACTCGCCGTATTCGGTACCGTCGCGACCTTTCGGATAGGGGATGTACGAGTTGCCTTCGCTGCCATCGCCGCCATCCTTGAACGTGATGCAGTCACCGGAGTTGTTGCACCACGTTCCCGCGGCCACACCGGAGACACCGAGCAGATTGTCGCCGCCGGTCTCCGGGGAATCGTGAACCGTGTAGGCGTCCTTGACACCGCTGGCGTCGATGCCGTAATACAGCGTGACCGCATCGCCTTCCGCTACCGTGGATCCGGGCATCGGGTCGGAACCGGACACTTTGCCGACGAACTTCTTCGAGGCGAGGCGCGGCACGAGCGTCACGTCATGTCCTTGGCTTTCCAGTTCGGATTTCACCGTGTCGACGTCCCGGCCGACGATGTCGATGCTGATGGCGCCGCCGTCGCTCTTCGTGGCGACGCCGATGTAGATGCCGTCGTCCTTGTCGCCGTCCGACAGCGCCTGTCCTTCGGCGGGGTAGGTCGCCACCACGGAACCGATTGGCTTCTTCTTGGTGTCGGACACCGGTACCTGCTTGTAATGTACCGGCACACCCATCGTCTTGAACGTGGATACGACCTTCGTGGCCTGCTTGCCCATCGTGTTCTTGGGCACACCGGGGCCACCCGACTCCTGGACGATTACCGCGGCGTCCTTCTGGACGCGGTCGCCGGGCTTCATGCCCTCGTATCCGAGGAACACGCCCTTCTTCTTGCCGGAGAAGATGATCGCCTTCGATGCCTTCACGCCCTTGGCTTTCAGCTGGGTGACCACGTCATCGGCGGTGGCTTCGCCGCCGGACGCACCGGAGATCTCTTCGGCGGTAGGCAGCGGGGTTCCGCCCCAGATGCCCGCGCGATACGTGAAGAACAGGGCAAGACCGACACCCAACGCGAGGGCGATCACCACGGCCACGATGAGGCCGATGAACTTGCCCCTGGATTTGGGCTTCGGCGTTTTCCCTGGCACGGCCGGCGTCGCCGCTGACGGCTGGGTTGCGGGCGCGGCCGGAGTCGAGACTCCGGCACCTGACGGCTGGGCGAACTGCTGGGCTTGCGGCCACGCCGGTTGGGCAACAGACTGCTGCGGCTGAGGTTGGGACTGAGCCGGCTGCAAAGGCTGTGTTGGCTGGAGCGGCTCCTGAGGTGCAGCAGGAGCCGGCGCGAATCCGCCGCCTGGCAGTGGTACAGCTGGAGTCGCCGGCTGTTGCGCCGCAGAGGGCTGGGGCATCTGCGACACTGCGGGCTGCGACGCCGGCGCGGCCTGTGATACCTGTTGTTGCAGCGGCTGCCCGCAGTTCCCACAGAATTTGCTGTCCGGGCTTTCGTCATTCCCGCAATATGGGCACTTCATGCGTGTCCGCCTTTCTCCCCCGCCCAATGGCGTCTCTCATCATTGCCCGCCGGCGCGAAAGCGCTCGCGAACACACCAAGAACATCATAAAACCGGGCGTCGTACAACACAGTGTCACATATCAGGAAACACCAAGCATCCATCGGTCACGCCCAGATGCGTCACTGTGCGGCGGCCCAGCGAAGGCGACAGACAAGCGCTCCAGCGAAATTCAGTGGAACAGACTCACGCCGCGCCGGGCCATGCAGTAGGCGTTACCCAGCCACGTGTGCCGCGAGTTCGGCCACACGGCCCCCAGACGCGGCGCGTTCTGGCTCATCCAGATGCTGGGCACGCGCCCGTCGGCGCTGCGAGAGCCGAGCAGGTTGAACCCGTTCTTGATCTCAAGCCAATCGGGGTGCTGCGTAGCAATGGCAAGACCCTCTTCAAGGGTCAGTGGCGTGCGCTCGTCGGAATCGATGAGCTTGCGCGCCACGTCCGGCTCGCGATTGATGTAGCAGGTGCCGGTATGCGGCTCGACAACCAGATAGAACGGCCCTTCCGGCGGCTCGAACCCGTCCTGCGGCAGGAAGCTTGCGATGTCGCGCGGAGGCATTGTCGTGAAACCGGCCATGCGGTTGATGCTGGTTCGGGCGATCAGCGACTCAGGCGACACCAGCTCGCGCGTGGGGATCAGCAGGATGTTCGAGCCCAGATCGGTATGCTCCAACGCATGGATCAGCGGCCGTGCGAGCGCGCGGAACGCGGCGGCGCTCATGTCCGCCACGTCTGGGTAACCCAGCGCCACGATACGATCCAGCTGCTTCTGCGCTTCCTGCGATGCTATTGACATGCTTCCAGAGTACCGCGAATCCCGGCCGCAGCACCCACCCATCGGCGAACACGGCCATCATTCGGGAAAGCGGCCCGTCTTGTTCCGCGCATTCCGTACCATTGGATAGGTGCGGCCATGTCACTGCGGCCGCTTGTATAGGAAACCGAATCAAACCCAGAGGTTGTTATGTCCGAAAAGTTGAAGGTCGGCATTCTTGGCGCCACAGGTATGGTCGGCCAGCGTTTTGTGACGCTGCTGGAGAACCACCCGTGGTTTGAGGTGGTCAAACTCGCCGCGTCCGCGCACAGTGCGGGAAAGACCTATGAAGAGGCCGTCGGCCCCCGCTGGAAGATGGAAACGCCGATGCCCGAGTACGTCAAGGGCATGACGGTGCATGACGTCGCCGATGTGGCCGGCATGGCCGATGGCGTCGATTTCGTCTTCTCCGCGGTGAACATGTCGAAGGACGAGATTCGCGCAATCGAAGAGGAGTACGCGAAGACCGAGACCCCGGTCGTCTCCAACAACAGCGCCCACCGTTGGACGCCGGATGTGCCGATGGTCGTGCCGGAGATCAACCCGGAGCATTTCGCGGTGATTGAGCACCAGCGCAAGCGGCTCGGCACCACGCGCGGCTTCATCGCCGTCAAGCCGAACTGCTCGATCCAGGCGTACACGCCGGCGCTGGCCGCGTGGAAGGAATTCGAGCCGCGCGAGGTCGTCGTCAGCACGTATCAGGCGATTTCCGGCGCGGGCAAGACCTTCAAGGACTGGCCTGAGATGGTGGGCAACATCATCCCGTTCATCTCCGGCGAGGAGGCGAAGAGCGAGAAGGAACCGCTCAAGGTGTTCGGTCACGTGGATGCCGACAAGGGCGAGATCGTGCCGTTCGACGGCGGTCTCAAGATCACTTCGCAGTGCATCCGCGTGCCCGTGCTCAACGGCCACACCGCCACGGTATTCCTGAACTTCGGCAAGAAGGCCACCAAGGAAGAGCTCGTCGACCGCTTGGTGAACTACACGTCCAAGGCGTCCGAGCTGGGGCTGCCGCACGCGCCGAAGCACTTCATCCAATACCTCACCGAGGATGACCGCCCGCAGGTCAAGTTTGATGTGGACTACGAGGGCGGCATGGGCGTGTCAATCGGCCGTCTGCGCGAGGATTCGATCTTTGACTGGAAGTTCGTGGGGCTGGCTCACAACACGTTGCGCGGTGCCGCCGGCGGTGCGCTCGAATGCGCCGAAATGCTCAAGGCGCTCGGTTATATCAGCGCGAAGTGACGGCAGCCTGCCGCTGAGACTGAAATTGCGGCTGGAAACCATCAAACGGCCGGGTTGACCACGGATTGATTCCGCAGTCAACCCGGCCGTTCGGCATATCGGGTGTCGTCACCGACGCAGGTGACGTGCATTGCCGCGCGGATTACGGCGGAATCGTACCGTAACGATCACGGCGACTATGACCATGGCGAGCAGCAGTGTGGCGGCGACCGTCGCTGCCACAAGGAGCCGCATAATTCCGTTGGAACGTTCCATGTGCTCCTCCTTCGGCTCAGGAGCGCGAATGAATACGGAAGGAGGAGGTAAGAACGCTCAAACCAGATAAATTGACCACCCAGCCGGCTCCTGCTGTCGGAGATATTCCGCATAGCGGGCGGGGTGGTCAATTACGCGATTGCGTCAAAAATCAGCGACCGGTGCCGCCGTAGACCACGGCTTCGACCTGATCGGCGTCGAGGCCGTAGGCGGTGTGCAGCGCGCGCACGGCGTCGTCAAGCTGGTCGAGCGGGACGAGCGCCGCGATGCGGATCTCGGATGTGGAGATCATCAGCACGTTGATGCCCTTGTCGCTCAGAGCGGTGAAGAACTTGGCCGCCAGGCCGGAATGGGTCTTCATGCCAACGCCCACGACCGCGACCTTGCCGACGCTCCTGTTGATGTCGAACGACTTGTAGCCCAGCTCGTCATGCTTGTCGATCAGCACGTTCTCGACTTCCTTGACGGTGGATTCCGGCACGGTGAAGGAGATCTCCGCGGTGCCCACGGACGCGCCGGCCTGCACGATCATGTCCACATTCACACCGGCCGTCGCCAGCTCGGTGAACACTTTCGCCGCCATGCCGGGCTCGTTCGGAACGCCGCGCACGGTGGCCAGCGCTTCGCTGCGGTCGTGCGCCACCCCGGAGATGACCGGGGCTTCCGGGCCGAGGTCGGGGAACAGGTCACCCATGGATTTGCTGTTGTTGTCGCTCATGTTCTTTCGCCTTTATATTTGTGTGAACGGTAAATCAGGTCTCGAATATGTCGTATGTCAGTGGACGACATCAGTCGATGTTGGGCAGGCTGCGCGGGTCGACTCCGTCGGGCACGATCAGCGTGCCGGGACGATGCGAGAAGGAGCTGCGCACGTGAAGCGGCATGTTGAACCGCTGCGCGTACTCCACGCAGCGCAGTGCCAGCACCTTCGAACCGCAACTGGACATCTCCAGAATCTCGTCGTAGCCGATGACCGGAATGCGACTGGCCTTTGGCACGATGCGCGGATCGGCGGTGAACACGCCATCCACGTCGGTGTAGATCTCGCAGATGTCGGCGCCGAGCGCCACGGCAAGCGCCACGGCCGACGTGTCGGAGCCGCCGCGGCCGAGCGTGGTGGCGTCTCCCTTGGCGTTGATGCCCTGGAAACCTGCGACGATGGCCACGTCTCCGAGCGACAGCGCGTTCTGCACGCGGTCGGGCTTCACGGCCTTGATGTGCGCGGCGCCGTAACGGGTGTCGGTGAAGAATCCGGCCTGCTGACCGGTGAACGAATGCGCACGGTCCCCGGCGGCGTGAATGGCCATGGCGAGAAGGCTCATGGAGATGCGCTCACCGGCGGTCATCAGCATGTCCATCTCGCGCTCGGGCGGGTTGGAGTCGATGCTCAGCGCTTGGTCGATCAGGTCGTCGGTCGTGTCTCCCATGGCGGAGACGACCACGGCCACCCTGTTGCCCTTTTTCTTGGTCTCGACGACGCGCTTGGCCACGCGCTTGATCGATTCGGTATCGGCGACCGACGAGCCGCCGTACTTCTGCACGATGAGAGCCACTGCTGTCCTATCTTCTCGCGGAATGCATCTGCGTCAATACTACGCAAGCGGCACGATTATAGGAATTTCGGCACTGCCGCGCACGCGTGCGCCGCCATGCGGACAGGAACGGCCGCGCTGCGGGCGCAGGTATCCGGGCGATGATTCGCGTCGGCGGCGCCGGGACGGGCCGACGCTGGCAGCCTCGTTTATGCTTCGCGGCGACCTGTGAGGGCCCGACCGAGCGTGACCTCGTCGGCGTATTCGAGGTCGCTGCCGACGGGCAGACCGCTGGCGAGCCGGGTGACCTTGATGCCGAGCGGGCTGAGCAGACGACTCAGGTATGTCGTCGTCGCCTCGCCTTCGATGTTGGGGTCGAGTGCGAGGATGACTTCCTTGACCTCGTCAGTCTTGAGGCGGTCGAGAAGCTTGGGGATGTTGAGGTCGGCCGGTCCGACGTTGGCCATCGGATTGATGGCGCCGCCGAGCACATGGTATTGGCCGCGGTATTCACGGGTGCGCTCGATGCTCATCACGTCCTTCGGCTCTTCGACCACGCAGATCACCCCGTGGTCGCGTCTCGGGTCGGCGCATACCGGGCACGGACTGACCTCGCACACGTTTCCGCAGATGTCGCAGAACCGCACTTTTTCCTTGACTTCCGTGATGGCGTCGACCAGCTTGCCCGTCTCCTCGTCGGAGGCCGACAGCAGATAGAAGGCGATGCGCTGCGCCCCTTTCGGGCCGATACCGGGCAGTCCGGCAAATGCGTCGATGAGTCGCTGTATCGCGCCGTCATATGCCAAAGCCATTGGTGTGCTCACTCCGAATCATGTTTGTTGACGTGCTGGATGTTCCTGGGGTTCTTGGGGTCGTCGGGGCCGTATTCCTCCACCGGCTTGACGACTTCGAAGAACTGCTTGACGTCGTCGAGACTCATCGTCTCGGGCGAGCCAAGTGAAACGTCATTCATCGAATATTCGTCGTCTTCCGGCGCCACGGTCGGCATGGGAATGTCCTCCTGCGCATACGGGTCGGCTCCGGCGAACGGATCGGTGTCGTCATACGCAGGGCGGGATGCTCTCTGACCGGCCGCGGCACCGGGAGTCTGCTGCAGATGCGTCGTTCCCGGTTCGACTCCGGGGTTTTCCGGGCGCCCGGGTGCAGCCAAGTCGTCGGAAGGCCCTTGGAGAGCTGCTGGGGAGTCTGCGCTTGGCGCGGCGATGCTCGACGAAGCGGAAGCGACTGATGACGGCATGCCAGCCCAGGGGTCTTCCGCGGACATGGACTCCGGCACGGCGATGGGGCCAGGGTTGGTGCGCTCGGAGTCCTCTCGCGACTGTGACTTCGCATGGGCAACGTTCTGAGGTGTGCCGGGCGCGTCGCCACCGCGTACACCGTCAACGGGCATACTGTTACCGCCGTCGTTGGCCCACGGGTCGGTGTCGTCGCTCAAATCCGGCACGGCGATGTGTTTCGCGTGATGGCCCTCATCTTGCGGAGCATTCCGTGAAACATCCCGTGAAACATCCCGTGAAACATTGTGAGACGCATCATCAGTCGGTGACCAAGCGTCGCCAGCCCCCGCTTCCGGGAGCGCCCACGGATCCACTGCCGACTGCGCGTCCGCACGCGAGGTATCCTGTGCGACCGCCCGGTTATTGTCGCGGTCATGAGCCACTGTCGCGTCCGGCGCGTCGGGTACGGCTCGATGGACTTCATCCGTATCAGCCGATGCGGTGTCGCCGCTTTCGGGAGGAGTCTGCGGCTCCTTGGCATTGTTGCCGACGCTCATCGCCCCCAATGATGCACTGAGACTTGCTTTGACGATCTGGGCACTGATGCGCTGCTGCTCGTCTGCCGGCAGCTGGCCGAACGGCGGCGCGACCTGCCCGTCGGCCATCTTCTTGGTGGGCGCGAGCTGCACTTGGTCGCCGAACGCCTTGCGGGTCTCAGCGCGCATGATCTGCACCACGTTGCGGGTTCCGCCGACTTCCTCACCAGCGACGGCCTTCGCGAAGGCATACTTGCTCAGCGCCTTGTCGAACTTGATCCACAACGTGCCTTTTCCGCCTGGCTCGTGCTGTTCCAAGTGGATGCGCGGCACCTTGCTGCGGTTCACGTACGCGGCGACGTCCGCCGGCAATCCGGCGACCAGTGCATCCCAGCGTTCGTCCGGCGTGCGGTCGTCGCCCTGCGGAGAGGATTGCGCGGCTGTCGGCTCACCGGCCGGCGGTACTCGAGAGGCGGACGGTGCTTGAGCGACGGGAGACGGGGCACCGGCTTGCGCATCCGCTGTTGCAGGCGCTTCCGCCATAGTGGGCGCTTCCGTCTGGAGTGCGCGATCAGGTTGGGTGCCGGTGGTTCGGCTCGGTGACGTATTCGTCTGGCTTGTCGCCGATTGGCGAGCGTCCGTCTGCTGGTTGCGAGCGGATCCGATGAATCCTCCCCTGCGCGGAGTCGTCCCGCCTGACCGGCTCTCGGCGATGCCGCCTGTTCGCGCATTCACTCCTGCAGCTCCGCGGCCAGTACCTGCAGAGTCCGCCCCGGGCGCAGTGCCGCCCGCGGCCGACGCGACATCCAGTCCCTCTCGCCCGGCAAGTAAGCGCGCGGCGAGCAATTCGAGCCGCATGCGCGGAGAAATCGCCCCGGTCATAGACCCCAGGGTGGTATTGATGGTTTCTGCCATCGACGTCAACGCACCCAAGCCAAGCGACGACGCCTGCCTACGCAGGTCGTCCATGTCCTCGGCCTCGGCAGCATCGGAAAGCACGCTTTCTGCCTGAGCGCCGCCCAATGTCAGCACCAGCAGATCACGCACCCGCGCCAGCAGATCCTCGACGAACCGACGCGGGTCGAATCCTCCCACCACGACTTTCTGCACCACGCCATACAGCGCTTCGCCGTTACGCGCGATGACGGCGTCCACGGCCTCGCCGATCAGCGCCTCCGGCGTGAAGCCGAGCAGCGCCACGGCGGCGTCGTGGGCGATCACGCCGTCAACCGCGCCGACCATCAACTGATCGAGCACCGACAGAGTGTCACGCACCGAACCGCCGCCGGCGCGCATCGCCAGCTTGAGCACGCCGGGTTCCGGCTTGATGCTTTCCTTGGCGCAAATCTCCTCCAGATACGGTCCCATGACCTCCTGGGGAACCAGCCGGAACGGGTAATGATGGGTACGCGAACGGATGGTGCCGATCACCTTGTCGGGTTCGGTGGTCGCGAAGATGAACATCACATGGTCCGGCGGTTCCTCGACAATCTTCAGCAACGCGTTGAAACCCTGCTGGGTGACCATGTGCGCCTCGTCAAGAATGAAAATCTTATAGCGATCCCGAGCGGGGGCGAATCCGGCGCGCTCTCGCAGTTCACGGGCGTCGTCGACGCCATTGTGACTGGCCGCGTCGATTTCCACCACGTCGATGGAACCTGGACCGCCAGTGGCGAGGTCCTTGCAACTGGCGCATTCCCCGCATGGATGCGAGGTCGGCCCCTTGGCGCAGTTGATGCACCGCGCGAGGATACGCGCGGAACTGGTCTTACCGCAGCCACGCGGCCCGGAAAACAGGTACGCATGCGTGAGCTTGCCGCTGTCGAGGGCCCGCATCAGCGGAACAGTGACCTGATCCTGACCGATGACCCCCTCAAACGTGTCCGGTCGATAACGTCGATACAGTGCAAGTGCCATAAGCTCCAACCTATCGCAACCCGGCTATTTCCGGGTGTCTTTCCCTATTGTCCCCATTACTTGCGCACGCATCGGGGGCTTGCCCAGATGATGCCGCCGCAGCGACGTTTGCGGACTCGTCAACGTCAATCGTTGGCCTGTCGACCGAAAGACGCCGGACAGGCAGGCTCCGCTCAGGCGGACTCGCCGGTCAGATGAATTCGCCGGTCACCGGGTCACGCCCGTCGCGCTCGATCGCCGCCATGATATGCTCCTCGCTCCGGCTGTCATGCCAGTGGGCGACCGCAGGCGGGACCAATACGCGCAACGCCTTGGCCTGCGCGGTGACGGTCACTGGAAGATGCCCGACGTACTCCCCATCGGCCATCAGCACCGGAGGCTCGTCTCCCTCGTGGGCGCGGGTTATCTCCACCTGGCGCACACGCTTCCAGCTGAATATCTGGCTGGCGAGCAACCTCCCGTTATAGGCGTTGGACAGCGCTTTGGCACATTGGCCGACATTCGGCTTGCAGTTCAGCCACACCAGATCCAGCATTCCGTCATCAAGCAAGGAGTACGGAGACACCTCCAGTCCGCCTCCGATGTACCGTGCATTGGCGACTGTGAGCATGGGGGCGATGATGTCGTGTTCCTCCACCGTGCCGTCCGACAGCGTGGCCTTGACGTGATAGCCGTACTGTTTCATGCGGGCGATCTCCACCAGCACCGCCGCAGCGTATCGCGCTGACCCTCCGGGAAGGCGCGAATGGTTGGCCCGATCGTTGATGCTTGCGTCAAGCCCACAATTAAGCATCCCCGCATAGTATCGGTCGATCAGCCCGTTCACCGGGCGGCCTTCCTCATCCACCACGGGCTCACCGGACTCGCCATGCACCATGCAGGCGATCTCCGTCGAGCGCACGCGTCCCATATCGACATCCAGATAGGTGCCGCATGCGATGGCGCCGACGATGCCTTCCACCGCGGTTTTGACCCGGTTGACGGGCAGTTTCAGACCTCGCGCGAAATCATTGCCCGAACCGACCGCCACAATGCCGAGCGGGATGCCGCTGCCGCAGACGGCGTTGGCCCCCAAGGCGATCATGCCGTCGCCGCCTACGACCACCAAGTAGTCGTATAGGGCGCGGTTCTCGCGAGCGGCCGTCAGCGAATCATCAAAGCTGGTGCCGGTCAGATCCATTACGTCGAATCCATGCCGCTGTCCGGCTTCGGCCAGCATCGTGAATACCTGTTCGCCCACGACGGCACCCCACCCCTTGTTTGAGACGGGATTGCCGATCAACGCCACCATTGTCTTCGCTTCGCCCATACGTCAAACATAATGCATCAACGGCATTCCCCGCCAGTACAGGCTCCGCAATCGGTCTCGGCATCGGCATCAATGCTGTCTGCCCACACCCGCCGCGAGTGGCCTCATCGACTATTCACAGCTGATGGGCCCGGCGCGGGAACGCTGGCTGACACGTGACATGAATGGCAGGCGCAGCGGCACGGACACCGTCACGACGATGTCATCTCCCTCGACGGCGCACGACTCCAGTTGCGCGTCATTCTCTGCCGCGGCACGCCGCCCTACGGCACACGGATCGGATGCGCCACCAGACCAGTACGCCGACGCCGCCGACAATGCCGTGGCATCGGCAGCGCTCCGCGCACGCGACCGGCAGAGCAGCGCGCCTCCGACCGACGCGACGGTCGCTATCAGTGCGGCCGCGAGCGCGATCAGCATCACGCAGGCCATCGTTCCCGACCCTTCATCGGATTGCATCAGCCGCGAGCAATAGGCTCGCACGGGCGATGGTCTCCTAGGTTGAATTCGTTGCGCCATCGTGTTTTCCTTTCGTCGCTATTCCACCGCATCAGAGGCAAGCTGCGCAGGGGGAGCTTGACCACCCCAGTAGCTGCGCGACAGCCTCCGCCAGCGGGAGGGCAAGACGGCACAGTCGCTCCGTGACAGCCCTCCGGGCCCTGCAATTACAGACATGCTACGCATGCCGCCCATTGGGTTCACTGACGTTCACCCCTCGCCTACAAACAGCTCTGCTGTTTGCTCACGGATCGGCCCGCCAGCGAGGGCAAGACGGACTTAGGCATCACCGCCATCCTGTGGCCGAGCCGGTTACTTTGACGGGTAGAACGCCGAATGGATCCGGCAGCACGGGGCATTGCGCCGTCACGCGTATCGAATGGCCATCATCAGCGACCGACACCACCGCGCCTTCGCCCGCGATGCCACTCGCCACGGCGTTGACGGACATCCCCGCTCCCGATAGGCCGCCTTCCCTCGTCACCAGTTCGCGAACTACGGCCGACGCGGCATCCTGGCATCGCATGGACACCGTGACCGTTCTCGTCAGGCAGAGCAACACCATCGCCACCATGGCCACAGCGGGAAGCACCACCGCGAACTCCGCAGTGGCGGCTCCACTGTCAGCATGTGACATCGTCGCCATCGTGAATGCCCGTCATCCCACACTCAACGACTTCTTGACGATGTTGGTCAGCAACGTCTTGATGGTGTCCGATTTGAGCAACGCGACCAGCACGGCCGCGAAGCCCGTGGCTGCGACCAGCACCACCGCGTACTCCGCGGTGGTGGCCCCTTCCTCTGGCTCCGCGCTCAACGTGCGCAGCCGTGCATCCAACAGGCAAATGCCCCGCCGCGCCGACGCCCCCATGTTGCCCACCGTACGTGTCATCGCCGCAATAGGCCCGGTACGTCCGTCAATGGCAATCATCGTCTCCTCGATATTCATGACAATCCTTTCTCGACTGGCCTTGCCCAACTACAAGGCACTTTCCACTGTGCCTCATCAGGCCCGCCCACCATCGGGTTTTCGGGCAATGTGGTCGAAGGCTGCCGAGTTATCCACAATGCGGCGTGTCATCCACACATTATGTGGATGACAGACGACCGTGCAGCATTCTTCACCGACCATCGGGTGGCGTCGCCACCAAGTTCATCCCACGAACGCCATCACCGAGGGGAGTATGCCTAGAAACACGAACGCCGGCAGCATGCACAATCCCGTGGGCAGCAGCAGTTTCACCGACAGAGACGCCGACTCCTGCTCGATCGCGGTTCGCTCGCCTTCCGTCCACTGCTCCGAAGCCGTCGTCAGAGGGCCGATCGGCGAAACACCACGAGTCCACGATGGCTCCAACACGCCCCGAAGGATTGCCGAAGTCTCCGCATAATCACCGAAATCGGCGGCATTCCAAGCATCCTTCCATGACGATCCGCGGTGCAGAGCGTCCGCAACCGCACACAGCCCGCCGCCAAGAGCCCCTCCGACAGCCTCACCCACACCCTCCAGAGAACGCGTGACGGACATGCCTGACCGCAGCGACACCGACAACAGTCCAATCAGCAACGGCAACGACACAGCAGCACCCCCTTCTCCCGCAACATCGGACGGCATGCCAGTCAAGCGGCCCGACCGTGCCGAGTCCGGCCATATCATCAATGCCATCAACACCATGACGGCGCACGCCATCGCGTTCCACATCACCCCACCCCTTAATGTTCATGACGGCAATCAGACGGTATCAACGTTCGTGCCGGTGTTCCGCATCATCGATGACATCCACAGCAGTCCCAGCGCGTAGCCTGCGCCGCCCACCGCCAGGCACGCATTGCCCTGCGCGGAGCCGAACAGTACCTGCACCGGGCGAGCGCCCAGCAGCTCTCCCAAACCTATGGTGACCAACGGCAACGCGCCCAACAGCGCCGCCGTCGCGCGCGGAACCGCGAAAGCACTGCGTCGGGAATCATGCAACAGCCTGGAAATCCGATGGTTCTCGCCGACCACATCCAGACAATCGGCAAGGGAGCATCCTGACCGCTCGCACATCGCACAGGCCACGGCGAGTTCGAAGGCGACATGTTCGGCCTGGGCGGCGCTCTCCCCCGGCATTCGCTGTCGCATCAGCAGCCGTTTCAACCGGCTTGCGGTCAACGGCACCCCTGCGAATCCGCTCCCGTCGACATCGGCAAGAACATCTGAGATCATGCCGCCGGCCCGAACAGACGAACTCATATGCGCGATCACGCCGGACAGCCCCATCACACGGCCATTACGGACGGCATCACCGGCACCGGTCTTTCGCCCTGCTCGCGGCACCCTCGAAGAGACCGGCAACAGGGCACGGCCGCGAGGGGCATACGGCCACAGCATCCATGCCAGCACGACCATCAGCGCGACGCATCGCGGCAACCCACCCACGCTCATATGTCTCACCTCACATGCCTCATTCACATGATCCATCTCACATGCCCCATCGCCCGGTGAAATCATGCCAGCGCGGGCATGGCATCATGGCGCCCTCACCGTCCCACAACGCCACCACGTCGCCGGACAACACTCCGTCGCGCATGCCGAGGCACCCGATCTGGGCGATTCTCCGGCGACCATGATGCCGCTCAAGATGCAGCATCACGTCGAACGCCCCCTCCGCCAGCATCGTCAACGTATGCGCGTCAAGGCCGGCCAGCATGCCCAGCGCGATCAATCGCGCCGGCACCCGGTCAATGCCATCTGCGTGCAATGTGGTCATACCGCCAAGGTGGCCCGAATTGAACGCGCGCAGCAGATCGGCGATTTCCTCGCCACGGCATTCGCCCAGTACCACCCGATCCGGTCTCATGCGCAGGGTCGCCTTGACCAGCTCCGGCAGTCCTACGGCTCCGGCGCCTTCCACATTCGCCCCTCTCACCACCATCGACACATGGTTGCCGCGTCCGAGATCCCCCAATTCCCGAACCTCCTCAACGGTGACGATACGGTCCAATGAATCGCATTCCGCAAGCAGCGCTTTCAGCAGCGTGGTTTTGCCGCTGCCCGTGCCGCCGCTAATCAGCACTCGAGCCCGGTTCTTCACCAGATTCCGCAGCAACGTCAGCCAGTCCGGCGGGAACATCCCAGCATCACGCAATCCGGTCAATCCAAGCAACCGCCGATCCGGAAAACGAATCGTCACCGCCGCGCCCTGCGCGACCAGTGGCGCGATCACCGCGTGCACGCGAATCCCGTCCTCGCTCGACGCGTCCGCAATCGGGCAGGCGTCGTCAAGACGCCGTCCCAATTGCGCACACAGCCGCACCGCATATTCACGCACTATTCGCGGCGTGCGCAACGGCATAGGCAACCGGCACTCCGTCATTCCTCCGCCTCGGTCCGCCCACACCCTTCCCTCGCAGGTGATCGCGACATCGGTGACCGTTGGATCGCGTGCCAGCGCATCCAACGGCCCAAATTCAATCATGGGACATCACCTCCCAACCCCGTCTCGATGGCACCGACGACTGCATCCACCGCCTTGCGGCTGCTCTTGCCGATAGCCCGGATGCCCAGCCCCTCCAGCACATCGCCATGCAGCCCGCGGTCCGGAGCCACCACCCCGGCCAGCTCCTCATGCAGATACTCCGATGCCTCGTGCGCGTCGACCATGCCGCCGCGGCGCGACAGTCCGCGGGGCACGACACCGACCATAATCGGGCGCGACTCCCCTTGCCGTATCATCATCGCCCTCGCCGCCCGAGCACGCGCCAGACCGAGCACCGTCAGCTCGGCCAATACCACCTGACGGCACTGTCGCAGCATCGGCAGCGAATGCAACGCGCTCGGAGCCCCGATATCGACGACCACCACATCATTGGCCTGCGCCAGCGCCTCAAGTACGGCAGAGACCGTCCATGGCTCAGGATCCGAACCGTTCCAAGGTTGACTGGCGAGCACCCCCACGCGCTCCCATTGCGGCAACTCGCCATTCAGCGCCGCACCTTCCGTTTTCCCGAGTGGTATATCGACTGTTTGAAATCGCAGGCCCGGCTCGTTTTCGATGCCCAGCAGCACGTCGATGCCTCCGGCCGCGAAATCGCAGTCGACCAGTGCGCACTGCAACTTGCGCTGGGCCAAGCGCCATGCAACCATCGCCGCGAACACGCTGGTTCCCGCTCCCCCGGACGCGGAAGAGAACACCACTGTATTACGGCATCCTGCATGCGTCAGCGTGCCGATCGACTGATTGCCGTCCACGGATGAGACTGGGCTCGGGCATACGACTCGCGGCATGGTCATGGGCTTGCGCGCACGCATCCGATGGCTTGCAGCATCCGAGTCAAGCCGGGAAACCTGCGCAGCCGGCCTTCGCCAAGCGTCCGGGGAGGCCCGGCGAGGCGGCATGGGAACCTGCCGCGACGCCGCTGCACCCGGCGGAGCGGCGGCGCCCATCTTCTGAACTGTAACGTTGTGTGTCATATTCCGATTGAAACGAATAGCGCCACAGCGGCGCAACGTGAGGCGACAATGTGGTCGAAGGCCCGCGACTTATCCACATCACGGCGTGTCATCCACAGTTTTTGTGGACAGACGACGCCTAGATGGGCATATTCGCGTGATATGGAACCGTCTCCACTTAGCATCCAGTCGAAAACACCCGGCAGCGGAGTCGGGAAGAATCCGAGCCAACCTCTCTGCAACCTTCGCCCGTGCGCATCTCGCCGAACGTCGCATACCCCGCGCTCACGAACGCCCATCGCGCCTACGATCATCTCTGCCGGTCAGTCGGTCACGGCAAACATTGACCAGAACCCACCCGCCCGTCATAACCACCGGCGTGCCACACCAGAGGAAAAACACACAGAAAATGCATTGTGTGGCTTTCCCGCAGGCCTCACAATGAAATGTGAACCCTCACATCGCATGGTGTGGTACAGCACAAATCATGAGAACCGCCATTTTCCAACAATCCCAGAAGCACCCCAATATCCTCCCCGGCCACACCAGCCTCAAAACCGCATAAAATCACGTGGTGTGGTACAGCCCGCCGCCAACTGCCGTCCGCCACCACCATCGCCACCGCAACACGGGCCGAAATCGCCGCAATCCGCGATTCGGCGAAGAATATCGTTTCGAAGGCCAAAGCCCGGTGATTGCGAGTTCGGCGCCAGAAAAGGCCGGGCCGAACGATCACGCTGCCCCATCAACACACCGGCAATGCACCCGGGTAAGGCACACTTTTGACCACTTAGCCCAATGATTGCACACAGGAAGTCACGCGGAACAGCAGGAGCCAACGGTCCGAACCCCAACCCGAGCCAAGCCCACCCTCGCCATTAGACCGCCGCACATGGAAAAACCCGCCGGAGCGGGTTTTTCCTGCAAGTCCATCTTGAGCAGATCGCTGCACAACCTCATCGTCGTAACGGTAAGTCTTTCCATTGCCCGTTCAACGTAACAGTCCTTCGTGACCATACACTATTGTGGGCCTGCTCTTAAGTTGTCCTTGCACTTCATAATCTAGGCGCAACACCGCGATACCGCAACTCACCCAACTACGTTGTGCGATTTTTTGCGCAAGTGTTCGATACCGCTCAATTATGACGGAAAACTGTCACCTCATGTTCCTATCGGACGGGTTCGTTGTTCACTTGTGTGCGGAACCGACGACCCATCGGCGTGTCGCCGTACCATCACCCGACACCCCATCCGTACGAAAATGGTAAACAACCGCTGAATTTCTTACACGCCGCATAGGAAACTGCCATATTCTCGCATAAAGTTATATACATGGCACAAACATTTGACGCACCTTCAAAGGCTATCCTGCGCAGCCAAATCGCCGAGCACATAGCCGAGACAGACAAACCCGACAAGCGCGAGCCGCAAGCCGGCGAAGAGCCGCTGCCCGCGGATCGCTATTTCGACCGAGAACTCAGCTGGCTGAAGTTCAACCAGCGAGTCCTCGAACTCGCCGAGGACGAAGACCAGCCGCTGCTGGAACGCTGCAATTTCGCCGCGATCTTCGCCTCCAACCTCGATGAATTCTTCATGGTCCGCGTCGCCGGCCTCAAGCGCCGTATCGACACCGGCATCGCCGTCACCGCGGCCAGCGGCCTGAGCCCCCGCCAGCAGCTGCGTGCCATCAGCGAGCAGGCGCACCGCTTGCAGAACGAGCACTCGCACTACGTCACCGAGAAGCTGCTCCCCGCCCTCGCTGACGAGCACATCGTACTGCTCAGCTGGGACCGGCTCACTACCACCGAGCAGGAACGTCTCTCGCGCTACTACCGCCAGCAGGTCTTCCCCGTGCTCACGCCGCTCGCCGTCGACCCCGCGCACCCGTTCCCCTACATTTCCGGCAACTCGCTGAACCTCGCGGTGCTGGTGGAGAACCCGAACTCCGGCAAATCCCACTTCGCCCGCGTGAAGATCCCCGGCAACATGCCCCGCCTCGTCCCCGTCGACGACCTGACCGACGAGGAGAGCCGCGAGGAGCGCTTCGGGTTCATCACGATGGAGAACCTCATCATCGCGCACCTCGAATCCCTGTTCCCCGGCATGATCATCAAGGAGGCGCGCTCGTTCCGCGTCACCCGCAACGAGGACATCGACGTCGAAGAGGATGACGCCGAGAACCTGCTCAACGCGATGGAGAAGGAGCTGCTGCGCCGCCGCTTCGGACCGCCGATCCGCCTGGAGATCTCCGACGCGACCAGCCCGTTCCTCTCCCAGCTGCTCGCCGACCAGCTCGGCGTCAACCCGGAAGAGGTCTACCGCCTGCCCGCGCCGCTCGACTTCACCGTACTATTCGAACTGCAGTCACTCGACCGCCCGGACCTCAAGAACCGCCCGTTCATCCCGACCACGAACCGTCAGATCGCCGAAGTCGAATCGAGTCGCGCACAGGACATCTTCGCCGCGATCCGCGAGCGCGACATCCTGCTGCACCACCCCTACGATTCGTTCTCCACGTCGGTGCAGGCGTTCCTCGCCCAAGCGGCCGCCGACCCGCGCGTGCTGGCCATCAAGCAGACGCTGTACCGCACCAGCTCCAACTCGCCGATCATCGACGCGCTGATCGACGCGGCCCACGCCGGCAAGCAGGTGCTGGCGCTGGTCGAGATCAAGGCGCGCTTCGACGAGGACGCCAACATCGCCTGGGCCCGCAAGCTCGAACGCGCCGGCGTGCACGTCGTCTACGGCATCGTCGGCCTTAAGACCCACTGCAAGCTCATCGAAGTCGTCCGCCAGGAGCAGGACGGCCTCAAACGCTACTGCCACGTGGGCACCGGCAACTACAACCCGAAGACCGCCCGCCTGTACACGGACCTCGGCCTGCTCACCTGCGACCCGGTGGTCGGTCAGGACCTGACCCGCCTGTTCAACCAACTGAGCGGCTACGCGCCGAAGTCCAGCTTCCACCGCCTGCTGGTCGCCCCGCGCACCGTGCGTACCGGCCTGATTCAGCGCATCCGCCGCGAGGAGGACGCCGCCAAGGCCGGCAAGGAAGCCTGGATCAAAATCAAGGTCAACTCGCTCGTCGACGAGAAGACCATCGACGCGCTGTACCGCGCCAGCCAGGCCGGCGTCAAGATCGACATCGTCGAGCGCGGCATCTGCGCACTCAAGCCCGGCGTGCCCGGCATGTCCGACAACATCCGCGTGCGTTCGATCCTCGGCCGGTTCCTGGAGCACAGCCGCATCTACGCCTTCTGCAACTCCGACGGCCCGCAGATCGGCGAAGGCCCCATCTCCGGCCCGGAAGTGTGGATCGGCTCGGCCGACCTGATGCACCGCAACCTCGACCGCCGCGTCGAGGCGCTGGTCCGCGTCACCGCGCCCGAGCAGATCGACGAGCTAATTCGCTATGTGGACCTGCAGATGTCCGACTCCACGGCCTCCTGGCACATGCAGCCCGACGGCACGTACATCCATCATTCGCGCGACGACGAAGGCCGCCCGCTGGTGGACAGCCAGGAATATCTCATCCGCAAGCACCAGCGCCGCCCGCGCACCAACAACTGACATGGCACCCGGCCGGGCGCCCGATAAGGCATCCGGCACGAGCCTCGTGCACCGCATCTTCCGCAAGACAAGCGGCGCACGAGGTACAGTAGGTGCATAAGCCGATGGCCGACCCGCAAGGGTCGGCCATCGTCATTACAGACGAGAAACAACGTAGTCATGCAGCCGGTGAGGCATAATGGAAGGGTGAGTGGTGAGGTGAAAATCGTAGAAGCTGCAGGCGCGGTGCTGTATCGCCGCAATACTGATTTTCAAGGATGGATGAAGTTCTCGGACGACGGGCGGCAGACGTCCGCGGCATCCCGACTGGCCGACTTCGATACGCTTGAAGTGTGCATCGTGCACCGGCCAAAATACGACGATTGGAGCTGGCCGAAAGGCAAGCTGGAGCTCAACGAGACCCACCGCCATGCGGCGGTACGCGAGGTCAGCGAAGAGACCGGAGTGCCGGTCGCGCTCGGACCGTTCCTCGGCGAAATCGAATACCCGCTTGCCGAGGAAGGCAAGAAAACCCGCCGTTCCAAGGATCGAACCGTCGACACGAAGCACATTCTCTTCTGGATGGCAAGGCCGATCGACCCCGAGGACGCCGTGCGGCGGGCCGACGCGTTCGGCCCCGTGCATCGCGCTGACGTGGGCGAGATCGACAGCGTCATGTGGGTGAGCGTGCAGCGCGCGCGGCGTATGCTCACCCATTCGACCGACCGCGATATTCTCGCGTTGTTCGTCGACCGTGTGGAGGAAGGCGCGCTGGACGGCGACATGCTGCTGCTGGTGCGTCACGGCAAGGCCGAGCCCCGCAAGCAGTGGACGGGTACCGACGACAAGCGTCCCATCACGCCGCGCGGAGCGTCGATGGCGTATTCGCTCGACCGTGAGCTCGCCTGCTACAATCCCACGCGGCTGGTCACCTCGCCGTGGCTGCGCTGCCAGCAGACCATACAGATGCTGTCATGGCAGACCGGATTGCCGCTGCATACGGCCGAACCGCTCACCGAGGACGCGTTCGCCGCCGATCCGGAAGCGGCGTGGCAGTGCTTCCACAAGGAGCTGAAAAATACGTTGCAGCGTCACAGTGCGACCGCGGTCTGCATGCATCGTCCGGTCATCGGCGGTATTTTCGGGCATCTGCGCGAACTGTGCGCAACGAAATCGCTGATGAAACGGCTGATTCCGTCCTCGCCGTACATGCCGACCGGCACCGCCATCGCGCTGTTCGTGGTACCCTGCGGTGACACCGTTTCCATCATCGACATTCAGAAGGTCACGCCACTTGTCTACTAGCATGCATCTTGGTTCAGGCTCCGTCGTTCCCAGCCGCACGGGATTCACGCCGACCGGCTCGCCGCGGCCATCGCGCCCCGGGCAGATCGACCCCGGTCTCATCGAGGGCATCGCCGGAGGCGCCGATCCCAGCGTGGTCAGCGAAATGAGTCACGCATCGGCGGCCGCTCTGCTCGACCGCGTGCATCACTCCGCTGATCCGCAGGTTGTGGAACGGGTGCTGACGCTGGTCGACCGCGAAGGCGTGGACATGATCGCCGAACTGTGGAGCCGGTCGGAACCCGACTCGCTGCCGGGCATCATGTGGCGGCTGTACACGTTGCGCTCATGGATGCGGCGCGACCGCGATCTGATCTCGCGGCTGTGGCGGCTCGGCGAACCGGTGGCGACCGCCGCGTCGGCCATCGCAGGCGTCGACCAGGCACCCACCGAAGCGGACATCACACATACGGCAGATTCGATTCTCGCAGGCGCGTTCACCGGCGATTTCGCCGTGGCTCTGGAGAGGGCGAGCGCGTTCGTCGACGTGGTGGCGCAGGGATTGCGCGTCGAAGCGCGGCACATGGTGCGGCAGGCCGAGGCCAAGGCCGGCTCCGAAACCGCGACCGCCGCAGACCTGGCCGAAGTCCATGTCATGCGCTCCCGCAGCGTCAAGCTGATGCACACCGCCGGCAATCTCATCGCCACGTCCAAGGATTTCCGCCACGGAGCGCAGCTGTGGCGTCGCGGCAAACTGGACTGAGCCGGCGCAACACGCGGACAGCGTAACAGGGCAAACCCGGATATACTGATATCCGCGTCGGGCCATGCATAGCCCCGGGCTCCATTTTTTGCCGCTGCGAGCGGCCTTTGCGCCGACAGGCGCTTTCGTGGTTCGGCGCATTCTCTTTTTCTTTCTCACCCCGTTGAATCCGCAACACGCTGCTGCTGATGGGACGAGACGTACAGCAGACAGCGGAAACCGTAGGCGAGTACAAGCCAACCGACGAGCCAGAAAGACCGTAGCCCGCAGGCCATCCTCAACTGCAGGCCCGAAGGGCTGTCGCGCAGAGGCTGTGCCAGCGGGTCCCGCGTTTAGTCGGCGGGGTGTATGTGGATGATGCGGAGGATGAGCCGCTCAACGATGTTGTGGTGGTGGAGAACAGCACGGTCTTTCCGGCTCCGGCGAACGAACGCAGCACATCGGCGACCACGGCGGACAGGATGTAGCCGACCACGTCCGGCAACCCCTGCAGCGAATAGTACGGCAGCAGCGCATCCCACGAGAAGCCGTGGGCGATGTACTGCGGCACATCATTCAGCCCCGTCGCGCTCATGGAGTCCTCGACACCCCATTCACCCTACGCATCGTCGGTGGCCAGCAGACCGATCGGCGACAGCTCGACTATACGGAACTGGGCATGTGGCGGAATTTCACCCACTGCGGCGTGCTGTACGCGCATGTGCCGGAGGTCGATCCGCTCGCGTCGCCGCCTGCGCCACGGGATGCCGCAGGCGCCACGGCGGAGCCAGCAACGGCGGCTGATCCCGACATGTCGGCCGAAGCGGTGCGCGCCCGCATCGAGGCCGCCCGCATCAAGGCGGAAAACGAACTCATCGACCACATCCGATCCCACTCGGACGCCATAGGCTTCCCCGGCGAGCTGGGAGTCAGCCGCGCCGTCAACGGCATCTGTCTGCGAGTGCTCACCACACGCGGTAATGGCGCCTTCGACCTGATCAAAGACGTGTCGGATTTCGTCGTCGCGTAAAATCGCGCTCTCAAAACTCGCAGATACAGCATGAATACACGCAAAAAGTGCTTGTATCCGCGAGTTTTGAGAGCGCCCCTGACGCTATTGCCGCACCAACGGCGGCATCGGCCGCCACTTCGGGTCGTGCATCAGCTTGTGCGAGTCCCGCCATCCCTTGGCGATCTGCACCAGCCCGGTGCGCACGTGCTCGCGGTCGACCGCGACCAGGCGAATAACCTCTTTCGCCACCGTGGCGGCCGTTCCCAGGGCGAACAGCACTGGCCGGTAGTCGCCGTGCACCATGAAGTACCGGGCCATGTACCCGCGGTTGCGCAGGATGTGGTACCGGTTCATGTCCGAGGTGGAGTTCAGCTGCCGCAATCCGGCTATGTCCCAGTTGCTGATGTCGCGCGTGCGCCGCATCACCACGTCGGGCACCACAATCGAGTTGGTGACCTTGCTGGCCAGATACCCGTACATCGTGTCGTCCCAGTAGATGAAGAACCGCGGGTCGGGGAGCCCAATCTTCTCCACGATGCGCCTGCGGAACAGCCCGCCCTCGAAGCACAGCGTGTTCATCACGCGGTACCCGGCGGAGCCGAATGCGGCCGGCGCGATCGGGTTCGGGATGCCCAGCGGCACGATGAAGTTGTACTGCCAGTAGAACGGCCCGCCGTCGAAATCGAGCTTGCCGCCCTGGATCACGTCATGGTCGCGACCCCATTTCGCGAGCTTCTCGATGCCGTCAGGCAGTACGGCGACGTCGTCGTCCATCACCCAGAACCATTCCGCCCCGAGATCGTACGCGACTCTTACTCCGACGGAAAACCCACCGGCACCGCCAAGATTGTCGGTTTGCGGAGCGTACACCACACGGCTCGTGCCACCTTTGCGGTCGGCGTCCGTCGTCCCCCACAGACCGTCGGCCTTCTCCCGGAATTCGTCGACCATGTCCTGCGTCTCGTCGGAGTGTTCGTTGTCGACGATGACGATGCGCCATGGCGCGACCGTCAGCTGCGCGAATGAGGCCAGGAGTTCCTCCAGCAACTGCTGGCGCTTATATGTCACCACGATGATGGCGAGCTTGTCGAACACCGCACGGGCATCACAGGTGTGCTCGACCGTGGCTTCCCCAGTTTTGTCGTTCCTGCAAGTCATACCTTTCATTGTGACACCGTTTATGTGAAGGAAAGTGATAGTCACAGGATTGCCACCAGACAACGCCATAATGTCATGCCGACGTTTCCGGCCGTGCAGCTACCGTTCAGAGAGTATGGAGGTGGGTCATGAGGGCGGCACCGCCCGGCGCGTGGTCAGTCGCCGGAGCGGCTTTCACCGGCGCTGCCGTCGCCGCTGCTCGACCCGCTGCCGTCGGACGAGTCCGGGGCCGGCTCGCCGGGCGCCTGCCCGCGCGTGACCGTCACCGTGTTCTCGGAGCCATCCCTCCACATAATCCAGTCCACGGCCGTATGGTCGTAGTCGTCCGCGTCATCGCCCGACGGGGTCAACGTGTAGCTGCCGACCGTCTCGCCCTTCTCGTCGACGATGATGTTCTCGTCCGTGGTTTTGACGTAGAACTGCTTCAGCAGATAGTTGGCTCCTTCGAACTCACCGGAGTTCAGCATCAGGCGGGCCCACCGCCCGCCGTCCAGCACCTCGGTGACCTTCAGGTCGCGCGAGAGGATAAACACACGCTTGCTGTCGCTCGACTCATCCCACTGGAAATACAGGGAACCGTCCGAGAACTGGCCGAAGTCCGTGAAGTTCACGTACTGGTCATCCTTCGTGTTGATGTTCAGCAGGTCGGTGACTTTTTTGGTCTTGCCCGTGCCTGCATCCAGAATCAGCAGCTTGTTGCCGTTATAGCTTTCAGAGGGATTGAGCACGTACTGATTCGCGCCGAACCGATACAGGCCCTGCAAGTCGCATCGGTAGGTGTCGCCAGGCGAGCAGTAGTCCGAAGGAAGCTTCACGATTTCCTTGTTGCTGTCGATGGAATACAGGTGGTATGCGCTGTCCTTGACCACATATGTGTCGAACACGTGGTAATCGTCCACATCGACTTCAGTAGTGTTCAACGACTGGTATCCGCCGCTGTCCTTGCTGATGCTCACGCTGTCCTTGAACGTCTGCAAGGTCTCGGCCTGCTTCGCGCCGCCGCTCAATCCCATGATCTGCTTGTGGCCGATTTCGACCTCACGCTGATCGTCGTTGACAGTCCTCTTCTCTGTCGTCTTCCAGCTTTTCTCGATGGCGACGCGATTGTTGGATTGCGCGAGCACATCGAATTCGTAATCCTGCTGCAGGTTGATCAGATTGTCTTCCTCGGTGCGCAGATCGATACGATCGGACAATTCGCCGGATTTCAAATCGACCTGATGGGCGAACAGGTGCACGGTTTCCGGCGTGGTGCCGACCGCCTTGGTCTTGACCGCGTAGATCACGAACACGGCCGGGTTGGGACCGTATGTGGCGGCGACGACCGGATCGGAGTACATCTTCTCCCCGGATTTCAGAGCCGAGAAGTAGATCACCTTCGATTCGTCCATTGCCGGCGTCCAGACGCCGAACGCATATTGCCTGTCATCGGCGGATTGGCTGGAACTGCCATAGTCGGAATCGCTGCTGGAGCTCGCATCGCCGTTGGCGCAGGGCATTACGTCGGAAACCACTGCGCCGCCGTCCCACCCCCAGTCGGAGGTGTCGTAGTTGCAGACGAAGTTGGTCATGGTGACTTCGCTGACCGCTTTTTTGCCTTCGATCTGCGTCGGGGATTGCTTTTGCGTTTTCTTCGGCGTTGCATCAGTCGTGTCGCTGGTCTGCACGGGGCCCGCGGCCGCGTTCTTCCTGCCGTGAAGGATGAGGAATGCGGCAACTCCGCCGACGACGATCGCCACGACGACGATGGCCGCGATGATGGCGATGATGATCTTGCGCTTCTTGCGTTGCGCGGGCGTAAGTGGTGGCTTCTTGCCGGGTTGGGATTGCGACCCGGGCTGACCTTGGGGTGCGCTGCCGCCGTTATCCGCGGGGCCCGCTGGCTGCGGGACAGGCGGCAACGTCCCCGTACCGGGTACTGTGTTCGGAGCGAAGCCGGACGCGGCTGTACCAGGTTGAGGCATCTGCGCCCCGCTACCGGGCGCTGCGGCGACACCGCTTGCGACCGGAATGCCGCAGTATGTGCAGAACACCGATCCCGCTGGAATTTCATTACCACATCGAGCGCATCTGGCCATCATCATCCCCTGTCTCTTCGTTACGACAATCATAACCAATTCGAGGGATTTTGAAAGGCCGCGAAGCCCTGCGGCCGGGCGCGATGTCACGCGGTCTGGGCTATGATGAAGGCGCAACCGAACGGGAGCCGCAAGGCTGAGAGGAAGCGACGCTTCGACCGTCAACTTGATGCGGGTAATGCCGCCGTAGGGACGAGTTGTCCAGTCGCAGCGCAGCAACAATCGGCATCCGCCAACCGATGGTGGACGGTTCCCAGCCAAACGCACCGGGCATCCCGGCATATAACAGAACAGGCATAACGAAAAAACGCATGATTCGGGTCATGGAGGGGCGCACCACCTCACAGGGTACGGCTTGCTCCAGCGACCCGTTTTTCATATCGGCGGACGCCGGCGCACCCGATCGGAGATCGACCGGCAACGGCCGGCAGCGCAATGTCGCCGATATGGGAATCACGCCAGCGACCGAGGAGGGACACATGATCATCAACGGGCAGCCGGAGGACATCGCCACGCCGCTCAGCGTCGACGAACTCATCGCGCGCAAGGGCCTTAACGCGGGACGCGTGGCGGTCGAGGTGAACGGTGCCATCGTGCCGCGCGACAAGCGCGCACAGACCATGCTGAGCGGCACCGACACCGTCGAAATCGTCACGTTCGTGCAGGGCGGCTGAGAGCCCGGCAAACACGCGGCAAGGCATCGGCACGGGCTCATGCCGATGCCGGCCAGCGAACCGCACTCCGACCCGAATACCGCACGCATCAAGCGTCATATACCTCAAAGAAAGGTACCATCATGACCATCGCATCAACCACACCGGCCGCCCAATCGGACGACCCGGTGCTCGACGAACTCATCGGCACGGCGACGAACACCGCGCTGCTCCCCGAACCGGACGCGCACGCCTACGACGACATCGCGACCGGCGACGCCGACCCGCTGGTGCTCGGCGGGCACAAGTTCACCAGCCGCTTCATCCTCGGCTCGGGGCGCTACGACCTGAACCTCATCAAGGCGACCATAGAGAACGCCGGCACGCAGATCGTGACGATGGCGTTGCGTCGCTGCCGCACGACCGAGAACAACCTGCTCGACTACATCCCCAAGGGCATCACGATGCTGCCGAACACGTCCGGCGCGCGTAACGCGGAGGAGGCCGTGCGCATTGCGCGTCTCGCCCGCGAGGTCTGCCAGACGGACTTCGTCAAGGTCGAGATCGAGCACGAGACGAAGTACCTGCTGCCCGACAACGAGGAGACGATTCGCGCCACCGAGATGCTCGCCAAGGAGGGCTTCGTGGTGATGCCGTACATGTTCCCCGATCCGATCGCGGCCAAGCGGCTTGAGGAGGCCGGCGCCGCCTGCGTGATGCCGCTCGGCTCGCTTATCGGCTCCAACAAGGGACTGCGCATGCGCGACTTCATCGAGGTTATCATCGCGAACACGCACGTGCCGGTGATCATCGACGCGGGCATCGGGCGTCCCAGCCAGGCCGCCGAGGCCATGGAGATGGGCGCGGACGCGGTGATGGCGTACACGGCCATCGCGAGCGCTGGCAACATCCCGCTGATGGCCCGCGCGTTCAAGCACGCCATCGAATCCGGCCGCGAGGCATACCTGTCCGGTCTGGGCACGGTGACGGAGGGCCACGCCGTGCCGTCCAGCCCGACGAACGCCGCCGACTACCTGCACTGAGCCACCCGTACTGAGTCGCCTACTCACGTCGCCGCCCGGCAGCGTGCACCCATACGTGGGGCACGATGCCGGGTGTACCTTAATCTCGCGATGACGCCCAGCCCGCGGCCCGAGACCCTGCGATCACAGGTCAACGGCCATCGCCAGCTCCAGGTCGTCGTCCAGTTCCTCGACATCGAAGTCGAGCTTCCTGAGCACGTCGTCATTGGGAACATCGCCAAGGGGCGCATCATCACCGTCGCCGGGGCCCATGTCACCGGGATCATCATCAGGGCGCATCAGCATCGATTCCACGACCTCATCATATTGGTCCGGATTGCCGCGGAACAACGCCAAAGCGCACCCCCGCGCCAGGCGCTCATCCGGGAACCGTGCCAATACGATGTTCGCCAAGGACTCGCCCAAATGTGCCTTCTCGTTCATTTCCTCCTCGCTCAGCTTGTCGAGACGCTTCTGCATGCGGCGTGTGAGACGCTGTATGTCCGCCTCGGACGTACTGTAAAGCGTGCCGTCCGTCGCGTAGTCGTCATCAAGCCCCCGTGAGAATTCATCGAATCCGTTCATGAACGCGATTATCGGCAATGACAGCAGACCGAACCGGACGAGCGTCTCCGTAAGCAGTTCCAGCTGCTCGACGCCTCGGTCGAACCGCTTGCGGTCTCGCCGCTCGAATCCGAGGATAAGGTCATGGGCCATCACGTCGCCCATCAGCGAGTATGCCAGATCGTTCAGGAACGCCACATCCTGCCATAGTGGTTCTCCCGGCACATCCCGATTGTGTTCCAGCGCGAGCATGCGGTCATCGACATCTATTGGTTCATCGTCCCACATCTTCTCGTATGCATCAATCAGCCGGACGACATCGTACATGTATCGCCGCTCGCATTTCAGCAGATCCAGCCTATCCTCCATGTCGATGCGGGCGCAGCTCTCGCAGTCGCACAGCGACTCGTCGCCCACCTCGGCATATCCGCGAACGTCATCTCGCTTCGACGAGCATCCGCCCGCGTCGCGATCTGCCGTCGCAATCTCTCCGACAGCCGGTTCCTCATCGTCATGACGACCCATATACTCACTCATCCACTGATTGCCATGCAGCTCGTATTCCGCATCGGCCTGCGCCCGCCGCTCGTGCAGATAGTCGACCACGCGCCGATACCGCATGTCCGGCGCCGCACCGAAGCGCAACACGTCTCCGTCCTCGCGCAGCATGCACATGCCGATGCCGGGGTACAGCAGCAACATCCGGGCGATGTCGAGGCTGCGCCGCTCATCGGCACCCCAATTGAGCAGGGTGTATGCCGCCAGCCGGTGCATCTGCGTCGAATGCTCCTCCATGGCGAGCCCGCGCTGCTTGCGGTTGCCGAACCGCTTCCTGCCGCGAGGCCGTCGCATCAGTTCCTCGACGGTCGTCATACGAATCAGCGACGGCATGTAATCGGACGGGTCGTCGCGAAACAGAGCCAGCGTGGAATCGTTCAGCAGCTCGTACAGCCACACCGAGATGCCGTACTTGCGCACCGTTTCGGAGCAGCCGTGAAGAAACCTCCGGCACTCGCCCACCAGCCGCCCGTTGAATGACATCGCCGCCGCGCACAGGTTCGTCGTCCAACTGCCGCACGCGAATACGTCGCGCGCCAGCGCGTACAGCCGGTGATCCCATGGCGTGGGCGTGCCGTCCCTGTCATAGTCTTCGCACACCTTGCGCATAGTCTCCGGAGAGACGAGTTCCTCGAATCGCCGCTCCAACTTGTTGATAGCCTGCAGAAATCCGATGGTATCCATCGAGAATGATGTCGCCATGATCGCTCCTTTTCGTATGCGCCACTGCCGTCACGGTCCCTCCGCGTCCTCGCGCATAGGCACACCATGGCACACCCAAGGCTCCCGGCGCCACCCACCCTCGAAAATCTGTGGATATGTGGATAACTCACCCCTTATCCACAGTTGTCCACATTGCCGGCGGAACCGGCAAGCCCGGCCATCAGACCGGTGAAACCATACGAAAATGCCAGAATGGAACACCACGCGCATAAACAACATCCACTATCATGGCTAGCGGAAGTCGATCACATGCCGCAGGCCGTCGCACCAGCTCAGGCATCAAAGGGAAGAGACAATGAACGAAAACAAACGCACCGTGACGATTCTCATACCCTGTTACAACGAGGAGGAGTCGCTGCCGATGCTGTTCGCCCGGCTCACCACGCTCTCTGAGAACGCCCAGCTGGCACCGGACGATGACGATCGCATCGACTATCGCTTCCTGTTCGTGGACGACGGGTCGAAGGATTCGACCCGCGACGAAATCCGCGAGTTCGCCAGCAACCGTCAGCCTACGTAAGGTGCCCGCGCGGACACGCACAGCTGTGCCCGCGCGGCCGTCCGTGGCTACATGAATTTCTTCAGATCCACCGGACAGCTCAGGCCATCCTTGATGCTGCTGAGCTTGTCCAGCGCACCTCCATTGGAGGAGTCGGCGGAGTTCTTGTTCTCGTCGGCGGGCTTCGATGAGGTCTTGCCGGAGGATTTACCACCGTCGGTGCCGTCGGTGCCGTTCGAGCTGCCGTCACCGTTCGCGGAACCGTCGCTGCCAGTTCCCGCCCACTGGTCCTCCACCGCATCCGGCACATCAGCGCCGCACGTGTCGGTGACCTTGCCGTTGGTGCCCGTGTAGATGCCCTTCTCGTTGATAATCGGCGTGGTGACGACGTCCAGCGTCGACTTCGCCTTCTCCGCCGCCCGCACGGTGAACGCGATGGTCACCGTCTCACCCGGCTTGATGCCCTGGGTCAGACGCAGGTTGATGAACTGGCGGTCCTCCACGGTGCCGTTCGACACCATTTCGCCGGCTTCGTAGGCGAGCGACGTGATCGCGCCGCCTTCGGGCGCCATCAGGAACAGTCGCGGCTGCATCGTGCCCTTCTCCGTATTGCCGGTAATGAACGCCGGCAATGACTTCGCCTGCTCCTCGGTCATCGTGTTCTTCAACCGTACCGTCACCGTGTATTCGTCGCCGAGACCGGCGCTCGCGATGGTCATGGGGTTGGTGGCTCGGGCGGGCGCATCCACTTCGTCGCTGATGCGGTACGAGTTCGCGGCGAAATCGCTGCCGCACGTCTTCTTGACGGTGATGCTCGGCTCAAGATACCAGCTGAGCTTGCTGGGCTTCGCCTCGGTCACGTAGACGCCGGCCTTCGGCTGTTCCACACTGCCGGGAATCATGCCCGCGACGTTCGCGTCGAAGACCTTGGTCTGTACGAGCGCCGCCAGCTCCTCCTCCTGCGCCATCCACAGCTTGAAATGGCCGTTCGCGGACGTCTGCCGCAGCGCCTTGAGCATCGGCGACAGCGTCGACGTGCCCACGCCCGAGAACACGTGGGTCATGATCGTCTTCGATGCCTTGTTGGTGTAGGCGTTCTGCTCCTTGTAGATCGGGTGGTCCACGTACAGCTCGTTGAGGAAGAACTTGACCGTGTTCGTGCCGTCCAACACCTTGCCGTCACTGAGCTTGACCGATCCCGTCGCACCGATCAGCGACTGCAGGAACACGGGGTCAAGCGCGAACACACCGGCGATCTCCTGGTTCTCGTTGCCCGGCTGCGCGAGCCACATGTTCTTCAATGTGACCGCAGCCCGCTGGAAGTTCGGGTTGACGGTGGTCGTCTGTGGGTATTTCCACACCTGGTCGCCGAACACCGCAGCTTCCTTGACGTTCTCGGCATCGTACGGCTGCGTGCCGTAGGTGATGTCGGTGGTGGCGATGAAGTCGCCGATCGTGACCTTGCCGTGGTCGGCGGTCACCGGCGCGATGTTGCCGACCATGCCGCCGCCGGACCGCAGCTCGGCCGGATTGTAGATCGCGACCAGATACGTGCGCTCACCGTTCTCGCCCAGCAGCTGTGGCAGCAGGTTGATCAGCTCGTCGTATTCGTTGAGCATCTTGTCCACGGATTTCAGGCCGGAGACGCCGGTCTTCACCATGGAGGCGATGCTCGAGCTCTTCGGAGGCGCCAGCTTCTCCAGCCGCTGCGTCTCGACTTTGATGTCGGCTCGGGCCTGCTTGACGATGCCCGGCATGGCCGTCACCGCGCTCAGGTCGACGGATTTGTCTTTCATGGAGAAGCCGGACAGCTGCTTGCTCAGGTCCATCAAATCGGTGAACGGCCCGTCCACCAGGTTTCCCATGGCGTCCAGCATCGTGCGCGCGGCGGTGATGTCGTTCCCGTACGCCGTATGGTCGCGCAGGAACGTCCACTGCGACTTGTCCAGTTCGTCGCGCAGCGCCCGCGTGGACGTCACCATCTCACGTGCGGACGTGCCGATGTTACCTCCGCCACCGCAGCCGAGCGCGGTGTTGGCGAGGTTTTCGGAAGCGGAGATGAAGCGGTTCGCCTCCGTGTACAGTTTGAGCGCGGAGATTCCGTAGATGCCGACGACCGACAACACGGCTCCCAGTAGCACGAACACCACATACAGCACGATGCGCCGCGGACGCAGCGCTTGAGACAGGAATTGATGTCCTTTTCGTCCGATGTGCTGGGGGGATCGGCGCATGGGTTAACCTCGTTTGCTTCGTGTTACATTCCGTTTTGTCGCGTCCGTCGTTCCACGCGACGACCGTTATCGTTCCGTCGGGTTCGATGGTCTGCCGTCACACCGTCTTTTCGGGCGGACCGGCTCTCGACGCTACGTAATACAACCTCAGATGATACCGTGCGATGCTTACCGCACGCTAAGTCTTCTTTCTGAACCGTTGTATTTCGACGTTTTTTTCACCATTGCCCGGGACCGGAAGGATGGCCCGGCACAACACCCGCGACCTTGTCAGACTGCTTTCAGACTTCATTGAGGGGTATAACAGTATGGAGCAAGATAACATACACATAGCGCGACCATAGTGTTGCCTACGGGATGCCGTGCTTTACGGGGCCTTTCGGGGTTCTTCGGGTGGCGTCCCGGCCACTGTCACGAAAACGCGGGCGCACGGTTGCCATGATCGCAGCCCCCGCTGGGAAGAACTGGAGAAGTACACGCATGTTCGTTCTCAAGAACGCATGGTCATCCATAGTCCGCCGCAAATGGCGCACGCTGTTGACCATGTTCATCGCCATCATCGTCACATTCGGGACATTGTTCGGTTTCTCCGTCCTGCACGCCGATGAATCGGCCACCGATGGCTACAACCCCCAGCTGGTCAGCGCCGTCATCCGCCCGGATGCGAAGACCAAGGCAACCTACAACGGCGCCGATTCTTCCTATACGAAGAACTACCTGGCGTTCGACGCATACGACAACTACGCGTCTGCGCTGCAGGCCGCCGGCCTGACGTACAGCTATGCGCTCACCATCACCGTGCCGGTGCGGCAGAGCGGCGACGTCAAGGCCATCGCCGGCACCGACGACCAGAGCGCCGACAAGACCGGCGGCGAGATGCTGTACCGCAGCTTCTCTTCGCTGGAGGCCGCGCATGAGAACGAGCTCGGCCGGTACAAGATCGTCAAGGGCAAGCAACTGGACTACTCGAGCCAGTCGAAGACAGGCGTGCTGATTTCACAGGCGTTCGCGAAGAAGAACGGCCTGGACGTAGGCGACAAGTTCACCGTCGCGTTCCCGAACGACGCGAAGAAGACCATCGAGCAGACCGTCCGCGGCATTTACGAGTACACGGAGCCGGCCGCCGCGGGGCAGGGTTCGGACGCCAAGCTCGCCAAGGACAACCGCGACAACGTCATCTACACCGCGTACTACACCTTCGCGATGGACGGCCTGTATGCGGCCGACGGCAAAGGCTGGCTGATTCCCGACCTGAACATCTCGTTCCTGCTCGACAGCATGTCGACCTATCGGAAGTTCGAGAAGGTCATCAAGAAGGCAAAGCTGCCCGCGAACCATGAGCTCACCTCGCCGACGCTAATCGAGCACGAGAAGCAGATCGCGCCGCTGCACTCCCTGGCGAGCTCGATGAAGCCTATGCTCGCCGCCCTCTGGATTGTGGGCGCGGTGCTGTTGCTGCTTTCGTGGGGATCGAGCCTGCTGGTCGGCCGTCGGCGTGAAATCGGCAACCAGATCGTCATCGGCGTCTCGCGTGGGCGTATCGCCTGGCAGTTCATGCTGGAGACGCTGTTGCTGAACCTTGTCGGATTCGCCGTAGGCATGGTCGTCGGCGCGTTCGCGGTCAAGCCGCTGGCCACGAAGCTCGCCGACGGCAATGCGGTCAGTGTGCCGGGCAACCTGATCTGGACTGTCATCTGGAGCGGTCTCGGCACGATTGTGGTCCTGATGGTGATCGCCATGATCCGCGTGCTGCTGTTCCGTGTCAGGACGCTGTTTGCAGCCCGTTCCTCGAATGAGGTCGCGGTCGTGGATGACGGCGGGACGGACGACACCGCAACAAGCGACAACGCAGCGAACGACAGTGATACGGCAGACGCCGACGATACGGCGGAATCGGCACAGGAGCAGGCATGAACGACACGAACACGAATAAGGCGGACGACATGAACGAGGACGACGTCACACTGACCGGTCCCGAAGGCGAGAACACGGCGGTCGAATCAGACGCGGCAGCCGACGCCACGGCCGACACGGCAACCGAATCCCCGGATGCCGCCGGAGCGAGCGATTCGACGACGGTACCGGACAGCGTGCAGTTCTCCATCGTCTTCGACGACGACGGTGACGACTCCGACGCCATCGTGATCGACGCTGCCGACGCGGAAATCGACACTACCGCGGAAGCCGATACGACGGTCGCGACGGATGGCTCCGCCGAGGAGGCACCGGTCGACGACGAGAAGCCCGGAGATGATACGCAGGATGCCGCCGCGCAGGAGCCGGCCAGTGCCGACAACACTGCCGATAACACCAGTGCCGATACCGGCGATGCTGATACCGGCGCCACGGCGGCGGGCACCGCCGACGAGAACTTGGACGTGGCAGCGGCCAACGCCAGCAAGGTCAACGAAACGCTCAAGCTGAGCACCGGGGGCAAGACGGCCGGTGATAGCCAGAAGAAGACCAGGGCCGGCAGGGTCACCGTGGCATCGGCCAGCGTCGACCCTGCAATGCGCCTGTCATCGCGCATCGACAAGGAGCTCAAGCGCAGCAAGGCGGACAGCATCCGTCTCAAGTCCTACCCGACGTTCTCGATGAACAAGGTCACAGTGACCGACAAGAAGTCCGGCCGTCACGTGCTCGACCGCATGACCCAGGCGTTCTATGCCGGGCATGTGTACTCGGTGCTGCTGCCCGACAACGACCGCATGCTGCACGAGACCCTGATGGGCGTGATGAGCGGCATCATCCGGCCGCATGACGGCAATGTGATGAACAAAAGCGCGAACCTGCTGGAGCTTGAGCCCGGCGAAGTCCGTGGACATCGACTGGGACTGGTGCCGCAGCAGTATGCGGTACGAGACGACATGAGCGCCGAACGCAACCTGGTGTATGCGATGGATGCCTCCGGGCGCACGTTCCTCAAGCCGAAGCCGGTGATCGCACGCGAGCTGCTGCACAAGGTCCATTTCGATGTGGATACCCCGAACGCTCCGGTTGGCAAGCTGGACGTGGTGGAGCAGCGTCGCGTGGCGATCGCGCGCGCCATCGCCTGCGAGGCCGAGGTGCTGATCGCCGACGAGCCCACGGGCGGGCTGAACGATGACGACAGCGTGGAGATCCTGCAGCTGCTCACGTCGCTCACCCACGGCGACCCCAAGCGCTGCGTGATCATCCTCACCGAATCAGAAGCCGTTGCCAACATAGCCGAAACCATCATCAAGCTATAAACGGCCTCATCTGATACGCCCTCGCTGGGTGGGCAGTCCACCGGGCTGTCCACCCAGCGAGGGCGTATTGATTCCACCTAGATCATGCGCATGTGGAACCTCGCGGCCAGGGCCGGCACGTCGGGGACACCGTACTGGTCGACCAGATCCAGCCAGCGCTGCTTGTTCGCCTCCCCATAGCGCTCCGCACGCTTGGCGTAGGCTTGCGCGGTCAGGAACTTCGGCGGTATCGACTTGCTGTTGTATTTGTCGGCGACCATCACGATTTCCTGTTCCAGATTGACCGGCATGTAATCGACCGGAGGCAGCGGCAGGTTCTGCGCGATGACCATCTGCTGGGTCAGGCCGACCCCAGTATGATTGCGCGCGAACTGGGCGATGGACTCGTCCACGCCCTGCTCCAGCAAGTACTCGTAGCCGAGCAGGCCATGCAGGATGTAACGTTTCCCGTCGAATTGCAGCGGTTCGCCATCACTGCCGTCATGCTTGAGCACGCGATACGTGCCGATGTCGTGCAGCAGGCCGCCGATCGTCGCCAGATGCTCGTCGATCAGGCGTTTCGGCACACGGCCACCGGTGATGCCGTCCGACGGCAGGTCGGCTTGTTCAGCTGCCCCGGCGGAATCGTCAAGCGCGTTGCCGCTGCCCTGGCCCAGCTTGTTGGTGAACAGCGCGTTCTGATGGCGGGCGAGCTGGCGGGCGATGGTCGCCACGACAACGCAATGCGTGTGCACCAGGTCATAGGCGGCCTGGGAAGGGGCGATTTTCTTGTGCAGCTCGTCAATCTGGTCGAGTGTGGGGATATAACCGGTCATACGGCTCATTGTAGCCATCGCGACACGCCGATAACATCACACAATCGCAAAGTGCATTTCCGCAGATCAGCCATTTTCCGGCCTTCATCATAAACAGCGACGTCGATTGTGCTGCGCAATCCGGGCGTGTCGCGCCGGTGAGGAGGAAAAGAGGAGAGCGTTGCGAGCAAGTTACAGATGCCGGGTGCCATCAATCGCCCGATAGACGCCTCTCAGATGGAGCGCACGTGGTATTCGCCGGTACGGTTGGACGCCACGATCATCTGATCGTTCTTCAGCACCTTCCAGCCATCGGACTCGTTCTGCTCGAAGCCGGAACTCGCCACGACCACACCGGACGGCTTGCCGTCACAGTCCTGCACGTCACGGTACCTCATCACACGGTAATCGTGAGCTTTCTCGCCCTTGCCGTACTCGTCGTAAATCTCGACGATGCGCGGCGACGTCTTCTCGCGGCCGGCGGCGCACAAAGCCACGAGCTGGTCCTGGCTTTGGATCATGCAGTTGTAGCTGGACTTGGGGTACGCCTGACGCAGCTGGCGTACCGCCTGCGCCACGGCCTCGTCCAGCGCGAAGCCGAACGCGATGTATTCGAGGATGACCGAGAAGAAGATCGCGGAGTCGGAACGGCCGCCGGTCGACAGGAACGCACCCTGATTGATCGGGTACGCACGATTGAGCACGATGTTGATGCCGCGGTCGTCGGAGATGTCGCCGTTGTGGATGAAGCTCAGCCCGTTCGCGAAGAACGGCTGCTGGTTCTCCAGAATCAGCGGCAGGTTGGAGCTGGCGAGACGCAGGTGCCACAGGCCACCGCGTGCGGGGTCGTCCGCAAAGTCACGGAAAATCGGGTCATGGCGGGCGGCCAGTGTGCTCTTGTACAGTTTCGTGCCGGTCTCGGGCTTGCGTACCTCGCCGGCGGCAAACGGCAGCTCAGTGGGGTTCGACAGCAACGCGACACCCCAACCGTCATTGTGAATCTCGCTGAGATCACGGAAATCCGTCACCTCGTGCATGCCCAGGACGTCGTTGAGGCTCAGGTTGAATCCCGATGTCGCGTATCCCAGTAATCTGCACATGCTTGGTACTGTATCGTGCCGCGGCGGCTGACAAGCGGGCGTGGCTATAGGAGTTCCTTATAGCGTGCGCACGGCCGCGATGCGCATGCGGTCCGGCACCCGGCAGACACATGCCGATACGACCAATACGGCCACACAAACGGCCGATTGACAGGCAAGCGTCATCATCAGGGGAAACTGCCAGAAGAACAAGCGTCCACCTGCCCGCTCGCCAATCGCACAACAGACGAACAGGTATGAGGCAGGTGCCGCCGCGCCAACTCTCAGTCCGCACAGGCGGCCACATATCACCCCGAAGCAGCCAAGTCCGCCCACAGATAGCGCCTGCGCGACCCCGGCCGTGCCATATACCGGTATCATCACCGCACCCAGTGCCATCATTCCCGCAATCAACACCAGCAACGCCGCACGATCCATCAGCCACGTATTCCTGACGGCAGCCACATCAGCCGCAGACATGCCAGGCAGCGACCACGCAATCATCGTCGCAGGCACAAGCGCCGCCAACGTCGCAAGAGGCAGACTCACGCCGGAACCGACCAGCGCAGGCAATCCAACCGTCATGGACGCCAATGGCAGCGTAACAAGCTGCGCGGCCAAACACAGTATCGGCAGCTGGGCCATCCTCGCCGTCTTCATGCAAGCCGGCAGCGTTCGTCATCCATAATTCAGCGACCTGATAATCACGTGCCTGCGTGTCCAATATCTCGCATCTGTTCTGTGTGGTGTCATACGTCAGCAGACCGGACAGCAGGTACGAGGCAATCTCATCGCCGGACAACTGTTCACTGTCTTCAGCGCTGAACAGCCATGCAGTATGATCCGCCGGGGATTCGGACAACTTGGCAGGCGTCACATATCCATTTCGACCAAGTTTCCCGGACAAGTCGGCAGCCGGCTGACCGGCCAAACGCAGACCGTGATGCCATCTCGCCGGTCACAGACAGTAGAGGTCGTCCTTGCGATAACCGGATATGCACCGAACGGCAGTACCAGCGGGGCGGCTACCGCGACGGTGGCGCATAGAGCGACTACTGCGCAGACGGAACAGCCGGCAACGGTCCTGTCATGGCTGCGCCATCCGACGACCATCGCCCGTACTGAGGCGGCGGCTGGCGCAAATACGCGGCACCCAGGCCGTAACGCATGGGCGGTTTGCCTCCGCAGTCCATCAGTCCATCAGGAGCGCACGCGAGCCGGCAGTGCGGCCCGTGTGCGTCTACTGCTTAGCGAGTTTCGCCGAATCGTCGACCTTCACGGCATCATTTTTCGTCGCGTCGATCTTCGCGCCTCCCTTGGCATCTGCGGCTGCAGGCTTCGCAGAGGCCTTCGCAGCGCCGTCCTTCGCAGCGGCGGCCTTCTGCGCCGAGCCCGCAGGCTTCGTCTTGCTTCCGTCCCTCGCCGCGGACGCAGCCTTCGTGCTGCCCGAGCCACCGTTCTTCGCGGTCGGTTTCGCAGCCGGCCGTTCTTCCGGTTTGCTGACGGTCACGATATCGTTGACGCGCGGCGTGCGCGAACGCAACGCGACGCGCTTCAGACGCGGCGGTCGGCGAGTGGAGATGAACAGCGGCTGAACCTCGACCAACGGGTTGAACGGCGCCAGGCCGAACCATTTGATCGGGGAGCCGGCGACGTGACGAATCGCGTACTTGGCCTGCAACGACATCGCGCCTCGCGTGGAGATCTTGGATTCCGGCATCAGGTCCTTGTGAATCAGCACGTAACGGATGGTGCCGATCTCCGGGTCGGCGTCCACCTTCGGGTAGACGGACTTCTGCTGCGGCAGGTCACCGGAATCCGACAGGTCGTGCATGATCTGGTGCAGGTACACCGGAATAGACTGCGACACCTTGAATCCCAGACGGATACGCACTCGGAACAGGTAGCTCGTGCCGAAATTCTGCACGGAGTACTCGCGCGTGAACGGTTCGTCGGTGGTCTGCACCGACACCGCCCACCACGCACGGGCGCGCTTGGGATGATCCGCGAAGATCGAGAAGAAGATGTCCGTATCCAGTCGTCGCATATCCGAATCGCTGGTCAGATACACGATGTTGTCGGCGAAATACGGGATGCGGAAGTCGCCGTGCAGGCGGTCAAGCGCCGGCAGGAAGTCCTTCGGCATCATGTGGCGGCGCTGCGCGCGTTCCAGACGCGTGCCCTCGTTCCACGTGTACATGATGAACAGGATCGCCAACGTCAGCAGCATCGTGAACCAGCCGCCGTGCAGGAACTTCGCCATCGACGCGATGAAGAACATCAGCTGGATGGCGAGGAACACGATGGTGAACACGACCGCCAGCACCCGCTTGCGGTCGTACCACATGTACACCGCCAGCAGGATCGTGGTGGTGATCATCGTGATCGTCAGCGCAAGGCCGTAAGCCGCCGAAATATGCTCGGAATCCCGGAATATGCCCAGCACGATGAGCGTGGCCGCGCACAGTACCCAGTTGATGACGGGAATGTACAGCTGGCCGCGGGTGCGCGCCGGATACCGCACCTGAAGATGGGGCATCCAGTTGAGGCCGGTCGCCTCTGACACCATCGTGAACGCGCCGGTGATCAGCGCCTGCGAGGCGATGATGCCGGCCGTGACCGACAGGATGACGGCCACATAGCGCACGTTCGGATCCATCATCTGGAAGAACGGGTTCAGTCCCTCCATGTGCTGGTACTCGGGATTGTTCTGGTTCTTGAGGATCCACGCGCCCTGACCGAAGTAGTTGAACACCAGGGCGACCTTGATGAACGGCCACGTGAAGTAGATGTTGCCGCGTCCCACGTGTCCCATGTCGGAGTACAGCGCCTCGGCGCCGGTGGTCGACAGGAACACGGTGCCCATGACGGCGATGCCGGCCGCATTGTGCGGGCTGAACAGGAATTTCACGCCGTACACGGGGTTGAGCGCCGCGAGCACGGACCAATCGCCGGAGAGGTTCACCGCGCCGACCACGGCGAGGAACGTGAACCACACCAGCACCACGGAGCCGAACACGCGGCCGATGCTTTCGGTGCCGCGCGATTGCACGGAGAACAGCACGACGATGATGACCACGGTGATCATCAGCGTCAGGTTGCCGTTTTCCTTGAACAGCGCCTCCAACGGCGGCAGCGTCTTCAGGCCTTCGACCGCGGAGCTGATCGACACGGCCGGGGTGAGCACGGAATCGGCGAGGAACGCCGCGCCGCCGAGCATGGCGGGGATGGCGAGCCATGCGCCATGCCTGCGAATCAGCGAATACAGGGCGAAGATGCCGCCTTCGCCCTTGTTGTCGATACGCATGGCGATGAACACGTATTTGACGGTGGTGATCAGCGTTATCGACCAGAACACCAGCGACAGCATGCCGAGCACGGCCTCACGGTCGGTGTTGGCGATGCCGCCCTGACCGGAAAGGAACGTCTGCGCGGTGTACAGGGGCGATGTTCCGATGTCGCCGTAGACCACGCCGAGCGCGACGATGGCCATGCCGAGCGAGATCTTGTTGGGGCCGGACTGCAATCTGCGCCACCAGCGGCCGATCGCTCCCTTGCTTGCGGTCTTGGCGAGTTTTTCCGCTTCCTTGGTTTCTGCCGCCTGCTGCTTTGCAAGCTCTTCGCGCTCCTCTTTCGTCAGTGTGCGACGGGAGACTTTCGGGACGTTGGTGAACGTGTCGGCACGTAACAACGTTTCATCGGGCTTTTGAGCCATGATGCTTCCTCCATCGACGGGGATAATCCGCACATGATATCCGCATATTCTAGGTACAGCTACTAACGGAAACCTTGGTATTTCAAATTCAAGCGGTCAGTATATGCCCCTTTTCGGTTTTTTCCAACTTGGGGAGGACGCCGGCCGCCCTTGCCGCCCCTCGTCACACCCCGTATACCGTGCGTGTCGTGCGCCGCGTCGCACGCGCGACTTCGGCGACGGGCAGGTCGAACACGTCGGCGAGCGCCGTCAGCGTGTACGGGATCATGTACGGCGCGTTGGTGCGCCCGCGGTATGGCATCGGCGTAAGATACGGCGCGTCCGTCTCGACCATGATGTGGTCCAGTCCGACCAGCCGGGCTGATTCGCGGATACCGTCGTTGCCCTTGTAGCTGACCGTGCCGGAGAAGCTCAGGTACCAGCCGTTGTCGCGCGCGATCTCGCCCATTTCGGCGCCGCCGGAGTAGCTGTGGAACACGGTTCGCTCTGGGCTGCCGTCTGCGAGCAGCGTCTCGATGACCTCCCGGTGCGAGTCGCGGTCGTGGATCTGCATGGGCAGGTTCAGCTCCTTGGCGAGCGCGATATGCTCGCGGAAGGCGTCTCGCTGCAGTTCCTTCGCGCCTTCCCCGGTGCGAAACAGGTCCATGCCGGTCTCGCCGATGGCGACCACCTGATGCGGGTATGCGAGGGCCAGGCGATGCACTTCGGCGAGCGCGTCGTCGAAGCTCACATCATGGTGGGGCTTGTATTTCAGCGACAGACCGTCCGGTCCGGGGACGCCGCGGTGACCGTGGAGCACGGCTTCATTGGGGTGGATTGCGATGGCGGCATGAACGGAGTCGGGATGGTCGACGGCCATCTGGATGGCGGTCATGAGGTTCGGCAGCTCGCACCCGCAGTCGATGATGCCGGTGACGCCGACTGCCGCGGCTTGGGCGAGCAGCTGCTCCACGTCGTACACCGGTACTTCCGGCTGTCCTTTTTCGACGGCTTCGTGGCTCATGGCCCGCGCAAACGGAATGACGGATGCCACATGCGTATGGTTGTCGATGACGTGCGCGTCGTCGGGCAGCGGCGACGGCGCGGGCGCCCAGCTGCGGTCACGATGATGATGCTTGCTCATGTCTCACCAGTGTAGCGAGCGGCACGGCATTGCTGCGCGGCCGTTCATGAGTCTCGCCTCGCCGGCTACCGCCAGCAGCTCTCGTAGGGCAGACCGGTCAGTCGTTCCACCACATGACGGGTTTCGGGCGTGACATCGGCCTTGTCGCCGCCGTTGCGCAGGCGGGTGATCTCTGTCAATACGATGCCGTCCGCACGCTTGTTGATGGCGAGATGGGCGGACACAATCCAGCAGATGACCATCGCGACGGCAAGACGGTAAACCAGCCCAGCAGCACGGCTCCCAATCCAATGCCCGCCACCGTCGTCTGCCATGCGCGCGTCGCGTCGAAGCCGACCGCGCCCAGCACCAGGCCGGCGGCAATCGTCGCTATTCCCGAGCCCAGCTGACGGAACGATGCCTGAATGCCGGAGAACGTGGCGGAACGGTACCGGCGAGTCACGATCTGGTCGATGTCCGCGATGTACGGGAACACCGTCCACCACGGTTCCGGCAGCGTGCCGACCAGCATCCACGCCGCGAACAGCCAGGCCGTACCAAGCCAGCCGATGAAATTGATCGCGTACAGTCGTTTCGGGCCTATCTTGGTCATCGCCCAGCCGAACACCGGCATCAGCGGCAGCGAGACGGCGGCGCATCCCAGCAGCAGCGACGCGAACGCCGCCGTATGGTTCCAGTCGTGCACCACGAAGAACACGAACGTCTGGCCGAACACGTCCATCGTCACCTGCACCAGAAGGTAGATGGCCAGATGCTTGCGGAGCTCCTTGACGCGCAGCGTGCTCGCATACTCGCGCAACACCAGCCGTGCACGCCGCAGCCAGCCCACCATGCCGACGTGCCCGTCACGCTTCTCGCCCCGCGCGTGCGCGCCGAATCCGGCAGTCTCAGGCGTCATCTCCCAGGTACACCGCCAGCAGGCGAACACGTATATGCCGAACGGCATCTCCGGAATCCACAGGAACACCCTCAGCAGGATCATCGGCGATATCATCATCAGCAGCAGACGGCGTACGGCCACCTGCCCCAGCTGGGCGTGCGGAATGAGGATCGAGGTGATCGGCGGCGTGACCGCCGGGGCGATCAGCGTGTTGTCGAATCCGATCACCGACACGTCACCGGGCACGTTCACGCCGTCGGCGGTGAACCGCAGCACGATGCCCACCGCGATCAGATCGTTGTAGGTGATGATGGCGGTGGTGTCCCCGCCCTCCAATGCGAGCGCGGCCTGATAGCCGCCCTCGACTGTGGGGTGCACCGGGCCTATCTGATTGACCTTGAATCCCATGCGGTTCCCGATGTCATGCACCGCGGCCACCTCGACTGATTGGCCCATGACGCGGCCGGGCCGGCGACGTACGTGACCGCGAGCGTTTCAGCAGGCTCAGCGCGCACGGTGCCGATGCGCGGATCGGGCACAACGCTGGCCACGCCTTCGAGAGAACGGTTCAGCACGACCAGCGGCACGCGCTTCGCATAGTCGCGGATGAAACTGATGCCGGGCGCGTCGGTGGACAGGATGACGCCGTTCACCTTGTCGGCGAGATGGTCGAGCATCTGCTGTGTGCGCTGCCCGGACGACCCCGTTTCGATGACGCTCACCGCGCTGTCCGATTCCATGGCCGTGACCTGCGCCCCTTTGAGGATCTGCGACGAGACGCCGTCGGCAGTGTCCTTGACCACCAGCGCGATGATGCTGCCGGGGAGGCCCCGAACGGGGAGAACGGAGGCGGTGCGCTCGCACTGCCGACCGGCACAGACGACCGCGAGGCCAAGGCCGCCTACACGTTCGCGCACAGCGACGGCGTGAAGGGGAATCTTGCGCAGGAGGGCATTCCTCCGCTGAAATCGACGCTCGGCGACCCGCGGCCCAGACCGATGATTTCTTCGGAGGGCAGAAGCCCCACGCCGTCATCGCCCAGGCGTCCAAGGACGTGCGCACCGACTTCACGTATCTGTCGTACACGGCGTACGCGAACTCGATCGCCGTGGATTCCATCGGCCAGTCATACCACGGCAAACTCACCTTGCACGAGGCCCTGCAGCAGTGGGGCGAATCGCTCAAGAAATATGGAGAAGAGTAAGGCTTCACCGTACGGTAGGCCGGGTGCCGACCCGAACAATGAAAGGAACATCATGCAACTGTTGTGGTCGCGCCGCCCGCACGATCGAAATCCCTTCATAATCCGCCGTGCGCGGCAGTCCGACATCCAACCCCTGATGCGACACGCCCGGATTGCTTCGCACAATTGAAGCACGGCATTCCGGAGAATGGCGGAATGCCGCGACCCTGTGAACGCAGATAGACGATTGTGCTACGCAATCCGGGCGTGTCGCATCAGGGGTTGGATGAAAGGCCCTCACGCTCCTATCCGATAGGCGCAACCACACACCGGAAAAGAAGAACCCGGCGGGGAAGCCGCCGGGTGAGAGAAGAGAGAGAAGAAGGGGTTCAATTATGGGGTTTCAACAACCTCGCCAACGTTGTAACAACCGCTGACATGTTCTATATAACCGCATCATGCTTGGAGGAATGATGCATGTTCCTCGGAATTATCTGTGAGATGTGTGCCCGACTTGTGAGCATGTAGTCACATCCCGACACAATGTACGGAAAACCGGCCAATAGGCAAGGAACATGGCCGTTCTTCACCGGTAACAACTCTCCGTCACTTTGCGGCGGGCTGAGCAAACGGCAGAGCTGTTTGTAGACGAAGGCGATCCGACAGGCGAGCAAGTGGGCTGAGGCCGAAGGCCGTCCCCAATTGCAGGGCCCGAATGGCTGTCGCGTAGCGACGGTACCGTTTTGCCCCCGCTGGCGGGGGGCTGTCGCGTAGCGACTGGGGTGGTCACCGGTCGTCGCAATCATCCTCTGCGGACCCACCCGCATCCACATCCTCCCCAACTACCGCAGCCGGGTTCGATGGCAGCAGCGACCACGCGTACGACACCTGATACTCATAATCGCTGCCGCGCCGCTGCTCGCTCAGCCGCAAGTATTCGTCCAGCAGGCCATTGATACGCTGCTGCACGTCCATGAGCTCGTCACGGGTCAGCAGCAGCGTCCCGGTGGTCATCGGCGTGAAGGGGAATTGCCGACGTCTCTCAGCGAGGGGTATGGCCGCGCCAGCTTCCATGACACCGTTGATGCGCATGCGCAGCGCCTTGAGCACCCCGTCCATGACCCTCATGCGCATGGCGGAGTCACGTTGCTCGCTAACGGCCATGCTGAAGGATTCCGCGGCGGGCGCGAACGACTGTTTGGCACCAGAGGGTGCCACATCGGTCAGGTCGACTTGCTCGCCGGCCGTGAAACCGGTACCGGTGGCGACCGACGCAGCCGGTACTTGCATGATGCCGGTCATCGCAACACATGCGATAGCCGCCAAAGCGCGGCGTCACTTCCTCGCATGGCTGTCAGTTGAGCATAATATACGAAAAATATTTCCTATTTTCTACCATTGCTCACGTATTGGACGAAAAATCCCCCTGACATTCATATGTCAGGGGGATTACAACAAAGCCTCAACAGTCAACGGCCCTTGTCAGCGCCTAGATTTCACTGCTTGAGTTCGGCTTGAGCCGCGGCAAACCGCTCAGCCTCGGCCTTCTTGCGGGCGGCGAGCTCGGTGTCGAAGCGGGTGAGCTCCTCGGCCACAGCCTCAGGCGGAATTTTCGCGAAAATCGGATGCGGCTTCGGCACCGGAGTGCCGGCCACCAGACGCTCGCTCTCCCACGGGTGCACGGTCTCACCGAGCTTGTAGTCGCCGGTGATGATCGGGTACGTGAAGCCCGGCTTGTCGAGGTCTTCGACCTCTTCAAGGCGCGGCAGCGGCGAGAATACGCCTGAGCCGCCCAGCGCCTCGTAGACCTTCTGCGACGCGTGCGGCAGGAACGGCGCCAGAAGGTGGTTCGCGTCGTACACCGCCTGCGCTGCCACATGCAGCACCGTGCCCAGACGAGCCTCGTCGTCCTTGATCTTCCACGGCTCCTCGGCGGAGATGTACTTGTTGATGTCGCCGACCACGCGCATCGCGGCGACCAGCGCGTTCTTCTGGTGATGCTTCTCGATCAGCGCGCCGATCTCGTCGAACGCGTCCGAGGTCTCCTTGAGCAGCGCACGGTCCTCGTTGGTCATCGAGTCCTCGTCGAGCGCCGGGATCTCGCCGAAGTTCTTGTTGATCAGGTTGGCGACGCGATTGACCAGATTGCCCCAGCTCGCGGCCAGCTCCTCGTTGTTGTGGCGTACGAACTCGGCCCACGTGAAGTCGGCGTCGGAGGTCTCCGGTCCGGCGATCGAGATGTAGTAGCGCACAGCGTCCACGGGGTAGCGAGCGAGGATGTCCTTGACGTAGATGACGATGCCGCGCGACGAGCTGAACTTCTTGCCCTCCATCGTCATGAACTCGCTGGCCACCACCTGCTCGGGCAGGTTCAGCGGGCCGAGTTCACCGGTCTCTCCGCCCTTGGAACCCTTGCCGTTGTAGGCAAGCATCTCGGAGGGCCAGATCTGGGAGTGGAAGGTGATGTTGTCCTTGCCCATGAAGTAGTAGGCCGGGCAGCTCGGGTCGTTCCACCACTCGCGCCACTTCTCCGGGTCGCCTTGGCGGCGGGCCCATTCGATGGAGGCCGACAGGTAGCCGATCACCGCGTCGAACCACACGTACAACTTCTTGTTCGGATTGTCGATCCATCCCGCCACCGGTACGGGGATGCCCCAGTCGATGTCGCGCGTGATGGCGCGGGGCTTGACTTCCTTGAACAGGCCGATGGAGAAGTTGATGACGTTGGTGCGCCAGCCCTTGCGGGTCTTGAGCCACGCGAGGTTCGCCTCGGCGAGCGCCGGCAGGTCGAGGAAGAAGTGTTCGGTCTCCTCGAAGCGCGGGGTTTCGCCGTTGATCTTGGAGACGGGGTTGATCAGCTCGTCGGGGTCGAGCTCGTTGCCGCAGGCGTCGCACTGGTCGCCGCGGGCGCCGTCGGCGTGGCAGATCGGGCATTCGCCCTCGATGTAGCGGTCCGGCAGCGTGCGTCCGGTGGACGGCGAGATCGCGACCTTCTGCGTGCCCTTATAGATGTATCCGTTCTGCAGGCACTGCTTGAACAGCTCCTGCACCACATGCTCATGGTTGCCGGTGGTGGTGCGGGTGAACAGGTCGTAGCTCAGGCCGAGGTCGCACAGGTCCTTGGCGATCACGCGGTTGTAGCGGTTCGCGAGCTCCTGGGCGGTCAGCCCCTCCTTCTCCGCCTCGACGAGAATCGGGGTGCCGTGCTCGTCGGTGCCGGACACCATCAGCACGTCGTTGCCCTTCATACGCTCATATCGGGCGTAGACGTCCGAGGGCACGCCGAAACCGGCGACATGCCCGATGTGACGGGGGCCGTTCGCGTACGGCCAAGCGACATTTACCAAAACATGACTCATAAATCCCGATTATCCGGCTCAGCGGGGACACCGCGGCGTATCCACAGCATTATCCACAATGCGGCGTCGCGGAATGTGAGTTATGCACATATCCACAGATTTCGCCGGGTCGGTGGCGGACCGCCGCATCGTATGGTTATGGTCGGCGTATGAACAGAATACTGCCTTCGGATATCAGATATGGAGCCGCGCCGGCGCCCGACCAGACGGATGTCGCTGAAGCGGCAAAAGTCGGCAAGCCGCAGCCCAACGCGACACAGCCCAACACAGGGCCGCCCAGCGCAACGCGACCCACTGCGGCGGCGCCAAGCAAGACTCAGCCCGGCGCAACGCGGCCCGGCACGGAGTCAGCCGGCACAATCAGCCGCAGCGACAACGCCGTCGCAATCGTTTCCGACCTCATCGCGCGCGGCACCATGCCGCGTATCGACACCACGCCACTGCTCACCCACAAGGACCTTCCCGGTCCGCTCAGCATGGCTCGGCTGACGCATTTCGGCACCCTGCACTCGCTCGACCAAACCAACGCATACAGCGCCGAGCACGCCGACACCCTGTACGGCCGCGCGATGATCGCGCTGAAACTCATCCCGTTCGGGACGATCGCATGCGCGCTCACCGCCGCGTGGGTATGGCTCGGCGGCACGTTCCCGCGCACGGTCGATGTCATATCCAGCTCCCATTACCGGGCGGATTCGCACGGACGGAAGATTCGCGTCTTCAACCGCAAGACGGCTCCCGAGCACGTCATACAGGTCGGGAACCTGCGCATCACCACGCCGATGCGCACAGCCTGCGACATCGCGCTGCTGACGCCGGGAGAGCTGAACGAGCACGACGCGTGCGACGTGCTGTGCGCCTTGTTCGAGGAGTATCAGGTCAGTCTTGCGCAGTGCATGCAGACGCTCGATGACAACCATTTCTGGCCGAACACCCAACCGGCCAGGGAACTGTTCACATCGATGAAGCATTTCTTCTGATTGCAAGCTGTCGCGGGGCCGCATCGGCCTCCCGTCCGACTCAACCATCGACACGACTCACCGCCACGACACATCAACACGACGAAAGGAGAGCCACATGCGAATGCCATCACAGGAGAAGACATTGCAGCGACTGCAGAATCCCGCGGAGACGCTGTGCGAGCGTCCCCGCGCGGGGACGGCCAGGCGACGGCTTCGGCACAGTCAAGCCAGACGAGCCAAACGCAAGAGCATTCCCGGCAGACGGATGCATGCTCTGCAACGGCGTGAACAGGCGACGGCGTCACGGCGGTCAACGCGGGCGGCTCCTCCCCCTCCGCCGCTCAGACTCTCCCCGCTGCTGGCGTGCGATCCCGCGACCGCGCCGGAAGTGCTCTGGTTCATCGCCGAGCATGAGCCGGAACTGCGGCGCTGGCTGGTCGCCAATCCCAGCGCGGACGCCGCACTTCTGGAATACGTCGCGCAGGCGGGCGGCCCCGGCGTCAACCGCGCCCTGACCATCCTGCTCGACGGTCTGCCGGCGGCATAAGTCAGGATTTCATTGCCAGAACGGCCGTATACACCTGCTTGCGGTTCGGCAACGAGCCATCCGGCAGCGGATGTTCGGCGACCACCTGCGCGATCGCGTCTTTGATGCGCACGCCATCCTCCAGGGCACGGTCGATGGCCAGCACGGCCAGATCGTCGATGCTCAACGTCGCCGGCGCGGCCGCCTCCGCCTCCTCATCCGACGCGCCGCCAATCACCAGCACCATCTCGCCGCGCGGCGGATTGTCAACGACGCCTTGGCGTATCGTGCCGACCATGCCGCGACGAATCTCCTCATAATCCTTCGTCAGCTCGCGGCACAACGCCATCGCGCGGTTCGGGCCGAACGCATCGAGCAGGTCATCCATCGAATCCGCGATGCGATGGGGCGTCTCGTAGAACACGATCGTGCGGCGCTCGGACTGTAGCATGCGCAGATGCTGCACGCGTTCGGAGTGCTTGCGCGGCAGGAACCCCTCATAACAGAACCGGTCGGTCGGCAGGCCGGAGAGCGCGAGCGCGTCGAGCACGGCGCTCGGTCCGGGCGCGCACGTGACCGGCAGCCCACGCTCGATGGCCCGGCGCACGATCGCCAGTCCGGGATCGTTGATGGTCGGCATGCCCGCGTCGGATACCACCAGCACGGTGGCGCCGGTCTCCACACGGTCGAGCAGCCCGTCGGCCTTGGCTCGCTCGTTGTGGTCGTGATAGGCGATGACCGTGCCGTTCACGCGCACGCCGAGTCGGTTCGCGAGATCATACAGTCGCCGCGTGTCCTCGGCCGCGACGATGTCGGCGTCCGCCAGCAGCGCCTTCAATCGGTCGGAGGCGTCGCCCACATTGCCGATCGGCGTGGCGGCGAGCACAACAGTGCCGCTCGGCACCATGACCGTCCGCGGGGCGGCCTTCGGCTCGGTGGCGTCCGGTACAGTGGCGTCCGGCGAGGCGCCCTCCGGCACGACTTGCGAATCATCTTGCATAGTATCCATGGTTCCCAGTATCCCGCACGCCAAGTACCTGACGACCACCCGCTGCGTCCCTAAGTGCGCGCCGAAACGACAAGTGCGCGAACATAAGAACGCAAATGACCCTGTTTGCGTACCTAAGTGCGCACGGTCGTCGTTTCAGCGCGCACTTAAGAACGCAAAACCGCCTATCCGCACCGCTATATACCGCGTCTCCCCTGCTACACCCCCGCTGGTATGGTTCTTAGAGTTTTCTTAATGGAACTACACCATTGATAGTGACGGGAATTTTCATGGGTTTCGTTCATTTCATCGTCAATTTGCTGAAGGACCCTCGCGGCGCAATCGCCAGCTGGATTGCCATGGGCACCGCACCTGCGCTCGGCTTCATCTTTCTCATCGTATTCATTGAGACGGGCGTGGTGTTCTTCCCGTTCCTCCCCGGCGACTCGCTGCTGTTCGCAGCCGGCTTCTTCGCCGCGCAGGGCGACAGCGGGCTGCCGTTGATGGCACTGCTGCCCATAGTGTGGATTGCTCCGATCCTGGGCGATCAGAGCAACTACTTCATCGGACACTTCTTCGGACGCCGAATCATCGCGTCAGGCAAGGTGAAGGCCATGACGCCGGAACGGCTGGCGAAAACCGAGAAGATGATCGAGAAATGGGGGCCACTGGCGGTGTTCCTCGGGCGTTTCTTCCCATTCATCCGCACGTTCATGCCGTTCATCTCCGGTATTTCCGGCATGCGCTGGAGCCGGTTCACCCCGTTCTCGGTGCTGGGCGGCCTGTGCTGGTCCGCGCTGTTCACACTGCTGGGATTCTTCTTCGGCAACATCCCCGTCGTGCAGAAGCATTTCGAATTGGTCATCGTGCTGATTCTGCTGGTGTCGCTGCTGCCGACCATCATCGGACTGCTCAAGGCGAAATTCGGCAAGAAGCCCGGTACCGCGGCGAACTCATCGAGTGTGGCGGCCGGCACGCAGAACAACTAACGCGACCGGCCACTCCTGTTGGCCGCCCGGCCTGCCTGATTACGTTCCGTTGCGTCACTGGGTGAGGGCTCACCCAGTGACGCACCCCACGCACAGTGACGCATATCAGCCCATAACCGGCACCCAATTTTCACACACGCCGGCTTGCATTTGGACATGGGTCGTATTAATGTGTATTGAGTTGTCCTGCGAAGCAAGGCAACATCCAAGGGGCTGTAGCTCAGTTGGTAGAGCGCTTCGTTCGCATCGAAGAGGTCGTGGTTTCGATTACCATCAGCTCCACGAAGGCCGATTCCATTCCACCGGGATCGGCCTTTTTCATTTTTTCGCCCCCGATGACCATACGCCCCCGCTGGCGGGGGCTGTCGAGCACAGCGAGACTGGGGGCGGTTCTAGAACCGATACGGTAAAGACCCCCCATAGTAAAGACCACCCCCCCCAGTCAGCTTTCAGTCGACAGCCCCGCCAGCGGGAGGAAGATTCAGCAACCGCTGGTGGTTCAGGAGCCGAGGCGCTGGCGGATGAAGGCATTCAGCGCTTCGGCGGTGATGCCGGCGAAGCCGTCGATGGAGGCGCATTGCGGACCGTCGGCTTTGGCGTTGCGGTTGAAGCCGAGCTGGGCAATGGTCGTGGCTCCGGACGCGACAGCCGAGGCGATGCCCGTGGCCGAGTCCTCCAAAGCGACGCACCTCGCGATGCCAGGGAGTGCCGCGGCGCCATCGGCTCCGGCCACGCCCGTTTCGATGCCGAGCATCTTCGCCGCCGCCAGATATGGAGCCGGATCGGGCTTATGCGGCAGGTCATCGTCACCGCAGACGAATCCAGCGAACGCGCCGGCCGGCGCATGATCAATCACGTTCTGAGCGAGCCTGCGCGGCGATGTCGTGACCAGCACGGAGGGAATCCCGGCATCGACCAGCGACCCCAGCACGTCCAGTACGCCACTCGTCCAAGGCACCCTCTCGAACTCCTTCTTGGCGACGTAATCGACCATCGCCTTGGCAATCTGCTCGGGCGGCAGATTCGTCCCGTGCTCGATCATCGTTTTCGCGCAATGGTCAAGCGGAGTGCCAGAACAGGACCACGCTAGATCCTCATCCCAATACCCGCCATGCGCCGCGGCGATCTCCATCTCGCCCTCGTGCCAGTAGGGTTCCGAATCGATCAACGTACCGTCCAGATCCCAGAACACGGCCTTCAACAACATGTCGCTCATGCACAACCCCACCTTGTATTGACGCCAACTGTATGCCTGCATGCCCGGCAACCGGGCTTTCGTTTTCATTATCCCAGATGACCTCGAAGAGGCCGCCTGATTCTTGACGTCCATTACACGCTCATGACTCAGCAACGACCATACTTCGACCGAGGCAACCCGCAATCAGCGCAAACGAAAGCGGGCCGCTGGCAGGATTTCCGCCAACGGCCCTCAAGACCAGTCAACCGATTCGGTACGGGCTGCGGCAATCAGTCGAAATCGAAACGAACCGTTGACTGCCGCCGCCCAGTCGAGAGACTTACCGATTCGCGCGACGGCGCAGCGACAGCGTCACACCGCCTGCCGCGAGCAGCACCGCCACTGCGGCAAGAAGACCGAACACATCCGCACCGGTTTTCGCCACAGCGTCCGGGGTCGGCTTCTGCACGTCGCCGGCACCGGCGCCAGTGCCGTCACCGGTACCGTCACCGTCCGGCTTTTCGCTCGGGTCTGGAGTGGGATCGGGATCCGGCCCGGGCTCCGGCTCCTCGACAGCCGCCAGCGTCGCCGTATATGTCACGGTCACGACGTCCGCGCCCTCCGGCACGTTCGCCGAACCGACCACTTCATACCGGTGCGCCGCCGTATCGTTTACGGTCACGTCGATGCCATCCGCAAGCACATCCGCGGGCTTGAGGCCGTCCGCGACCAGGGTCCGCCCGCCGTCCTCGCCGATCTCGTAGACGGCGTAGCTGTCGGCGACCACCAGCGAAGCCGCCGCACCGATCTGCATGGTGTCGATGTGCGCCCTGTCGGTGCCCTCGACGCGCCCGACCGGCAGCTCGCCACCGTTTTCACTCGCTCCGACCAAAGTAACATTGGCGGTGTCGTACGGCAGCGACGCGATGCGGCTGCCTGACACGTTGCTCGGGTACAGGTCGAGCGAGCGCATCATGAATCGCGCGTAACCGAGATGCCCGGCGTAGTTGAGCTGGCCGGCCTTGTTGAACCACGCGGTCTTGACGCTCGCGTCAGCGGCGACGACCTTGCCGATCCACGCCTGCGCGTCGATGAGCGGCAAATCGTCTTCCTTGGCCACCGTGCGCATAGCGCCGGCATACTCGTCTTCCCCGCCGCGCACGGTGACCGGCGTCACCAGCACGACCTTGGCGCCCGCCTCCTTCGCCTTGGCGGCCACGGAGCGAATATGCCCGGCGAACGCGGCGGCGTCGCTTTCCGCAAGATTCCCGTCAGCGTCATACAGGTCCGGAGCCAAGAAGAGGATGTCCGGCGAATACTCGCCCACCATCGCAGCGTAGTCCTCGTCCATCTGCTTGGCAGTTAGACCGCCCTGCCCGGCCGCCACGAAGAACTTGGCACGCTGCAGTTCGCGGTCCGTGGCGCTCAGCCCGGTGACGTATTCCCAGCGCACGCGCTCGTCGAGCAGCTGCACGATGTTCTTGGCAATCAGATGATCCGTATACCCGCCTTCGATGGTCTCGCCGCCCACGAACACGATATTTTTGCGAGCACCGGTATCGGAGATGATCGGATGCAACGCGTTCACCGCCGCATCGACCTTCGTCACCGCCACGGCACTGGTTTCGGCGCTGATTCGCTTGGCTTCCGCATCGGTCAGTGTGCGGCTCCATGCGGCGACGTAATCGACAATGCCGGTGAGCTGCTGCGCACCGCCGGCGCTGTCGGCCCCGCGGATCGCGCCGGCCGTGGCCGTGTTCACCGTGATCGCGCCCGGCACGTTCAGCTGAGTGCCCGTGCCGCCGCTGATCGCGCGCATCGCGGCTCCGTCAACATAGATCGTGAAGCCGTTCGCTACGAAGTTCACGGACACCGTATGCCATGCGCCATCCGCGAGGTCGTTCGTGCCGACCGTGTAGAAGTCGCCGGTGTTGCCGGAGTTGAGGAACTGCACCAGACCGGTCGCGCTCAGGCGCACGGTCGCGCGGGTCGCGGAGCCGGAGTCGCCCAGCGAGAACAGCGTCTGCGGCTGTCCGGTCGCCGACGCACGGAACCTGATGGTCACGTTGGACTCCCGCTTGCCGGCCACAGCGCTCACCACATCGCCGCCCAGGTCAACGTACTGTGCGCCGGAGAGGAACTTGCCCACGGACTTGGCCGCGGCCGGGGCGGGTTCAAGCCCGTCCGAGCCCTTCAGCCCGTTGCCGTCGGCGTCCACCGTCACGGTCGGCTTGTCCAGTGTCGTGTCGGAGCTGCTCCACCGGGCGAGCGGGTCGTCGTTGGCGATCATATTGAGCGCTCCCAGCGTGAACTTGGCCCATTCGATGTGCCCGTTCTCGCCGGGGTGGATGTCGTTGCCGGCACCCATATACGTGCCGGATTCGCGGTTGCCGCCGCCGAGTTCCAGCCACTGCTTGTTGAAGTCCACCAACAGCACGTTCTTGTCGAGCGCGAGTCGACGTTCCGCGTCAAAGTACGTGTCGAGGTTGGCGTTGAACGTCGTGTTGGTCGTGTAGTTCTGCGTCTGCAGCACCGGGATGGCGCCGAGGTCGCGGATCTTGTCAATCAGTGTGGACAGGTTGGCGGTGTACTGGTCGACGGTGAACGCCTGGCCTGTACGCCCGTCGTTCATGCCGAACGTGAGGAACACGACGTCGGGGTGCTTGTCGGACACCCATTTCTCGAATGCGCCGTCCTTGAGCGGCCAACTGGCGTCCGCGCTGGAGATGCCGGTGTTCATGACCACATCGTTGGCGCGGGATACACCACGCACCGACGCGGTGTCCAGATGGTTCGCGAACAGTTCCGAATAGGTGCGGTAGCCACGCGTGAACTGCACGCCGTGCGTGATGGAGTCGCCGGTGAACAGCCAGTTGATACGGTCGGTCTTTGCGAGCTTTTCGGAGAGCGTCTGCCAGTCGGCGAGCGCCTCGTTGCGGGTCTTCCATGCGGCGATGTCCACCGGCAGTTCGACCGGCTGGCTCACGGTGACGGGGTCACCGGTGATGGACACCGATTCGAGCACCGTCTCGCCGCTCGCGTCTGCGGTGGCGTCGATGGTCGCGCTCGGCGTGAACGAGCCGGCCGTCGCGTCCGCTTCCGTCACCGTGTGGTAGGCGAGCCGCTTGCCGTTGCCGCTGACGCATGCACCGGTCGCTCCCGGAGCCAACCTGCTCCACCGGCATACGGGAGCAGGGTTGCTCGCCGACTGCGGGGTCGTCACGCCGTCCAGATTGGATTCGCGCGGATAGACCGCGAATGACTGCGTGCCGACGTTCTCATAGGTGATCCGGTAGGTCAGCGTGTCACCGACCTTGACCGGGTCTCCGTTGTCATCGGTACGTTCGATGGTGAGTTTGAGCCGCTTGGCTGCGGGATCCGGTTCGGTGACAGTCACCGCCAACTCGCCTTCGGCGAAGCTGTGCAGCGTGTCTTCGGACTGCGCGTACTTGCCGGTGATCTTCATCGTCGCTTTCGCGACGGTACCACTGACAGCCGCCGCAGGCACAGTCACCGGAACGTTCACGGTCGCGCTCTGACCGGCGGCAAGATTGCCGACGTTCACGGCTTCGGCGCTCCAACCAGACGGCAGACCTGTGGGGGTCACGGTGACGTTCGTGTAGTCGGTCAGACCGTCGTTGGTGACGGTGACCGGCGCGGTCAGCGTCCCCTCGCCTTCCTTGACGGTCGCGGTGCCGCTCGCCGTGGCGGTGAGATATCCCAGCCATTCCATCGACGCGCGCGTGTAGGTAATGCTTTCGCCTTCGTACAGCAGACCGTAACCACCGCCGGCGGCGTCGTTCAGCGCGGTGATGACCGAGTAGGCCATCGAGCCTGCCTTGAACAGCTTGCCGGCCGACCATGTGGTGCCATCATCGAATGAAACACGCACGACACCGTTCGCACGGCCCTCGTTGCTCGCACGCGGCGCCGAATACAGCAGCACCTTCGCCTTCGCCGAACCTTCCGGAGCGTTCGGGAACGCGCGCGTGATCTGCGCATTGTTGTTCGGATCCGGCAGCTGGGTCTCCGACTTGATCGGACCATAGTTCACGCCGCCGTCCTCCGAGATCGCAACGCGACGGTATCCCGCCGCGCCCGGACGGGAATTGAGCATCACGCGACCGTCGGACAGCTCCACGACCTTGTTCTCGTCCATGTTCGCTTCGGTCACGGGGTTGCCGGCCTTCCAGGTCTTGCCATGGTCGTCGGAATACACGGACACCGCGATGTTCGTGTTGCTCGTGGTGCGCACAGCGTATTGCTGTATCAAACGGCCCTTGTACTGCCCGTACTTGAGCTGGATGCCATGGCCGGAGGATGCGAAACGGGACTTCCACTCGTCTTCGTGACCCTTGGTGATGTCTTTGGTGATGTTGCGCGGCTCGCTCCATGTTGCGCCGTTGTCGTCGGATTCCATGACGACGGCCTGCAGCACGTTGCGTGCATCTTCCACACCCAATACGGAGCCAAAGTAGCCCTGATCGTACGATTTCACGCAGAACAGGAAGATCTTGCCGGCTTCCTCGTCGACCACATAGGACGGGTCGGAGTAGCCGTATTTGTTGGTGGCGCTGCGTCCCTGCGCCACGTATGCCAGCGTCTCCCATGACTTGCCTCCGTCCTTGGAGATGCGCTGCACGATCGAGTTCGGGTTGGGCGCGTCCGCCGCCGAGCTCGGCCGCAAATCCCATGCGGCGAGAATCCAGCCGTTGGGTGCCTGCGCGATGGCGGGGATGCGGTAGTAATCGGTGTTGCCGATCTGCTTGTTGGTCGCCAGCAGGAGCGGTTCGCCGTCTTTGCGCTCCGTCGGCGTGGACGCGGCGTCGTCGGCCGGCCCCGCGACGGTCACCGTGCCGGTGGTGAACGTCATGTCATCTTGCAGCACCTGCGTGCCGTCGCGGTCCGATGTGGCGCGGAATGTGGCTGTCGGCGTGTATCTGCGGGCCACGACGTCCTCAGCGGTGATGACGTGATAGGCGAACCCACATGATGCGGTCTGGTTGGCCTCTACTCCGGATCGGCAGCTGTTTCTCGGATAGGACACCACGTCCACGCGTTCGATGTTCGACTCGCTCGGGTAGGCATAAATCTTCTGCGCGGTTTTGTTGGTGTAGGTGAAGTTGAAGGTCAGCCGGTCGCCGATCTTCACGTTATCGCCGAGCGTATCGGTACGCTGCATGGCGACGCGCAGTGTGGAGGTCGCAGGGACGGCCGGCACCGTCTCGCCGGTGATGTCGACGCTTTGCAGAACGCCATTGGTGCCGTCCTGAGTGGTCGCCGACACGGTCGCGGTGGGCGTGAAGCCGTTTGCGACATCGTCTTCGGTCACCACATGGTAGGCGAACTCCTTGCTCGCGCTCCAAGTGCATGCAGCCGAAGCACCCGCCGCGAGATTCCCCCACCGACACATGGGATTGGGGTTGCTCGCCGACTGCGGCGTGGCGACATTGTTGAGGTTCGACGCCGTGGGATGCACAATGAAACCGGTATCGGAAACGTTTTTGTAGCCGAGACTGTAGGTGAGCTTGTCGCCGACTTCGGCCGGGGTGCCGTTGCTGTCGGTGCGGGTCAGGGTGAGTTGCAGATATTCTTGAGGGGGTTCGTCCGCCGCATTCGCGCTGATGGTGCCGGCCGGCAGCACTGCCAGCATGGCGATGGCCACCAGCAGCCCGCTGAGCTTGCGCATCAGCGTTCTTGCTGTGGCACGTCGGAATATTGTGGTCATATCGAGACTTTCTTCTCTGCGGCAGGTCAGCTTCCGAACCGATACGGGGGTAGCAGCGTCTTCTTCGGCGCAGTCGGCTTCTTTACCGCATATTATTTATGAACTATCGGTTATATGAGAATCACAGCGATACGCTGAAATTTCACTCATTATAGTCTACAAAGCAAACGAATTACAACATGAAAAAGCCCCCGTGTTGCGGGGGCTTTTCCTGTATGCCGTCACTCATCGGCCGGACGGTTTACCGCCGCGGCAGTGAGGTCTCGGTCAGATCAGTGAGCGGAGCGGCGGCGCAGCGACAACGCCGCGACACCGGACAGCGCCAACAAGACGAACACGATGGACATGCCTGCCGTGGAAGCGCCGGTCTTGGACAGGCCGGGCTGCTCGGTGGGCACGTCGACCTTCGGGCCGGCCGGCTTCTCCGGTTCGGGCTTGGGTTCGGGCTTGGGCTCAGGGTCGACGCTCTTCTCGGCCACGTCAATCGTGAACGATGCCGTCAACGGATTCGCACCCTCCACAGGCACACTCACCGTGACCGTCACCACACCAGCCGCCGCGAACGGCTCAGCCAAATCGACCGCCTTGCCGTCAGCATCCACAGCCGACAGCGAATACTCGCCGGCAGCCAGCGCCTTCGACGAACCATCACTCATCGCCGCGGTCACCGACACCTTCGACGCATCAAACACGTCACCGACCTTCACACCAGCCTGCGACGTCACCGCCGAAACACCGGTGATGGTCGGCTCCGGCTCAGGATCGGGCTCGCTCTTTTCGGTGACGTTCACCGTGATGGAGCCGTCAAAGCCGGTCGTGGCGTCGGCATTCGCAGCGGACGTGCCGGTCACGCGCAGGACGATCTTGGCGACATCGTCCTTCTTGGCAGTTGCGGGAACATTCACCGTGACGGTCACGTCCTTGGACGCGCCGCTGGCAAGAGCGCCCACGTTCACCGGAGAGGCAGACCATCCGGTCGGCAGATCGGCCGGAGTCACCGTCACGCCGGTGTAATCCACAGAACCGATGTTGCTCACCGGAACGGTCACGTCCACCGTGCTGGCACCCTCTTCAACCGAAGCGGTCACGTCGTCTGCGGTGGCGGACAGGTAGCCGAGCCAATCCATGGAAATGTGCGTGTACATGATGTCGTGGCTGTCAATGCCGCCGCCGGTGACCCAAGCGCCTTCGTACAGCAGACCATAACCACCGCCAGCGGCACCGCTCAGCGCGGTGATGACCGAGTAGGCCATCGAGCCTGCCTTGTACAGCTTTCCGGATGACCACGTGGTACCGTCATCGAGCGAGATGCGGACCACGCCGTTCGCACGGCCCTCGTTGTTCGCGCGCGGCGACGAGTACAGCAACACCTTCGCCTTCGCCGAACCCTCGGGAGCGTTCGGGAACGCGCGCGTAATATGCGCGTTGTTGTTCGGATCCGGCAGCTGCGTCTCGTTTTTGACCGTACCGTAGTTCACGCCGCCGTCCTTCGAAATCGCCACGCGACGGTAACCGGAACCGTTACCCGGGCGGGAGTTGAGCATCACACGGCCATCAGACAGCTCCACGACCTTGTTCTCATCCATCAGCATGCCCGTCACCGGGTTGCCGGCCTGCCAGGTCTTGCCATGGTCGTCGGAGTACACGGATACCGCGGCGTTCGAACCGGTCGTACGGCCCACGGCATACTGCTGAATCAGACGACCCTTGTACTTGCCGTACTTGAGCTGGATGCCGGCACCGGAGGTGGCGAAACGGGACTTCCACTCGTTCTCGTAACCCTTGGTGATGTCAGCGGTGATGTCACGCGGCTTGCTCCACGTCTCGCCGTTGTCCTTTGAGCTGACGACGACCGCATGCAGCACATTGCGGTTGCTCTCATCGACGCCAAGCTGAGAGTCGGCGAAGCCCTTGTTGTACGAGTGAACGAAGAACAGGAAGATCTCGCCGGTCTCCTCATCGACCACATAGGATGGGTCGGAATAGCCGTAGCGTTCCGGGGCGTTCTTGCCCTGCGCGACATATTGGATCGGCGTCCACGACTTGCCGCCATCCTTGGAGATGCGCTGCACGATGGAGTTCGGCTGCGGGGCATCCCAGCACTTGACGCCGCTGCCGTTGGCCATCGCCGTATTGGGACGCTGGTCGAATGCGGCGAGGATCCAGCCGTTGGGCGCCTCGGCGAGCGCCGGAATACGGTAGCATTCGGTACCGAGGTTCTGGCGGGCGGTGGCCAGGCGCACGGCCTCGCCATCGGCACGGTCTGTGGGGATGGTGGCCGGATCGGGGCGCTTGCCTTCCTTCACGGTGACGGTATCGCCGGTGGAGACGATGTTGTCTTGCAGCACCTGAGTGCCCCCTCGGTCAGAGGTGGCCTTCCACACGGTACGCGGGGTGAAGCTGCCGGCCGTGAGATCATCCGCAGTGATGGTGTGGCTGGCCGTGGAGCAAGGGTAGGAAGCGCCTCCCGCAAGGTTCTCATAACGGCAGTTCGGCGTTCCTGTGGTCAGCACACCGCTCAGATTCGACTCGGCGGGGAATGCGGTGAATGCCGAACTCGTGTTGTTGGTGTTGGTGAAACTGTAGGTGAGCGTGTCACCGACATATACCTCGTCGCCGAGGGCGTCGGTACGCGTCATCGTGACGGTGAGCATGTCAGCATCATCGCTGGCCGCACTCGCGGTGGATACCCCTGCGGGCAGTACCACCAGCATGGCAGCAGCCGCCACCAGCGCGCCAAGACGGCGCAGCAGCGATGGCTTGGTCGAACGAACCATGTGTGTTCCTCTCCTGTGCAACGCCGGGTCACGACTTTGGGCCCCGACCGCCGTTCCACCTATGGGACGGCATGGCTTCCTCACCATCGAGCGTTATTTGTATAGTATCTTGCTATTCAATCTTCATTGGCATAGCAAAATCGCTGTCGGGTACAGTATTATAGCCTACATTGTGAACAAAATGACATACAATTGTCTGCAATTCCGTATCATTCCCCCACTTCCCATCCAGCACCCGCCCAAAGTCCCATCCGACAGGAATAAAACGGGACGATGGCGGGATACAAGACGTCCCCATACGACAAAAGTCCCATCCAGCGGATGCCAGATGGGACTATGACGGGATGATGGCCGCCTATTCGCGACCGGATGTGATCTGCAACGGTGCGATATATGCGCGCCCGCGCCGACGCACATGATAGAACGGCGACTGCCGCACCTCGACGACTTCACCATCCATACCGGCCTCGAACACGCTATCGCCGTCCAGTCGACGGCGAAGATGCCGAATCTGCCGGCGCAGCTGCCTGTTCTCCTCCTGCAACGAAAGAATATGCGTGATGCCTGCGAGATTGATACCCTCGTCCTGGCTCAACTGCTGCGCCTGCGCAAGACGCGCCACGTCACGAAGCGTGTAGCGCCGCGCACCGCCCTCCGTGCGCTGAGGCACCACCAGACCAAGGCGGTCGTACTGGCGCAACGTCTGTGGATGCACGCCCGCAATCTGAGCCGCCTGGCTCACCGTGAACACCGGCATCTCCACGTTCAGGCCGAGCGCGTCGATTGCATCGAGATCAACGCCGCCGGAGACCAACGCCGCGGCGCAAGCAGCATACGCACGCCTGACTTCCTGTGCGATTCGCGCCATGATCATCATCTCCTTAACGTTGATTATCGGCTGCGGGGTGATGGTGAACCGCCCCCAGTCGCTCCGCGACGATGCGAGATGCCGCCGGGAGGATTACCGCTCGGCGGCAACCGCTTCGGCGTAGCCTTCGACGGACTTGTCGAATTCCTTCGCGGCGTGCTTCGCGCCCAGACCCGGCTTCGCGGGCACGCGAATCTGCACGCAACCAATCAGGTCGCCGGCAGTGGCGGACTGAACGCCCTTGCCGCTGACACGGATCTCCGCGCCACTGGACGAGCCCGCCGGCACCTTGAACGTGACGGTCTCGCCATCGATGTCATGCGCTTCCACGCGGGCACCGGCCACAGCCTCGCCTACGGTCACCGGCACATCCATGACGATGTCATGGCCGCGCATCGTGAACCGCGGATCCGGCTTCACCTGCACGGTCAGATACATGTCGCCGTTCGCGCCGCCGTTGCTGCCCGGCCTGCCCTTGCCTGCGATACGAATCTTCTGCCCGTCCTTGACCCCGGCGGGAATATGCGTCTTGAACTGCTTGCCGTCCACGCGCAGCGACACGGTAGCGCCCTTGACCGCCTGACGGAACGTCAACGTGATCTTGGACTTGCGGTCATCGCCGCGCTGCGGAGTCGGCGGCTCCTCATACGGGTTACCGTAACGCGAACCGCCATAGCTCGCACCGCCACGGCCACCGGCAGCCCCGCCGAACATCGAGAAGATGTCGTTGAGATTGCTCGGACCGCCGCCGGACGTGCTGAAGCGCACATTGCCGCCGTTGCCGCCGAACATCGAACCGAAGATATCCGAGAATCCGGAAGCGTCGAACCCACCCTGACCGGAGCCGCCAGAGAAACGCGCCCCGCCCATGCCGAACTGGCGGATCGCGTCGTACTTCTGCCGCTGCTCCTTGTTGCTGAGCACGTCGTACGCCTCGGAGATGTCCTTGAACCTCTCCTCGGCCTCCTTCGTCTTGTTCAGGTCGGGATGGTATTTGCGCGCCAGCTTGCGGTACGCTTTGGTGATGTCATCCTCGGTGGCGTCCTTGGAGACACCGAGGACTTTGTAGAAATCCTTGCTCAGCCATTCATTCTCAGCCATTCAGGTCTCCTTTCGTGTATGCGTGTATGTGTGTCGTATGTTGTTTTTCTGTTGTTGCGTATTGGCGTTCGTCACCGCGGAGGTCGACATGTTTGCTGTGACCGGAGCGGAGACGACGGTGATGTGATCGTGTCTGCGGTCAACGCGCGACCGTGCGGAGTTTTGTCGCTTGGGGTAGCGGACACTTGGGGCGGTGCGGAGACCGTAGACCGTGCGGAGCTGGCGGGCATGTTGTCCGACTTCGCTCCAGGCCGCTCGGGCCGAGGTTTACAGTCGGACAACATGCCCGCCCGCTCCGCACTCGTTAGGTGCAGTGACTTGCGTCGCATCTCCGAGTCGGGTGCATGTTTTGCGCGAGTGTGGTATCGCACGCTTGCTGCGATGACAGCGAGATGAGACAGGTGGTTTGCGGAAATCTGAGGGTAGTCGGATTTCCGCAAACTCCTCTTGGGGGGGGGTTAGTTTTGCGGGGAGGCTACTACGACGCGGGCGGCGCGGATCACGCGGTCACCGATGCGGTAGCCGGCTTCCACGACCGTGTCGACGGTCTCCTTCTCGGCCTCGGCGTCCGGCTTGTGCAGGATCGCCTCATGCTTGGTTGGGTCGAATTCCTCGCCTTTTTCGCCGAACTTCTCCACGCCGAACTTCTCGAACGCCTTGTCGATCTTCGCGGCCACGGCCTTGAAGGAGTCGTCCATCTCGCTGTGTTCGCGGATGCGATCAATGTCGTCGAGCGCCGGCAGCAACGCGGTCAGCACGTCGATGATGCCATGCTGGCGGAAACGCTCCTGCTCGCGCTGCGCACGATTGCGGTAGTTGACGAACTCGGCGCGTTCACGCTGCAACGCTTCGAGATAGTCGGCGGCTTCCTTCTTGGCCTTGCCCAGCGGGGTCAGCGAGTCGTCGGCGGCCGCTCCGTCATCCGCACCCGCGGCAGCGGAGTCACCGGTCTTATCGGAAGGGCCCGCTTCGGCGGACGCCTTGTCCCCAGCCGAGCCGGCAGCGCCCTTATCAGCAGACGCATCCGCAGACTTGGCCGAGTCCGACGCCTTGCCAGCAGAACCGGCGGCAGCGCCGTCGGAAGGACCGGCCTGCCCGGTGGCGGACAGGTTGTCCGCGTCAGGCAGGTCGTTCAGGTAATCGTCCTTGTTGAACTCGGACATGATTACTTGTTGTCCTTCTTGTCGTCATCGTCCACGACCTCGGCGTCCACCACGTCGTCATCGCCACCGTTGGAGGCGGCACCCGACGCACCGGCAGCCGCACCGGCAGCATCAGCAGCGCCCGCAGCACCCTGCTGCGCGTACAGTGCCTCGCCGATCTTCTGCGCGGAAGTCATGAGCTCGCTCTGCGCGCTCTTGATCTTCTCGATGTCCTCGCCCTTCAGGGCTTCCTTCAGGGCGTTCACCTTGTCGGTGACTTCCTTGGCGATCTCGTCGGAGATCTTATCCTTGTTGTCGTTGACCAGCTTCTCGGTCTGGTAGGCGAATGCCTCGGCCTGGTTGCGGGTCTCGGCGTCCTCCTTGCGCTTCTTGTCCTCGGCCTCGTGGGCTTCGGCCTCCTTGACCATGCGGTCGATCTCGTCCTTCGGCAGGCCCGAGCCACCGGTGATGGTCATCGACTGCTCCTTGCCGGTGCCCTTGTCCTTGGCGGACACGTGCACGATGCCGTTGGCGTCGATGTCGAAGGTGACCTCGATCTGCGGGATGCCACGCGGAGCCGGCGCGATGCCAGTCAGCTCGAAGGTGCCCAGCGGCTTGTTGTCGCGAGCGAACTCACGCTCGCCCTGGTAGACCTGAATCAGCACGGACGGCTGGTTGTCTTCCGCGGTGGAGAACACCTCGGAGCGCTTGGTCGGAATGGCGGTGTTGCGGTCGATGAGCTTGGTCATGATGCCGCCCTTGGTCTCGATGCCGAGGCTCAGCGGGGTCACGTCGATCAGCAGGACGTCCTTGCGGTCGCCCTTGATGACGCCGGACTGCACAGCGGCGCCGACGGCCACGACCTCATCCGGGTTCACGGACTGGTTCGCTTCCTTGCCGCCGGTAAGCTCCTTGACGAGCTCCTTGACGGCCGGCATACGGGTGGAGCCACCGACCAGCACCACGTGGTCGATGTCGCTCACGGAGATGTTGGCATCGCGCAGCACGTTGTTGAACGGCGTGCGGCAGCGGCCCAGCAGGTCGGAGGTCATTTCCTCGAAGTGCGCACGGGTCAGGGTCTCATCCAGGTGCACCGGGGTGCCGTCGGGCGTCATGGCCAGGTACTGCATGTTGATGGAGGTCGAAGTGGACGAAGACAGTTCCTTCTTCGCCTGCTCCGCGGCTTCCTTCAGACGCTGCAGCGCGATCTTGTCCTTGGACAGGTCGACGCCGTACTTGTTCTTGACCTCGCCGACGAGCCAGTCGATGACCTTCTGATCCCAGTCGTCGCCGCCCAGGTGGTTGTCGCCGTTGGTGGCCTTCACCTGAATGGTGGAGAAGCCGTCGTCGTCCTTGCCGATCTCCAGCAGGGACACATCGAAGGTGCCGCCGCCGAGGTCGAAGACCAGGATGCGCTCGTCTTCCTTGCCCTTCTCAAGACCGTAGGCCAGCGCGGCCGCGGTCGGCTCGTTGATGATGCGCAGGACGTTCAGGCCTGCGATCTTGCCGGCGTCCTTGGTGGCCTGACGCTGGGCGTCGTTGAAGTATGCCGGGCAGGTGATGACGGCATCGGTGACGGGCTCGCCGAGGTACGCCTCGGCGTCCCTCTTCAGCTTCATCAGGATCTGCGCGGAGATCTCCTGAGGCGTCCACTTCTTGCCGTCGATCTCGACGGTCCAGTCGGTGCCCATGTGACGCTTCACGGAGCTGATGGTGCGATCGACGTTGGTCACGGCCTGACGCTTGGCGACCTCGCCGACCAGGATCTCGCCGGACTTACTGAACGCCACCACGGACGGCGTGGTGCGCGCGCCTTCGGCGTTCACGATGACGGTGGGCTCGCCACCTTCAAGGGTCGCGATGCAGGAATTCGTAGTACCCAGATCAATACCAACTGCACGTGCCATAATGTGTGCTCCTTAAATATCTTGTTCGTTTACGTTTGCTTGCTCAAGTCTTGGCCCCGCGGCCATCGGTGCTCGATCGACGCCCACGGGTCTTCGCCTCAAGGTTGCCCTCGTTTTGCCTTCCAAAACTTGAGCCTACACCACTCAACTTTCGAGCACCAGCTTTTATTCCCACTTCTTCACAAAAACTTGAGTCGATATCACTCAAGTCCGCTCTCAAAACTCGCAGATACACCGATTTCTTAGCGAAAAAGCCGCCGTATCTGCGAGTTTTGAGAGCCCCCAAATGCAAAGAGCCGGCCGCAACCATCACAGGTTGCAGCCGACTGGCGTATCAGTCGCCCTGGGCGACGTCACGAATCGCGGCGAACGTCAGCTCAGCGGCGACCCGCCTTGACGGAGCGCACGACCATCGCGCCGGCGCCCAGAGCGAGCACCATCAGCGCCAGGCCGAGCACGGGCGCGCCGGTCTTGCCCAGAGGAGCGGTCGGCTCCTTGACGGTGCCCTGAGCGACAGTGCCGCTGCCGTTGCCGCCGTTCGGCGTCTTGTCGGCGGAGCCTGAGGCGGACGGGAAGCTCGCGGAGGCGGACTTGCCGGACTGGCGGCCGTTCACCGTCAGCGTGTAGGACGCGCCCTCGGCCGGAGTGAAGTCGGCGAACGAGATCGAGGTGGTGGCCGCGGTGGCGACGCGCACGCCGGAGAGCGGGGTGGACGTGTTGGACTCGGCGACGACCTTCTTGGAGGCGTTGTCGACCAGCTGGTACGACAGCACCGCGTCACCGTTGAAGCCGGTGACGGCCGCGCTGTACTTGCCGTCCTTGTCCTTGTTCACGGTGACCTTGCCGCCGTTGGACAGGTTGTTCTGCGATGTGGTGTCGGTCGCCAGGCCAAGGGCGCCGGCGATCGTGTAGAAGTTATCGGTCTGGTCGGTCAGGCCATCCACGCGGGACGCACCGGGACCCGATGCGGCGATGCGCAGCTGGGTGCCGGTGTGGCTCATGTTGCCCTGGGCCTTGCTGGAATCGGCCGCGCCTTCGGTGTCTTGGCCGTCGGAGTATAGGTTCTTCTCGGAGGTGCCGTAGGAGATGGTGGTCTTGGAGCCGTCGGCGTTCTTCAGCACGGTGCTCAGCGCGTAGTACGGCTGGGATTCGACGATCTGCGAGGTGTGGGCGTGGTCGGCGGTCACGATGATGAGGGTGTCGCTCAGGTCGACCTTCTTGAGGGCGGCGGAGATGGCCTTGTCAAGGTCGTCGGTCTCGCCGATCTGGCCGCAGGCGTTGGCGTTGTGGTCCTGCTTGTCGATGGAAGCGCCTTCGACCTGCAGGAAGAAGCCCTTCTCGGACTTCGGGTTGGCCTGCAGCAGGTCGAGCGCCTTGTCGGTGAAGTCGGCGAGGGACGCGCCCTGATTGCCGAGCCACTTGGCGTTGGTGGTGCACACGGTCGGGTTCTCGTCCTTGGCGGCATCCTGCTTGGTGGCCACAGACGGGTTGAACTGGGTCGGCAGGTTGCCGTCGCCGAGCAGGGCGAGCACCGGCTGGCCATCCTTGTAGGTCAGGTTCTTGAAGCCGTCGACGTCACCGCTCTTGACGGTCTGGAAACCGCGGTCAGCGGCCTGCCGCCACAGGGTGTTGCCGTTCTCGTCGAGCTGGTTGAAGTACTTGGCGCCGCCGCCGATGGTCACGTCGGCGCGCGTGTCGAGCAGCTGCTCGGAGATGGAGCCGATGCCACCGTTGGCCTTGAGCTGGTCGGCGAGGCAGCTGCCGATGCCGGCGAGCTCGGCGTCTTTGATATCGACCTTGCCGTCGCCGTTCTTGTCGGTGCCGTCCCACTTGCCCTGCGGGCCGTAGCAGGCGCGCTCGGAGGAGTGGGATTCCTGGACCGCCGGAGTGGCATCCTGGATCTCGGAGGTGGTCACGTTGCCGGTGGCGAGGCCGTTGGCCTTGGCGAGCTCAATGAGGTTGAGCTGCGGGTTGCCCTTGACGTCCACGGACACGGCGTTGTTGTAGGTCTTGGTGCCGGTCGCCCAGCCGGAGCCGGAGGCGGAGGAGTCGGTGACCGGGGTGATCACGCCGGCGGTCTTGGAACCGGTGAGCTGGCCCTTGGAATCCTTGGCCATCAGCGAATCGTTGGAGCTGCCGCCCAGCGAGAACGTGGTGTACTGACCGACGCCGCTTTCGGCGGCCTTGCCGGTCGAGGTCTGGAGTGCGCCCGGCTGGCCGATCTTGTCGAGGCCCTGGAACGTGCCGTTGACGCCGTGCAGGTAGTTGCGTGCGACGGTGATCTCGGAATCTCCCATGCCGTCGCCGATGAACAGGATGACGTTCTTCGCCTTCGCGTTGCCGATTGTGGCGATGCGCTGTGCACCGCCGTGCACCGACAGGGCGTCCACGCCCTTGCCGTTCAGATCGTAGGTGCCGCTCGCGGCGAACGCCGGAGCGGTCAGCGCGCCCAGGGCCGCAGCTGAGGTCAACGCCGCGACGGCGCCTTTGAGCATTTTGTTGATGTTCATGGATCTCTTCTTCCAATCACGAAGCCGGGCATGCCCCGGCGGTCAATCACCGGCGCCGTCGGGCACAGCAAGCCTCTCTCGGCAGCGCCGGAAGGCCTCGCGGCCCTCACCGAGCAAACTATGTCGGCCATTCAACCGTCACGCGACGAGTATCCGAACGTAACGTGAACTTCCGCGGTCATTTTCCGTAACCGAGAGAACGGTTTTCATTTTCAAAGAGCCTTACACACGCCCCTTTCTCTTTGAGAACGTTTGCAGTATAATGAAACGAATATGATGTCTGCAGTCACGGCACGATGGGGAATTCAACACACAGCAAAGGAGTTGTCTACATGGATAAAGCAGGAATACGCGAAGTGGCAAAAGCGGCAGGGGTCTCCATATCCACCGTATCCCGCGCATTCGCCCACCCCGAAGTCGTGTCGGAGAAGACACGGCACAAGGTGCTGCAGGCCGCGGACCAGCTCGACTTCAACATCTCCCGCTCGGCCGCGGCCCTGAAATCCGGGCAGACGTTCCGTGTGGCGCTGCTCATGAACGAGGAGATCACCAGCTGGTTCAACACCCAGATCTTCGCCGGCATCAACTCGATCATGCACGACGCCGGCTATGACATCTCCGTCTTCCAGCACATCGACACCGCCGATATGCGCCGCAAGTTCTTCACCGACCTGCCAGTGCGACGCAACGTCGACGCGGTGTTCGTGGCGTCCTTCGCCATCGACGAGAAAGAGGTCGAACAGCTCAAGCGCATCCGCGTGCCGATCATCGGCATCAACACGCCGTCCATCGACGGATTCGACGCCTCCATCAGTATCGACGACGAAAACGGCATGTACACGGCCACCCAGCATCTGCTCAACCTCGGCCACAAGCACATCGTGTACGCCTGCTCGGCGGCGTCCGAGTCCATGGACTCCTCGATCGACGCCCGCGGCCGCGGATTCATCCGCGCCTGCGAAAACGTCGAGAAGAGGCGTGAACTCAACTGGCAGGTGGTCACCGTGCCGCGCGGACGCGCGTTCGCCGATTCGGCGCTGTCGGCGCTGCTCGCGCTGGACGAGTTCCCCGACGCCATCTGCTGCCAGATAGACATGATGGCGATCCCGCTGATGCTCAAGCTCGAACGCTACGGACACCGCACGCCACGCGACTACTCGATCATCGGCTTCGACGACAGCCCCTATGCCGACACCGTCAACCTCACCACCATGAAACAGGACCCGTTCAAGATGGGACGTTCGGCCGCCCAGAAGGCAATCAGGCTCATCAACGGAGAGGAACCCGAGAAGCCGCATGAAATCGTGCAGCCGACCCTGGTGCTGCGCGAGTCAGACGCCCTGTACACGGACTGAACCCGTTTCAGACCGCCGCCCGTTTCAGACCGCCAAGGCGCAGACCACCAGCGCGATCAGAAGTCCGAATATGGGATTCATCACGCTCCAATCCCACCATCGGCCGGTCACGATCTTGTCATACGGGGCCTCTGCGGCCACCGCCGCGATCAACAGCCGCAACCCGTACCGCCACACGTCACCGGTGTGCCGCCAGTTCTTGCCCGCATTGTTGTACTTGTGACGCCAGTTTGCCGTTGATGACGGTGAGGCCTTCGGCTCCGGCGGCGTATGAGCCGTCGGGTGTGTTCGAGGAGCTCAGAGTGATGTTGCCTTCGGCGTCGACGCCGGCGGAGGGTTTCTTACCGACGTACATGGACGTCAGCAGTTCCAGCGCTCGATGACACGGTCCCCCTTGTATACGGACAGAATCGAATAATGAGCGGTATCCAGACGCAGCAGACGCGCGAAATGCGGGTCGACCCCCAGCCAACGTGCCGTAAGGATGCGCAGCACATGCGCGTGCGCGACGAACAGCACGGAATGGCCGCTCTCCATCAGCGGCACCGCCTGATCGATGGCCTGCTGCACACGGTCATAGACGTCGCTCAGCGACTCGCCCGGCCCGTTATGCACGGGAACCTGCTCGCCGTCCGGCAGCGTCTCCGTCCAGTCACCTTCCATTGTGGGGCTCAGCGCATCGGGGCCATCATTCCATAGCTCCCAAGAGCCGCCGTGCAATTGCGCGATGGTCTGACGGGTACGGCCCTCCGCCCGGCCGTAATCCCATTCCGCGAGCGCCGGCAGCGTACGCGGAGCGAACCCGGCGAGGCTTGCCGTCTGCTGGGCCCTCTTCAGCGGGCTGGCGTACACGCAGTTCTCGCCGAATCCCTGCGGAAACGCCGTCTGAATCCGGGTGCCGGCATCGCGGGCCTGTCGCTCACCTTCGGCGGTAAGAGGAATATCGGTGCGCCCGGTATGCTGCCCGGACTCACTCCACACAGTCTGCCCGTGTCGGAGCAGAACCAGTCGCCCTGCCGTAGCCGCGTTGCCACCTGTCGTTTGAGTCATATGCAGTACTGTACTCAACCTGCAGCATATTCGCATGCCGAGGCCTATATGCGATGCGTCTCCACCTCGCAAAATAATGGTGACATGACAGAATTTCAGGATGGACCGGGCAACGGCGAATCGGGCCTCGACGGTTCAAGCACCGATCGGATCATCGAAGGCTTCGCCCGAATCAACGAGAAAGTGGATGCCATGCGTAATCAGCGTCTGAACGACCCCGACTCCCTCGGCGATAAGGCCGTCAAATTCGCGCTGCCGTCCATCGCGGGGTTCGTGGCCGGCAAGCTGTTCACTCTGGTGTGGAACAAGTTCGTCGCTCGCAAGCGTCCATCCGATGGCACGGGCGAGCTGGGGGACGGAGTCGTGGACCAGCAGGAGAGCCTGTTCATGAGCATCCTGTTCGCCGCATTGTCCGCCGCCGTGGGAGCCGCGGTCTCGCAGCTCTCCGATCGCGGCTCCAAAGCCCTCGTCGCTCGCCGTCACCGTCGCCAATCCGACTGATAATCGCTTGGCGTCGTCCAGCGCATTGTCGCCGTGCATCTTCTATGCGCATCAGCCCGTTTTGCGTCTTTATGTGCGCGCCGAAACGACAAGTGCGCGAACATAGGAACGCAAATGACCCTGTTTGCGTACCTAAGTGCGCACGGTCGTCGTTTCGGCGCGCACTTAAAGACGTTTTGGGGCGCCAGCATTACCGACGTGTTCCCCGTCAGCGCAAATGGGTGGCTCTTGGGGCGTCTCTTTGCGACAATGACAGCATGGTTACCAACAGCACTATCGAGACGCTGCTCAATCGCAGGTCCATCCGCAAATTCGTTGCCGAGCCCTTCGACGATGATACCGTCGCCACGCTGGAGACCGTGGCCCAGCACGCCGCTTCCAGCCAGTATCTGAACGACTGGTCGGCTGTCCGTGTCAAGGATCCGGCGCTTAAGAAGCGCATGTCCGAGATCGGCAGGCAGCCGTATATCGCCGAAGCACCGCTGCTGTATGTGTTCGTCGCGGACGAGCACCGCAATGCGATTATCGCCGAGTCGAAGGGCGTGTCCACGGATTCGGACACCTACGGTCTCGCCGGTAGCTACCGGTTCTCTCAGGCCCAGAACGATGCGGTTCTGGCTTTGCATGCGATGGAGACCGCCGCCTATTCGCTCGGCCTGGGATGCGTCATCCTCGGTTCCCTGCTCAATGATGTTCCCGGTCTGATCGAAGCGCTGCACCTGCCCCAGTACACGTATCCTGTGCTGGGATTGGCGATCGGCAAGCCCGATCAGGCTCCCGCGCTCAAGCCTCGCATGCCTCGCGAGCTGCAGTTCTTCGATGACGTGTATCCGTCGGATGATGACGCCACTGAATCCATCAAGGAGCGTATCGGCGCCTTTGACGTTTCAGTGCATGAGTACTACGATCTGCGCAACACCGATCGTCCCGTTGACGCATTCAGCGATCAGATCGCCTCGATTGCAGCCCAGCGCATGGACGCCACGCATCAGGTGATACCGAACGCCACATCGCAGGGATTCCGTCTCGACCGGTAAATGACCCCCCCCCAACGATAATGGGCGGTGGTCGGAACCCGATATCAGGTTCCGACCACCGCCCATTGTGTTATCTGACTCGTGTTGTTCGGTCCTCGCGGATTCGCCTATTCGGCGAATGATGGGAGAAGAGCATCAACGCCACCGCGGCTTGTAGCCCTTCTTGCGACTGTGCGGTTTTATCTGCTGGTTCAGGGGGACATACGTGTGCTCATGAGCGGGATCACGATGCGTCAGATGCCAGGTGCCGCAATATTCGCACCGATACACCCACAGCTCCGCTCCGCGTTCGATAAGGCTCTGGTCGGCGGCATGCTGCGCCTGGGCCTTGTCATGGTACATGATCTTGTTCGAGGTGGAACAGCGTTTCGGAGTGAAGTAATGCATAGCAACACCACAGTCTAGGACAGGGATTCTTCTGTTGCAACGGCTGTTGTTGTGTTTGGGTATGGGTGGGCCCCCGGGGGTTGTTGGCCTCGTCCGGGGGTCCTTGTCGTGTGGTGCGGCGGCGTGCTACTCTCCCACACCCTGTCGGGTGCAGTACCATCGCCGTGCCAGGTCTTAGCTTCCGGGTTCGGAATGGGACCGGGCGTCTCTCCTGGGCCATGGCCGCCGCAAATCTTGGGTTATCGGCCGGGAAACAGGGGTTTCCCGCCGGCGTGTGGCGGTTCGGGGACCGGACAATGGACGCGGTTGCTGTTGACTGATCGTGCGCGTGTGAGGACCGTGCTCCCTGTGCGCCTTCGCGGGGCCCTGCCGGGTCCTGCGCCACACACCCTCGCGGGCGTGTGGATGTGGGTTGCCTCTCGACCATTAGTACCGGTCGGCTCCACCCCTCGCGGGGCTTCCACGTCCGGCCTATCGACCACGTGTTCTGCATGGGGTCTTCAGCGGCTCGGGGCCGCATGGAATCCTTATCTTGGAGAAGGCTTCCCGCTTAGATGCTTTCAGCGGTTATCCCTTCCGAACGTAGCCAACCGGCCGCGCCACTGGCGTGACGACCGGCATACCAGAGGTTCGTCCACCCAGGTCCTCTCGTACTATGGGCAGGCCTCCTCAAGATTCCAACGAGCGCAGAGGATAGAGACCAAACTGTCTCACGACGTTCTGAACCCAGCTCGCGTGCCGCTTTGATCGGCGAACAGCCGAACCCTTGGGACCTGCTCCAGCCCCAGGATGCGACGAGCCGACATCGAGGTGCCAAACCATCCCGTCGATATGGACTCTTGGGAATGATCAGCCTGTTATCCCCGGGGTACCTTTTATCCGTTGAGCGATGCCGCGCCCGTGCGCCGGCACCGGATCACTATCTCCGACTTTCGTCCCTGCTCGATCCGTCGATCTCGCAGTCAAGCCCGCTTGTGCGATTACACTCGACACCCGATTGCCAACCGGGCCGAGCGGACCTTTGAGCGCCTCCGTTACTCTTTGGGAGGCAACCGCCCCAGTTGAACTACCCGCCAGGCACTGTCCCTGAACAGGATGACTGTTCGAGGTTAGACATCAAACGAGAACAGAGCGGTATTTCACCTTGCGGCTCCGCGGATGCTGGCGCACCCGCCTCGAAGCCTCCCGCCTATGCTACACAATCCGCGCCTAATGCCAATACCAAGGTATAGTAAAGGTCCCGGGGTCTTTTCGTCCTTCTGCGCTTAACGAGCATCTTTACTCGTACTGCAATTTCGCCGAGCTCCTGGTCGAGACAGTGGGGAAGTCGTTACGCCATTCGTGCAGGTCGGAACTTACCCGACAAGGAATTTCGCTACCTTAGGATGGTTATAGTTACCACCGCCGTTTACCGGGGCTTGAATTCACCGCTTCGGCCGAGGCCTGACGGATCCTCTTAACCTTCCGGCACCGGGCAGGCGTCAGAGCGTATACAGCGGCTTGCGCCTTCGCACGCTCCTGTGTTTTTGGTAAACAGTCGCTACCCCCTGGCCTGTGCCACCCCCCGCCGCTCATCACCGCAGGGGGTCTCCCTTATGCCGAAGGCACGGGAGCAATTTGCCGAGTTCCTTGACCAGGATTCGCTCGATCGCTTTGGTATTCTCTACCTGACCACCAGTGTCGGTTTGGGGTACGGGCGGCAACGCGCCTGACGCCGAAGCTTTTCTCGGCACCACGGATCACCGGATTCGGGCCGTAAGGCCCCCATCATCACGCCTCGCCCCGACGCCCCGCGGATTTGCCTGCGGGACGGGCTCGAACGCTTGACCACGGAAAACCACCTCCGCGGCCGGCTGCCCTGATGCGTCACTCCTGCGCTGACCTACTACGAGGGGGGATCCCAACGCGCCCGCGCCGCGACCCCCCGAAAGGGGAGACGGCACGGACCCGGAGGTTAGCGCCCCAGGCCTCGGTTGTTTCGGTTCGCTGCCGGTACGGGAATATCAGCCCGTTCATCCATTCGACTACGCCTGTCGGCCTCGCCTTAGGACCCGACTCACCCGGGGACGACGAACGTGGCCCCGGAACCCTTGGTCATCCAGCGGACGGGATCCTCACCCGTCTCTCGCTACTCATGTCTGCATTCTCGCTCCCGCGCGGTCCACGGCACGTTTCCACGGCCGCTTCGCCCCACGCGGGACGCTCTCCTACCCAACGGCCGAAAAGACCGTTGCCGCGTCTTCGGTGGTGTGCTTGAGCCCCGCTACATTGTCGGCGCGGAACCACTAGACCAGTGAGCTGTTACGCACTCTTTCAAGGGTGGCTGCTTCTGAGCCAACCTCCTGGCTGTCTATGCGACTCCACATCCTTTCCCACTTAGCACGCGCTTGGGGACCTTAGACGACGATCTGGGCTGTCTCCCTTTCGACGACGGAGCTTATCCCCCGCCGACTCACTGCCGGGATACGCGTCACGGGTATTCGGAGTTTGGCTGCTGTCGGTACCCGATACGGGCCCTCAAGCATCCAGTAGCTCTACCCCCCGGACGTAATCCCCGACGCTGCACCTAAATGCATTTCGGAGAGAACCAGCTATCACGGAATTTGATTGGCCTTTCACCCCTAACCCCAAGTCATCCCCCCGGTTTTCAACCCAGGTGGGTTCGGTCCTCCACGCGGTCTTACCCGCGCTTCAACCTGCTCAGGGCTAGATCATCCCGCTTCGGGTCCAGGACACGCGACTCAAACGCCTTTTGAGACTCGCCTTCGCTACGCGTACCCCACACGGGTTACGCTCGCCACGTGCCACTGACTCGCAGACTCATTTTTCGATAGGCACGCCGTCACCCCGAAAGGCTCCGACGGTTTGTAAGCGCACGGTTTCAGAGACTGTTTCACTCCCCTCCCGGGGTGCTTTTCACCTTTCCCTCACGGTACTAGTTCGCTATCGGTCAGACAGGTATATCTAGGCTTACCCCACGGTCGGGGCGGATTCACACGGGATTCCACGAGTCCCGCGCTACTTGGGAGACACGATCCGGAGACGACGCGCGTTCGGCTACGGGGCCATCACCCTCTGCGGCCCGGCATTCAATCCGGTTCGCCTCACACGCCGTTTTATCACTCCGGCCGGGCCCGCCAGGACCCGGACACACGCTCCCTCAACACCACGCGCGCAACGGCTGGCGCCTGTCACACGCGCGCGGTTTGGCCTGATCCGCTTTCGCTCGCCACTACTCACGGAACATCCTTTCCTGCAGGTACTGAGATGTTTCACTTCCCTGCGTACCCCCCGCGCGAACGCGGTGCCGGCCCATGACGGCCGGCGGGTTCCCCCATTCGGAAATCCTCGGATCAAAGCCCTGCTGGCGGCTCCCCGAGGCATATCGCAGCCTCAAACGTCCTTCATCGGTACTGTCTGCCAAGGCATCCACCATACGCCCTTGCAAGCAACCCGCACGACCCATCCGGGAACGGCGGGAAACCGCAAGCCCACGGCAAAAACTCCGCTGGCAACACAAATCATCACACAAATGATCACACACAAAACGATCAAACACCAGACTCCGAAGAGTCCGGCGAAATCAACAGCAGAAGACACCCCCAAAAGGGCGTCCCCTGCTCGCGTCCACTATCCAGTTCTCAAACCACCACGCACCCGCACGCGAGCCCACCCACCCCACCAGGGGACGGGCGACCGGCACGGGGCACGGAACACCAGCCACGCCAAACGGCGCGGGGTGGCGGTCCGGGAACCCAAAAGCATGCCCGCACCACTCCTGGACGCACCGCACGACCGGCACGCCCGAAGGCCGACTCCACTCTTCCACACCAGCAACCCCCGCGCACCCGGCACATCCGGGGCAAGGGGGCACACACCGGCCACCAGACAGTGGCCTGAAATCTCCGTAGAAAGGAGGTGATCCAGCCGCACCTTCCGGTACGGCTACCTTGTTACGACTTAGTCCCAATCACGAG